>Ga0209187_1000186_pt1 | contig 136150 bp, 132 predicted proteins | sample BantaG_FD_187430 | JGI IMG/M metagenome (GOLD analysis project Ga0209187, IMG submission 187430) | Marine algal microbial communities from Bantry Bay, Ireland - BantryBay_4 metaG (SPAdes) (version 2) | ecosystem: Host-associated > Algae > Red algae > Unclassified | place: Bantry Bay, Ireland...
GCTATTTTGTGCCATAAGCCTGAACCCTTCTTTGGAAAGTATTTTTTTGCAAAAACCTTTCTATCATATAAGAAATTCAGGCTCTTATATTTTTTACTCACCGCCCCTAACCGGACGGCAGTGGGTTAAACCCCTTTTCTTTTTCCCGCTTCAGAATAAAGACAAGAAGTCCCACAAAAAATAAATTGAAGCAACAGCAACTACAGACCCATAAGTTCCGTGATGCTATCTTTTCCCATAAAAACGAGATCAGGACTATAGAGTTGCTTCGCTTCAAAGTCGAGATCATCTATTGTAGAACGCTGAATTGTTTTGAAAGAATCTGGAAACTCTGCAACTTGAAAACAATATTCTTTCCCAACCTGCAATGCGTTTAGCTTGGTATTGAAGATTTTTTCAATTTGCGCAAAAACAAACAACTGAATTTTACTTTTTACAGTTAAATCAAGCATGCTACTAGATTTAATTACTTTTGTTACAGTCATATTCAATTGTTTTAAAATTTCTGAATAAGGACTGTCTTTAGGGGTAGCTGCTTTAGTGGTTAACATGGCACATATCCCAGTGGCACTTTCGTCGTTAAAGTCATGCGGATAAAGGTCAAAATCCATAATCTTCTCACCAAAAGCTATAGACGATTCCAATGCATTTTTAGTTTTTTTTGTAAGAGTTTTTTTGTCTACTTGAACTTGATGACAACGCCTATCTTTAAGGACCTCACCATTTACTGAGAACTTGTTGGAAAAGTATTTGAGAGCAAAAGCACCAGAGTCGACAATCTCCGTTGTATCATTAGTTTCAGCATTATTGACATTGTTTTTATCGCTGTGAAACAAGTCTTGAATACCTATAGATGGAGTCGATTGCCCAAGAATTAGAGACGCACCAACTGCACAATTTAGATCTTTATCTTTTTTGCTAAGATAGTTACCGATACTTTCATCTGTAAACGGAAAGCTGCCTCTTTTTAGATCATGTATTGCTTTTTGAAAGCTTTTAAATTCTTTATTTGATATTTGACAACATTCATAAGTATCCATAATTGACGTTAACTTTTCGTCATAAGCCTGTTGAAACCCTTTGCTTCTACTCGCAGAAGTTTCTTCACTATATTTTCCACCAAAAAAAGATCCAAATGTAACTTTATCTTGATTTTTTTTTGCACTAGCAACGCTGATGTGCCCAATTTGACTAACTTTCTCATCTCGCATTTCATCATTCTCCTCATCGTATACTGAAACAGTTTCAGAATATCGATTTAATCTGACATAAACACATTGCTCCATTGTTGCTTCTGGAAAGAGCGAAGTCCCTTGCTTTAAGTTTTTTTCTTTATTATTTTTTCCACAATGCATTAGCGTCATTAAAGACAGTGTAAAAAGAAGAGCTTTAGCTTTATAGTTTGTTTTGTTTAAACTCATAGTCACTAGATTATATAACATTTTACTTCGACTAAATTGTAATTCATTTTGGAAATCACCATCTTAGCAAAAAATGCAAACAATCTACTTGCATGCTGTACATAAATTAGACATTCTCAGGCTCAGAAGCAGCGTTACTCTTCAACGAAAAGATAAAAAGAAAACAACAACAAAGAAGGAGATATTTTTTTTCAAAAGAAGCATAACTTGGAACGCGCTGTACCACACCCAAAGCAATCATTATAAATAAACTAACTATAAGGAAAAATTCATTTATTTCAGGAACTTAAGAATTTTTTCTTGATCATTCACCAGTCCCTTATACTTAAACGAGGCTTCTGACATGGAGCGAATAGCACTAGCAAGGTCTTGCTTTTGAAGCTCTGAAAGTGTTGTCACATCATAGTGAAATGTTCGAATGCTAAAGGCTGAAGTTTTTTGTGCCTCAAATGGAATGAGCACTTGCCTTTCGACTCTCAGAAAAAGTTTTGGATTTTCTGGCTGAAAGCTTCGACCAGCCCACTCTTCAGCTTTGATCTTTTTTGGATGCAGTGGGTGATGGTTCAACCGTTGATCTGTCGACAAGCCCCACGCGAAACGCACAAAGGGCCCCTTGGAAAGCATGGCGCCTAAGATTTGCCATTTTCTTTTTGCAATGGAATCGAAATGAGGAACTGGTGCGTGTATATCCAAAAAAGATTTTCCAATTTTTCCTTCGGCACTCCAGTGATTTGGAAAGCACAGATGGATTCTTTCCAAATGTTCTTTTTGATTTTTCAAATCAACAAAGTGTAAAGCCAAATCACATTGCACTTGTGAGGAAATAAAATCAAAAAAGTCGCTAAAAGGGCCGAAGTCTATTTTATTCTCAGAAATTGGAAATTGATATTTTTGATTGAGAATTTTGTTTTCAAAAAAAAGAGATTCTTTTTCGTATTGAAACTCAAAAAAGAGTGGGTACTCTTCTCGGAGTTTATCTAAAAAATAATTTAAAAGAACTTTTTGATCTTGAAGACTCAGCTCATTCAATGAGCAATAGTATTTGCCTCGAGATTCTTGAAGCGCCTCTTGCTTTGCTTGAATGTACTCTTCATAATTTTCGTCAATCAAAAAAACCTTGTCTTGACCTGAGACGAATTTATTGAGCCCGGCTTTTACTTCATAAAGCCCATTTTCAATGGGAAAGAAAAAAGCTTCTTTCTCTAATTTCAATGATGAAGCCACTGACGTCAATCAACCCTCCACTGAGGCTTCTGGAGAAAAGTCCATCCATAGTCTTGAAGACTGGATGCTTTTATTGTTTTGGTATTTTCCAGAACTATATTCCTTAATTTCGCCTTCGACTTTGTGGTAAAAAATTTGGCAAATTTCGACGCCAGCGTAAATTCTGATGGGGTGCACGCAATGCATTTCAAGAGTCCAGTAACCCGCGAAACCCACGTCGCCAAAACCAGCTGTCACGTGAATGTATAAGCCTAAACGACCAACGCTACTGCGACCTTCCAGCATAGGAACTAGATTTTTAGTTTTTGTGAACTCCTGAGTTCTCCCCAAATACAAAGTTCCCGGCTCCAGGAGAATTCCTTCTTCTGGAATACTCAATGATTTTACCGGATTGTCTTTTTTCATGTCGAGACTCTCTTCTGTATAGACCATCAAATCTTTTGAAAGCTTGAGATTGTAAGAATTTGGATTGAGTTGTTTTTCATTAAACTCAGTAATAAAAATTTCTTTATTGAGACGTTCTTTAATTTCTAAACCAGATAATATCATTTTATTCTCCAAACACGCTATTCACTTCAGTGACTAATGAGCTGTATAGAAAACTCTCTAATCACTTCTTTTTCAACAAAAATTGACACCAATTTTCACCACTTTCAGAAGGCCTTTTTTCGGAGTTGAGTAGCTCAAAGGCTTCTTGAGTGGCTTTTAGAAAAGTCTCCTCAGCCTCGCCCTCCATAATTCCACTGGCGACCCAAAAAGCCCCTTGTGGAAGGCAGGGGTCCAGACTCGGGAGTAGGCTCACAAGCACTTCTGAATAAAGATTGGAGATGAGTAAATCAAAGTTTTTCCCCAAGAAGACAGCTTCAGCCTCATTACCAAAAGACAGTGAAAAGCGAGAAAGATCCATATTGTTGAGCTGAGCATTTTTTAAAAACTCGGCCTCACAGAGAGGATCAACGTCAGTAGCCAGTAACTCTTTGAAGTTTGGAAAAATTTTTAAAGCAGCAAAACTCAAAACGCCCGAACCACAGCCCAAATCCCAAATCTTGAGATCAGTAGTTTTTAGCAACTTTTTTTCTTGAAGATTCAAAAGTTCCTCACAGCACATTTGAGTCGTTGGATGAGTCCCGGTACCGAAGGCCAGCCCCGGATCAATAATCAATTGAATCGGTTGCGTGAGGCTCGCTTCTTTTTTCCACTCTGGCCCAATCCAGAAATTTTTATTTTCATAAACTCCGACATTTTCTCGAAATTCTTTGAGGTAGTCACGAGCTTCAATTTTCTTTAATTGAAAAAACTGCACGTCTGGAAATTTTTCTTGTAAATTCTTTTTTAAATCTTCAAAAAGTGAAACTATAGATTCATCGTAAAAACAACAGAGTAAAATTTCACCTTCAGGCTGAGCAGTTTCTTTAAATTTTTCGGATTGAACGAATTCATGGTGCCGCGCCCTTCCAGCTTCATTTGCAGAATAATGACTCGGAGAGTTTTCAGGGTCTCCTAAAAAAATTCTTGAGGCATTTAACGGACTTTCCTGAATACCTGCCAAGGGCGAGTGAGCAAAAAGCCAGGCACTCACAAGATCAGATTCTTCTTTTTTTACTTGGACATAAAGCTCATAAGACACAATACCAGAAGGTATAGAATGCTTTCTTCTACGAAAAAAGAGCTGAGTCTGAAAAGAGCCCAGTTTTTCTCATGTGTCCGAAGTTTTTTTGAAAAGAAAAGCTTTGTTGAAGTCAGAACTCCCTTCTTGGTGAGCAATCCTGGTCTAGAGCCTCATTTAAGCTATTTTGAAAGCACTTACTCTGGAGAAATGTCCGATTCCGAAGAAAAACTCTATTACCTCCCGACTTCACCGGAGTATCACTTAAAAATTGCTCTGAGTTGGGGTTTAGAGAAAATTTATGAAATCAAAAAATCTTTTCGCAATGGTGAAAAAGGCCGTCACCATGCTCCTGAATTTGAAATGCTCGAATGGTATCGACTCAATGAAAGCTATCAAAGCATTGCTCAAGACAGTATTGAGCTCTTTGAATATTGTTCTCAAAAATTAACGTGGGCCAAAAACTTTTCACCAATGACACAGCTTCAGTTGCCTGAATATTTTCAGGAAAAAACTGGCTTGAGCTTCGGTGAACTCAGGAAAAAACATGGTGTTCATTTTGTTGAAGAGTTTTCTCGGCTTATGGTCGATCAGGTTGAAAGTTCATTAAAAGAAATCCCATTGGTGATTCTATGGAATTTCCCAAAAGAGCTTGCAGCGCTTTCTCAAGAAAGCAGCGACTATGAAGACTGCTGCGAACGCTTTGAAATCTATATTCACGGCATTGAAATTGCGAATTGCTTTGGAGAGCTCTGCGATAAAGATCGCCTTATCGAGAAATGCAAAGCTGACATTCAAGAAAGAAAAAGACTTCACCCTCTCAAAAATTGCCCGGAATTGGACGAAAATTTTATTCAAGCTCATGACTCTATCGATCAAGCCGCTGGAATTGCCCTTGGCTTAGATCGGCTCTTTTGTGCTTTGGCAGGTTACAGCTCCCTTTCTGAAGCCAACCCCTTTGCAGAAAAAATTTGATTGACTCAAAGCATGCCCATATAAACTAAGGCCATGGCTCTGGCATATATTTCACCCTCTCAAATGGAACAGTACAAAAAGACCCTATCGCTTTTTGCTGGCCACGCGCTCTCCACTCGCTGTATTCGTAGCCACTATTTTGACGAGGCAACTGGAAATTGCGACCTCACGAAAGAAAAAGAAATCAAAGAAATCTTTGTGCTTGCAAATAATTCTAACAAAACCTTAAAAGTGTCAAAAAAAGCGCTCGACATTGTTGCCAATGTTTTAGAAATTGAAGAGCTTCAAGAAGCCTTTGATTCCCTCAAAGCTCAAAAAAGACAGTTTAAAGAAAAAATTCTCAATTTAGAAGAAGAGAAGAAAGCTCTCAGCCAAAAACGGCGAGTGATCCTTCGAAAAAAGTCCTAAAACGCATTTTCAATTCAATATTTTTTGGCAGTGTCAAAACTTAGAAGGCTTGCAAAATCAAGAACTTGCGTTAAGCTAAGAATATAAAGTCAAGTACTTATAGACCAGGGAGAATGCAAGAATGACCTTAACTAAAATAGATATTATTGAAAAAATTGCTGCAAAATGTGGATTCTCAAAACTGGAAGCTGCTGAAATTGTTGAAAGCATTTTTGAACATATCAAGGGAACTCTTGGTAGTGGCGAAAATGTGAAAATATCGGGCTTTGGAAACTTTGTCCTACGTGACAAAAAACCAAGACGTGGCAGAAATCCTCAAACTGGTGAAGCTATGGAAATTACTGGAAGACGAGTCATGAGCTTCAAAGTCAGCCAAGTTTTAAAAGATGCCCTCAACGGAAAAGGTGAGAGCGTTTTAAGCCCTTTTTCAAGCGAATTCAATCAATACTAAGCTGATAAGCTTTTAGTTTTTCATAAAACCTGGAACGACTCATTTTAATTTCTATCGGACAGTCTCGTTTCGAATATTTTCCCAGAGCCTTCTTCAAATAAAACTGCTCATACAACTCAACGTTCTCATCAAAACTTAAAGACCAGTCTAAAGCATAGCCTTCTACCGAGTCTTCACTGATTTCCTTTTTCTCAAAAGAATGATCTGAAAAACCTAAGTGCTTGAGAATCATTTCTTCATCCACAATCGGTGACTTTTGAAAAGTGACGAGTTTATGGATGAGGTTTCTTAATTCGCGAATATTTCCTGGCCATTCATAATCTTCTTCTAAAAGTTTTTTTGCCTCTGAAGAAAGCGTCAGCCCTAGAGGAGCGGGGTTTTTCTTTAAAAAATAATCAATCAGAATACTCACATCGCCCTTTCGAGCCCTCAAAGGAGGAATCATTAAGCGCAAAGAGGTGACTCGATAATACAAGTCTTCTCGAAAGCGGCCTTTTTGAGTGAGTTCATGTAGGGATTGATTACTGGCAAAAACAAAGCGTCCCATAAACTTTTTGACCTGATTGGAGCCCAAACTTCGAAATTCTCTATTTTCAATAACTCGTAGTAATTTCGCTTGTAAATTGAGACTGAGCGATTGAATTTCATCTAAAAAGATCACTCCAGTTCCAACGGACTCCAATAAGCCTACTCGGCTTTTATGGGCTCCAGTAAAGGCACCCTTTTCCGAGCCAAAAAACTCAGACTCAAAGATATCTTCCGGAAGGGCTCCACAATTGAGAGCCAAGAACTTGTCATCTCCTTCAAAGCAACTCGCACAAACTTCTTTACCAACTCCAGACTCGCCTTCGAGTAGCAGATCAAGTTTTGACCCCAGAATACAACTCAACAAATTTTCACGGAGCTCAGTAATCGCCTGAGATTGTCCAATGAGTTTCTCTCGAAGAAGCTCTTTCTTTTTAATGCGAAGTTTCAAATTTTCTAAGAATGTTGATAAGTTGTCTACAATGACATCTTTCGGCCAATAATAATTAGCTCCATTCTCGAGACATTGCTGCATGATTTCTTTTTCCGCTAAACCTGAGAAAATAATAATATCGGCTCGGGGAAAGTAACTTCTCAATTCAGAGATTTTACGAATTGTCTTTTCACCTTCGGGATCTCCAGAGTGACAAAGATCGACAATAAAGGCTTCAACTTGACAGTCTTTTATATTTGCAGAATCTAAAAAATGAAGCAGACTGGTGTAAATTTTCAGCTTATCACCTATAAAGTGACGAAGGCTTTCTTGCATAAGAGGGTCATCTTCACAGACGATAAACTGAGATGAAAGACATAAACTCATTAGGCATAGTAAACTATAAATAATGAAAATTGAGGAGAAAAATATGACCGAAATGGCAAAAAAACTAAGCACCCAGATCAAGAAACAAGCTTCATCGCTTCTGAATGACCTTGAAAAAAAGAAAAACGAGCTTTCGAGCAAGTATGTTCATATTGAAAAGTTAGAATCAGAAATTAAAAAGAATATTAAAGAGTTTTCGAAAAAGAAAAAAGAGCTCAAAAAAAATATTCAAAAAATTGAAAAAGATTTTAATGACATCTTAAAAGCTGAAAAAAAGCTAAACGAAGCGAACAAGAAGCTTGATCACTATAAAAAACTTTTTTCTAAAAAAGGAAAAAAAGTGACTAAGAAGACGAAGAAAAGAGCAAGCGTTGTTAAAAAAGCTGTTCGTAAAAAAGTCACTCGTAAAAAGAAAGTTTCTAAAAGAGCTTCTGTTTAGTCGTCTAAAATTGTCGCTGACCGAGCCTCTAAGCTTATAGCAGAAGAAAATCTTAGAAAAAAAATGAAAGACGAATATTCGCTATTTTGAAAAAGAAGCAGCTAAAGCTGCTAAATGTAGAGCAAGTTTTGACAGAGCCAAGGGGCAATTTGCCTTATTTCTTCTCCCGAGGGGAATGTTTTCTCTTTTTTGAGTTTTAAGACGAGTTGAATAAACTTAGTTTTTGGAAGTTCTTTTTTAAAGCGCTGAAATGATTTTGAGAGTGAGTCGTCTGAATATTTGACTTCAATAGCGTGCGTGATTTGATTTTTTTCAATAAGTGCGAAATCGATTTCTCCTCCTCCATTTTTCGCTAAATAGCAGAGTTGTTGTTCTTTTCCCAGGCAGTCTTCTTGAAATTGGATGTGTTTATAGAGCGAGCAAGCCACTAGATTTTCTAGTCGAGCTCCCTCACTAGACTCAACTTGAGCAGTATCAAAGAAATAATATTTCGGTTTTTTCTTGTGAGCGCGGGCAATGTTTTTGTGGAATGGTGTTACTTTAAAAATAACATAAAGGTTTTCTAAAATTTCGAGCCACTTTTTTACGGTTTTATCTGAAACGTTGAGGTCTTCTGAAAGTGAGGTATAGGAAATTGGAGAGCCAACTCTTCGTTTTAAAAGCTGAATTAGAATTTCTATAGATTTAATATTTTTTACACTTTCGAGATCGATGAGGTCTTGCCTGAGGATGATGTCGAGATGGGTTTTTTTCCACCGTGCGTAGAAAGCGTCATTTCCTTCAAGAAACGGCTCTGGAAAGCCTCCATACTCTAAAAGCTTTTGAGTGCTTTGATTGATGTTTACATTTTTTTGAAGTTTAGAAAGCTCGACGATGTCGAGAGGATGGAGTCGGTAATGAAAGTATCGACCAGCCATTGAGTCGCCAACCTTACGGTGAGTATCTAGCCGTGCAGAGCCCGTTACTGTTAAGGCAGGGGGAATTTTTTCGGTATCATAGACACCTTTTAACCAGCTTTTCCAATTCGTCATTTTATGAATTTCATCAAAAATAATTTGATCAGCGCTACGGTTCCAAGATTTTTCAAGAAGTTGCTGCCTGTCTTCTTCTCGGTCGTAGTTGAGATAATCATTTTTTTTGCAGAGTAGTTTTGACAGGGTTGTTTTGCCGCTTTGTCTTGGTCCAGAAATTAAGCTGATTTTTTTGTATTGGTAGCGTTGAATGCTCTTAGAGTAATATCGGTCCATATTGTTATTTTCGGAGTCAACTCCGAAAAAGTCAAGATAATTCCGGAGTAGACTCCGAAATTATCTTAATTAAGAAGTGGTCATCTTTGTCTATAGCTTTTTAAATAGAGCTCTTTTTTTAGTTTTTAAAGAAAAAACTGTTAGATTTCAGACGCTTAAGTTTTCCAGGAAAGACGCTTCTAATTTATCTACTGAATTAGAGTTTATTGCCTACTACTCAACCGTCACTGATTTCGCCAGGTTCCTGGGCTTGTCAATATCGGTTCCGAGCTCTTTGGCAAAGCCGTAGGCGAGTAATTGAAGAACGGTCACATAGAGCATGGGACTGGTGCACCAAGCGCTTGAAGGCAGTTGAATAAGATCTTCACCTAAGGACTTTAAAGAGTCATCGGCTTCGCTTCCAATGAGAATGATTCTGCCTTTTCTCGATTTAATTTCTTCTAAGTTCGATAAAGTTTTTTGCTGTAATGGCCCTGGTGGCGCCAAAACAACACTCAAAAGATTTTCATCAACGAGGGCAATGGGTCCATGCTTCAACTCACCGGCGGCATAACCTTCAGCGTGACAGTAAGTAATTTCTTTTGTTTTCAAAGCACCTTCAAGTGCGATGGGAAAAAGCAGACCTCTTCCAATAAATAAGATGGTTCGGTAATTTTTTAAAGTCGCGCCAATTTTTTTAATTTGATCGGCATTCTTCAGCAACAATTCTAAATCGTGAGGGAGTCGAGCCAAAGCAGCGAGCTCTTCAGAATAGTTTTTTTCTTTTTGTCCGCGAAGTCTAGCCACATCTAAAGCCATCGCACAAAGCACGGTTAGTTGAGTTGTGAACGCTTTGGTTGAAGCAACTCCAATTTCAGGCCCCGCCTTTGTTCGGTAATGAAATTCACTTTCTCGAGTAATGGTTGAGCCTGGAACATTACAAACACAGAAAGTTGAAACACCCTGCTGATTAGCAAGCCTCAAAGCAGCTAAAGTGTCTGCTGTTTCTCCGGACTGACTGATCACTCCAAAGGCAGTTCCTGGTCCAAGAATCGGTTCCCTGTAACGAAACTCACTAGCAATATCGACTTCAACCGGAATACGTGCCCATTTTTCAAAATAATACTTTGCCACCATCGCGGCGTAATAAGCCGTTCCACAAGCAACCAAATAAAGTCGGTCCACATTTTTCCACAAAGCTTTATGGGCAGCAGGATCGTCCCAAATAAAAGAAGAATTTTCATCGGTAGGCATGCGCCCGCTTAAAGTATCGGCAATGACTCCAGGTTGTTGAAAAATTTCTTTCAACATATAGGTTTCATAGCCATCCTTCGCTACTTTTTCCTCACTCCATGAAATCACTTCTGGAGCTAAACTGAGCTCCGTAAAGTCGTGGATATTAAAGAATTGAATTCCTTTTTTTGAGCAACTAATAAAAGTTTCATTTTCTGGAAAATAAACTGATTTGCTGTGTGGTAAAAGAGCTTGTAGATCGCTAGCAATAATTATTTTAGAATCTGCCTGAGCCACAACAACAGGAGCCCCTCTTTGAACCGCAAAGATTTCTCCCTCAATACCTTGAACCATAAAAACGATAGCAAAATGGCCTTGCGCCGCTAAAACAACGGCTTGAGTCGCCAAGTAAATGATCTTTTTTTTATCTTCAAGCTTTAACTCATTCCAATCAAAAGAATCCGATTGAATTCGTTTTTCAATTTCTGAATTAATAAGACTAGCAAAAACTTCCGTATCTGTTTGAGATTGAAACTTTGCGCCTTGCTCCATTAATATTTTTTTTTGGGAGACATAGTTTTCTAAAATACCATTATGAACCAGAGCAACTCGACCAGCAACATGCGGATGGGCATTTTGCTCACTAGGAACTCCATGCGTTGCCCAACGTGTATGCGCAATTCCTTGAACAAAATGAGTCGAATCAAAATCTTTAAGCTTTTCTTCAAGAGCGGCAACTTTTCCGACGCTTCTTTTCACAACAAAGGAGTCGTTTTGAGCATCAAAAAGAGCAACCCCCGCTGAATCATAGCCGCGATACTCTAAAGTTTTTAAACCACCAATCAACTCAGGAAGAATTTTTTTATTTGAAAGAATTCCAACAATACCGCACATGAGTTAAACCTCATCTTTCTGAAGACTTTTTTTAGCCGCTTGAAACCTTTGCAATAATTTTTTTGCATAGCCTTCTTTAATCACAAGCTCGGGACGAGAAATGGCTAAGGCGTCGGCCGGAATATTTTTTGTCACAACGGTTGCCGCCGTCACATAGGCCCCTTCCCCAATAGAAACTGGAGCAATTAACTGAGAGTTGCTGCCAACAAAAGCATTTTTTTTAACAATGCTTTTGTGTTTTTGAACACCATCGTAATTCACACTAATCACACCACAACCAATGTTGACGTTTTCTGCAATCTCAGCGTCGCCCAAATAAGACAAATGAGAAGCTTTGGAGTTGTCTCCAAAAGTAGTTTTCTTCAACTCTACAAAGTTTCCTATTTTTACATTTTTTCCTAATTGAGACTGAGGTCTTAAATGTGCCATGGGGCCTACTTGCGAAGCTTCACCGACTTCGGAATCTTCAATAACCGACCCCCACTTAATACACGCATTCTTCATCAGTTTTGAATTTTCAATTTTAACCGCTCCTTCAATAAAAACGCCTTCTTCTACAACTGAATTTCCAGAAATGGAAACACTCGGACCAATCACACAAGAACCCAGAAAACTGACTGACGCTTCCACAAAGCTTGAAGCTGGGTTGAGAAACTGAACTCCTTTGTCCATGGCAAGTTTTTTTTGGAGTTTTTCTTGAGCGTATTTCCTCGCAACGGAAAGTTCATAGAGATTATTCACTCCCATGAATTCGATGGAATTTTTTACCTGAATAGCGTTTGAGCGCTGAAAGTTTTTCTGTCCTAACAAGTCCGTCAAATAAAATTCGTTTTGTTTATTTTCATTCTTCAAAAGTTCAATTTCTTGAAGCAAAAAGTCTTTGTTAAAAAAATAAATTCCAGTATTAATTTCGTTAATTTTTTTTTCTTCCAATGAAGCATCTTTTTCTTCCAAAATAGATTGAAAGACCCCGCGATGATCGCGAAATATTCTTCCCAAGCCTTGAGGGTTTTGAACTTCTTGACTCACACAGGCTGAATCGAGACTTTCTTGCTTGGCTTTTTTTAAGAATAGATTCAGTAGCTCCGAGTGAATAAGAGGCATGTCCCCATTCAGAACCAGAATGTCCTGGAAAGTTGAGTCTTTTATTTGAGAAAAACAGGTCTTCACAGCATCAGCTGTTCCCAATTGTTTGTCTTGTTTCACAAATTTAACTTTTTTTGAAAACTCCGCTTCTGAATAATAGCGAAGCGCCGCTTCTTTAATGGCCACTTCAACCTTCTCAGACTGAAAGCCTAAAACAACACAGAGCTCATCAGAAAGTTCGTAAAGGCTTTTAAACGCCCCAAAGCACATTGGCTCGCCATTAATCTGAAAAAGCATTTTCGAATCTGCACTTTTCATCCGAGTTCCTTGTCCTGCCGCTAGAAGAATTCCAATCATTAATGCTAAGCTAGTAAGCATGAGAGCTGTCGTCGACATTGGGAGTAATTCAATCAAAGTTCTTGTTGCAAAAATGCAGCGCGGCGCCTTTGAAAAAATTTATGAAAACTCCCAAGTGACTGGCCTGGGGAGAAATCTCTCTAAAAACAACAGCTTAAGCGATGAATCCATGGAAAAAAGCCTTCAAATTCTTAATGAGTATTTGAAGCTAATTCAAGAAAAAGCCCCGAACTGCCCCATTGTGATTGTGGGAACTGCTGCTCTCAGAAAAGCCAAGAACGCCAATGATTTCTGCAGTCGATTTCAAGCAGCAAGCGGACACAGCATTCAGATCATTAGCGGTCAGGAAGAAGCTCGACTGAGTATTTTGGGCGCCACTCAGTCTGTTCCATCTGAAAAAAAACAGCTTTTTATTGATGTTGGAGGTGCTTCAACTGAAATTGCCATCATTGACAGCTCAGAAGAAAAAATATCTTTGGAAATGGGTGCCGCAAAAACTCATGGAGAAATGAACTTTAAATCTGGATCAATAAGCAACGAAGAGTGGCAGCAATTAAAAAGAAAAATTCAGCACTATCTTTCCAATGGAATTTCTTCAGAAAGAAAAGAGCAGATGAGTGGTGCCACTTCAGCGCTGGCCGTGGGAGGAAGCCTCGTCATGGCTGCAGAATCTGCTGGAGCTCAACAAATCAATAGTGATTCTTTTCACATAGACAATAAAACTCTCAAAACATGGAATGAGAGAATTCGCTCCTTAAAAGAATCTGACAGATTACAGGAAGCAAAGATCACCAAAGATCGGGCTGAAATTCTCCCAACTGGAGTCCTCATACTAACAGAAGTTTTAGACTTTTTTCAGGTAGAAAAACTGAAAATAACCAAGTTTGGACTCAGACATGGAGTCTTCGTCTGTGAAGAGTTTTGGGGACAAGAAAAAGAGCAGCAATAGCATTGTGCTCTTTTTCTAATTAAATATAAAAACTAGAAACGAAAACCGTAACTAAACTCAAGATTAGGAGCAAAAGTTCCACCAAAAGAAGCAACTTCATCATGACCATCCAAAGTTACTTTTCCTCCAAAAGATGTTTTAACTCCTGTTCCGAGCTTAATAACTGAATTTGTAAAAAGCCAACGATAACCAATGAGTGCTCCAGCATAAAAACTGATCGCTGACGCTTTATCTGTATCTGACTTTAATCTTAAATGAGAAACACCTACTCTAGGAGATAAATAGAAAGAAGAAGCCTTCGTTCCTCCACCCAAATAAAAGTTAGCTCGCGCTCCACCGCCAAAGCCAAAGTATTTAAAGTCATTAATTTCAAAAAATGGTAAAAGGACGGATAGCTCAGGCCCAACACTAATAGTTTCAGAGACATTAAATTCTGCTTCCGCCAGAATCATACCCAGCAAAACAGGAAGTGGATCAATTTGAAAAGAACCTCTTTCTTGTGCGAAGCTTGTCGAAGAAATCATGAAAAATAAAGCCAGAGAGCAAAATAAAGAGACCACTTGTTTTTTGAAAATATTCATGGATTGTTTATAATAAATGCGAAAATGTCACTGCTTACAGCGCCTGAACACTCAAGTTTTTTAAGCACACTAAAAAGCGCTTTAAGCAAAAAACCAGCAAAACACTTGTAAGATTCACCTTTTGCGCTCTTTACAAGTTTTAAAACACACCTTAGCATTTGAGTATGAACATAAAAAACATCATGAAAACACTTCTTTTCTCAACGGTAATATTTTTAGCTCCAAAAGCTTTCTCTGCAGGCTACGGCGCTGCAGGTTGCGGACTGGGATCTTTAATATTTACTGAAAACAATGAATGGTGGGCTCAATCGCTTGCAATGACCACAAATGGTGTTTTTGGAAATCAAAGTTTTGCCATTACTTTTGGAACCTCTAACTGTGACTCAAACGCAATGATTCAAGTTATGGACAAAACAAAAGTATTCATTGAAGCGAACCTCAATGAAGTTTCTAACGACATTGCTCGAGGGAACGGCGAAACAGTTCAAACTCTTGCTGGAATCCTTGGCTGTGAAGACAACACTGATTTCTCTCAGAACTTGAAAAGCAACTATTCAACAATATTTGCTGACAGTAACGCTGCAAACATTACTAAAGAGATTCTCTTTTCTTTAGACAATTCAAGTTGCCAACCTAATAGCTAAATGATATTTCCGCAGGAGTGAAAAAACTTTCACTCCTGCTTTTCTTTTTCAGTTTTTTTATACTCAAAACAAGCTTTTCTAATAAACTCTCTTTAAAAATTGATCTCGCCAAGAAGCATAAAACTTGGAAGAACCCTGAGTGGTCCAAACTGCTTTACTACAAAAATGGCCGCAGCCAAGTCAGTAGCCCTGAGTTTTTTCTCGACCAAAATGGCTCTAAAAACAAAAAAAAAGAATTCCTTAAAAGCATCGATAGTTTTTTTAATTCTAAAATGCCAGTCACTGACGAACACCCTATTTGCAAATTTCCAGCGCGCTACTTAAAACTTAAAAAGCTCCTCAACATAAACATTTCAAAGCAGCTTCATAAATGTGTCAAACTCAATGAATTCATCAACAAAGCCAACGCTCAATCCGCAGATGTTGTTTTTTCATCATATTATCTTCACAGCGCCTCTTCAGCTTTCGGACATTCTCTCTTAAAAATTAACCGTAAAGGTAAAACTAAGGAGGATCTCCTGGGTTACGCCATTAACTATGCCGCTCTCACAGGCAAAGAGAACCCTTTTCTCTTTGCCTTCAAAGGAATCGGTGGTTTTTTTAAAGGAGACTTTAGAGCCATCCCCTATTACTACAAAGTTCGCGAATACTCTTCTTATGAGTCTCGAGATCTCTGGTCTTATCGTTTAAACTTTAGCGACGAAGAAATAAAATTCCTAATCTTACATATTTGGGAGCTTGGAAATGCCTCTTCTCCATATTACTACGCAACTCAAAACTGCTCCTACTGGATTTTGAGAATTATTGAAGCCATTCGACCTCAACTCGATCTCACCCAGAAACTTTCTCCCCTCATTGTTCTTCCCATTGAAACGATTAAAACTCTATTTACAGAAAAAGACCTGATCAAAACTTATTCTGTGCGAAGCTCATTAAGGAATAAAGTTCTCAGTCGAATGAAGAATCTCAATAGAAGCGAAGTTAACGATGTCAAAAAAATCACCAAGAAGCTTTACAACTCACAAGAACTTCAAAGCTCTCCAAGCGCTGCAGTTCTTGATGCTGCCATTGATTATTATGACTTTAAGTATTCTAAAGAAATGGTCAATCAAGAGAAAGAGCTCCTCAAAAGAAAACAGCCTCTCATGATTCTGAGAAGTCAAAACAATACTCCAGCTCAAAGCTTGAAGCATGAACTTCACTCCCCTCACAAAGTCCACCCAGCAAGAAAACTCAAAGCTTCTTATGGCCTCAGAGGAAAGAAAACTTTCATACAAATTTCAAAAAAATCTTTATTACACTCTTTAATTGACCCCGACATTGGTTTCGATCCTTTCTCAGAGATAAATTTTTTAGATTTTGGAGTGAAGTTTTTTGAAAAAGATCTTAAAAAAAACCAATGGGAGCTTTCATTCAGCCATGTTGATTTACTAAAAATATCGGTCCTTCAACCACTCAGCCCTATCAATAAAAAAATGGCTTGGTCTTTTGCAACAGGCCTGCATGATTACATTGATAAGAATTACCCGGAGACTCAATTACTACAAAGCCTCTATCTGAACATTTCATTAGGCTATTCTTTCAAAATACTCCAAAGCTCAAAGAGCATTCTTTATTTCATGCTTGAAAATGAGCTGGAATACGGGACTAATTTAGCCAAAAAAACACTCAGGCTTTCCATGGGACCACAACTTGGGGCTTTAATTTCATGGACTCAAAATCTAAAAACCCAAATGGACTTTTCTTATTTAGCTAACTCTACGTTTCAAAACTCTTTAGATGCTTATTATAAAATTAAAATTAAAAACCAGTATTACATTCCAAAAATTCGCTCAGCTCTAGGCACGGAGTCATCAATAAATAACCAGTTTCAAGCTCACTCACTTTACGCACAATACTATTTTTAAAAAGCCGCTCTTCTCAACCGATCGTTAATAGCCACGCCAAGGCTTTCTTCAGGGGCTAAGTTCAAATAAACTTTCTTCAACGACTCACTCTTGTTTTTTAACTCTCTGAGCACTTTGTAGAGGTTTTTGGCAGCTTGTTTGAAGTTTCTATCTTCACTACTTAAAACGTAGACGTTTTTACCAAGAACTCCCTCTTCTGGAAAAACGGAAAGAAAAGCTTCGGCTTCTTTCAGAACAAAATCAGCTGGTAGTTTCTCTAATATTTCCATTTCAAGTCCTGGTGAATAGTGTTTTTGCTCCGAACCCGGAAGGCCTTTTTTTGAGCCTTGAAGCTTAACGCTGCACTCATCACCAACGAAGCTTAAAAGCTCATCGACCCCAATAGCTCCTAAGCGATGAACAAGAAGCTCATTCTCATCTTCAGAGAAAGAAACAATCGTGCTTTCAAGCCCCAATGAAGACTCTCCGCCATCCACAACAAGCTGAAGTTTTTGCTCCACTGAAAACTCTTCAAAAACAGCTTCTGCACTTGTTGGTGAAACCGATTGGTAAATATTTGCACTGGGAGCCACAAGGGCTTTTCCGCTTTTCGCTAAGACACTTCTCATGACCTCATTTTGAGGCGACCGAAAAACCGCAAAAGGACTTCCGCTCGTCACGAGGTCTGAAATATTATTTTTTTTAGGAAGAAGAAAGCTCAATGGTCCAGGCCAAAAAGCATCCAGCAATTTTTGAAGAACTGGTGTGAGTTCTTTCGTAGTCAAATGAGACAATTCTTCTTTTCCAAGAACATGAACAATCAAAGGATTAAATTGAGGTCTTTTTTTATATTCAAAAATTTTTAAAATAGCATTCTCATCATCAAGTGGCGCCGCTAAACCATAGACTGTTTCCGTTGGAAGAGCGACAGGTTCTGAAGCTTGAAAAGCTTCTAGCACTCGACCTAAACAAGATGGGCTCGAAGAAGAAATTATTTCTGGCTTCAACATCTCTTAATTTTTAAGATTTAGAAAATTACGAAATTCAGAATTCTTTAAAGCTTCCTGGGCCAATTCTCGACCCAAAAGGAGCCATTGACGAGAATTGTCGAGTTTTTTAAGCTCAGTGATTTCTTTTTTAACCCCTAAGTAAATATCGAGAAAGTCATTTTGCTCGAAGTCTCCCCATCTGAGCTCAGCACCATTAGAAAGCTTGAGTTGAGGCTTGGAACTAAAAGCCGCTTTTTCTGAACTCAAATAAATATTGAGACTTCGTTCTCTACTCTCCAGATTTTCTAATCTAAAAAAACTAGCCTCCTTTGAAGGCTTCACGCCAATGGCACTGACGAAACCTGGAAGTTTTTTACGATGATCTTTGAGCCAAGGTCTTTGTTTGGCAATTTGCACATACAACTCCTCAACTCTACTTAAAGATTGAGAACTTTTTAAGCGATCTTCAGCAGAACTGAAAAATGGACACTCGACTTCTGAGCTGTATTCAGTCGTTTCCCTTGGAGGTAATATTTTTTTTAGTTTTTCTGAAAAATTTTCAAAAGCACTTCGCGTATATTTATGAAATAAATTGGACTCCAAGATTTCCCAATCTTGCCACTTAGCACTTTGCCATTCCGCATACTCAGTCGTTCCCTCTGCCGCCAAAGAATGCGCCATCCAACACCCAAAGCCCGAACCGAGAAATTTATTGACTTGAAGGCCTTTTTTTTCAAGCTCTTCGTAAAAACCTAAGGCGGCAACGGCGTCTACGGCGACGGCATCAACCCACAGACTAACGCTTTCTCTTTGAGGAACACCTAAGAGGATAGAAGCTTCAGTATCGCTCGATAAGATTTCTGGAGGCATCGACAGCTCCACTTCTGAGTCAACTGTTTGTCCGGGTACTTGAGGTTCTAAATAAATAGAATCATAGTCTTTTATTTTTTGCTTCAATCGATGATTTGGTGTTATTGACGTGCATCCGACAAGAAGATGAAAACTCAATAGAAATAAAATTATTTTTTTCTGACCCATACTAAATACTCCTGATTTCCTTGACTACCCTTTAAAGGACATTCAATAAACTCTATTGTGTCACAATCTGAGAAATTTTTGAAAAGACTCAAGACACCGTTCAGTGCATTCAAGCGATCTTCTTCAGACTTTACAATTCCTTTTTTTATATGGCGAGCATGAAGCTCAAATTGTGGTTTGACAAGAAGAATCCAATTTCCTGAACTCTTTAACCAGGGCCAAACATGAAGAATTATTTTTTTCATAGAAATAAAACTTAAATCCGAAACCATAAAATCAAAAGGAAGAGCGATCTTCTGCTCTGACCAGAACTCTTCATTAACTGTAAGAATATGCGTTTTCTCCAGAGAAGTTACCTGAGCATGATTTCTGAGTCGCTCATGCAGTTGATTCGTGCCAACGTCTAAGGCAATGACTTGTGAGGCTCCTTTTTCAAGAAGCACCTGAGTAAAGCCGCCAGTGCTCGAACCGATATCTAAACAAAGCCCAGCCTTGACGAAGGAAGCTAAAGAAGTCCAGCGCTCAAAAGCCCCTCGAATTTTTTGAGCCCCCCGACCAACATCCTGATGACTTTTACTGTTCACGCGAAAAGAGGCACCTGAAAGAGCAAAAGCCTGACCAGCTTTCTGAACAGGCTGCCATTTTTCATCTTTTAAATATTCTACCTCACCAGCCATAATAAACGCTTGAGCTTTCGAGCGCGTTTCAAAAAAATTAAGTTTCACCAGGAGCTCATCGGCTCGGCATTTTTCTTTTTTTGCCATCATCTTAAGCTTTTCTTTGGCTCATTTCTCTGAAAAATTCTTGAGGAGCCGCTGAGCTCCACAATTGCCCAGCTTCATTGAGCGTTTTTTCATATAATTTTCTCTTAAAAGACTTCGCTTCACGAGCCCCAAGTATTTTTTCAACGGGACCAGAATCCAAAGCGTCATCTTGCACTTGAAAATAAAAACCCAGGCCATTGGCCCACTCTTCCTTCTTCAAAGACTCTTGAGATTGTAACATTAATGCTATTTTGAGAGCCAACTGAAACAAGGCTCCCGTTTTTTGTCGGTGAATTTGTTCTAAAAACTCTATATTGTTAATCTTTCCACTTTCAACTTCATCAATATCGAATTGCTGGCCACCAATGAGACCAGCAGGCCCCACAGCAACACTAAAGGCTTGAATTGTTTTTAATTTGACCTCTGATTCCAGATTGAGTTGCGCCAACATTGAATAAACTTCATTTAGCAAGGCGTCTCCAACGAGAAGCGCATGCGCCTCCCCCCAAAGGGCGTGCAGGGTTTTTCTACCTCGCCGAAACTCATCGTTGTCCATACAAGGAAGGTCGTCATGCACTAATGAAAAAACATGAACAAACTCTAAAGCTAAAGCTAATTGAGCATGATCTTTATTCAACCAAAAATCTTGCCGCTTTTCTTTTTTCTCTATCGAATAAATTAAAGACAAAAAATAAGGGCGAATGCATTTTCCGGGCTTTTCAAACAAGTAATCCACTGATGAGAGAATTTTTACGTTCCAAGTTTTTTCAACACATGTTCTCCAATTCAAATATGCAGATTGAATGGAGTTCTGAGTAAATTCTAAAGCCTCTAAAAGCATCAAATAGCCGCTAACTCAGTTCAACTTCTTCTAAGTTGCCCAAGACTTCCGTGACTTTTAGCTCTGCCTTTTCAATAGTTTTTTGGCTGACTTTGATGAGCTCAATAGCATCTTGAAAGAGTTTCAAGCTATCGTCGAGTTTCGTTTCTCCGGATTCCAATTGCTTGGTAATTTTATCGAGGGCTTCAAGATTTTTTTCAATCATGAGAAATTTTTAGTCTCAAAGCTCCCGGGGGTCAAAACGAGAATGACGATCTCTCCTACTAATATTGTGGAGACCAAGCAGGCTGCTTACAGTGCCCCAAAGAAGCTGAGCTTAAAGGCTCAGTAATCTTTCCCGTTTGAAGAGCCAGGACTCTCACTCGGTAAACGCCCCCTTCATTCGAAGAATAGGCCACAAAACGCCCATCGGGGCTGACACTTGGACTCTCCTTAGAAGCAGACCCTTTCGTGAGGCGCTCTAAATTTGATCCATTGGGAGCAATGCTAAAAAGATTAAAATTCCCTGAACGCGTGTCTTGACCGGCAAAGACAATTTGATCACCTTTTGGAGACCAGCTCGGGCTGCTATTGTAGTAGCCCGCAAAAGTGAGCTGCCGTTGAGAGCGTCCACTAGCTTGAGCAATGTAAATATGGGGTTTTCCACTTTTTGAACTTGAAAAGACAAGCTGTTCACCATCTGGCGACCAATCGGGCTCAATACTAAAAAAATGACTTTTCGTGACCGGTGTTCTTTTTTTAGCCCCTGGATTGAGCAAGAATATTTCCGGATTTCCTTTATTTGAATAAGTATAGGCAATTAAATTTTTTGTTGGATGGTAAACCGCCCCTGAATTCATTCCCGGAGAAGCCGTTACCAAACTACGTTTTTTTGTTTGAACGTCAAAGCTATATAAATTTGGGTTCACAAAGCCACCTTTTTTCGAAGGTAAATACGAAGTAAAAATAATCTTGTTACCTCGAGGACCCCATGATGGAGAAAGTGCAAAATTTCCATCAAAAGTCAGCTGTTTCAAGCCTTTCCCATTAAAATTCATCATGTAAATTTCTTTATTTTTTCTTCCACAGCTCATTAAGAGGCGAGTTCTAAAAACACTTTTTTCACCGGTAATTTTCTCAACCACATCGTCAGCAGCAACATGAGCCAATTCAGCATAAGCTGACTGAAAATTTGTCCCCGAATAAGGATATTTGCGACTCAAAAGAAGCACGCCTTTTCTGACGTCGACGAGACGAATTTCTGCATGCAAACTGGCTCCTTCATGAACCACCGCTGACTTAAGAAGGTAGAAAGCTCCTTTAGATTTATAGGCCTGAATACTTTCACGACTCACTTCAAGAGATGCCGAAGAGCTCGAAAGATTATTGCGAGAAAGTTGAAAGAAATCGCCAAAAGCAAAATCATCGGCGAGGCTTTGATTAAAGATTTGAGCCGCCTTTGACGTCCCGATTGTTTTTTCTAAAACTAAAGTCTCACGATTGCTTTTTGCCTTTCCAACTGGAATGTAAATCTGCTGAGAGCTCAAGAACCCTGAAAATATAAACCCGAATATAAAATAAAACTTCATTATTTTGGAAAACCACATCGTATGCCTCCTTTTAAAACACTTTCTCTTAATGATTCCGGTGGTGCCGGAAATGGATTTGCTGCATCAATAGCGCTCAACGCGGCACGATCAAAGTCGTTACTGCCACTTCGCTTGACAATGTTTTTTGTGAGCACTCGTCCTGAAGGGCCAAGCCGCACCACAATTTGAGCACTCAGAAGATCGAGCTCTTCTTCGCTCAAATTTCTAGGAGACACCCAAAAACGTTGAATGTGTCCCAAAACTCGGGCGTTGTAGGCTTCTTGCTCACTGGCAATATCGCCCCTTAAAGAATTTCCCTTACTTTCAATGTTGCCCAGTAAGGCCTTTCTTCTTTCTTGAGCCGTTTCTTGAATTTTCTCAGACTGAGCCGAAGACTCTTTTCTCAAGCGTTTTCTCATTTCTTGAATACGTTTTAAATCGAGATCCTCTTGCAGTTTTTTTTGATTTTTTTTCTTGAGTGCCGCTTGAGCTTCTTTTTTCTTTTGATCAGACTTCTTTTTTTCTAAGTGCATTTCCGATTTCTTAATAATTTCGGGAGCCACTTTTTTTACCGGAACAACCACAGGCTTTTTCTCAACTTTTTTACTGAGGTCTGGAAGTTTTTGTTGGAACTTCGTTTGACTTGGCAAGCCCACTAAGTCAACCCGAATACTTTCCTTCATTTGCTGAGCTTTTAAAGCCGGACTTGGGAAAAAATAAGATTTCACTTTTCCAAAAGACCAAAAACAACAAAAAATAAAAACAATCATGCCATGAAAAATCAAAGACTTTTTAAAAGCTTTATTCACAGTCATCTTATTTTCTTCAACCCTTTTACTGATCTGCCGTAACAAGTCCTACTTTTTCGACTCCGGCACTTTGAACTAAAGCCATCACTTGAGCCACGACACCATAAGGCACGCTTTTATCGGCACGAACAAAAAGCTCTCTATTTTTATCGTCTTTAAATTCTTTAATCAGGGCTGCTTTTAACTCGGATTTTAGAATAGGTTTTTCACCAATGCGTATATTTTGGTTTTTGGAAACAAAAAGAGTGACCGGATTTTGAGAAGACTTTTTTCTTAAACCTTGCCCAGAAGCAATAGGCAAATCAACGTCAACCCCTTTTTCCATAAAGGGACTGGTAATCATGGTAATAATTAAAAGCACCAACATGACGTCGACAAGAGGAATGATATTGATTTCAGCCATTGGCTGATCGTCATCAAATGAGGAACCGACATTAAAAGCCATTTCAATTACCCTATATAATTTCTTTTTAAGATGTTGATAAGATCAGATGAAAAACCATCCATTTCAGTTCTTTGCTGTTTAATTTTTGCTAAAAATTGATTGTAAAAAATAACTGCCGGAATAGCGACCATCAAACCAAAAGCCGTGACAATAAGAGCTTCAGAGATTCCCGGCCCAACTTTTTCAATAGTTGATGCGCCTCCACCCTTACTTAAACCCATAAAACTATCCATAATCCCCCAAACTGTTCCCAGGAGACCCAGAAAAGGAGTGGCTGAAGCAATGGTGGCCAACCAAGAAAGGGAGGACTCTAATTTTAAACTTTCCACGCGAAAAGCTTTTCTTAAAGATCGCTCTACATTTTCTAAACCCACGTTGACCATCGAAGAATGTGCCGAGTCGCTCTTTTCAGAAGACTTGTGTTTGACTTTTTTAAACTCTTGAAAAGCCGGACTGAAAATATTGCGAATAGGACTCAAATCAAATTTCTTAGAATCATCATAAACATCATCAAGACTCGCGCCCTTCCAAAAAAGCTCCAGAAAAGATCCATTTTCCGCAGAAGCCTTTTTCAATTGAGAAAGTTTCGAAAAGACAATGGCCCAAGAAGCCAACGAAGCGATAATCAGTAAAAAAGAGATGATTCTGACAAACCAGCCCATATGCCCCATGATTTCAAATAAATTAATATTGCCCATAACTCTATACTAACTCGAGCTTTTTTGTTTTTCAGCTTCTGCAGAAAAGATTTTCTGTCTATGACCGTGGTGTGTCTTCTCTGGAAAGACAAAAATCAAGCGTCAATTTATTGAAAATCAAAAATCTGTGCTCAATTTCATTTTGAAGCTCTTTTTTAAATAAATCAGATAATTTAAGAACAAAGCAACGCTGAGCAGAACAGAAAATAACCACAAAACCGAAAAAGGAATGATTTGTAGAGATAAACTCGGCAGGAGCAATTCCTCCGCTGAAACACCAAAAATAAAAAAAACCGTGTTTAAAAACAAAAAACAAGCAAAAAAGGCATACAAAGAAAGCTGATGTTTTTTTTGAAAGCAGCCATTGAAGACATAAGCAAAAATGAAAAATGAAAAAACAAAACTCAGAAAAAAGAAATCAAAAGTTCTGAGAGAACTAAAAAGCACGACAGCGAAAAGCAGGGATTCATAAAGACTCAACTTCAACAAAAATCCCTCGTCTTTTAATTCACCATGATTTTTCTCAAGGAAATGTGCCGCATGTAAAAAATAAGTTTTAAAAAGAAAAAAGAGCAACAGAAAAAAGTTAAAAGAAAAGAATGCCTTCAAAAAACTGTGATCCGAAAAAATAAAAAAATTAATTTTGAGTTGAGGATTCACAAGGGCAACACAAAAAAGAATTCCCAACACGCCAGCTGAAAATAGTGCTAAAAACTTTAAAAGATCTTTTCTGAGATCATTATTTTTACGAAGAAAAGCTAAAGAGAAAGAAAGAAAAGGCACTCTTAAGATGAGGCAAGTGCACAGCAAAGAACAACTGAGAAAAATAAATTCATATTCAGGAAATTGAAAGAAAAAAGCCTCTTGAGGAGAGCCCAGACGTGGGAAAGAGCAAATAAGCGCAAATGTGGCTCTAAAAACCAGAAAAAGAGTCATGAAGCTAAAAAAGCTTGGCTTTGGAGTTCTCATTAAGTGCTTGACGGATCCTAATATTAAAAATTATCACTTTCAAAGATAGATTGACCATATGAACGCAAAAGACACTATTTCAAAAACTTCCGCTGATGTTATCGTTATTGGAGCCGGTTTAGCTGGTTCTGAGTGCACCTATCAAATGGCCAAAAGAGGCCTGAAGGTTTTACTCATTGAACAAAGACCCGAAAATTGCTCAGAAGCCCATAAAACCGGTCTTTTCGCCGAACTGGTCTGTAGCAACAGCTTTAAATCGATGGATCCTCTTTCGGCTACGGGCGTTCTCAAAAGCGAGCTCAAAAAACTTGATTCGCTCATCCTGAAAAGTGCCGAGAAACATGCCATTCCCGCTGGACAGGCTCTTGGTGTGAATCGAGACTTGTTCTCAAATGAAATCACTCAAGTTTTAGAAAAAATGGACAATGTCGAAATTTGCAGAGCGCAGCTCAAATCGTTGTCAGATCTTTCTAAAACTTCCGGTTCCCTCAAACCCATTGTTTTTGCGACGGGCCCACTGACTTCCCCAGAGCTCAGCCAAGAACTTGAAGAACTAACTGGGAAAAAGCTTTATTTTTACGATGCCATTGCACCCATCATCGATGGAAGCACCATCAATAAGGACATTGCTTTCTTACAAAATAGAAGAAACAAAGGAACAACTGAAGACTCCGAAGGCGATTACTTTAATTGCCCGATGAACGAAGAGCAGTATTACGCTTTTATTCGTGCTCTTGAAAAAGCTGAAAAAGTTCAAGCTCACGACTTTGAAAAAGCAATTTACTTTCAAGGCTGTCAGCCGATTGAAGCCATGCTGGAACGTGGCCCAAGAACCCTCGCCTTCGGCCCCATGAGACCCGTTGGACTCCAAGACCCTCGCACAGAAGAAAGAGCTTTCGCCATTGTTCAGCTTCGAGCCGAAGACGCCGAAGGCAGAGCCTGGAGCATGGTCGGTTTTCAAACAAAACTAAAATATCCAGAACAAAAAAGAATTTTTCGCCTCATCCCAGGTTTAGAAAAGGCTCAATTTTACAGACTCGGAAGTCTGCATCGAAACACTTTTTTAATTTCCCCACTCTTACTTGAAAACAACTGCTCGTTAAAAAAATACCCGCTTTACCATTTTGCCGGACAAATTACCGGTGTCGAAGGCTACCTCGAAAGCACCGCCATTGGCGCCCTTGTTGGAACTTCTTTAGCATTTAAACTCCTCAGAAAACAAAACTTACCAGCGCCTCCTCCGAGCACAGCCATTGGCGCCCTCGCCCACTATGTTCATTTTGCAAAAGTAAAAAACTACCAACCTATGAACATCAACTGGGGCCTCTTCCCTCTTGACGGCATTGGCGAGCGAGACAAAGAAAAAAAACCCAAACTTAAGGAAAGAGCTGAACGAAATTTCAAAAACTGGTCAGCTTTGCTTCCGAAGATGACTGAGTAGCCTTAAAAGCTAACGCACTTAGTTGTTAATTTTAGATTCACTTATTGAAACAACTTTTAAGCTTTGCTTACTAAAACGTAAAGGAAAAATATAAATGAAAAATTACTACTACTCTCACTCATCCTTTCTTCTGCTGGCTCCTATGCAGCAGCTACTTTAACTTGCGACGCTGAAGACGGTTCTCAACTCCGAGCGATTGTGAACAACGAAGACGGTTCTGTCCCCCACCAATTTAAGCTTCGTATTCGTGAAGGTGCTTTAAAAAATTATCCAAACGCACGTGCGAAATACTATGAAAGCGAAAAGAAATTTTTCGGCGGACACGCTCAAGAAGAAACAATCAAACTTTTAGTTGTTCAAGACCCTCAAGACGGAATCATTGCGATCATAAAAGATGGAAGCACCTTAATAGACAATTCTGGCGTTTACTCAGCTGATTGTAAATTTGAATATTAAAAGTAGACTCCATTAAGGCGCACTACAAAGTTAAGAGTAAAAGTCAGTTTTCTCTTAACTTGAGGTCTATAGAAAGGAGCGCTCTACTGCTCTAACGTCTGAAAACTTCTTTTCCATGAAAATTTACCTTCTTGCTCTTTTCCAATGAGCTTATAAACGACGATACCCTGGATGGAATCTTTCTGAATGGCTCCGTAAAATCTCGAGTCGAGAGAGTTTGCATAATTGTCTCCAATAACAAAAAAATGATTTTTTGGGACGGTATAGCCATCAATTGAAATCATTTTCTTATAAGTAGAGTCGTTTTTTGAAGAAATATACTGAAGCCAATCACGAAGCCTTTCTGACTTTTCAACATAAAGCTGAATCTCTGAATCATTGACTATGACAATGCCATCTTTTACTTTTATTTTTTCTCCAGAAAGAGCAACGACTCTTTTGAAAAAAGGGTAAGGTGACCCTTCATTTTGGAAAACAACAGTCTGCTCCCTTTTAACTTTGTTTGTCTCAGAAGCAGAAAGAGTCACTACTGTTTCTTTTTTAAAAAATATTGGTGACATTCCCTCTCCACTCACTTTAAAGCTTCTTATTTTTAAAAGATGTTTTTCCTCTAGTTTACTGATGGTCAACACAATTGGGACATAAAACACAAAGCCCAGAAAAAGATATAAAAAAAGATGTCTTTTAGGTTGAACCGACTTTTTCTGTGCTGACTGAAAAGTTTTTGTAGCAATAAAAATTCTAAAAACTAGCGAAACAAGACCAAGAGTTAATAACAAAAAAAGAAAAGCACTAAAGTTAATTTTTAAAACAACGAAATTCAGAACAAAGTTAAGCACCTCTAAAGCAAGCCAGATTAAAAAAACTGCAAATGCTCGCGCCTTTTTATTGAGATAAACACTTCCAGCTCCTGGAAAAAAGAATTCAATAAAGGCGGCAAAAAAAGCTTTAAATCCGCTTTCAATTTTTTGATCTAAATTATTTGTTGTCATTTATTCCTTTTACTTTCGAGCCTATTCATTACAAAGCGCTCGCCTCTTGTGAGACATTACTTGTAAGGTATTCGGGTGTTTTTTACAAAAGATAACTGAGAGCCTCCATTCAAAAAAAAAAAAGACAATTTTCGCTAAAGATACTGCAGACTCTACACATTTCTTCCACATGAATTCAGACACTTAGACAGGCTCAATTCTTGCTTTGTTAAGAGTATGTCCCTCTTGAAGAAATTGCTCAGCTTTCAGCTTTTATGCTTCAGATTTCTATTGGCTTTCCTATTTTTTAGTAACAATTCTTTTTCTCTGGACGATCAGCCTCAAGCTAACAGGCAAGAAAGACTTCAAGAACTCAATCAACAGATCCGCAGTAAATACAACTTACCCAGTTTAGGGATTCTTTTTTTCTCTGAAGAAAAGACCCTTCTGAGTGTTCAGGGAAATCGCCACGCTGACCAAGAAAGCCCCGTGAGCGAAAGTGATCTCTACCATCTTGGATCAAACACAAAGTCAATGACAGCCAGCCTCATGGCCTTACTGGCAGAAGAAGGAAAACTTAGTTTTCAAAGTAAAATAAAAACATTTTTTCCAGAGCTGAAAAACTTTCACGCAGATTACGCTGAGAAAAACATAGCAGACCTGCTGGCTCATCGAGCGGGAATGCCGGAAGACATCATCAGTTTTCTAGACTCAACTCTTTGGAAAAAAATTAGAAAACTCGGCTCTGAGACTCAAGAAGGTCGAAAGTTCTGTGCTGAAAAAGTATTTTCTCAAGCTATTGGCTACAATGAATACAAAAAAGAACTCCCCTATGGGAACTTAGCCTATATTATTGCCGGGCTGATTATTGAAAAAGTGACCAAAAAATCATGGGAAGAGAACATGCAAGATTATATTTTCAACCCTCTCAACATGAAAAGCTGCGGATTCGGAGCCCCGGGAAAAGAATCTGACTTAGAAATTACTGCCCCTTGGCAGCACCTTAAAGTTAGAAACAAAACAATCCCTATTCGACCTGGCCTTCAAGCCGACAACCCCCCAACTTTAAGACCTGCTGGGGGCGTTCATTGCTCTCTGAATGATTGGCTTAAATACTTAAAGACTCACTTTAAAGACAGTCGCTTTTTTAAAAAAGAATCCTTGGAGGCCTTACATCAAAAACACACTCTGAATGTTTTTTACACTGCTGGTGGATGGTTTCGAGTGAATAAAGAAAAAACATATTTTCTGGAACATACGGGCACCAATACCATGAGCAGCTCTTATGTGCTTATGAACCCCATTGAAAAGAATGGCTTTTTACTGGTTTCAAACATTTTAAACCGTGCGGCTTTTAAAGAAATTAGAAATGAACTCAATGCCTGGATTCAATTTAACAAATAGAATGTTTAAATGAGGGTGTGTCCTTAAACTTATCGCGCTGACAACTCAACCCACTTGAGAGCAGTTTCTCCAGTGTATTTTGCTCGCGGTCTGTAAATTCTATTGGCAGCGTATTGTTCAAAGGCTTGTGCACACCAACCAGCAGTTCTGCTTAAAGCAAAAATAGGCGTAAACAAATCTCCCGCAATTCCTAAAGCATGATACATAGTCGCCGAGTAAAAATCGACATTTGGAAGGAGGCCTTTTTGAGTTTTAATAGCTTCTTCAATTTTTTCACTCATTTCAAATAAGTGAACAGTTCCTTTTTCTTCACAAAGTCTTCGACTCATGTCTTTAAGAATTTTTGCTCGAGGGTCGCCGTCCTTATAGACTCGATGACCAATTCCCATAATTTTTCTTTTAATTTTTAATGACTCTTCAACAAAGGCATCGACTTTTTCAATGCTACCAATTTCTTGGAGCATTTCTAAAACGGCTGTATTGGCCCCACCATGTAACGGTCCTTTTAAGGTACCAATAGCAGAAACAATGGCGCTGTGCAGGTCTGAAAGCGTAGAAGCCGTCACCCGAGTAGAAAAAGTACTGCAATTTAAACCATGATCAGCATGTAAAACTAGAGCGGTGTTGAATATTTTTTCAGCATTTTCAGTTGGAGCTTCACCGTTGAGCAAATATAAAAAATTCCAGGCAAAAGATTCTTTAGGATTGGCATCGAGCAAAGAAAGTCCTTTTCTTAAACGCTCAAAAGAAGGCACGATCCAAAGAATCTGAGAAAGAAGGCTTTTGGCTTTTCTTTCGTTAGCTTCAAAAGAGTTGTCTCGAGTTTCCTTATTGAAAAAACTGAGAAGGGAAACCGCTGTTTTTAAAAAGTCCATTGGGTGGCCATCTTTTGGAAAAGCCGCAAAAATGTCTTTAAATACTTTCTTATAAGCATCGCTGACGACAAAATCTTGAGCTAAATCTTTTTTAAATTCAAGCAGCTCAGTGGCATTTGGAAGTTTATTGTACCAAAGCAAGTAAGTACATTCTTCAAAACCAGCGTTTTGAGCCACTTCCTCAATCGTGTAGCCACGGTAGCACAAGGTTGCGCCAACAATACTACTTACTCCCGAAGAGCAGGCAACGACGCCCTCTAAACCACGATCAATTGCACCATCATAATTTTCTACAGCCATATCTGAGGCCAGAGCTTAATTCGGAATTAAGAAAGGGTCTATAAAATTCTACTTTGTTCGGCTCAATCAAAGCTTTTTTGAATTAAGGCCTCAATCGACTGAGCATTCTCGGGAAGGGAATGCACTCTCGAACGTGTTTCGTTCCACAAATCCAGGCCACACAGCGCTCAATTCCCAGACCAAATCCAGAATGCGGCACCGAACCAAAACGACGCAAGTCAAAATACCACTCAAAGACTTTAGGGTCGATGTCGGGGTGATTTTTCAACTTTTGTTGAAGAACTTTAATGTCTTCCTCACGCTGACCACCACCGATTATTTCTCCGTAACCTTCTGGGGCGACCAAATCAACCGACAAACTAAACTCAGGATTCTCAGGATCTTCCTTCATGTAAAAAGCTTTAATGGCAGAAGGGAAACGATGAATAAAAACTGGTTTGTCGAACTTTGAAGCCAAAATCGTCTCATCGCCCCCACCAAAATCCCCCCCAGTCTTAAACTGATCTTGTGATTCTTTTTCTAAAATAGCCGCCGCCTCCGAGTAATGCAGACGCGGAAAAGGACCCTTGATTTTTTTCAATTGATCGAGATCTCGATCAAGCGCTTGAAGCTCGCGTTCTTTATTTTGCATCACTCGTGAAACAATGTATTCCATCATTTCTTCGGCAAGCTCCATAGCGCCATTTAAATCCATAAAAGCGACTTCTGGCTCGAGCATCCAAAACTCCGTCAAATGCCTTCTGGTCTTAGATTTTTCAGCTCGGAAAGTTGGCCCAAAAACATAGACCTTACCAAAAGCCGTTGCCCCAGCCTCCCCGTAAAGCTGACCCGATTGCGACAAATAAGCTTTGTCTTCATCAAAGTAATTCACCTCAAATAAATCTGTCGTGCCTTCACAGGCATTGGGGGTAAAAATTGGAGCATCAAAAGCAATAAAACCATTTTTATGGAAAAACTCATGAGCTGCAAAGATCACTTCACTACGAATTCTTAAAATTGCATTTTGACGCTTGGAACGCAGCCACAAATGCCTTCGATCCAACAAGAATGCTGGGCCATGTTCTTTGGGAGTGATTGGGTAATTTTTAGATTCTGAAATTTCTTCAAGACTGTGGCAAAGCAGCTCATAGCCACCTGGAGCCTGTTCCGATTTTACAAGTTTTCCAGTAACCGTTAAGGACGATTCTTGGTTGAGCTTTGAAAATTCATCTAAGTGTTTTTGCTCACTTTCATCACGAATGAGCACCACCTGAATGGTTCCCGTTCCATCGCGAAGGTTAATGAATTTAATTTTTCCGTTATTTCGCTTACTATAAACCCAACCACTCAAAGTGATGACAGAGTTTTCTTCGTGTTTGTGATTAAAAATATCTTCAACGTAGAGTGTCGGCTTCATAGCTTAAAAAAGCTATTCTGAAGCAAGGCTGCTGTAAAATTAAAAATGAAGTATTCAGGGTTTTTAGAACAATTTCATGCGATCCAAGACTTAACGCTGTTGAGAAGGCGTCTTCGCTGGCAATTGATTCGCCGGAGTTGTATGAATTCCTGTAGGAAACTGGTCCCCTCCAGACAAAGCTCTTCTTTTTTGTTCTTCCAACACCAATTGTTGAACCGCAGGCTCGCAACCAGGCAAACTCGAATTCCTCAAACAGTGGCAAGCACCACCTGAAAGTGAACTCGAAAAGGACCCTTGGCGGCTCGATTTTTCTCCCATCTCTGGAACGTAAGCTGCAAACGAAACTGAAGAAACTGTAAGTAAGATAAAAGCTATTAAATTTTTCATGACACCTTTTATTATGCACCCTTCATGCCAGAAAAGGACTCATAAAATATGACTCTAAGGTACTCAAATAGCACTTATTGTTAAGATTTGGTTAAGAAAGCCATTGTCGAGCTTTTAGACAGCTGCTTTTTTTCACCTAAAGCTCTGTTGGCCATTCAGATTCATAAAAAAAATGCTATAAAACAATTCCGATGAAAAAAACAGTCTCATTAGGGGGTTTCTTAGTCTTCATTCTTTTTTGTATTTACATGTTTCGAATGAATCGAAATGTTGAAGAGAATGCTCCGCCACCACTCACAACGACTCAGCCCAAACTAAAAAAAGTCACTAAAGCTTCTGAAAAAAAAGCGAATCGATCAATGAAAACCTTTCAGAAAAAACAGATCCGAAAAGGTGTCTCAGACTTACAAGCTGAGAAGTCTCGTCTTTCTCAAGAGTGCAAAGAAGAAATTTCCAAAATTATTACACTAAGCACTCAAGAATACTTTCAATCACTTCATACTTTAAAAAATAATTTTAAAATTCAAAAAAATTGTCAGGAAACGGAACTTGCAGATTCTTTTCAATATAGCCATGAGCAATTGCTTCAATGTCAAAATATTTTTGTAGAAGAAGGCAGTTTAGACGCTCAAAAAAGTCTGCCGAATGAGTGCCAACGTCTAATTTTTTACAAATTCTATTTAGCTAAAAAGTATTTTGAAAATGAGGACCTTGAAACGGTAAAATCCGATACTCTTTTTCAGATGCTTGCAGGAACTTTTTACACATTTGAGCCCAAGAACATGAAGCTCATTGCAGATGAGATTCTCTTCAGAAACCCACGAATATCTGAACTGAGGGCGTTGTCTGGAGTCATTGACATCATGGAGACAATGGAAATAGAAAGCTCAGAGAAAACAGCTTCATTGCTTCAATCTGCTTCTGAAAAACTAGAAAAAGCAAAGATGGAAGGTTTTCTTAGTGACGATCTGCTTGAGGCGCAGATCATACTTTTAATGGGAAATAAAGAAGAGATGGAACAATTTCTCAATCAAAATCAAGACAGCTTTGAATCTACAGAAAGGTTAAATTACCTTAAAGCAGCCCTACTTCACAAAAATGGGGAAAAGAAAAAAGCCATTGAAATTGTAAAAAACATTGTTAAAACAAATTCAAAATTTACCAGAGCTCAGCAAACTCTCAATAAATATAAAAAAGATCCCCAGGCTAAGGAAATTTTCAATCTCAATACAAACATAAATGTTGATTTAAGTGGTGTCGTTGACTTTGGGGACGAATAGCAGATATAGTAAAATCAATAACTTACAAAAAATAGCTTTGTAAATCTTATGTTATACTTTAAATATGCAAAGCTACGTATTCAGCTAAAAAAAAGCCCCAAGGAACTCACTGTGGAGTTCCTTGGGGCTTTTTTAATTATTAAATTATCTTAAAACTTAAAACATCCAACGACCAGTTAAAGAGAAAATGAGATCTCTCGTCTTACTTGGCTCATGGGATTCCGAAATAAGGTCTGAAAGACCATACTTGTAAGAAGCTTTTATTCCAGCTGCAAAGTTATTGGTCACCAAAAAGAAAAGTGGAATCGCCGCATAAACTCCGTAGTTATGTTCCGGAGTATAAATACCTGCAGCTGTAGACGCGTTAATATTATAATCCGTTTGAGGCATCGAGTAGTACAAACCAAGGTCAAGGTTTAAGAGCATTCTCCACAATTTTAACTGGTAAGTTAAACCACCAATCAAATCGATTGCCGCTGAGTTCCCCAAAAACTTTTGGCCTCCAGCCGCATATTGATAGGTCAATTCTCTATTTTGAACTTCAAAACCAAGCATGAAACCTAAAGAATTGTGATGAAGTTTAAATGGGTGCGTATAGAAGTCACTATCTCCAGCCCGACGCACTCTTCCGCCAATGAAATAATGCTTATACATAACCTGAAGATTATAAGTTAAATGACTATAGACATTATCAATCCCATCGGCAGTTTCCGGCTGATCAATTTCTGAAATAATGGTATCGCAATGACCGTAATGAATCTCTAAGACATGTCGAGAGAGCGGACAAGAAGGAAGACCAGGAGCTTCTTCTTCACAGCAATTGCCACCACAATCAGGCCCTGTATGACAGCCACCACAACTTGGACCGACACACTCCGGAATGTGTTCAGGAACAACTGGTGCAACAGCAACCGGCATTGGCGGAGGAAGCGGAGCTTCAACCACAACTGGCTGAGCAGGTCGTGCGAGACAAACCTCTGCACGACGATTTCTCGCCAAGCCTTCCGCTGTATTGTTACTAGCGATTGGGTTTTCAGGCCCCTTACCCTCGTAAGAAACAACGAGGTCACTCAACTGTCCTTCTAGAACAGATGCCAAACTTTGTGCACGCGCTTTAGAAAGAGCATAGTTATCTGGGTACTTAAGTTTTCCTCTTCCAATGATTGGCTTATTGTTGGTGTAGCCCACAACGTGAACTCGACCCACTTGCATTTGAGATTTTAGATCGTTAATTCTATTTACGAGATTATCTCTTTCAGAAGATGAAATAGTTGCGTTGAGGTTTTGGTAGTAAAACGTTAAGTTTCCTTCGCATTGAATGCCCTCATCGATATATTCTCTATATTCGAGTGCATTTGAAGTTGAAAAAACGAAAAGCCCGGTAATAAGAAACAGTATTTTTTTCATGAATTGATTTTCTCCCATAGCAATAATTCTAACGAGTTATAAAAAACAAAAAAAGAAAAATTAAAATTATTTTATGACTTTATGACGCGAATATGCTGACGAAGAAACTAATTATGATAAGAATTTCGAACTCGTCCTTTACTATGAATCACTCTCTGCTCATCGGCGAAAGCACGGCTTAAGCGTTGTTGAGAAGCATCTGGAGCGCAATAACCCTGGTGTCTCGCGGAGTAAGGTGGATGCTCATTGGTGTATTGTTTGGTGTTTGAGCTATATTGCCTCTGTTTTTGAGGTGAATTCCAAGCACCATTGCTCTGAGCAGGCCGTGCGAATTGTGCGAAAACTAAAGACCCAGAAAAGAAAACACTCACTATGAATAAATATTTCATCTTACAAAGCTCTTTCTGCGTCGAGGCCTATTCCACTGGGCTGAACGACGTCAATTATTTGTTGAAAAGTTGCATAAACTCTCTTAGTTGAAGAAAGCTCAGGCTCTGAAGCGACGGCGCGGCCCTTTGCATTTAAGATCTCAAGAACCTCACCCTGACTTCCGTATTTAAATTTTAAAGTTTGAGCGCTACCAAGCTTCATTTTTTCTTTCACCTCTAAAGGTCTCCCATCAGAATCATATTTAAAATAAAGTTTAGACACTTCAGCCTGAGATTTTAAATCTTTTTGCAAAACAGCGGTGACTTTTCCAGAATAATCGTAAACAAAATCAAGGCGATTTCCCTGACTGTAATCAAAAGCGCTCGCTAAATTGAGAGAATCATCATACTCATAAGCAACTCGTTGCGATCCATTGACAATTTCTTTAATTTTTTTAGATTCTGGATGGTAGCTAATGGAAAGTTTTTTTCCATTGGGGAAAACTTTCTCCTCAAGCATTCCTTCAGAATCATAAGAAAATTTTGTCACAAACTTCTTTCCACTTGTCTTCATCCAAGCTGAAGATTTTTGATCCAACTGAGCCTTTTTGTCTAAGTTCCACTGAGCAATACTCAAAGGGGTTCCACAGCAGGCTGTAAAAACCGTTTCCGTGACTAAGTCTTGAAAAAGCGTCACAGAACGGTAGTTATACTTCGTGTTGTCTGGTCTTTTGCGAAACTCATACCAAAAACGAGCTTCTTCCTTAAAGGACTCGCCAGGATGAGTTCTGGTCAGCGCAGTTCCAAATTTATTTTCCGGATCTACCGAGTCGCTATAATAACCATATTGACTGTTCACACCATCAATATCTCGAAAACTCGTTACCCAGTCTTTAACTTTATTGTATCCAATTTTTTTAAAAGCTCCGTTCGCGTAACTAATTTTTATCAGGTTGTGTTCATCATCGTAATCGTATTCAAAGGTGCTTCCGTCCATCCCCTTTGAACTCAACAAGTCTCCCGCCTGAGAATAACGGTAACGAGATTTCTTATCGCCACTTTCAACTAAAACAATTCTTTTGAAGCCTCCAAAATTTTTCCATTTCAAATGGACTTGATTACTAAAGTTGTCTTGAATCTTCACAAGTGTTTTGTTTTTATAGTGAAAGTCTAAAAAATTCTTATTCGCATCACTCATTCGAAGGAGTTGACCGTAGTCATTAAAGATCATTTTCCTTCCATTTGCTCTCGTTAAGCGAAAAGCGACGTCTTTCTTTAATGGTGCGCCAAGTTTTTTATAAAAAGATGCTTTTTCAACATCCGATCCATTCTGTTTCATGGATATTGCTTCTATTTTTTGAATACCATATTCTTTATTGATCCAACGCCCTGGACCCTCTTGAGAGAAGAGAATGTTATTTCCACCACCAGCCTCATGCAAAGTGGGCACTTTATTTTTAAAAGATAAAAAGCTCTCATACTCAGAACTCCAACCAACCCCTAAGGCTCCCTGAACAAATGAAGATCGACTATTATAGGTGCGAGTAATTTCCGGCGAAATACCATCATTTGGAAAAATAAAATCAGTATAGGCAATATAGAAATTTCCATTATTCACATTAACTCCAGAACACAAAATTCCGGAAATCAAAAAGGTTGCAGTCATTAAAAGTTTTCTGAACATAAGACTATTTTCGTCTCAAATAGGCATGAAGTAGTGCCAATTATTAGATTTTTAAGCAATAAAAGTCAAAATACTGCCTGAATAGAAAAAGTGCTTTGGCGCTAGGGTGTCACTATAGAGTCCTCATCAAACGCAAGGGTCACTATAGAGTCCTCATCAAACGCAAGGGTCACTATACTTTAATCTTAATAATTTTCATGATAATCACCATCCCAACGGCTTCCAGAATGACGACACCAGCGAGAATGAGCCACCCAATGGGGTGATTAAAAAGAACTTTCACCATGTTTGGGTCAATAAAAGCAAAAAGACCTAACATCAACCAGGGCATGGCGCCAATAATGTATGCGGCCATTTTTCCTTGGGCGGTAATGGCTTCAATTTTACTATTGAGTTTATTTCTAGAGCGAATAGTTTCGACAATAGTGTCAAAAGTTTCAGCGACGTTACCACCAGTTTCTCTGAGAATGTTCACACTCGTAACGAACATGTTGACATCATCAATAGGCACTCGTTTAGCTAAGTTTTCAAAAGCATCTTCGAGACTCAGGCCGATTCTATTTTCACTGAGAATGAGACCAAATTCCTGGCAAATTGGTGCCGGCATTTCATCGACGACAATCTGCATGGCTTGCGGGATGTTTAACCCACTTCTTAAGCCATTAGACATGAGCGTCAGCCCATCGATCATTTGTTCAATAAAAAGCCGATTTCTTTTGGGGCGAACGAAACGAGCATAATAAATATAGGGTAAGAACAAAGCAAAATAAAAGCTCAAGACAAAAAGAATAATGCCTTGTAAAATCCCCGGCCACGAAAGCACAAAAAACAAAACAGCTGGAATTGTTGCAAAAATTAAAAGTTCCTTGAGCACTTCTTCATCACTTTTCATTTTAAAAACTGAAGACTGAACTTCTTTAGTTTTATCGCGAATATTCAGAATCTTTCCCCAAACTTTGGCATCGATGATTGAAAAAGATAAAAAAGTTGAAACACCCAAACATGTGCCCCACCCAAGGAGTAAAAGTGTATTGATCATGCGGCTTTAAAAAGCCCCCTTGGCACTTTGACACCACTCGCTTCAAGTTTTTCAATAAACTTGGGAATAAACCCTGTAGCGACGTGTTTTCCAATAATTTTTCTTTGTTTGTCGAGCCCTGAAGCCTTAAAAAGAAAAATATCTTGAGTCGTCACAACGTCTCCCTGCATTCCAATGACTTCTGTAATGTGAGTTACTTTTCTGGAACCATCCGAAAGCCTCGAAGCCTGAACAATGAGATGCACCGCTGATGAAATTTGCTCACGAATAGCTTTACCTGGTAAATCCATTCCCGCCATCATCACTAAAGTTTCAAGTCGTGTCACCGCATCGCGAGGAGTATTGGCATGAACGGTCGCCATTGACCCATCATGCCCCGTATTCATGGCCTGTAACATGTCGAGCGCTTCACCGCCACGAACCTCACCGACAATCACGCGATCGGGCTTCATTCTTAAAGTTTGTTTGACGAGATCTCGTATGGTGACGGCACCAGTTCCTTCAATGTTTGCTGGACGGGTCTCTAAGCGGCCGACATGATCCTGAGTTAAACTCAACTCAGCCGCATCTTCCACTGTTAAAATTCTTTCTGAATTTGGAATAAATCCACTCAGAACATTCAACAAAGTCGTTTTACCTGAGCCGGTTCCACCAGAAATCACCACATTTAAATGGGCTTCAATGCACGATCGCAAGAAATCTGCCATCTCTGGAGTCATACTTCCAAACTTGACCAGATCTTTGTAATTGAGTCTTTTGCTTGGAAATTTTCGAATGGTAATCATAGGTCCATCAATAGCCAAAGGAGGAATAATCGCATGCACCCGACTCCCATCAGCTAAACGGGCATCCACATATGGAGACTTCTCGTCAATTCTTCTTCCCAGCGGATTCACAATTCTTTCAATACAAGCCATCACCTGTGTGTTTGAAGTAAAAGTCACTTTAGAAAGAACGTTTTTACCACCTTTTTCCAAATAAATTTGATCGGCTCGATTGACCATGACCTCAGTCACATCGGGATCATCTAGTAAATCTTCTAATGGCCCCAAGCCAAGAGCCTCATCTAAAATTTCTTTAACGAGTTTGGAGCTTTCATCTCGCGTTTTCCATTGATGATCTTCTGCATTGAGAATATCAACTACAATTTTTTTAGTTTTTTCACGGAGACTTTTCTTTTCATTTTCAGTTAAATTTCTATTGAGCTGTTCTTTTTTTAAATCCATTTTTTCAACCAGCATTTGATGGACTTTTAATTTAAAAATATTTCTCGGATTCGTCAGCTTAACACCGCTCATGCTGTCGAGAACTTCATCATCTCCCGACTCATTGCTTTGTGCTTTTGGAGCCGCTTTTGGCTTTCTCCCGACTTGTCGGCAACGATCTAGAATTCGGTTATCGATCAACAAGCGCCCTAAACCATAAAAAGATTTCCCAAGCTCACTACCCGAAGCAGCTAAGGCAATCGGCACACTTTTGTTGAGCGCCGCTCGCGCAATGTTATTGTCTTCTGGAAAGACCCCTAAGACTTGTCTTTTCAAACTTTGCTCTAAAAATTGAGCATTGTAGGGATTCCCTTTCGTATATTTATTCAGAATAATTTTTGTAATTTCTGGTGGATATAAATTCGTCTGTAACTTTTCAATGACCTTTCTGGTTTGATTTAAAACCAAAATTTCTGGATTCGTTAAAACGAGAATAAGAGACGCACGATCGAGAATCTTTAAAACTGATTTCTCTGGATGCGAACCACAATCAACCACAACATAAGGCAAGCTTCGCTGCATGAGCTTCAAAGCATACTCAAAAGAATCTCCATCAATATCTGGAAGGTCCTCCATTTCACGAAGCATTTGTAGCGAATATAGTGGTTCTCGAGAACCTGAAATAGCCAATGAAGTCATGAGTTTCTTTAACTGCAGCTCATTACGAATGTTTCCTTTTAAAAGCTCATCTCCCGTGCCGTTAATTTTTTTAATCCCTAAAATAAGATTATGGTCACCGGTGCTCGCAGGATCGGCATCCAAAAGCAGAACGCCCTTTTTTTTATCTGCTGCAATAGCTGCCGCCAGATTTGCCGCAAAAACAGATTTTCCAACGCCGCCTTTTCCACCAACGATTGCAATCAAATGCCCCCCTTGAGTCACTGCACTTTTACTTTGAGGTGATGGGGCTTTAACGTTTTTCTGATTCATGACATTCCATTTATTTGAGTCGAAACTTTCTTTTCAGTTTTTGCGTTTCTTCTAAGGTGCTTCTCACCCTTCGAGGCGTTACAAAAATAATTATTTGGTTTTTATCTTTAGAAAAATTTTGCTCTCGACTGAGCTTAAACAATGAAAAATCGTTATTATTGTTTGGTTTCGATTGTCCAATTCTTTCTCTCTCAGTGATCAATCCACCAAGAGCAACACTTTCATTGTCTCCAATAATTACTTCCGTAACCAGTTCATTATTTTGAACAGGCGCGTTTCCAGAGTCTCCACCTTCGGCTTGTAATTCACTTTGATTTAAAGTGATTCCTAAATTAATTTTGTCGGAATTGGGAACTGATTGAGCAAAAACAGACATCGAAGTAAGCACCTCACGAACGTTAGACTGTGTTCTGCCTTCAGAGTCTGTAAAAGTAAAAGGAATTTGAAGAGAGTCCGTTATCTTCGGCTTAATCGGTGGATTCGTTCCTGGTGGATAATCTCGCGTGAGTAATGTGAGAGATTTTAAAATTCTTAATTGATTGTTATTTTTTAAGGTTCTTAATCTTGGAAATAGATTTCTAACTGTTCCGGTAAATCCAGCCAAGAGCCTTCCTATATCAGAAGAAAACTGAGCTTCGCCCTGACCTGAAACTCCTGGAGCCCAACGAAAGTCAAAAGACTTTAAATAGTTTTTATTCATCACGACAAAATCAGCGGTAATGTTCAGTAACTTTCCAGGAGGGCTTGGAGGCGGCTGTCGAAAACGAATTCGAACCATACAATCACCAATATTTTGAAAAGCTCTTTTTTGTAAATTTGGTGGATCAAGCGTAAAAACATCTTGCATCATGGCTCGACAGGTTTGCTGAGCGAGCTCTCTTTCAACTCGAGTGTCCACTTGCCCTTCCAAAATAAAAGTTCCATTGAGAACTTTAACTCTGACGGTTCGAGGTTTATTTGGACCACCCGCAATTTCATCTTCAATTTTTTTCGCCAAAAGATCCATACCCACCGGTGACATTTCAGCGAGCCATTCAACTGGCTGTCCTCGAGCAACGTATGTATTGTAAACAGACAAAGCCCTTCTGAGCTCTTTAGGAGCAATAATTTTTCCATCAAGAACGACTTCTTGACCGATAATTCTAATTTTAAGGCCTTCGACATCACCAATCTTTACCTTGAGCCCTTGCATGAGATCGAGCAAGCCCTGGGTCGTTGCTGTGACTCGAAACATTTTATAGAGCGTTGAGCCTCGGACAGCTTGTCCTGGCACTTGATCATAAAGTAATAAATAACTTGTTCCAGTTTTTTTAGGTTTGATAAGAATATCTTTTGGATTTTTACCCAAAGATAAAGAACTCCCGTCAAAAACTCGCTCATCAGTGGATTCATAATAAATATCTTTTGTGATGTCTGACACGGGAATCTCTCTCAAGGACAACGCTTTTTGTTGGTCACTCGCAATATAAACCTCTTCGAAACCATAAATAGCCTCTGACTTTTCTGGATTTCCTTTAATGATTTCATCGACGGTCGTATCTGGAATGCCATTCAAGCGAATCTTTTTTTGAGCAATACTAAGATGACTCAGGCTCATCAATAAAATAAATAATTTAAAGAAGCGAAACACGCTTAGCTCCCAGATCCAAGACCAAAACTAAAAGTTGGTTTTTTAACTTTTTTTTCTTTTTTTTCTGAATCTGCAGCTGGCTGCCTGAGCCTTAAAGCTGCACGACGAGCTTCTTCAGCCGCAGCAGCCGCAGCAGCTACTTCCTTACGTTTTCGACGCTCCTCATCCATTCTATCACTATATTTCTTAGATTTTTCTCCAAGTACTTCATCGACGGTTGAAGTATTGATATCACTAAAAAGACGGTCAACAGGATTTCTTAAAGTTAAGAAAAGTCTATTTTCACTATATATATTATAAATAAGAATCTGGGCTTCTGGTGGCGACACTTCAACTGTAATAGTGGCAAAATTCCTATTTTTTCTCAGATCTCGTAATTTTGCACCTCGACCGAGAGGGTCGGAATCATACATCCCCGGTTTTTGATTTTGAACCAGTTCACCCACAGAAAGGACATGAACACTTTGCAAAAGGGTCACTATTTCAACGGCACTTGAAGCCTTCGTTTTATACTTTACACCAGTAATAATATCGACATGATCACCAGGCTTAAGAAGCTTCGTCACACCTGTAATATCATTAATAGGAATAGCCATGGCTCTTTTCGTTACCGCCACCTGACGAGAAAGTCCGGTCTCGGTGCCAATTGGAGAAAGCAGAACTTTAGTCATCAAAATTTGCTCTCCTTTTTGGATGGGAGTTCCTGCAAATTGCCCTTCAAAAGGCCATTCGCTGCTGTCTAAGTTCAGCCGCTCACCCTTGCCATCTTTTTGTGAAACAAAAGAAGCTTTTTTACCAGCTTTAAACACAGCCGAAGGCTGCACAAATTTTCTTGGAATGACCATGACATCGAGCATGTCGCGCTCAATTCTTTGCATTTCTTTAATATCTTGCTTGGCAACATAAACGGAAACCTCGTCCCCGTAACGGGTGCTAATAATTTTAGTTTGATTGCTCACGTAAAGATGCACCAACAACATGCCTAAAATTGCGACGACTAAACTAATAACAAAAGCTCGAGACTGTCCCATGTATCCCTATCGGCAGTTTTTACAATTGATGAGACGGAATAAGCTCTATTCAGTGTTTTTTTCAGAAAAATTTGAAGAATTCATAAAGACTTTGTTAAGATTTGATTCAGAATCTTATCTTTGACAATTTCCACTCGGAGTCCGATGAATCACTAAAGAGGTTTTTTCATTAATTTGAATGGGTTGTCCAAAAATCTGAACATTTTCAGCTATTTCGTTCTGTCCAGGTATGACTGAAAAACAATTGACGTTATCAGAAATGGCCCCATTTTTTGCTCCACTCAAAACGCTCAGAGCTGCGCCACCGTCACCAGGTGCCACGAGAATATCTTGACCCGTCACAGAACTGACCAAGGGACCAGAGTTATTGATCTTCGCGAAGAGCAAATTTCTAGCGACTTCTTGAGAAATAATATTGTTTCTTGAAAATTTAAAATAAGCAATACTTCCGCTAATGAGTATAAAAAACAAAATAAAAGCGGGAAACATTTCATAAAGTGCTTGCCCTTGCTTTAACTTACTTTTTTGAAAAAGAGAATTCAACATCCTGAATCTTCCATTCCTTGAGCATTTTGATCTGAATCGCTGAACAGGCCTGCGTCTCCCATTACTTGATCATATTTTTTTTCAAAAAATTTATTGCACTCATCACTCGTTACTTCACGCCCTAAATAACTTGAAGCACTCACGGTGAGATTTAATATTTTTTTCATTTCCGGACCAATAGGAATTCCCACAAAAGGAATAGCGTAACTAATGACCACACCTTTCTCAGAATTCTCGACAACTTCAGAAATTCCTCCCGCATGTGGACGGCCTTCAACCGGCTCTGGAAAACTAATATTTTGAATTTTTGCACCAAAAAGATCAGCACCGACTCGAACACCATAACCTGCAACGGTTCTTTCGGCAGCTTCACGCTGTTCTTGAGGCTGACTCGCTCCAGACTGATAGCTCCTTGCTCCCATGAAAGCCACATAGCTCATAAAATGATGAACCGCTAAAGCATGAACCGCAAAAACAGAAAGCACCAACATCGAAAAAAATAAAAGCAGTGTGAACAAAAACTCAATCGAGCTTTGTCCTAGCCTTTTATTTCGTATTTTTTTTAATTTTTTCATAGATAGACTCAGTCCGTAACCAGTTGAGCCCCTCCACCATCATAGTATTCTTGCACGGTTTGACGACCTCCAGTGAGGTTGCGTCCTTTGACGGCTTCTATCGCAGCTTCAGTTTGAACAGCAAGCCTTTTATCGATCTCTTTACTCACAAAAGTAATGACCGCAACGACAACAGCAAGAATGAGTAAATACTCGACAACGACTTGCCCCTGCTTTGACTGTTTTTTTAAAGCTAACATTCTTTGTTTACTGAAGACGTGCACGCTCCACTTTTATCGCCAAGTCCTTGAGCCGCTTCTTTCGTAATATTTTTGACAATATTCACAAAAGTAAAAGAAGCCACAGCGACAACTGCAACGAGTAAAATATACTCAACAGTTGTCTGAGCTTTTTTGGAATTCACGTCAATTCTATTTACTCGCCAGCTGCATTAGCTTTAGCTGAAATTTTACCAAAAACTTTTCCAACCAAACCATCAACTTGATCAAGCAAAGGTTTTTTAAAAGCCATCACTAAAGCTGCGACCACTGCCAAAATAACCACATATTCCACTGCAGACTGTCCCGCTTTTGATTTGAGCCTTAGTGCTCTATTTTTAAAAGAAAGTGCCTTATTTGCTATTTTCGTCATCATATATCTGAATCTCCTTAGTCTTCCTTTCGACAGATAGAAGACTCAGCATTAAGAATGCACCCTAAAAAGATTCACGCCTCATGTTAATTTTTAATGAAGGTGTCAAGAAACTTAGGTTATCTCTTATCTCAGATCTTTTTGTTCACTATTTCGTATCTATAGCTATCATGCCAAGCGCCTTTGAATTCTTTATGTTTCGTAATTTTTCCAACTCGGAGCATTCCACATTTTTCCATCACTCGAAAAGAAGCGGTATTTTTTATATCGCAGGTTGCATAAACAAGAGCGAGCTTTAATTCATCAAAAACAAAGTTTAAAATTGCCCTGACTGCTTCAGACGCAAGTCCTTGCGACTGATATCTAGGATTAATCGCAAACCCAAGATCCGACACGAAACTCAATTCACTCGCCCTTCTTATTCCAATACCGCCAATCACTTTATGATCTTTTTTGTGAACAACTGCTAAATCATATTGAAATCTCTCATCACTTTGGGCTTGCTGAAGATTCGTTTGCACGAAACTCTGAGTGTCTTCTCTTGTATTGGGCCCCCAAGAATCATATTGAGAGAATTCAGCAATACTTGAATATTCATGAACATCTTCCCAATCTTCTGCTAATTGATCTCTTAAAATAAGTCTCTCTGTTTCAATTTTCATCATTGCTTTAAAGTCTATAATCTTTCTATTTTTTACATGAGTCAAAAATACAAATAAAACTCAACCCAGCAGCTTCACTAACAAAGCTTTTCTGAGTCGAAGTCCATTTTGAACCTGTTTCAAAATGAGGTTATGGGAATAGTTTTTCAACTCTTCATGTAACTCGACTCCCCAATTAACTGGCCCTGGGTGCAAGAGGAACTGGTTTTTAGCAAAGTCACTTTTATTGAGCTGGTAGTTTTTTATGTAGTTCTCCAGTAACTTTTGATCTTCTTGAGAGTGTCTTTCTTTTTGAACTCTCAGAGCCATGAGAGTATCGGCACTGTGGACACTTGTTTTATCGGTAGAGAACGTTATTTCACCAGAAAGCTCCAACCAACTTGGCTTCCACTCTTCGGGCGCGACAAAAGAAACTTGCAAATTAAAAAGCTTCGCGAGGCGAAAAAAACTTTGTGCCACTCGAGAATGTCTCAAGTCACCAATGATGGAAATCTTTTTTTCTTGAATCTTTTCAAAACTTCCAAAGCTTTCTAAAAGGGTTAAAAAATCGAGCAAAGCTTGAGTCGGATGAGAGTCCACCCCCAACCCGGCATTGATAAAATGAAGGCCACCAATTTTTTTAATTTTTTTTAAAAGTGATTCATCACCGCTTCGAAAAACGATAACTTTATAGCCCAAAGATCTGAAATTCAAAAAAGAATCTTCAATACTTTCTTTTTTCTCAAGAGATGAATTTTTTCTAGAAACACTTGAAAAAGGAATCTCTAATTCAGAAAAAGCTCTTTCAAAACTCAAGCGAGTTCTGGTAGAGGCTTCTTCAAAAAAAATGAGAGCCGGCATGCTTTCAGCCGCAACCAAAGAAGCTTCTTCGGATCGAAGTAGCGATTCTAAAAGCTCTCGAATAAAATCTTTATTTTCTTCAGAAATTTTTAGAAAATTTTTCATTAATCAATTTTCAAAATGGCATGAAAAGCTTCTTGAGGGACTTCAACAGACCCAATAGATTTCATGCGCTTTTTACCCTCTTTTTGCTTCTCCAGAAGCTTTCTTTTTCGAGAAATATCTCCACCATAACATTTGGCCGTTACATTTTTACGAAGGGCCTTGATGCTTTCTCGAGCTATAATCTTATTGCCAATAGCCCCCTGAATAGCCACATCATATTGCTGACGTGGAATTTCTTGCTTCATTTTTTTACAGAGCTCTCGGCCTCTTTCAAAAGCTCGGTCTTTATGGACAATGACCGACAAGGCATCGACAGATTCCCCATTAATGAGAACATCCAGCTTGACCAGCTTACTTTCGCTCATCCCGGTCAACTCATAGTCAAAACTCGCATAGCCCTTAGTGGAACTTTTCAGTTTATCGTAAAAGTCAAAAAGCATTTCCCCCAATGGCAGTCGATAAACCACCGTGCAACGGTCAGAGGTAATGTAGTCAATCTTTTCTTGAACTCCTCGCTTGGACTCACAGAGTCTAATAATCGTTCCCACGTATTCGCTCGGAGAGTGAATACTCCCTCGAATATAGGGCTCTTCAATTTTCTCAATTTTTTGAGACTCTGGCAAAAAACTTGGGTTTTCTATGGTGATGACTTCACCATTCGTTTGCGTGACCTGATAGCACACACCGGGAGCCGTCGTAATGAGATTCATCCCATACTCTCGCTCCAGTCTTTCTTGCACAATCTCCATATGTAACAAGCCCAAATACCCACAACGAAAGCCAAAGCCCAGAGCCGCAGAAGACTCAGGCTCAAAGGTTAGTGAAGAGTCATTGAGCACAAGTTTCTCGAGCGCTTCTTTTAAATTTTCATAGTCTTTACTATCGGTAGGAAAAATTCCAGAAAAGACCACTGGCTGAACTTCTTTATAACCTGGCAATAAGTCCAGAGCTATTTCAGGCTTATAAGCATCATTTTCTTGTCTTTCTGAATGAGTAATCGTGTCTCCAATACGAGTATCTCGAACACTCTTAATTCCGCAGACGAGAAAAACAACATCGCCACTATGCGCCGCTGGGACATCAATAATTTTAGGGTCAAAATAGCCTAAGCGATTGACCAAGTAATCTTTAGTTTCTTTTCCGGCTTCCTTGAGACGCTCATTCATATACATCATTTGAATGCGATCACCTTTTTTAAGAATACCGTCAACCACTCGAACCAAAAGAACGACCCCTTGATAGTTGTCATACCAAGAATCCATCACCAAAATTCGCAATGCTTTTTCGTCGTTATCTTCAGGAGCAGGCACTCCAAGAACAATCGCCTCCAGAAGTTCGGCAATTCCGCTTCCTTCTTTTGCAGATACCGGTAACGCCAAAGAGGCATCAATTCCAATCACTTCTTCAATTTCTTCCTTAACTCGCTCGACATCAGCAGAAGGTAAATCAATTTTATTAATCACTGGCAAAATTTCTAATTGCGCATCCAGAGCCAAATAAACATTGGCTAAAGTCTGAGCCTCAACACCCTGACTGGCATCAACCACTAAAAGTGCTCCTTCACAGGCCTGCAAAGAGCGAGAAACTTCATAAGTGAAATCAACATGTCCGGGAGTATCTATTAAATTAAAAGAATAAGTCTTTCCATCAGCCGCGGCATAGCTCAAACGAACCGTCTGCGCCTTAATGGTAATCCCTCTTTCACGTTCAATATCAAGGGAATCGAGAACCTGAGATTGCATTTCTCTTTTTGTCAGGCCACCCGTCGCTTCAATAATTCTATCGGCAAGAGTCGATTTACCGTGGTCAATATGAGCCACAATTGAAAAATTTCTAATCAATTCTTTTTGAGACATCGCTTAGGGCTCTCCTTCTTTAATGGTTTCTTCTTTTTTTACAAAAGAATCTTCTTCCTCAAATAAAGACACTTGCCCTGGCAAGCTCTCTCTATTCTCAGCAAGAATGTGATCTATTCCCATTCGAATGTATTCCGCAATAGGCACTTTTGTTTTATCGGTAAGAGCTCGAAGCATGCGTAACTGCTCTTCGGTCAAATAAACTGTGGTGGAAACTTTTTTCCTAGCCACAAAGAACCCCTGATCTGTGATTCCAGAAATTCGGATCTATTATTTTTTTATGAAAAGAAAGCAGCCATCGAAATCGGCTTAAAGGCAACCAGACAGTTTTTTCTGAAGTGGCATTCTTCTTGCTCAATAAATTCAACACGTGGCCTGGAAAATGAAGTGCCACTAAGGAGCAAAGAAAGACCAATGGAAAAAATAAAAGTTTCATATTCATCACACAACCGACCTAAAAAAATCTATCGCGCATCTGAGCGCCACTCAAGAAATAGAAGCTTAAAAGCGGCAAATTCTGTTGATTGGTTCTGGGGTCATGAAAAACATACTCAAGACTTAAAAAACGACCTCATGATCGTAGCCCAGAATAAAGAAAACGTTCTGATTCTCGGGGAAACTGGATGTGGAAAAGAACTCATTGCCAGAGAAATCTACAAAGAATACCTTCAAGCCCAACAGCTCAACAGCGCTGAAGCCCCCTTCATTGCCATTAACTGCAGCGCCATTCCAGAAAGCCTCGCTGAAAGCATTCTCTTTGGCCACGAAAGAGGCGCCTTCACATCGGCTAGAAACCGGCAATATGGAAAATTTGAAAATGCCCGAAAGGGAATCTTGTTTTTAGATGAAATTCAAAACCTCAGCCGTGCCATTCAATCCAAGCTTTTAAGAGTCATTCAAGAGCGAGAAATTGACCGACTGGGCTCCAAAGAAACTGAAAAAATTCAATGTAAAGTTCTTTGTGCCTCCAACGTTCCACTAGAGCACCTCGTCGAAAAAAAAGAATTCCGAAAAGACCTTTTTTTTCGACTCAACACCTACCCAATTTACATTCCATCGCTTCGAGAGAGGAAAGAAGATTTAGAAATAATTGCCCAAGGGCTCCTAGAAAAAATTAAAAATCGTTCTCAGGAAATTGCAGAAATCACCCCTGAAGCTATGAAAATTTTAAAGGACTATGACTGGGCTGGGAACATTCGAGAACTCGAACATTGCCTCGTTTACTCTAGTCTCAGGTCAATTGATGGAAATATTGGAAAAAGAGAGCTTCCCCCCTATGTTACCGGCGAATTGGCAAAGTATTTGCAAAAGGGAAACTGGAATGTCTAATTTTAACTTAACTAAAGAGATTCAACTCAAGCCGAGAGCCAAAGTAAACACCGCAAGTAAAAACAAAACAAAGCATCAGAAAAACAATCAACGCCAGCAGAATATTAAAATATCCAGATACTTCTTCTTTAGTCATATACCTTCATTTTAAAAGAGAAGTATGACAAAGATGAAGCCAAAAAAACATTTATTTAAAGGAGTAAAAAAAATGACATTAAAAAAACAGAAAAAAGGCCAGGCCATTACCGAATACCTCATCATCACTGCCCTTATTGGCATTGCCTCGATTGGGATTATTCAAGTCCTTTCTTCAAACCTCAGAGGCAAGCTCAACGTTGTCAGTTCGGCATTAAGAGGCGAGAAAAAAAGCCACCAAGGAAAAAAAGCCGACCGAAAGCAAACCGAAATCCTAGATCTTGGGGATTTCCAAAATTCAATGACGGATTCCAAATGAAAGGAAAAAAAAGTGGGAGTAGTCTTGTGGAGTTTTGCATCATCAGCCCACTGCTTATTCTTTGTTTCATGCTTTTCTATGGACTTAACGCCGGAAGCTTGGCGAACAGCTTCCTAAGCATTGATCTTTTTACCCTCAAAAGAGCTCACCTTTACGGGAACGATTTAGACTTTTGCGAAGCTTCTTTCTTTTGGCCAGCTCATTGGAAAGAAAAAACCATTTACGAATGTCATCAGCAAAACTATAGTGTTCAAGTCACCACCCCATATTTCAAGATAGAAAAAAGCCTCCCATGATCAAAATGGCACTCCTCATCTGCATTTCCTTGATGAGTCTTCCTACTTTAGAGTTTTTTATTGAGACCCTTCAATTCATTAAAAAAGTTGAAAAAGAAGATCGTCGAATTGCACAGGTCTCGGCAAGCGTGAGCTCTCTTGCTAACGGCATTGAAAATTTAAACATGGGCCTCAATGCGTTGAGAGTCGCTTGCGTTGGAGGCAGTTTCATTGTTGGCCCCCTCGCTCGCTTGGCCACTCGTGCCGGAGGGGAGCTTATTGCTCTCATTCAAAACACCTTACAACTCATCGCCAAAATGATTTTAGAAATTAATTTTATTTTTTACGAACATCACTTCATCGAAGCTGAACGCTCTGGGATGAGCGTCTGTAAGATTCCTAAAAATATTTACTTTTCTGAAAATGTTTTTGAAGCGAGAAAAAAACATCACGGGGTAAAAATTTTTAAAGAAAGCTCTATCTTCTGGAAATACGACAATCCCAATGTGAGGGCATTCTTGTGATCATAGAAATTATTTTCTCATGTTTCTTATTAGGCATGCTCAACGCTGGATTTATTAAAATCAACAAAAGTTTCAACCGTGAAGCTGAAAATCATCTCAAACACTATTGGAAGGAAAACAAATGGCAAAAGAAAAATTCCCCTGGCTCCCAGAAGACGACCAAATTAATGAAGTCATCATAAAAGAACCTGAAGAGGTGAAAACTCACCTTCATTACTTGAAAGAAAACTATAAGTTTATTGCTTTCATTTCATTTACTTTGTTACTTTTTAGTATTTCCTTTTTACAAAAGAAAAAAACTATTCAAAAAGTTCCCAAAGCACCGACCACAGCGGTGAGTGTGGTGAGTCTTTTTCCGATTGCAAAAAAATCAGAAATAAAACTACAACTCATCAAGCCCGTGACCATTTTAAAATCTCAACTCACAAAAACACAAAGGCAACAAATTGTGCATCCAGATGATCTTTACAAGCTTTCTGGAAAGATTTTTGCCAAAAAAGACATTGCCCCACGTAAACCCATATTTTGGTCTGACTTAAGCTATGTCGAGCAAAACAAGAAAAAATCCATTCAAAAGAAAATTATTTTTAGAGGAGTTAAAAAATGAAAACCCTAGTTCTCTGTTTTATTCAAGTGCTCAGCACTCAAAGCACCCAACCACTCATGCCAGTTTTAGACATCTTAAAAGACCGAATTGAAACACAACTGAAGGACTCCGAAACTGATGTTTTATGGAAGAAAAAAATGGATCCTCAATGCAACAACATGATCGAATACGAATACCTCGATGAAAGCATTCTTTTTACTTTAAAAAATAAAAACTTCATTGAGTATCGTTATGAAGACATTTTAGAAGGCAAAAGTCTCAGCGAATTAAAAAACCAAAAAGAATATACCAAACAATACCTCTCACAATTTAAAATAAAAAAGAAGAAAAAGCTCTCGACTCTGAGCAAGTCACTTCTGATTGGGCTTCCTATTGTGGCGGCCATCACCTACGCTCTGATTCCCCAAAAAAAATCTTCATCCTCGAACTCAAAAGCCATCAAAAGCCCCACAACCCCCCTTCAAGTTAAAAAATCACCACGGAGCCGCATTCGAAACAAACCATAGACACTTTCCATTGATGGCCGCAGTTTTTCGTGTCATGAAAAGATTGCGTGAAATTAAAAAAACAACATATTTATACTCTGAGTAATTTCTTAAGAAAATACCTCAGAGTCAATTTTCACGGCATTGAAAACTTAAAACAAACCACTTCTGCAAACATTATTCTCCCCAACCATTCTGGAATTATGGGCTTAGATGCCATTCTTTTAAAAAACTTCTTTCGAACAGACCTCGAGAAAAAACTTTCACTTTTTGCTCATCGATTTTACTTTGATCTTTCCTCAAGCATTGGAAAATTTTTTAAAGAATTTGAATTTAAAAAAGCCAATTTTAAAAACGGAGTTCAGGAACTTAGTAATGGTGAGTCCTTACTCATTTTTCCAGAAGCAGAAGCCGGTAATTTCAAATCTTCATTCAAAAAATACCAACTGCAAAATTTTCACTCTGGGTTCGTCAGACTCGCCATTTTAACTCAAGCAAAAATCACCCCTTGTTTAGTCATTGGAGCCGAGGAAAGTAATTACAACATTGGAAACATTCATCTTGGAAAATTTATCAACAAACTCAGAATTCCTATTCCGGTTAATCTACTCCCATTGCCCGCAAAATGGGACATTCACTTTCTAGAAGCCATTGACTTGAGTGAATTCAACGAAGAAGACACTCGAAAGCCTGGTCTCTGTCAAAAAATTGCAGACGAAATTAAAGACAAGATGCAAATTGAACTCGACACCATCATTCAAAAGCGAGACTTCATTTATTTAAAAAAAAAGAAAGCTCTAAAATAAAAGCTTGAGTTGACATTTCTTGAAAGCCTGCTCATTTAAAGACAAGGCTCCACTCGCAGTTTCTAAAATGTATTGGGCTGGAGCTTTACTTTTATAGGTCGGATAGAGGTGATCTTTTAAAAGCGGCGTCTCAATTTTCATAGTTTCTTTATTGATCAATTTAAAATCTTTAGTAAAAAAATAAATATCTAAGGGAATCAGAACATTTTTCATCCAAAAAGACTGTTCAGACTCTCCTTCAAAAATAAAAAGCATGGCTTCATTTTTATTTAAATGTTTCACGCCCATGAGCCCCCGCCTTCTTTGCTCTGGGGTCTTCGCGAGTTTCACAAAAAACTCCTGACCACAAAACTCAAGCTTTTTCTTTTTTTGAGCATAGCAAGACGTCAAGTTGCCAACAAAAAATAAAATTAGAAAAGTTCTAAGTAATTTTTCCATACCGTTCCCGTTCTTTTTTGCCAACGCCCGTGCATTTGCTCAAAGCTTTCCATAGAACATTCTACGAATCCACCTGCAAGATAGCGCTCATCTAAAGCTGAAAAACCCAACTCGACCGAAAGCGCATTCACAAAAAAAGCAATTTGAGACAACAGCTCTGCTTTGTTTTTCTTTTGTTGAATTTCCGCAAGAGTGTGGCACGCAGTTGTATAAGTTATTTTTTTCAAAGCAACCTGGTAAGACAAATCTTTCAACAATGAAAGCACGAAAAATGCCGCCTGAAATTGAGCGTAGGAGTTATAGTGATGAAAATAGTTTTCCAACAAAGAGGCTTCTTGAATGGTCCACAAAACCTGCCGGTCAATGTTTCGCGGAACTATAAAAGAACCTTTCAACTCAACTCCAGGGCTTAAAGACAACGAAAACCTTTTTTTAGACTTTTTTGCAGAACGCGCTAAAGCTGAAAACGAAAACTCACAGGGTGTCAGCAACTGAAGAATCAGATCATTTTCCTTATAATCAGTCACATTAAGAATGAGTGCTTGAGAAAGAACCTTTTCGCCGGCTTTCAGCGATTGAAAGTCAATCCCAGCATCAAGAAGCTCCATAGAGCTTCAAGTTAACTGAGCTTTTAGAATCCATCAAGTCGCGAAAAGAGACCAAGGAGACTAGGGGTTGTACTCAGCTTTTGAGAAATGGCGCCATATCAAATAAGCGCTTCAAGTATATTAAAATTCAGCAACTTAGCTTTTTTTTATTTCAATAGATAGAATTACAAATTCCATCTATTGATTTTTAGAGAATAATAGTTTCTAATTGTAGTAGTATGAGCTATATTCCAAGAAGTCTCAATTTAGAAGAAATTCTGAGTAAAAACAGTTTTTTCCTTTTTGGTCCACGAGCTGTTGGAAAATCTTCTTTAATAAAAAAACAGTTGATCGATGCGACATATATTGACCTCTTTAATCCTAAAGAGTTTTCTATTTTTAATAAAAGACCCGAGGAGCTTGAGGAGCGTGCAGCTTCTTTGGAAAAAGGCTCTCTCATTATTGTTGATGAAATTCAACGAATACCGGAATTACTGAACTCAGTTCAACGGCTCATTGAGAATAAACACATGCGTTTTTTACTAACTGGGAGTAGCGCTCGAAAGCTCAGGCGTGGCCAGGCAAACCTTTTGGCCGGTAGAGCTTGGCAGAGTGAACTCTTTCCTTTAACCTATAAAGAATTGGGTTCTCGTTTTGATATTGTAAAATATTTAAATAGAGGCGGCTTGCCTCGAGCTTATTTCTCTAAAGATTGGAAAGAGGAATTGATCTCTTATGCTGGAGTCTATTTGAAAGAAGAAGTTGCAGCTGAGGGTCTGACTCGTAATTTACAGGCTTTTGGTGATTTCTTAGAGGTTGCTGCACTTCAGTCTGGAGAAGAACTTTCTTTAGAAAATATTGCTTCTGATTCTGGAGTGAAAGCAAAGACAGTTTCTAATTATATTGAAATTTTAGAAGACACGTTAATTGGCTTCAAAGTACCGGCCTTTCGTAAGACAAAAAAAAGAAAAGCCATTAGTAGGGCGAAGTTTTTTATTTTTGATGTCGGGCTCTCTGGGTATTTGAGCGGACGAGGAAAAATTGAAGAATCTTCTGAGTCGTTTGGAAAAGCTTTTGAGCATTTTATATTTCAAGAACTACGTGCCTACCTTTCGTACACTAGGAATCAAAGTACACTTTCGTATTGGAGGAGTGTCAATGGTCAAGAAGTGGATATGCTTATAGGAAACAGCTTAGCTATTGAAATTAAAAGTACCAAACGAGTTTCGTCTCGCCATCTGAAAGGATTAACTGCCTTAAGAGAAGAGGGTCTTTTTGAACACTATATTCTTATTAGTCGAGAAGAGCATATGAGAACAGTAGATGGGGTTTCTATTTATCCTTGGAGGCAATTTTTAGATAAACTTTGGGAAAATAAGTTTCGCCTTTAGTCGATGGTGCAATTGCTTTAACGAGTCAGCTTTATTTTGCAGGTGACGAATTTATTGCTCAGGATCGAAGTTCAACCCTCGATCTTAAGCAGCGGCTCCATGACCGCGGCTTACTTTTTTTGCTCGACTCTTTTTAACGAAAGGCGATTGGGTTAATGCAATTTCTAGCACATCTTCGACATGCTTCATGGGGTGAAACTTAATGGAGTCTTTGACTTCTTTGGGGATGTCCATGAGATCTTTTTCATTCTGATGTGGAATGATCACATCTCGAACGCCTTCTCTAAAAGCGGCTAGAGACTTCTCTTTCAGCCCACCAATAATCAAGACTCTTCCTCGAACACTCACTTCGCCGGTCATGGCCACATCTTTGCGAATAGGAATGCCTGTCAAGTGACTCACAATTGCAGTCGTAATAGTAATTCCAGCACTTGGCCCATCTTTTGGTGTCGCTGCAGATGGAAAGTGAACATGTAGCTCATTTTCTTCAAACCACTCTGAAGAAACTCCAAAACGTTCACACTGAGAACGAATCCAAGTAAAAGATGCCTGACAAGATTCCTTCATGACATCCCCTAAAGACCCAGTGCACTTGATCATTCCCTTCCCCTTCATTGAAGTGACTTCAACTTCAAGGACTTCTCCACCAAGTTGCGTCCATGCTAAACCAGTGCAGACTCCAATAGAATCTTTTTCTCTCAAATCTGAATCAGCGTAAGTATCTGGTCCTAAAAATTCTTGAATTTTTTTCTCTGTTACTGAAATAGAAGGCATGGGTCCCTCTTCTTCCCAAAGGGCAACTTTATGGGCAACTTTTCTCACACAAGATCCAATCAGTCTCTCAAAGTTTCTCAGACCAGCTTCACGCGTGTATCCTCGAACTACTTTTTTGAGCGCTTTGTCTTGAAATGAAATTTGCTCTTCAGTCAGTCCATTGTTTTCAATTTGCTTCGGAATCAAATACCTTTTAGCAATTTTAATTTTATCAGAATCGGAATAACCCGAGAGCTGTATAATTTCCATTCGATCTCTGAGCGGATGAGGAATGGTATCGAGTCTATTGGCTGTGCACAAAAAGAAAACATTCGATAAATCAAAAGTGAGGTTCAGATAATGATCTCGAAAGGAATCATTTTGTTCTGCATCGAGCACCTCGAGTAGTGCACTCGAAGGATCACCTTTGTGATCGCGTCCAAGCTTATCGATCTCATCAAAAAGCATGACTGGATTATTAGTTCCCGCTTGTTTCAAGGCTTGTATGATTCTACCTGGCATTGCCCCAACATAAGTCCGTCTGTGACCTCGAATTTCAGCTTCATCATGAACGCCACCGAGTGAAATTCGCACAAACTCTTTACCCATGGCTCTGGCGATGGATTTTCCAAGTGAAGTCTTCCCAACTCCAGGAGGTCCACTTAAACAAATAATCGGTCCTTGATTATTATTTTTTAATTTTTTAACAGCAAGAACTTCAAGAATTCTTTCTTTTACTTTTTCTAAATCAAAATGATCGGCATCTAAAATTGTTTTGGCTTCTTTTAAGTCCAATTTATCTGTCGATTGCTTCGTCCAAGGCAAATCGCAAAGCCATTCAATGTAGCTACGAATAATTGCGGCTTCTGAAGCATCTGGATGCATTCTCTCCAATCGAGAAAGCTGTTTCAAGGCTTCACCTTCAGCTTTTTCTGACATTTGAGCAGATTCAATTTTTGCTCTGAATTCATTAATTTCTTCGGCTCTCGGGTCGCCACTTTCACCAAGTTCATTTTTAATGGCTTTCATTTGGTCGCGTAAGAAAAGTTCTCTTTGACCTTTGTTTTCTTCTTCTCTAGCTTGATTTTTAATTTGCTGTTGCATGGTCAAAACTTCAAGCTCTTTAGTGAGCATGGTGTGGACTTTTCTTAATCTCTCAAGCGGGTTTAGCGACTCTAGAATCTCTTGCGACTCCTGCACACGTAGACCAAGATTACTTGTTACCAAATCTGCAAGGCGGCCCGGCTCATTAATCTCTTCAACCACCAAAATAATATCTGGTGAGAGCATTTTTCCAAGAGTAATAATCTTTTCCAATTGACCTTTTACAATTTGAATTAAATCAGCTGATTCATTTTCTTCATAATCTTTCATGTCTTCCAAGACTTCTAAGCTCACATTAAAAAATGGTTTGATTTGTTGAAAGTTTTTAACCTTGGCTTTTTTCAAGCCCTGAGCAAGAATTTTAATTCGCCCATCAGGCAGCTTTCTCATCCTCATGATGACCGCTACAGTTCCCACAGTATAGATAGAGTCTTGAGAAGGATTATCTTCTCGAATATCTTTTTGAGTTGCCAAAAAGATCAATCGATCGCCTTTAAGGCTTTCTTCCACTGCTTTTATAGAGGAATCTCGCCCCACAAATAGTGGAAGAATCATATATGGAAAAATAACCACGTCCTTTACAGGAAGCATCGCCATTTGTTCAGGAATTTTTAAACCGTTTTTCGTTTCTTCATTTTCAGACATCTTTATTCATTTTCCTTACATTAATCTGTTCGGAGTAAATGAAGGGAGCTTTACTAATTAAATAAATTAAATTTTGTCTTTTGCAGCAAAAAACAGGTGAAACAACAAAAAATCACCTCAAATATACAGATTTAATGAATTGAAAGTCATTATCTTGTATTTCAAAGACTTTCATTTCATTGAGAGGGTCTCTTTGAGCATCCCAAATTTGACTGCCCATTAAAGATTGACGCTGACCAATAGACTCTAAAGCTCGATCAATAGTCCCGAATTTACCTATTCTATTATAAGCAATTTTTAAGACCTCTGCCAAATCGTATCCCTGAGCTGCAAGAGGCCCCGGGAAAGCATTGAAGTTTTGACGGTAAATGCTCACAAAATTTGGAAAAGACCGCTCTAAAAACCTTTTCTCATAACCATCGACGAAAACAGCCCCCTTCACGTAACGGCCTCCTCGAACTATTAATTTTTTATTATTCCAAGTGGATGGTCCAGCAAGAGTTGTTTTGATATCTTCATAAAGTAAAGACGGTGCAATTTGAGCAATAGACTTATAGGTATCGGCTACAAATAACACTTCAAAATCTGATGAAGTTGATGCAGAAACATTTTTCAACTCCGTCTTTGTCAATTTTCTACCATAACGGCGCTCTAAGCTTCGAACTCTTGATTGCTTCGCCGAAGAGCGTGATCTTTTGAAGTCATCTGACTGCAAAGAACGAATCGCTTTTTTAAAATCAGAACTACCAGCCTCATAAGATGCAAATTGCGACAAAGGAGATTGAATGAGTGAAGTCGCCCCCTGAAATGCACGCAAATAAGCCTGTCCAAATGGATCCTCAGGGTAAAGCAACCCGAAAAACCTCACGCCTCTTTCTTGAAAAAAGTATTTCACCAGTGAATAAGCTTGTTTCTTAGGTGAAAAAGAATAGTGAAATACATTTGGTAAAGAACTTGCACTTTCTTCTCTTTGAGAAATATTAATATAGGGAATTTTATATTGGGCACAACGCCTCATCACTACTTCGGCACTGGAGCCACGAAATGGCCCAACCACTAAATCAACTCCACCACTTTGAAGATAACGGTCAAGCACAGAAATAATCTCAGACTCTGATGACCCAGGATTTCTGAAAACAAAAGAAAAAGAGAGATTCGGTTGAGCATTTAAATTACCACCGGTAGCCGACAATCGAAATGCATTTTTAAAGGCCGACTTGTTTTCTTCCATTAAAAACAATACTTTTCCGGTGCTCGTTTTATCGGAATACTGATTCTGCGAGCTCCCAAGCTCACCTTGCAATAAAGGAGCTAAGTGAGTTTTATACTCTGAACTCCCCACCAAAGAATCATTCAATTGAGCGGCTAAATTTTGAGCTTCTTGATTTTTTCCTCTTTGAGTTAAGAATTTAATTTTCTTTAAAGCCAGCAAGGCTCGTGGAAATTCCCCAGAAGAATACTTTTTCAGAAGTCGAGAGTTTCCTCGTTCACTGAGGTGAAAACCAATAATTTTCTCAACTCTCGATCGCAGGATAGCTTTTTCTTGAGTCGCATGAGTCGACGTCAAATCGTAAGCTTTCACAGCAGAGACAATGGCATCTTCATAGTTTTGAACATGGTAAGCCAAGTTTGAAGAAAATTTATAGATATCTAAAGCTTCTCCATCGAAATACAATTCATTCACTCGAATTTTTTTCAATGCCGACAAGGCTTGAGTTTTTTTGTTTTCCGCATCGAGCACTCTCGCATACTGATGGTAGCCAGTTGATCGAAACTTGCTCGGAGGTCTCATAGAATAAATTTGAGAAAAATGACTGCGAGCCGAAGCATAGTTTTTTTCGCGATAGGACATTTGTCCCAAAAACAAATAGGCTTGATCGGAAAACTCTCCTTGAGGAGCTTGAATTAAATATTCTTGAAGTTTTAATTTTGATCGCTCAAAGCGTTGAGCCATTAAGAGATCTTTAGCTTGAAAAAACAACTCTGCCTGAGACGAAGAATCTTTTACTCCCCGATATTCAACGACTTTTTCTAAAGATTCTTCAGAATCCCAAGAGCCTCTTTGAGCACTAAAAGAACACGAGCAAATAAAAATTAAAATGGCGAGGTATCGCAGAAATCCCATAGATAGCCCTATCTTATGCAATTCATACAAATTGAACAAGAATTAATACGATTTCTCTAGGGCTTGCTCGAGAAAGCAACCCTAAGAACACATATTTTGAAGTCTTAAGAAAACCACTGCTTTACTTTATCAAGAAAGTTCTCAGTCTCAGGAAAAGACTCCAAATCTCCTTCAGAAAATTTCTTTAAAAGCTCTTTTTGTTTTCCTGAAAGTTTGGAAGGAACCTCAACTCGAATGCTCACAAATTGGTCTCCTCGACTTCGTCCGTTGAGATGAGAAACACCTTTATTCTTGAGTCGAAACCTTTTTCCATTTTGTGTGCCAGCAGGAACTTTCAATTGAACAGCACCCTCTAAAGTTGGAACTTTTACTTCGCCACCAAGAGCCGCTTTCGTAAAAGAAACAGGCACTTCACAGTGGACATCGTATTCTTGTCTTGCAAAAAAAGGGTGTTCTTTGACATCAATAAAAACATAGAGGTCACCAGTCGGCCCACCATAAAGTCCAGCCTCGCCTTCTTCGCGAAGTTTTAACTTTTGACCTTGATCAATACCGGCAGGAATATTCACAGAAAGCTTACTCGTCTGCATCTTTCGCCCTTGGCCTCGACAATCCCCACACTTGTCTTTTATTTCCGTTCCACGGCCTCCACACTTGGAACAAGTTTTGGAAAGAGTAAAAAATCCTTGTTGGTAGCGAACTTCTCCGCTTCCACCACAACTGGAACAGCTACTAGCAGCTTTGCCTCCACGAGTCCCATTGCCATGGCACTTTTCACAAGCGCTTTCTCTAGGAATTTGTATGACCTTTTCAGCGCCAAAAGCCGCCTCTTCAAAAGTAATTTCAATGTCGTAACGAAGATCGTTTCCTCTCGTTGCGCGACTTCCACCACGTCCTCGAGTCTGCCCTCCGCCACCAAAGACTTCTCCGAAAATGTCTCCAAAGATATCGTTTAAGTCGTTGAAGCCACCGGCGCCTCTTCCGGCTCCGCCACCAAAGCCACCAAAACCACCTGGACCTCCGGCCCCACCAGCATTCGCTGCGTGACCAAACTGATCATAGGCCTGCTTCTTTTTTGAATCAGAAAGAACTTCATAAGCCTCAGAAGCTTCTTTAAACTTCGTTTCTGAAACCTTATTCCCTTGGTTTTTATCGGGGTGATGTTTGAGAGCTAACTTTCTGTAAGCTTTCTTAATCTCAGTTTCTGAAGCCCCTTTGGCAACACCAAGTACTTCGTAATAATCTCTTTTTGCTGCCATCTTCTAAAACTCCTTAAAGTCAGGAACTATTTAAACTTCTTTAAAGTCGGCATCAACAACATCTTCATCCTTTTGAGCAGATTCAGTTTTTTTCTCAGTAGTTCCTGCAGAATCAGCACCAGCCTCAGCAGCCTCAGCTTCTTGCTTTTCATTTGCTTGAGCATAAACCTTTTCAGCAAGCTTTGAAGTCGTTTTATTGAGTTCTTCACTTGCAGCCTGAATAACGGCAAGATCTTCACCTTCTAGAGCTTTTTTAGCAGCCTCTAGAGACGTTGCTACTTCAGTCTTCAAATCGGCCTCAACCTTATCTTCTCCAAGTTCCTTCATGGACTTTTCTGTTTGATAAACCAAAGAATCGAGCTGATTTTTTGCTGTCACAAGTTCTGTTCTTTTTTTATCGGCTTCAGAATTTTCTTCGGCGTCTCGAACCATTTTTTCAATTTCCTCGTCACTCAAACCTGAGCTCGAAGTAATTTGAATTTTTTGTTCTTTCCCGGTGCCCATGTCTTTCGCAGAAACGTTGACGATTCCGTTGGCATCAATATCGAAAGAAACCTCAATCTGAGGAACTCCTCTTGGCGCTGGAGGGAGACCAGTGAGGTCAAAACGACCTAAAGTTTTATTATGAGCTGCGACTTCTCGCTCTCCTTGAAGAACGTGAATACTCACGGCTGGCTGATTGTCGGCCGCCGTTGAAAAGACCTGACTTTTCTTTGTCGGAATGGTCGTATTTTTTTCAATCAATTTCGTGCAAACGCCACCAAGAGTCTCAATTCCAAGACTCAATGGAGTGACATCCAAAAGAAGAACGTCTTTGACGTCACCCTTTAAGACACCACCTTGAATAGCAGCACCAACAGAAACAACTTCATCCGGATTCACACCCTTCGAAGGCTCTTTTCCAAAAATTTCTTTTACTTTTTCTTGCACCTTAGGCATTCGAGTCATGCCACCAACAAGAATGACCTCATTGATTTCATCTTTAGAAAAACCGGAATCTTTCAACGCAGTCTCACAAGGAGCCACTAAACGATCGATGTATTCAGAACAAATATCTTCAAGCTTCGCTCGAGTGAGTTTGATGTTCAAATGTTTTGGACCAGTAGCATCCATCGTTACAAATGGAATGTTAATATCGGTCTCTAAAGAATTCGAAAGCACGTGCTTGGCTTTTTCAGCTTCAGTTTTTAAACGCTGAAGAGCCATTTTGTCATTACGAAGGTCAATAGCGTCGGACTTTTTAAATTCAGCAGCCAACCACTCGACAATTTTCAAATCAAAATCTTCACCACCGAGCATGGTGTCTCCATTGGTAGACTTGACTTCAAAAACGCCATCACCAAGTTCAAGAACAGAAATATCAAAAGTTCCGCCACCAAGATCAAAGACTGCAATCTTACGATCACCTTTTTTATCAATACCAAAAGCCAAAGAAGCTGCGGTTGGCTCGTTGATAATTCTTAAAACATTCAAACCAGAAATTTTTCCGGCGTCTTTCGTCGCTTGTCTTTGAGCATCGTTAAAATAAGCTGGAACTGTAATGACTGCATCGGTAACAGTCGCTCCAAGATAGTCTTCAGCTGATTTTTTCATTTTGGTTAAAATGAAACTCGAAACCTGCTCAGGACTATATTTTTTTCCATCAACTTCCACCCAGGCATCACCATTGTCCGAAGGGACAACTTTGTAGGGAAGAATGTCTTTAAGGCGCTTGACGCCTTCACTGTCATACTTCAAACCAATGAGCCTTTTTACGGCAAAAATAGTATTTTCAGGATTGGTCACCGCTTGGTTTTTTGCAATCGTTCCCACAAGACGATCACCGTCTTTTCCAAAACCCACAATGGAAGGAGTTGTTCTTCCACCTTCGCTGTTTTCAATCACCTTTGCTTTTCCGCCTTCTAAAACCGAAACGCATGAATTCGTTGTTCCTAAATCAATTCCTATTACTTTACTCATATTCTTTTTCTCCTCGTTACTTTTTATTCACTATGACTTTTGCAGCTCGAACCACTCGACCATTGAGTTTGTATCCACGCTGATATTCTTCAACAATGACATCATCTTCTAAATCTTCTTTTTTTACCTGACCAATGGCTTCGTGAACCGTTGGATCAAAACTTTTTTCAACCGCATCAATAAACTCAACACCGAGCTCAGTTAGACTGCCTTCGAATTGCTTTAAGGTCATTTGCACTCCCTCAGTAAGTCCCTTGAGCATGGACTCTAATTTATCGGCTCCCGCCGCTTCACTTCCTTGTGCTGCCTTCAAAGCTAGAACAAGATTATCGAGCACTGGAAACATTTTTTGCAATAAATTTTCATTTCCAAAGCGAATGAGATCGGCTTTTTCTTTGATCGATCTTTTTTGCATGTTTTCAATTTCAGCTGCCAAATAAGCTGCCTTCGACTTCCACTCCTTAAGCTCATCGACCGCTTCAGGTTGAGGCGCCTCTTTGAGAGAGGGATTCTTTTCATCATCTACCAATGGAGGCTCAGAAGCCTTAAAGTCTTCAGCATCTAAATTGACTTTAGAGTTCAAGCTCTCCGCTTCAGCTTTTTTATTATCGTCCATATTCATAATTTGTGCGCGAAAGCCGGAAAGTCAAGAAAAGAGTTTTAAATTAAAGCTATGTGACTGATTTTAAAGACTTTTCGTTTGCCTGCCACAAGGCTACGCAGGCTGAGGCGATTAAAAAAGAACTGGGTTAAAACTCTTAACTGACTAATTTTTAAACAGTAGCCTTGTTTTTTAAGCAATTTATAAAGCTTCCAAACCTATAATTAACACAAATTTAACACGAATAACCTTACAATTATTATATGTTATTATTTTTTTCTACAATTGCTTCTCGAGTCCTTTCTATAATCGCAATTTTGAACATTTCATTGCTTGAGGCGTTTAAAGTAGTCAAAAATTAACTCTTTAAAGAAACTCTTAATGGGGTAAAATAATTGTTAATGTCTTTTACTTTTAAGCAGCTACTCAGGTGTTTTTTGTTGTCATTGTTTGCGTTTGTAGGGGTTGTTTGTCCTGTATTATCTCAAAATGAAAATAGTGATTATTTCAATATTACAGATGAAGAAATTAAAACCTTAGGAGATGAGCTCATATCACACTTAATTAAAGTTCAAGGCTTTGAAGGCTCCGTTGTGCCAAAAAAAATAGAAAGCATTCTCAAAAAAAAGAACAATATACTGGCTAATGAAATCAAATTTAGGTCTACTCATACTGGGGTGATTGGCGGGACAGGATTAAGCTTACCTGTAATTTTATACTCTCAATTAACTTCTAACTACGAGCTTATAAGCCAGTTTGTGGAGCCTCTTTACCTTATTCCAATGTTGGCTACTAGTTTTTCTGTAGGGGGAATTTTTGGAGGCTCTGGAGTTGGCAGGTTTAAATCTGGAAAAATGTACACTAAAGACCTGAATCGAATTTTTGAATATATTGAAAGTGAGTATGGAATCCAGGTTTCTGAAAAAAGAAGAAAAGACTGGTTAAAAGTAGCTCTAAACGGTTATATTGCCCCTCCAGATGTACTAGAATCTAAAGAATCAGTTGAAGCTGAACTTCAAAGATTTGAAGATTGGGTTGAAAATATTTTAGAAAATTTACAGACAGCTCAGCATGGCCAACATGATGATACTTTAGAGGACAGATTAAAGAGTATATTAAAAATATTAAAAGAAAGAGTTGCCCCTGAAAAGCTTTCGTCTAGCCAGCAAAAGTTGCTTCGACTTTTGAAAAGATCTGATTCTTTTAAAAGTAGAATTAAGTCATTTACCGATGCTCAAATAGAGATTTTAGATTTTTTAAAAGAAAGGGTAAAATTGAAAGGGGAGCCAAGTGAAAGTGCTGCAGCAAGAATGCTACAATTGAAGCCAAAAGGAGTCGATGTTGGAGGAAAGAGAATTCATCGAGAAGGAATTTCAGCGCCTGAAGGTTCAACTTATTCTAGAAATTTTTTAAATAAAAACTTAGTTCACATAATGACTCCTGAGCTTCGAGATTTATTGGAAGAGGGTTATTTAGTTGAGCTAAAGGTCACAAAAAAAGCTGAACAGGCACCCAAAAAAAATACTTTTGGACTGCGTCCTGGTTTTTTAACAGAAGAGTTTTTTTTTAAAGTTACAGATCCCCAGGATCAAAATAAAAGTTTTCATATTAACTTTGAAATGACAAGAAATTATTACTCTGAAGAAGAAAAAAGAAGTCCTTTAGGTTCTTGGTTAGATTTGTCACACTCTGTAAATTTTAGTGAAAACTTTCAAAACGGACTCCTCGAACATGCCGGAGCTCATAGGGTTCAAGGTGTTGGTGGTATCGTCCCAGACGAGACTTCAGATCTTCATCTATTTGCTGAAAAATGTCGACAAATTTCTGAATGAAGTTCCCCTGAAAATTGGACACCAGAGGGACGGAGCAACATCACTACCCGAAATGATAAACAAAAGTTTACTCCGTCCCCATATTCTCTGTTCACAATAAGCACTTGAGTGTGTTTTTTGAAGCATATGTTAAAAATAGCGACTCAGTGTACATTTTAAACATATAGGCCAAGTGTCATTTTAAAGACTTTTCGTTTGCCTGCCACAAGGCTACGCAGGCTGAATCGAGGATATCTCTGCCCCTGAGAGTCGTTTTTAAATGGTCATTTTCAAGGTAAAAAAGCTCCTCAACTCCATCAAGTGAGAGGCCACTACTTAACGGCGGAGGAAGCCTTTTGAGACTCATTCCATCTCTTAAACGTAAGGACTGAATACACTGCTCGTGAAAGTGCTTCAGCGCCGATCTTTTCTCGACCGGCATTAAAGTCCAAGGATCTTTTTGCTCATAAACAGAAGACCACATCTTCATGGAATTCGGATTGCGAAGATGCACCCCCCACTCTTCGTTATTATAGGGAGTATTTTCTAAAAAATCCTGACTCAAATAAGCATAAGCCCCTGGTCCGAGAGCTAAATAAGGATCCAAATTCCAATATTTTAAATTATGCTTCGACTCATAGCCCTCAACTGCAAAGTTAGAAATTTCGTATTTTTTCAGCCCATGTTTTTGCTCAAGAAACTCATCATTGTATTGGTCAAAAACTAAAATTTCATCGCTGGAAGCTTGCTTCCAATTTCTAGAACGAGCGGTCGACAACGTGAGCTGATAACAAGACAAATGCTTTGGCGTATACTCTAAAGCAATGTCGAGATCTTCTTTCCACATTTCCAAGCTTTGCTGAGGAAGTGCATACATCAAATCAAAAGAAAAACTTCCCGGCCAAGACTGACTCAGCAAGTTTAAAATTTCAATATTTTTTTTACGAGTGGCTTTTCTCTCTAACTTTTCTAAAAACTTATCTTGGAAACTCTGAACCCCCAAGGACAATCTATTCACAGAACACTCAGAAAAAAGCTTTAACTTCTGCAGAGTCAAAGTTTCAGGATTACACTCCACCGTCCATTCACAGTCATCGGCCATAAAAGGCTTCAAATAAAAGCAGAGCTCCTTAAAAATTGCTTCATTCATTAAAGACGGCGTGCCACCACCAAAAAAAATGGTGTCAAAACGAAAATTTTCTCCAAGAGAATTCTTCCAAAATTCAAATTCTTTTTTTATGGCCTCAAACCAGGCAACTTCTTCTTCATGAGTTTTATTTTCCCAAGAATTAAAATCACAATACCCACATTTGTGCTCACAAAATGGAAAATGCAAATAAAGCCCTAGTTTCTTCATTGAAGAATAAAACATAACCAAAGATCGCCTGAAAGGCTATTTGCAAATATGAGATTAAAAAAAATTTTTCAAAAAGACATCCCTCTCCACTTCTTTGCTATAATCATTCTCAATGACGAAAATTCCTTGTGAACTTGCAACAATTAAAAATGGCCTCGAAGTCCTCAACATTCACAAGAAAGACGCTCAAGTCGTTGCCATTCAGGCTTGGATTCAATTTGGTTGTGCCGACGAAGAAAAGCTTCAAGACGGCGGCGTGGCTCATTTTTTTGAGCATCTGCTTTTCAAAGGAACCAAGAAAAGAGCGGTTGGCCAAATTGCTCTTGAAATTGAGGCTCTTGGTGGAGACCTCAATGCCTACACCAGCCACGACCAAACCGTCATGCACGTCACGCTGAACAAAAAATATCTCGAAAAAGGAATTGAAATTTTGTCGGATGCGTTGGGAAACACCGTTCTGGACCCTGAAGAAATTAAAAAAGAACAAGACGTCGTTTGTGAAGAAATTAAAAGAAAAAAAGACAGACCCAATTACCACGCCAATCAACTTCTCAGAAAGAATTTATTCAGAGACCACCCTTACTCCAAAAGTATTCTTGGAAGCGCTGAAAACGTTAAAGGCTTTACTCAAGAAAGAATTCAATACTACTACGACAAATATTATTGCGCCAAGAACATGTTCCTAGCCCTTTCCGGAGATGTCCCAACGGCAACATTTCAAAGTCTGGCTGAAAAACATTTTTCAATTTTGCCGAGTGGAAATAAAAACATTCGACCAGAGTTTACGAAGCCTCTTTTTAAGAAAAAAGAAGAACATTACATGAATTTTGGTCACAAAAACAATTATTTTTACATGGCCTGGCCAAGTATTTCCGACAGTCACCCGGAACTGGCGGCTTACGACGCCCTGGCTCTGATCATTGGGCAAGGTGAAAGCGCACGACTCCAAAGTAGTCTCGTCAACACTCAACAACTTGTTCGTCACGCAGCTTCATGGAATTGGGCGGCAAAGTCTCACGGTAGTTTAGAAATTGCTTCAGTCTTTCAAGACTATAGCCCTTTGAAGCATCAAAAAATTTCCGATGCCATTTCTAAAGAACTCGACCGACCTATTACTCAAAAAGAACTCACTAAAGCTAAAAAAAATATGCTCAGCACAAACATTTTCTCTAAAGAAAATGTCGATGCTTTGGCTGAAAAGTATGCTCACTTTCATTCGACCACTGGATCTTTTGAAAACGAAGAAAAATATACCGAAGAGATTAGAAATCTAGCTGTTCGTGATTTAGAAAAAATTAGAAAAGAAGTTCTCAATCCAGAAAAAGCCATTCACGCTGGAAGCTTTGTCACTAAAAATAAAATTAAAAAACTCAAAAGCGCTCCTAAAAAAGCAAAAACAAAAAAACTTCCTCAAGAAAAAAATCCCATCATTGAAAAAAACATTCGCGGCTTAAAAGTCATCTTGATTCCCGACAACACCCTTCCTCTCATCAGCCTTCGATGGATTGGGCTTGGGGGCACGCGGCTTGAAAAAGAAAAAGACTCGGGAGTTGGATCACTCTGGGCTCGAAGTGTTCACGAGGGCGGCATCGACCCTCAAGGAAAAAAGTGGCTCGCCAAAGACATTAACGAGCTCATTGACAACACTTCCTCAAGCATGAACGTCGTTCATGGAAAAAACTCTTGGGGCTTTTACATTGACGGTTTGAGTGAGGATTTTTCAACTCTTTACAATTTGATTGCTACTGTAAAAGACGCTCCTCTTTTTAACGAAGAAGACCTTAAAAGGGAAAGAAAACATTTTATTTCAGACATTAAAAGCTCTGAAAACAATCCTTCACACAATTGCTACCGGCTCTTTCAAGAGAAAATTTTTGAAGGACACCCTTATGCCAGAAATACCCATGGAAAGATTTCTAGAATTAACAAAATCACTTCAACTGAAATAAAGCGCTATCATAAAAAATTACTTTCTCAACCTCAAGTCTTGTGTCTTGCTGGAGATTTCCAAGCTGAAGAAATGATCAGCTTTCTTAAAGAAAAACTTCAAAAAAGATCTTTCCCAAAGAACAGCTCTCTCTACAAAAGACAAGCGCTTAAAAAACTGACTCAAAACGAATCTTTATTTAAAAAAATTAAAAAAGAACAAAGCCACATTCTCATTGGTTTTCAAACAACTCACATGAACAACAAAGACAAATGGGCGTTGATGGCTCTTTCCGCCATACTCTCCGGTCAAGGTGGTCGGCTTTTTCTGAAGCTACGAGACCAAGAGTCTCTATGTTACTCAGTTTACCCAACTCACATTGAAGGCTTTGACGCTGGCTTTTTTGCTATTTCTATTGCGACAAGCCCTGAAAAAGTCGAGCAAGCTAAATCCGCCATACACCGTGAATTCAAGAGACTCTATACTGAAAAAATTCCCGCTCAAGAACTCAAAAAAGCCATTCAATTTTTCACCGGAAGGCAACTCATTCAAGAACAAAGCCTCAGCGGCAAAGCAACTTCTTTGGCTCTTTGTAAACTCTACAAGCAAAACTTTAAGGAGCATTTCGAAACGGCTCAATATCTTGAGTCATTAAAGAGCGCTGACTTGCAAAAAGTAGCCAAGAAATACTTCTCAAATAAAAATTATGTCGAGGTCGTTGTTGGATCTTAAAGCCCCTAAAGAACTCTCGAAAGTGTGAGTTAAAGACCACAAATAAGCCCTAGCAAAAGCCTCTATTGTCTTTAGACACAGAGTTTTATAGAGTCTATGGCAGAATGAAAAAACATATTGCCATACTCTGTGGAGGCTCAGGAACTCGCCTCTGGCCTTATTCACGATCAAACTCTCCAAAGCAAATGCTTGATTTAAGCGGCTCTGGAAAACCTGTTCTCATTGAAAGTATTGAAAGAATTCAAGAACTTGGCAGCTGTACTTTGCTCGGAACCAAAGAGCTCAAAAAAACTCTTCTAGGTCTTTGTTCTCGATTTGAAGTTCAAGCTGAATATTTTACAGAACCAATTGCTAAAAACACTGCCCCAGCTATTGCGGCTTTTAGCCAAAACGTTCTCAATCAGGAAGACTCCCTGATTGCCATTCTTCCCAGCGACCACAGCATTCAGAAGATTCCGGAATTTCACAAGAATCTCAACGATGCCTATGCAGAAGCTGAAAAGGGCCGTATCGTCACCATTGGTATTCAACCAAGTTTTGCCGCTACATCTTTTGGTTATTTAAAATGCAGTCCAAGGGAGAACTCTCAAGTGCTCAGCGTCGATCAATTCATTGAAAAACCCAATGAAGAAAAAGCACAAGAACTCATTCAAGAAAAAACAACTCTTTGGAACGCCGGAATCTTTGTTTTTAAAGCTTCTGTCTTTCTCAAAAAACTTCAAGAGCACGCTCCAGAGCTTTACAATAAAATCTCCACGCTCAAAAAAGACCTCAGCAATACTGAGGAAATTTTTCAAACTTGTGAATCTGTCAGTATTGACTACGCACTGATGGAAAAACTAGATTCTATTTCTTGTATTGCTAGCACCTTTAGTTGGTCGGATCTTGGATCCTGGGAACAAGTTAAAGAAGTCAGAAACACCGAAAAAATTCGAGAGGTTGATTCATCTAATAATGCTTACTTCTCATTTCCTAAAAAAGAAAAAGACATTAGTTTTGTCGGCACTGAAGACCTCATTGTGGTGGAGCAAAGCGACTCGCTTCTCATTCTCAAAGAAGGTTCGGGGCAAAAAGTTAAAGAGATTGTTAACGAGCTCAAAAAAACAGAAAACCCCATTCTTTCAAGACCTCCTTACGAAGAAAGACCTTGGGGTAACTTTCAAGTTCTTTTAGACACGAAATATTTTAAATCAAAAAAGATTCAAGTCCTTCCTGGAAAAAGACTGTCCTACCAAAGCCACAAACACCGATCGGAACATTGGATTGTCGTCAAGGGAACCGCTACCGTCATTCTGAATGACGAAGAGAAAACTGTTTCTCAAGGCGAGCACATTTACATTCCTCTCGGCGCCAAGCATAGGACCTGGAATAAAACTGATGAAATTATTGAATTCATCGAAGTGCAAGTTGGTGACTACTTTGGTGAAGACGACATTGTTCGCTATGAAGACGACTTTGGAAGAGGCGAATAAATGGAAAACAAGAAAATACAGGTCGCACTCTTTGGACTCGGAAACATGGGAAGAAACCACCTTCGCGTGCTTTTAGAAAACAAAGAATTTGAACTCAAAGCCCTTATCGATCCCTTTATTACTGAAGTCCACCCTCTTGCTAAAGAGATTCCTCTTTTTAAAAGTATTGATGAAGCTTTAGAAAAAAGTTCTTTTGATGCTGCTGTTGTCGCGACACCAACTGAAACTCACTTCGAAGTCACCAAGAAGCTGCTGAAAAACTCTAAAAAACTTCTTGTCGAAAAACCCATTGCGAGTAACCCGGAGCAATGCGCTGAGCTCATTGAACTCGCTCAAAAAAAGAATCTTGTCTTGAATGTCGCTCATGTCGAAAGATCCAACCCCGCTGTTCGCAAAGCCAAAGAGGTCATCGACAAAGGCTGGATCGGAAAACCAATTCACTATAGCTTTACTCGTGTCGGCGGCTATCCTCAGAACATTAAAAAAGGAAACAATGTTCTGCTCGACTTAGCTGTGCACGACATTGACGTGCTTCACTTCCTAGAAGGAAAGTTTGAACTCAAAGCCTGTGTTGCTCACAATACTGTTCACGACAACATTGCCGATACCGCTGAAATACTTCTAGCAAGTAAGAACTCCGTTTCTGCCAATATTCACGTTAACTGGATCACTCCAACGAAAATTCGCAGCTTAAGAATTACCGGAACCAAAGGAGTCGTTTTTGTTGATTACATGCTCCAGACCTGTGAACTTCATGGCGGAAACCTTATTGCACAAAACCACAAAAAAGATTTCAATTACCAAGAACTGCAATCACACTATAAAAACACCGATAAAATTGAATTTGGCGTCCACAAAGAAGAGCCTTTAAAAATTCAACTCAGAGAGTGGCTTCATTCCTTAAGGAGCGAAGAATCCAAACTTGCCAGCGCCCTTGAGGCTAGCCGCGCCGTTCAACTTGCAGAAGATGCCTTGAAGTAGTTCTTGACTAGATTGTCAGGAAAATGACTGTCTTCTTTTTTAAAAACTAACATAAGAGCAATAAAGACTTAATACTTCTTAAGAGAATCAAATTTTTTTTATTTTTTAACTATAATTTTATAGGGAAGCCACTTTTTCTGTCGATAAGAGTAACGGAGTCTATGAAAAATGAAAATTGAAGAAGAAGCCATCCTCTCTGAATATTTTAAAGATGAAATCAACAAAACATCTCAAAAATTATCAATTCCTCTCTCACCATTTACTAAAAAATATTTAGTAAAACTCTTAGAACGTTTTGGTGATGCCTCAAATTATCAGGCAGGTTTTAACTCTCAACACATTAAATCGACTGATAGCATTTCTGAAATATTTTTAAAGTCCCAGAATCTTAATGAAAATGAAAAGATATCTCAACTGCAAAACCTTGCCGACTATCTTCTTTTCACTTCAGGTTACTTTAGTGAAAAGCTCAGAAAATCTTTAGTCGACATTACTTATTATGAAAAAATAGGTCGCAACTCCTACAGCAACGTCGCTAGCCTTAAAAAGAAATACCAAGGCGGTGAAGTTTTTCTCAACCTTTCTAAAAAATTTCCGCAACTGAGATCTATACTCGAGGAAATTTCACTAGCAAATTCACTTCAATCAGATAACTCCATCATTCAACTTTATTCGAAATACGAAAAAAGCCCCTCCCAAAGAATCGCTCGAATTTTAAACGAACAGGGTATTCTCATTAGCAAAAAAGCCAGTGGTGACAACTAAATGGCAACGAATAACAATGAATTTTTAAGAGAAAATCGCCGAGCTGTTCTTTTTATTAATGCTGAACTTTTTCACAAAGGAAAGCTGCACTCCCAAGCTCTTGTTAAAGATCTTTCTATTGATGGAGCCAAGGTTTTCTCTAATGAAATAAAAAATCCTGAAAAATTGACGTTAAAAATATACTACATCCATAGTGGAGCTCCTCTGGAATTGGAATGTAAACTTCAATGGGCCAAACTAAACTTACTGGGCCTACATTTCAGAAAACTTTCTAAAAAGAATAAAATTATCCTAAAAGCCCTCATTCGTTACCACGCGGCCGACGAAGCGGCTTAATGCGAATAAAAAGATATTATTGAAGCATCTCTGGATATTCTTATGTCTCAAATAGCTACTATTTCAGACACGACGTCTCTTTATTGAATTTTAAAGCATTTTTTCATGATTTCACGCAGAATAAGCATCATATGATGCGAACAAAAACGACTCTCAGCCTCTTTTTCACCTTATTCACCCCCCTTGCTTTCATTAATTGCAGCCTTCATAATTTACTATCTGCAGACAAGTATCTGTAATTATGGCTCGTTTCGACGCTAAAGAAAAAATTTGATACGACGCGCCTACCTATGTACCTTTTTGCTTATTATCCAGAACACCTTAGTTCTCGGAAATAAATAAAAATAAGAGGTGTCTAATGAATAAATTAAAATCTATATTAACTTTAACCTGTATCTACGTATTTTTCTTTTCCAGCAGCTATGTCAGTTCTCAGCAAAACGATGTCTTTGAGATAAGTGAAAGACAGAAGCAGCTAAATACTTGCGTGGATTCATTTCGAAAGGCTATAGCGTTCTCTGAAAAAGCCATAGCCAAGGCTTACGGAGTTAAAGAAGTTGATGAGCTAACTGGCGAAGAAGTGTATGTTATTAATGACGAATACCTAAGAGGTAAAGGTGCTGGAGCATTAGATGGAATGGTAGGTGTTGCTGAGGCTGTTTGCAGAGAGTCTTCAAAAATTTTAAAATAAACCCCTAGCCAGTAAGTAGCAGAGCTACTTTTTAACTTCAGAAAAAAATGAACACCTGCCTCGGCTCTTCAACCAAAGCGGGTGTTTTACATAATTCTCGTGTCTTCTGGAGAGCCACTCTCCCGAATTTTTAGTATTAAAAAAAAGCTCTACTGCTGTTGAGTGAGTTGGAAATGCAAGAGAATCATTACGTCCAATCTTTGTAATTTACAAGGTCTCTTCATTATTAAAGTTAAAATTTACCTCCATATCTCGGCCTTGTCTGCATATACCAAACAGCAAAATTCTATTTGAAACATCTCTAGGCCTCTTGTGTCTCAAATAGCTACTATTTCAAACACGACGTCTCTTTATTGAATTTTAAAGCATTTTTTCATGATTTCACGTAGAATAAGCATCATATGATGCGAACAAAAACGACTCTCAGCCTCTTTTTCACCTTATTCACCCCCCTTGCTTTCTTTAATTGCAGCCACACAAATCAGGTCGAAAAAGTCATCACCGCTGCTTTTCAAACAGAAAAAAAGCCTCTCTTTGTCGCAATAAAAAGTAAATTTCGCGCCCCCAAAGCTCCTGAGACAGTCATACACATGAAAAACTTCATAGATCAAGAAACTCTTAAAATTGCACTTTCCAAGTCATTAAAAGGCGAAGACATTGTTTTCATGACTCCTGCAAAAGATGCCAAAAGTTTTTTTGCGATCACTCAAACGCGTTTTGCGGGATATGGAAAAGTAAATTTTTCGCAATATTCTTTAGAAACTCAGAAATGGACCTCTCTAAAGAAAAATATTTCATGCCCCATTATTAAAAAACTAACTCCTTCAAAAAAGAAAATTTCTTTTGAATGTGCAGACAATGACTACGGGCTAGGCTTTAAAGAATTTCAAGAACTCACTACCGAAAAAGAAATAGAGAACACTTCTCACGCTTTTGATTATTCTCAAAAAAGTTTTTTTGAAGAAAAAGAGATGACATTAAATGGAACTTTTTACCACGTAGATTCCAAATGGGGGCGGAACAAGCTAAAGCATTGATTTTAAAAATAAAAAATTACTCAGTCCCTCATGTTTCCTCATGTTTACCGAATAACTCACAATAGACCTTGTTTCAGAACTCAATTATTGTACCTTAGCTGTCATGAGAGTCGTCAGAAGCGCCGAAGAAATGCAAGAAAGAGCTGCTAGATTATCGAAAATAGGAATTGGCTTTTTTCTGCTGATTGCTTTTATCTTAAATAGTTTTCAAATTGTAGATACTGGACATAGAGGCGTTCGAGTTCGCCTCGGTGCAGTTACAGGAAGAGCTCTTCCTGAAGGAATTCACTTTAAAATTCCTTTACTAGAGAAAATTGTTCAAATGGACATTCGTGTTCAAAAACTCAACAACAAAACAAGCGGCTACTCGTCGGATGCACAGGTTGTAGAAATTACGAGCACCTTAAACTACTCACTGACACCAGACGTCGCTCAAACTGTTTACCAAACTATTGGGGTGGACTGGGAAGAGAAGCTTATTCTTCAAATTCTAGAAGGAACCATCAAGGAAACAACAGGCCAATACAAAGCTGTCAATGTCATTGCCGAGCGGGAGCAGGCAACGACAAGAATTCAAGAAATTTTAAAAACAAAGCTTGCCGAAAAATCAATTCTTTTGTCTAACTTTGAAATCAATAATCTCGATTTTGATAATGCCTTTGAAGATGCAGTAAAAAACAAAGTGATTGCGGTTGAGCAAGCCAAAGAAGCTCAAAACAAAACGGTTCGAATTAAAGAAGAGTCTCAACAGAAGATTATTCAGGCGCAAGCCGAAGCAGAAAGCATGAGCATTAGAGCTCAGGCCCTGAGTCAAAACAAAAACCTTGTAGAATACGAAGCTGTCAAAAAATGGGACGGAAAACTTCCACAATACAACATGGGCGGTAGCGTTCCTTTCATTAACATTGGAAGCCCTGGAAAGAAATAAATCAGCTAAAGCACTGAAAAACAAAGCTAATTTACAAGAAATTCTTGTTGATAATGATTCTCATTAGTGTTAACAACTTCTTTATGACATTTTCTACGATTTTTCGAAAATCTATTATCGCCCTGATCCTGTGCTCAAGCTTCTCAATTCACAGTAGTGTGAATCTGTTTCAGGCTCTCAGCTCTGAGCAATATCGAGAAGCCTCACTTCAAGAATTTGCACTCAATGAGACTCTAGAAAAAAATGAGCTCTACACAAACAAAGTCTTTACTTCAAACTGCCTCGCACCCATTAAAAACTCCTTAGCTTGTCAGGCAATAAAAACTCAGTCTGCCTCTGAATTTTTATTACGTGAAAATGCAATTTCTTTTGAAGCAACTTATCTTATTTCTTGTTCTTGTCTGACAGACTTCGAAAGTGGAAAAATCGTCAGACAGGAAATTTTCAAAAAAAACGTCTCTTGTTATCAAAAAATTGTTGGTGAAAAAAGAAAATCCGAACAAAGACAATGCCAGCAAGACTAAGTAAAAAGAGGTCTTGCTCCCTTTTGAGACTGTTCTTTATATTTTTAATCAACCCCGTCACCGCTTCCATTGATCTTTATACATTATCAACTCTGCTCTCACTATCAGATGCCGATCACTTTCCTCAATTAAATTTAAATAAACAGTGCCAAAAAGAAATTATTTACCTCAACGAATACATGAAACTACCTCAACTTTCTCCAGCGTTTGAGAGTAGAAAAACAGAGTACGAGCACTTAAAAATTCTTGCCTTGCGTTGGGACCCAGTTCAATTAGAACTACGTTTAATTGCTCAACCCGTGATTCAAGATCCCTACCAGAACAGCTTCACAACTTTAGATTCTGCTCTCCATATCTTTTTTCGGAGCTCTGATCAAAATCAATTTTTAAGACAATTAAAAAAATATCAAACACTCGTTCCCCCGTCTCAATTGAAGAAACTCGGAATTCATCCTCACTCAAAAATTCTTTCCAAAAAACTAAACCCCTTCCTTTGCGAACTACTTCAAAGCTGGTCACTTCATAAAATTACATTTATGACTGAGAGGCGAGGGCGGGTGATGTGGCATTTTGGCGGTTTAAAAGTCGATGAAAAAGATGGTATCAGAAACTTTTCCCACAGCATCCCCATTGGCCCTCAAGGAATGGGCATTGTTGACTCAAAAAATAAAGTTTCAATTCCATCCCAAAGGATTGTAAGAGTGAATCCAAGAATTCGAGCTGCTGTGCACCCTAGAGGAGAAGGCGCCGCTCAACTTGAAAGTTTCTTTAGTCAAACGACCGAGTCCCTCAATAAAGAGAGTGCTCATAAAATTTTGGTAGCCAGCCACGCAATAGAGAACCCTTTGATGAATACTTCTCTGTCCGTTGACTGCATCAGTTGCCATGCGCTGGAGAGTGCTCAGAACTTTATTCACCGATATTTTCAAATTAATGACCAGAAAAACAAATATTCTCTAAATTCACAAGACGGCTCTTTTGATCACTCAAGAAGCAAAGAGGTTTTTAAAGATACAAGCAATTTTAGAATTTTTGGATACTTTAGAAACAAAGCTTCTATTGCAGATAGAGTTCTTTTTGAAAGCATCGAAATTCAAAAATATTTGCAAATGCTTTAAGACATCATCACCAAACAAGCATTTTAAATTATTTCACTTGAGATAGAATCCTTGCATGATGCATCAGGTGCTGTTCCACGAAGCTAGCAATAAAGTAATAGGAGTGATCGTAGCCTTCGCAGTATTCAACCTGATGATTCTGACTCGCTTGCTCAGCAGCTTCTTCAAAGTTCTTCGTTAAAAGCTGTTCTTCTAAAAATTCATCTGCGAGACCTTGGCTAATGAGAATTTCTTGAGGGTGTTTTTTCCCTTGCTTTAAGAGTTCACAAGTATCCCACTTTGCCCATAAACTTTCATCGTCTCCAAGGTATCCGGAAAAAGCTTTCTTACCCCATGGCGCCAGACAGGGATTCACGATGGGAGAAAATGCCGAAACTGATGCAAAAAGATTTGAATGTTGTAAAGCTAAGACCAATGCCCCGTGGCCGCCCATGGAGTGACCAAAAATTCCTATGTTATTTTTCAAAGAAAACTTTTGATTAAAAATGCCGTAAAGCTCCTCAGTAATGTATTGGTGCATTCGATAATGCTGACTGTAAGCTGGAGTCAATGCGTCTAAATAAAAACCCGCGCCGGATCCAAAATCATAATCTTGATGCTCATTTTCTAAGTCAAGACCTCTTGGAGAAGTGTCTGGACAAATGAGCACTAAGCCCAATTCGCTCAAGTATTTCTGAGCTCCAGCTTTTGTAATAAAATTTTCTTCATTACAGGTTAAACCCGATAACCAAATCAGGCCGCCCTTAGTCTCAACAGACTCGGGAGGGCAAAAAACCGCAAACTTCATTGGCGTCTGAGTTGACGTCGACTCATGCTCAAAAAAAGAAGTTTTTCCGAAGAAACTTTTATGAGATTTAATTTCTTTCACAATTCACCATTCTTATTAAAATTTAATGACAGAACGAATGGATTTCCCTTCGTGCATGAGATCAAAAGCTTTATTAATTTCTTCCAAAGGCATTTCAAAACTGACCAGATCATCGAGGTTAATCTCTCCCGAAAGATATTTCTCCACATAACCCGGAAGCTCCGTTCGCCCCTTGACTCCACCAAAAGCAGAACCTTTCCAAACGCGTCCCGTGACTAATTGAAAAGGCCTGGTTGCAATTTCTTTACCAGCACCGGCAACCCCAATAATAATGGACTCACCCCACCCTTTATGGCAAGACTCCAACGCCGTACGCATGAGCTCAACATTTCCAACACACTCAAAACTAAAATCGAAACCACCGTCAGTCATTTTCACTAAGTGATCAACCAAAGAAGTTTCAATTTCTTGAGGGTTGACGAAATGCGTGGCTCCCATTTTTTCAGCCATTTCTTTTTTGCTGTTATTAATGTCAATCGCAATGATTGATTTTGCTTTGGCCATTTGAGCGCCCTGAATGACAGATAAACCAATGCCGCCAATACCAAAAACTCCAACCGTTGAGCCCTCACTAACCTTAGCTGTATTGAGAACCGCGCCAATTCCAGTGGTGACACCACATCCGAGCAAACAGACTTTATCGAGAGGCGCAGTGGGATTGATCTTGGCTAAAGAAATCTCAGGAACAACCGTTTTTTCTGCAAAGGTCGACGTCCCCATATAATGAAAAATAGGCTTTCCATCTTTTGAGAAACGAGTCGTTCCGTCTGGCATCAAGCCCTTGCCTTGAGTCGATCGAATTTTTTGACAAAGATTAGTTTTGCCAGAAAGACAAAATTTACAACTTCGACATTCCGGAGTGTACAAAGGAATGACATGATCGCCTGGCACTAGAGAAGTGACACCTTCACCGATGGCTTCGACAATACCGCCACCTTCGTGACCTAGAATAACTGGAAAAACTCCCTCGGGATCATCACCCGACAGCGTATAAGCGTCAGTATGGCAAACACCAGTGGCTACAAGCTTCACTAAAACTTCTCCCTCGCAAGGAGGCGCTAGATCGACCTCTTCAATTTTTAATTTTTCTCCGGGGCCCCAGGCTACAGCTGCTTTTATTTTCATCATCTACTCCTTGCCAAAAAAGAATCTTTTTTGAGAAGCTTAGTTTAACAAAATTAACAGTATTTACAAAGCTCAGAGTCAGAAAGCCACATGAAGCAACTCAACAATAAAATTCGCCGGCTGAATCCACCGTAATATTTTTTACAGACTCATTTATTTTATTTTACAGTCATTTTAACTTGTTCTCATTAAGGACGACAAAGAGCGCCTTATAAGCTAGAAGGCTACTCGGCGGAGCTTTCACAACACTTTCAGGTGCTTGATCAATAACTTTTTTATAGGCCTGCCAGGTTAGCTCTAGCTTCTTATTGTCAAGAAGACCATTGCTGCCAAAAACTCCTTTAGAAGAAGACAATAAGTTCCAACTATTTCTATAGCCAAGGCCTGAATTTGTTAAGTCATTAAGTAATTTCTTTTCATCTAAAGAGCTTGATTTTGCCCTTAACTGCCTTTCCAAAATATGGATAGCGGCTTTCTTTTCAGCTACTTTCAAAAGCTCGTTACCTCGAACTGAACTAATGTATCTACTGACTTCATCGTCTAAACGTTTTGCTTTATTCTCGGCACACCATTCTTTAGAACCCTCCTTCAGAACTCCACCGTTACTATTATACATCTCTCCATACACAGCTGAATTATAATATTCACAACAACCACATTCCTGAGCTGATGAACTCGCGGTGTCCCTCCCCGCCTTACTGTCACTCCAAGAATTCACAGCGCGATCATTCATCGAATCCGCAACTGAAGCCCACGAAGCAGCTTTAGAATCATTAGAGGTGTGATAAAAGTTAGAAGAAAAAGAGACCCCATCGTCTGAAGATTGAGAGAAAATACCCCCCGAAAAAATCATTCCAAACAGTCCGATCCATAGATTCATTTTTTTAAGTAAATTTAAATTTCTCATAATTAATTCCTTTTCCTATTTTCTTATCTTAAAAATTTCAGATTTAAATTTTGACCGATGCGAATGTCGCTTGGTGATTTTATATTATTTAAAAAAGCAATATCTCTCCAACTTCGGTAGTCACCGAGGTGTTTTTGAGCAATCTTTTGCAAGTTGTCACCTTTTTGAACCGTGTAGACCTCAGTTCTTCCTGGGTGCTCTTCATATAAAGCTTGAAGCTTCGAATCTCCAGGGTTTACAGGTGAGTAAAAGTAAATTGCCTGACCAGCTTGCCATTTTTTACCAGCATTCCAACGAAGTAAATCGCTAGCACGCTCTGTTTTTCCATAGAGCATTTTCGCCAAGGATTCAGGCGTATCGCAATGCCTTAAAAAGTAATAACGATTCAAATTAAATTTGTTTGCTGGAAGCCCAATAGGACCTGGATTCAAACGAACACTCGCAGGCTTCCTAGATGGAATTTTTTCGCCATTACAAGCTTGTGGGCCATTGGGCCCGGGAGCACATTGAACAAAATTATCAATCCCTTTAAGTTCTTTTTGAAGCTCTTTAATAGAGTCTTCTTTTAAAGTCTCAGTAAATCCGAAACTAAAGAATAAAGTTGAAACTAAAAAGTAGGTGTATTTTTTATTTATAAAGAGCTTGTTCATAAGTTAAGTATCGGCTCATCGACAAAAAATACAATCAAAAAATTGATGATTAAGACAAGAATAATGATCTCTATTCGTTTTGTGTGAAGATTTTCTATAAAGTCTTTTTTTTATCCTCGTTGGGCAGAAATCGAAAAAGCTCCGCGAGTTCTTCAGACCGCAGAAGCTTTCGCTTCTGACTCTTGTCATTTTATTTAATGTTTTTTTTGGGGAATTGCTTGATTTAGAACATTCAATCAGAGCTTAATTCTTGAAAATAATGCTTCAGAGCTTCGGCTCAAGAAAAAATGCTCAGTCGTATTTTTTCTAAACTCATCGATGAGCTGTGGTTTATTTCTACTTTTTTACAAAGTTTGTATCGTGCAGAAGCCCTTTTCAGGTATTGTTTTTTTGACTGGTAGTCCATGTAGCTTTCCCTCCAATTTGTTGTTCAACACTTAAATTTTATGGGTGCGATCATTAAGAGGCTATCAGTTCGTAGATCACAATTGATCCTCTGCAGCTAAGTATCAGGAATTATGGCTCGATTCGGTGTTTTGACTGCACCTATTTATTTATTGATGCGTCGAGTCTTTACTGCTATACTCTCGGTATGAAATTTTTTAGCATTTGCTTGTTCTCATTTGTATTTGCCAATTTAGCTATTTCGGATTCATTAATCCTCAAAGATCTTGAGGAGTTCACAAAAAAGTTTGTTCGGTCAAACTTAGATAGCGACAACCCTTCTCAAAGGCATCACCCCTTTGGAGACTTCCCTCTCGAAGAATTTAGTAAAAAAGTTGAGGAAGAGTATCTGCGTAATCCGAGTATTCTTGAAGATTTTACACAAAAACTAAAGACACCAGTTACTGGAATTGAGTTATTTTATTATCGTAAAGTTTTAGGTTATTTCTTGATGTATTCTATAATCGATAAAGCTGTAAAAAACGAAGTCGATATTGAAATACCTTCAGAGCTGATAGATGCTGTTTTCTATGTATTGAGAACGACTCATGAGTTACCAGAAAATGAAACAGATTCCTCTATGAAGATTACTTTAGTTAATGAAGTCCCTAGTTTAGAGCGCATTTTTACAGAGATCCTCGCAGATGTTTTCTTGATGGGGCGCAATGAAGCAAAAATTAGAAAACGAATTTTAGATGCATTGGCTGACCCGGAGAGAGATTCTGAAGCTCACATCGCTCGAAAAATGAGCGCTTTTGCTTTGTGGAGAATTTTTTTAATGAACCGAGAAATGGACTTTGATCAAGCATTAGTTGAGGCACTGGCCGTTGTGCTAGATTTGGAAGACACAACAGAAGAAGTCGAATTAGCCAAGTTTAATGTTATTCGAGTTATTGGAGACAAACTAGCTGTGGACCCAAGTTTTATAGATGAGAATCCTGAATTAAAATTAAAATTAATAGCTATCCTCAATTCTAAAAATGAAACCCATGAAGCTAGTACCAATAGATTTTTGGCTTTCTCTATTTTATCTACTCGCGACCTTATTGTTATTGATAGTAGTTTAGAGTCTGGACTCGTAAACATGTTGTCTTTACCAAGTGACGAGAGAGCCGCGCACGAGTCTCGAGAGGCTGTAGCAGTTGAATTAATTAAAATAAAAAAAAGCGACCCTGATTATGTTTTATCCAATGAACTCATAAAGGCTTTGGTTGGAGTTGTGAAAATAGAAAATGAAGAGAGTTCTTCCAGTCATGAGTTACTTTCAGCCAAAGAGAAGTCACTTAGCGTTTTATTAGAGACGCTTGGAGATGAGTCTGCTCAGAAAAACTGGACAGATGATTTAAAAGTTGCAGTTTTGGAAGCTGTTTTTTTACCTTTCAGTGAATATGTCGCAAATAGTGAAAATGAGAAAACTCTTAAAAGTGCTTTAGAGATGCTTTCCATTCTTCTTATGAGTGAGGGCACGCAACAACAAGCCTATAAGCTATTGCAGGGTCTTGCCGAACAAGAAGCGACAACTCCATTCGCTCAAAGATTTATTGAGTCGAAGGTGAAGCCAGTTATAGATGTATTTGAAGCAGGTAAGAAGTCAGGTTGTTTAGGTCCTTTGAAGGGCATTGGAAGAAGCAAAGGTGTTGATATTAGTTAAGCTTGCCGCTTAATGAGTAGTTGTCTTATCAATGAGCTAAAGGCGTCTAGGTCCTCCGGGGGCGGGTGGTTTTTTTATTTTCACCTGTTTTAATAGATATTTTTTCTGTAAACTGTCTTCAAGGCCATGGCACAGAAAAACACGGTACTGAAAACGCTATTGTATTTCAGTGGCTTTTTACTCCGTCCCTGTACAGCAACCTATCCTTACGTTTTTTTAACTCTTACAAACCTGGAGGTGGTTCTACTGGACCAAAAAATTCGGTATGTTCGACTAAATAATATCTTAGTCTAATTCCAGTGCTTTCAAGATGTGTCACTTCATCTAAAATCTCACTCAAAAATAAATCATTATCCGTAGGATTTATTCTTACTTTGACATATTTAATAGTTGGTTTAAAACCACTTATCAACATCTCGCTCCGTTGGCCGAACCTTGCTCCTTGTTTGAAGGTGTTGGAAAGTGGAAATATCACAGCGTGATGACCAACATGAGTGCAACGACGAAAAGTGATCTTGAAGTTTTAAAATTTTATCAAGAACGAGGAACAAGTGAAGCACGCAAGAGCGTTGAGGATAAAAACGAATGAACGATATTATGAGGAGGTGAAACGACTGAGGAAAGCTTGGACGGGAACGCTCAACGTCCCAGGAGCTACGAATACAAGTTAGTAGCGGAAGATCCTGCGATCTATGAAAACGCAATATAAGACAATAAGTTTTAAAAATTTGTTTGATCTTTTGAGTGAACAAGGATTTGAACCCGACCGGCCTGATAAAGGCCCGCTTTACAATTTAGCTACAAACCGCAAGAGATGGAATGGTGCGCCTGAAGAGTACTTTGCAAGCCCTGCCGAGCAGCACGCTTGCAAAAACTTCACTGCTCAGAAGATGATGTGATACGAAAAGTCGTCAGAAAAGAAAGGCGCAGCTATACAGTCCCCAGATGGGGCTCGATATTTTTTTTAAATTTCAAATTTTCGCTTTTGTGGCAATGACACCATGCCTACTTTCCGATTTGGGTCACTAGTTTAGTACTATCGAACCCTGTCTTTAAAGATGGAAGTATTGAATATGATTACCAAGAACCCTTCAAACAATTTGTAAATGTCACTGATTTGTCTAAATGGCGGAGCGGACGAGACTCGAAGTCGCTCCGCGAGTTCTTCAGACCGCAGAAGCTTTCGCTTCTGGCTCTTGTCATTCTATTTAATGTTTTTTTTGGGGAATTGTTCTTTTGTCTAAATGGCGGAGCGGACGAGACTCGAACTCGCGGCCTCCGGCGTGACAGGCCAGCGTTATAACCAACTTAACTACCGCTCCATTATTGAGACCAAAACTACACTATTCTTTGCTGCCTGAGAGGTCAATATGAGATTTTATTTTTTGCGCATTGAACGTAGATCTTCAGCTGGAAGCATTGTAGCCTTTGCTTGAAGTTATGGGTAAAGATGATCAATTTTCGCTTTTTAATGAAATCATTAAAGCTGAGTCTCAGAAAAAAGCTCAAGCTGAGAGGCCTAAAAGTGCCAGGGAAAGCTCAAAAGCCCCTCCATTAAGTAAAACAGCCCCATTCAGCGCTCATACCCCAAAAAAAGAAGAAAAAACTCAAGAGCCAGATGCTTATTCGGTGACGGAAATATGCTCAAAACTCAAGAAATCGCTCAAAGAGGGTTTTTCCAACATTCTTGTTCGAGGAGAAATCTGTGATTTTAAGGGCGTTCATCGTAGTGGCCACCTTTACTGCTCCATTAAAGACGAATCTTCTCAAATTCGCTTGGTCATGTGGAAAGCTCAAGTTCAACGCATGCCCTACGACCTTGAAGGCGGCGAAGAGGTTCTGATTCACGCTAAGATGGATTTTTACGCGGGAAGTGGCTCTATTCAACTTGTTGCCAATAAAATTGAACTCGTTGGAGAAGGCCTCCTTCATAAGAAATTTGAAGCCCTCAAAAAACAACTTCAAAACGAAGGTCTTTTTTCATCAGAAAACAAAAAAACCATTCCCCAATCCCCAAAAAGAATTGCGATTGTTAGTGGAAAATCAACCGCTGCCTTTCAAGACATTTTAAAAGTTTACTCTCAAAGAAATCCACTGGCTGAAATTTTTCTATTTCATGCTGCCGTTCAAGGAGAAAAAGCACCTCAAGAAATTATTCAAGCCCTCAATACAGTAGAAAAATTTCATCAGAAAAAAGCGATTGACTGCATTGTTCTGGCTCGTGGTGGTGGCTCCTATGAGGATCTTTTTTGCTTTAACGATGAAGCTCTCGCTCGAAGGATTCATGCTTTAGAAATTCCACTGGTGAGCGGCGTTGGACACGAAATTGATTCGACGATTTGCGATTACGTTGCCGACCTCAGAGCAGCAACCCCCAGCCAAGCAGCTGAACTCACCAGCGTTGACCTCGCGAACACGAAAGAAAAGCTTTTACGTTATCTTGAAAAAAACACTCAAAATATTGAATCGATCATCTACTATTTACAACAAAAAGCTGACTCTTTCCTCGATAAGCTCATGCTTTATGATCCGAGAAGACAACTTCGAGAAAAAAAGTTGGAACTGAAGAATTATCGTGAAAAAATTATTTTAAATATCAAACACAAAATTCAAAGCCTGCGTCACTCTATCGAGTCACAGGCTCAACTTCTTGACGCTTATTCTCCCCTTAAAGTGCTTGGACGCGGCTACAGCATTACTCGCAATAGCAAAGCTCAAGTCATAAAAAATGCCAAAGAAGCTGAAAAAGAAAAGACTCTGGAAATTCTTTTTTCTGACGCTGCTGTTCAATGTCAAATTATAGGTAAGGCAAAAACTTGGAATTCTTCAGATTAATCCGAAGAGTCTTTAATGAGTGAGTTTATTGAATTACCTGGTTTGGGCTCTAGCTTTGACCAGATTACAAAAATTGCCGAAGGCGGGATGGCCGAAATCTATAGAGCACGTCAAATTGGCCTCGACCGACCTGTCGCCATCAAAAGAATTCGCCCTGAACTCAAATCGAACCCAGATATTAAAAAAAGATTTCAAAGAGAAGCCAACGCCTCTGCTAACTTACTTCACCAAAACTTAGCTCATGTTTACGATTTCATTGAGTTCGAAAATGAATCTTATATTATTATGGAATACATTGATGGGTTTGATGCGAGTGACATCATCGCTAAAGCAGCACCTCTGCCTGTTGACGTTGCGCTCGCTATTGCCCTCAAAGTACTTACTGGCTTACATCATGTCCATAGTCATGGGATGATCCACAGAGATCTCAAACCCGAAAATATTCGTATTACCAATCGTGGTGACGTCAAGCTGATGGATTTTGGTATTGCTCTTGATCCGGGTGAGAAAAATCTCACCATGCCTGGTGTTTTGATTGGATCTCCACACTACTTAGCACCAGAACAAATCTTAGGTTCCAAATTGAACAACAAGGTCGACCTCTTTGCTTTTGGAATTTGTTTTTATGAAATGCTCACTGGAAGAAGGCCATTCGTTGAAACTGAAAGTGAAACTGTTTTTAATCGAATACAAAAAGGTGAATACACACCTATTAAAGATTTACAAAAAGACATGAACCCTTTTATTGAGCGCTCAGTTCAAGACTGTCTACAAATAAACCCTTCAAAAAGAGTTCCAAGTGCAAAACACATTTACGATGCGTTATATGGCTTCGTGGCTCAAAACTACTCACTCGCCCAAGAAGACAAAATTAGAAGATTCCTGATGGAGAAAAACTTTCTAAGAGGCGATCCATCACTCATCAACATCGTCGAAAAAACGACTAATCATGGATTCACTCTTCAAGCTCAGAGAAAAAAGTTTTTTCAAAAAATACTCATCGCCTCAATAATTACGATAGCAGTCATCTTCTCTGCTCTGCATTTCTTTCAAAAGAATCAAAAAAATAAGCCGACAGTCATTCAAGTTCCATCTAAAGATTCGATTAAAAAGTAACCTTTTTACAGAGACTCTGCTAGGCTTTACTTAATTTATTCCAATACTGTAAAAGTTCTTTCGGCATTTTGTGTTTCTCTTCAAGACGCTGAGAATCGAACAAAGTCAAAACACTACTCGAATCCCTCTGGTAATCTCTTAATTCATTTTTCATTTCTTCATTAAGAAATGCGACTTGGTTTTTTCCCAATTTTTTTGCCAAATACATCGCCTTATCTGCTTCAAGCACTAAATCAGAAGAGGCATGATGTCTTTTTGGGCAATAGGTAGCAACACCGACACTCGCCGTTACTTTTAATATTTTATTTTTATGAACATTGATCACTAACTGTTCAATTTTTCGCCTGAGCCTGTCAGCAACAAGTTTAGTTGAGCAAAAATTAGTTTCAGGCAAGGCAATCATAAACTCATCTCCACCATAGCGAATGCAGACGTCGGTATCGCGAGTAAATTCACGAATCACCCTGGCGACTTCTTTTATGGCAGTTGAGCCAACTAAGTGGTCATTTCCGTCGTTAACATCTTTGAGATTGTCAATATCAATCATGAGCAAAGACAAGGGTCTCTCATAACGTTTGACGATTTTAAAAAGACTATCAAAATTTTGCAACATGAAACGTGGGTTGTAAAAATGGGTCAACTCGTCTGTAACGACAAGTGACTCAAGCTTTGCATTTCTTTTTGCAAGATTTTTTAAATCTAATAAAGTTTCAATTGATTTTTTAAACTTTAAACCAACGACTTCTAGACTAGAAGCATCCTCATAAAAATCAAAGATTCTATAAGAGCGTCTTTGAATCTCTGTCAGAGAGAGCAAATTCTTTCCAGTAAATATGAATTGAAGATCTCTTCTTTTTTTTAATTCCTCTAAAATTAAAAAAGAGGAGTCATGACGTTCAGCTAACAATGAAACAGGAACAACACAAAGATCAACATTATTTAAAGAGTCAATTTTAGAAGAAACTTCAATTTCACTGAACTGCTGAGCGCATCTTTTAATTTTTTTTAAAAAATTTTCATCGAGAACTAGAACTCTCAAAGGAGTTTTTGCCGACAATTCTTTGTGCTTCATGTAAACAGACTCGGAAAGAGTCACAACATATCTAAGTCTTTTATAGTCCTCAGAAGCATCTTCACGATAATTTAACATTCTGAGCTAAATTCTTATGAAGAAGTAAAATACTCGTAAAAAAAACTTCGAAAGCTGTCAAAGCTAGGAACATGAAAACTTTAAAGCATTGTATTTTTAAAAAAAAATATTTTCACTCAAAGCAGTAATCTACTTATTCACCGAGGACCCTCAATAAACTCAGTTAAAGAAGAATCTACAACTGCGAAATTGATGGCTTAGAAAAATATGCCGAAACGAAAGAATTCAAGATTCTTTATCGGTTTTAGAACAACTTGACGCCAGCAAGCCCGACAAAACAAAACTAAAAGAAGCTAAAAGACTCAAAAAGACACTTTTTGAAAACACAAGCTTCTTAGATGGAACTACCCACGAAGAAGAACTCAAAAAACATATTGATGATAAAATTCATCAGGCTCATGAGCCTGAAAGTCAATGACTTGAAGCTGGATTCTTTTATTGCCTCTGAACTCATTAATGGAAAATTCTACCAGAGCATCGAAAAACTGATTATTTTCTTTAAGTTTTTCTAATTCTTGCCACTTATTAAAAGCAATGAGCTCATAGCCTTCATGCTTTAATTTGAAATGCTTTTCCTTTAAAGGCATCGCACTGTTTAATGGAATCCTCTCAAATAAATAATTAGCTTTTCTGTTTTGAGGCCCCCAGGGAGCAAAGCTGTTTAAAGCTTGAAGATCACTCATTTCAACCGAGTCAGGAACGAGCCCATCGTAAAAATAGCTTTTGTAGAGATCTTCCTTTTCGACTTTTAAAATTTGTTCTTGAAGCTCTTTCCACAAGGTCTCGAAGTTTGCTTTGGGTAGACTGAGTCCAGCTGCTTTTGCATGGCCTCCAAACTTCTCAATAACGCCTTCACCAACCCCTGCAAGAAGACCCACACAACTTTCATCGGCATAGGCTCTCATTGAAGCCTTGATGCGCTCTCCATCGAAAGCTCCCACTAAAACTGGAATAGAATATGTCTCCACCAAACGAGAAGCCAAAATTCCACTAATTCCCTCATTCCATTCACCACAAATACAAAGAATTTTTAACTTCGTAAAATCGAGTTGTCTTTTATTCAGATCAATCTCTATTGCGGTTAAAGCGGCCTCTTGCTGAAGAACCCTTTGTTCATTGTAACTGACCAACAATGAAGAAAGACGTGAAGCCTCTTCATAGTCGTTTGTCGTGAGTAAAGAGTAGGCATCCATAGTTTTTCCAAGCCTGCCTGCTGCATTTATCTTAGGGGCAATAGAGAAAGCAATATCTTCACTGGTTATGGATTTTTGAGCCAGTCCCAGTAACTCCATTAAAAACTTAAGCCCTATAGACTTTGTTTCCGAAAGCATTTTTAATCCAACTTTACAAAGCAAGTGATTCTCACCAATCATAGGAACCTGATCTGAGATAGTTGCCAGTGCAAAAAGATCTAAATAAGTCTCTAACTGAGGTAACTCTTCTGTATATGAATTTTTTTTAAGTTCAGCGCGAAGACCAATTAACAAATAAAAAGCCACACCAGCGCCACACAAATACTGAAATTCTGAGTGATCATCTTTTTGTTGAGGATTGACGATGATCACGGCTTCTGGAAGTTTTTCTTGGCACAAGTGATGATCGGTAATAATAAAATCGATGTTTTTAGATTTTAAAAAGCTTGCCGGCTCAAAGGCAGTAATTCCCGTGTCAAAAGTAACGACCAAAGAAAGCTTCTCATTCGCCTGATGTTTTCGATCCAGCACTGAGGTGTGAACCCCATAGCCCTCTTTATAACGGTCAGGAAAGTAGCATTCATAATTCGTATATGAAATATCTTTCATAAAACGATCTAAAAGCGCCAGTGAACTCAATCCATCCACATCGTAATCGCCATAAAAAAGAATGTGTTCATTGCCTTGAATAGCTTGAAAAATTCTCTGCGCAGCTCGCTCAACTCCATGAAGCTCCCAGGGGGACTTCATTTCCTTGAGGCTTGGTTTTTTAGTAGCTTCTGCAGCGTTGATTTTTCTAGAACTCAAGAACTGGTCGACAAGAGACAGTGATTGAATCGTTTTTCGAGTTGAGGAAGTCAGTTCAAATCGAGAAATCCATTTCTTCCTAGTCTTCAAATCAATTCGACTATCCACGACAAAGACAAAGCCAGAACCCTCAGGTTCTTAGACTCTGACACCTGACTTTGAGTTTTTCTTTTTGCCTTGATTTTTCTTTTTCACACCAGTGGTATTTTCAATATACTCAGGAAGCTCAGACTTCACTCTTTCATCTTTTTGAGCCGAAGTTCTCGCATCTTCCGCCTCGCCACCAAACCATCTATTCCCTAAAAGGTAGAGTGGAGAAGCAATGAACACTGAAGAATAGGTTCCTAAAAGAATTCCAAAAAATAGCGTAATGGAGAAGCTTTTTAAAGCTGCGCCACCAACAAAAAAGAGTACCGCGGCACTAATTAAAGTTGTTCCAGAAGTAATAATTGTTCTCGGAAGAGTTGAGTTAATAGCAATGTCGACAACCTCAGATCGCTTCTTTCCTAAAAATTTAATTTCCATTTCTCGAATTCTATCAAAAACTACTACGGTATCGTTGATAGAGTAACCAGCAAGAGTTAAAAGAGCTGCAACAACACTAGTTGAAAATTCAACTTGTGTTAGAGCCAAGAAACCAGCCGTAACAATCAAGTCATGCGTAATACTAATTAAAGCACCAGGAGCATACCTTAAGTCAAAGCGCCAATAAATATAAATAGCAATCAACAAACAGGTATAAATAAAAGCAAGTAAAGCCGACTTCCTTAACTCAGCTCCAACTTTTGGCCCAACACTATCGAGCTTAGAAACGGTCCAAGTTTGAGCAGAAGAAGCCCCTAAAGAGTCTTTTAACGTGTTCGATAAAAGCACTGAGAGACTTTCATCTTCAGTTGCCTGCACGGTAATAAAGAACTCTTTTGCTCCAGCTTTTCCCAATGAATCAACTTCTTTAATTTCAAAGTTTTCAATTTTTTTAGAAAGAATACCTCTTAACTTTTCAGAGCTCATGCTTTGATCCTGAAAAGACAGGGTTGTCTCCACTCCACCTCTAAAATCAATTCCGTAGTTGAGTTGTGGCTTCACAAAAACCAAAAAAAGACTCACGACAGCTAAGAAAGCTGAAATGGTTAAAAACAGTTTAAATGTTTTCGTGAATTTAAAATTGAGTTTATTTGGATTAAAAAATTCCATAGCTATATTCCTTTAGACTGTTAGTTTCTTAAGTTCTCGTCCAGAAAGACCAATGCTTAAGTTTTTAGATTTATTAAAAAAGAGCTGAAAAAATGTCTTCATAAAAAACGTCGACATGAACACGTTTGTGGCAATTCCAACGATTAGCGTAAACGCAAATCCTCGGATCGTTCCCGTTCCATAATAAAGAAGAAAGAAAGCGCCAATCATAGTCGTAATATTTGAATCTAAAATAGTATAGAAGGCCTTATCGAAACCAAATTCAATAGCTTGTCGAACATTTCTTCCAGCTCGAATTTCTTCACGCATTCTTTCGAAAATAATGATCATGGCATCCACCACCATCCCTACAGTCAGAACAACCCCCGCGATACCCGGAAGCGTTAAGGTCGCATTGAGGCTTCCTAAAATTGCGAAGATAATAGAAACGTTAATAATCGTGACAAAAACCGAAACGAGTCCCGCTTTCCCGTAATAAAGCCACATAAAAAGAAGCACAAACAAACAAGCAAATATTAAAGCTTTTTTCCCAGCTTCAATGGCGTCTCGACCAATACTTGGACCAACGACTCTTTCTTCCTGAACTTCAACAGTTGCAGGCATCGCTCCAGCCCTGAGCACTAAACTCAAGTCTCTCGCCTCTTGGTTTGTTTCATCGACATTTCCACTTCCGAGTGTAATTTGACCAGAATCAGAAATGGTTGATTGAATGGCCGGCGCACTTTTCACGACTCCATCGAGAACAATGGCCATAAAACGACTCGTGTTTTCTGAAGTGAGTTTTCTCAGCTTTGGTGCTCCAGCGCTATCCATACGAAAGCTCACCACTGGTCGAGCCATTCCAATTCCAGAAGAATCCTGAGAAACAAAAGCGTCCTCAATGAACTCACCTGAAAGCATATCTTTATTGGAAAGCAAATAAGGTGTGTAGTTGAATTTATCGAGAACATTGAGATCTCTCATTTTTTCAAAAGCCACAAAAGTGTTTTCTGGAATTTTCCCAACTAAATCTTCATTCAGTTTTTCTTTATATTTGGCAAAGCTTTTAAAGGAATCTTTAGAATAGTTTCCAGCAGTCTCAGCCGTGGTTATTTTTCCTTCTAAATCAACCCTTTGAGCATTCAAACAAGCTGGTTCTTTGTCGGTACATTCATGAACAAGATGGAAGTCCAACTTTGCAGTTTGTCCAATGAGACTTTTCACTCGTTCCGGGTCTTTAGCGCCAGGGAATTCAACGACAATTTGTGAATCACCTTTTTTAGCAATATTTGGCTCAGCAATACCGAACTCATCAATTCTGTTTCGAATGGTTTCAACAGTCTGATCTCGAGCTCTATTTTTCAGGAACTCTTCTTGTGTTCTATTTATTTTAAAAACTGCTGAATTATTGAGTTTTCCAACAGAATCAAAAACCCCCTGATATTGTCGTCCAATATAGTCATTTCCCTCTTCAAGGTCACTCGCACTTGAGTAATCAATTAAAAGCTCTTGAGCCTTTTTGTCGACACGAACTTTTGCACCAGTCAGCCCTTCTGACTCTAAACTTGTCTCCAAAGAGTTTCGATAACTTTGCATTTGATTATCGAGCACACCTTCCAGGTCGACACCAAGAACCATATGCAAGCCACCTTTTAAATCGAGCCCCAATCTCATAGCAGTATCAGGAAGCCAAGATTTCTTCTTCAAAGTATCTTCGGCATCAGGATTCATCAAGTTCATGATCGTGGGCGCTAAAAAGAAAAGAGCTCCGAAAGTAACCATCAAACAAATAAACAAACGACTTTTTAGTTTTTTTGACATTTTTTAATTTTCCTTAAATCTAAAGCTTAAGCCTCTATACTCTGCGCATTGAAGTGATTGTTCAACTGAGTTTTCAACATTTTTATTTCAGTTCCTGTCGCGACCTCTAAACTGACCACAGAATCATTCATTCCCACAATCGTTCCAATAATACCGCTAGTAGAGACAACCTGGTCGCCTTTTTTTAATGAAGACAAGAATTCGACCTGTTTTTTCTGATGCTTTTTTTGCGGAGCAATGAGCGTGAAATAGATCAATCCGAAGAAAAGAAGAATCATGGGAAGATTCATCAACAAGCTATTTACAGGCGGCTTCGCAGTAGCTTCTTGGGAAAAGAGCGTTGTCGCCCCAATGATCAAGAAGAATAAAATAACGAGATTAAATAATGGGATGAGTTTCAATGATCTATTTACAAACATATAATTAGATATAGCTCTATCATTTAAAGAGAGGCTCGCCAAACTTGAAGTTCCTCATTCATGAATTTTTCAAAGAGATTCTCTCGAATTTGCTGACGGACTTTCTTCATATAATTCACGTAAAAATGTAAGTTATGAAGAGTTGCCAAAACCGAAGCCGTTAGGTGGCCCGCGTTAAAAAGATGTCTCAAATAACTTCTCGAGAAGTTTTTACAAGCGTAGCACTGACAATTCTCATCAATTGCCTTTTCGGAGTTTTTCCACGCAGCTTGTTTGGCCCGAAAAACGCCATTGCTCGTGAACAAATAAGCATTCCTGGCATTACGTGTCGGCATGACGCAGTCGAACATATCCAAGCCATTTTTAACAGAATGCAGCAAGTCCCATGGAGTCCCCACCCCCATCAAATACCTCGGTTTATCGACAGGCATCGATGGAACAATATCAGGGAGTACTTTGTACATTTCTTCCATTGGCTCACCAACACTAAAACCACCCAAAGCATAACCGTCAAAAGAAACTTTTTGACCATTCTTCTCAACGCTCATTTCTGAAAGTTCTTTCAAGTGAGTTTTTCTAAGCTTCACGTCAAGACCGCCTTGCGCGATGGCAAAAAGCGCTCCCGAAGTCTCTGAGCGATATTCCAGGCACCGCCTAGCCCATAAAGTGCTCATGTCAATGGCATCTTTTAACTGATCTGTCGTTGCTGGTAGCGCTGGACACACATCGAGCACCATCATAATGGTGGATTGAATAGCCTCCTGAATTTCAATGGATTTCTCAGGCGACATGAACAACTTCGCCCCATCAAGGTGACTTTGAAATTCCACACCATCTTTTTGAATTTTTCGTAATTTTGCGAGTGAAAAAACCTGAAAGCCTCCGCTATCGGTTAAAAGCGGTCCGTCCCACTTCATCCATTTTCTCAAGCCATCCACTTTATTGAGTTGATCAATTCCAGGGCGTAGCCATAAATGATAGGTATTTCCAAGAATAATTTTTGCGCCAATATCGCTCAAATCTCGGGGCAAAATTCCCTTAATCGTTCCCGTCGTTGCCACGGGCATGAATACCGGAGTTTCAAGGTTGCCATGCCTGGTTTCAACCAATCCACAACGCGCAGAACTACCACCTGTTGATTCATGAATTAATTTAAAACCTATTCTTGATTGCGCAAATTCCACTTAAAAATGATTTAATAGAGTGCTGCCTAGCTGGCGAGAAAAATATAGCGAGATCTCCTTCAATGAAAGCTACTTTTTAAGAATTGTTTGCGATTTTTTACGTTTTTCATAGAGCGCCTTAACCACTGCGGCCACGGGAATGGCCAAAACGACGCCAATGACATTAAAAAGCAAGCCTCCAACGACGATTGCCAACAAAGAGGGAAGAAAAGAAAGCCCCACCTGACGTCCGACAATTCTGGGAGCTAAAAGGAATCCCTCTAGTAATTGAACGACAATGAAGACAGCTGCAATCCAGAGAACATCTTGTATTTCGAATTGAATTTTTTCAAAGGCCACCAAGAGTCCGTAAGCCAAACAAGAGCCAAAAGCGCCAACGCTAAACCCCAAATAAGGAATGAAGCTCAGCATTCCGGCCGCAACACCAATAACGACTCCAACCCACCCAAGTGGCGTCAAATAGAGCCCAACACCGTAAAGCGCCGCCAAACTCAAACACAATATGAATTGACCTTTTGCATAGCCCAGTACGACTCTTTGAACAGTTTTCGAGTCAGATTCCTTGAGAATTTTTTCGTTAGTCATGATGGATTCATTCTAACGAATGAATAGTCCCTGAAAAAGAACTTTCCTTGCTTTAACGCATAAAGCCTTTTTAAGCAAAACTTCCTTTATAATTGAGCTAAAGAGACCTAGAACAGGAACGAAGCTACTTTTAGCATCAGGAGAAAAATATAAAAATATGAACATCTTTAAAAAAACCATCGTTCTCTTCACTTTAAGTATTCTTTTTGCTTGTACCGGCGCAAAAAAATCTTCTCAAGCATCCTCAAACAGCGATGGATCAAAAGTTTTCAACATTGGAAATGGAGCCGAACCAAGTACAATTGACCCAAGCGTGGCAACAGGAGTTCCTGAAAGTAGAATCATTACGGCTCTTTTTGAAGGACTCGTGAGCTTTGACCCGGAAAACTTAAAAACTAAACCTGGAATGGCTGTCTCTTGGGCAACTTCAGATGACTTAAAAACATACACCTTTCAAATGAGAGAAAATGCTCAATGGTCGGACGGAACACCTTTCACAGCTAAAGACATGGAATATAGCTGGAAAAGAATTCTTTCTCCAAAGCTAGGAAGCGAGTACTCTTACATGCTTTTCGTTATTGAAAATGCAGAAGAATACAACAAAGGGGAAGTAAAAGATTGGTCTCAAGTTGGAGCCAAAGCCATTGATGCAAAAACTTTTCAAGTTCAATTAAAAGCTCCGACGCCTTATTTTTTAACTCTGCTCTATCACAGTTCTACCTGGCCGGTACCTCAACACATCGTCGAAAAACATGGAAAGATTGACTCTCTAAACAACCCTTGGGTCAGACCTGAGAACATTGTCAGTAATGGTCCCTATACTTTAAAAAACTGGGAACTCAACAAACTCATTACAGTGAAAAAAAATCCACTTTATTGGAACGCAAAACAGAGCAAAATTGATGTGATCAATTTTTACCCAGTAGAAAGTCTTCAAACTGAGGAACGCATGTTTCGCTCTGGTGAGATCCATAAAACAAATACCATTCCGGCGCACAAAATTGAAACGTACCAAAGTAAAAATTCAAACTCTTTGCACCTCAAACCATATTTAGGAACTTATTTTTATCGCTTCAACGTCACTCGTCCACCGATGAACAACCCTAAAGTAAGACAAGCTCTTTCTTTGGCTATTAACCGAGAACTCATTACTAAAAAAGTAACTCGGGGTGGAGAGATTCCAGCCTGGACTTTTGTTCCGCCAAATACAGCGGGTTACACGTCGCAAACAAAACTGAGTGAAAACATTGAAAAAGCGAAAGCACTCCTTGCTGAAGCGGGTTTTCAAGACGGAAAAGGCCTGCCGACCATTGAACTTCTTTACAATACACAAGACACGCACAAAGCGATTGCCGTTGCTCTTCAACAGATGTGGAAAACCAATATTGGCGTGAACGTGACCCTTCGAAACCAAGACTGGAAAGTTTATTTGGACTCTCAAAAGAATCTTGATTTTGACCTTTCACGAGCTGGCTGGATTGGTGATTATACGGACCCGAATACTTTTCTAGACATGTTCGTTAGTGGTGGCGGACAGAATCAAACTGGTTGGTCGAATAAAAAATACGACGCGCTTATTTCTAAAGCGTCCATCACTGCAGACCCGAAAGCTCGTTACGAGCTCTTTCAGTCAGCGGAAAAGATTCTTCTGACGGAGCTTCCAATTTTGCCGATCTACACTTATACCTCTAAGTACTTAATTTCAGATAAAATTATTGGCTGGAAAAGCAATATTCTCGACTGGAACCTTTATCAATACCTGGACATTAAGGAATAAAATATTGATTGAAAATTTGCTTCAAAGCTGAGAGAAAAATGGGTAGTAGTAAGACACAGCAATCATGTGGAAATACATCCTTAAAAGAATTCTCGAAGCGATCCCAGTTTTACTGATTGTCTATACAATTACTTTTGCCCTCCTGAAAATAGCTCCAGGAGGCCCCTTTGATTCCGAAAAACAAGTTTCCCCCGAAGTTAAAAAAGCTCTTGAAGCCCATTATGGTTTCGACAAACCACTACACATTCAATACACCTCAAATCTCGTCAAAGCGCTGAAGGGCAACCTTGGTATTAGCACTCGCTTCAAAGGGAGGACTGTTCGTGAAATCGTTAGTGAGGGTCTCCCCAGAACCCTCGTACTTGGAGGCATGGCCATTTGTATTGCGCTATTCTTTGGTTTGTTGGCTGGAGTCACGGCCTCGTTGAAAAAAAATACGCTGCTAGATTACATTCCCATGTCCATTGCCATGTTTGGCATTTGCGTCCCCACCTTTTTACTGGGGCCCGTGCTGGTGCTTATTTTTTCAATTTACCTTGGCTGGCTACCAACAGCCGGGTGGGATGCCAGCTTTCAACATAAAATTCTTCCCGCCATCACACTTGGCGCCGCTTATGCGGCCTTCATTGCCAGACTCAGCCGAGGAGGAATGCTTGAAGTCCTTTCCCAAGATTACATTCGCACCGCAAAAGCCAAAGGACTCAGCCCACAAAGAGTTCTCTTTAAACATGCTTTGAAAGGCGGAATCTTTCCGGTTATTTCTTTTTTAGGGCCTGCAGTTGCCGGTCTTCTTGCTGGAAGCTTTGTAGTGGAAACAATTTTCATGATTCCGGGAATTGGAAAATACTATGTTCAGTCAGCGCTCAATCGCGACCTCACGCTGACCATGGGCATGACTCTTTTTCTTTCTTTTTTAATTATTGGCTTCAACATGCTTTCAGATATTTTTCTCATTTGGCTCAATCCAAAACTAAGTTTTTCTAAGGAGAGCAAATGAGCACTGAAAACGAAACTATGGAAGAAGGAACTTCACTTTGGAAAGATGCCTTCAGGCGATTAAAGAAAAATAAAATTTCCATGCTCGGCTTTTACGCCCTAGCCTTTCTGATTATTATTGCCATCATCACTCCACTCATTGCACCTTACTCTTACGAAGCCCAAGACCTCAACCTTGGAGCAACGCCGCCCTCTTGGAAACATTGGTTTGGGACAGATTCTTTTGGTAGAGATCTTCTCACTCGAGTGATGTATGGAGCAAGAATTTCCCTCATGGTTGGCTTCATTGCCACCGCCGTTTCACTGGCCATTGGAGTTCTCTGGGGAACCATTGCTGGATTCATCGGCGGAAAAACCGATACCATCATGATGAGAATTGTCGATGTTCTCTACTCTGTTCCCTTTATTCTTTTAGTTATTGTTCTCATGGTTGTTGTCGACACAAAAAGCCCTGTCACCAACCTTTTACTCATGTTCTTTGCCATTGGCGCTGTTGAATGGCTGACTATGGCTCGAATTGTGAGAGGACAAGTGCTCAACATTCGAAAACAAGAATTTATTGAAGCCTGTTTTTCAATGGGGATTTCAAAAAAACAAATTATTTTAAGACACCTCATTCCTAATGTCTTAGGCCCTATCATTGTCTACTCAACTTTAACGGTTCCTTCGGTCATGCTCCTAGAAGCATTTTTGAGTTTCTTAGGTCTTGGTGTTCAAGCCCCAATGAGCTCTTGGGGATTACTCATTAATTCCGGTGTTGAAAAAATGGAAGAATATCCTTGGTTACTCATTTTTCCTGGCCTCACTTTTTCACTCACCTTATTTTCGTTAAACTTTTTAGGAGACGGCCTTCGAGATGCCCTTGATCCAAAATCATCGGCTGATTGAAGAGGAGAGAAAATGACAAACAATAACGAAATTCTTCTTCAAGTAGACAATCTCAAAACATATTTCCATACACGCACGGGATGCTTTCGAGCCGTGAATGGAGTTTCTTTTCACGTTCGTAAAGGCGAAACTCTGGGCATTGTTGGTGAAAGTGGTTCTGGAAAATCAGTCTCCCAATATTCGCTCTTAAAATTAATTCCGCAACCTCCTGGAAAAATTGAAAGCGGCACGGCTTTTTTTGATGGCACCGACCTACTGAGTGCCGATGAAAAAACTTTACGTGGCATTCGAGGCAAAAGAATCTCCATGATTTTTCAAGATCCCATGACTTGCCTCAACCCCTATTTAAAAATAGGCGATCAAATTATTGAACCACTCCTCATTCACCACAATTACAACAAAGAAGAAGCTCGAAAAAAAGCCATTGAAGCCCTCAAACAAGTGGGCATGACTTCTCCAGAAAAAAGAATGAAGGGCTACCCCCATGAACTCTCCGGTGGGATGAGACAAAGGGTCATGATTGCCATGGCACTGATCACGGAACCAGAACTCCTCATTGCTGACGAACCAACCACGGCACTCGACGTGACTGTTCAAGCTCAAATTCTCGATCTCATTAAAAAACTACAAAAAGAAAAAAACACTGCGGTTATTTTTATTACTCATGATCTTGGCGTCATTGCCGGTGTCGCTGACAGAGTCATGGTCATGTATGCCGGTGAAATTGTCGAAGAGGGACTCACCGAAGAAATCTTCTACTCTGCTTGTCACCCTTATACTCGAGCCTTACTCAAATCAATTCCGGCCAATGCTCAGGTTGGTGACGAACTTTTTTCCATTGACGGTCTTCCCCCCAACCTTTCACACAAAATTACCGGGTGCTCCTTTAATCCTCGATGCACTGAAAAAGTTAACGATGACAAAAATTTAGACTTTCCCACTTTGACTGAAATCACAAAGTCTCATCGAGTCGCTAATTGCGCCTGTGCCCTTCGAAACGTGTCAGAAATAGAAAGAAATTCATGAGCTATTTAAACATCGAAAATCTCGTCACATCTTTTCCTGTCAGAGGCCAAGGATTTTTTTCAAAAAAAATTCCCGACGTTAAAATTATTAACAATGTCTCTTTAAACATTAAAAAAGGTGAAGTCTTGGGCCTCGTTGGAGAATCTGGTTGCGGAAAAAGCACTTTAGGAAGAAGTCTTCTCAGACTCGTCCCCGTAAAATCTGGAAAAATACTTTTTAACAATGACGATCTCATGAATAAAAACTATTCAGAGCTCTCAAAACTCCGTCCTCAGTTACAAATGATTTTTCAAGATCCTTACGCTTCCCTCGACCCCAGAATGACTATTTACGACACACTGGCGGAGCCGCTTCTTTTTCACAACATTGTTCCTAAAAGTGAGCTCGACGAAGAAATCAACAGACTGATGAATCTCGTGGGATTGGCTCCACGTTATATTAAAAAATACCCACATGAATTTTCCGGCGGACAAAGGCAACGAATTGCCATAGCTCGCGCTCTTGCCTTAAGACCTGAGTTCATTATCGCCGACGAACCGGTGTCTGCTCTCGATGTTTCCATTCAATCTCAAATTATTAATCTTCTTTTAGATTTAAAAAAGAAACTCAACCTCACCATACTTTTCATTAGTCACGATCTTTCTGTAGTCAGGTTTATTTGCGACAGAATTGCGGTCATGTATTTGGGAAAAATTGTAGAAATAGCTCCAAGCAAGGAACTCTTTGAAAACCCTATTCACCCTTACACACAAGCATTACTTTCTGCCATTCCACTCCCTGACCCGCGAAAAGAAAAAAACCGCGAACGCATCCTCCTTCAAGGAGAACCGCCCTCTCACCTGAATCCCCCAAGTGGCTGTGCCTTTTCTCCGCGATGTCACAAGAAAAAAGACGCCAGCTGTGGAACGAGAACACCAAGCCTTGTTCAGACATCAGACACCCGCTGGGTGAGCGACTGCGCTTGTTGTGAACAACGATAATTTCTTAATTTTTTATAGCACTATTGCTCAAAAGCTTTTTCCTCTTTTTGTTTATATTTTACTCGGCTTCATTGGCGGAAAAGTTCTCAAAATTGAAAAAAGTTCCATCGCAAAAATGCTTATTTACCTCCTCGCACCGCTAGTTTTTTTTGAAGCCATTTGGAGCTCCGAAATCAACCTCGCTCAACTTTCCATGCCTCTTGTGGTTTTTTCATTTTGCTCAATCATTTGTCTTTTTATTTTTAAAGTGACGAAAAACTCATTCCCTCAATCGCTCAGAGGCATCTTAGCTTTTTCTTCTGGCTCCGCGAACACCGGCTACTTTGGTATTCCGACGATCATTGCACTCCTCGGAGCCGACAAACTTCCAGGCGCCATTTTAGCCATCTTTGGTTACTCCCTCTACGAATACACCGTTGGGTTTTACATTGCTGCACGAGGAAATTTTAGTGCTCAAAAAGCACTCAAGAAAGTCTTATCGCTTCCCGCCCTCTACGCCCTTGTCTTTGCCCTAACGCTCAACAGCCTTTCCATTCCTACACTCAGTTTTGTAAAAAATTTAGCGCCCTCTCTGCAATCAGCTTATAGTCTCTTAGGAATGTTTATGATTGGATTAGGAATAGCTTCTGCTCAGTTTAAAAACTTCAACTTTAAATTCATTAGCACTGCTTTCTTTGCTAAGTTCATTCTTTGGCCAGCCTCCATGCTCTTTTTTCTTTACCTCGAAAAATCTTACTTTCCATTTTACTCCGAAACCTCACGTCAAATTTTTAAAATCATGAGCATCGTCCCCCTCGCCGCCAACGGAGTGAGCATTGCGACTGAGCTCAAAACTCACCCCGAAGAAGTGAGCATTGCTATTGTCCTCTCAACACTTTTTGCATTAATTTTTATCCCCATTTATAGTTTTTTCTTTTTGTGATCTGAAGAAAAACAATAAAAAAGATCCTTTGAAACAAAAACTTCATCCTGTATCCTGCATGCATGCAGGATACAGGAATAAAATACGAAAACATTGCCATTCTTTTTGCTATGCAAGACGAGGCAAAACTTTTCTTAGAACAAACCAATTTCGCTGAAGTCACAAATCCTCACTCAAAGCTCCCGATACTGCAAACCGAAAAAAAGTGGAACAACTCAAAAGTTCATGTTTTCTGCAACGGAACAGACCCTCAATTTAATTGCGAAAATGTAGGATGCGAAGCCGCCACTCTAAGCACTCTATACATACTCGACAACTATAAGGTCGATCTTCTTATTAATGCTGGGACAGCTGGAGCCTACAAAAAGAATGCTGCCCAAATTGGCGATGTTTTTACGTCAAAAGAAAAAATTTATTTTCATGACCACAGAATTGCCATTCCTAGTTATGAAAAATTTGGAAGAGGAGAACTCAAGACTGCTTCTATTAATTCATATATTTCAAAAGAACTCAACTTGAAGCAAGCGACTATCAGTACGGGTAGCTCCTTAGATCTTCAAAAGGAAGATCAAAAAATAATGGATAGTTACGGCGCAGAAATTAAGGAAATGGAAGCCGCCGCTATTCAAAGAGTCGCTTCATACTACAACAAACCTGTTCTTTACCTAAAATCAGTGACAGACTTCTTAGACGCAAGCACTCCGACTCCAGAGCAATTCAACACTCATTTAGAACAAGCCACTTCTCAGTTAGCCATCTCACTCAATCAATGTATTGACTTTTTGAGTAAAAAATAGGGACGGAGTTTCCCTGGTTTTTGTATTAATTTTTATTCCTATTTATAGTTTTTTCTTTTTATGATCTGATGAGGCCCGAGCTATGAATACAAACAAAATCTTTAGCATCGCGCTTTGTGGAGGCAGTGCCTCAGGAAAAACTTACTTAGCCAAACTTCTTGCCGCAGCTCTTGGTGAAAAAGAGGAAAGTATTTTGTCTATGGACTCCTTTTACCATGATCAAAGTAAATACTTTGACCGGGATGGTGGCAACGTGAACTTTGATCATCCCGAAGCCTTTGACTTTGATTTGTTTTATCAGCAAATCCTCAACATTAAAGAAAATGGCTTTTCAAAGAGCATTCCTGTTTATAGTTTCAAAAAACATTCTCGTGAAGTAGAAACTCAGACTAAAGAAATTGAAAAATTTCTTATTGTCGATGGAATTTACTCTCTATACGACCAGCGCACTCTTCAAGAATATGACTTGAAGGTTTTTATTAGCGCCCCAACGGAACTCCGCCTGAAAAGAAGAATTGAGCGAGACACCCAAAGTCGTGGAAGAAGCCAAGAAGGTATTATTGAACAATTCAACAAACATGTTGAGCCCATGCACCAAAAATTTTTAGTGCACCAAAAGAAACTCGCTGACCTCATCATTCAAATGCCTGAGGAAGAAGAGAGCGCTTTAAAGAAAGTTCTTGCCCAAATTCCCACCAACGGCTTGCATGGGAAGACGTGAATTCACCGTCCAAACCCAAACGGCAATGCTATAATCTTTTGGCTTGTCTTTTATTTTTTTTTCAGCAAATGAATAAGGAAAAGAAAATTTAACCTTAGATTTTTTTTGAAATTGAAAGTCATCGGAAGCAATGACTACAAAATCATGCTCCATTCGCTTGTTTTTATTGGGCCCAAAAGGCGTCGTTCCTTGGTAGCCATTGCCCAGAAGAGCCACCGTTCCATAGAGCTTTTTTTTGAATGCAGTTGGATGAACGTATTCAATTTGAATATCGGTTGGAGAATTAACGATGAGTTTAATTTCACCAGTCTTCTCCTTTTTCTTATGAAGTCGTTGTACTTTTCGTGGCGATGCCCAGCGGTCGCCGTTAACAATGACTGTTGGCGTTCCAACTCTTTTTTCTCCCCATTCTCGTGCGTAGGTGCTCTGCCTCTGAGTTGCCGCTTCTGTTGAAAAACGAAAAACCATAGACCCTCGATTCCAATAGTCAACATGATAATTAACCGGAACAAAGTTTTTATAAACATATGGATCATTCTTCAGCTGATTAAACCAGCGATCCACTGGCGGGCAGGCAACGCAGCCCTCCGAGCTAAAAAGCTCGACCAAATAGGATTGTTTGTTTCCCGATTTAAACTCTTTCGCAAAAGAAAAAACTGACAAAAAGAAAAAGCTAAAATAAATAAATAGTTTCAACACTCATTTAGTTTAAATGGCGAAAGAGTTCTTGGGTAGGAGTTTTTTTTAAATCAGCAAGCAATATTCTACTGAGCGTGCTTTTTCTGGCGCTTTAACTTCCTTCGCTCTCTTGGAGAGTGATGAAGGAGGCCTTCTGATTCATTTTCTGAGCCTAATTGAGGCTGGAGCTGTTCACTTTTGCGACGCTTTTTCTTTAATTCTTTTTTTTGTTGAAGACTCAGTTCATTAAATTCCTTTTGAGCCTTTTCGTAACCGAGAAGAAGCTTTTGAGAAACTCCCCCCTGAGAAGACTCCGTATAAACTAAAAAAGAGCCATAAATTATGAAAACGAAAGTAAGTAAAAATTGAATCATCCTTCTTTAATTCTCACGAATTAGTGAAGGAAAGAAAGTTAATAATGAGATGCCTTCGTCAGAGAACTGTCAGTAAAAACGCTTAGCGCAACAAAACACAACAGGGACACGACTCAAGGCGTCTAACCTGCAAAAACTTTGCACACTTTAGCCACTCTATCTTTTTGACTTTATTAAAGCGCACTATGTTACACTATATTTGTTATGAATAAATACATCGTAGAATTAATAGGAACATTTTTTTTGGTCTTAACTATTGGTTGTTCTGTCATCGGAGGTTTAGGTAACTTTGCTCCTCTGGCGATCGGTTCAGTCTTAATGGTGATGATCTTTGCTGGAGGGCACATTTCTGGTGCTCACTTTAACCCAGCAATAACTTTGGGCGTTTGGCTTCGTGGTAAATGTGCGACAGCAGACGTTGCTCCATACATGATTTGCCAAGTTATTGGCGCTGCCTTAGCTGCCTTAGCTGTTGGCTTTCTTCATGGTGCCCCTGCAGTAGCAGCAGCCCCAATTACGGCAACTGGACCAGCTTTCTTAGCTGAGTTCTTGTTTGCATTCGCTCTAGTTTGGGTTGTCCTAAACACAGCGACAGCTAAAGGAACTAGCGGAAATTCATTTTATGGATTGGCAATTGGTTTCACTGTTCTCGGTGGTGCTTACGCAGTAGGAAGCATTTCCGGCGGAGCCTTCAACCCGGCAGTAGCCATTGGAGCAGGAATGATGAAGCTGATTAGTTTTAGCACTATCTGGATTCACCTTGTTGCTGACTTCTTAGGTGGAGCAGTCGCCGCTTTTGCTTTTAAAGCTTTTGCTGGTAACCAAGATTAATTGACTGTTAATTTTTTCAATAGAAAAAAAGCCCTCTCAGCAATTACCTGCTGAGAGGGCTTTTTTTTATGCTCTCAACAAATAATTCATCGAAGCTGTTAAAAACATTTAAAGAGTCATTAAGGCGACTACTCAAAAGATCCGATTCATTATAAAATGAACACTGGAGTCGATGGATTTAAAATCCACGGCAAGAACCCGAGCGGTTCGGAAGGAGGTGGTGCTGTGAATATATCAAAATATCACGCGACGGAGGTTAATCCTACCTAGCAAATTTCTTGATTTTCAAGAGATTAGAAATCCTAAGAGCCTTAAAATAAGGCTCTTAGGATTTTTTCTTAGAACATCTCCGAGGTCCATAAAAACTTCTCAAATCCCCTCTTTACCAAAAGCCCAGAGAGCGATATAAAAATTTAACGACAATAAAAGATGACGCTATCAACCGGAGAGATGGCTGAGTGGCCGAAAGCACGCCCTTGCTAAGGGCGCGAGCGGGTTAAACCGTTCCCAGGGTTCGAATCCCTGTCTCTCCGCCATTTAACACATTGATAAAAGGCTAAAAATCTAAGTTTCTGAATTTACTAAACAACTAAAAACCAAAAATTTTAATAACTGAGCATGAGTTCACGGGTTCTTCTTTCATGTTTTACTCCAAAACTAGGTCTTTTTAAAAATTAGTAACTTTTTAGTAGAGATTCCATTATTTGAAGACATTCCCTTTAATTCCAAATAATGGGCTCGCCCTTGTCGTCGACCTCTCGACCGTCTTTGTCGATGATGACCGCTCGAAGCTTTCTTTTTTGTCTGGCTGTTTTCGCTTTAAAAATTTTCAAGCCGCCGTGGCCGTCTAAATTGGGACCGCGAAACTTCAAATACAAAAACCCAGTCAACAAGCCTCCCAAGTGAACGAGGTGAGCGACTCCGCCACCTTCTTCCGGAGTGCTATAAAAGACTGCTGAGAAAATGGAAACCCCAGTTAACAAAAGGACAAAGTTTTTTGCCTTCATGGGAATCATAAAAAATACCAAGACTTGTTGCTCAGCATAGAGCAAACCAAAAGCCATGAAGAAGCCGTAAGCTGCTCCTGAAGCTCCTATAATTGGAATGGACCCCAGCATTGAACTGGCACTCGGAAAGAAAGCTAAACTCAGCGCCCAAATCAGCAGGTGCAACAAAGCCCCACCAATAGCGCAAACACAATAATATTTCAGAAAATTTTTGCTTCCCCAGCGTCGCTCAAACTGTGCTCCGAGCATGTAAAGAAACAAGGCATTGAAAAGAAGGTGCAATAAACCACCATGCAAAAAAGAATAGCTCAGAACCTGCCAGGTCTTACCCGCTACAAACTCCTCGGGAACAAATCCAAAAAACCTTTCCACAGCAAAACCGCCAAACTGCCGAAAACTGAGTTGAAAAATAAAAACAACTCCCAAAGTCCACAGTAAATACTTAAGAGCTTTTCCAGCTTGAGGTTGTTGGTAAAATTGAGAAGATGAACGCATAAAAAAAGAATAGCCCCCTCAAAGTCTTGCGACAAGAGGAGGCTTTAAATGAAAATTAATTAGAGTATGGAATAACTAAAACGAAGGCCATAAGAAGTATCATCTGCGTTATACTTCCAAGCATTTCTTAATTGAGCATCATAAGAAACAGCTTTTCCCATAAAGACTCCAAGGTTAACACCTTCAACGATTGTGTAAAGAAGCTCGACTTCCCACTCGTAACCATTCTTGAAAGTAAAAGCTTTTGAGCCCCTATCTGGGTGAACTGCATTAATCCATGTAAAAAAGATTGGAGTAAGGCTTAAGCCTTCTCTAATAGTAATGACTGGAACTATACCGAAAGTGTAGCCACCAAGAGTGTTTCCTTTTTGCTCGTAAGTTGTTGACGCTACAACTGGAGGTGTTGCAGTAGGATCAGCCTTAACTACTTTTCTTTGAATGCGACCGTATCCATTTCTATTTAATTGAAATGCAAAGTTATTGCGAATACTTAAGTTTAACCATGGAGTTAAATCTCCACCAGTTGCAGTTCTATACTGAAGAGTTCCATAAGATCCTGCTAATTGAGCAGAGTCTCCAGTAGGTAAAGAATATCTTAAAGAATGTCCAACTTTCCAATCATTTTTAAAAGTTTTTAAAGTTGGCATGCCAAGAGTTGTTCGAAGGTAAATGTGATTAAATTTCCAATCGTTCTTATCAAAAGAAGTAGCAGATGCTCCTGCAGCTAATGTCGTTGTTAACGAATAGTCTTCAGAAACTTTATATCCATAAGTCAAAGCGTGTCCCGATGAAACCTTTTCACTATTTTGGGGAACTTTAAAATCATTACTCAAAGACCAAGAATGAGGTCCTTCTTCAACGACTACGGCCTCTTCAACTGTGGCTTCTACAACAGTAGGGGTAACAGAATCTTGAGCAAATAAGCCGAAAGTGAACAGACTAGTTAAAAGGGTCACGAATTTAATTTTATGAATCATAGTATTTTTTAATCTCCTTAAATTTGGCAGATATTAGCTCTGCTTCCACTGATAAAATGGATAGCCCAATTTAGCCTCTAAACGCAACAACTCATTGTATTTGGCGGTCCTGTCGCTTCGAGAAAGAGACCCGGTTTTTACCTGTCCTGCAGAGCCTCCGACGACAAGGTGTGCCAAGGTGCTGTCCTCAGTTTCTCCAGACCTGTGAGAAATGACGTTTTGCAGCTCATTTGCTTCAGCCAGCGCCATGGTCTCCAGAGTCTCCGAAAGAGAGCCTACTTGGTTGAATTTAATCAGGATTGCGTTACTACATTTCTCTTCAATCCCTCGCTTGAGACGGGCAGCTTGAGTAACGTAGAGATCGTCACCAACCAGTTGAATTTTGAGCTTCTTTTGGGCCTCAGACCAGGCTGACCAGTCGTCCTCATCGAAGGCGTCTTCAATGGACATGATGGGATATTTTTTTGTCCAAGCGAGGTATTTATCGAGAAGCTCCGAGGAACTCAACTTTCCAAAACTTGGGTCATTAAAAATGTATTGAGCGCTTTCTTTGTTGTAAAATTCTGTCGCAGCGACATCGAGAGCAAAGGAGATTTGATCACCGAGGCGGTAACCAGATTTTTCGACCGCCCTCATAAGCAACTCAAGTGCTGCTTCATTCCCCGGAAGGACTGGAGCAAAACCGCCTTCATCGCCGACTGAAGTGCTCAAAGACTTTTCCGAAAGAATTTTCTTCAAGGTATGGAAAATTTCAGCGCCCGCTCTTAAGGCTTCAGAAAAACTTTGGAAACCATGAGGCACGATCATAAATTCTTGAACATCGAGCCCGTTGCTCGCATGCGCCCCTCCATTTATCACGTTCATGAGCGGCAACGGCAGAGTCGGAGCTTTACTCACCCCAAAACTTTTGTATTCGGAATGAATCCACTCAGCAAGAGTCACACCTTCGAGTCGAGCCGCTGCATGAGCTCCTGCCAGTGAGACGGCGAGAATGGCGTTGGCCCCTAGCTCAGATTTATTCTCAGAGCCATCGAGACAAAGAATTTGCTCATCCCAAGCGCGAATCCCGCCTATTGTTTTCCCAATAAGTTTTGGCGCAATGACAGAATGAATATTTTCAATCGCCTGAAGAACACCCTTTCCCATGTAACGATTCTTATTGGCCACATCCCTCAACTCCAAAGCCTCATAAGTTCCTGTTGACGCTCCCGACGGAACAATAGCTCTGGCTTCAATTCCATTTTCCAAATGGACTTCGGCTTCGACGGTAGGGAAACCTCTGGAATCGAGAACTTCACGGGCAATAATTTTTTTAACTTTTGACATCTTCATTAAGTGCTAACATGAGAGCTCCAAAGGCTCAAAGAAAGCCTAAAAATGATTAGTTTTTTTAAAGATTCACAACTGGCAAAGCCCTCAATAAGAAAACTATGCTGCTTTTTTCTGAGTTTTGAAAATATTAAAATTAAAGGGAATCCCTGAGTTTTGAATCATTTCTGCAAAACTTGGTAAATTTCCACAGCCTTCAAAGTGACCTAAAAACTTACCATCTTCGTCGACACCAGTTTGATTGAATCTAAATAAGTCTTGAACATGATATTCATCATTCTTCAATCCAAGGATTTCAGAGATATAGGTAATTTTTCGGCTCCCATCGCGAAGTCGGTTAGCTTGCACGACTAAGTGAACAGCATCAGCTACCTGCAGACGGATGACTTGAGCCGGTACCCCAACATCACCAAGCATACAAAGTGTCTCAAGACGATTCATTCCTTGAACAGGGTTATTCGCATGCAAGGTTCCCATGGAACCATCATGACCAGTATTCATGGCTTGGACTAAATCAAGCGCCTCAGGACCACGAACCTCACCAACAATAATTCTGTCGGGGCGCAAACGGAGTGATGCTTTAATCAAATCTCTAATTTCAACCTTTCCCTTACCCATTTCATCTTCATGTTGGGTTTCAAAACGAACGACATGTTGCGATTTAATTTGTAATTCAGCGGTATCTTCAATAATTAAAGTTCTTTCATTTCCTGGAATTCTGGAACCCAGGACATTCAGTAAGGTCGTTTTTCCAGAACCAGTTCCTCCACTGACGAGAATGTTTCGTCTGAGAATAGTCGCAATATCTAAAAAACGCGCCATGTCCTTGCTCATAGCTCCAAAGTTAATAAGTTCTTGAAGACCAAGTTTTTCTTGAGCGAATTTTCGAATCGCAATAGTCGTTCCGTTTTTGGCACAAGGAGGTATGACAATACAAATACGACTTCCATCTGGAAGGCGCGCATCTAAAATAGGATCTTTTTCGTGAATTCTTTTGCCAACATATTGAGATATATTTCGAGCGGCCGCCAGCAGTGAGGCTTCATTTTCAAAAGCACAGTCACTTTTAATTATTTTCCCACTTTGCTCATAAAAAATTTCTTCATGACCATTGATCATAATTTCTGAAATATTTGGGTCAGCAAGTAACTTTTCTACGGGCTTTAAAAATTCTTTCAGGCTATCTTCAAAAATTGCATTCATTGCATCGGACATGACTGACAACCTATAAGCTCGTGAAACAACTCTTGCCCTTAGGCATGAGCCACCAAAGCCCCATCACTATTTTCTAAATTTTTCCAAAGAAGTAAACTTCTCACTAAATGCATTAGAGAGGCGACATTGCAAAACAAGCCTTTGGACTGAAAATAGTCCATGGCTTCAATGTTTTTTCCCTGATGAATGAGCGCGAATAAATAAGCCAGGTCTTCAAAAGATTGAGTATTATGTGCCAACATAATGGCTTTCATCTCATAACGAGGAAGTTTGTAAAAGTGACTCAAACGACCTTCCGAGGAAATAATTGAAAAAACACTTTCCCAAAGGGCATCGACATCTACATTTTTTTTTCGACTCATGACCTCTACCTTTCGGAAGTTTCTCAACTTCATAGAGGAAAACTAATCCGAAGTTTGGCCTGAAAAGACAAGATTGCATGAAGAGAGCTGAATTAACTAAAAATTAATAATTGGCGGTGACTACTTAAACAGCAAACTTCTTCAGAGCTTTTGCAAGACCAAGTTTATTGATCGTTCTGATGGCAGAAGTGGTCACTTTAAGAGTGAGCCATTGGCCGGTTTCTTCATCGAAAAAACGTTTTTTGCGTAGGTTTGGGTTCTGACGCATTTTTGTTCTTCTTTTTGAATGGGAAACATTGTTTCCAACGAGAGGTTTTTTTCCAGTAAGTTCACAAACTCGAGCCATAATGCAGGTGAAACTAATGAGTGATTGCTCTGAAATCAACAAAAAAATAGGTTTTTACGAGTTAAAGTTGTTAAATTGAGTTTTTTAGAGGCTTCCGACACTGAAGAAAAGCAGTGATCAGCCGGCAAAGCTCCCACCCACTGACCAGCCTCAACTATATAATTTTTATAGAAATAATTCGTAATTCGATGATTTTCTCCCTCTTGAATGCCGAAATCATTGCCCTTGAAGGCCTCTAGAGGATTTATTTCATGTCCAGGAAGATTGAGGCTTGGAAGCTCCCACTGGCCGGCAAGCTGAAGACTTGTTTCGGGCCTTTTACGAAATAGGAGCTCCATTTCTTTATTTCTGTAGACCAAAGAGAGCGTTGTTAGCTTTTCGGTTTCTTTTCTTTTTTTCGCCTTTGGGTATTGTGGAGCTAATTTGTTAGAAAAAGCAAAACAAGAAGAAGCAACAGGACACCCCTCACAAAGAACTCGAGTCGCAGGCAAGCAGAGTGTGGCCCCATGATCCATCAGAGCTTCTGCAAAGGCTCCATGCTTTAAAGAAGAGTCTTTCTCATACTGATTCAGCAGTTCTTCAACTTTTTTTCTTTCAGTAGAATTATTGAGAGGATCCTCAATACCAAAATAGCGAGAAAAAACCCTCAACACGTTTCCGTCTAATGGCAGCTCTGCCGAATGAAAAGCAAAACTCATGATCGCTTTAGCCGTGTAGTCTCCAATTCCTGGAAGCAGTTTCCACTCAACGCTACTTTTGGGCCACTCTTCAGGCGCGCCTAAAGTAACAAGAATTTGTGCGCTAAGAAGAATGTTTCTGGCACGAGAATAATACCCTAAGCCTTCCCAAGCTTTTAAAACTTCATCCTCAGAGGCAGAAGCCAGGTCAACAATTGTCGGGAACTGCTTCATCCATCGCAGGTAGAAAGCAACGACTCGTTCCATTTGAGACTGCTGACTCATGACCTCTGAAATCCACACCGAATAAGGATCTCTTTTCTTCGCACGCCAGGGAATATCTCTTTTTTGAGTCGAGTAAAAACTCACCAAGGCTTGTGGCAGAAGATTAAAACTGTTTGTAGAGTTTGTGGAGCCTTTGGGCTTCAACTTTTTTTCGATGTTCTTGCTGCTTTTGAGATTCCCGATCTTCAAGGGAGGAGAGTCCGCGCAATTTTCTTTTCTCAGTCTCATCAAAACACTCTTTAAAAAAGTCTTCCCACACTGTGAAGTCAACATCAATTTCTGGATCTTTTAAATTTTTTGAAATCTTTAACGGTAAGGCATGCCGAGGTGTTAAGCACGCGGCAACTTGCTCATCTGGAAAGCATTTTTTATTGAGTTGCATCTGCAATTCATAGTTTACAGATTTTTTGACTGACTCATCCCCATCATTTCTTTTATCGCTCTCAGGCACAAAAGAATAAGCCTGTAGACCATTTCCCCAAAGTAGTTTCTGAAGCTTTAAAGTGTCCTTAAAGTCATAACTCAGTTCATATTGAGATTTTTTTTCACGACATTCATCATGAACTTCTAGATATTCTTTAAATTGAGATTCCTCCAAGTAAGCCTTCCAAACCTGAGTGACTAATTTCTGTAACGCAAAATTGTTACTGGCACCCTTCTCCTCAAAGTGAAGCAAGTGTTTTTTAAGCTGACCAGTCTTTGAAAGTTCAACATGAAGATTTAAAACTACTTTTTTATTTTCTTGAAATGGCAAATTCTCTTCTTGAAAGTAATCTTGCATCAACAACCTTGAGTGCGCTTGAAGGCTCAGACTTTTATTGCCCTCAACTTCAGTTATTTCCAAATCAACGGCTTCGTCATTGAGCCTTGCTCGAGAAACCTCAAAAGAATTATTTCGCTTTTTCAAAGCAAGCTCTAACGCAAAGCTTTTCTTTAAATGCGGATCTTTAATATTAGGAAGAAAAAAAGTGTAATCTGCGGAAGGCAGTTTTTCCACCAAATCTAAAAAAATACTTTTAAGTTGGCTATATGAAATTTCTTTTTTCGCTCTCAAAATGTAGATTCCCGACGGCTTGATGTGTCGATAGGACTTTTCATTCCTTCGCTTTATTTGAAGCTGATCGTAAACGGCATCCACTTGAAAATTGACATTCCCGAGCTTCAACGGAAGCTGTGAAGCCAGTTTGGGTTGAAAAGAGTTTTTTGTTTTTAAGTCTAGAAACTCATAGTTCAAGTTTTGCGCCACTTCCTGAAAAGAATTTGAAAGCTGAAGTCGAAAGGAATTTTCAAGGTCTGGAAAAGAACCGATTAACCACGGAAAATAACTATTGAGGTCGCCTTGTTTTAGGAATTGATTCTTCGTCGTCAGGAGCCAAGGAGCAGTTTTTTCCTGAGACCAAGTAAAAATTTGACCGGAGTCTTTCATAAATTTTATTTTTCTTTTTTTATCAGAAAAAAGCACTTGGGCTGAAAAGATTTCTTTTTTATTTTTCTTCAAGAAAAAATGCTTCGAAACGACATCCTTTAAATCTAAATCCATCAAGGATCTTTTCACTTGAAAAGTGTTCTGATCATTTTTTAAACGCAGTAATCCTTGAAAACGAAGCACTCCGGAAATGAGCCGGTGGCGAAAAGCCTCTTGCGCCAAAACACTTTGAGAGGGAAAATAGATTTCTGTATCCCACTCTTTTAAAGCCACAAGTGGCAGTGCTCTTTTAGAAAAATTCCAAACTCCACTTAAAGCGACATCCTTCAAAGAAAACTGAAGGTCTTTCAATTCTAAAGAATTTAACTTGATCGCGCCTTTTTTTTGATAAAAGTTTTGAGACAGCTCGGGAAATTGTAATTGAAAAGTCTTGCCTTCGGTTGAAAGTGATCCAAAATGAGAGCTCCCTCCGCGCTGAAGCTCAACTGAGAAAACACTTTTCAAAGAAGCTTCCTGAAGCTTTTCCCCTTGAAGCAAGAGCTTAAATTTATTTTGCGCGTGCTCTAAAAAAGCATCGGCTTCAAGGACACAGCCTCCGTCATTGCCTTGGTAAGAACATTCAAAACTACTTTTAAGATTCTTCAACACATAATTTTTCTTTAATAACAGCTTTGACAAGGATGCCTTGATGAACAAGTTTGCGCTCAAAAGATTTTTCACACTCTTCAAATGAAAATCTATCTGACAAGATTTCAGAGAAATTTTGAGCGCCTCCTGAAAGCAGTAGTCCCCTTTGGACTCTTGAGACAAAAAAGACCAGTCTTCCGCAGATTCTGCATGAACTTGAAAACTTTTACGAAAGCCTTTTACATAAAGCACGCCTTGCTTGAATGATCTCGGGAAAGAAACTAAAGCAAAATCGCCAAAAGACTTTATTTTTTTATTTTTGACGTGAAATTCAGAATTCTTAAAATCAAGAGTCATTTCTTTAAAAAGACCTCGAGGGTGAAGCGTCAAGCGCAGCTCAGCGCCTCCCTTCGCTTGGAAGCTATTTTTTTTATAATTAAATTTTACGGGAATCTGAAACTCACTTTTAAAAAAGCTACTCAGGGTGCCTTGAAGCGCAAAGGCCTCAATCGATTCACTTCCCTGGACGCTCATGTTCTTAAAATCAAGCGTCAGGCAGTGAAACGGAAAGCCCTTCAATAAGTCAACTTGCTCAAAGGAAAGCTTGCCCACATAACGAGCTGAGGACAGGCTAATTTTTGTCAGAAAACATTGTTTTTTTAACGACCATTGTGAAGGCGAAACACTTAAACCTTGAATCTCTTGTAAATTTAAAGACTGTAGCTTTTTTAAAATTTCTTGGCGCTGAAACGTTTTTGCTTGCTTAAAATAAAGAATTCCTTCAACAAGCCCAATTCCCAAAAGAAAGGACATCAAGACAACAATCAATCCCTTTCTTTTCATCTTTCTTTTTCGGTAAAGAAGCCTGAGGGATCAATAGAATAGAAACAAAAGAATGCGCCTTAACCGTAAAAACATTCTTTCTTCATAGAATCTTTAAACAAATAAGGACGAATGCTGAGCCAAAATAAAGGCACTTTCTTCTTGAGGCTGCAAAAAAAAGCTAAAATGAGCTTCGACTTTCTTTTCAGGCATGTGAAAAGTATAAACTCCACACAAAAGCTCAGTATCTGCTAATTGAAGAGAATGAAGCTGAGAGTAATCGACTTGAGTAATCCCATTATTCAAAAAGCCCTTGTCTTGAAAAATTTCCCCACCGCTGAAATATTCTTGAATTTCGGCCTTTGTTTTTCGAATGTGATTGGAAAGTGTCGCCTTTAAAAGTGCCTTTTCAGAGTAATAAGACATTAAGACGTCTAAATTCTGAGAACAAACAGCATCAGCCCAAAGTTCTAGTTTTTTTTGAGAATTTTCAGAGATCATGATGTTAACCATGTCCTTTCATGAGAACAGGATCTGCTTGTCGCAACTGATCGCCGCCCTTTCCTAAACTTTTTACCATTTCAAAAAACTCAATCGCTTTTGCATAAATATCATCAAAACTATCGTTATTAAAAATGTATTTTCTAAATTCATGGGAGCCCGGGTAACCAGCCGAATACCACGCTAAAAATTTTCGAAAGTGTAATCGAACGCGTTCTTCACTGTAGGCTTCTCGGAGAAACTCTAAATGCATGTTCATGAGTTCATGCGCATTTCTATCGGAGCGAATGTGCACCCAATCCGCCATAAAGCTTACTGGCTTTGGTTGTAATTTTTTTACTTTCTTGGTGTAGTAATCTTTTTTATCGCTGACATTTCCAGAGGAAGGTAAGCTTTGAGATCTGAGAACATAATCAATCAGTTCTTTTCTTTTGACTTCATCTAGGTCAAGAAGTTTTTTTAAGGCGACGTTAGCTTCATCAAAAATCCACGGATTCTTCAAAGCTCCACGACCAATCATGACTCCAGCACAATGCCCATTTAAGTATCGAGCTGCAGCCTGCAAACCCGAAACGACATCTCCATTTCCAAGCACTGGCAATGAAGCCCGTTCAGCAACTTCTTCAATATAATCCCAATCAGCTTGCCCGGCATAACCCTGAGCACGAGTTCTTCCGTGAATGGCGACCCAATGAACCCCTTCTTCATAGGCAATTCTACAAATTTCATGGGCATTGATTGAATCAGAAGTCCAACCAGTCCTAATTTTAATAGTCAGTGGAATCTTTAAATTTTTAACCAGAAGAGCAAGAACTTTTCCAAGTTCAATAGGATGATTGAGCCAAGCACTACCGCCACCTTTTTTCGTTACTTTTGGAACCGGACAACCAAGGTTCAGGTCAATAAAATCAACCCCTCGATCTTCAATAATTTTTGCAGCCTCTACAAGCACGGCCTCATCGCCTCCAAAAAGCTGAATGGCCACCTTGCGCTCATCTTCATGAAAAGCCAAATAACGTTCTGTTCTAGGGTTTTTGTGGAGGACGGCATGCGAAGAAACAAATTCGCTGATCACACATCCTGCACCAAATTTACGAATGAGTCGGCGAAAAGGCATGTCCGTAATTCCAGCCATGGGCGCAAGAACAAATGGATTGTCGAGAAATTCGCTGCTTTTTTGTGAAGACATTTTTCAATCTTTTTAATTTTATTTTGCCGGGGAAACAACGAAAAAAGGAGTTTGGAGGCTCAGAATTTAGCGATAAGCCAGATTTTTAAGCGACAAGCTCACTCTTTTGCCCTGAAGCTCTCGCAAACGGAGAACAGACAGCCCAAGAACTGGGTCTTGATATTGAAAATATTTTTGAAGCCCTGAAAATTCAGAGTTTTTCAGAAGAGGATCTCCCTTAAAAAGTAACTTTCTTTCTTCAGTCAGCAAAAGAAGAGATGACTTTCTAATACCTGGTGCCGTCATCAGCGCTTTTAAATCAAAAGGATTCAAAGCCTTGCCGTCGAAACGAGAATTGTAGATTCGAAAGTCTTTATCAATATTTTGCTTGAGAAATTTCAGAGTGCTTCCCCTCAAAAGTATCTTGTAACTCAAGAAGGCTCCCAAACAAAAAAATACAAACGAAAAAAGAAAAGCCAGGAGCCAATCTTGCGCTCGAAAACTAATTTTATCTTTATTTCTCAAAAGACGCACTCGAAGATTTTTAATTTGTGGAGCTTGAACGTCACTCACCCGACGATTTCTTTGAACTGGAATTGCCGCTTCAGGGTAACTGACTCCTTTTCGATTTTGATAGTCTTTGGAATCAATTTCATTTAAAAAATCTGGAACACTCACTAAGGCGCGCCACTCTTCAAAACCATGACGCCAACAAAAATCAAAGGGGCTCACCCTTTTTGTTTTGAGTTGCTGTAATATTTGATAATTAGAAAAAGGTCCCTCGACGGTGTCAACATTTGCCAAAAACCAAAAGTACTCCCGATCAGCTTTCTTAAAGACAGCTGATTCTAAAGCTTCTTTTTTAGAATCTTTTTTTTCAGCAACACCCATGAAGTCCCTATCGAGTGAAGACACGAAGACCTCAAGTCAAAAATGTCAGAAATCAGACTCTGATTATTTTTTCTGGAATCACTACCAGTGAAAAGAGGGACGGAGTAACTTTTTACTCGAGAATACGACCACTTAGCTTGCTCCGCCCCTTTTTTCTTTCATGTGTCTTTGTCAAAAATTTCTTCAATAAGAAACTGTGTTTTAGCTGGAATTTGTTTTTTTGGATAATAATTTTCAATGATTTGAAAAACATCTTTTGCTTTTTGAAGCTGTAGCTCTCGAATAAGAACTTTAACGTCGGACTGATCGTGCGTATCCCACCGAGCACTAATGCACTTCATGGCGAGCATATAGGCTGTTTCTGGAACCCATACTTTTAGGTTTGAATAATTATAAAGAACTTCTCTACTAAAATTTTCAACTAAAAATCCTTTTGCTGCATCATTGAGCCAATCATCTTTTAAATCATATTTTAAAGCTATTTTCTGAATATGTTTCCTCAAAACAAGACTGGGCTGAAAAACAGCATCAACATCTTTGGTACTCAAACGGGCGTTGTAAACAAGACACATGACGGCTCCTCCGATGAGCCCAATCTCCCCAACTTCCTCTTCTTCTTTTAAAGATGTATTCAATTCTAAAAGGTACTTTTCAATTTCTTTTTTTGTCAGCATCAGTTAAGCCCTCTTTAAAATATTTTCTAAAACAAAAATATTATTTTTTTTAAAAGACAAAGGCGATTCAAGAAGAGCAAAAGCCTTCAATGATTCTGAACCTGAAACAAACCAAGGCTCTCGAAGAAAATAATTCTTTTGCGCCCACTCTGGGGCGAGTAACTCAGCTTCACCACAAAGGAAAAGAACCGTTGATGCAAAAAGCGCCTGGAGCCTTAAATCTAGTTTTTTCGACGGGGGAAGAAGAAACAATCGTGTATCATAAGTTGATCGCCACTCATCAACTGTATTCATCAAATGAATCTTCCAAGAATCGAAGCCATCTTCAAGAACATGAAAAGAGCTTGAGACGATTGAATGTTCAAGCTGTGTTCTTTCGTCTCTAAGAATGATCTGCAGGCTTTTCTCTAAAGCATTTGCCTGCTTCGATAAAATCTGAAGATTCATATTCAAAGCACTCCTCTCAACCCCCCTCAAAGATAGCCGAGAAATGCCCGCTAACTGCGCCAGAGCACTTTCAGTCATTTTTTTTTGAAGCCGAAGCGCCTTAAAGGCAGTATAATTGTATATTTTTTTATACATATATTGTATATTTAAACACACAAATTTAAAAAAGTACAAGAATTTTTTAGGGACGGAGCAACTTTTTTACTTGAGAATACGCTCACTTAGTTTGCTCCGTCCCCATTTTTTCCCCCATTTTTTCAAATCATTTTACAAATTTTTGAAGGGAAGCTGTAAAATCTCTTTATTTAACCAGCAACTTTCTTCAGCATTGTTGATGACCACTCCGAAGCGACACTTCTGCTCTTGAACAAAAGATTTAAGAGTTTTAATTTGTTGGGGGTCTACTTTTTGTCCACGTTTAACTTCAATTGGAAGAAGTCCGTAATCAGTTTCAATGACGAGGTCAATTTCGCCTTGATTATGAGTTCTGTAGTGGTAGCTTCTGCAGTCAACAAGCTGATTTTTAAAGGAGCGTAGAATTTGCTCCGTAACAAAAGCTTCCCAACTTCTTCCTAATTTCTGAGATTTCAACAACATTTCTTGTGTTTTAAAACCATATAAAAAGTTTGTAAGACCACTGTCTACTAGATGTCCTTTTGGCATTTTTACAATTCGTTTTTTAATAGTTTTTTCGTAGCTTTTCAGCGAACGCCAAAAAAAACTGCCTTCTGCAATTTCAAAATATTTTTTCACAGTGGGTTGCGAGACGTTGAGCGATCGAGCAAAATTAGAATGATTAATGAGTTCTCCACAAGAGCCAGAGAGTAATTCAATGAATCTTTTAAAGCTATCGAGTTGTAGATTCGGAAATAAAGATCTGATGTCCCTGTTGATATACGTCGCAAAATAATTATTCATCCACGTTGAGTAGTATTTTTTGTCATCTCTATTTAAAAAAGCATCTGGGTAGCCCCCATAAAACCAGCTCTCTTCAATTTGTTTTTTTGTAAGCCTAGCTTTTGTTGGTTCTTTGAATTCTTTATTATTTACTCGAAGGGGAAAATCACTGTCTTTAATTTCATGAGACTCATAAACGCTGAGTGGTGTGAGTTCAAAAATAGCAATACGGCCGGCTAGTGATTCTGTAATTTTTTTTAAAAGCTCTGGTGAGCTCGAGCCAGTAATTAAGAAGCGACCGTTACTTTCCCTTTTTTTGTCTATAGCCACCCTCAGTGCCGGGAAGAGTTCTGGTAGAATTTGGGCTTCATCAATAATGATGTTTTCAGTTTGATTGCTAAGAAAAAAATCAGGGTCTTCCTTTATTCTATAAAGATCATTTTGTTGTTCCAGGTCAAAAAAGGGCGCCTTTGGGAATAATTTTTTAACTAGTGTCGACTTTCCTACCTGCCTCGACCCAATTATAGCGACACATGGAAACTTACTCATAAGGTAAGTTATTGTTTTTTCACAAGAACGGTTGATTTTACCAGACATATTAAAAGTCTACCTTTGAATTTGTCTGGTATCAACTGATTTTTAGTGAGAGACACTTACAATAATAATTTAGGGACGGAGCAACTTTTTACTCGAGAATACGATCACTTAGCTTGCTCCGTCCCTTTTCCCCCACACCTACAAGAATTTTTTAGGGACGGAGCAACTTTTTACTCGAGAATACGACCACTTAGCTTGCTCCGCCCCTTTTCCTCCTTTTTCTGGAGGTCAAAAAACTGCTCAAAAAAACAACGCTCATTCCGAATAAGTTATTGTGAAGAAATTATTACTAAAAAAAAAGAAAATGACACCATGAAGTTTAAAGCTTTCACTGGGATTTTTCTTTTCATCTTCTCTTTTTTAGTTGGAGCTATTTTTGTCGCTGCTCATGAAAAAATGCGACCCGCCAATCCTTCGCAATTACCATTAGGCACCAAAGAAGATCTTGGTTATAAAGTCAAGAATGCTCAAGTAGTGGCTTTTAACAGGATCGCCCTAGAGAGGGATTTTCCTCATTTAAAAGGGCGCACTGATCATGAAATAAAAACATGGATTTTAGAAAACTTTGCCTTCATAAACTCTTTACAGTTGGGCCTCAATAGCATTCGAAATACTGACCCTGAAGTGGATTATCAAAACTCTAAACCATTCTTTATTCCACCTGGGGTTGGCAGAGGAGCGGTAGTGAATACAAACAATGAACGCGGAATGGTTGACCTTAAGGCCACGGGAAATTCGAGCTGGAATCTGGAAAGCGTTGACCGCCAAAAGAAAGAAGCTCGCTATGGAGAAGAAAGCCTCAAGGAAGTACGAGCCTCAGACCATAGTAACGGTTTGGAAACTTATGATCTGATGACAGCTGAATACTTACGCCAAATTGAAATTCAACATGAATACGAACAAACAGGGGGAGACATGGAAACTGTAGAGGGATATTTTTTAATCGACTATGGTTTTAACCTTATCTATCCAGAGGGCGAAATTCCAGCTTTTTTTTACGGACGCCAGGCTCATTTTGGCAGAACTGCTTACAATGGAAAAGATAAGGAGAGTTACACCGATAAAGGTCAATACCAAGAAACCTATACCCAAAGCCGAATCGACTTTGGTGGTTCTAGAACTGCAAGCGAAACAAAGGCCTCTTATCATGATCGATTAAAAAAAGTGGATCGTGGGCAAGCAGCAACATTTGTAAATAATGAATTAGCCAGAATACAAAAACTAAAGTTCACAGATCAAGACTCAATTAAGCGTCCAAAGAATAAAGACGAAAAGCATCAAGAAAAATTGATAGATTTATTCAATAGTGGAGACAGGAAAGAGTTAGCAGAATTTGTTTCGCTGCTTTTAGAGCAAAGCGATTTTAACAATCAAAAAGCTCCTGCAGGCGCAGCGATTGACAGGACTCAGCTAGATATGATGAATAAAGCATGGATTATAGATCCTCCAAAAATTGCGACTATTAAATGGATATTACTTCAACTAAGAGAAGAGGAGCTCAATAGTTTTTTGGGAAATCTGAAAGATAAAGCTCTAGAAAACCTTTTTAAATCTTCAATTAATGAATTTCAATTACCTTTACCCAAAGCAGTTTATGAATACGGAATTTAAAAGAATGATGGTGTCGCTCACGCTTTTCATGCGACGAGTATGGTGATTGATAGATTTCCCAGCTTAGCCGCTCCCACCATTAGTAGAGCTCTAAAAAAGTTGAAAGAAAAAGGTGTTCGCTGGATTCCCCCTGAGGTTCACTATCTTATTGAATCTCCCTATTCTTTTCCTGGCCAGATTGAATTTTTACAAGCAGTTGCAGATGGCCCATTAAAGGGTGGCCGTGAGAATGCATTATGGGTTTTAAATAAAACTCAAGGGGGAAGGCCCTGCAAGGAAACATTAAGCGCTGTAGGAGAGATCTCTAAAAAAAATCCTTAGAAATTTATATTCACCATTCTTCAAATATAAAACAGAGTTTTTAATTAAAAGCAGGGTTCCTGCCGACAAAACTATTTTGTCTTTAATTCGTCGCTATTCGCAGCAATAAAGTTTACAATATCTTCTTTTTTTGCAAGAAGGCGTTCCCACTGTTGTTTATAAAGAGTCACTGGAAATCGGCCAAGGCCATAAACTGAAAGAGCGCCTTTTTGGCTTACCTTCATCGATAAATCTGAACTTGCCGTTTTTTTTAAGGCAGAGTTTTCTTGTTTGAGTTTTTCTAATTCAGCTAAGAGGGCATCGTTTTCTGTTGTCATTTTTATTTTCTCCTTTGTCTCTCTTGGAGCATTTGCTAGGCTCATCATATTGTGGACAAGTTCTTAATCCAAGGCAGAAGTAAATTATCTGGGCAAATTGATGCGAGTGGTTCAAAAAACGCGGCCCTTCCCATTCTTTTTGCGAGCATTCTCAGTGAGGAAGATTCAATTCTACGAAACGTTCCAAGACTCCAAGATATGGAATCAACGCTTAAAATGCTTTTACACATGGGAGCTCAAGTTGAGCAAAACATGAAGCAGCACTTTTCTTCTGACTGGACCATTCGCACAAAAGAACTCAATGGGCACGAAGCCCCCTACGACCTTGTTCGTAAAATGCGCGCCTCATTCTTTTGTCTTGGACCGCTTCTAGGTCGATTTGGCCGTGCACGAGTTTCGCTACCCGGAGGCTGCGCCATCGGAGCACGTCCGGTTGATTTGCACATTGATGCTCTAGCTTCTTTAGGAGCTGAACAGAGTCAGGAAGCTGGATACCTAGAATTTACAACAAAAGACAATGGCCTTCAGGGAAATCTTTTTAAATTTAAAAAGGTCAGTGTTGGCGCCACAGAAAACTTGATGATGGCCGCCACCAAAGCTCAAGGAGAAAGCATTATTCAAAATGCTGCCGCTGAACCAGAAGTGCGTTACCTGGCAGAAGCCCTCATCAGCATGGGGGCCAAAATAACCGGTCACGGCACTGACGAAATTAAAATTACTGGAGTCGACACCTTAAGAGGCCTTGATTTTACAATTCCCTCAGACCGCATTGAAGCTGGCACTTACATGATTGCCGCTCAATTGACCGGAGGAGATGTCACCATTCGAAACTGCCCGGTTGAAGACCTCGATTTACTCATTCAAAAACTCAAAGAAAGCGGAGCCGAAGTCAGTGTTGAAGGAGAAAGCATTCGAGTCGTTGCTTCTGAAAAAATTCATGCCGTCTCTATTCAAACAGATGTTTTTCCAGGCTTTCCTACCGATTTACAGGCTCAATGGGTCGCCCTCATGACTCAAGCTGATGGGGTTTCAGAAGTTCAAGAAAATATTTTTGAGAATAGATTCATGCACGTCCCAGAACTCATTCGCATGGGCGCCAAAATTGACGTCAATGGATCGATGCTGAAAATTACGGGAAACAAAGGCAACTTAGTGGGAGCCCCAGTCATGGCCACAGACCTCAGAGCAAGCGCGTCACTGGTCATCAGCGCCTTAGTTGCCGAGGGAGAAACCGAAGTAAAGCGAATCTACCACCTCGACAGAGGCTATGAATCCATGGAACTCAAACTTCGATCCCTGGGCGCCAAGCTCGAGCGGGTCGCTGAATAAGAGTTTCTCTAACTCACTGAAATTTCAGCACCTTTCCTTTCAAATTTCTCCTCTGGATCTCTCAGAATATTCAGTCTATAAGTAATGAAAATCCAAATATTGGAAGGAGGTGAAACAAAACATGCCATCAGTTAAAATTCGTGAAGGAGAATCTTTCGAAGCCGCTGTCAGACGCTTTAAAAAGCAAGTTGAAAAAGCTGGAATTATTCTTGAAGTTCGTAAAAGAGAGCATTTTGAAAAACCTTCTATTGCAAAAAAGAAGAAAAGTATCGCCGCTCAAAAAAGAATGTCTAAGAAAAACACATTCAAACCAAAACGTAGTTTCAATTCATAAAAAGTAAAAAGCTAGTGCCCTGAAGGTGCTAGCTTTTTTTCAATTTCAATTCATAATAGTTACAGGGGAAACAACATGACTTTAAAAGAAAAAATTAAATCTGAAATGACGGCTGCTATGAAGGCAAAAGACTCCGAGCGCCTCAAAGTTATTCGCCTCCTTTGGAGTGCACTTCGAAAAGAAGAAATTGATACGAAAACTGAAAACTTAGAAGATGCCGACATTCAAAAACTTTTTCTAAAGCACGCCAAACAAAGTAAAGAATCCTTAGCTCAAGCAACGGAGCTCAAAAGAACTCAAGACATTGAAGAACTCAATGCAGAATTAAAAGTTGTTCATGAATTTTTGCCAGCACAAATGGACGCTTCAGCAGTCGCTAGCGAAGTGAACAAAGTTCTTGAAACACTAAAAAGCTCGGGAACGATGCCTGAAGGCCCGCGTGCACTCGGACTGGTTATGAAAGAAGTCATGCAATCCCTCAAAGGAAAAGCGGATGGAAAACTTATTCAAGAACAGGTGAAGACGGCTTTAAATTTGTGACAAAAGAACACGATTTCAACCGAGTTAAAGAAGAGCTCAAAGCTCGTGTCAAACTAGAAGAACTCGTTGCCAAATCCTCAAAACTTATTGCCTCGACTCAAGGATACAAAGCCTGTTGCCCCCTTCCTGGACACAACGAAAAAACAGCATCCTTCACTATTAACTCCAGTGAAAATTTTTTTTACTGTTATGGATGTCAACGTGGTGGAGACATTTTTACCTTTATTGAACTCACAGAAGGCTTGAGCTTTTTCGAAGCCCTCAAACAGCTTGCTGAAGAATTTCACGTCGAGCTTCCCAAGAGAACCGACTCTAAATTCACGTCATCGACTCCCTACAAAAAAAACAATACGAAAACTTACCTTGAGTTACTGGAAAGATCGGCTGTTTATTTTAACCATATTCTCGTGAACTCTGAACTTCCAGAATCGAAAGAAGTCCGTGATTATTTGCTCAATCGCGGGATTAATAAAAATTTTATTAACAAATACAAACTTGGCTACCTGCCTCAATCCGATCAATCCTTCGCAAAAAAGTTAAAAGAAATTGATCGACTCACAGAAGCCACAGAACTTGGGCTGATTCGTCAAAATTATCAAAAGTCCTATTACTCTTTTTTTGCTGGCCGCTTGATGATTCCGGTTGAAAACTCCCGCGGCAAAGTCATTGCTTTTTCGGGCAGAAGCCTTAAAGCAGTCTCTGAAGGCAATCCAAAATATAAAAACTCTCCTGAAAGTCTTGTCTTCAAAAAGAAAAAAGAACTTTACGGATTTCATCAAGCTCTGCCTTTAATGCGAGAAAAAAGATACGCTGTACTCGTCGAAGGATTTTTCGACCAATGGGCCCTCCACAGCCATGGAATTCCTTCTGTTGCGGTTATGGGGACTGGAATTTCAGAGGAGCAAATTAAAAAGCTAGAACGTTCCGTTGATCAGCTTATTTTTCTCCTCGATAACGATGAAGCTGGAAAAAGAGCAACCTTGCGCTCATTACCAATCGCACTCACAACATCAAAACTAGAACTCAAGGTGTTCTCATCACTTGAAGGCAAGGACCCTGATGAATGGCTCAAGAGCATCAACCCCCAAACGACAAATATTGAAGATGAAATCTTAAATGCTCAAGAAGCTAAAATTTGGTGGGCCTTTGAGATTCTAAAAAAGGCTCAGAAAACGAAACTCAGCCCCATAAAATGTCTCGAGCAACTTCGTGAAGTTGCGGCTTTTATAAAAAATAACGTTGAGCTCAAGTGGTTTTCACAAAATATTGCCCCAATGCTCAATCTTAGTGCTCGAGACATTGCTCTTGAACTGAGAAAATACGCCAGAAGCTCTCCTCAAAACTCTCCGCCACAGTATCAAGAAGAACAATTTCAAAATCAAAGCACGCCACTAGCCCCGAGACCTCTTCAGCTTTCCGAGCTCAGTGATCGAGATCAGCTTTGCCTGAGGCTCCTCTCTTCATTAGCTCAGCATAAAGGAAACTTAAAGATTCCAGGTGGCAGCTCTAAAATACTAGATTTATTTAAAAATTCTATTTTTGAAGCTATATCGGCGCTCTTCACCGCTCCCGAGAGCTCAGAACAGTTTAACTGCGAAGCCTTCTTTAATTTTATGGAAAATGAGCTTCGAAATTATTCAAAATTCTCTAAAATCTATGCAGAATTCATAAAATTAAGAATGGAATCCGCCTCAGTAGCTCTGGACTCGATACAAATCCTGAAAGAAATGCGCTTCTGGGAGCTAAAAATTCAAGTCGATGAACTTCGTCACACTATCAAGAAAAAAAAATCACTTCTCGAAAGGGAAAGTGCATCAAATTCCACAGAATCGGCTCGACTTTTGCAAGAGATTCAAGAACTCAGTATGCGTCGAATTCAGTTGGAAAAGTCTATAAATGTAGGCTAAATTTACATTTTATGTTTTATTAAAAACGAAGAGGTCAAACCTCTCAAAGTTAGGTGAACAATTTTATGGCTCAGGCAAAAAAGAAAACGACTAAAAAGACAACCAAGAAAACAGCAAAAAAAACGACGAAGAAAAAAGTTGTTAAAAAAGCCGTCAAGAAAAAAGCAGCTCCCAAAAAAAAGGTTGCCACAAAAAAGGCAACTAAAAAAACAGCTCCCAAAAAAAAGGTTGTCACAAAAAAGACAACTAAAAAAGTAGCTCCGAAGAAAGCTATTAAAAAAAAGGTTGTCACAAAAAAAACGCCTGCAAAGAAAAAAACTGTTGCCAAAAAAGCTGCCTCTAAAGAGGAAGTTAAAAAAACTAAAGCAGAATTAGCCAAAGAAAAAAAAGCGCTTGCTAAAGCTGCCAAAGTTGCCAAAGAAAAAGAAGATGCTGAAAATGGATTAGGCTATTCAAAAGAACAAGCCAAAGCGATTAAAAAAGTTTGGTCCGCACTTTCAAAAATTGGAACAAAAGAAAAATTCATTAGCTTTGAAGAAATCAAAGAAAAGCTAAAAATTGGAAAACTAGAAGTAGATGGTGACATCTACGAAGAAACCATTGGTGTTCTTGAAGAAAAAGGCTTTATCGTCGATACCGCCGAAAACAAAGATGAAGCCCTTAAGAAAATTAAAAACGCTGAAGAGCTTTTAAAAGCTAATGATCCGGTTCGACTCTACCTCAGAAAAATGGGAAGCATCCCCCTTCTTACTAAAGAAGGTGAAGTAGAAATTGCCAAAAAAATTGAAGAGGGCGAAGCGGAAATCATGGATATTGTCTTGAATTCTCAAATTGGGATTCAAGAAGTTCTTTCTGTCGGAGAAAGAATTCGCTCAGGAAAGATTCGAGTTCGCGACGTTGTTCGTGGTCTTGATGAAGAGTCTCCAGAAGTCAACGAAGAAGAATACAAAGGGAAAATACTCAAAGCGATTGAGCTCGTTCAAGAATTTGAAATTATTCTCACTCAGGAAAAAACCAAAGAATCGACTATTGCAGATTCTCGCGAAAAAATGTTCGAAGCTTTTCATCAAATTTCTTTTAACAGAAAAACCATCAATCGAATTGTTGGTCGCATGAAAAGTTATGTGCAGATTATTGATGATGTCGAAAGAACATTGAGTCGAGAACTCGCAAAAGTAAGGTGTAAAACTTTAGATGAATTTTTCAACTTAGAGGAACGATTTGAAAATCAAGAAACTCGTTTAGTTGCTTACAAGCAATGTGGAAACAGAACCTGGGAAGAAGTAGCTCCTTTAACAAGAATTGTTGATGAGCAAATTCTGAGACTTGAGAACGTTGAAACTGAATCCGGACTCTCTGTCGACAGCCTCTTAAAAATGTATGAAGCCATCATTGATGGCGAAAGAAAAGCTGACCGATCTAAGGCCCGCCTTGTTGAAGCCAACTTAAGACTCGTTGTGAGTATTGCCAAAAAATACACCAACCGTGGATTACAATTTTTAGATCTCATTCAAGAGGGAAACATTGGCCTCATGAAAGCGGTCGATAAATTTGAATATCGACGTGGTTACAAATTTTCTACGTATGCGACGTGGTGGATTCGTCAGGCCATTACACGCGCCATTGCCGACCAAGCTCGAACAATTCGAATTCCAGTGCACATGATCGAAACCATCAACAAGCTCGTTCGAACAAGCCGTTACCTGATGCAAGAAATTGGCAGAGAGCCAACTCCAGAAGAGATTGCAGCGAAAATGGAACTCCCAGTCGAAAAAGTTCGCAAAGTTCTTAAAATTGCCAAAGAACCTATTAGCCTTGAAACTCCAATTGGTGAAGAAGATGATTCACATCTTGGAGATTTCATTGAAGACAAAAGTGTCATCAACCCAAGCGATGCCGTCGTGAACCTCAATCTTTCCGAGCAAACTCGTAAAGTTTTAGCAACGCTCACTCCTCGAGAGGAAAAAGTTCTCAGAATGCGTTTTGGGATTGGCGAGGAGTCCGATCATACTCTTGAAGAGGTTGGTCAGGATTTCTCTGTAACCAGAGAGAGAATTAGACAAATTGAAGCCAAAGCTTTAAGGAAGCTGCGTCATCCAAGCCGCTCAAAAAGGTTAAAAACTTTTGTAGAGAATTGATAGACTAGCTAGAGAACGATAAATCTATGTATTCATGCTCAAGGGCCTGTAGCTCAGTTGGTTAGAGCAGGTGGCTCATAACCACCTTGTCGGGGGTTCAAGTCCCTCCGGGCCCACCAGTTTTCGCAATAATTACGACACCTTAGAGAAATTTAAAAAATAGAAAGGAAAGAGCAAGATGCTCTGGGTTCCCTATGGGTGGCAAAATAGAGAAATATGTAGACTACGAAACTATCAAAATAAACAATGCGGCGCACAGGATAGAGGGTATAGAGTATGAAAAATTCTTCTGTTCTCGAGAGTATGAAAAAGAAATTATTCAGAGAATTAAGCATAGAACAAGTTACTTTGGTTTGTTGTTTTCTGGCTTTAGATTTATAAACGAGGCCCCAAAAATTGTAGAATCTGATAAACTTTATGTGGATAAAGAATTTGATCGAGATTCTGTGGATTTTAAGCTCGCTGATAAAGAATCCGTTGTTTTTTGGGTGCCAAGTAAACTCATTTCAGAGGTGTATCAAAACATTTACCAGATATTTTTTCAAAATTGCGAAGAAGAAACAAAAGAAAATACAAGGTCTTTTTTTCGTGCCGAAATATATGATCATTCAAACCCCAACATGTTTGGCAACATTTTAATGGGTGATTACCAATCTTCCTACAAGTTTAAAAAGCTCGTAGAAAGAGTGGGAATAGAGAATATTCACTCAAACTTTAATGAAGAATTTACGTATTTCCTTTTTTCCTCTTGTGACCTTGTTGTAAAAATGTCCGACTTTGAAAACTTGGTGCCTTTAACATACACAAAATCAGAGTTTCAGGATTTAAAACCTTCACAAAAAGAGTCAAAAAAGCTATTAGAAGATGTTGAAATACTTTCTTGTATCGGTAGAGTGTTGATAAAATTAAAAAATGATGATCTAGAAGAATATACAAAGCATGCAAAGCACCCTTATTTTTTTAACGCTAAGTCCTTGGCAAAAAAAATTAGAAGCTGTGGAATTGACGCCTCCTTACAAACTATAGAAAATAAGATATCTGAGATCAAACAAAGTAATAATACTTGATCTAATTACAAGTATTATTACTTCTTAGTGGAGTCCGCGCTTATAGTTCTTCCGAAAAGGAGAACTATAAATGAGATATATAAGATTTAATGAAATTCATAAATTAACAGGTTTAAGTAGAACTACAGTTTGGCGTCTTGAACGCACGGGTGGATTTCCTCAAAGAAGGCTAATTTCAAAAGCTTCAGTAGCTTGGGTTAAGTCAGAGGTGGTTGAGTGGCTAGAAAGCAGAAAGGTTCTTGGGTCATCCAATTTGGAGGGAGGTACTCATGGTCAATAAAGCTATTGAACTAGCTGAGAAATATGAAATTCATATTTTCCCGTGCAAGAAAAATAAAGCCCCGTTTACGAAAAGAGGCTTTCACGATGCCTCAAGTGATCCAGAGCAAATAAAAGAGTGGTGGGGGTGGAAGCCAGGCGCATCTATTGGTATTTCGACGCATCATTCCGGCATTGCTGTTCTAGATATAGATGTAAAGAATGGCGGCTTTAACTCATTAGAGCGCCTTCAATGCGTTTATGGAGACGAGTGGATGAATGACTGTCCACAGGTGAGAACACAGGGAGGGGGGCTTCACTTTTATTTTGCAAATAACTTAAGTGTTGGCAGTTGTGTTTTAAAAGAGGGAATAGATCTAAAGGCACTTAATGGATATGTAATAGCTCCGCCCTCGATTGGAGAGAAAGGAAGCTATGAGTGGTTAGTTCCTTTGGAAGATCACTGGCCTCTTCCTCCATTACCTTTTTTTATTTCTAAAGAGCTTAGTTTGCAAAAAATTAATTCTTCAAGAAAAAAAGTTGAGTATCGACAGCAAAAGAAAATATTTCGTGGAGAAAGAAATAGCTATTTTACGAGCCTTTGCGGCAAATTTCTTAGGAATTTTTACATTGAAGATTGGGATGTTGTTCCTTCGTATTTAGAATACGTCAATCAGAATTACTCTGAGACACCTTTAAGCAGTTCGGAGTTATCAAAAATATTTAATAGTATTTCAAAAAAAGAAATTAAGAGGAGAAGTGAAAATGAAAACTAAAAAAAATGATAAAACGGATGTTTTTAGTTCTGTTTACTGTAGTTTAAAGTGGGGAAAAATAAAGTATGAAGAAGATGAGAAGTCAACAAATTACAACAACATCGATTTGCCAGTTCTAATACAAAATGCAGTTGACTCTATTCATGGACATACCTTACATCCTAAAGTTGGAATCGCGCATATAATTATTGGAGCTATTTCGGGGTCAATAAGCAGATTGCCTCTATATGCTAAAGAGAATCTGGGACATCGGGAGCCCCCCTATCCTTTACCCAATGGTTTTGAGTAAGAGTGGAACTCGAAAATCCAGTGTTTTCAATATTGTTTTTCAAGAGCATCAAGCTAGTTCCGTTAGAAAAAACAAAGAGTATCGTAAAAAAAAAGAAGCATATTTAGAGAGAAAGCTCCAAGCTGAGAAACAGAACGAAACATTTAAAGAAGAGGCACCTGTAAATGAGAATTCTTTTATTAGTGGCGACATTACCCCTGAAAGCATTCCAAAGTTTTTAATGAATAGTGGAGGACATTTGATTATTGCAGACCATGAGGGGAATTTTTTTAATGTAATTAGTGGTGCTTACAGTCGTGAGCCACTAATAGACATTTTTTTAAAAGGATACGACAAAGACAATTACAACTATGTGAGAAAAGAAGAGTCTTATTTGATTGAAGGGGCGTCGTTGAGTCTTGTGTTTATGGTGCAGCCAGGAGTTTTAGAGAAGCTTGTCAGTAAAAATGCAGCTTTTTTGTATAGAGGTTTTCTTGGACGATTTATGGTTGTGAAACCGCCTTTTTTACCAATAAAAGTAAAAAACAAGTTAAAGTTAGATAAAATAAAATTAGGCAAGTTCTATCAACTCATAAGTTTTTTTGAAGCAATGAGTTTGTCTGAGGAAATAGATTTTGTCCTAACAGCTGAAGCACAAAAAGAGTATGAAGATTATTGTGATTATGTGTCGGAAAATTTAGTTAAAGGAAAAGAGTTTTGTGACATTGACTCAAATGCAGCTAAATCAACAGGCTTACTTTTAAGGCTGGCATTAGTCTTTGAAATTGCTTATCAATTTATTCAAGACAAGATTTCTAAAAAGACTACGTTAATTTGTATGAATGACTTTGAATTAATAATTTCATTAGACTCTATTGAAAAAGCGAAAAAGTACATTCTCGTTTGTCTTTCTGACTTGAGAAAAATAGTTAATTGCGGGGCTGCAAGTCTAGATAGTAAAAATATAACTGAGTATATGAAAAAAAATAAGTTAATTTATGTAACTCCTCGCCAGTTACAGAGAGGTATGCATATTGATACGGATCAATGTACTTTGGCTTTAAAAATTCTAATCGAATCAAATGTTCTTCAGGCCGCACCAAAGAGTCTAACAAAACAAGATTATTATTTTGTCAATCCAGAGCTCCATAGATAGTTCAACTCTAAGTGACAGGTGACACTTGTAATTTGTCACTTGTCACTCGAGGTTTTTAGAGGAGAGCTGTATCAATAAAGTAGCTATTTCCATTTTTTTGACCAGGGTTTATTGAATTTTATCGCAAGTTCAGCCATCACTATTTGTGGACAATACGGGTGTTTAATGGGTGAATGATGTAAGATATGATCTCTTTAATTCACACAGCAAAGTGTTATCCATTGATAGTATGTTCCTTTTTTTTTGTTTTAAGCATTGCGTTGCGATTGCGTGAAAATTTAAAAAATAAGGACATTTAGTCACAAGCAATATGTGCTTGGGTAATTAAATTTGTTTTGTGACAGGTGACAGTTGTGAAGTGTCACCTGTCTCTGAAGAAGTTTTAGTTGTCTGCGAAAGATGATAAGTCTGCTCGCTTTAATTGAAAAAAGTCAACTCCAAGAAGGTAGACAGTCGAAGGTGTCGAGCTATCTACTTTCTTGGCTATTGAATCTATATCTTGCACTAAAAGATCATGTATTTTTTTTACCGTCTCTTCTGAAGAAATGAGTAACGATGTGAAATTAATTTCTGATGGGGTAGAGTTTTCTTTTTTTCTAGAAATAATTTTTGATGTAGAAAGAGTTCGCCAAAGCGAATGAAATATCTTGGCTGCAGGGGAGTTTTTATCAATATGGAGAAAGTTGTTGGTAGATTTCCAATTATTCTTTCCATATTTAGCTAGCTGAAATTGCTCCAGCTTTTTTAATTGCTGCAGAACTTCATTTTTTTTAAACCCGCTCGCATTTGAAATCTTAGTAACTGTGTTCAGTTCAGGTATTTGAATAAAACTATGTATTAACTGCATTTTCCAATTTGAAAAGTATTCTTCTTCGATTTCTTTCTTGAGGCGTCGTGATGAAATATTCATTTCAAGTTTTGAATAACTTTGTCTTGCCTGCTTAAGTTTAGTTAAATAAAATTGCTTAAGTTTATGATCTCCAGATTTTTCGTAATTAATTAAATCTAAAAAAAATCTTGTTTCTTCATCTGAAAAAGAGAGGTGTTCACAAAGTTTAAATCCCTGTTCTAAGCTAAAATTTGAAGTACCTCTGGTAACTTGGCCTAGAAATGTAACATGGCAATTAAGTACTTTTGCAAGCTCTGTAAGTCTGCCTCTGGGAGCCCTTTCTTTGCCATTAGTTAGGCTGTATTTTAAAAAAACTCTATAATCTTTTGCTTCGTATATGTTCATCCTGTACCTCATTTTTAAGTAATTAGACTGCTTATATCGTAGAATGGGAATTGTAAAAAGAGTAAAAGTCTCTTTTTAACTGTAAGTAGAGAGAAATTAAATCTTTTTAACTGTAGTGTTGCATTGTATAGTCGAATACAAATTTATGAAAAGAAGGAGAACTGCAATGAACTCAAAATTAAACATTTTGCTCTTAGGAGCTTTTTTATTAAACACAAATTCTTATTCAGGTGGGGGAATGATTTCCGCAAGTCCTGTAAAGCTTGTTAAGGAGATAGAATGTCAAGCCAAAGCTATTGACCCTACTTTTCCAACTCAAGTTGATCATATTGCGATTGCTCATGAAGATGTAGATTGCAATGAACTTAAAAAGAAGCTTGGGCTAACTGTTATTACTTATAATGAAGATGGAGAGGTGTTGAGATATCATCCAGCATTCGAAAAAAGCTCAAAAAATGACACTAGAGTTCTAGAAATAAAAAGGTATCGAGATCGAAGTTTAAAAACGATTGGTGAGTTGAGGCTTAATGGGGAAAATGGAGTTATTGCTCCAGAAGACTTTTCAATTCTTGAAGAACTTATTCTTTTAAATTGTAAAGAATATGCGAATAATTAGTTGAAAGAAATTGGTGACACGTGACAGTTGTGAGGTGTCACTTGTCACAGGCTTGTTACTTATTTCTCTTCTTCCAGTATTTTCAGAATCCTCTCAAGTTTCTCAGGGGAGACTTCATTGTGAGAGTGCTCTTTTTCAACTTCTTTTTGAAGATATCTTATTAAAAGCCCAAGCTGGTGACCTTTATTCAGACGAGTTGAGAGTCTCTTATCTTGAAACTGTTGAGTGAGCTTCTGTTCGAAAAACTCTTTCTAGGTTAGTTAATTAAAAAGAACGCAGTCTATTGCGAAGGAGACTAGCTCCTCCTCTTCTGAGGGGGCTACAATCTTCCTGCCTGCATCAATAAATTCTAAGCAGAGCTGCTTTAGTCTTTCAAAATCTTTTAAGCTCATACTATATGTGGCTGTATAGTTTATGGAATTTTCTGTATTGGAGCTTGCTTTATCAATGTTTTTCTCTCTCCAGTTCTTATGGTTGATGAATGTCATAAAATGACTTTTGGGTAAGTGAATTTCATTTTGAGTACAAGTCCATCTGTTCTTGTAGTTTTTAATAAGTTTCATGTTTTTAAGTTTATTGAGAAGCATTTCAGTTTCTCTATAGTTAAGATTGAGTTTCTCAGAAATTGATTTTACTGATTGGTATTGTGGAATGGTGCAGAGAATGTGGATAGCTGCAAATTTCCAAGTCGAATAATATTCTGCAATTTTTTCATCGCTTGGTGTCGCTTTAAAACGTTTTGTGAGTACTTCTGAGTCTTTTTTTATTTTCTTCATTTTATTTTGGTAAAATCGAGAAAGTACTTGTGTTGCAGCTCTCGCCTCACCAATGAGACAATAAAAATACTCCGCTTCAAAGCCTGTATGTCTGAGGTAATTTGATATACCTAAGCTGTGGTCAGGGGTGAGTTGAACGTGGGAATTGAGGACTTGAGAAAAAAAGGATCTTTGGCACCCTGCGGCCTTTGCGAGATTACCTTTAATTCCTCTCTCTTCAGATTTGTTAACAATTTCAATAAGATAGTCTTTGTAGTGCTTGAATTCGAGTGGTGACATAATTTTATAATATATTAAATTTTTCCTTTCTTTTTAATAAATAAGATATTGTTTTCAACTTTAAAAGAACAAATAATAAAAAATATGAGTTGTCTACGTAGTTGCTCAAAATTAGAAATAACAAGTGAGGGAAAGAAAATGAAAAAAATATTAATGAGTTTAGTCATCTGTGTCTTTGGAGGCACTCAAGTTTTATCTGGAGGTATTTCGAGTGGAGGAGGAAACACTTTACCAGAAAATTTAGTTTCAAAAGAAAATGTAGAATTATTGGTGAATAGATCAAAGCTTGATTTAATTTTGCTATTTAAAAAATTTCAATGGGCTGATGGAGTCGTTAGTATTCCCGAAAATGGACTCCCAGAACCTGGTGAGGACTTTGTTCGTTTAAATGAAATTAAAAAAAAGCTTTTAAAGCAATTTTACAGTACTCAGTTCGAAGTTAAGATGGAAGGGTACTGTAAAGATTCTGATGGGAACAATGTAGATGGAAGTGTTTCTGAATCAAAGCCTAATGCGGTTTGCATTAGTGCTTTTTCTATCTCTAAGAAGTTAAGCAAAGAAAGAGCACGTGGGGAAGTTCTTGCGTTAATAGCGCATGAAGTTAGTCACCTTGTTGGCGCTGATGAGGAAGATGCTCACGAAATACAAGAAGAGGTGCTCTGGCTACTAAAAGATACTTTAGACGACTCTAGTGCTTTTTTAGTTGTGGAGGCCATTGGAAAAGTTGAGCTATTTGTTAAATCAATAGATAATTTAGTTTATACTCTTGATAGCTTAAGAAGCGCTGATATTAAAAACAAATTGAAAGCTGTAGAGAGCGAACTAAATGAATTTAATTTTATAGGTATTAGTCTACCATATGAAATTTTTAGTGAGAAAGAGTATTTGTACAATGAACTTCATTACCATAAATTACTTTTTTCTTCCTGGTATTCAGAGAAAATGGGGAGATTAGAAGATGGAGGTAGGTACGATGCTATGTTTAACGGTAATGAGACTGTTTCATATGCTCAAGCTTATAAGTTTGTTACTCAAATAGAATATAAAAACTTTTATAAAAATTATAAAATAAAAAAAATTAATAATAGAAGAGATCTAAAACTGGAACTTAAGGAGCTTTCTCTATATTATGAAAAACTAATAAGAAAGCTCAACAAATTACGACACTAGTAATATTTCTCAGAAATGAAGGGTAGAGTGAGGCTTAACAAGTTTCACTCTACCTGCCTTAAAACTTCAACTCATCCCAGCTAAAGTAAAACCGCTGTGTCCCTTCATTGTAGACAGTGACTTCGACAACAGCTTTATTTACCTTCTTTAAATTTGCAATGAATCCACTGTAAGACTTGAAAAAGATCGTCTCTGTAGACCCATCAGAAGTGCCAGACATTCTGTAAGTTACAGGCGCCTTGTCTCCAAACTTAATTTTTACTTTGCAGCCCATAGAGCACATGAGTTGACCTTTTCTGATTGCGAATAAAGCAGCGGTATACTTCCCATTCTTCTTTCTCAGCTCCAAACGAGCTTTTTGTTTGCCTCCATAGGGAAATGAAAAATTCACCTCGTTGTCACTCCATAGGTTGGCATCAGCCTTTATTGCTCCACTCATTTCATCTT
>Ga0209187_1000187_pt1 | contig 136142 bp, 114 predicted proteins | sample BantaG_FD_187430 | JGI IMG/M metagenome (GOLD analysis project Ga0209187, IMG submission 187430) | Marine algal microbial communities from Bantry Bay, Ireland - BantryBay_4 metaG (SPAdes) (version 2) | ecosystem: Host-associated > Algae > Red algae > Unclassified | place: Bantry Bay, Ireland...
ATCGAAGTGTTCTACAACCGAGCCCGACACCAAGCCCGACTCGAGCATCACACACCGGCCGAGGCCTACGCTGCATCAGCAGCATGAACTAACAATCACCCGTGTCTCACCAAGCGGGGGAACTCCACGGGGCGGGCCACTGGAGCCAGGAACTGCAGATTCGCTTCGGCATCGATCCGGCGATGTTCGGCGAGTTCTTCTTCGCTCGCCATTGGGCCGGTGTGGTCACTGGCAGGCGATCCATTCAAGACCCACTCGCACAGGCGCTGGTCGACATGGGATCGCAAGTGCGTGTTGAGCAAGTTCTCGAGTGTTGGTTCGAAGCCGACTTCGTGCCGTTCGACGCAAGCTTCGATCTGGCCCGCCGGATCGCTCGAAATGGCCGCCGGGTCGTGCTCGCCACCAATCAAGAACATCGTAGAGCGCACTATCTCGCAGAGCGGATCGGCGCTGTCGTGCCTCTCACACACGTGTTGTATTCCGCTGACCTAGGGCACCAAAAGCACGACCGACGCTTCTTTGCCGCTGCGTCCGAGGAGCTCGAGCTTGCGGTGAATGAACGATCGAACGTGGTGTTCGTCGACGACAAGCTCGCCAACGTCGACACTGCTCGAGCGTTCGGGTGGCAAGCAATTCACGCGTCGACCAACGGCCTGTGGCGAAAGAACGTCGGCCAGTTGTTCGACCTGGAGTCATGAGCTGACGCGGGCTCCAGGCTTCCCACTTTGACTTGCCAGGCTGCGTTTCGACCGGGTCTCCATCGATCTCCAGCGAAATGTCGAACTTGACCGACGGTGGTCCGGCCGGTTTGGTCTTCACGACGAGAGGGTTCCTTTGAGATCACATGTTTGCGATGACGTGAATCGCGTCGGGATCATGCTCTCGTGGCGCTCGATGCCGTCGACCGAGACCACTCGGCGGCCGCTCCTGTAAGTCAATCGAACCGAACGTTTTGGGGTCCGTCGTCGATGTCACAGTTCCACGCTTCGTTTCCATGAGTCGCGGTAACCCAAATTGCGCCATGGCAAACGGGAGAGGGCGCGCCAGATCCCGGTGTATCTGCGCACAACAACCTCGCTCATTGGCGCCGGTTTGGGTGACAGTGTCCTCGGCGCTGAGAATGGGGCCATGACCGAACCGATTCGTATTGCGAACTGCTCTGGCTTCTTTGGCGACCGGCCATCGGCGGCCCGTGAGATGGTCGACGGTGGTCATATCGATGTGTTGACCGGCGACTGGCTGGCCGAGTTGACGATGCTGATCCTGAGTCGCATCAAGGCCAAACATCCCACCGGTGGCTTTGCCCGCACGTTCGTGCAGCAGATGGAAGACGTCATGGGCACCTGCCTCGATCGCGGCATCAAGGTCGTGACCAATGCCGGCGGCCTAGCCCCCGACGGCTGCGCTGATGCCGTCGCCGAAGTGGCCGACAAGCTTGGGCTGTCACCGACGATCGCCTACGTCGATGGCGACGATCTGTTGCCTCGGGTCGACGATCTCTCGGCCGCCGGTGCGCTGCGTCCGTTCTACGAGGGCGGCGACCTGGGCGACCTGTCGAACTATGTGAGCGCCAATGCCTACCTGGGCTGCTTCGGCATCGTCGAGGCACTGAACAAGGGCGCCGACATCGTGATCACCGGCCGCGTCACCGACGCTGCCGTGGTGTGTGGCCCCGCCGCCTGGCACCATGGCTGGGGCAAGAACGATCTCGATCAACTCGCAGGCGCGGTAGTCGCCGGGCACGTGATCGAGTGCAGCGGCCAGGCAACCGGTGGCAACTACTCCTTCTTCCATGAGATCGAGGGCTACACCGAAGTCGGTGGCCGCGCTCGATTCGGCTTCCCCTGGGCCGATGTCGCCGCCGACGGTTCATGCGTGATCGGCAAGCATGATGGCACCGGAGGCACGGTGAACACCGAGACAGTCACCAGTCAGCTTCTCTACGAAATCGGGTCGCCGTCTTACCTCGGGCCCGATGTCACCACCCGGTTCGAAACGATCGAGCTCGAGCAGGTCGAACGAGACCGGGTTCGCATCTCGGGGGCCAAGGGCGAGGCGCCGCCCGCGACGCTCAAGGTCGCGATGAACGAGATGGGTGGCTATCGCAACAGCTTCACGGTGGCGCTCACCGGACTCGACGTGGAAGAGAAGGCCGCCTTTGCCGAGGCAGCGTTCTGGGATGCGTGCCCGTATACGGCCGACGATTTCGAGTCGATCACCACTCGGCTGATTCGGACCGACAAGCAAGACCCTGGCACCCAGGAAGAAGCGACGGCGATCTGGCGGGTCACCGTGAAAGACCACGACGAACGCAAAGTCGGCCGTGCGTTCTCGAACGCCAACACGCATACCGCCCTGAGCTCGATCCCTGGCATGTACGGCTTGAGTGGTGGCCCCGGCGCGGGTTCGCCCTACGGCGTCTACCGGCCTGCATTGGTGCCGAACGATCTGGTTCCGCAGTATGTGCACATGCTCGGCGGCGACACCGTACAAATCGACTCGGTTGCACCTGCCGGCCCCGCGCTCGACATCGAAGTTGCCGCCACTCCGTCGCCCGCCGACGAACCAACGACCATGGCGCCGCTTGGCACGGTCGCCGGCGCCCGTTCCGGCGACAAGGGTGGCGATGCCAACGTGGGTGTCTACGCCCGCACCGATGCGGGATGGGCCTGGCTCGACCATTTCCTGACGGCCGAGAAGCTGCAGGAGTTGCTGCCCGAGACAGCACGCATGGTGGTGGAGAAGCACCGCCTGCCCGAGATCCGCTCGATGAACTTCCTGATACGCGGGTTGCTCGAAGAAGGGGTGGCGGCATCGACCCGACAGGACAGCCAGGCCAAGGCCGTAGGTGAATGGTTGCGCTCGCGGTTCGTGCCGATCCCCGACAGCCTGTTGAGCTGACCTGCCCGCCTCCCGATTTGGAGATGCATTGCTGCACTTGGGACCATTGCGAGACACGAAACAGGGGAACCTCATGAGGTTGCAAGACAAGGTCGCCGTCGTAACTGGCGCAGCGAGTGGCATTGGCGAAGGCACCGCCCGCCGGTTCGTTGCCGAGGGAGCCAAGGTCGTCATTGCCGACTTCCAACCCGACGCAGGCGCTGCGCTTGCCGAGGAACTCGGCGATGCCGCACTGTTTCATCACACCGACGTGACCATCGAAGACCAGGTCGCCGCCGCCATCGACGCCGCCGTCGACGCGTGGGGCCGGCTGGACGTCGTGTTTAACAACGCTGGCATTGTCGGCGTGGTCGGCCCGATCTCGGAGACATCGGGCGACGCTTGGAGAAGCACGATCGACGTGCTGTTGCACGGCGTGTTCTACGGCGTGAAGCACGCAGCACGGGTCATGGGGCCACAGGGGTCCGGTTCTATCATTTCCACATCGAGTACTGCTGGCGTCATGGGTGGTCTTGGTCCTCATGGCTACACCGCAGCGAAGCATGCCGTGATCGGGCTCACGAAGTCGGTGGCCAACGAGTTGGCTCAGCACAGCGTGCGTGTGAATGCCATCTCGCCGGGCAACACGGTTACTGCAATGACCGCCGGGGTCGGCACCGGCGACCACACCGATATCGAAGGCGCAAGCGAGTACATCGCCAAGGGGTCACCGCTCGGGTATGCCGGGTTTCCCGAAGACATCGCCAACGCCGCGCTGTATCTGGCGAGCGACGAATCGCGCTACGTCAGCGGTCACACGTTGGTCGTCGACGCGGGCCAGACCACCTCGGGCATGTCCGTCAATCGATTCCACACCGGCGATACCCGCGTGTTCGGGGCCGCCGGTCACGTGGACCAAGCCTGAATCAGCCTGAATCAGCCTGCTCATGGCGGGCGTTGTCCGGTGGTGTCAGAGCTGTTGGGCTGACACCCAGATGGTGCCGACCATGGCCATGGGGATCGTCAGACCAGCCGTCACGAGCAAGGCGAATTGTGGGCCGCTGTCCCAGTACACGGCGATGGTGACCAACACGAGATACGGGACCATGCCGGTCGCGGCCACCCGCATCGTCATCTTGTGGGCCTTGTCGGTAACTCGAGCTTTGAGCAATTCGCCTGCGGTGCCGAAGAACAGTGCATAGGTGGCAGGCGCCGTCAGGATCAAGGCGATCATGAACACATAGCCCCAGCTGCCGTCGTACTCGTTGCCACGAACGAACACCAGTTGAGAGAGGGGCCGGGTCAGAATCCAAGCCAGTGGAACGGTTGCCAGCAGAGCAACCCCGGCGCTTATGGCGGTCCACTTTGCGGCCAGGTTTCGGGAGCTGCTCTGGGAACGCAGAGTGGGGGTGGAGACTGCAACGGCCATGCAATCTCGATCGGCTCCGGCCAGTCGTGCATGAGGACCATATGGTCAATTGGGTTGTATCGCCCACAACGCGCGACGCCGGCGATCCACGTGCCCGATTTCAGCCGGAGTTGTTCATCAGATCGTCGAAAGCGACCAACGCATGGACCTGCAGTTCCTCGATCGTCTCCGCCGTGGCCTTGTTCACCAGCACCGAGCTTCCCAGGTAGGTGGCACCGAGAATACGAAGGATGTTGTGTACCGCCCGCATGGTGCTCCCGGTGGTGATCCAGTCGTCGACGATGACCACTCTGTCGCCGACCCCCAGATCGAAGGACCGTCCCTGGAAGATCTCCGAACTGCCTCGCCAGGTCGGAGCGGACTCGACAGGTACGTCGGCCCCGGGATGGTTACGGTCGGCCTTGCGGGCGAGTACCAGGCCGACGCCGAGCTCGACGGCCACCAGTGCACCCAGTATTGGACCTCGGGCCTCGGGGGCAACGACAACGGTGGCGCCTGCCTCACGAAATGGATCGGCAAGCGCTTTGCCCACCAGTGAAAGCAGTTCGGGATCGCGCAGCACGCCGGCCACATCGGGGTGGTTGTTCACCAGGGGAAACGCCGATGTCAGCCGAGAGAGAGGGTTGTTGGGGTGGGAGTCCTTTTCTGCGCTTCCGATACCGTCAATGTATGACTGATTCCGATCTTCTGAGAAACCGGTGGGACGCAATTTCCGCCCGCCTGGTCTCCAACAGCGCCGACGCACTGATCGTGAGCACGGGTTTCGACCTGGTCTATCTCACCACCTACGAGGCTCGAGAGAGTGAGCGTTTGACCGCCTTCGTCGCAACGCCCGATGCGTCAACACCAACACTCTTGGTGCCAAAGATCGAGATGCCCGAGGTGCCAAGTGCAGCAACGTTCACGGTAGAGGGCTGGACCGACGACGAAGATCCCGTGGCCATGATCGCCGAGCTCCTCGACGGGGCTCGCCGCGTGTTGGTCTCCGACGAGATCTGGGGGCACTACCTACTTCGTCTCATAGCGCTCATGCCCGATACTCGCTTTGTCTCCCTGAGCGACAGCCTGGGTGGCCTGCGCTCGATCAAGAGCGATGTAGAGATGCATGCACTACAAACCGTGGGCGGGCTCGCCAACGGCGTTGCGGCACAGATTCAACGAGGCGAAGTTCCATTGGTCGGCAAGACCGAGCTCGAAATCCAGGCCGATGTCATGGACCGGTTGATCGCCGCCGGCCACGAAACGGTCGAGTTCTGCATCGTTGCGTCGGGCCCGAACTCGGCTTCGCCTCATCACCATCCGACCGATCGAATCGTGCAGCCCAACGAGATGGTGCTCTTCGACTTCGGAGGCAAACATCGCGGCTACTGCTCTGACATCACCCGGTGTGTCTTCACCGGGAGCATTCCCGACGACGTAGCGGCAACGTACGCCACGCTCAAGAAGGCTCAACAGGCAGCGGTCGATGCCGCCCGCCCCGGTGCATTGCTGAGCGATGTCGACGCCGCTGCCCGCTCGGTCATTGCCGATGCCGGCTTCGGTGACAACTTCATCCACCGAACCGGACATGGCATAGGCACCGAGGTTCACGAGCAGCCCTACGTCAAGGCCGGCAACCAGGAACTGGTTGCGGTTGGGCATGCATTCAGCATCGAGCCGGGTATCTATCTCGATGGGAGATGGGGTATGCGGCTCGAAGACATCGTGGTCGTGCTCGAAGACGGCGCGTTGCGCTGCAGCACGACCGAGCACGATCTGGTCGAGGTCCACGCCTGACCCAACAGGACCGAGCAGCTATAGCTGGGGGTGAGTGCCGCCGAAGAGGGCGTCGGTGCGGCCTTGGATGCCTTCGGCGCTCAAGTCGATCGCCAACAACGACCCGGCCGCCACCCCTCGGCGTCGGGTGGCGCTCGCTTCGTCGCTGCCACCGGCGTCTATAGAGGTGACGAACAAGATGTCCAGGTTCGGCCCCCCGAAACACGGCATGGTCGGCAGCTCGACAGGTAGCTCGATACGGCGGTCGACGGTGCCATCGGCGTCGATCCGAGTCAGGCCCCAGCCGTTCACCGAAGCCGACCAGTAGAACCCGTCGGCGTCGACGCATGCGCCATCGGGAAACCCTTCGACCGTCTGATAGTCGAAGAAGACTCGCTCGTTGCTGCGGTTGCCCGTTGCGCTGTCGTAGTCCCACGCGAGAACCTGCTGCGTTGGTGTGTCGGCCCAATACATGATGCTGCGATCCACATCGAACGCGAGCCCATTGGTAATACCCACGGCGCGCCGCATGGCAGTGATGCTGCCGTCAGCTTCGATCTGGTGCAGCGATCCAACGAACTTGTGTGCTGACGGCTCTTCGAACATGCTGCCAACGATGAAACGACCGGCGGGGTCGGTGCGGCCGTCGTTCATCCGAACACCAACACCAGGAGTTTCGACCGACACGAACGGTTGTGTCTGCCCGCTGGTCCAGTCGAACCAGACCACCTCGTGTTCGGTCGACATCAACAGCTTTCCCGGCTCGCTGGTCAATGCCAGCGAGCCCGGCCGACCGGGCGTCGACAGTTGGTTGTCGACGCCCGAGCTCGGGTCATAGCGATGGACGGCTCGGCCAGCGATGTCGATCCAGTAGAGCACCTGCTCGGCTTCGGACCACACGGGGCCTTCGCCCAGTGCAGCTGGTTTCGGCACCACGATGTCGATGTTCGCCATGACGCCAGACTACGTTCTCCGGCGATTCGGTTGCATAGATCGCTTTTCGTGGCCCGGAACAGGCGCAAATCGGTGCCGACTATTACCGTTTGATCAGCCCTCGAGGAGCGTGGACGAGCGGGGACAGCCGAGCAAGGAACGGGCCTACCAACCAAGGCGGATGAGATCGCTCGCTCCTTTGGTGATGAGATCATGCGGCTACGGGTCATCGATCTACGAGATGACCTGGCCAGATTGCCGATCGGGTGAACTGTCCTGCCATCTTCGCCAACGTGGCCATCTCATTCTCTTGCATCGCAGCGAACATCTGCGCGTCGATGTGTGGCAGATGCGCTCTGGCCTGCTCGCAGCCGAGGCGGCACACGTGTCCGGCGATCGATCCGTACGCTTGGCGGCCCTGGAACCAGTGGCGGCCCGGTGGCAGCCGCCGTTACTCGCCGAGGCCGGCACCCGCAACACGCATGTTGTTGCGGCGCGCCTACTATCCGGTTAGCCAGGACCGCCCCCACAGCGTCTAGTGCCGTGGCCGGTAGCGATAGGTGGTGTGAGCGAGCGCAGCGGCGTTTCTCGCCAGGCCGCAGGAATCGGCACTTCTTGGTGTGAAGTGGCGGTGTGGAGAACGCAGCGAGCAGCGTAGGTGTCGCCCACACTCATGCACATGTTGCCGGTTGCGGCAGAGAAGCCAAGCGACCTGTTCAGGCCGGGTCAAGCCACTAGCTTTCAGGTATGTGCGGTAATCACAGTCATGACGGAACACCGATCGGGCACCATCACGGGCCTGCGAAGCGAATCTTTCGCCCTTCGCCGCACCCGCAGTCACGGCGCGCATTCCTGGGCAACTTCGGCAGGGGGACTCTGGCCATGGCCGTGGTCACGCCGGCTCTGGTCGGCGCTTGCTCGTCGAGCGCCGACGATGCATCGACCAACTCGGTTGCCGTGGCTGACCCGACCCAACCACCTGTGTCAACATCCGCGCCCACTGCCGATCCGACCTCGGCGCCCGCCGCTGATCCAACGGCTGCGCCCGCCGATGACACCGTGGAATCGGCGCCAGCCGACGAAACCAACGAGAGCCCGTTGGTCTGGGCCCGAGCCAACCTCGGCTTCGTGTCGGCGTTCGTGCTGGCACGGGGGAACACCGCCGCGATTGTCGACACCGGCGTTGCCGGTAGCGCCGATGCCATCGGGCAGACGCTGGGCACCTTGGGACTGAACTACAGCGACGTGGCGCACGTGATCCTGACGCACAACCATGGTGACCATGCCGGGTCGATCGGTGAGGTGTTGGCTCAGGCGATCAATGCCACCGCCTATGCCGGCGAAGCCGACCTGGGATCGATCCCCGGTGATATCAGCGGACTCGTGGGCGGCGAAGACATCTTCGGCTTCGAAATGCTCCCAACACCAGGACACACCGCCGGCCACATGGCGGTGATCGATCATCTAGCTGGCGTGCTCGTGGCCGGCGACGCCATCTTCACCGAAGACGGTGGTGTTGTCGAGGGCCCGGCGCGGTTCTTCGCCGATGTGCCCGAGTCGCGCGAGAGTATTCGAGCAATGGCTGCGCAGACGTTCAATACGCTCTTGGTCGGCCACGGCGAGCCGATCGAGCAGGGCGCCGATACGGCAGTGGCGGCCCTGGCTGCAAGCCTGGGTTAGAGCCGCGAGCCTGGGTTAGAGCCGCGCGGCGCTAGCGGAGTCGGATCGAGGATTTGCTGGTCAGCCGGCCAGTTGGCCCGATGGGGCACACAACGAGCTTGCCGTGGGAGAAACCCCGGCACGTGCCGCAAGATTCTGCCAGCCTTCGAAGCTCGGCGGGATGAAGATCGCTATCCACTGTTCGCCCGGCCGGTCCGGGTTGACGAATCCGAAATCGAGGATGTTGATCTGGCTACCCGAGTAGCCAACCGTGCTCATCACCGCGGTCAGGGTGGCGCGATCTACGTTTGCATTGGACGCCACGAACGACTGGTTGGGGTCATAACCCGAACCAGCGCCGAGCACACCCGAGAACTGCAACGGACAATTTGATGCCAGAACCGTGACCGGCGAGGGACATCGGGCACCGAATCCGGCCTGAGCAAGCGCGGCCCGGATGCTGCCGGCTACGCCACCTTGACGAGCACCGGCGTAGATGACCAATCGGTCGAGAGCACATTCGGCGTCGTTGACCCCGCCGCCGGTTCCGAGCGAGCCATCGTTGGCGGGCAATGGAGCAGCAGGTGGTTGCGGGGCAGGCGCCGGTGGTACCGGCGTAGCGGCAGGCGCCGGAGGTACCGGCGTAGCGGTAGGGGCTTGTTCTGGTGTCGTGTCGGTCGAGGCAGTCTCGCCCGCATCGGTGGATTCGCCTTCCGGCGCGCCCTGTGGGGACCCGGCAGCGTCATCGGTGCTCTCGTCGACGGGACTGTCGGCGTCGTCTTGGTCGGGTTCGTCGGCAGTGGCGAGATCGTCGGTTTCGATGACGGTGACCGGATCGGTTAGAACGTCATCGGTATCGACGGGACTGTCGGCTTCGCCGTCGTCAGAGTCGACTGCAGTGTCGGTGTCGTCTGCGGTGTCGTCTGCGGTGTCGTCTGCGGTGTCGTCTGTTGAGGCCGAGTCGGTGGTGTCGTCGGTGGTCTCCACCGCCGTGTCGCCAGAGTCGCCGGTGTCGCCGGTCTCGACCGGCTCCTCCGCGATCGGGATGACGTTCTGCGGGCGCAATTCGGAGGCGATGGACACCCCACCGTTGTCGTTGTTGAACGAGGCGCCGATGAGCGCGGCAAGCAGGACAATTACCCCAGCAGCAACACCAGTAACAACTCGGCGCCAGCGGCTCAGCGTCATGACATCCTCCAGAGGTCCACTTCTTCAGAGTAGTTGCGGGCCTACCATTGTGGGGTGACCCCCGAAACGCATGACCGAAATCCCTTTGTTTCCATCGCTTTTTTAGTCCTTGCGATGGCTCTGCTCGCGGGGCTGGCCGCACGATCCGGGCTCAACAGCGCCGTTGCGATCGTCTGTGTGGCGATCGCGATGATCGGCACGTGGGTGCTGCTGTCGCCGCGCATCGAAATGCTCGAACCGGCCATCACCACGGCTGGTACCCAGGCAGGCGGTTCCGGGTCCGGGGCGGTCAGCACGGTGTCGGCATTTGCGGGTCAGCCCGAGTCCGGTCCCCGACAAGGTTTGCGCGGCGCACCTCGGGCCGCGGTGGGTTTCGATACGCCGTCGGCTGAACGCCCGGGAACTCCTCAGCCGGCGCATCTGCCGTCGATCGGCGGCGATGCGCACGTCGATTCGGTGGCTCCCGTTCATGCCCTGGGACAGCTTCCCCTCGACGCCAGCGCGTTACAGGTGTCGACCACGGTGGAACCGCCGAGCAATGTCAGCGGTGCGTACACCTTGGGCCAATTCGAGGTTCGGGCCTCGAGCCGACGGGGGTCAGACCACGTGATTCTGAACGATCTACGCCAAGACGACTATGTGGTGGCGAGCGCCGCCGGTGGCCGCTATCTCGTCGTGGTGGTCGCCGATGGTGATGGTGGGGCCGAGAACGCGCACTACGGGTCCTATTGGTCCAGTCGTTTGCTGGCTCGCTCGATCGATCAGCACCTGCGCGATGGGGTTCCGGGTATCGAGAACATGCTCGAGCGAACCCGCGAGGAGCTGCAACAGCTCTTCGATCTTCGGTTCACCAATGGCACCAAGCTGCGAACCATCGCGACCACCATGGTCGGCTTGATCGCACCGGTCGATGGTGGCCCTGCTGCTGGATTCCGTGTGGGTGACGGTGATCTGTTGATTGCCGGAGCCGACGGCTGGACGTCGGTGTTCGGTCCTGCCACCGGCGACGCCGACGCGGTCTTCCCCCGCACCATCCAGGCCGACGTTGAGCCACTCGACCTCGACACCAACTGTCTTCTCCTCGTCGCCGATGGTGTTGCCGGTCCGATCTCGGCCCACGCCGACGTGGCGTCGTCGTTCTCGGAAGGGCTGCAGACGCCGGTATCCGAGGTCGAATTCGATCAGCTGATGTCGTTCCCGCTCGAAGACGCTCGCGGGGACCGCACCGCGGTGGGCATCTGGTTCACGCCAAAGTAGGTCGGTGCCGGTGCCGGTGCCGGTGCCGGTGCCGGGTACGGGTCAGCTGGCCTGGCGCAGGGTGTCGCGACACGGAACCTTGCGCAGAGGCGTGATGGCGTCTCGGTTTCCGGTTTCGAGGCAATGGGCCAGGCTGTGAATGCGCTCGCTGGCTGTCGTTTCGTGAAAGTTCGGTAACAGTGCGTGCACCGCGGCGGCAAGTCCGGCGCCGAGCAGCTGGCGGCTCATCGACATCGCCACCATGAAGTGTTCGCCGTAGGACTCGCCTGCGGACTCGGGATGCTCGGTGAAGTAGCTCTTGATCGCCATCTCGCAAGAGTAGGCCAGAATGGCGGAGAAGATCTCCGCAAATATTGCACGCATCGCAGCCTTAGCTGCAAGCAAGTGCCGTTTCTGGAGCTAGTTCTGCAATAATCATCTATTGTGGACTTAGTTGATCGGGAAATAGTGCAATTACTGCAAGAGGATGCGAGCCTGACGGCACGTGAGCTGGCCGAGCATGTTGGCCTCACGCCGACACCGTGCTGGCGGAGGGTGCAGAACCTGGAAGCTGCGGGAGTGATCACCAAACGAGTGGCGCTGGTCGATCCCGTCGCAGTGAATCTCGGCGTCACTGCGTTGGTTCATGTGCGAACGAATGATCACAGTGCCGAATGGCTCGAGCAATTTCACCGTGCCGTCGATCAGTTCCCCGAAGTGGTCGAGGCCTACCGCACCAGCGGCGAGATCGACTACATGCTGCGAGTCGTTGTACCGTCGATCGATTCCTACGATCAGTTCTACAAGCGTCTGATCGATGCCGTGGAGCTCTACGACGTGCGCACCATCTTCGTCATGGAACGTATGAAGCAGACCACAGCCTTGCCGCTTCATTATCTCGACGTCGTCTGATCGATATCAGCGGGCCAGCACGATGATGGCTTCGTGTTCGATGGTGGAACGTATGAAGCAGACCACTGCCTTGCCGCTTCATTGTCTCGACGTTGTCTGATCGATGCCGTGGAGCTCTGCGACGTGCGCACCATCTTCGTCATGGAACGTATGAAGCAGACCACTGCCTTGCCGCTTCATTATCTCGACGTAGTCTGATCGATATCAGCGGGCCAGCACGATGATGGCTTCGTGTTCGATGGTGGCCACGGGCTCGTCGTTGGCGAAGATCCGCATGTCGACCAGGGCACGCTCGCCGGCCCGAGAGTCGAAACGCTGTAGCAGGTTCGACTCGACCCGGACCTCGGCCCCGATCGCGGCGACGCCTTCGTGAAAGATCTTGCTGCGCACATGGATCCAGGGCCCTGTCACCAGGTTGTCGATGAAGACCTGGTTGGCGAGTTGTGCCCACGTCACCGGGTGTGCAATCTGTTGTTCGGCGTAGATCGCCAGGTCATCGCCACATCGCAGGGCGTAGTCGATGTGTTCGTCGGCGAGCCGGGTTGTGAGCGCCTGCAACGGCTCGCCATCTCGCACGGGGGGCGCTTGGGCCTGTCGCCACAGTCGCAGCGATGACTTGGCGTCGCCAGCTACGCATGCGCTGACCACTGAGTCACCCTCGTCGGTGGTCGTGACGGCGCACTCGATGTCGTCGTTGTCGAAAACCGGCCGACGCAAGTGCAACTCGCCGCCACCTCGGCTGAGCCAGTCGTTTCCCCAAGCGGCTGTCGGGGAATGGGTCATGTAGGCGTAAATCGTGGTGCCGGCGACAAGTGCGCCCGGAAACCCGGCCGCCCGAGCGCCGGCATCGGTGTGAATGGGGTTGTCGGCATGGTCGGCCAGATTGATTGCCCTGGTTGACCAGTTCGAGAGTGGGGCGGGAGTCGACATGACAAGACCTTTCCGCCTCCGACCCTAATGGGCTCGTCGTCGGACAGAAGAAGCGCCGCAGGCTCAGGTCAATATGCCAGGCAGGACGTCGAGGCCGATCAGGTACAACACGCCCAGGCCGATGCTCATCACGCTGACGATCACTGCCAGGGTGGCGTAGACGGGAAAGCTGCGTTCCGCGTGTAGTAGCCCGGCACCGGCCATGCCGGCGATTATCGCATTGGCGATGATCAAGCCGAGTACCCAGGTGGCGAGCAGGATCAGCCCGAACGAGACCCCGACCGCGGCAGTGGAAGCAACGAAGATGGCGATCTGGGTCGGGCTCTCGACACCCACGCCGTGCAGCATGCCGATGCCTGTAGCTGCGCCGTTGCCATAGCGCGCCGTGGCATCGGCGGGCAACGCAAGTTCGTGACTGTGGCTGTGACCGTGACTATGGCCGTGGCTCAACCGCTCACGAGCGGCACGCCAACCCGTGAGCGCCGGCGCTGGTTCGAGTGCAGCCATATGGGCGTCGGCGTGTGGCCGGGTGTGCGCATGGTCATGGGCATGGTGCTGATCATGATCGCCGGTGGTGAGCGCCCCATGATCGTGGTCGTGGTCGTGATCGTGTTCGACAGTGATCGTGCGATCGCCCGTGGCGGCACCGCGCACCTTGCGCATGCCTGCGAACGTGCCGTCGATCATGAGCATCCAGCGACTGCGCAATCGAAAGTCGCGTCCTTTGCGCATGAGCTCGATCAGAATCCAACCACCCAATACGATGAGCGTGACACCAACGACTCGACCCATCCACTTGTCCAACCCGTCGGGGATGGCCAGCCCAAACGCAATTGCAATGGTCCCCAGCGCGAATACCACGATGCCGTGGCCCACCGCATAGAGCATCGACAGCAAGAAACCACGGCGACGGGTCTCTGCGGTGCCGCTCAGGTCGGCAATTGCAGCGATGTGGTCCCAGTCGACGCCATGGCGCAGCCCGAGCGTGAATGATGTCAGCAACAGCCCCAAAGACACACTCCCGTGTATCCCGTGCCGGTCGGTCGCTGCAACCTGCGGCGGGCACTATTTCGCCGAGCAGGTGCCATAGCTGGTGTCGTAGCTGGTGACGAGGTGCGGTTTGGGCGAGTGCAGCGACGTTGCTCACGAGGCAGCAGTAACCGGAACTCCTCGGGGCGCAATCGTGGTTTCGGGTAACGCCATGAGTGGCGTCGAAGTGCCGTGCATGTCCATGCACGCGCTGACGGTGGCGAGCTAGCTTTTGCAACATGACCTGGACGGCGACAGATTTCACCATGACCTGTGAATCGACTGGCACTGCGCACGCCGTTTCGGTCACGACTCCTTTCCGCTACGAGTCGTTAGACGCAGCACCGTTGATCTTGTGCCTCGACGGAGCGTGGACGGCGGGCACGGTGCGAGACGCCACCCGCATCATGTCCATGAGCGGTGAAGCACCCGAAGCCGTCGTGGCTGGTCTGTCGTTCACCGATGATTCGATGGGCGACTATCTACGCAGTCGAGCTCGATGGTTCAGCCCGACCGAGTGGGTGCCACCCGAAGAGACCGGTGTGAAAGACATAGGGCCCGAGGACACCGGCCAGGCGCTCACCTATCTGGCGTTCATCCGAGACCAGATCCTGCCAAGGCTGCGCACCGATTGGAGAGTTTCTGAAACCTGGCTGGTCGGTCACAGCTTCAGCGCGCTCTTCGGCCTGCGGGCTTTGCTTCATGAGCCGCGTTTGTTCGACAAATATCTGTTGGCGAGCCCTTCGATCTGGTGGGATGAACGCACCATGCTCGACACCGAAGCCGACTACGCCGCCACGCACGATGATCTGCCCGCTCGCATGTTTCTGTCGGCAGGTCGAGACGAAGACGCGCTCACGGGTTTCAACATGTGTGGCAACGTGATCGAGATGGCCGCCCAGCTGGAGTCACGCAACTATCTCGGGCTCGAACTGGCGCACCAGATCTTGCCGGCCGAATCGCACAGCTCCACGATCGGAGCTGCAGTCAGCCAGGGTCTGCGCTACCTGCACTGCGGCCCGGATTAGTGCGGCCCGGTCAGTGCCGCCCGACAAGCGTTGAAGCTGCTTGTCCATGCGTTCCAGTTGTGCGCCGATCTGGCGAATGCCGGGGCGATCGAAGGCGGACGGTGAAGCAGGGGCAGTCGAGTGCGAGTGGTCACGCAGGGCAGTTGTAGGCGAGCAGCAACTCGAGAACAACTAAGGTCAGCGCATGGTCGAGATCAGCTCAGGGACAGCTCGTAACGGTGACATCGAATTGCCATGGATACGGCACGAAGTCGGTGGTGGTCAGCCGCTGCTGCTCGTCAATGGCTTGAGTAGCCCGCTGGTCTCCTACGAAGAGGGGTTCGTGAGCGAGTTGAACCAGCGCGGGTTCGACGTTGTCCGCTTCGACAACCGCGACGCCGGTCGGGCAACGTCGACCAGTGGCGGCTATGTGCTTGCAGATCAGGCCAACGACGCCATCGCTGTCATCGACGCCGTCGGGTGGGAAACAGCCCACGTGTTCGGCATGTCGATGGGTGGCATGATCGTGCAGCAGTTGGGTATCGACCATGCCGATCGCCTTCGCTCGATCACCTCACTCATGTCGAGTACCGGCAACCCCAAGTTCGGCAGCGCCACGAAGGAAGCCCAGGCCGCATTGCTGAAACCGTCGCCCACCGAGCGCGAAGCATGGCTTGACCAGCGGGTCGAGACCGAGCAGATCTGGGCATCACCTGATCACTGGACCGAAGCCGGAAGTCGGGCCAAGGGTGCGCTCATGTTCGACTACGGCGTGCAGCCCCGCAACACCGTGCACCAGTACAACGCCATCGTGAAGTCGCCTCGTCGCGAAGACGCATTACGCACCGTCACGGTGCCCACCCTGGTCATGCACGGCACCGTCGACTCATTGATCACGCCACCCGGAGGCGAACGCACGGCCGAGGTCATGGCGAACGCCACGTTCATCCCGCTCGAAGGAATGGGTCACGATCTGCCTGCCTTCTACTGGCCGATCATTGCTGGCCATGTGGCCGAACTCGCCGCCAGCGTGGCGTGATTCTCGCGTCATGACCGAGTTCTTCACCACCGTCTCTTCACCGATTGCCTTCGAGGGCCCCGACTCCGACAACCCGTTGGCGTTCCGGTGGTACGACGCCGAACGAGTTGTGGGCGAGCGCACCATGGCCGAGCATCTGCGGTTTGCCGTGGCCTACTGGCACAGCTTCAACTGGGATGGCTTCGACATCTTTGGCGCAGGGACCATGGATCGCCCATGGCTGAAGGAGGGGGCGCATCCCATCGACCAAGCCAAGCAGAAGATGGCGGCGGCGTTCGAGTTCTTCGAGAAGCTGGGCGCGCCGTATTTCTGTTTTCACGATGTCGACATTGCTCCCTCGGGCAACACGTTTCGCGAACATGCGTACCATCTCGACGAAATGGTCGACGAAGCCGCTCGCCATATGGAGCGCACCGGAGTTCAGTTGTTGTGGGGCACCGCCAACCTGTTTTCGCATCCACGGTTCCAGGCGGGCGCGGCGACGAACCCCGATCCCGAGGTATTCGCCTATGCAGCAGCGCAGGTCAGCCAATGTCTCGAAGCCACGCATCGGCTGGATGGCGAGAACTATGTGCTCTGGGGCGGGCGCGAAGGGTACGAGACGCTTCTCAATACCGACTTGGCCCGCGAGCTCGATCAGATGGCTCGATTTCTGCACCTGGTCGTCGACCACAAACGCAAGATCGGGTTCCCGGGCATGTTGTTGCTCGAGCCAAAACCGTTCGAGCCGACAAAGCACCAATATGACTACGACGTTGCGGCGTGTCATGCGTTTCTCGAGAAGTACGACCTGATGGGGGAGATCCATGTGAACATCGAGGTCAACCACGCCACCCTTTCCGGCCATGATTTTGCGCACGAAGTGGCAGCAGCGCATGCCGCCGGCATCTTCGGCAGTGTCGACGCCAACGCGGGCGACGATCGACTCGGTTGGGACGTCGACCGGTTCCCCGTGTCGGTCGAGTCGATGACGCTGGGCATGTACGAGATCTTGCGCGGCGGAGGGTTCACCAGCGGCGGTCTGAACTTCGACGCCAAACTGCGGCGCCAGTCGAGCGCGCGAGACGACCTCTTCCACGCTCACATCGGCGGCATGGACACCATGGCCCGAGCACTGCTTGCTGCCCATGCCATGATCGACGACCAAACACTCAGCGCCGCCATCCACGAGCGATATGCAGGGTGGAGTGGCACGCTCGGACACGACATCATGGCGGGCAACGCATCACTCGAGTCGTTGCGTGACCATGTCCAGATGAGCGTCGAGCCCACGCCGGTGTCGGGCCGCCAAGAGATGCTCGAGAACCTCGTGGCTCGCTATGTCGAGCGAGCACGCTGACACCGAGTTCATGAACGCCGAACTGTAGTTCACGTTTCGCCCATTCGCCGTCAGTGATTTCGCGATGATGCACGGGTGGTTGAACGAGCCGGGCGTGGTGCGATGGTGCTAACCCCCCCCCTGCAGCCTCATGATCTTGAGCCGCCCGAAGTGCACGTTATGCCGGAGGGTGGGCCCAGGTGCTACTGTCTCTTTATGGAGATTATGTGCCCAGGGTGTGGATGGAAGCCTCAACTGTCATCGAGGTGGCGGTGCGCCGTGGGCTGCTCTCATATATGGCACACGTTCGAAACGCACGGCGTGTGCCCGGCGTGTGCCAGGCAATGGCATCACACCGCATGCCCGGCGTGTCGTACCTTGCATCGGCACCGCGACTGGTACCACGAGGTCGACGTCAGAGATCACCAGCCGACGTCGGATCTTCTGATTGATCTCGTAGCTGATGCCTCGACGGTAGAACCGGTCCTGTAGCTGTTACCCGGGCGCCTCGCCAGGTCGCCGGCGAGAGCTCGACCGAGGAAGGCTTCTTTGTCGGCCACCCAACGATGCGACGTCGGATGGTCGACCACGAACCCTTGTGATCCATGGAATGTTCCGGGGTACACATGCAGTTCGCACGCCACGCCGGCCCGGCTGAGCGCAGTCGCAAGGCGGGCAATTCCACCGAGTCTGGCCGGTTGGATCTCGGCACTACTGTGTGTCGACGAAGATCTGGTGCCCGGGCTGTGAATGGAAGCCGCAACCGTCACCCAGGTGGGTCTGCGCAGGCGGCTGTCGTTACCGCTGGAACACGTTCGACACCGGCGGTGTGTATCCGGCCTGCGCCAAGGTGTGGCACGATACCCAATGCCTGAGTTGTCACAATCGGTATCCACCTGTCGACTGGCATCACGCCGACGGAGAACACCCGCTGGCGACCCATGATCTCATCGATCTCTTGTCCGGTGTACCGGTGGTGGAATCGGTTGCGTAGTGCCGAGCGTTGGCGCAGGGCTGGCTCGATGCAGCGTCTTCGCCTGGTGGGGTGGCAGACTGGCCACTCTGTTGCAACATGCTGGGAGACCCTGTGAAAACTGACTTGTTGATCGGTGGCGAGTGGCGCCCCGGAAGCGCCGGCGAGCGAATCGAAGTGGTCGATCCGTCGAACGGCGAGGTGATCGACTCGGTGGCTGCGGGCAATGCCACCGATGCGTCGGCTGCTGTCGACGCCGCGGCGGCAGCACAATCGGGTTGGGCGCAGACGGCGCCACGAGAGCGAGCCGAGATTCTTCGAAACTGCTGGCAAACACTCATGGAGCACAGCGATGAACTCGCCGACCTGATCGTCAAAGAGAACGGCAAGCCTCGTTCCGATGCCGTGGGTGAAGTGTCCTACGCCGCAGAGTTCTTCCGCTGGAATGCCGAAGAAGCTGTTCGCATCCAGGGGTCGATTGGCATGGCTCCGGGCGGAGACAAGCGCATCATCGTGCAGCACCCGCCGATAGGCGTGGTGGTCATCGTCACTCCGTGGAACTTCCCGGCCGCGATGATCACTCGCAAACTGGCACCAGCACTGGCCGCGGGAAATGCGGTGGTGATCAAGCCACCGGCCGAGACCCCACTTACTGCGCTGCGGGTTGCCGAATTGTGCGAAGAGGCAGGTGTGCCCGCAGGTCTCATCAACGTCGTCGCGGCGCAAGATCCCGGCGCATGGTTCGACGCTGCGGTCGAGAACAAGGCGACCCGCATGGTGTCGTTCACCGGCTCGACCAACGTGGGTCGTATGTTGCTACGTCGTTCTGCTGATCGGGTCCTGAAGACCGTGATGGAGCTGGGCGGCAACGCACCGTTCATTGTGTTCGACGACGCCGACATCGACGCTGCGGTCAGCGGCGCCATGGTCGCCAAGATGCGACACAGCGCCGAGACCTGCACGGCTGCCAACCGCTTCTACGCCCATGCCGACATCGCTGGCGAGTTCACTACCAAACTTGCCGCCGCCATGTCCGAAGTCAAGGTCGGGAACGGCTTGGCCGACGGCGTCGACTGTGGACCGATGATCACCGCCAAGGCGGTCGAGAACATACATGACCTGGTGCAGGCTGCGGTCGCCAACGGTGCGGTCGCCGAGTTGGGTGGCAACCCGATCGATGGCCCCGGCTTTTTCTATGAGCCCACGGTGCTCGCCAACGTGGCCCACAACTCACCCATTGCGGGCGAGGAGATCTTCGGCCCGATCGCACCGGTCATTCCGTTCACCAACACCGACCAGATGATCACCGAAGCCAACGACACCGAAATGGGATTGGCGGCATACGTGTACACCGAGGACTTGCGGCGAGGCCTGCAGGTCAGTGAACGATTGCAGAGCGGCATGGTGGGCCTGAACCGCGGCGCCATGAGCGATCCGGCAGCACCATTCGGCGGCATGAAGCAGTCGGGTCTGGGGCGTGAAGGTGCCAGCGAGGGCATCTACGAGTTCTGCGAAACCCAATACATCGCCGCCAACTGGTAGCCGAGCAGCTTCTCTATCCAGTCAGGCACGAGGCAGACTGTCACCATGGCTGCACCCCTGATGGATCGGTACCCATCGATCAGTGATCTCGAGGCACGTGCTCGCAGGCGCATGCCCTTCTTCAGCTGGGAGTATCTGGTCAGCGGCACCGGAGCTGACCAGGCGGTGCAACGCAACGCCGATGCGTTGGCCGAGATCACGCTGGTACCTCAATTGCTCAAGGGCAAGTTCGACCCCGCAGTCGAGACCGAACTCTTCGGCATCAGCTACGCGTCGCCGATCGGTATTGCGCCGGTCGGACTGACCGGACTGATCTGGCCCGGTGCCGACCAAGCCTTGGCTGTTGCTGCCGCCGACCGCCGCATCCCGTACTGCATGAGCACTGTGTCCACCACGCAGCCCGAAGATGCTGGACCCGCAGCCGACGGCATGGGATGGTTCCAGCTCTATCCGCCTCGCCAAGCCGACATGCGAATCGATCTGATCGAACGGGCCCAGGAATCGGGATTCACCACACTCGTCGTGACTGCCGATGTGCCTGCTCGCAGCCGACGCGAGCGCCAGGTCAAGGCCCGGATCCGCGTCCCACCAAAGATCGGTCCCAAGCTGATTGCTCAGTCGGCAATGAACCCGGCATGGTCGATGGGCGTGCTGCGTCACGGCCTGCCGCGCTTCCGCACGCTCGAAAAATACGTCGATAAGGCAACCATGCAGAACATCGCCGGCTTCGTCGGCGCCAGCCTGGGCGGCACGTTGTCCTATGACTACTTGTCCGATGTTCGCAACGAGTGGCGGGGCCCGCTCGTTGTCAAAGGCATCTTGGACCCGAACGACGCCGAGCAAAGTCTGGATCGCGGCGTCGACGCCATCTGGGTGTCGAACCATGGCGGGCGTCAACTCGACGGCGCGCTCGCAGCAATCGACGCCTTGCCGGCAATCCTGGAGCAGATCGATGGGCGCGTCCCTGTCATCTTCGACAGTGGGATACGGTCCGGCCTCGACGTGGCCCGAGCGTTGGCCATGGGCGCAGATTTTGTCTTTGCCGGTCGAGCTTTCCTGTTCGGTGTGGCTGCTCTGGGCGCACCCGGCGCCGGCCATGCCTACGACGTGCTCGCCGACGAACTCATCAACGTCATGGCCCAAACCGGCTGTCGACAACTCGCCGACCTACCCCTGCGCCTGAACCACCGTCACTAGCTCACCCGGCATTCTTCCGCACCCTGCTAGATCTCTTCGGCCACGCCGGCGGGAAGTATCTCGATGAGCAGGTCGCCGGGTTCCACCGCGGCTGCGGGCGGCACGACAACGCGTGTCACGGTGCCGCCGACCGATGCAGAGATGGCTGATTCCATCTTCATGGCTTCGATCACGGCCACCGATTCTCCGGCTTCGACCACGTCGCCCGGCGCCACGTTCACATTGACCACACCGCGGAATGGTGCGGGCACATGGCCAGGATTCTGGGCACTGGCCTTCTCGCTCTCGACCAGGTTGGACGACGCCTGACGATCGCGTACATCGATCGGCCGGAACTGACCGTTGAGCCGGAACACGACCGAGCGATTGCCATCGTCATTGGGCTCGCCGACCGCTTCGAGGCCGACCAGCACTTTCACGCCGGGACGTAACTCGACGGTGCGGTCTCCCTGATTCAGATCGAGTCCGTACCAGAAGATGCGCGACGGCAGCACCGCCAGGTTTCCGTAGCGAGCGGCTTGCTCTTCGTGATTCGCCGCCGGACCGGGCAGCAGCAGGCGATTCAGCACCTTACGGACATCGTCGCCCTGTAGTGCCGCTTCGTCGGCCGGGTCGAGCTCGACGGGAGTGGGGGTGTATGTGCGCCCCACCAAGGCCTTGGTGCGGAACGGTTCTGGAAAGCCTCCGGGCGGCGTGCCCAGTTCACCGTGCAAGAACTTGATGACGCTCTCGGGGAGATCGACGGACTCGGGGTCGGATTCGAGTTGATCGGGGGTCACCCCTGATGCGACCAGGTGAAGTGCGAGGTCGCCAACGACCTTCGAGCTGGGCGTGACCTTGATTGGTCGCCCGAGCAGCACGTTGCACGCCGCATACAAATCTTCGACTTCTTCGAAGCGATCACCGAGACCGAGGGCGATTGCCTGCTGACGAAGATTCGACAGTTGGCCACCGGGAATCTCGTGCTTGTACACGGTGCCAGTAGGGGCCGTCAGGCCGGCCTCGAACGGCTTGTACATGGCGCGTACCGCTTCCCAGTAGGGCTCAAGACGGCCGACGGCGTCGAGCGACAATCCCGTGTCGCGTTCGGTGAACTCGGTGGCGGCAATGATGGCGGACAACGATGGTTGGCTGGTCATGCCAGACAGCGGGGGAGCAGCGCCGTCGACGGCATCGACGCCGGCATCGACCGCAGCAACATAGGTCGCAAGCTGGCCGCCGGACGTGTCGTGGCTGTGCAGGTGCACTGGTGTGTCGAAGCGTTCTCGTAACCCGCTGATGAGCTCGATGGCAGCGGGTGCTCGGAGCAGACCGGCCATGTCCTTGACGCACAAGATGTGGGCGCCGGCCTGGACCAGGTCGTCGGCCACGCCCAGGTAGTAGTCGAGCGTGTACAGCTCTTCGCTCGGATTGGTGAGGTTGCCCGAGTAGCAGATCGTGCCCTCGGCTATTGCGCCGACTTCGATGGCCGCTTCGATTGCCGGGCGCATCTGCTCGATGTCGTTGAACGCATCGAATACTCGAAAGATGTCGACACCGGTGCGGTGAGCTTCGGCCACGAAGGTGCGCGCAACGACATCGGGGTACGGCGAGTAACCAACGGCGTTGCGACCACGGATGAGCATTTGCAGACAGAGATTCGGGGCCGCCTCGCGCAACGCTTCGAGCCGCTTCCACGGGTCCTCGTGCAGGAAGCGCAAGGCCACGTCGAAGGTGGCGCCACCCCAACATTCGAGGCTGAGTAGCTGCGGCAGGGCGTGGGCGATCGCTTCTGCACCGCGAGTCAGGTCGATGCTGCGCACTCGGGTGGCCAGGATCGACTGGTGGGCATCGCGAAGGGTGGTGTCGGTGACTGCCAGCGCAGTCTGGTCACGCAACGATGCAGCAAAACCTGCGGGGCCGAGTCGATCGAGAAGCTGCTTGCTGCCCTCGGCGGGGGTACCGGTGACCTGGGGCAATTTGGTGTGCGGATCGAGTTCGGTGGGGGCGGTGCCGTGGGGGCGGTTCACGGTGACGTCACCCAGGTACCGCAGCAACCGAGTCGAGCGGTCGGCGCCGACCGACGCAGCAGTGAGTTCGGGTCGCTGATCGATGAACGTGGTGGTCACGCTGCTCGAGCGGAAGTCCTGGTCGGCCAATACCGCCTGCAGGAAGGCCAGGTTGGTGGCCACGCCTCGTACTCGGAACTCGGCGAGCGATCGTTCGGCTCGGCGGACGGCATCGTCGAACGAGCGGCCTCGGCACGTGAGTTTCACGATCAGCGAGTCGAAATAGGGGGTGATCTCGTGGCCGACGAACCCGCCGCTGCCATCGAGGCGGACGCCTGCGCCGCCGGGCGTGCGGTACGCCAGCAACCGGCCTGTGTCGGGTCGGAAATCGTTGGCCGGGTCCTCGGCGGTGATGCGGCACTGCAACGCAAAGCCCCGCAGCACGATCGCTTCTTGGTTCAGGCCCAGGTCAGCCAGCGTCTCACCGCTCGCGATGCGCAACTGTGCTTCGACCAGGTCGACGTCGGTGACTTCTTCGGTGACGGTGTGCTCGACCTGGATACGTGGGTTCATCTCGATGAAGACATGGCGGCCGCTCTCGTCGACCAGGAATTCGACCGTGCCTGCATTGACGTAGTCGATGTGATTCGCAAACCTGACGGCATCGGTGGTCAGCGCGTCGCGCATGGCGGCGGTCAGGTTCGGTGCGGGTGCGATCTCGACGACCTTCTGGAACCGGCGCTGCACCGAGCAGTCACGCTCGTAGAGATGAATGACATTGCCCTGGTTGTCACCCAGAACCTGGACCTCGATATGGCGGACGTCGGTCATTGCTTCTTCTAGGAACACGGTGTCGTCGCCGAATGCGCTGAGTGCTTCGCGTTTGGCAGCATCGACAGCTTCGGCCAGCTCGTTCGGGCTTTCGACCCGGCGCATGCCTCGGCCGCCACCACCGGCAGCTGCTTTCACGAAGAGCGGAAAGCCAATGTCCTGGCTGAGTGCAACCAGATCACTTTCGGCGGTGAGCGCGACCGATTGCTTCAGTACCGGAAGGCCGGCGGCCTCGGCGGCATCACGGGCCCGCTGTTTGTTGCCGGTCAGCTTGAGCGCTTGCACATTGGGGCCAACAAAGGTGATGCCAGCTTCTTCACATGCCTCGGCGAAATCGGGGCTCTCGCTCAGGAAGCCGTAGCCGGGATAGATGGCATCGGCGCCGGCTTCATTGGCGGCGGCCACGATGGCAGCAGGATCGAGGTACGCCCGCACCGGGTGACCGGGCTCGCCGATCTGGTAGGCCTCGCTGGCCTTGAGACGATGCAGGCTGTTGCGATCTTCGAACGTGTGAATCGCGACCGTCTCGATATCGAGCTGGTAGGCGGCTCGGAAGGCTCGGATGGCAATCTCGCCACGGTTCGCGACCAGCAGTTTCTTCATGGGTGCAGTCTGCCAGCAAACGCCGGCCCTAGGTTCAGGACTTGATTACCACTGTGTGTATTTCGCATGCTTCAGATCGTGATGAGTACAAAGTGATGAGTACAAATGAGATGATCTCGAGCAACGACTACGAGGGCCGAGAACTGCTCGAGTTGCGGCGCCACGGGAAGGCGACGGAGCAAGTCCAGCACAGGTGCGGTCACGAGCATGTTGGCACGACCGCAAGGTCTGCTCGACGCAGCACTGTTCACCGGAGGTAGGGACTACTTCTCATCGTTGAGCTACAACGGAGGCGTGGACGACAAACCAATCCGACTTCGAGCCGATGCGCTGGTGGTGCTGGCTGGCCCATCTGCCTCGGGCAAGTCGACCTGGGCCGAGCAATGGTTCCGACCTGGCCAGATCGTCTCGTCGGACCAGCTACGAGGCGTGGTGGGCGAACACCCGGGCGATCTGCGAGCCAGTGACGATGCCTTTGCGCTGCTCGACGAGATCGTGCAGCGGAGGTTGGAACGAGGCCTGCTCACGGTGGTCGACACCCTTGGCATGGATGCCGAGCGTCGGGAAGCATGGTTGGCCATGGCCGCCGATCACGACCGACCCTCGCACCTGGTGCGCTTCACTACCGATGCCGCCACGTGCCGCCGTCGCAACAAGGCTCGTGCTGGCGGGGTTCCCCCAAAGGTGCTCGCGGCCCAGCTGCAGAAGTGGTCAGAAGTTGCCGATGACCTCGGGGCGGGCTTTGGGCACGTACACGAACCTGGACCGGCGCGGGTGGTGCCTGCATCGCTCCTGCCGTCGGCTGCGGGTGCCGACACGCCGCGTGCGCTTCGGTTCGATCTGTTGATCTCGGCGTTCGAGTGGGGTGATGCCACCACCATTCCCGGTCGGCTCTCCGCCATTGCCCACGAAGCCGAGACGGCGGGCTTCGGGAACATCTGGGTCATGGATCACTTCATGCAGATCCCACAGGTCGGTCGCGAATGGGATCCCATGCTCGAGAGCTACACGACACTAGCTTATCTGGCGGCGCACACCGAGCGAGTCGGGCTGGGCGCGCTCGTGTCGTGCATCACCCATCGCAACCTGGGCCATCTCGGCAAGATCATCGCCACGCTCGACGTGCTGAGCGCAGGGCGGGCTCGCTGTGGCTTGGGGTTGGGTTGGTACGAACGCGAGCACCGGGCCTATGGCTACACCTTCCCGTCGGCCAGCGACCGGTACGAGCTGCTCGAGGACGCGCTCGAGTATCTGCCGATGCAGTGGGGACCGGGCGCTCCCGCCTACACCGGGCGACGATTCAGCACCCCTGAAGCGATCGGATACCCACGGCCGTCGCAGCAGCACATCTCGATCCTGGTCGGGGGCTCTGGCGAGAAACGCACGCTACGTCTGGCGGCTCGGTACGCCGACGCCTGCAATCTGTTCGGCGAACCCGACGTGGTGGCGAACAAAGTCGACGTGCTGCGCCGGCACTGTCTCGAGTTCGACCGTGATCCGGCCGAGATCGAGGTCACGCAACTGTCCAATCTGCTCGTTGCGGCCGACGCCAGCGATCTCGCACACCGCACCGCCACATTGAATCAGGGCATGACCCCCGAGTCCTTCGCCAGTCGAACGAATGCCGGCACCGTCCAGGACCACATGGGCCGCTTCGAGCGAATGGCCGATGCCGGAGTAGACACCGTGATCGTGTCCTTGGCCGATATCGGGCTCGACGGGTCAGCGAACAACTTCGCACGCATCATCGATCACTTCCGGCGCTGACGTAACGCTCGGTGAGATCAGCTCAGGGAGCGGTCGGCTAGCAGTGCTTGGGCGCGAACGAGTGCGTTCATCAGCTCACCAGTGGTCGGGCTAGCAGTGCTTGGGCGCGAACGAGTGCGTTCATCAGCACCTGTGGTCGGGCGGATCAGCTCAGGAGCTGTCGGGCGACGAGTGCCAGGCCGCCGACAAGTGCGATCACCAACACCAGCGGGCGAAACCATGGCCGGTCGAGATGGGGACGCACCCAGCGGCTGGCGATGAGCCCGGCGATGACACCCGGCATCAGCCAGGCCAGCAAGCCCGCTTCCTCGCGGCCGAAGTTGCCACTGAGTAACAGCGTGAAGAAGCCGATCGTTGCCACCGACAAGATCAAGAGCGATGCCGTCGGTCGCATCATCGAAGGTTTCATGTCGGAATATACGCAAACGAGTGGAGGTCCGGGCAGGGCTGCGGTGAGTGACGAGAAGGCACAGACGGCTCCGGCGACGGTCTCGGCCCGGGGTGTGCGCGCCAGTGTCCAGCCGGCCAACAGCATCGCCGCCGCTATGGCCGTGAGGGATCCGACCATGATGGCGAGCAGTTTGTCCGACATCATTTCGAGAACGAGTAGCGCGCCGATCACTCCAACCGGTACGCCCAGAAGCCCCTTCTTCCATGCCTCAAGATCTGCCGAATCGTACTCGGCCAAGACGTGTCGTATGCCGACGATCTGTCCGGCGAGAAGCAGTGGACCCGGTGCAAATGCCGGGTCGATCGACACCAATGCAGGCGCAGCGACCAACCCGAGGCCGATGCCTATGGACCCGTGCACGATGGCGCCGGCCATCGCCAGTCCAAAGATGATGGCGATCTCCACTCCCGTCACGATCTGCACACTAGTGCCGCACCCGAGCCAGCGGTAGAGGCAAACCCGCGGATGGCATGCAAATCGCCGAGAGTGCTCCACGCAGTACTGCGCGAGACACAGCACGTCCAACTAGGTTGAGTCCATGGACTTGGGAATCACAGGCAAACGTGCCGTCGTAGCTGCATCGACGTCAGGCCTCGGCCTGGCATCGGCGATCGCGCTGGCCGACGCCGGGTGCAAGGTCGTGGTGAACGGGCGGACCGAAGAACGTTTGGCCGAGACGGTGCCCAAGGTGACCGGCTCGATCCCGGTCGCAGGTGACCTGTCCACTCGCGCGGGCGCCGAAGCCTTCATCGAAGCGGCAACCGACGCCCTCGGCGGTGTCGACATTCTGATTACCAATGCCGGCGGCCCTGCGCCCGGCAACTTCGCCGAGACCGATATCGGCGACTACGCAGCAGCACTCGAGATGAACCTGGTCTCGATGGCAGCCATGGTCAAGCGTGTGGTGCCCGGCATGCAGGACCAGCACTGGGGCCGCATCGTTGCGATCACCTCGACCTCGGTGCACACACCGATGCCGAACCTGATCTTGTCGAATACGGCCCGATCTGGTCTGACCTCGCTACTCAAGACGCTGGCCCTCGAAGTGGTTGGCGACGGCATCACGGTGAACACGGCGCAGCCCGGTCTGCACCTGACGCCTCGCGTGACCGACTTGTACTCGGGGAACCTCGACGACATGGCGGCGTTGCAGCCGACCGGGCGAATCGGCGACGCCACCGACTTCGGACAAGTGGTGGCCTTTTTGTGCTCCGAGCAGGCGAACTACATCACCGGCGTGTCGATTCCAGTCGACGGTGGCCGCTTCACCCAACTGCAGTAGAGAGCCGGCCGACAAGGGAACCCGATAGCTCGACGTCCGGGCCATCTGGGTCTCTACTGGCGAACATCGGCCAGCTGGATGAGGTCGTTCGGTTTCACGGCACCCATCTCTGCGTGGTTCCAGCGGTGAGGCACTCGAGAGAAACAACCCGTCCGGTGCGATCGAAGATCGGCTGGTAGGCCATATCGAGGCTGCCTCCCGCGGGACGGCCTTACGCAGCTCGGGAAGCAGGTGTACCTGACGTTCGAAGCCTTGCGAAAGGCGTGGATGGAAGATCTGGAAGGAGCCGCGGACATTTCGCTTGCCCTCCTGGAGAGCAAGATCGACATCCGCCAACAGCTTCTCGGGGTCGGCGCCGTCACGCCGAGCGAGGGAAATTCCCGAAGTTACCGAAACCCGAGTTTCGCCAACGCTTGTGGCTATGGGCTTTACGGTGGCTCTCGCAATGCGTTCGTTGACCTCGTTGGGCCAGTGCCGGTTCAGGTTCTGGACCGGAGTGACAACCACGAACTCATCGCCGCCCACTCGTGCGAGGTACTCCCTAAGCAGTCTCTTGACCCGATCCGCATATGCGACCAGTAGTTCGTCGTCTGCTTGCTGACCAAGGGAGTCGTTGACAAGCTTCAAGCGGTCGATTCCGAAGAGCGACACGGCAGGGGGGTGGTCGTCTCCTGCACGGAACCTGCCGCCGCTGCTCGACCGGCACGGTCGATGCGAAAGTGGTGTTGTCCGCATTGATGTTCAGGATCAGGTTGTTGCCGAGGAAGGCAATTGCGATCAGTAGCGATGCCGACACGACGAAGAAGTAGATCGGCGTGTGGGAAGAGAACTTCTCGGATGTCGCCGAGTCATCGACCGACGCAACGTCGACAGGAGTGGTCGTGTCCAGCTCGAGGTCTGCCGTGGCGGCAGGCATGTGAAATTTGCTTCTTTGCCACTCTTTGGTGCGCTCGGGGCACGACGAGTGAACATGTAACGTCCTCTCGGGAGGGCTACACGTGCAAAACCCGGAGCGTCAGGCGTCGGTGAAGGGCTGGAGCAGAGGCATCTGGCGAGCGTCAGCAGCGCGCCATGGACTGGATTTCAGGTGATCCGATGACGCTTCCGCCTCGATTTTGGCGGCCCGAGGGGCTCAGTCGATCGAGATGAACAGGACGAGCTGCCAGCCAGGATAATCCGGCAGCGACAGTCGATGTTGATCGAAGGAGAGCGTGCCGGTGGGGTGGTTGATCACCCGGAGCTTGGGCACCAGCGGCGCAACATCATGGCGGTCCCAGGCGTCGCTGAACGAGCGGTGCTTGGCCCGCAGCTCGACTGACAGCTCGACCAACATTTCGCTGGGGAACAACGCCATATGGGCCCGAAATTGGCGGGTGAGTCGTTCGACTTCGGTGGGCCAGTCATCGATGAAGTCCTGCAGTTCGCCGTGCTCGAGGAACAGTCGGAGCAGGTTCGGGTTCTCGCCGCTGGTTTTGAGTAGGGGGAACAGTTCTTCCTCTGCTCGGTTCCAGGCGACCAGATTCCAATGATGATCGAGCAGGTATGCCGGGTTCGGATTCAGCCCATCGAGCAGCCGGCGTTGACTCCGATTGGGAGAGGAGTCGATGGCCTCGGCCGCCAATCTCACCCCGGCCAGGCTGAACAGGTGAGTCCGCTCGGTAGCGCTCAGCCGAAGCGCCGCGGCCAGTCCACCCAGTACCTCGGCACTCACGCGATTGGCTCGTCCTTGTTCGAGGCGAGTCAGCCAAGAGACACCCAGGCCGGCGAGCACGGCCACCTCTTCACGACGCAGGCCCGGGGTCCGACGGTTGGAGCCGCCGGGCAGACCCACTGCGGATGGGTCGAGTCGCTCGCGGCGCGTGCGTAGGAAGTCGCCCAGTTCAGAAGCACGCATCATGGCCTCCAGCATGGCGCGCCGCCGGCCCATTGTCCTACCACTGGTGGTACCACCATTGTCGAGGGTCTTCTCAACCGGCCGGTTGTAGCGCAGAGTGGAGCGATGCCCTCGACCAGTTCCTCATCTATGCACGCGCGGTCGATGCCACAGTTGAGCGATCGCGCCGCTCAAGGATCGGCGTCGGCGATTCGCGATCTGCTCGATCAGGCGAAGAGGCCGGGCATGATTTCACTGGCCGGTGGCTTGCCCGACCCCACGTTGTTTCCGACAGAGGCGCTGGCAGTGATAGCACAACGGCTTGTTCACGATCACGGTCAGGAGGTCCTGCAATACGGCGTGACGGCCGGCGCGCCCGAGGTGAGACGGGCGCTGATAGCACTCTTCGGCGCGAGTACGGGTACAGGCGCGGAACGGCTGGTGGTCACGACCGGATCACAACAGGCTCTGGACCTGATCGCCAGGACTGTGGTGAACCCGGGCGATCAGGTCGTGGTCGGCGATCCGGACTATCTCGGCGGGCTGCAGGTCTTTCGCAGCTACGGCGCAGACCTGCGGCCGATCGCCATCGATGCAGATGGGATGGACACCGCCCAGCTCGAACATGAGTTGCAGCGAGGGCTTCGGCCCACGTGTTGTTACATCGTGCCGCACTTTCACAATCCGACCGGTGCCACGATGAGCGCTGAACGTCGTGAGCACCTCGACGGGCTGTCGCAGCAGTTCGGCTTCCTCGTGATCGAAGACGATCCGTACTGCGAGCTTTTCTATGGCGGCGTCGCGCCAGCAGAACATGCGGGTGATCCCGAGTTGACGGTGCAGCTGCGCAGCACGTCGAAGACACTCGCGCCGGGTCTGCGAATCGGGGTGCTTTCGGGTCCAGACTGGCTCACCGACCCATTGATCACAGCCAAACAGTCGGTGGATCTGCACACGAGTTCGCTGAGTCAGGCCATCGTGGCCGAAGTCGTGGCGTCGTCGTGGTTCGGTGCACATCTGCACAGCCTGCGCCAGGCCTATGGCCTCAAGCGCGATGCGTTGATCGCGGCACTGAAGTCGAACTTCGGCGACCAGGTCGAGATGGCCACGCCAGCAGGTGGAATGTTCTTGTGGGTTCGCTTCGTCGGCATCGGTGACACCAGGGCTTGGCTGTCACGGTGCCTGGATCAGGGCGTGTGCTTCGTGCCCGGATCAGCGTTCGCCGTACGCCGTGATCTCGACAACTACGCCAGGCTCAGCTTCGCCACCGGCAGTGTCGACGAGTTGACCGAGGCCGTCGCACGCATGCAAGCCGCCTGAACCTGCGTAACTGACCAGGTCAGTTACGCAGGTTGCCGACTTCATTGTCGTGCCGCACTGCCACGATGTGAAGCAGCTTCCCCATCTCCGATCGCGCGAGGTGATTGCCAAGCTGCAAGCCGGCGAGTCGCTCGAAAAAGGACACAAGCCCGATTGTCTCAACTGCTCGAGGGATTCGAGGTTCCTGTGTGCGCGGGCAGCAACGTCTGACGTGTAGATGCATCGGTGGTGCTTGGTGCAGGCATTCGCGGTGATGCCCTAGTGACCTCGGGCCGAAGGTGACAGAGGGGCGCTGCGAGATCTGTTGGGTATGCCGATCGAGGTCGTTGAGATCTGATCAGGCGACCGAGCCAAGCCTGCGCTGGAGGTCGACCGTGAATCTGTCCTAGGCTCGTTTCTCTGGGGGTTTGCTGATGGCAACACATGATCTGGTTATTCGGGGCGGCAACGTGGTCGATGGAACGGGTGGGGAAACCCGAACCGCCGACGTGGCCATCGATGGTGAAACCATCGTCGAGGTCGGCAAGGTCGACGGCACGGGAAGTCGTGAGGTCGATGCATCTGGCGCGCTGGTCACGCCCGGCTTCGTGGACATTCACACCCACTACGACGGTCAGGCCACGTGGGACAACCACCTGGCGCCGTCATCATGGCATGGGGTGACCACGGTGATCATGGGGAACTGCGGCGTCGGCTTTGCGCCAGTCCACAACGAAGACCACGACCAGCTCATCGAACTGATGGAGGGGGTCGAGGACATTCCCGGAGCCGCTCTGCACGAGGGCCTGGCGTGGAACTGGAACAGCTTCGCCGAATACCTCGATGCGGTCGAAGCCGTGCCCCACGACATCGACTGCGGCGCGCAGGTGCCGCATGGAGCGCTACGGCTACACGTGATGGGTGAGCGTGGTGCCAACCGCGAGCCGGCCACCGCCGAAGACATCGGTGAAATGGCAGACCTGGCACGCCAAGCAATCGAGGCCGGCGGTGTCGGCTTCACCACCTCCCGCACGGCGAACCATCGCACCAGCAAAGGTGAGCTCACGCCCACGCTGACCGCCGAGGCCGACGAGCTCATCGGTATCGCCGAGGGTGTCGGCGCTGCCGGGCGAGGCGTTCTGCAGGTGGTCAGCGACCATCTCGATGGCGATCACGAATTCGACATGCTGCGCACCATGGCCGAGCGATCGGGCCGGCCACTGTCGGTCTCGCTGGTGGCCACGCCGGTACTTCCGCAATGGCATCGCATGGCCCTTGGTCATATCGAGGCTGCCAACGCAGCTGGCTTGCGGGTGCGTGGCCAGGTTGCTCCTCGGCCTGTCGGGTTGGTCTTGGGCCTCGATCTCACGCTCAATCCGTTCATGACAACCAACGCCTGGGCCGACATTGCCGATTTGTCGCTCGACGGCAAGGTGGCAGCGCTTCGAAACCCCGATACGCGAGCGGCGATATTGAGCGAGATGGGCGGCCCTCGCAGCACGCTGCTCGGCGCCAAGCTGGTCGCCAAGTTCGACATCATGTTCGAACTGGCTGACCCGCCGAACTATGAACCGGCACCCTCCGACAGCCTGGCGGCTCGCGCCGCCGCTGCCGGCACATCTCCCGAGGCAATGGCGCTCGACATCTTGCTGGCCGAAGACGGTCAAGGGCTGTTGTACGTGCCGTTCGCCAACTATCTCGATGGCAGCCTCGATGTGGTCGAGGAGATGCTCAATCACCCGCTGACGATCCCTGGGCTCGGCGATGGAGGAGCTCATGTGGGCACCATCTGCGACGGCAGCTTCTCCACCACGCTGCTGACGCATTGGGGTCGAGACCGATCACATGGTCGTATTCCGATCGAACAGCTCATCAAGCAACACTGCCAGGACACCGCTGCTGCGGTGGGTCTCAGCGACCGAGGGCAGCTGCTTCCGGGTCTACGTGCCGATGTCAACGTGATCGACTTCGAGAATCTACAGGCGCTACGCCCCGAGATTCATCATGACCTGCCCGCTGGGGGGCGGCGACTGTTGCAGCGTGCCACCGGCTATGTGCACACCATCTGCGCCGGGCGAGAGATCTATCACCACGGTGTTTCCACCGGTGAGTTGCCGGGGCGGCTCATCCGCCACGCCGGGTAGCTGGCGAGCTGCACCGTCTTGGACGTTCACCTGTTCTTCAACCCAGCTGCAGCGGCTGGGCGCTCGGCCATGCGGCTGGGCGCGGCACTGGCCACGCTGCGGGCACTGGGTGCCGACGTGTCGCTGCATCGGCCGGACTCTGCCGCGTCGGCTCGAGCCCGCATGCACGAGCTTGCCGGCGACGTCGAACGCATCGTGGTGGTGGGCGGCGACGGCATGGTTCACCATGCCGCTAATGCACTGGTCGGAACCAGCACGGTGCTCGGCATCGTCTCAGCCGGCACCGGCAATGATGCGGTGACATCGTTGGGTCTGTCCGACGACGTCGACGAGTCTGCTCGGGCGGCCATGCGAGATCCGGTGGCGATCGATCTGATCGAGTCGCGAGCCGGGCTTGCGGTCACCGTCGCCACCGCGGGGTTTAGTGCGTCGGTCACCGATCGGGCGAATGAGATGAGCCGAATCAAAGGCGGTGCCAAGTACACCCTTTCTGCGCTGATCGAGCTCCCGAGACTGCAACCACATGTAATGGAGATGACGCTCGATGGTGTCGAACACGAGATCGAGGCCAACTTGATCGCGGTGGCGAACACCCGGTACTTCGGCGGGGGCATGGAGATCGCCCCCGATGCTCGACTCAACAACGGCGAACTCGACGTCGTGGTCATCGGGCCGGCGTCTCGAGCAGTGTTTGCCGCGGTGTTGCCGACGGTCTTCAGCGGTCGTCATGTCAAAAGCCGCCATGTCACCGTGCATCGAGCCAGCAAGATCGAACTCGCGGGGGCTGACCTCGATCTTCGTGCCGACGGCGAAGACTATGGTTCGCTGCCAGCCAAGTTCACCGTGCGCCAACAAGCACTCTTGGTCGCAGGAGCAGTCATCGCCTGAGCCCAGGCTTTCTGAACCGATGGCGCAACTACTCGCCCGATCGGTTCAGAAAAGTCAGATGTCGGCGATGTAGGTCACGGTTACTGCTCGGGGTTGACATGGTGACCGACCGAGGTGAGCCATGGGCCAGGGTCGAATCGCTCGAAATTAGGATCACTCCGGCGTCGTTCTCGTCGTCCAAGTAGGCGTAGCGCCCGGTCTCGAACTGGCTGGTCGGTGTGATCTGGTTGACTTGCCCTGCGGTGCGGTAGTTGGCATGGCCCGATTCGGTGACTCGATACTGTTCGTCGAGGCCCGATTCGGTGACTCGATGCTGTTCGTCGAGGTAGGTGATGGTGTCGGGTCCGGGTTCGACGCCGAGTTCTCGTGGTTCGAACGCGCCAGTTCATGTCGCGATCGGGTTCGACCCCGAAGCGCCACCATTGCCCTTCGGCATGCTCGGCCAGGTAGTCCTGCCACAAGATGCCGTCGAAATCGAAGGAGACCACGCCAAAGATCACACTGTCGACACCTCGCCAGCTCAGGGCTTCAGGTAGTGGTGGGATGCGCAGAGTCTGGTGGAGGTTGGCGTTCGCTTGGTTTCGGGTTGCGACGGGGGCTGTGGCTGGGCGCGCCAGTGAGTTCGGGAGTGCCCTTCCAGTGTTCGGCTTCAGGTAGTGGTGAGATGTGCAGAGTCTGGGCGCGGGTCACGAAGCAGGCACCGGCCGACACCGAGGGCGCTGCAGGCCGGTGCGCAGCGGAGATTTCTGCCAGCGCTGGCTTCATGTCAAGAGCGGGGCTTGGCCATTCGCAGGCTTGGGCGGTCGTTGTGCCGGCAGTTCGTGGCGGAGCGCTGGTCGTAGCTTCCATTCACCTGTACGGCGGTCTTTGAACAACGTTTGCTCTTCGGCGTGGAGACGGCGATGGCAGTCTTCACAGACCAGGGCGAGTTCGTCGATGTTGGTCTGCCCTCGAGCTGCCGAGCTCCAAGGCATGATGTGATGAGCCTGACATCTGCTGTGGTGCGCTCCGCACAGCACACAGCCCTTGTCGCGAACGATCAGGCCGATGATCTGGCCTTCTGATGCCAGCCGCACCTGACGGCCCAGCCACAACGGCTGACCATCGTTGTCGAAGATGGCGCCCACCAAGTAGGGGTCGGCGCCAAGGTACTGAGCGAGCACCGAGTCGGCGATGGGGCCGTTGCCGATCACCTGCGCCACTTGGCTGTGGTCGAGCCCTGCCAGCTTTACCAGTGTGACCCCAACGACGATGACTGGTCGGGTCGTGGTGAGCTTCGGTGTGTATCGCCTGCTCGGACGAGCTGGCGGGGCTGATGCTGCAGGGTCACATGACCCGGGTTCGGTCTCAGCGTCAGCGGTGTGGGTGCCGGTGGTGAAGAAACTGGCTGCTGCGTCGAACCTACGTTGGTCGCCGCTGCGGGGGTGATGGTTGAACGGGAGATCTCGCCCGCCATCGTGTTTGTAGAACGCGTTTGATCGCCCGGTGACAAGGCCCCAGATCTGGTCGATCGTTTCGCGGTCACCAGCGAACATGACCGCGTCGCAGCCGTCCTTGGTGCGAAAGCGTGATGCCCGTCGCTTGCGACGCTGGCGGTCGTGACGGGACTGCTCTTTGTCTGACGACGAACTCTTGGCGACGAAGTCGTCGATCACCGACTTGCCCTTGTCGGGATCGACGGCAGCGACCTTGTCGATCAGGTCCTTGTCGGTCAGCGAGGCGCCGCCGGTCTTGTCGGCCGAGTCGGCGAGCAACTCGACCTGCTCACCCGATAGCTCGCCTTGGTCCATCTTGTCGGCTAGGTCCTCGTTCGCTTTGACCGCAGTAGCTCGTTTGGCGCTGCGGCGACGGGCAGCCCGGGAGGTCTTGCCGCCTTTGCCGGCGATTGATTCGGCCACCTTGGTGCTGCCGGTGCTGTCGACCACCGTTGCCAATGCACGAGCTTCGGCGGCGTCGAGCTGGTTGCGAAATCGCGCCAACACCGGGACCGCAAGACGGGCTGGCAGATGCGACACATGATCGAGCACAACACCCATGGCGGCATCGGCCTGCTCACGAGACGGACCGTCGTCTCGGTCGAAGTTTAGTACCGCTGCCATACCTCCATCATGACCAGGGGGTGTGACAATCTCGGCCCGAAAAAGCGCTCATTCGAAAGAAATCCAAGAAGATCTCCGGCGTCGGCAAGACTGGAGCGGTGGCTGATCTCAGCGGAATGCGCAAGCAGTATCACTTTTGGCCGGGGCGCCAAGGCCGCGACGCATGGGACGTCGATCGATCGATCGAGTTGGCAAATGGTCTGCCGGCCGAGCTCGTGCCACTCGACTCGATTGGCGAGATCGATTCGCCCTACTGGTTCGACGCCAACCACCCGGCGACGGTTCGTGCGGTCGTGGAGCACGCCCGGCTTATCGCCGAGGTCGATCCTCGCCTCCCCATCATCCTGGGCCCCGATGGTCGAGTGATGGACGGCATGCATCGCATCGCTCGCGCCCTACTCGACGGCCACGAGGTGATCGATTCCGTGCGGCTACCTGCCCTACCGGCGCCCGACTTCGTCGACGTGCAGCCCGGTGACCTGGCTTACGAACGCTGACCCTGTCATCGAGCTTGGCTCAGGAATATCTGTTGCCATAGGTGGTAGTGCGGCAGAACGGCCTGGAGCCAGGCTGCCCGGTCGGTGGCCAGAGCCGGGATCACCTGCGCTGCGTCGATGTGATCTATGGGTCGAAGGTGAACCGACTTCAACAGCGGCTGGATCTCAGGCGCAAGGTACGGCACACCGGTGGTTCGCTCACGAAGGACCACCTCGGCCCAAGGCCCGGATATCGCCGGCTGTCGACGGTAGATCCAACGACGGTAGATCCAACGACGGTAGATCCAACGACCGTTGTTGCCATCAGAAATCGTGAGGTCGAGAGCCCACGCCTCATCGGATCCCGGTCGCACCCACAGATTGTTGTGGTGATCCTCGCTTCGAAGCGGCGATCCATCCCATACGGACAAGACGCCGGCTGCGGCCAGATGGATCTGCCACCCATCGGGTACATCGGCGACAGCAGTTGCGTCAGTACGACAGAAACTCACATCGGAGTCATAGTGGTCTCGCCAGCTGCGGACAAGACGCCGGCTGCGGCCAGATGGATCTGCCACCCATCGAGTACATCGGCGACAGCAGTTGCGTCAGTACGACAGAAACTCACATCGGAGTCATAAAGGTCTCGCCAGCTGCGGCCAAGACGCCGGCTGCGGCCAGATGGATCTCCCACCCGTCGAGTACATCGGCGACAGCAGTTGCGTCAGTACGACAGAAACTCACGTCGGTGTCATCGTGGTCTCGCCAGCTGCGTCCCAGGTGCAGCTCCAAGGCATGTCCGCCACTGATCCACCAGGTGCATCGGCGAAAAGCTCGGCCACGGTCGCGACGCCGAGGGGCCGCCAGGGCCCAAACTGCGACGTCATCGCAGCTTCAGTCCCAGGCGACCTGCAGCGTGGTGGGGCCGCGGAAGTTGATGTTGGGGAAGTACGTCAGCTCCTGATCCTCGACGAGCCGAAGCGAGGGAATGCGCTCGGCCAGCATCTCGGTCATGACCTGGGTTTCGTACTTGGCGAAGCGAGCTCCCAGGCAGTAATGCACGCCTTTGCCGAACGAAATGTTGTGGGCGGCGTTGGGTCGATGAATGTCGAAATCGTCAGGGCGGTCAAAGATGTCGGGCTGGCGGTTCGCACCGGCAAAGTTCATGAAGATGGGTGTGCCTGCGGGAACGTCGAAGTCACCGACCTTGGTATCGACCGTAGTCAGGCGTCGCCAGCCGATCTGGCTGGAGTTGAACCGCATGACCTCTTCGATGGCATTCGGAATCAGCGACGGGTCAGCGCATATCTCGGCCCACACATCGCGGCGGGGAAGCAAGCACTGCAACGTGTTGCAGAACGCAGCTGTCACCGCTTCGTGACCGGCAAACGACAGTCCGTAGACGACCGACTCGACCTCGCGATAGGTGATGTCGTCGGGGTTTGCCTCGTGAGCGGTGATCAACTCGCTGGTAAAATCGTCGCCCCGACTGTCGCGTTTCGACGCCGTGAACTCGCGGCAGTAGCGCCAATACGCCAACATCTGCTCGGCGATCTCGGTCTGTTGGGCAGCGGTGGGTTTGCCCCACGAGAACGCCTTGCGATCGCCGCACCAGTTCTTGAGCATCTCGTCGTCTTGCTCGGGGAAGCCAATGAATCGGAACACGGTTTCGCCAGGGAGCGGGAAGGCAAACTGCTCCACGAACTCGGCAGGCGACCCGGTGGCCAGCATCTCGTCGATCAGCTGGTTTCCCCGCCGGCGCATGAACGGTTCGAGGGTCTTGATGCGCTTGTTGGAGAAGCCCTGACGGGTGTACTTGCGAATGCGGCCATGGTCCGGTTCGGGGCGATTCGACATGACCGCAACCGGGTTGAAGTCCGGAGCCGACAAGACTGCCTTGGTCTCATTGGTCAGCGGAAACACCGGGTCCTGCACGTTCACCGAGGCAAACGTCTCGTGATCGGCAAAGATCCGTTCGAGCTCGCGCATCTCGGTGACCACCAGATAGCCGAGCTCCTCGGCATAGAACACCGGGTGCTCGTCGCGCAGCTCCGACGCAATGCGGTATGGCTCTTGTAGGTAGTCCTCGTTCAGCGGGCTCCATGTTGCGTGCATGGGACAGCCAGCTGGCGGCGGGGGAGCGTCCGGTCGTTCCTGATGATATTTGTCGCCAGCCATAGTCCAGCCTTGTCGAAGCAGTGTCCAGCCTCGACACTACCGACTACTCGAAGACGTCGATGCCGCCGGTGAAGTCGTACTTGAAATGTGGGTCACCGGTCACGGTGCCGTCCATGCGAACGATGTGAGTTTCAGGCGCAGCGATGTCGATGAAATCGCTGACCTTGAGTTCGGAGACCACGTCACTGTGTGGATCAGGTGCTTCGTGATTCTGCAGCAAGATCGGCGTGTCACCCTCGAACACGCCCCGGGCTTCGAACCCGTCTGGCGAGTCGCTGAACGGTGTGTGGAATGAACCAGCTGCCTCGTAGGAGAACATGCCGTTCATTACTTGGTTGGTGCCTTCGCGATAGCCGAACCAACCCTTGGTCGTGAACGACATCGCCCGGCAGATGTGGAAGTGCGACGGGAAGTCGGGTGCACCCGGATCCATGCGGAATGCATACGCGACGGTATTGGTCGGCTCGTGAACGGTCAGCGCTTTGAAGTATGAACCTTCGGCTACTTCGACCCAGTCGAGATCGTTTGCCTGAACGTCTGCAGTGATGCTTTCGAGTTTGTCGAGTCCTAATGGCATTGGAAGCCCCCCTTGAGCTAGTGGCACATCTGTACCACTTTGACCATAACTCAGCTCTCAACCGAGAGCCATTTCTACTCCTCGAGCCGACCCATCCCTCGCTTCCGGGGTGCCGGTTGATCGGCCAACAACGCCGATCTTGCTGAAACCCGAGAGGGTGCGGCGAGGCGCTATCAGCTGAATCTCATGCTGAACGACCCGAGCGGGCCGTAGTCGAAGTGGAATTCATCGCCGGAACGAATGTCGATCGGCCGAGTGAATGAGCCCGCCAAGATGACCTGGCCTTTCTCGAGGCTCAGTCCCTGTTCGTGATAGCGACGAGCGAGCCAGGCTATGCCCTTGGCCGGGTGGCCGAGCACGCCGGCAGCAACGCCGGTCTCTTCGATCACACCATTGCGACTGCCGAGGGCACTGACCCAGCGAAGATCGATCTCCCGGGGAGCTATCTTCTGCTCGCCCATGATGATGCCGGCATTGGCAGCGTTGTCGCTGATCGTGTCGATGACCGTGCGGGTCCGGTCGGTGCTGGGGTCTCGGCGATAGGACCGAGCAGCGATGAGCTCGACTGCAGGAACGACGCACTCCGTGGCACCCAAGATGTCGTCTACGGACAGATCCGCGCCTGCCAGGTCACTTCCGAGCACGAACGCCAGCTCGATCTCGAGCTTGGGATCGCAGAAATCTGCAGCAGCCAGTTCGGTGTTCGGCGCAAAGACCATCTTGTCGGTCAGAAAACCCGAGTCGGGGGTGGTGATGTTCATCGCCGCTTGCATCGCTCGACTCGTCAGGCCGATCTTGTGGCCAACCAGCTCTTCACCCCGAGCAAGCTTGAGCTCCTGCCACGCGGCCTGGATCACATAAGCATCGTCGATCGTCAGCTCGGGATACTCGGCCGTCGTCTGGCGCATCTGCGTGGCATCGACTTCGGCTCGGTCCAGCAACGCCGCTTCGCCAGCTGCGATCTCAGGACTGATCATTCGGTGCCTCCAATTGTCCATGCGCCTGGCGCATGGACAATTCGGGTGGTCTTGGCGCGCAGGTCGGCGAGTTCGCGTAGTAGACGTTGCAGCGCCTTGTCGCCGAAGGCGTCCTCGATCTGGTTGTAGATGGCTTCGCTTTCTGGGGCGATTCGGGCGACGAGCTCGTAGCCGGCGGAGGTAAGTGTGATCTGGGCCCGTCGTTGGTCGGTGGCCACCGGTGCTCGATGCACCAGCTCGCGTGCTTCGAGATCCCTCAGGATTCGGGACAAGCTCGGCGCCAGCAGGAACGTGGCGTCGACGATCGCGCCGACTTCGAGGGGCTCGACGCTCGCCGAGAGCGCCCGCAGTACTCGCCACTGTTGTTCGGTCAGATCATGCTCGGCGAGCAACGGACGGAAGAGCTGCATGGTGGCTTCTCTGGTCTGCAGTAGCGCCATGGGTAACGACGCCGAGAAGTCGCGCATGGCGATCGCATCGCGGGAACTGGTGTCGGCTGATGCGCTCATTGCGGCTCGGGCACTTGATGATCGGCGCCTTCGGGGAAGGCGTCGGCAACGGTGTTGCGCAGCCTGCCGAGCTCAGGAACCGACACCTCGACCACATCGCCGGGCACCAACCACTTCGGCGGATCGAAACGAGCGCCCGCCCCCGTCGGCGTGCCGCTGAAGATGATGTCGCCCGGTCGCAACATGGTGAACGTCGACAGATAGTGGATTTGATAGTCGATCGAATACTTCATCGTGGCCGGCGTGTCGTCCTGGCGTAGTTCGCCGTTGACATGCGTGGTCAAGTGCAGATCTTCGACGTCGCCGATCTCGTCGATGGTGACCAGGTGCGGCCCGATCGAACCGGTCGACTCCCAGTTCTTGCCCTGGGTGACATTGAACTTGGCATGGCGAACCCAGTCACGAATGGTGCCCTCGTTACCCAGCGACAGGCCAGCGATATGGCCGCGAGCCTCGCTCACCGGAATGCGACGGCCGGGTTTGCCGATCACGACCACGATCTCGCCCTCGTAATCGAGCTGCGGACTCTCCGGCGGCCGCAACACGTTGCGATCGTGACCAGTGAAGGAATCGGGAAAGCGCACGAACACCGAGGGCCACGCCGCATCGCTCTTGTCTTCATACTCGGCACTACGGCCCCCATAGTTCACCCCGATGCAGAAGATCTTCTGCGGCCACGGCAGCAATCGCTCATAGGTGATATCGGCCAGTGCGTGATCGGCAGGCTCGTCGGCGAACTGCCGGGCTTCTTCGATACGCATGTGCCCAACCAGCTGACCGAGATCGGTGATGCCCTCGATGCGCTGCCGTTGCGCACTGCCCAGCTCGATCACGCCAGTGCCATCGCCTGTGAGCATGCCGTAGCCACAAGCATCACCCGCGGTATAGGAGAGGAACCTCACGCGGCCGTTACCTGCGCAATCGCAGCTTTGCTTCGCTCGGGCTGCTCTGCGGATGGAGTTACCTGCGCAATCGCGCCTTTGCTTCGCTCGGGCTGCACAGTTTGCTGCGCAGTCGCAGCTTTGCTTCGCTCGGGCTGCACAGTTACCTGCGCAGTCGCGGCTTTGCTTCGCTCGGGCTGCACAGTTACCTGCGCAATCGCAGCTTTGCTTCGCTCGGGCTGCACAGTTACCTGCGCAATCGCAGCTTTGCTTCGCTCGGGCTGCTCTGCGGATGGGGCCTGCTGCACGCTCGTTCTCACTCTGATGTCCCCAGTTCTTCGAAGATCACGTTGCGTCGAGATAGTACACATGTTAAACATCTATGGCAATAGCATGTCACAGCCGTAGACCCGGGGAGCACCGTCGGTGCCGCACATCACCATCGAGTACTCGGCCAACGTGGCCGAGCATCACGACATCGATGCACTCGTTGCCGCCGTGCACACCGCAGCACTCGACCATGGGTTACCGCCCACCGATGGTCTACGCACCCGTGCCGCGCAACGCGACCACTACCTGGTCGCCGACGGATCACCCGATCTCGCGTTCATCGCCATCGCCGTTCGCATCGGACCCGGGCGAGATGCCTCCACGAAGAGCGACTTCATCGCGACAGTGCTCGATGCTGCCGAATCCCAAACGGACAGCGAAGACGCATCGCTGGCAATCGCGTGGTCGATCGAGCTCAACGAGATCGATCCCGAATTCCGCATCAACCGCAACCATGTACGCCGCCGCCTGAACCAACAGAAGGAACAGAACTGATGGCCGACGCCACCACCTACGACGAGAACTTGGCCGCCGCGCCGGGCTATCTGGCCCGATTCGCCGAAGCGCCGTTGCCGCACCTGATCGGCGGCGAGTCAGCACCGTCGGTCTCCGGTGAGACGTTCGCCAATCAGTCACCGATCGATGGCCGCCATCTGGGCGATGTCGCCGCGGGCGACGCCGCCGATATCGATGCTGCTGCCAACGCAGCCGTGCAGGGCTTTGGCATATGGAGCGCCATGTCGGGTGCCGAGCGCAAGGTCATCCTTCACCAGGTCGCCGACCTGATCGAAGAGAACGCCCACCAGATCGCCGTGACCGAGTGCATCGACACCGGCCAGACCATGCGTTTCATGGGCCACGCCGCGCTTCGTGGTGCCGCCAACTTTCGATTCTTCGCTGACCAGGCGCCCGGCGCCAACGACGGACAATCGCTGCCAACTGCCGATCATCTGAACTACACCACTCGCGAACCCATCGGCCCCGTCGGCGTGATCACGCCGTGGAACACGCCGTTCATGCTCAGCACCTGGAAGATCGCGCCGGCGCTTGCTGCAGGCTGCAGCGTGGTGCACAAGCCTGCAGAGTGGAGTCCGTTCACCGCCCACCTGCTGGCTGAGATCGCGCTCGAAGCGGGCCTTCCCCCGGGTGTGCTCAATGTGGTCCACGGCAGGGGGGAGACCGCCGGTAAGAGCCTGACCGAACACCCCGACATCAAGGCCATCGCCTTCGTCGGTGAATCGTCGACCGGTTCGATGATCCAAGCCCAAGGTGCCCCGACACTCAAACGAGTGCACTTCGAACTCGGCGGGAAGAATCCCGTGATCGTGTTCGACGACGCCGATATCGAACGAGCACTCGACGCTGCCATCTTCATGATCTACAGCCTGAACGGCGAACGCTGTACCAGTTCCAGTCGAGTGTTGATCCAGTCGACCATCTACGACGAATTCACCGAACGCCTGGCCGAGAAGATGTCGCGCGTTCCGGTCGGTCACCCGCTCGATCCCAGCGCCATCATCGGCCCACTCATCCACCCTCGCCACCACGAAAAGGTCTGCAGCTATCACGACATCGCCGTTGCCGACGGGGCCACCGTGATCCGAGGCGAAGCGTGGGCCGACGCCCCCGAAGGTGGCAACTGGGTCACACCCGTGCTCTTCACCGGAGCCACCAACGACATGCGGATAGCCCAAGAAGAGATCTTCGGCCCTGCGCTCACGGCGATTCCGTTCGACGACGAAGCCGACGCCATCAAGATCGCCAACGACACCCAATACGGACTGGCCGGGTATCTGTGGACGCGAGACGTCGGTCGAGCGCACCGAGTTGCCCGTGCGCTTCAGGCCGGCATGATCTGGGTGAACTCGCAAAACGTGCGCCACCTACCAACACCGTTCGGTGGCACCAAGTCCAGCGGGATCGGTCGCGATGGCGGCGACTGGAGCTTCGACTTCTACATGGAAACCAAGAACATCGCCATTGCGTTCGACACTCATGCCGTGCCAAAGCTGGGCGGCTGAGGTCGACCATGAGTCTGTATTACGTGCAGAAGTTTCTCTACGAGCTGAACCGAGACGAAGCAAAACAGCAGGCCTACATCGCCGACCGCACGGCGGCGCTCGACGGCTTCGAACTCACCGGCGAAGAACGCACCGCACTCATCGAGCCCGATATCGGGCTGCTGTTCCACCTGGGTGTGAACGGTCAGATACTCATGCATTTTGCGGCGCTGCACCAGATCGAATGGGCTGACTATCTGCAGCGCATGCGCGATGGCATCACGGCACATGGCCCGGTACGCGAAGGTGTGTACGCCATGACCGGTTATGAAGGAACCGACGCCCACGCCAAGAGCCTGGGTCAAGAGACAGCCACCCGCAACCCAGGAGACAACTGATGCCGCTCGTCTATGCAGGCGTGTGCAGCCATGCCCCGGGGATCACCGGCCGCGCCGATCAGGCCGATCCCACGGTACGCGATGCGTTCTACGCCGCGTTCGACCAGATGAGAGCCGATATCGAAGCGACCGAGCCCGATGCGCTGATCGTGATCGCGGCCGAACACTTCGCCAACTTCTTCATGGACAACATGCCCACGTTCGCCCTGGGTATGGCCGACTTCTACGACGGTCCGATCGAAGACGCAGCGTGGCTCGGCATCGACAAGTTCCGGGCCCCCGGCGATCGCGATCTGTCCGAGCGATTGATCAAAGAGGTCATGCAGACGGTCGACGTCAGCTACGCCGAAGAGTGGAGGTTCGACCACGGCATCGCCGTGCCGCTCCATTTTCTGACGCCCGACTTCGACCTGCCCATCATCCCCGCCAACATCAACTGCCAGGGCCCGCCACTGACGCCACTGCCACGAGCACGGGCTTTCGGCGAGGCGCTACGACGTGCGGCCGATGCCCTGCCCGAACGAATTGCACTGGTCGGTACTGGTGGAATCTCCCACTGGCCAGCGACACCCGACAGTGGCAAGATCAACGAAGCGTGGGATCGAGACTTCATGGATCGCTGGTGCCGCAATGATCAGGACGCGCTGCTCGACTACGACGACGCCACCGTCTATGCCGACGCTGGCCAGGGGGGCTTCGAGATCCGCACCTTCATCACCGTCAGCGGCGCTGCCGCCGGAGCAACCGGCACGGTGCACTTCTACGAGCCCATCCCGATCTTTGCCGTCGGCTGCACGGTTGCCAGCTATGACCTCTGATCTGACGGAATCTCCCGAACCGCAATAGCGGTCGTTATTGCTCTCTCCTAAGATGCTGGCATGCAGCCAGATCTCACCGCCACCTTCGACGCCGACTCGCTAGCCGATGTAGAAGGGTTTTGGGCCAAACCGCACGATGTGCGCCAAGGGGTGTTTCACCAGCTGCGTCAGCTCGACGGCATGTACTTCTCCAACGAACGTGGCATGGAACTCGACGGCGAAATGCTGCTACCGCCCGGCCCCGGTTTCTATTCGGTCGTGCGCCACGCCGAGATCGTCGAAGCCAGCCGCAAACCCGAGCTCTTCTGCTCGGGACACGGCAGCAATATTGCCGACCTGCCCCCAGAGTTCAACGAGTTCTTCGGCAACATGATCAACATGGATGCGCCGAAGCATGTCCGCATGCGCGGCATCGTGTCGCGAGCCTTCACTCCGCGCGTGATTCAGCAGATCGACGAGCTCATCGCAGCCAAAGCCATTTCCATCATCGACGCGGCGGCATCGAAGGGTTCGTGCGACTTCGTCACCGAGATTGCGTCTCGGCTTCCGCTGGCAATGATCTGTGACCTGATGGGAATTGCCGAAGAGGACTACGACACGGTCTTCGAACAGTCCAACGTGATCCTGTCGAACGGTGACCCCGAGTACATCCCCGAGGATGCAAACCCGATCGAAGCCATCTTCACGGCCGGCGCCATCTTGGCCGACATCATGAAAAAGCTCGCCGCCGACCGCCTCGAGAACCCAGCCGACGACCTGACCACTGCACTGCTGAACGCCGAGCTCGACGGCGAGAAGCTGACCGACGACGAGATCGGCTCGTTCTTCATCTTGTTGTGTGTCGCCGGCAATGAGACGACTCGCAACAGCATCAGCCACGGCATGAAGATGCTCACCGACAACCCCGACCAACGAGCATTGCTGACGAGCGACCTCGACGCTCACATGTCCAACGCCGTCGAGGAGATCGTGCGTATGGCGTCGCCGGTCATGCACTTTCGCCGTACCGTCACCACCGACGGCACCATGCTGGGCAACCAAGAACTCAACGCAGGCGACAAGGTCGTACTGTGGTACGGCTCTGGCAACCGTGACGAAGCGGTATTCGAGAATCCTCATTCGTTCGACATCACTCGCGACAATTCGGCGCAGATCGGTTTCGGCGGCCCGGGACCTCACTTCTGCCTGGGGGCTCACCTGGCTCGCCGTCAGATCAACGTGCTGTTCCGAGAACTCCTGACCCGCTTGCCCGATATTGCCGTGGTCGGCGAACCCGACTATCTGCGTTCGAACTTCATAAACGGTATCAAGCACCTCGACGTCGAATTCACGCCCGTTGCCTGAGCAGGGGTCACCAGCACCCCGGTCCCGCTGGGACAGCGACCGAGCATCGAGCTACGACACCAAGTGGCAGCAGATGGCGCAGGCCGGCGAGAACCCGCATGGTGAAGCCGACTTCATCGAGCGCTTCGATCCGAGCTCGGTGCTCGATGCCGGGTGCGGCACCGGCCGGGTGGCGATCGAGTTGGCGGCTCGAGGTCTCGATGTTGCCGGCAGTGATATCGATGCCCAGATGCTCGCCGAAGCACAAGCCAAAGCCCCCGAGCTGACATGGGTCCAGTCCGACCTGGCAGCGCTCGACATGGGCCGAACCTTTGACCTGGTGGTCATGGCTGGCAACGTGATCCTGTTCGTCGAACCGGGCACCGAAGAGGCGTGTGTTGCGGGCGCCGTGCGCCATGTTGCCGCCGGTGGGCATCTGGTGGCGGGGTTTTCGTTGGCTCGCGGCGTGACTGCCGATGCCTGGGAAGGCTGGCTTTGCTCGGCCGGGCTCGAACCGATCGAGCGTCGCAGCACGTGGGCCGGCGACCCCTTCGACGACACTGCGGACTATCTCGTCTCGATCGCCACCCGCCCTGCGCTCGGCTGATTGCCAACCATCTCCGGTGCAACGCGTGAGGCCGTGGTCGGCATAAATGGGTGGGCCCTTCGAGCGAGTGCCGCGGCGAAGAAGTGCCGCTCACGCCCATGGAAACGCAGCCGGATGCGGCACCAGGACGCTGCGGAGCAATGCCGGTGTTTCGTATCGGCCAGTTGCGGTGTTGAGTGGTCGTTGGGACGTCGGCATGTAGTGCTCGGCAGTGTCCTAGGGTTTGATCATGCTGCATGCCGCTGTTCTCGACACGTTGTTCGCCGCCGCCGAAGCAGGCGACTGGGTGACCTTTCGGTCGAAGTTCGCCGACGATGCAGTACTCAAGCAGAATGTAGGCACCGAACAAACCATCGACCAGGCAATGACCACGTTGCCGCAGTTCACCGCCGACGGCACCACGTTGAAGTACGCGAACGTTCGCCGGGTGGGCGGCCATGACCACATCACCGAGATGCACGATGCCGTCTTCACGAAACCCGACGGCCGAGTGGTGCGCATCGATATCTGCGTGGTCGTGCAGTTCAACTCCGACGGGAAAATCACGCGCACCGACGAATACCTCGACTCCGGCGCGGCCGCAGCCCTCTTCAAGTAGTCGAGCGCGGACCTCTCCGACAGTTGCATCGGAAGAGCGGCACGATCTGTGTTGAGGCCTGGCGGCTCATATCCATCCGCCTGACCTCTTCACAGGCATATCTACTCGTCGGGGTTCTCGGACCTCGCGGCGTGGCGCAGTAGTTCGTAGAGCGCGCCGGCCGGCACGGCAGTGGCGCTGGGTGGGGGGACGGTGAGCCGATACTCGACGACGGATCGGTCGCCCTCGATTTCATGGCGTTCGCCGCCCATGCCGGCTACCAGTCCGATCATGGCCCGGTTCTGGCGCAGTATCTCGAAGCGCAGCGTCTCGGCCCCGACATCGGCCGCGGTGGCGATCAACAACTCCGTGAGAAATCGACCGATGCCGCGACGCTGGTACTCGTCTACGACCGTCAGGGCAGCTTCGGCCGAGGATGGGTCCTCGTCCTTGATCAGCCGGGCCGAAGCAACTCCCAGGCCGGATTCGTCACCGACTTCGGATGCGGCATCGGGGTCGAACACTCCCCACGCAAAATGATGGGTGTGATCGATGTCGGTCAGCGATGTCGCCAGGCTGTCGCTGAGCTGGGATCTGGCACTGAAGAACCGGTTGTAGCGCGATTCTTCGGACAGCCGACCGAAAGCGATCTTGAGCGCTTCGTCGTCTGTGGCGCGTACCGGGCGGATACGCACCCGCCCACCTTGAGGCAGTTCGATCACGATGCCTGCCGCGGTCAACGGCAGGTCCCATACGGGTTGCATGCCTCCACTGTTGCAGACGGCGAGCCACACGCGTGGTCGAAACACAGTGGCACCTGACCATCCGCAGCAACGCTTGCCGGTTTTCAGCCCACAGGCGGCCCCACGTAGCGGGCCTTGGGTCGCATGATCTTGTTGTCGGCCGCTTGCTCGAGCATGTGTGCGCCCCACCCAACGACGCGACTGCTGGTGAAGGTCGGAGTGAACATGTCCTGGTCGATGCCGGCCAGGTCCATCACTACGGCGGCGTAGAACTCGACATTGGTCACGATGGTGGCATCGGGTTTCGACCTGGCCAGGAATGCCAGCATGCGTTCTTCGATCTCGATGGCCTGATCGACGAGTTCGCCACCGAGTCCCACGGCGACTTCACGCAACAGCAACGAGCGTGGATCTTCGGCGCGATACACGGCATGACCGAAACCCATGAGCTTGCGCCCAGACGCCAGCTCGGCCCGGGCCCAGGCTTCGGTGTTGCTCGGATCACCGATCGCGCCCAACATGTCGAGAACGCGACTCGGGGCACCGCCGTGCAGCGGTCCCGACAACGCGCCCACCGCACCCGCATAGGCGCTTCCGACACCCGCCCCGGTGCTGGTGATCACCCGGGCGGTGAACGTCGAGGCGTTGAAACCGTGATCGGCGGTGAGAAGGAGATAGGTCTCGACCGCCCGGGCCAATCGGGGATTTGGCGTCGAGCCGGTCACCATACGGATGTAGTCCGCGGCATGGCTCAGACTCGGATCTGCATTCAACGCAGCTTCGTTGCGGCCCAGGCGATAGAGCGCCGCCAGGATCGTCGGCGTTGCACCGATCATGCGCAGTACCCGGGTTCGTCGCTCGTCAGGGGATAGATCGAGCGTGGGCGTATCATCGACCACCAGCGAGACTGCGGCTCGCAGGCCGGCAAGTGGTCCGCCGACATGGGGAGCAATTGAGGCCAACGCTTGCAACGTCGCCGGCTCGAGCCGCCGGTTGTGTGCCAGTTCGGCACGAAAGACCCCTTCGCTGCCTTGGTCGGGAAGCGTGCCGTCGATCAACAACGCAGCTGCGGCTTCGAACGTTTGATGACGGGCGATCTCCACGGCGTCGTAGTGGCGATAGTGGAAGAACCCTTCTTCGCCGCGGACGGCGCCGACCATGGTGTCGGCTACGACAAGGCCCTTCAAGCCGGGAGGTGCAACAAGTGTTTCCATCTGCCTACCATGCAACGAACGCCTCAGGTTGACAACATTGATCAAGTCAATGTTGATTCAGTCAACCAGCTACCGATCCATCTGCCTGGCCGGTCGGCGTTGCCAAGAACGAACCCACTGGGAAGGGCCAGATGAACGAACGGGGTTTGGTCGACGCAGTCGAGGCAGCGGCGCGCCTGGGCGTCAAGCGGCAAACCTTGTACGCCTACGTGAGCCGTGGAATCCTGCACCGCCAGGTAGCGCTCGACGGACGCACAAGCCTGTTCGACCCGGCAGAACTCGAGGCAGTCCGGCAAGGCAAGCGAGACCGTACCGAGGGAGAACTTCGCACGGTTATTGCCACCGCAGTCACCAGGGTCAGCGACGACGGCCTGTTGATTCGAGGCCACGATCTCATTGCGCTGGTGAGCGAGCAGATGGGTTTCACCGCCATCGCAGATCTGTTGTGGCTCACCCCCGAAGACGAACCATGGCCGGATCCAGAACCCGCCTTGACGACTTCGATTACGGGTATCGACGGGTTGCGAACCCTGCTGGCTGCGTCTTCGGCGTCGGATCCGTTACGCCATGACCTGTCGCCCCACAGCGTGCGCGCCGCAGGTCGGCGAATGATCACCGCCATGGCCTACGGCATGCCTGCGATGGCAAAAGGTAGCGATAGGTCGATTGCCACCGCATTGTGGCGCCGCCTGACGAGACGCCGAGGTTCGCCGAAAGAGCGAGCCACGCTCGATGTGGCACTGGCGCTGCTGTGCGACCATGGACTCGCTGCATCGACATTCGCGGCTCGAATCGCTGCATCGGTACGTGCGGACCCGTATTCGGTCGTGGGTTCAGGACTCGGCGTCATCGGCGGACCGCTCCATGGCGCTGCGAGTGCGTCGGTTCACGAACTCTTCGCCGAATCATCGCGTATGGGCGATGCCGCGCAAGCTGTTGGCGATTCGCTGCGCCTGCATGGTCGGGTTCCTGGGTTCGGGCACACGTTGTACACCCACCAAGACCCCCGCTACAGCGCACTGATGTCGTTGGTCGTAGATGCCTGGGCCGATGACTCGCGACTGCAGCACGTCTATCGCGTGCGAGATGTGGTGGGTGCGCGACGCGACGACTTCCCCAATGTCGATCTTGCTCTGGGCGCTTTCACGTGGCTGGCGGGGATGGCCCCCAACGCGGGGGAAACGATCTTTGCCATCGGCCGAACAGCCGGTTGGCTTGCTCATGCGGTAGAGGAGTACGGCGAGGCCCCACTGAGATTTCGCCCCCGAGCTCGCTACCTGGGTGGGCACCGGTGAACCGCCAACGCCCGAGTTGGGGCCTGTCGACGTTGATCCAGCCGAGACGGAACCGATAGTCAACAGGGCGTTCGCTAGCGCTGGACCGCCGAACCCCCGGTGGACTGCAATCGCAACAAGACGGTTGCTCACGCCCATTGGTCCGATATGGAGAAGTGATTGCCGCACGACACTGTCCGAACATGGCAGGCTGGTGAACTGTATGGATCTGAAAGAGCGAGCAACATGGGCGGCGACCGTTCTCGTCGCTGGCTTGGCCTTGCTGTTGTTGTCGGTCTTCGTTGCCGATCGCCGGCTCGATTCGCCTTTCGAAGAGGCTGAACTTGTCCCGATAGAGGTCCCCGTTGGTACGCCCCTCGACGGCGACTTCTTGTATGCCTCGGATACGAGCGGCAATTTCGAGATCTTTGTCAACCCCCTGCAGGGGGCGCCGATACCGCTGACAACTGATCCCTCGTTCGACAGTTGGCGCCCGAGATTGTCCCCCGATCGATCAACGGTGCTGTTCTACCGGACACCAGCGGGCGTCGTCGATACGGATCTGTCTCAAGCCTCGCTCTGGATGATTGGCGCCCAGGGTGGCGAGCCGGTCGAGGTGCTACCGGTGAAATCACACGGCTGGACCGAGCAAGGCGGCGCCGAGTGGTCGCCGCTGGGTAACGAGTTGGTGATGATGGGCGAACGTCCGCTCGGTATGCAGATCTGGGTCACGAGCATCGACGGGCGAGATGTCCGAAATCTGGTCAATATTCCTGGCGACAGCACCTATCCGAGCTGGTCGCCCGACGCCAAGCGCGTGCTGTTCGGGGCGTGTCCCGAACCCTCCTGCGCCAACGAGCAACGCGAAGTATTTGCAGTTTCTGCAGCCGGCGGTGAGCTGATCCAGATCACCAATGACGACGTGTTCGACGAACAGCCCCGCTTCTCGCCAGACGGCAGCCAGATCGTGATGCGTTCACAGTTCTCATCGCCTGACGAAGAGGGCAATGGCGCCGAGTGGGATATCCGAGTCATTCCCACCAGCCGTGACCAGCCAGCACGCCGTCTGCTCGGCGGAGGCGCCACCGGCAACGCTCCTGTATGGAGCGATGATCGGTTCGTGCTCTTCGAGCGGGTGACAGCGCAGGACGGCGACTCGGGGATCTACACGGCGCGTGTTTCCGACGGCGAGCTCTTCACCATGGTCGACATGCCTGCCAACGAACGTTTCCCTGCCAGTTAGTGCCGCGCGGACACCGCTGCGCCCGCTCAGACCTCCCATCGTTACCGGCTACGGCCTGGGTGCCGCCCTGTCACGTGCGGGTAGGGGTGGGCACGATCAATGCGCCGACTGCAACCACGGCCGAAGCCACCGCACACGCGATCACGATTGGTTCATAGGATCCGGCCACGTCGTTGCCAATCGACAAAATCAATGGCCCGACGGCCGAAGCGCCGACGTTGGCGGTCGTTGAGATGCCCTTGATCGACCCGATGTGATCCACGCCAAACCACTTGGGGTAGAGCGCACCGGACAACGCGCCGATTGCTCCGCCCCCGAGTCCGAGCACCAGACCGTAGAGCGACGCCATCATGCCGGGCTCGGCCACCGTGGCCAGAAACGTTCCCAGACCCAGCATGATTCCGCCGAAGAACATGAGGGGCCGAGCGGGCAACCGATCGGTCAGTGACCCCACGACAAAGCTACTCGCCACGCTGCCGACGAGCTGCGGAATGAAGATTGCCGCCGCCTGGGTCTTGGTCAGGCCCTGTTCGCCCAGCAGATCGGTGTTATGGAAAGTCAGTGCAGTGCTGACCGCACCGGCCATGAATCCGATCGATGTCAGCGTCCAGAAAGCAGGCGTCCTGATGGCTTCGGAAACGGTGAAAGAGCGGCCCCGCACGGCCCTGGCGGGCTGATCGCTCGCCCTGCCGTCGGGGACCTGGCCGATGTCTTCGGGGCGGTCGATGATCAGGAAGCGAGCAATGGGCAGCACCGTGAGGATGACCAGGACACCGAGCAACAGCCAGGTGGTTCGCCAGCCGAATGCACGAATGAGCGCAGCGAATGTCAACGGCGCCAACGAGAGAATCGCCACCGAGCCCATCGTGTTCAAGGCCAGGGCGAAACCCCGCCGCCGCTCGAACCACATGACCACACCTTGCGTGCCGATCAGGCTCATCGAGCCCTGCCCCAACATGCGTAGCCCAACGAACGCCAACGCCAACATGACGATGTTCTGCACAGTGCCGGTCAAGGCCACTGCAGCGGCGAATCCAACCGAAACAACGGTCAGGGTGCGCTTGACTCCGGCGCGATCGACCCAACGCCCGATGAAGGGCAGCGCTGCGGCACCGGTCAATGTGCCCACGAGATACGCGGTCGACACCGCCGACCGGGTGGTGCCCAGCGATTCGATCAGGTCATCGGTGAACGCGGAGACGCCAATGGTCTGACCGGGCGCGGTGAAGCCCCGCACGATCGTGCACGCAGCCAGCATGTACCAGCCGTAGAACGCGCTCGATTGGCGCGCCGCTCGCGGTGAATTCATATCGTGGGCTTACAGCGTGGCGCAGGCTCGAGTGGCGGTGAGCAAGAGCTCATAGCGGAACGTGGTGTCGCGGTCGACCAGCTCGCTCGGGTCCCACTGATCTCGGTGCAGGGTGTCGGCCAGGTAGAGCGCGTGGCCGAGGCGCACGTTTCGAAAAGAAGCAACCGCCGCCAGAGAAGCCAGTTCCATGTCAACGGCGATAGCACCCTGGCTGACACGTTGTGCGACCTTCGCCGATGTCTCTCGGTAGAAGGCGTCGGTGGTCCACGCAATGCCGCGGGCGACGTGATTGCCCGCCGCCAGGTATGCGTCGTGCACGATGGTCTGCATCTCGGGATCTGGGTGGGCAAGTGTTGCGGGCGCCGCATAGTGATACGAGACGCCTTCGTCGCGGATCGCAGCCTCGGGAATCACAACGGTGCCCGGGGCGTGTGCGGCAACGAGTCCGCCCGATGAGCCGATCGCGATGAATTCGCTGCAGCCAAGGGCGATGAGTACTTCGAACAACGCTGCGGCTGCCGGTGCACCCACATTGGCCATGGTCACCAGGATTTTCTCGCCGTCGACCTCGTACTCATAGATGGGGTTACGGATGGATTCCAGCGTGAATCGGTAACGCTCCACCAGATTATGGCTGCTCTCGAAGCGAGCAAATGCGTCACCCATCCACGTGATCACACAGCGGTGCGGCAAACCATCGATTTTGGGGTGTAGAGCGCCGGGTTCGATGATCGACGCCGTGCGGGGATCGAAATCCAGAATGGGCGCCTGCTCATCGGTCACCGAATGACCCTACTGCCACCAATGGACTGTTCTTTGCACAAAAGCAGCAAGGCCATGCGGTGGTCACCGCTAGCGTGGGTCATCGTGAATCTACCGCTGGTAGCCAATCGGCTCACAAAACGCTTTGGTGACTTCACTGCCGTCGATGGCATCAGTTTTTCGGTGGAACCAGGCGAGACCTTCGGCGTGTTGGGGCCAAATGGTGCGGGCAAGAGCTCGACCATGAAGATGGTGAGCACCATCAGCCCCCGTACCGGTGGTGAACTCCAGATCTTCGGGCTCGACCCCGGGCGTGACGGCCGTGAGATTCGCACGCGACTCGGCGTTGTTCCCCAAGAAGACATCCTCGACATCGATCTCACAGCTCGTGAGAATCTCATGATCTATCAGCGCTACTTCGGTGTGCCGTGGAGGCAGACCCGAGCCAAGGCCGATCAGCTACTGGACTTCATGCAGCTCGGAGATCGGGGCGACAGCAAGGTCGAACCACTCTCCGGGGGCATGAGGAGGCGACTGACCATCGCTCGGGCATTGGTGAACGACCCCGAAATGATCCTGCTCGACGAGCCGACAACGGGTCTCGACCCACAAGCTCGCCATCTGTTGTGGGAGCGCCTGTACCGGTTGAAGGAACAGGGCGTGACGTTGTTGCTGACCACGCATTACATGGACGAAGCCGAACAGCTCGCCGACCGCTTGGTGATCATGGACAACGGCGCCATCGTCGCCGAGGGGTCTCCATCACAGCTGATCACCGAGCACACCACACGCGAGGTCGTCGAGCTGCGGTTCGACGACGATCAACACCGTGCTTCCGGCCTGGTGCCTGCAGCAGCCGCAGCGGGGCTCCGTCTCGACGAGCTGCCGGACCGCCACCTGGTCTACGCCGACGACGGCGACGCACTCATCGCTCATCTGCGCGATGTCGGCGTCAATCCGCTCGGCACCTATGTTCGTCGATCATCGCTCGAAGATGTCTTCCTGACACTCACCGGCCGCAGTCTGAACGAATGACGACCGCCTCAGCACGCCGTGCCCCAACGGGATCGGATCAGCGGGCGCGACTGCGCACAGGTCGATGGGTGGCGATGTCAGCGGTGCTGCTTCATCAATTGCGGCGCACCCGTCAGTCGTGGTGGTCGAGCTTGGCGGCCGGGCTCGCTTCGCCCACACTCTTCTTGTTCGCAATCGGCGCGGGGCTGGGCTCACAGATCGACGACGCCGAACTGGCTTCGCTTGGTGTCGATTCGTATCTGAACTACATCGGACCCGGGGTCCTGATCGTGACGGCCATGCAGATCGCGGCCACCGAAAGTCTGTGGCCCACCATGGGCTTGCTGCGTTGGGGCGGCGTGTACAAGGCCGTCTTGGCCACTCCCATCACCAGCGCCGAACTCGGCGTGGCCCATGTTCTGTGGCTGGGTTTGCGAGCCTTTGTCGCCGGCGCCTCGTTCCTGGTGGTGCTGGCCCTGGCCGGGGCCATCGGCAGCTGGCTCGGCGTGTTCATCGCCTTCGTTGCGGTGCTGGTTGCACTGGCGCATGCTGCGCCGCTGGTTGCGTTGACGGTCGGCCTCGAACAAGAGAACGTGTACCCGATGATCACCCGGGTCGTCATCTTCCCGCTGTTCTTGTTCTCCGGCGCCTTCTTTCCCGTCGAAGACATGCCCCGCGCTGTGGGCGCGTTCGCCAAGATCACACCCAGTTGGCATGGCGTCGAACTGGCGCGCCACCTGGCGACTGGAGACCTCGGCCAGGCCGACGCCGTTCATGCCGGGTTTCTGATCGTGGTGTGCGCCGCCGGACTGTTCCTGGTGCAACGCCAATTCCGAAAGCACTTGGACATATGAGAGCGCTCGGTCTGCGGCCGCTTCCGGTCTTCGAACGCAATGCGTTGGTGTTTCGTCATCAATGGTGGGTGCTGCTCTCGGGCGTGGCCGAACCCATCTTCTATCTGCTCGGGATGGGACTCGGACTGGGTGGCTTGGTTGGCGATGTCGAACTCGAAGGCCAACTCGTGTCCTATCCCGTGTTCGTGGCCGCAGGTCTGCTGGCATCGTCGGCCATGAACGGAGCGATCTTTGAGTCGACATTCAACTTCTTCTTCAAGATGCGAGAGACCCACACCGTGGGCTCCATGCTCTACACGTCGCTGCGCATGCGCGATGTACTGCTGGGCGAGGTGGCATGGTCGGTTGCCCGGGGCGGCGTGTATTCGGCCATGTTCCTGGTGATTGCGCTGGCTTTCGGCACGGTCGAGTCGTGGTGGGCGCTGTTCTCGCTTCCGTCGGCGGTCCTGATCGCCGTCATGTTTTCGGCGCTGGGCACGTTCATCACGACCTTCATCCGCACCTGGGCCGATTTCGATCTGGTACAGCTTGCGATCCTGCCCATGTTCATGTGCTCGACCACGTTCTTCCCGCTGGCGGTGTATCCCGACTGGGCCCACCCCATCGTGCAGGCCACCCCGCTCTACAACGGAGTCGCACTCATCCGCGATCTGCACACCGGGCTCGTAGGTTGGCACGACGTCGGCCACGTGCTCTACCTGGTCGTCACGGGCGCGCTATTCACCTGGCTCACGATCCGACGCATGCACAAGATCTTTCTTGCCTGACCATGCGTGATGGTGCTCCATGCGGGGTGACACCCTCTCAGATGCTGAACTGGAGTCATGCCTGCTGTATTCGTTCATGGAAATCCGGAGACCTCGGCCATTTGGGGTGCGCTGTTCGCTGCACTCGAACGCGACGATCTGATCGCTCTGAGTCCACCGGGATTCGGTGCGCCCACACCTGCAGGCTGGAAGGCGACGCGCGAAGAATACGTTGCGTGGCTCGCCGCAGAGCTCGACGACATCGACGGACCGATCGATCTGGTGGGGCACGACTGGGGCGGTGGTCATGTGCTCGGCTATCTGCTGGAGAATCCCGAAGCGGTGCGCAGCTGGTGCGTGGACCTGATCGGCATCTTGCATCCCGACTATGTCTGGCACGACGCCGCATTGGTGTGGCAGACGCCGATTATCGGCGAAGAGAACATCGCTGCCATGGTGAGCGCGCCGACCAGTGACCTGGCCGCCATGTACGAGGCTCTGGGCATGAGTGCCGAAGTTGCTGCCGACGTTGCGTCCGCGGTGAACACCGATATGGGTGCCGCCGTGCTCGGCCTCTACCGCAGTGCTGCGCAACCGGTGCTGGCCGAGTTGGGGCGCAACGCCGAGGTGTTGCGCGCCCGGCCAGGGCTCATGATCAACGCAGAGAACGATCATTATGTCGGCACCGACGAGATGGCGCAGGTCAGCGCCGACCGGGCAGGGGCTCAGGTCGTGCATCTGGCGGGCGTGGGCCACTGGTGGATGTGTGAAGCTCCCGAGATCGGTGCTGCCACCCTCGAATCCTTCTGGGCGTCGGTCTGAACGACGATTACGGGACAACCCCAGCGTGCGTCATCCGCCGACCGGGACAACGCGTTAGAAGCGTTCGGCTCGCAAAACGTGGGCGTCGGTGATCGAGACGACTCCGATATGAGGTTCGACCACGTCGAACGCGGCTTCGAGTAGCGCATCGAGTCGGTCGGGTCGAATCACGCAGATGACCGCGACCATGCCCCGGCCCGGTGATATCTGCCCATCGCGTGTCCATCGCCCGGATCGACCCGACCCGCCGTGGACCGGCATGACGGTGTAACCCGTTATGCCGGTTGCCTCGATTGCATCGGTCAGGCGGCGTTCGAGCGGCGACTCGATGATGACCTCGACTCGCTTGGCCAGGTGCATGTCCATCAGTTACTCCCTATCACGGCTTCGGCCACTGCGATGTATATCGGTATGCCCACCGCGAGGTTGAACGGGAACGTTACGCCGAGCGACAACGTCAGGTAGATCGAAGGCCGCGCTTCGGGTAGCGCTACTCGCATCGCTGCGGGTACTGCGATGTACGACGCAGACGCCGACAAGGTGATGAGAAGCGCGGCGCCCCCGGTGGAGAGCCCGACGAGCAGCGCTGCCAGCAGCCCCATCGCTGCGCCGACCAGCGGCATGATCATGCCGAAGCCGATCGCACCGGCTCCGAGGTCACCTCGACTTCCGAGCAGACCCCGGCCGGCAACGAGCCCCATGTCCAGCAGAAACAGGCACAGCACGCCTTGGAACGGATCGACGATGAAGGGGGCAATCGATGCGAGGCCCTCCTCGCCTGTCACGGTTCCGATCACGAAGCTGCCAACCAGCAACACGATCGAACCATTAAGGAGAATCTCGCGATACAGCTCCGAATCGACACTGCCGCTCTTGGAGCCCTTACGGGCAACGAGCCACAACGCAGAGAGAATTGCGGGAGCTTCCATCACTGCGGCGGCTGCGACCATGTAGCCCTCGGCAACGATGCCCTCGCTTTCCAGCACCGAAGTGGCAGCAACGAAGGTGACAATAGAGATCGACCCATAGTGCGCAGCCACCGCTGCTCGATCGAGCAAGGGCAGTTTGGTCAACGCTCCGAGCAGCGCAAAGGCAATGAAGGGCAGAGCGAACGACAGCACCGTCGCCGCAACGAGGGTGCCGACCAGCGTGGCGTCGATTCCGTGAGCCGCAACACCCGCACCGCCTTTGAAGCCAATGGCGAACAGCAGATAGATGGACATGGCCTTGGCGAAGGCTTCGGGGATGGTGAGGTCCGAGCGTGCAAGCGCAGCCACGAACCCCAACACGAAGGCCAGGATGATTGGTGATATCAAGTTGTCGGCAGCCAGCGACACGATGTTTCCCATGGGCGACACCTTTCGGTAAGTGGTGATCTGGTGTGCCGATCGAGGGCGGCGAGTGGGCGATGGCTTCCATCACCAACGGTCAACTATAGAGCAATACTTGTATTCAAATACAACTATTTCAAAAGAGGTGATTTGGTCACGTGGCGTACCCGGTGTCTGATGCGCGAGGCTCTTCGTATGACACGACTGACCCCACGCACGACCGCCGACATGGACTCCAAGCAGGCGGAGTTCTTCGCCCAGATGGCTGAGGGGCGCGATGTGTCAGACGGCCGCATCGGTGGACCCTTCGACGGGTGGGGGCTGAACCCGAGCATCGGTCGACGCATCTGGCAGCTGGGGGGTGCCATCAGGAACAAGCCGTCGATCGATCGTCGTTACATCGAACTGGCCATCCTGGTGACGGGGCAACTCTGGCAAGCACAGTTCGAGTGGTGGGCCCACGAGACCATGGCCCGCGATGCAGGGCTACCCGAGGCCGTGATCCAAGCGATCAAGGTCGGCGAGGAACCGGTCTTCGAAGACGAAGGCGATGAGACGGCGTGGCGACTGTGCACCACCCTGCACCGCGACAAGCGAGTCGACGATCAAACCTATGCGGCTGCGGTTGCCGTGCACGGCGAGACCGGTGTCGCCGATCTCATCCATGCACTCGGCTTCTACGTGCTCGTCTGCATGACGCTCAACACCTTCGAAGTCGAACTCCCCGCGGGCGCCACCCCGCCCTTCCCCACATAACGAACAGTGTCATCTACATGCACGGTGCCAGGCACCGATGCATTTGCAGAGGCGAGTTGTCTAGGATCGAAGGCCTAGCTGAGAGAGCGCATCATGCCTACTACCCAAGATCTGACGAACAAGACCGTCGACCTGTTGCAGAACATGATCCGAAACGAGTGTGTCAACGAGGGCACCGAGGAATCAGGTCAAGAGGTGCGCAATGCCGACCTGTTACAGGCCTACATCGAAGGCGCTGGGCTCGAGGTCGAACGATACGACGCGGCACCAGGGCGTACCTCGATCGTGGCCCGCATCGAAGGCAGTGACCCGAATGCACCCAGCCTGTGCCTGAACGGACACCTAGACGTGGTGCCGGTGAACGCCGATGGCTGGGACCGTGACCCGTTCGGTGGCGAACTGATCGACGGCGAGGTCTGGGGTCGGGGCGCAATCGACATGCTGGGGCTGACGTCGTCGATGGCCGTGGTGTTTCGCCACCTGGCCGACACAAACTTTCGCCCCAAAGGTGACCTGATCTTCTTCGGCGTGGCCGACGAGGAATCGGGCAGCCAATACGGCGCGCAATGGATGGCAGACAATCATGCCGATGCCATTCGATCCGACTATGTGCTGACCGAGAATGGGGGACTGCACGGCGGGTCCGAGAACCGGCCTACGGTCATCATGAACGTGGGGGAGAAGGGCGTGGCGTGGCGCCGGCTGCGGGTCAAGGGCACACCTGGTCATGGTTCTCGTCCTTATGGCGCCGACAATGCGCTGATCAAGGCGGCAGCCATCGTGCAACGGGTCGCCGAGTACCGCACGCCGCCTCGCTTCCATGAACTGTGGCGCAACCAGATCGAGGACCTGGGCAAGAATCATGGTCTGGAGAGTGATCTGGTCGACATGCTGCTCGACCCCAACTCGGTCGACGAGGCCATCGCGTCGATGCCCCTCGGTATCGGCGGTCATTTGCATTCGTGTTGCCATATGACGTTGAGCCCCAATGTGCTGGTCAGCCCGACCAAGACCAACACGATCCCCGACGTGGTCGACATCGATATCGACGTGCGCACCATGCCGGGTGAGACACCACAAGATGTGCAGCACTACATCACCGACGCCATCGGCCCCGAGCTGGCAGCCGAGGTCGAGTTTACGCCGTTGATGAACGACATGTCGTCGATGAGCCCGACGGCCACACCGCTGTGGGACTCGCTGCAAAAGGCGGTCAGCAATGCGTTTCCGACCACCGAGATGTCGCCCGGCATCATCGTTGGCTTCACCGATGCGAGGGTGCACCGCAATCTGGGCGCAGTGGCCTATGGCGCTGGTCTGTTGAGTCCTGATCTCAGCCCGGCGGAATACGGCAGCCGCTTCCACGGCCACAACGAACGCATCGACGTGGAATCGATCGGTCTCACCACCGGGCTCTATCTGGACACCGTGACGGACCTTCTGGGCTGACACATCACAACTTGACGACAGAAGCGGACGCTTGGTGACAGTTCGTTGACAACCTGAGCGTGCGAAAGCCCCAGAACGGCGGCGACTCGGGGCGATAGGGGGCCTGCGAACGGCGAGCTGGTGCCGAAGTCTCGGTTGTAATCCAGTTGCACCCTGAACGCAACGAGATCGTCGTTTCGATTTGCCAAGCTGCGTGTGGGCAATCGAGGAGCACGGAGTGACTGGCAGAGGATCACGAGGCAAATGGCGAAAAGGCTGCGCTGTGGTGTTCACCGCGAGCACTAGTCGCTCGCAACGAGATCGACCGCATCGATCTGACCTATCCGTTGCGGAACCCGACGGTGTTCGACCAACCGCTCGTCTTGTGGGTCATTGCAGGCACGGCTGGCGACGAGTGGGTGTTGGTCCAAGCGCCGGTGCGGCCGCACCGCCAGTATGTCTGGGTTCGAACCAAGGACTTCGCGTTCGGCCAATCGACCTTGCGTATCGAAGTCGACCTCGGCCGGCAAGGCCGGTTTGCGCTCTTGACGGCGAACAGGCGATGATAACCAACGCAACGGTCTACGGTCGCCCGGGACGAGAGACCGTGTTGCACGACACCTATGTCGAGCAAGCATTCGAGGGCGCTCTGTTGAGCCCCGCCTATGGCACCTACATCCTGACGATCGCTAGCTATCACGGTACGAATCAACCCGAGCTGGTCGGCGAACGAGTAAGCAGTGGAGGTATTCGCGTTCCGAACGAAGTCATCGATTTCGTCTACGCCCAACCCGGCATCATCGGCGCCAGTGTGATCATCTACGACAGTTCTGGCATTGGGCGTGAGGCCGCTGTTGCGCTGGAGCGCAACAAGCCGTGGACACCGGCGGCGACCGTCGAGCTCGACGAAACGAACCTGCCCGACGTACTGACCCCGGCTTATAGCTGATGCGCCGTTGGTTCATCACTCTCCTTGCGCTGGGGCTGCTGGCGACGGCTTGCTCGTCAGCGGGTGGTCCTGTCGCTGCACCGCCCCCTGCCAGCCCGAGCACGGCGGCGACCGAATCGCCAGCACCGGACGTGGTCGACTTGGTGGTCACCCCGGAGCCGGCGCCGACCTCGACGATCGTCACGCCAGCTCCCTCGGAGCCGAGTGCAACCTCGGAACCCGGCCGCGGGCGGCCCGAAGTCGATGTAGCGGGCGACATCGACTTGGCGCCTCTGGGTACCTATGTCGTGGCGCGCGATGGGGCCGGGATTCAATGGTCAAACGTGGATGGCCAGCAGGTACGGCTCGAGATCCCGGTGTACGACTCGCCCTTTGGCGCCCCTCGGACCTTGCTCGACGTGAACGAGATCGATGACGTGGAACAACCCGTCAGTCTCACGAACTGGTCCGATGGCAAGGCCGCACTCGTGCTGCGGGTCATCGCCGGTGGCCCCGACGATGACTGGCTCATCGTGCAGGCACCGGCTCGTCCGAACAACAGTTATGTGTGGGTGCGGCGCAGCGACTTCGACTTCGGGTTCACCGACATGCGGATCGAGATCGATCTGGCCCAAGGTGCGGGGCTGACACTGTTCGACGGGAGCGACGAGTTGTTGCGGACCGCCATTGTGCACGGCCGAGATAGCCGGCCGACTCCGACGCACGTCACCTTCATCGAACGAGGCATTCGAGGTCAAGCGGTGTCGCCCGCCTACGGGACAGCCATCCTGTCGATGGCAAGCTTCAGTGAGGTGCTCGGCACCTTTGGCAATGGCATGCCCGAGAACTTTCTGCATGGCACGAATCGGCCCGAGCTGATGGGCCAGCGGGTGAGCTCGGGCGAGATCCGGGTACCGAACGACATCCTGGATCAGGTCATCGAGACGATCGTGCCGGGGACCCCGGTGCTGATGTTCGACAGCAGCAGCGAAACAGGAAACAAGCAAGCGATCATCGAACGGACTCTGACGCCGGCCTCGACCATCGACTTCCTCGACGGGGGCGACGTGGCGGCGGATCTGGTCACCGATGTCACGCCGCAGTTGTGGCATCGATGCCCTTCGGCCGAGGCGGTCGCAGCCGGCCAGTTGCTGTGTCGAATGGGATTGATGCCGAGCGAGCAGGGGCGTTACGCCTACATCACCGCCCGACCCGATGCCGGTGAGTTCAGCGAAGAGGCAAACGCAAACGTCATCGCTGTCTATGACATACCGGATGGCGAGCCCCGCACGCTGGTGCATCGACGGCCGGACGGCTTCGATACTCGCGTGGCGCTTCGGAATCCTGCATGGCGCGACGAGCCGCTGGTGTTGTGGCCGCTCGAAGTCACCCCCGATCAAGAGTGGATTCGGGTGCAAGCACCGATTCGTCCGCAGCGCCAGTCCGTGTGGGTGCGGGCCAGTGACTTCGAGTTCGGCTACACCGACTATCGCGTCGAAATCGACATCTCGGGCCAAGGCAACCTGACCCTGTTCGACGGTGACGCCGAGTTGATCAGCAACATCATCGTGTCGGGTCGTGAAGGCCGCCCGACGCCTCTGGGTGCGTCGTACATCGATGTCGTGATTCGTGGCGAAACACTGTCGCCTGCCTTCGGCTCGTACTTGCTGTCGATTCCGATCTTCAATGATGTCTTGACCACATTTGGCGGCGTACTGCCGAAGCAGAGCATCCACGGCACCAACCAGCCCGAACTCATGGGCCAACAAGTGGCGTCGGGCCACGTTCGGCTGCCCAACGAGGTGCTGACCTTCATGGCCGAACAGCCGGGCGGTCTGGTGGGAGCGCGCGTGGTCACCGTCGACAGCACCAGCATCGCCCGGGAGCAGGCGATCCAGATCGAGGAGTCCCGCCCGTGGACTCCCGCCACGACTACCGACCCGCGAAACCAAGAGATCGAGTTGGCTGATCCGAGCATCTGAGCTGCATACTGAGCAGACCCAATTGCCGTGAGGTTGTCGTGCAAAGACTCATCGATGGAATCGCCCGGTACTCCAACGAAGTGCATCCTGCGAACCAGCCGCTGTTCGACAGCTTGGCGCACGGTCAATCGCCCGACGTTCTGTTCTTGAGCTGCGCCGACTCTCGAGTTGACCCATCGCTCATCACGCAGAGCCAGCCGGGCGACATCTTCGTCTGTCGTAATGCGGGCAACATCGTTCCGCCGAGCGATTCCGGCCTCTCCGACGACGGCGTGATTGCGTCGATCGAGTTCGGCGTGATCGCCCTAAAGGTGTCCGACATCGTGGTATGTGGGCACGCTGACTGTGGTGCAATCAAGGGTCTACTCCACCCCGACTCGCTGACGTCGCTTCCGTATGTCACCAAATGGCTCGAGTGGGCTGACCACGGCGGTCACCAAGAGCCCGAGAGGGCCGTCGAAGCCAATGTCTTGGCCCAGCTGGCGCATCTGCGAACCTACGCCTTCATCAACGAGGCCGTCGCCGTCGGTTCGCTGACTCTGTCGGGCTGCGTCTACGACATCGCCAGCGGTCAAGTGCGAGTCTTCGACGGAACCGACTTCACAGTGCCAACCCGCTGAGCCCGTATCTTCTGGGTCAGACCCAGAAGATACACCCCACAACGGCTTATCTTCTGGGTCAGACCCAGAAGATACACCCCACAACGGCTGGGTCTGCCCGAGATAATGCGCTCAGCTGTGCTGTGCGACTGAGTCACGCAGGCTGCGATCAGAGCCTTGTGCACTACGCAGCCACTCGCGACCCAGCTTCCACAACGAGGCGAGTCCCCACGCCAAGATGAAGAAGGCAGCGTTGTCAGCAAACACGGTGCCAATCGCCAAGGTGCCGTCTGCCACCCCGAGTGCAACGCTCATGGCGGTGGTGACGAGCGTGGCGATAACCGCGACCTCGATAGCTGGTCCAATAAGTAGCCGGGTCATGCGCATGGACGGAAAGGCCAAAAGGTCAACGATGACGACGAGCATCCAGATGACGCCCATGGGGACCAGGCCCATCAGGTAGCGGTCGAATCGGGGTCCGTCGGCAGTCAACAATTCGCCGACACCGACAACGACAGCACCCGCCTGAATGGCAGAGACCGCCAGCACCGTGACCGACACGGCGGCCAATTTGGGGTTGCGATCGGCCAGTGTTGGTTTGTCAGGTCGCATCGAGATGTCCCGCGAACATCAAGAGGAACGAATGATCAGGCTAGCGAGATCGGGGATTGCGGCGTTTGCCCTTGTTCTTCGACGCGTTTTTGTCGGCGTGGCGGCCCTTGGCATTGCGCTTCTTCTTCGGTGTCGAGTTACGGCCGCTCGCCGAATTGGCACCTCGCTGCGCGGTTCTGCCCTTGCCGCCGCTTTTGCCACTGGCGCTCTTGCCATCGCGACCCTTGCCCCGGCGCTCGTCGTCACGGTCGTCGCTGCTCTTGTCCCCACGCTTGTCGTCGTGGAAGCCCGGTGGGTACCAATCGTTTGCGCCACGGCGGAAGCCCTTGCGCTTGCCGTCGGGTCGCCGTTCGTCGTTGCCCCGCCCACGCCGTGGATTGCGATCACGGTCACTGCGACCGCGATTGTCGCGGTCGTCGCGTGACCTGTGATTGTCGCTGCTGTTGCCGCCTCGGCTGTTGCGGTCGTCGCGTGACCTGCGATTGTCGCTGCTGTTGCCGCCTCGGCTGTCGCGGTCGTCGCGGGACCTGCGATTGTCGCTGCTGTTGCCGCCTCGGCTGTTGCGGTCGTCGCGTGACCTGCGATTGTCGCCGCTCTTGCCGTCACGGTCGTTGCGGTTGCGACCACGGCCGCCACCGCCGCCACGGTGCTTGTCGCGGTCGTTGCGATGTTTGCCGTCGCGGGTGTCATCGTCGAAGCGGTCGTCACGAGCTTTGGGCTTCGCCTGTTTGACCGGTTTGGGCGGCTTCACGATCGGGCCCAGCGAGTCGACGTCGAGGACTTCGAGACCGGGTTTGAGCCCCAGAGCTTTCTGCAACTGACGGGCAGTCTTCTTTTTGTCCTCGACCACCATCGAGATGACACGGCCGTCTTGACCCGCTCGGCCCGTACGACCCGAGCGATGGATGTAGTCCTTGTCGCTGCCGGCCGGGTCATAGTGCATGACCAGGGCGACATTGTCGACGTGGATCCCACGGGCGGCCACATCGGTTGCGACCAGCACCTGGGCATTGCCGCTGGTGAACTCGGCCAGCGCTCGTTCCCTCTGGTGTTGACTGCGGTCGCCGTGAATGGCGACGGCGTTCACTCCCTTGTTGGCGAACACCTTGGCCACGCGGTCACAGCCGCGACGAGTGCGACAGAACACGATCGATGATTCGTAGCGCTTCAGCACCGCTATGGCATGAGGAATACGGTCGACCGGCTGCACCAGGTACCAGGAGTGTTCGACATCGCCGATGTCGCCGACCTGTTCCTCGACCTCGAACGTCAATGGGTCGTTCTGGTACCGCTTGATCAGCATGTCGACATCGCCATCGAGCGTGGCCGAGAACAGCAGCGTGTGACGATTGCTCGGCGTCTGGTCCAGCAGTCGCTTGACCGATGGCAGGAAGCCCATGTCGGCCATGCGGTCGGCTTCGTCGACGATCACCATTTCCACGTTACGCAGTTCGCAGCAGCGTCGACCGATGAGGTCTTCGAGGCGGCCGGGGCAGGCGACCAGGATGTCGATGCCCTTCTCGAGTCGTTTGATGTCGCGCTCGATGTTGGTGCCGCCGAACACCGTCAGGATCGTGCGGTCCTTGGCCGTGGCCAACGGTTCGAGTTCGTCCTTGATCTGGGTAGCGAGTTCACGGGTCGGTGCCAGGATGAGAACCGCGGGACACCAAGGCGTGCCCATGCTGCTCAGATCGACGGCCGGAATACCGAACGCCAGCGTCTTTCCGGATCCGGTTGGTGCCTTGCCGCAGATGTCGCGACCATCCAGCCCAGCTTCGATGGAGGCGGTCTGGATCGGGAACGCCTCGGTGATTCCCCGCTCGCTGAGCGCAGCGACGATCTCGTCGGACACGCCAAGCTCGGCAAACGTGGTGGGAGCAGCATCTTCAGTTGTCATACACGATCATCCATCACGGTCAGCACTGATCAGACTACGAGCAAATGCAACGGTGCCAGGCGTCGTTGCATTTCGAGGTAGCGAAGCGGTCCGGGACCGTGGAGGTGGAAGCTGGACAGCCTTACTATGCGTTGGCCTCGCGGGACTTCTTCAGGTTCTTGGCCAGGCGGAGTCGGGTGGTGGCGTCGAGTTCGACTTTGCGCAGCCGGATTTTGTCGGGCGTGACCTCGATGCACTCGTCGTCGCCGATGAACTCGAGCGACTGCTCGAGTGACATGAGCTTGGGAGGGGTGAGGCGAACCGTCTGGTCGGCGGCGGCGGCACGCACGTTGGTGTGCGCCTTCTCCTTGCAGATGTTGATGTCCATGTCGCCGGGCTTGGGGGTTTCGCCCACGATCATGCCTTCGTAGACATCTTCGGCGACCCCCACAAAGAACGCGCCCCGCTCTTGCAGATTCAAGATGGCGTTGCTGGTGGTCACACCGGTGCGGTCTGCAACCAGTGAGCCTTTGTGACGACCAGAGATTTCGCCCTGCCACGGAATCCAGCCGTCGAACACATGGTGCAGCAGACCGGTGCCGCGTGTCTCGGTCAGGAAGTCGGTGCGAAAGCCGATCAGACCACGGGCAGGCATGCGGTAGTCGAGGCGCACCCAGCCGGCGCTGAAGTTCACCATCTCTTGCATCTGGCCCTTGCGGGGCGCAATGAGCTGAGTGACTGCGCCCACGTATTCTTCGGGGATGTCGATGGATACCTGCTCGACCGGCTCGTGGAGCTTGCCGTCGATCTCGCGGGTCACGACCTGAGGCTTGCCCACGGTGAGCTCGAAGCCTTCGCGGCGCATCTGTTCGATCAAGATCGCCAGCTGGAGTTCGCCGCGACCTTGCACTTCCCACGCATCGGGGCGGCCGAGTTCGAGCACCCGCAGCGACACGTTGCCGATCAGTTCTTTGTCCAGGCGATCTTTGACCTGGCGGGCCGTCATCTTGTCGCCACTTCGACCGGCGAGGGGCGAGGTGTTACTGCCTACGGTCATCGACAAGCTGGGTTCGTCGACGGTGATGATCGGCAGAGGTCGCGGATCCGCAGGATCCCCCAGAGTCTCACCGATGGTGATTTCAGGAAGGCCGGCAACGGCCACGAGTTCGCCGGCAGCGGCGGAAGCAGCTTCTTCTCGCTCGTGACTCTCGGTCACGTACAGCTCGGTGACCTTGGCGCTGCCAACGGTGCCATCGAGCTTGCACCAGGCGACGGTCTGGCCCTTTTTGATTTCGCCGTTCATGATGCGACAGATGGCGAGACGCCCGACATAGGCAGAGGCATCGAGGTTCGTCACCCAGGCTTGCAGCGGGGCCTCGGGGTCATAGGTCGGCGCGGGCACATGGTCGACGATCGTCTGCAGCAGCGGGGTCAGGTCGTCTTCGAGATGATCGAGGTCGAGCGTGGCCTGGCCGTCGCGGGCAACGGTGTACACAATTGGAAAGTCGATCTGATGCTCGTCGGCTTCGACATCGAGAAACAGGTCTTCGACTTCGGTAACGACTTCGGCTATGCGGGCATCGGGGCGGTCGATTTTGTTGATCACCAGCACCACGGGCAGGTTGCGCTGCAACGCCTTGCGCAGCACGAAGCGGGTCTGGGGTAGCGGGCCCTCGCTGGCATCGACGAGCAACAACACGCCGTCGACCATGGTCAGTGCACGTTCGACCTCGCCACCAAAATCGGCGTGACCGGGCGTGTCCACCACGTTGATCTTGTAACCGTTCCACCGGATCGCGGTGTTCTTGGCCAGTATCGTGATGCCCTTTTCTTTCTCGAGGTCCATCGAGTCCATGACGCGTTCGTCGATGTCTTGATGGGCCCCGAAGGCACCCGACTGGTGGAGCATGCCGTCGACCAGCGTGGTCTTGCCATGGTCAACGTGCGCAATGATGGCGACGTTTCGAATATCGTCGCGCTGCGCGGTGGCGGCGTCGAGCGCAGCATCAGAAGAATTCACGGAACAAGGATGCTCGCTGGCCGTCCATTTACCTCATTTGTGGCCAAGAGTCACTGCCATGTGGCCTACGGCATGCTTGCAGGTAGCGCTGGCCTCACATTGGTTCGTGGGAGGCGACTTCGTAGCGAGACAGATCCCGGCCGGTGACGTTGAGTCGGCCCATGGTCTCGCGAAACGTGGCCATGTGTGGCATTTCGAAGTGCTTTTCGAGATCCTCGGCCGACTCCCAGATCTCGAAGATCTGCACCGTGCCAGGATCGGCCACGCTGACGCTGAACACGTACTCGACGCAGCCCGGCTCCTCGAGCGTGGCGGCCATCATCGCAGCAGCTGCACTACGCAGTTGGTCGACGTGAGCGGGATCGATCGTGATGTTTCCGGCAACAATGAGCATGCTCGAAGATAGCTGAGTAGACCCTGGCTGTTTTCAATCGGTCAGCGCAGCGCAGCGCGTTTCTCGGGATCGATCGTGGTGTTTTTGGTAACGATGAGGATGCTCGAAGATGGCTGAGTAGACCCTGGCTGTTTTCAATCGGTCAGCGCAGCGCAGCGCAGCGCAGTGCGTTTCTCGGGATCGATCGTGGTGTTTTTGGTAACGATGAGGATGCTCGAAGATGGCTGAGTAGACCCTGGCCGTTTCAATCGGTCAGCGCGATGCGGATCTGCGAAGCGATGACGTCCCAGGTCGAATCGGTTGCTGCCAGCAAGCCGCGATGGCCGTCGCCAGGTCGATAGGCGGAGCCGTCGAATCGCGCCACGCGCAATCCGGCTTCGCTTGCCAACAGCCCGCCGGGAGCATGATCCCATGGCAGGGTGCGCCAGTACATCAGGAAATCGATTCGCCCGTCGATCAATGCGCCGTATTCGATGCCGGCACTCTTGAAGTCCGTCACCAGCGAACCGACCGACTCGGGAAAGGTGGCCAAACGAGTTAGAGCGGGTTCGGGCATGTACCTGCGTTTGAGTATTCCCTTGGGAGTGCCAGCGCGCGGAGCCGCCATTGCGGTGACGCCGTTGCGCTGAAAACCCTGACCGAGCTGGGCGGTCAACATGGTGTCGGTCTCGGGATGCCACACCCAGGCAGCCGTGGTGACGCCCTTCTCGACCAGCGCCACCATCACCACGAAGTTCGAGTTTCCAGCAACGAAGTTCGACGTTCCATCGATCGGGTCGATGATCCAGGTCGCGTCGGCGGTGGCCACTACGTCGAGCAATGCCGGATCGGCCGCGGTGGCTTCTTCTCCCACCACGGGGATGTCGCGAACGAAGCGCAAGCGATCGGTCAACACCCGTTCGCATTCCTGATCCGCAACGGTGACCAGGTCGCCGGGGCCCTTTTCCATCACGTCGCCCTCGGCGAGCGAACGGAATCGAGGGACGACTTCGACAGCTCCGACCTCACGGATGATGGCACTGACCTGGTCTACGAGCATCGCAGCCAAGTATGGACTCCGGCTGCGTCAGTTGGGTGCCCCTAGGCCAGATGTTTCATTGCTTCGCGTCGGGTTAAGCCTGAAAGCTTGTCGTGATGGGTGCGCACGAACTGGCGAACGGCGTCGGGCGCCACTCGTGCGTAGTCACGCAGTGCCCAGCCCAGGGCCTTGCGAATGAAGAATTCGGTGTCGGCCGCGCGTTTCTCGACGTAGCCGAAGAGTCGAGCTTCGTCGAGTGCGTCTCTGAAACGAAGCTGATGCAGAATGACCACCCGGGCAACCCACATGTTGTCGTCGTCGATCCACTCGTCCATCGTGACGCCCAGCTCGGGGTACCTCATCACCATGGTCCCGACCGGGTGAGCTGCAAGGGCGTCGATTGTGTCCCACCAGGATTTGGTGGTGATGAAGGTATAGAGGCGGTCGAGGTCTTCGACATGGAATGTCTTTGCCCGTGCTCGCAGCAGCGCAGAACCGGTGTATTGGAACTCGCGTTCGTCTTGTTCCCAGCACAGGCCGGCAACATCGAGCACGTCGTCGGGTTCGGCTGTGCGTGCCACGGCCATCAATGGCTTCTCGATGGACTTGCGGATCGGGCTGGTCACACCCAAGAAGGCGAACTGGTCCTTCATGTAGGCGACCATCTGCGGTTCCTTGTCCGGATCCGCTGCGGCGCGCAGGTCGGTCGCAAGATTCTCGAAGGCGACATGCAGATCTGACATCGGTGTCGTATCGGGATTAGCCGTTGATCTGAATGTTCAAGCCTTCGGTTGCTTCGATGAATTCTTCGATCATTTCGTAGACCACCTGAGTGGTTGGCTTGGTCTTGTTCATGTTGCCCACGATCTGACCAACGAAGTAGTTCGCCAGGTCGGCGGCGCCCGAGCCCTGGCGGTGCGCCGAGCGGTTGATACGAGTGATGGCCTCGTCGATGAGCACTGGTTGCATCGGCATGCCGAGCGGCATGGGTGTTTCCGGGTTTTCCCACTCGTCGGTCCAGGCGGATTTCAGTTGGCGGGCATGCTTGCCGGTGCGAGACCGTGAACGGATGGTGTCCGACGATGTCGCAGTGAGCATCTTCTCCTTGACGACCGGATGGGTCTCTGCTTCTTCGGTCGTGAGCCACACCGAACCGCACCACACCCCTTGGGCGCCGAGTGCCATGGCAGCAGCCATCTGGCGGCCGCGACCTATGCCGCCAGCACCAAGTACAGGCGTATCGCCAACGGCGTCGACGACTTCGGGGATCAGCACCATCGACGCGATCTCACCGGTGTGTCCACCGGCTTCGTAGCCCTGGGCGATGATCAGGTCAACACCGGCATTCACATGGCGCTCTGCGTGTTGGGCCTTGCCGGCGAGAGCTCCGACCCTGATGTCCTGCGCGTGGCATCGTTCGGTCATGGCGGCAGGAGGCGGGCCGAGTGCGTTGACCATGAGCGACGGCTTGAATGCCAGCGCAACCTCGAGATTTGGCATCTGCGAGTCGGCAGAGAACGGGCCAGCTGCATCGTCTTTCGCGCCGACAAGGCCGCCGGTATTCGTGCCGGGCTCGAGCGGGGGCACGTCGTACTTCTCGAGGATTTGGTCGATGTACTGCCGGTGCTCGTCGGGGATCATCTCGTTGATCGAACCAACGGTGAGGCCGCCTTCGTCGGAACCCGCGTACTTTGCGGGCACGATCAGATCGACCCCATAGGGCTTGCCATCGACCTCGTCTTCGATCCACTGCAGGTCGATTTCGAGCTGGCGCGGTGAGGAGCCGACAGCGCCCAGCACACCCATGCCACCCGCCTTGGTTACTGCTGCGACCACGTCGCGGCAGTGCGTGAACGCAAAGATTGGCATATCGATACCGAACATCTCGGTGACCTGGTTCTTCATGCCACGATCTTGTCACTCGACCGCCCTCCCAGCCCAAGTTGTCCCGATTGGTTCCGCTGATTGACTGGCTGCGACCACGGGTCGATGTCTCGTAGAGACGTTGCTTCCGCTCGGCGAACTGGACCCTGGATTACGCGAACCCGACACGCCGCTCCACATCGGCGACTTCGCGTCCGGCGCCGCCCGGCAGAGGAACTGGGCATTGATGCAGTGCGGGTCGAGGAGACCAAGGACGACCCGTATCAGCTACTGGCGTTGGGTGCTGCCGCGACGTCGACGATTGGTTTGGGCACGTCGTCGCCATGGCGTTTAATCGAAGTCCCACCATCACCGCCATGTCGGGCTGGTCGTTGCATGTGCGGCGCTAACGGTCTCGTATCTTCTGGGTCAGACCCAGAAGATACGGAGGGTTAAGCAGCGGCCACGAACAGCTTCGAACCTGCATGAAGGGTGGCCCTGAGCTCGGGCTCCGCAGCGGCGATGGCTTCGAAGCGTCGAATGGCTCGTACGACGCCACTCCCATAGCCAAAGCCGAACGCGACTGCCAAGTCGCTGCTGTTCGACAGCTGGTGCCGGTGAAGCAACGTGAGAAGCAATAGACGCCCGTTGTGTTCGCGAGGAGAGCGCGGGCTCGCAAGTTCGAGCATGCTGAGGTTTAGTTCGCTGCAAACAAACTCGAAGATTACGGCTCGAAAAGAGAGCATGCTGGCGTCACGGACGGCGCACGTGTTCAGCCGTTCGGCCGCATGTTCTACAGCGCTAATGGATTGGGCAAGGTGCTGCTCGGGACGGTCAGCCTCGGCGATGTGGGCGAAGATTTCGGTCTTCTTCGCCCTACCGCGCTGGCGAACGAACGCATCGAATGCCAAAACGTTGCCGTTGAAGTGTTCGTCGACGATCACCAGAGGACTCAGGAAGTCGGGCGCAGGAGTGAGGCCCAGCGTGGCGGGATAACTCGACCACTTGTGGTCTTGTGCCCGTTGGACCATGCCAGCTTTCACCGGATTGTTCGGGACATAACGTGCGGCCTCGAGCAGGTATGCCTCGTTTTCGATGATCTTCGAGAAGAAGCGCCCCTTGAACAGAGATCCGTCAAGTGAGTATCGCCGATTGAAGTCCTGGGTATAGCGCCCGCCGATCAGCTGCATAGCTTCGGAAAGCGCTCCTTCGTGGGATCTGATGAGCAAGTGGTAATGGGTCGTCATCAAGACAAAGGACAGAACTTGAATCTTGAACTCGCGGACTGCGTAGCCGAGATGCAACAGAAAGAGTTCGAAGTCGCTGTCATCGCGAAACGTTGTCTGGTGGTTCTGTCCCCGGTTGGTTACGTGGTGAAAGGCGCCGGGGTAGTCGATTCGTGGTTGTCGAGGCATGACGATGACGCTAGATCTCGGGTGTGACAGTGAACGCCGACGCAACGCACCTCGTATCTTCTGGGTCTGACCCAGAAGGTTCGGTTAGGCGGTGCCGGCGACGCGGTGGCCGTTGACCCATACGTTGGTTATGTCCTCGGGTGTGGCCAAGCGCACCACCTTTTCGAAGATCCGAGGGCCAGTGTCGATCGTGGGCCAGGTCTGTAACGGCGAACCCGGCCGGTTCAGCCGCACCGAAAGCGCATCGAACTTGCGGCCGGCGGCCAGTAGACCGATCGGCTGGGCGAGTAACTCAGCGCCACCGGTCGTTGCCATGTAGAAGGCATCGGTGATGGCGATGTGTGAATCGGCGACGCCCCGAGCGATTGCAGCCAGCCCAGGGTCCACGCCGTCTTCGAGATAGCGCGACGCCGTAACTGCGTGTGCGCACTGGGGGAGAAGCCCGGGTGAGGCGCCACCGGCGACGTCGGTGCCGAGTCCGACCAACACTCCGGCATCCATTGCCCGCCGAGCAGGGAACACGGCGTTGGCGAAGTACGCATTCGACAACGGACAGTGCGCCACCCCGGCGCCCGCCAGCCGGATGACATCGAGGTCGGCATCGCCCAGGTGGTCACCGTGGGCAAGGATCGTGTTCGGTCGAATCAGATCGAACTCGGCCAGCGCATTCGTGTCCGACGTGCGGAACCGCTCGATCGCATACTGGTGCTGCCAATCGCTCTCCGAGGCGTGCGTCTGCAATCGCACGCCGGTGGCCAAGGAGAGTTGGCCCAGCCCTCTGAGCGCATCATCGCTGCAGGCGGGCGTGAAGCGCGGCGTGATGATCGGCTGCACCAGCTCGCTGCCGAGCGCCTGGATCTCTTGAATCGAAGCGTGTGAGCTCTCGACCGACTGTGCAGCGCCTCCATCTCGATACCACTCGGGCGTGCCGTCGGGATGGTCCATGGCGACCCGCCCCACGAACGCCCGCTGACCCAGCTCCGCACACGATGCGGCCAGCATGGTGGTGGTCTCGACACTGACCGTGGCGAAGTACACCGCGGTTGTCGTGCCGTGTGCCAGCAGCGTGGCCACCATCTGGGGCCACACCGCTGCGGCGAACTCGGGCTCGGTAAGACGCTTCTCGAGCGGAAACGTGTGCTCCATCAACCACTGCTCGAGAGGTAGATCGAGTCCGGTGCCGAGTTGTGGCCACTGCGGCGCATGAAGGTGGGTGTCGATCAGCCCCGGCAGCAGCACACTGTCTCGGCCCAGATCGTGAGTTACCGGCCCATCTCGGTGGCCAACCGCCGTGATCACGCCTTCCTCGTCGACGTCGACGACCACGTTCTCGAGTATTTGCAGCTCGCTGCGTCGAGGCGTCTGCATGACTGTTGCCCGAACTGAAAGTTTCGCACTCACGGCTCCATCATGGCGCGTGTGTAGCCCGCCGCCGGCGTTGGCGGTCTGTAACCCGACGACAGTGGCCACTGCGAGCGTGCTGCTGGTCGCCAACACGGTGTTGACTACCTAACAAGCGTTAGGTAGGTTCTCTGGTGTGCCCCGCGCCACGTCAGCCGTCAACACCGTCGCACGAGACGCCGATGCGACCACCGGGCGCCAACGCGTCCTCGATGCTGCGGCCGCACTTTTCGTACAGCAGGGCTATGCGGGCACCACGTTGCGCGAGATTGCCGAAAGCGCAGGCATCAAAGCCGGCTCGATCTATCACCACTTTGCTTCGAAGGAAGCGTTGTTCGTGGCCGTGCTGCACGACGGGATCGTGGTGATGATCGAGGCGTTCGACCATGCCAACACGTCGTTGTCCGCCACCGACGACCTTGACACCCAGATACAGAGTCATGTTCGAGCCCATCTCAGCGCCGTGTTCGAGAACGGGCCCTACACCACGGCCCACGTCACCTCGTTCTTCGGGGCTCCTGCCGAGGTGAGAGTCGCAGTAGTGCCGCAACGAGACAGCTACGAACAGAAGTGGAACCGGCTCTTCGAGCAACTGTGGCCGGCTGCGGACCCGAAAGAACTTCGATTGCGTCGACTGATTCTCTTCGGGGCCATGAACGCCACCGCCGAGTGGTACGACCCCGCAGGAAGCCTCTCGGTCGATCAACTCGCAGCCAGTATCAGCAACCTATTCGTCCATGGGGTCGACCAGCTGTGAACCCTGTGTTTGACTGCGTTATGGAGCCCAACCCAATGGGAATCCCACCATGGGGTCGACCAGCTGTGAACCCCGTGTTTGACTGGGTTATGGAGCCCCACCCAGTGAGAATCCCACCATGGGGTCGACCAGCTGTGAACCCCGTGTCTGACTGCGCTATCGAGCCCAACCCAATGGGAATCCCACCATGGGGTCGACCAGCTGTGAACCCCGTGTCTGACTGCGTTATCGAGCCCAACCCAATGAGAACCCCACCACGATGATGAACCGGATCAACTCCAAGATCGATACTGGATCCAGCGAGTTCGCGACCAACCGCGAGAAGTACTCAGCGGAGCTGCAGACGCTGAGAGCGCGCCAGCAACAGGTCATCGACGGCGGCGAGCGCCGACAACGGTCGATTCAACGGCACCTGGATCGCGGCAAGATCATGGTGCGAGATCGCATCGATCTCGTCACCGATGACAACACGCCGTTTCTCGAGTTCTCCACGCTCAGTGCCTACGGGCAATACGACGACGAAGCACCGGGTGCCGGGATCGTGACCGGTGTAGGCATCGTCCATGGTGTGCCGTGGGTCTTCATCGCCAACGATGCAACGGTCAAGGGCGGAAGCCTGCTTCCTACGTCGATCAAGAAACATGTGCGGGCCCAGGAGATCGCGGAAGAAAATCGACTCGGCATCATCTACCTGGTCGATTCCGGTGGCGCCTTCCTGCCGTTGCAAGATGAGATCTTCCCTGACAAGGATCACTTCGGCGGCAGCTTCTATCGCCAGGCTCGACTATCTGCGCAGGGTCTCCCGCAACTCTCCGTGGTGCTCGGTGGGTGCACGGCTGGCGGCGCCTATGTACCAGCGCTCAGCGACGAAGTCATCATGGTCGAAGGCATCGGCCGTATCTTCCTGGGCGGCCCGCCGATCGTGAAGGCTGCGCTGGGCGAAATCATCGAGCCCGATGATCTGGGCGGTGCTGTGCTGCACACGCGGGTCAGCGGCGTGAGCGACTACATGGCCTCGAACGAACGCGAGGCGTACGGCAAGCTGCGCGAGATCTGCGAGACGACCAATCAGCGTCGCATCGATCAACGCGACGGCTGGCTCGACTGGGTCGAACCCGAACCCCCTGCCTATGCGCCCGAAGAGATCTACGGCATCGTGAGCGCCGATGACCGTATTCCTTTCGATGCCACCGAGATCATCGCTCGCATCGTCGACGGCAGCCGCTTCGCAGCGTTCAAACCCGAGTGGGGTGAATCGATCGTGTGTGGCTTCGCTCGCATTTGGGGCCACCTCGTCGGCATCGTGTCGAACAACGGCATCATCTTCAGCGAGTCGGCGCTCAAGGCAACCCACTTCATCGAGCTGTGTGAACAGCGCCGGGTGCCGCTCGTCTTCCTGCAGAACACCAGCGGGTACATGGTCGGTAGTGACAGCGAAAAGGGCGGCATAGCCAAGAACGGCGCCAAGATGGTGGCGGCAGTGGCCAACACCACGGTCCCCAAGTACACCGTGCTGATCGGTGGCTCCTACGGCGCCGGCAACTACGGCATGTGCGGCCGTGGCTTCAATCCCCGCTTTCTGTTCGCATGGCCGAACTCGCGAATTGCCACCATGGCCGCCGATACCGCCGAAACCGTGCTGGTCGACATCCGGGTTGGAGGCATGAAGGGCGCAGAGACCACCGACGAGGAACTGGCCAAAATACGGGCGCATATCCGAGGGCAATACGAGACGCAGAGTGATCCGTACTACGCCACCAGTCGCCTGTGGGATGACGGTCTGATCGACCCGGTCGACACCCGCCAAGCCCTTGGCTTGTCCTTGGCTCTGGCTGCCCGCCATGCGAAACCAGCCCCGGGCCCCGGCCTGGTCTACCGGATGTGATCGCCGTGATGACCAAAGCAATAGTCGACACCGCCGGGGTGTCGAGTTTTCGAAAGGGGCCTGTATGCGCATTCTGATTGCAAACCGAGGCGAGATTGCTCGCCGCATCATCCGCACGGCTCATCGGCTGGGCCACGACACCGTTGCGGTCTACGCCGAGCCCGACGCGGACGCTCCCCATGTGAGCGAGGCGACCATGGCGGTGGCCATCGGCCCTGCCAGCCTGGCCGAGTCGTATCTGTCGATCACGAGCATCATGTCAGCAGCGTCGGCATCGGGCGCCACCGCGGTCCATCCTGGCTACGGCTTTCTCGCCGAGAACGCCACCTTCGCCAAAACAGTCATAGAGCAAGGTTTGATCTGGATCGGGCCGAACCCCAGCGTCATAGCGTCCATGGGTTCCAAGATCGAAGCCCGCAAAATTGCCCAGCGAGCCGGCGTGCCAACGATTCCCGGTTGGTCCGAGTCACAGTCGCCGGGCGAATTGGCACAGGCTGCGGCGCAGATCGGCTACCCGATACTGGTCAAGGCATCGGCCGGCGGTGGCGGAAAAGGGATTCGCATCGCCAACAATCCATCGGAGTTCGGTGTGGCATTGACCGAGGCTTCGGCCGAAGCCAAACACGCCTTCGGCGACGGCAAGGTGATCGTCGAACGCTATGTGCAGCGGCCTCGGCACATCGAGGTGCAGATCGTTGGCGACAAGCACGGGGCTACCGCCGAACTCGGCACGCGCGAATGCTCGGTGCAACGGCGCTATCAGAAGCTTCTCGAAGAAGCCCCGGCCCCGAATCTGACACCAGAAACTCGGCGGGCGATCCGCGAGTCGGCGCAGTCGCTCGCCAAGGCCATGGGTTACGACTCCGCAGGCACCGTCGAGTTCATCGTCGACGACGACACCGGCGAACACTTCTTTCTCGAAGTGAACACCCGACTTCAGGTGGAACACCCGGTGACCGAAGCCATCACCGGCGTGGACCTGGTCGAGCTCATGATCCGCGTTGCGACAGGCGAGCGGTTGCCGCTGAGCGCAGACGATCTGCGCTTCGAGGGCCATGCGATCGAAGCGCGCATCGTGGCCGAGGACACCCAGAATGACTATGCACCCCAGACCGGCACGGTGAGTCAGATCGCTGTCCCTGCCGATGTCCGGTGGGATTCAGCCATCGAGGCTGGCAGTGAGATCTCGCCGCACTACGACTCCATGATTGCCAAGCTCATCGTGCACGGCAGCACCCGCGACGAAGCTCTCGCCAAGCTCCGACGGGCCCTCGACGGTCTGATCATCGATGGTGTAACCACTACTGCGAGCTTGCATCGCTGGCTTCTCGATCAGCAGCCGTTGATCGACGGTCGAATCACGACCAGGTTCCTCGACGAGGCGACACTGCCGGTGCGCTCGCGCGCCGAGATGACCTCTGCGCTTGCTGCCGGAGCCATTGCATGGGCCCAGGCCGACGAAGCCCGACGCGACGACACGAGCCCGTGGCTGAATTCATCGTTCTCGCTGACGCCCCATGAGATGAAGCGAAATCTCGGGCTGGTCGATCCTGCAGGTGAGACCTACGAGATCGCGCTGATGAATGATGATCTCGTCGGCGAGCAGCTACCGCCGACGCTTGTCGAGCTTGGTTCTCGGCGAGTTGCCGTGAACGAGGGCGGGCACACATACAGCTTTACCGTGCCCAGCCGAACCGAGCGGTGGGCACCAAGCGTGGCCAGCCGAAAAGGCAGCGGCGATGCCATCGTGGCTCCCTTCCCCGCAGTGGTCAGCGAAGTGAACGTGGCGCCTGGTGAGAACATCGAAGGCGACCAGGTTCTCGTGGTGATCGAGGCGATGAAGATGCTGCACTCGCTTCGATCCAGCGGCGCAGCAACCATCGACGAAGTGCGAGTGTCGCCGGGCGACCAGGTTGGCACTGACGACATCTTGGTCACCTTCGCCACCGTTGAATCCGGAACTGACTCAGATCCCCAAGAACCGTCTCAGGAGACCCCCCGATGAGCAACCGCAATGCCTACATGACCGATGAGCTGCAAGCCATCTATGACCAAGTGGTCGGCTTCGTGACCAACGAGGTGCAACCCCACGGTGAGCAATGGGAACACGATGGCAAGGTCCCACGCCACGTTTTGCACAAGATGGGCTCACTCGGCATGTTCAGTCTGCGTGTCCCGGAGGAGCTGGGTGGCCTTGGTATGGGCTATTTGGCGTCGGCAACGTTCAGCGAGGCTCTTGGCGCGTCCACGTTCGCTGGCTTCGAAGTCACGGCTCTGGTCCATACCGACATGGCGGGGCCTCATCTGATCAATTCAGGATCGCCCGAACAGCTCGAGAAGTACGTGCCCGGAATGTTGAGCGGCGAGTTCATCTTGTCGATCGGTGTGAGTGAACCCGATGCTGGTTCCGACGTGGCTGGCATCCGCACCAAGGCCGTCAGGGACGGTGATGGGTGGCGTATCAACGGCACCAAGACCTTCATCACCAACGGGGTCTACGGCGACATGACGATCGTCGCCGCCCGTACAGACAACGACAACAAATACGGCATCTCGATGTTCCTGGTGCCGGCTGAAACCGAAGGTTTCACGGTGGCCAAGAAGCTCGACAAGCACGGTTGGCTCTGTAGCGACACGGCCGAACTCACGCTCGACAACGTTTTCGTGCCCGACGATCAGCTGCTCGGTACTGCGCACCGCGGCTTCTACGAAACCATGAAGAACTTCCAGAACGAGCGCATGGTCCTGATCGGCATGGGCGTCGGCGCCGCCCAGGCTGCGATCGACCTGACCAATGAGTACACCCAGAATCGCCCGGCTTTCGGTGGGCACCTGTACGACCTGGGGGCGATCCGCCAACGCATGGCGATGAATCAGGCCAAGGTCGATGCGGCCCGGGCATCGATGTACCACGCAGCGTGGCTCGGCGATCAAGGAGAAGACAACGTCAAGGCCATGTCGGGAGCAAAGGCATTTGGATGCGAGATCGTCAACCAGGTCATGTACGACTGCGTGCAATTCCACGGCGGCATGGGGTACATGCGTGAGTCGGCGATCGAACGGATGTATCGCGACGCCCGGATCCTGCCTATTGGTGGCGGTGCCACCGAGGTCATGCTCGAAGAAGTCGCCAAGCGGTCCTACGCTGCGGCATCATGACTTCGCGACCAATGATTCCCGCAGAACTGCCTCGGCTTCGCTCGCTGTTGTTCGCACCTGCAGTGCGCGACGATCTCATTCCCAAGCTGGTCCGTAGCGGTGCCGACGGTGTCGTCATCGACTGCGAAGACGCCACGCCGGTCAGCCAGAAGGCAACCGGCCGATTGAACGCCGTGGAGTTGGCCCCGACAATCATGGGGAAAGGAAGCAGGGTTTTCACTCGAGTGAATCCGCCGGGAACGCCATGGTTCGTCGACGACATTGCTTATGGCTTGCATCGCGACCTGGCCGGGGTGGTGGTGCCCATGGTGGAATCGCTCGAAGGCTTGGACCAGGTTGCCAAGGCGCTGGCCGCGTCTGACCTCGGTCACCTGGGCGTCGTTGCCGGGTTGGAGACGGCTCGTGGCGTTGCCGATGCTCGTCATCTGCTTGCGCATGCTCAAGTCATCGGTGGCTACTTCGGGGCCGAGGACTACGTTGCCGATCTCGGTGGAGTCCGTACCCAACACAATGTCGAAGTGCAGTTTGCGCGGGCGTCGGTCGCCCAGGCCGGTCGGCTCGCACGCAAGCCGGTCATCGACCAGATCGTCGCCAACTTCCGCGACAACGAGCGCATGTCGCTCGAGGCCTTCGAAGCCCGTGCTATGGGTTTCGCCGGCAAACTCTGTATCCACCCCGACCAAGTGGCGCTGGCCAATGCCGGCTTCACGCCCAGCGATGCCGAGATCGAACGGGCCGAACGCCTACTCGCGGCGTATGACATCGGCGTGGCATCGGGCGTAGCTGCCATCGACTTCGAAGGCCAGATGGTCGACGAACCGCTAGCCGAACAGGCCCGACAGATTCTGGCTGCCGCCGGCATCGACCCCCGCAACGGCTAGACACCAGGAGGACAGATGGCACGTGAGATCATTCCGAAGGGGATGTGGCTCGAGGAACTACAACCGGGCTTGGTGGTGCAGCACGCGCTGACACGGACCGTCACCGAAGCCGACAATGTGGGCTTCACCGTGTCGACTATGAACCCTGCGCCGCTTCATCTCGACGCCGAGTACGCGGCGACCACGCAGTTCGGCAAAGTGTTGGTCAATTCGATGTACACCGTGGCGCTACTTGTCGGCTTATCGGTGCACGAACTGACGCATGGCACAACCGTGGCAAACCTGGGCTTCGAAGCGGTGAAATTTCCGGCGCCCGTCTTCCACGGCGACACCATTCACGCCGAAACCGAAGTGCTCGCCGCTCGCGAATCCACATCGCAACCCGACCGTGGCATCGTGACGTTCGAGCACCGTGCATTCAATCAAGACGACGCACTCGTGTGCAATGCCGTGCGCAACGCCCTGATGCTCAAACGCAGTTAGACGTCACGCGCTGATGCCGCCATGTCATACTCGGCAGGTCGACTCTCAGGGATAGTGTGGCTGGAACAGACCGAGGCCAATATGGCTATGCCGCCCAAGCGCTATTGGGCCGGAGACCTCGTGCGGGAAACGAAGCTCTAGCATCGCGCCCCGTCGGTTTGAGCGAACTTCGGCCGGACCAGTGTTTCGACTGCGGCGGAACCGACGGGGGTCATCTTCGTCATCAACGATCCGAACGCCGACGCCTGCGGCGTACTCGGCAAGCCAGGGACGGCCAGCTAGTTCACGTTGAACCGAGTCGACAACAAACTCCATCCACTCCATCTTTTTCTGGCGACGCACTGGAACAAACGGTGTACGAGTTCGCCACACGCTGGCGGGCCCCACGAGTTCAGGCGCAGCGAGTTCGATCGTCCCGATTGCCTCGATGGCGACCCGCAGCTCACTCGATAGTGATTTTACGTGTGCGGGCGCATACACCTTGCGTAAAGCATTTGCCGCTGTCAAAGCGCCGACATCAAGTTCCCCGTGCGCATAAACGATCAGCGTGTCGACCCGATTCGAGGCGTGGGAACTCAGCGGGAAGAAGTGAGCATGGGCGTGATTGTTCGCAGTGCGACGTCCGTCCTGGTTCCTTCCTGTGAGCACTTGACTGATCTTGGCCAACGATGCGTCGGGGTTGCGCTTGCTCAGTGCGTTGTAATGATGATTTATCGCAGAGCGGGACAGTTCACCGACGGTGAGCGCCTGTGTCAAAGGGGGAAAGGCACGGGAGGCAATTGCAAACCGAATCGCTGTAATCCCGGTCAGTGCGTCGTAGTCGATTTTTGTTACGGGACGTGATTTGGCGCCGGGGTCGGCTGGTTCGACGGTGAAGTAGGGAGTCCACTTCGCACCGGGCGGGATAATGCGACGCTGCTTCGCTCGCAACCGCTGGGGTACCGCTTCCAGGTCGGTGACGAGCGAATCTGAAGTGGCCGAGAGCAGCTCGATGAGGGGTTGTGACTCGCCGTTGACGCGGCTGGGAGTGATTCGGCGGTACCCCGCGGGGAAGGTGTCGCGGGACCCGTGGATAACTGAACATTCACAGATGGATTCGGCGCGCCCCAGATACCCCAATCCGCCCACTATGTCGGTTAATGCGCGATTGAGTCTTTCAGGCAGTTCGATCGGCCACTCGACGTAGATCGGGCAGGAGCGATTGTTCCTCTGTTCGATCACGACGAAGGGATCGTGGGTCAGGTTGGTGGACGCGGTGGACGATAGTTTGCCACTGGATCGGTGGTCTGGAGGCGGGTAGTAGTGGCGGCGGTGACCGGCACGGCTATCTGGTACGTGAAACGTTGGCGGAACACTCATGAGTAGTGAGAACAGCTCGTGTCCGTCGTGATCGCTGACAGCCTCCGATGTCGTCTTCCAGGACGAGTAGAGGGCTCTAAGAATCCGCCACGGCGCCGGCGGCCAGTCAACAACGCCATCAGCGGGCTCGCGGCCCCACTGAGTTGCGTGGTAGCGACCGAATGGGAAAGTGATCTCAAGGCTTACAGTCACTTGGGCGCGCCATCCCAGACGAGCTCTGTAACAACCGCCTCTGCGGCCTGTACCTCTTGGGTCTCGGCGATCAGCTCGCTGATCTGCGCCTTCAATGACTCCACGCTCGGGAGTTCATCACCGGTGAGCGACTCGACCTCGAACTGACAACTGGTGCGGAGCCGCAGACCCGACTGGAGCAAGAGCGCGATTTCGAGCTGAGCCAATGCGAATAGCAGGTCGGTGCCTTGAGCGCTGAGCCCGTAGGAAACGAGCTGTCGGCGATCGATCGAGAAGGCAGCCTCGATGATCTCGGCCGTGTACTCCGTTCGATGAAATGGAACCGTGCCGTAACCCTCGCTCGATCCTTGGCCGTCTTTGTTCTTGTGCGAAACGTTGTCTGTTTTGACACCCCCTGAGTGCACTGGCATGACATTGCGCGCATCGATCGCTGCAACCAACGCCCGTGGGAACTTGGGCTGCCCGAGCCAGTCTTTGTCCGAGAAGAACACACCGTGGATTAGACATAGCGGGTCCAGCGCCATAAGCGCAGCCGCCATACGGGGCCGGTCGTGGGGAACATCGGGTTGAAGTTCGAGCGCCGTTGCGATGTGATCGAACATCTTCGTTCCATCGGCGGTCTTGGCATGCCGCACAAACGCTGACGCTAGACGGTGCGCCTCGACTCGACTCGACGTGAGGTAGGTCCCATCTTTGTCTCGGACTCGAACCCATGGCAGATCTGCAATGGCCCGAATCGGTGCATTTTGCACATCATCCCAGATGGTTGCTTCGAGGCGGTTAGCCATAGATTGTTCGGATTCGACCAGCAGCCCATCGACCCAATCACCCTTGCCGTTGGGTACTTGGTAGGTTGCTGGCCCCAAGTCCGGAAATCCCGTTGGCTGGAACCGGGGAGTTGGGAATGGCTTGAGCTGAGCTCGAACTATGTAGCGTGTCATGGCGCTGCACTTTCTGTTGATACGAGTGGATTGATGGGGGCAGCCTCTAGTTCGGCCGTGGAAAGATCGTCGTCGGGGTGCCAGCAGTACGATCTGCGCAGCCATTGGGCGTCGAACGGGGAGAGCGACACCAAGAGCGCGGCTGCTGCACGTATGGCATCGTTGGCTGCGCCCGCAGTGGCCGGTCTGGCGATAGGGGTGATGCCCAGGGAACGGTAGAGACGAGAGAGTTCTGCCATTGCTCGCTCGCCACGGCCAGCGCTGAGTCCAACGATAATGCTCTGTCGAATTCGTACTGTCCGGGGCTGATCGAGCCCGAGCGCCGACATAGCGGAGGGGGAGGATTGACTGGGGCGACTCGCAGCGAAAAGTGGAGCGGCGACAGCCCAGATGGTGTTGGTGCGAGCACGATGCTGCCATTGCGTCCCAAATACTTGCCCGCTGCTATAACGCTGCCAGCGGAGCATGACGAGGGCCTGGAGGTATCGGGCGATCGCTGCATCGTCGAGTTCGCCAGCTGCGAATCGTGCAGTATCACCCGATGATGTCGGTACGCCTTGGTCGAAGGAAACAAATACGCCTGGACCCGATGGTGCCGTGTCGTCTGCGTCTTTGCGGCCAGCAGCATCGAGCGCTCGGGCACGAAGGGCACTGCTCAACACGCTGTCAAGTGGCCGGTTTCCCAAGCCCTTTACCATCGGACCGGTCTGTGAAAAGACGCGTCGATTTTTCTCCCACTCGATCGGCCTGAAAAATGATGCGCATGATCTGGTCCGCTGGTTTGAAGCCCCCATCGCGGGGTCTGCTCGATCGATTTGCGAAGCGATGCCGAGTGCAACCCGGAATTCTGCGCTCGACTTGCGCAGGTCCTCCATTGGTGTCATCCAGTCTTGCGCCACTAGCGAATCGAGTGGTTGGATGCCAGCTTCGCGGCTCTTTGAGCTTCGATAGAGCGCTTGCTCGAGACAGAACAGTGCTGCGAGAACATCCACAAGTGACTCTGGCTCGCCGGCCTCGGCGAACGCCCACTCGGCGGTGATCAGCGACCGTCGGGCGGTTCTAACATCTTCTGAACTACCTGACCGAGGGACGCGCCCAACCCAGCGGTCGACCTGGCTGGTTAGACCCACGTTCCGATCGCTTGTGTGACGGTGGCGTCCAGCCGGCACAGCGACGACGTTCTGGCCATTGCGAACCGCCATCACGTAGCGAGAGAACTCGGTAATGGAGCGGTCAACGCCGAGTGACCGAATCGAGCGGAGAAAGTCAAGTCCATCGCCAGCCTGACGGCGATTCCAGTCGGCGCGACCCTCGCCGATCATCTTCGCCACTGCACTGCCCGACATTGGCGTCTCCCAAAGCGGCGCCCATACTTCGCCCTTCACGTCCTCGTCGGGGGACGCTGACGAGTAGCCAATTCCTGTACTTCGAACCGTGAACGGCAGCGCAGCTTTGGCTCGGCCCGCCTGGGTGGAGAGGTTGCGTGCTGCTGCGGCGCCGAAGACAAGCGCACCCTCCATGGCCAGGACAAATAACCACGAATTCGACAGTGACGGCCCGCTGATCGCTCCGAAGTCGAAGTGAAATGCTCCGCTCTTGTCGAGACGCGCCGACTCGCCGCCAAACAGCGCTTGGTGGAGCATCGTTAGGGAGCGTTCCGTCTGAGCTGACTTGTCCCCGGGCGCAGGGAAAACATCGCGAAGCGTCGATATGAAATTGACGCTCAGGTCGCCGCTACCGATATTGCCGCCTGTCCCACCAGTCACGAGTGGATAGGACTCGTCGTCATCAAGTACAACAACAGCTGCGTCTAACCAGTCAATCGCATCATCGGGCATCGTTGCTCGGTAGAGGCGGAGGAACTCCGATTTCGACTTGACGCCCACCTTGCCGCTGTCGATGAGTCCTCGCTTGTCGGCTTCGGTCCAGAGATCACGAGTTGCACGAACTGTCTTCAGTAACGGCGTCAGTCTGGGAGACGTCGGCTCGAGCTCTTCGAGTTCGGCGATGACCCCGTGAAACTTCTTATTCGAGCCAGCTACTTTCTCTGGATCAAAACTTGCCCTGCCATTCCACACAGACAAGATCGGAGTTGGCTTGTAGTCTCGGTGCAAGAACCTGACGACATCGTCGGCGTCAGCGCCTTGAAGCTGAAGATGCAGACGATCGTCCTGCCAAAACGCTCGCGAATGCCAATCCGGTTGCTGCTCAGAGGTAAGTCGGTGAATACCAACCGCCGCCAAGTAGTTGAGCAACGGTTCCGGAGTGAGGCCACCGAACTTGATCACGCTCACGCCATCTCCTCTTCGTTGGGGGTGGCGTAGGCGCCGGAACTGGCCTGCCAGTCGGCGAGACGCACAATCGCTTCGAGCAATGCAAGTTGAAATGGGCCGTAGTTGGCCAGAAGCTCGTGACTTTGCTCAGAGTAGGACTGGTGCTCGAGCGAACCCCTGCGGGCGCGTTCAAGGTCAACATGGTGAGCTGGAATGATCACGTCGGCGACTTTGACCTCGGGGAACGGTTCGCCATGCCGGACACCCCAGGCGACATCTGGATCTTCGCCTGGCAGGCTGCGTAGTTCCAGTCTGATTCTGCCATGGTGCGCTGCGACGAGATAGCGAATGAGCTCGGGCTCTGGTAGGGACTGCAACAGCTCGTCGGCTGGCCCGAAAAGTGCAAGCATGGACACGAGTTCGTGGCGGAAGTAAGGCTCTTGATACCTGAGTCGTTTCCGGTTCCCCGATTTCGCCCAGTCTCCTGGGCCGAGATCGGGGTTGGCTGACCGGAGTGCGCTCTGAAAAACCTTGTGGGCCTTGCCAATGTCGTGAAGTTTGCCCGCCCAGGCTGCCGAGATAATTTCGGGCGAGCTGGGGTCGAGGGCGAGCGAGTCGGCGATGTCATTCACTGCTCGCTCAACATCGAGCAGGTGGCGTGCGAGCTCTACGGGGATGCTCGATAAACTGTGAATGTCACCGGCATTGGTGGCATCATTCTCGAACTGGTTCGGGCGAACTCCTTGCCCCTCGACCGGGGCGACCGGCTTCTTATTGCGACCGTCCCACCCATGAACCTCTGAGTAACCACCAACGCCCGACTCGACGAGCAACTGCACCCCATCGTGTAGGTCGTTGCGATCGACTCGGATCCACCTTTGGTCGTCGCTACCGACGGCTAAGTGATCGATGAGCCATGCTGGATGTTTGGCTAGGAACTTGCGAGCTTGGAAGATGGGAACTGCTACGAGCTCTTGCGCCATCAAGGGGTCCATGTCGTCGGGGGGCTGACCGTCAAATCGCCGCCAAGCAATGTGAATCGTTTGGTCGTCGACCACACGAATGAACTTGGCTACATCGAGATCATTGCCGCTCAGATCCGGTGCCGTATCGAAGAGTCCAACCAGGTCCTTTCGCCTCAGGACAGGCACGTCAACGGGCTGCACCGCAACGACGACCTCGCTGAGCGCAAGTGGGTCTACAGACTGCCCTTCGAGATGGCGCAAAGCGTTGACCGCAGCCAACACGTCGTGCTCGCTGTAGGGCGCCATCGTCGGCGCTGCGCTCCATAAGATAGTGGCTCCATCGATCTCGCCACCACGGTTGCATCGCCCGGCGCGCTGGACGATCGATGACCATGGGGCAGCATCGGTATAGAGCAGCGTCGCGGAAAGATCGACCCCGGCTTCGAGAACCTGCGTGGATACGATGATTCCCCCCTCGGCGCTCTTGGCCAAGTCGAGCGCAGCGGCGGTGCGATTCCGGCGGTCGACAGGCCGAAATCGCGAGTGAAGCAGTTCTACGCCAATCGAGGTCTCGGTTTTGGATTGCTGTTTATCCAACGCCTTAGCCAGCGCTACGGCTTCGGCGACTGTGTTTGTGATAGCGATCGTCAGCGACTGGTCGGTGTGTCGACGAAGGAGAAGGCTCGCAAGCGCTTCGTGGCGCTTACTCTCAGGCAGAGCTACCTCGTGAATGGTCTTGGTCGCCCTCAGCCGCCGCTGCAAGCTCTCTGGCTCTGTTGCGCTGTCAATTCGGCGGATCAGGGCAGGGTCTAGCCGATTGTCCACGGTGTCAAGCCATTGGCCGTCTATCGTTGCAGACATCCAGGTCGTAGCTGTTGGCAGCGACGTGCCGAAGTCGCCGGGGTCGCGAAACGCTTGGAGCTGCCGGCTAGTTGGCACCGCTACCCCCATGAGCTGGGTCTCGTCGAATACCCAGTGCGTGCCATTGTTGAACATGCCGAACGAGATCGGCCAGTTAAAGCGGCCATCGCCGTATCCCCGATTGAGAGCACGAGATAGCAACATGTCGATCGTGCCAACGAAGATTGCGTCGCTTGATGGGTTTAGGCGCCAGTCCATGTCGGTCCAGTTGCCCTGCTGATCTATACGGTCCCCACCCATGACGTTGTAGATGTTTTTCGGGACTTTACTGGTATCTGCATCGCTTCTGTGCAGGCGATCGAGCGCCTTTTGGACCCGGTCGACAGTCTGCTCGACGAGTGTGCGCATGGGCAGCGCGTATACAAGCCACCGGGGTGTTTTTGATCGCACGGTCATGTCCGGGTGGAAGTACCGGCGCCATATCCAGCCCAGTACCACAGCTTCCGTTTTTCCGCTTCCCGTCTGTGCATTTAGTATCTCGGGCAAGCCAGCTTCGCAAATTTCGCGCTGGAACCCGTACGGCGCGAAGCCAGTGGCTGTCAGGAACAGCTCGTCTGGGGTCATGCGGTTCTCGATTCGGGTTTTGTCACGCTCGGCAGCTCTCGATTCTCGTGCGCATTAAAAGCGGTTGCTATTGGACAGTACACATGCGCTGTGACACCGGTCTGCGGACGTACGACCGATCGCAGGCACGCCGTGCGTACTTGCGACCGGTCAGCTTGCGATCAGCCGATGCACCACTCGCCAGGTGGCGGCGGCTGTCACGGCTACCTCGTACGGGGTTGGTAGAGGGCGAAGCCAATTTCTGGGGGCAAAGGTGTCAAGCAAGTCCAGCGCAAGCAACACTTTGCCGGAACTATTGCCGGCACGCATGTTGAACGAGTTCGTGTACTGTCCCCGGCTGTTCTATCTGGAGTGGGTGGATAAGCAGTGGGCCGACAATCGGTTCACTGTCGACGGCACGTGGCAGCACCGGGCCGTCGACGAACCAAAGGGCAAGCCGCACGCCGCTACCAAGAGCCTCGACGAAGACCCGCCGCGCTCGACAGCGATTGAAGTTTCGTCTGAAGAACTTGGGGTGGTGGCGAAGATCGATGTGATGGAGTCTTCGGAAGGCTCAGTCGTGCCTATCGACACCAAGCGTGGCGCGCCTCGCGATGGCGAGCATGCGGTCCACCTGCCAGAGCGAATTCAGGTTGCCGCCCAGGTGCTCATTCTGCGCGACAACGGATATGAGGTTCCCAACGGTGCGGTTTACTTCACCGAGGTGCGCCGGCGGGTTCGTGTTGATGTTGACCAAGAGTTGGAGACGTTGACGCGCCAAGCGATCGCCGATGCCCGCCGTGTCGCAGCGGCACCAGAGGCACCCGAACCGCTAGTGGACAGCCCTAAATGCAACGGGTGTTCGCTCGTCGGCATCTGCCTACCCGATGAGACCAGGATGCTAAAGGGGGATAGGAAAGTGCCTCCCCGGCGGCTGCTGGCTCCCGACTCGCCTTCCAAACCCATGTATGTGACTCAACCCGGTTTGAGCGTGGGCAAATCTGCGCGTCGAGTCATTGTCAGGCAACACCGGGAGGAAGTTGCATCGGCGCGCTTGGTCGATGTCTCGCAACTCTGTCTCTTCGGCAACGTCCAAGTATCGACGCAGCTCGTGCACTTACTCATGGACGAGGGCATCGATGTTTTCTATTTCTCCCGCGCCGGATGGCTGAAGGGGGTCACGTCAGGTCTACCCACCAAGAACGTCGAGCTGCGTCGTAGGCAGGTACTGGCCGTCGATAACGCAGATCTATGCGCCGCCGTTTCGGGTTCGATTGTGGAAGGAAAGATTCGCAATCAGCGGACGATGCTGAGGCGAAACGGGCGTGGTGTAGACGGTGATCATCTTTCCAAACTTCTTCGCCTGAGTAGACGGGCGCGTCGCGGGGTGCCGGTGCACCAGCTACTTGGTCTTGAAGGCAGCGCCGCTCGCCTCTACTTCTCCAACTTTTCGCGGATGCTGCGCCCAAGGGTCGAGACCGGGAAAGACTTCAACTTCGACTTTCACGGGCGTAATCGGCGCCCGCCTCGCGATCCAATCAACGCCCTGTTGTCATTCAGCTACGCGCTGTTGACGAAGGACTGCCTAGGGGCTGCGATGTCGGTTGGGCTGGACCCATATCTCGGTGTCCTGCATCGGCCCCGTTTCGGACGCCCTGCATTAGCGCTTGATATAGCCGAGGAGTTCCGCCCGATTGTCGCCGATTCGGTGGTTTTGACCGCAGTGAATGGCGGTGTGATTCGACCGAAACATTTCATAGTTCGAGCGGGTGGTGTAGCGCTTACAGACGAAGGACGACGGAAGTTTTTGGGGCGTACGAACGTCGAATCGATTCCACGTTGCGTCACCCAATTTTTGGGTATGAGGTGACCTATCGGAGAGCACTTGAGATCCAAATGAGGCTGTTCGCCGCGTTGTTGCTTGGAGAGATTGACCACTACTCGCCACTACTAACGCGTTGAGCTGCGGTGATCCGAAAGCGATATCTAGTCTGCTACGACATCAGACACGAGTTCCGTCTGCGCAAAGTTGCCAAGATGATGGAGTCCTATGGTGAGCGTATTCAGTACTCGGTGTTCATCAGCGATATCACCGAGGCCGAACGTCGAGATCTCCAGATGCTGCTCCGTGAGATCGTGAAGCCGGAAGACTCCATCATCTTTATACCTATCGGCCATGCGTACAGTACGGAAGGTATCGAGTTTCTGGGCGATAAGCCAGACTTCCCCAAGGATGGCGCCACCATCATTTGACATGAAGTTGCGAGCGGTGAACTTAGTCAAAAGCCCTGGTCACCGCTCGAAACGGCTCAATAGCTGGGCTGTGGAGCCTACGCAGGTCGCCGTGCAGAGATTGCGCGAGGTGGGTACGATGAACCGCTCGCACAATGGCCTATTCTCGTTGCAAACAAAGGGCTCGAGTGCGAGCCCCTGCACCCTCCTTCACAGGAGGGCTCGATTGAAGCCAGCTATTCGATGGCGTTGATTGCGGGCTCAGAACGCCCTGCACCCTCCTTCACAGGAGGGCTCGATTGAAGCAGCGCAGAAGATGCCGAGTGGGAAGTCGACAACTGGCCTGCACCCTCCTTCACAGGAGGGCTCGATTGAAGCACAATGGCATCAGTAGACCCCCGAGAAACCGCACGCGCCCTGCACCCTCCTTCACAGGAGGGCTCGATTGAAGCTCATCCGAGACTCCCTCCAGGCTCCGAGGCCCCCAGCCTGCACCCTCCTTCACAGGAGGGCTCGATTGAAGCCCGTAGTAGCTCATCGTTTCCGTCTCCTCTCCCCGGCCTGCACCCTCCTTCACAGGAGGGCTCGATTGAAGCGGTTGTTGTCTCGTCGTCGCTCATAGGTTCCGATCCCTGCACCCTCCTTCACAGGAGGGCTCGATTGAAGCGACATGTTCGCCAGCTCTGTGCCGTCCACGCCGGTCCTGCACCCTCCTTCACAGGAGGGCTCGATTGAAGCGAGTTCCTGAATGACGGCTACGCGTTCATCGACTTCTTCCTGCACCCTCCTTCACAGGAGGGCTCGATTGAAGCGCTTGCATACTTGTAGTCGTCGGCTGTGACATCGATGGAGCCCCTGCACCCTCCTTCACAGGAGGGCTCGATTGAAGCCTCGCAACCGACCCGGCAGGCTACGGCCCGACGTTCACCCTGCACCCTCCTTCACAGGAGGGCTCGATTGAAGCGGCCTGGGCGATCACTTCGACCCACAGGAATCCGGCGCCTGCACCCTCCTTCACAGGAGGGCTCGATTGAAGCGCCCGGATCAACGACGCGTCAGTCAACCAGGCTGACCCTGCACCCTCCTTCACAGGAGGGCTCGATTGAAGCCCACTTCGCTCACTGTGAAGCACCTGAGGCGCAGCTACCTGCACCCTCCTTCACAGGAGGGCTCGATTGAAGCGGTATCGGGATAGACGCAGCGCTCGAAGCAGGCGAACCTGCACCCTCCTTCACAGGAGGGCTCGATTGAAGCCATCATTCCCTCAATCTCCGTTCCCAACCACCACTCCCTGCACCCTCCTTCACAGGAGGGCTCGATTGAAGCCATCATTCCCTCAATCTCCGTTCCCAACCACCACTCCCTGCACCCTCCTTCACAGGAGGGCTCGATTGAAGCGGCTGCGGCTTTGCGTACGGCGGCGTCGTCAGCGCCCGCCCTGCACCCTCCTTCACAGGAGGGCTCGATTGAAGCGACCGCAAACTCCGCCGATGGCTGGACGACTTCTGGGATCCTGCACCCTCCTTCACAGGAGGGCTCGATTGAAGCATCACGAACTCTGGGTTCGACCAGGCGCGGACGGGCACGCCCTGCACCCTCCTTCACAGGAGGGCTCGATTGAAGCCGCCCGTTCCTCCCAAGCGTCCCCAACGTTCGTGGTCCCTGCACCCTCCTTCACAGGAGGGCTCGATTGAAGCTTCCCAGTCCATGACGACCGAGTAGCGGGCGTTGGCTCCCTGCACCCTCCTTCACAGGAGGGCTCGATTGAAGCAAAGCCGTCGACCTCGGCGACACGGCATGGCGCCAGCCCTGCACCCTCCTTCACAGGAGGGCTCGATTGAAGCTTGTTCATCTTCTTGTCGATTTCAAGGACCGTGAGACCCTGCACCCTCCTTCACAGGAGGGCTCGATTGAAGCAAGGAAGCCGGAGCTGTAGAACCAGGACCACATTTCCCCTGCACCCTCCTTCACAGGAGGGCTCGATTGAAGCGACAGTTCAGTGGTGGAGGCTGTCACCGAGTCTCGCGACCTGCACCCTCCTTCACAGGAGGGCTCGATTGAAGCGCATCTACGGCCCTCAACCCTGGTCATGGGTAACAACCTGCACCCTCCTTCACAGGAGGGCTCGATTGAAGCGATCACTACAGGGCGAAGCGAAGGATTCAGCTCCAACACCTGCACCCTCCTTCACAGGAGGGCTCGATTGAAGCGATCACTACAGGGCGAAGCGAAGGATTCAGCTCCAACACCTGCACCCTCCTTCACAGGAGGGCTCGATTGAAGCCCCCATGGGAACCGCTCGATCTCGTCGCCGTTGTCCCTGCACCCTCCTTCACAGGAGGGCTCGATTGAAGCCCCTAAGCGGCCGGAGTTGATCGAGGGCATCCACGCCCTGCACCCTCCTTCACAGGAGGGCTCGATTGAAGCTTCCACTGCACCCCCGCCAGTTGTGGGTGTTTGCGGCGCCTGCACCCTCCTTCACAGGAGGGCTCGATTGAAGCCCGCTGAACGGCGCCGACTTCACGATGCCCGATGGGTTCCTGCACCCTCCTTCACAGGAGGGCTCGATTGAAGCTCCACGATTGACAACTGGCCGCAAGAGATATCGCTCGCCCTGCACCCTCCTTCACAGGAGGGCTCGATTGAAGCGAACCACAGATGACAGAGGCAGCAGTATTTAATGAGCCTGCACCCTCCTTCACAGGAGGGCTCGATTGAAGCCGCCTGTTGCGCCGCGTCGGGTCGGTGAGGATCCTTGCCCTGCACCCTCCTTCACAGGAGGGCTCGATTGAAGCAAGTTGTTCGAGATATGCGGCCTGGTCTTCTGCGAGTCCTGCACCCTCCTTCACAGGAGGGCTCGATTGAAGCTCTGGCGTCGGCGCAACAGTCGCCGACGAGATCACACGCCTGCACCCTCCTTCACAGGAGGGCTCGATTGAAGCTGCCAGACGAGCCCGAGGACCGCTCCCCAATCCACGCCTGCACCCTCCTTCACAGGAGGGCTCGATTGAAGCGGGGCGAAGGAGCGGTGGAAGGACTGGATCGGCTGGACCTGCACCCTCCTTCACAGGAGGGCTCGATTGAAGCATGTTCTCGATGCCCTCAGTGGTCATCAGAGAAGTGGCCTGCACCCTCCTTCACAGGAGGGCTCGATTGAAGCAAGGACGTAGACGAGACGAGCTTCTTCGACGTGGCTTGCCTGCACCCTCCTTCACAGGAGGGCTCGATTGAAGCAACCTCGACCGATGGCTGCGAAATGTTCGAAGCGTCCAGCCTGCACCCTCCTTCACAGGAGGGCTCGATTGAAGCAACTCGATCGAGCTGCGACGCTACGTGAACACAACCGCCTGCACCCTCCTTCACAGGAGGGCTCGATTGAAGCACGCCACGCAGCATCGGGGCGACGAGTTCGCCGTCCTGCACCCTCCTTCACAGGAGGGCTCGATTGAAGCCGGCGGGTTCGGTGGCAGCAGCCCGAGGCGAGCGGCCCTGCACCCTCCTTCACAGGAGGGCTCGATTGAAGCGCGAATGGCGAACCAGGCGTGTACACCTCGATCACTTCCTGCACCCTCCTTCACAGGAGGGCTCGATTGAAGCCACCAGCCCAGCGGCAAGCATGCGAGTCGACTTGGCCACCTGCACCCTCCTTCACAGGAGGGCTCGATTGAAGCGACGATCTTGTCGCCATCTGCCAGCCTGATGGGGTTCTCCCTGCACCCTCCTTCACAGGAGGGCTCGATTGAAGCGGCCAGGTCGTCCACGTCGAAGGCCCGGACGGTCTGACCCTGCACCCTCCTTCACAGGAGGGCTCGATTGAAGCTGACCTGGCCAACCCTCACCGCCCCGCACGCCACGCCTGCACCCTCCTTCACAGGAGGGCTCGATTGAAGCGCCAATGCCAGCGTCAACAAATGGGACCGACGGAGGAACCTGCACCCTCCTTCACAGGAGGGCTCGATTGAAGCTGGTTGTTCTCGTAGTTGTACAGGTACCTGGCAGTACCTGCACCCTCCTTCACAGGAGGGCTCGATTGAAGCCGAATATCCTGCTGGCACCGGGTACAGGGTCGCGTCGACCTGCACCCTCCTTCACAGGAGGGCTCGATTGAAGCGGGGTCACGTCGAGTTCGGCAAGCAACAGTTCGAGGGCTCCTGCACCCTCCTTCACAGGAGGGCTCGATTGAAGCGGTCGTGAGGGTCGCGACGAATCTGCACCCCTGTGACCGCGTGCCTGCATCCTCCTTCACAGGAGGGCTCGATTGAAGCGGTGCTCTGCTGCACTGCGCCCAGAACCTCACTGACGGCCTGCACCCTCCTTCACAGGAGGGCTCGATTGAAGCGTGGAACTCAAAGCCGCTCTGAGCTGGCTGTTCCTCCTGCACCCTCCTTCACAGGAGGGCTCGATTGAAGCTGTCGTCACGGGGTGCATCCCACACCATCGCCAGGCTGTCTGCACCCTCCTTCACAGGAGGGCTCGATTGAAGCTGGATCTGCTGGCGGGCGATTCCTGGGAAGTTGTGGCCGACCTACACCCTCCTTCACAGGAGGGCTCGATTGAAGCTTGGCTGATGCCATCGGTCTTACTCCTTGAGTGGTGGCCTGCACCCTCCTTCACAGGAGGGCTCGATTGAAGCACTCATTGCCTGTTCCTTCCTTCTCCCACGAACCGGCCTGCACCCTCCTTCACAAGAGGGCTCGATTGAAGCGCGAGAGCCCAGGCTGCGTTGGCGTTCTTGAGTGCGTCCTGCACCCTCCTTCACAGGAGGGCTCGATTGAAGCTCCGCCTCCGACGTGTGGACCATCGCCCAAGCCGTAGCCACCTGCACCCTCCTTCACAGGAGGGCTCGATTGAAGCGGGCTCTTCGACTCGAGTGCCTGCCTGCTTGATTCGCCCTGCACCCTCATTCACAGGAGGGCTCGATTGAAGCCGCCTGTGACGCCGCGTCGGGTCGGTGAGGATCCTGGCCTGCACCCTCCTTCACAGGAGGGCTCGATTGAAGCATCAACAATGGTCAAAACTCGATCAGTAAATGCCCCTCCTGCACCCTCCTTCACAGGAGGGCTCGATTGAAGCCAGATCTGCAAGGTGACTGTCGGCTCGGCCGTGTTCGTCCTGCACCCTCCTTCACAGGAGGGCTCGATTGAAGCCCGTTAACGTTCCATGACCTACGCCACACATATGCTGCCTGCACCCTCCTTCACAGGAGGGCTCGATTGAAGCTTGCGTTGAGCCGGCGATTGCGCCTCGGCCCAGTTCTTCCTGCACCCTCCTTCACAGGAGGGCTCGATTGAAGCGATCTTGGCGTGACATAGTTCGGCCGGATCAGCTTCCCTGCACCCTCCTTCACAGGAGGGCTCGATTGAAGCGCTAGCTGCCCGTGCAAGCAATGGAGTAATGCCGATCCCTGCACCCTCCTTCACAGGAGGGCTCGATTGAAGCTTGGCTGGTTCGGGTCCCGTGTCTTCCTGAACCAGCCTGCACCCTCCTTCACAGGAGGGCTCGATTGAAGCGAGCCGTTGCGTTCATCCTCGAAGAACACGGTGAGATCCCTGCACCCTCCTTCACAGGAGGGCTCGATTGAAGCAACACCGTCGGCGACGACGAACCAACACCGCCGGCTGCCTGCACCCTCCTTCACAGGAGGGCTCGATTGAAGCGACCGCAAGCTCCGTCGTTGGCTGGATGACTTCTGGCCTGCACCCTCCTTCACAGGAGGGCTCGATTGAAGCCACGACACGACCGGCTCCACCCTGTGGCACATCGCCGCCTGCACCCTCCTTCACAGGAGGGCTCGATTGAAGCCCTTGTTCGCACCGGATTCCTTAACCAGAGCATTCCCTGCACCCTCCTTCACAGGAGGGCTCGATTGAAGCGAGCGATTGCAGCAAGTAGCTTCGACCTGCACCCTTTGCATGGCAGGGGTCGACTGAAGCTCCACCGGGGCGTCGCGACGCGAGCTTGTTCGCGTTTGAAAGTTGGATTTTGTTCAGACGTTTTTGGGTAGCTCGTTGAAGGGGGTGTTGCGGTCGTGGCCGGGTTCTTTGGGTAAGCCGAGAACGCGCTCACCAATGATGTTGCGTTGGATCTGGTCGGTGCCGCCGTAGATCGGCGGCGCCTGGGCGTTCAGGGCAACGTTGACCACGGCCGGATCGGTCATCGATGCCGTGGGTGCCAACATGCCATCGGCACCGATGATGTTCAAACCGATGTCGCGGAACTGACGGTGATGTTCACCGTTCCAGAGCTTGGCGATGTTGGGTTCGCCGCCGGTGCGCTGACTCTTGACTCGGGCACGCTGCATGTTCAGCCGGTTGACCTGCAGCATGGTGTAGAGCTTCATCAGGTCCTGGCGCATGACGGGCTCCTCGACGCGGCCCAGCTTGCGAGCCATCTCGACGTAGCGATCGAACAGCTTCATGCCCACGCCCGGTGCATGGCCCTCGGCGCGACTTTCCTTGGACTTCTGCACCACGTCGCCGGCGATACGACCGAACGAATCCATCTTTTGGCCGGGTGCGGCCATGGCAACACCGGTCGAGCCGGTGCCGATCGAAGTGCGCTCGACGGTCAGGGTCGTGTTGGCGACCCGCCAGCCGTCGCCCATCTCGCCCAGACGGTCATCGTTGTGCACGATGGCGTTGTCCATGAAGACCTCGCTGAAGAACGTGCGTCCGGTCATCTCTTTCAGCGGTCGAACATCGACACCGTCTTGGTGCATATCGACGGCAAAGTACGACATGCCTCGGTGCTTGGGTGCTGTGGGATCGGTGCGCGCAATCAGCATGCCCAGGTCAGCGGCGTGGCCCTGCGATGTCCAGACCTTCTGGCCGGTCACATGCCATTCGTCGCCATCCTGTTCACCCTTGGTCTGCAGGCCAGCCAGGTCGGACCCGGCAACCGGTTCGGAGAACAGCTGGCACCACGCCTCTCGACCGTTGAGGATCTGGGGGATGTAACGGTCGATCTGCGCTTGGGTGCCGTGGGCAGCGATGGTCGGTGCGGCCAGCATGTAACCCAAACCCGGCGGCGGGCCCAGCACATCGCGTGACGCCATCAGGCGCATGGCTTGGGTTTCCTGTGCGTTGCCCCACCCCTTGCCATAGGCGTTCTCGGGGAGACTCGGCTTGGCGTAGCCGCTGTCGGCAAGAAGCTGCCACCACTCGCCAACCGTCAGTGAAGGATCCCAGTTTGCCTCGAGCCAGGATTCCAGCTCGGCCATCTCATCGTTTGCCATGACTCAGAGGTTATGGCGTGGCGTCGTGGTGCAGAAACTCGAACGGGAGGAGGTTTTCGGCGGGTCGGGCCCCGCACATTGCTACGGCTGATCGAACGTGCCGCGCAACACGCTTTGCCCGCTGTGGGTTTCGTCGCCGTCATTGGGCTCGATCGAGATATCGACAACCGGGTAGTCGTCGGCGCTCACGCCTGCGGGCAGGTCAAACCGGCCGTCGATGGTGGTGATGTTGCCCAACGATTGCACGGCATCGATGTCGCTGGTGATAACCCACAGCTCCAGGTTTGCTTCGCCAGCGTCGGGCAAAGCAGACAACGTGACCTCTACATAGCAGCCATCGTCTTCGCAGAGGACAACCGCATCGGCCGTTGCGGTGGTCGCGACCGGCAAGCCCTCGTCGGTCATCATGGCCGCAGCGACTTCGGTCACTGCGGAGTCGTCGGCAGCATTAGTGACGACCGCAACCGCGACCCCCACCATCAAGAGGGTTGCGGCTGCGATCGAAAGGAGACGAGCAGGACTGAACCAACTCGGTGACGCGATCGGCATTGCCCCGCGGTGAGCCGAGCCGCCATGCTTGGTGTCGCCGAACCCAAGCTCGGCCGCGATGTTGTCCCAAACGTGGGGTGGTGGAGTAACTCGTTCGAAGTACTCGGCCTCGAGGTCATGCGCGAGCGCGATGAGCTCGTCGTCGCTGAACGCCCGAGGGGCCGAGCCGTACAGACTCATGTCTCCGCCTCGAGGTAGCGCCGTAGTCGGGCCAAGCCACGGCGAATGTCGCTCTTCACGGTGCCGAGTGGCACGTTGGTCGCTTCGGCGATCTGTTCGTGCGTCATATCCTGATAGAACGCCAGTTTGACGATCTGGCGCGGTCGCTCTGGCAGGGTGGCCAGCGCCTCGCTGATGAGAAGCTTGTCGGCAAGTAGTTCGATGGGGGCTCCGGTGGAAGGCACACGTTCCACGCGACCGCTATCGCCGTTGGATGCCTCCGGCACTCGACGGCCTTCTTTGCGATAGACGTCGATGATTTTGTTCTTCGCAATGCCGACCAGCCAGGCAGCGAGAGGGCCGTGGCTTGGATCGAAGCGGTCGCGGGCTTTCCATGCAGCGAGGAATACCTCTTGGGTGATGTCGGCGGCTGCCTTGGGGTGGGCCCGAGCACACAGCGTGTGGATGAGTGCGCCGTGCGCCTGGTAGGCGGCGGCCAATCCCTGCTCGCTGCCGGACCGAAACCCGTCTTCGATTGCATCACCGACATGCACAGGGCTGAACCGTACAGCAGAAGTCATCGAGAGCGAATCCACGAGCAGTGGGGTCGACAGCGATGGAGCAATGCACATATACAGACTTCGTAGCGGGGAGTTATTTAGATGCACTCTGCCGAAAATTCTCTTGGCGCCAGAAACTTTGAGAAATGTGCATCCACATCGGGTTCAGGGTCGTAAAAGCGGATAATCAATTGAAAGGTACACCCATCACATGCGCAAGCTACTCACTGCCCTCATGGCTATCGCACTTGCATCCATAGCGTTTGCTGTCCCGGCCTCGGCCCAGGACGCACGAATACACCTGCTGCACGGCATTCCCGACACCGACGTCGATGTCGAGGCCGGCGGCGCCAATGTCTTCGAAGGCTTTTCCTTCGGCGACACCGAAGACCTCTCCAGCTTTGCCGGCGCCACGCTCGAAGGTGTGATGGTCAAGCTCGCTGGCACCGACACCGTGGCCATCGATGCTGGCGATGTTGCACTGCCGTCGTCTGGCAACTACACGATTGTTGCGCACCTCGATGGTTCGGGAACCCCTGCTCTGGCGGTCTTCGAGAATGACACCTCCTCGATCGACGCCGGTAGCGGGCGCCTCGTCGTTCGTCACGCCGCAGCTGCACCCAACGTCGACATTCTCGCCAACGGCGATGTTGCCTTCGCCGACGTGCCCAATGGTGCCGAGGGAAGCGCAGACCTGGCGGCTGGCACCATTTCGGCTTCTGTTGTTCCTGCCGGTGCAAGTGAGCCAGTTGTCATCGGCCCAGCCGATTTGCCGATCACCGCAGGTAGCAGCCTGACCGTCTACGCCGTCGGTTCGCTCGATGCAGACTCGTTGACCGTACTGACCGAATCGATCAGCGGACTCGCTGCGGCTCCCTCGGCTGTGAACACGGGTAACAGCCCGGTCGAAGCGGCTCAATCGGGTCTCAACTTCGCTCTGGTTGCCATTGTCGCCATCGCGCTGGCTGCGGCAATCGCCGTCCCTGCGGTTGCTCGCACCCGCAACTGATACACCTGTCAGCCAATACCTGAAATGAACCAGAACGGCGTCGACGTAAAGCCCCCAGCCGCCGAACGTCGACGCCGTTCTGGCGTCTCCCATCGGCTACTTCTCTGCGTGGCCGTGCTCGCAGTCGTCACAACCGCATGTGGTTCCTCGGCGTCGTACGGCGAAGCTGCTCGAGCCCTGGCCAACCCAGTCGAACCCGACCAGCCTCACTTGGCCGACGCGGACCACAGCGATGCCGTTACAGATGACTCCGCCGCATCGGCGGCTGCTGCAGTTCCCGACGCTGGCGCTCGAGCACCGTTGGAACCCACATTCACACCGCTTCAAATGGCCAACACCACGCTGCCCCCAGCGCGAATTGGTTTCGAGGGCCTGATCGCTGCGACGCCAGCGGGCCCGCAGCCCGTTTCCATGGCGATTGAGAACATCGATGTCCGAGATGCCGAAATCATCCCCGTTGGTGTCAACCAAGAAGACCTGAGCTTCGAGGTGCCACCTGCCGAACAGGTGGGGTGGTACGAGTTCGGCCCGCTGCCCGGCCAGGCCGGCTCAGCGGTGCTTGCTGCCCATATCGCCTACAACGGCGTTGATGGGGTGTTCCGCTACCTCGAGGATGTTGAAATAGGTTCCGTTGTGGTCATCGAGTTCGACGACGGAAGCACGCTTCGGTACCAGATCGAAGACGTCACCGAGTACGACAAAGATGCGCTACCGGATTCGCTGTGGGCACTCGATGGCCGCGAGCAGTTAGCGTTGATCACCTGTGGCGGTGCGTTCAACGAGCAGCTCGACAGCTACGAATCGAACATCGTCGCCATCGCCGTTCCCATCTAGATCGCCGTTCCCAGCTGATCGTCGGTCGTTGTGCAGACCCATGCAAACGGTGCTGGCTGCGGCACTGGTCGAGTTGACCTGCGGCCGAGCGTCGGCTGCGGTTGCCGAGTCGACCGGCGCCTCGATGCAGACGGGTGACCGTACCTTCTTGCATGCCACCGGATTCCTGATCAACCCCGAAGGCAAGATCGCCACTACGGTGCATGCATCGGGTCCAATCGGCCGGGTCAGGCCCAGCGAGATCCTCCGCACGGTGATCTTCGCTCGCAGTCACGCAAAGTAGCCAGTAGCCCATCGTCATTCGCGCCATCGTCATTCGCGCCATCGTCGTGCCGTGCGCGACGATGGCGCGATGAGCGAAATCACGATTCCCGAAACTCCTGCGGATATCGATTCAGCGTGGCTGAACGCTGCGTTGCAGGATTGGCCCGACATTGCAGCGGTAGCCCATCACGACATCGGCGAGGGAACCGGCATCTTTGGTCAGATTTCTCGACTGGATCTGACCTACACCGACACCGACCTCGCAACCGAGTCGCCAAGGTGCATTGTCGCCAAAATGGCCTGCCTGGAGCCAGAAAATCTCGCGATTGCGAAGGCGCTCGGCATCTACGAACGTGAGCTTCGCTTCTACGACGAACTCGCTGGCGAGTTACCGTTTCGTATCCCCGCCAGCTATTTGGCACACACCGACGACGACGGCCGATTTGTGCTGTTGATCGAGGACCTGTCCGGCGAATTTGTCGTTGGTGATCAGGTGGTAGGCGCCACGCCCGAGCAGGCCGATGCCGTCGTCGATGCGTTGATCCCGTTCCATGCCCACTGGTGGCAAAAGCCCGAACTCGACGACATGGATTGGCTGCCGGTGCCGAACGCGCCTGCCTACATGGCAGCGGTGCCGGGTATCTATCGCGCTGGTCTACCGGTGCTGCTCAGCGAGTGGACCGACCGGGTCTCGGGGGCGGCAATTGCTGCCGCCCAGGCGGTGGACCCCAAATTCGAAGAACTCATGCAGCGCAGCGCCGGCGAACCCCGCACGGTGATTCACACTGACACCCGCCTCGACAACATCTTCTTTGCGGCCGACGGGTCCAATCAGGTCGCGCTCATCGACTTCCAGCTGGCGCTACGCGGCCGAGCAGTCGCCGATATCTGCTACCTGATCGGCACCAGCATGTCGATCCAAGACGGATCAGCACATTGGGAACGACTTCTGCATCGCTGGCACGACGGGATTACCGCCGCGGGCATCGACTATTCATGGGGCGACTGCGTGACCCACTACAAGGAATCGGCCATGTATTACCTGTCTGGCGCAATGTCGTTGATCGGCACCTTCGATGCCGGCAACGAACGCGGCGCCGCCATGGTCGAGGCCTACTCCACCCGCATACTGGAACACGTCGCCGACATCGACGCCACCGCGGTCCTGTGAAGCTCATGCGAAACTGCCCGATGACACCCCCATCCTGAAGCCGCTCGAAACGCTCGGGAGTACGCCGTGAAACGCTGGTACAACCTCGATGTTGCTGTCGAACCATTGCCCTTCAGTGGTCTCGAAGACCCCACCCACATGATCAGCGGAAGCGGCTCACTGTCCGGACGTGATGCCGATCTGGTCGACTCCGAGTACACCTACACCGGTGATGCCATCCTGGAAGACGGCCACCTCAGCTTCGCCATCGTGCAGGAGATCGAGAACGCGCTCGGCACCGCCACCATCTTCACCACCGGGAGCTTTGACCTGGCTACCGCCAGTGGAACCCAGACCGTGGTCGACTGCACCGGCGACGCGTTGATCTGCAGCGATATCGAGAACGGTTCGACGGCCCTGTATGTCGCTCAGGATCTCGACGCCGCAGATCCCGACGAGATCTCGTGGGGGATCGATGCTGCGGTCGACCTGGGAAGCTTCGGAGTCGCCGATAGCGCGTCGACCTTCGACGCCGCACGAATCAGCGGCTGACGCCCACTGCCGTGGCCTCTTGGCGGCGGAACGCCTACCGCAGTGAATGCAGGCCGACCATGTTGCCTTCGGTGTCCATGAAGAGCGACACGAATCCATGGTTGCCTATGGAGAACTTCGGCCGGATGACCTGGCCGCCAGCGGCCGACACTCGACCTTGTTCAACCGAGCAGTCGTCGCAGGAGAAGTAGACCATCGAGCCGCCGATCCCGGGCTTGGCGTGCGCGAGCTTCACCAGTGCACCGCCTGCGCCATGTGACTGGTAGTCGTCGACGAACGTGCGCATCTGAGCGCCTGGATCATTTGGGTCGTCCATGACGGCGAGTGATGTGTCGAGCACGGTTTCATAGAACGTGTGAGCTCGTTCCATCTCGTCGACGTAGATATCGAACCAACCAACTTTGCGCATCGCATGTCCTTTCACGCCGGGCGCCGCGCCCGGATTCGGTGTGCAGCGACAACGTAGTAATTGTCGGCTACGAAAGCTTGTAGATATCAGACATCGAACTTCTTGAAGAAGCGAGCGGGTGTGTAGCCGGTGGCATTGCGGAAGGCGTGGGTGAAATGGGATTGATCAGCGAAGGTCAGTTGATAGTCGTTGCGGAACGAATGTTGAAGACGCAACACCTTAAGCAGATTGTGGGGTGTGAACCCGGTCGTGTTCTTGAGCGTGCGCTGAAGCTGACGAGTGGAGACCTTGGCGAAGGTGGCCATGTCGGCGACGGTGTGGATGCTGTCCAGGTTGGTCAGGATCCGTGAGGTGAGTGGATTCGCAACCGCGAGGCCGCTGGCCCGAAGCTCGTCGACAAGCTGAGTCAAGATCGGCACCTTGGCCTCGAAGCCGACTTCGACCAATCGGTTATTCGTTTCGATCAAAGGCAAGGTCCCTAGGTACGGCTCGCCCACATAACGATCGACTGTGGCGTCGGGGTCGTTCCACACACCTGGATAGAACTGGATGCCGACAAAGTGGAATTGTGTACCCAGGTTCAGCTCGACATGAGTGGTCTGCAGCGCCGTTAGCCCGGCGACGCCGACGTGCAGTTGATCGAACAAGATATTGGTGCAGGCATCGGGCAGCGCATGCAGCGTAAAGTCCTGGGTCAGGTCGTGGTCGGTCTGCAGCTGCCAGTAACAGTGCACCAGCTCACAGAGATGAGGCGGTGGCGCCACTTCTGCATACGAGACGCTATACACCGATTTCTCGACGCCGTCCTTCACCGGGTCGTACATTCGGATGGTTCAGGCCAACTCGTCGTGCAATGGAGAGCGTGATGGGCCACCAATCGCTGCCGAGGCCCGCTGTGGATATGGGCCAACGTGGGCGAAGGCCACATCGGCTGGCTGAGGTCGACAGAAGAAGTACCCCTGAAACTGCTCGACTCCGGCGGCTGCAGCGGCCCTCAGCTCTTCTTCGGTCTCGATGCCTTCGGCTACGACGGTCATGCCAGCTTCTTGAGCGCTGCGCACGAAACCTGACAGGAACACGTGGTTTCGCTCGCTTCGCAGAAGGCAGAGGAGCGATCGGTCGAGCTTGACTTCGGCAACGCCGTTTACCGAGAACGTCCGAGCGAGCGTCGAGTGTCCGCTCCCGAAGTCGTCTATCGAGAACCCGACCCCGATCTTCTGGATGTCCGAGAGTGTGGAGTCGATCAGCGAAGAAGACTCCATCCACTCGCCTTCGGTGAGTTCGAGCACGACCCGGGCGGGATCGATGCCCGAGGCACCTATGAGGCTGGCGAGCGTCGCCGGGAAAGTCTCGTTGCGCAGTTGCGTCTCGTCGATATTTATATGAATTGTGGTAGCGCCCATTCCAGCTGTTCCTGCGGTTCCCGCAACGAACTCTGCCAGGGCGATTCGCAAGACTGCCGCACCGAGGTCGGCCATGCGGCCAATGTCGGACACGATCGGCAGAAATTGACCTGGCTGCATTAGGTCCCCGTATCGTTCCCATCGAACGAGTGCTTCGTATGAGAGTGGCTGACCGTCTCGGTCAACAATCGGCTGGTAGTGAACTGTGAACGCTTCCTGATCCAGGGCACGCTGAAGGTCCTGTTCCAACCCGAGACTGTCGAGTTCAGCAGCCCGTAGTCGATCGTCGTACACCACCGTCAGGTTCCTGCCGCGCTGTTTGGCCAGTCCGAGTGCGACATCGGCTCCTCGAATGAGCTCCTCACCCGATCCTGCGCCGACGGCGTCAGACGCAGCAACGCCGATCGATATGGTGGTGCGAAACTCCTTGCCGGCTACCTGAAACGGATGAGCAAAGGCGCGGTGGATGCGAGAGGCGATCTGATTGGCGTGTTGGACCGGGTTCGGCGAACCCACGACCACGATGAGAAACTCGTCGCCCCCGAATCGGGCGACGTGTGAAAAGTCGTCGAGACAGTCCTCTATGCGGGCGGCGACCTCGGACAGCATCTCGTCACCCGCAGCGTGGCCGGAACTGTCATTGACGATCTTGAAGCGGTCGAGGTCGCAGAAGAGCACCGTTTTGGCGACGTTCTCGTTGTCGATGAGATATTCGCTGATCCACCGGCGATTGGAGATTCCGGTCAGATGATCGCGCCGTGCATCGAGCTCGCTGATGCCTGCCCGACGTCGCTGCGACAGGAATCCGAAGCCCAACGACGCGAGCAAAGCCAAAATTGCGGTACCGGTCAACCCGGTGGCCACGACCAAACCCGAGGAGCTTTCGCTGGCGCCCAGCCAGCTCTCGATCTCGAGTACCACCAGCCCTGCTGAGGCAATTCGCGCCTCGACGTCCGCATCTGTCGACCTCGGCGCTCCGAAGCTACCAGCCGATCCCAGATCCCTGATGACGAACGTCGCTCCAAGGTCCTCGCCAACAGAGCTGAGCGATTTCGCGAGAGTCGGCTCCAAGTCGAGCTCGATGATGCTCCACGACTCGAGTCGTGAACCCGCTGGCCCCTCTGCCCGTTGGCGAATCAAGAGCGTCAGAGTGGCCTCATTGCTGGCGTCGACGCTCATGTTGGCCACTTCGGCAAATGGCTCGCCGAGTTCGGCGTCGATGCGCGAGGGAGGCAGCGCTCGCAGTCGCCGGGCGAACTCGGATGCTGCATCAACCTCTGTCCCGACCACGACGTCGGGGTCTACCGAGCGCGCGATGATGAGATGGCTACCAGCTGCGTCGCCTTCACTTGTCAGTTCGAGCTCGTAGCCGGGTATGAGTTCACGTTCGGCGGCAGCGAAACCATCGAGCATGGTCTGTTCGACCTCTACCACCGTCGTGATAGTGGCGGCCCCGTCGAGCTGGGAAGTGAAGTCGTCCCATGCTGATGCGTACTCCTCGGCGCTGGGCCACTGTTCAACGGTCAACAATGATCCTCGTTGGGCAGCGGTGATCGAGTCGCGAACGCCGGCAGAAGCTTGGTCACTCAGGAAATCTGCGGCCAGCACGTTGGTGGCGCTCTGTTCGGCGCTCGCATCATCGGCCTGCGCTTGGCGGCACTGCGCCGTTGTGGCCAGCCCCGCCACGATCACGCAGCCTACGATGAAAAACTGGGCCGATCGACCAGACCACCGCTTCATGGAGAACCAAGCGCTTCGGCGACCGCCTCATCCCAGCGGTTGAGGACCTCCTCGTTCGTCAGCAGCGACGGATCCAGAAGGAAGTCCCCCATGCTGCTCCATATCTCATTCTCGAGAGGCTTGGGCCACTGAAGGACGCCGAAGGGGTAGTCGATCGACCCATGTTCGGACCGACTGTCCCACAACGGCGCCATCGACGTCGAGAAGGAGCGGGTCGCATCATCAAAGGGCGTGTAACCAGTATCTGCCTCGACGACGGTCTGTACTTGCGGGGGCCGAGCCATCCAGTCCACGAAGGCTCGAGCCGCCTCGGCGTTCTCGCCACCCGAAGGAACTGACCAACCAAATCCAAGGAGGTCGAGGACGACTCCAGGCTCGTTACGCGTTGGGATGGGGGCTACAACGTAGGTGAGGTCGGGTTCGAGATCGTAGCCGGGGATGTTCCACCCGCCATGGGGCATCATGGCCACCTCGCCTAAGCGAAATGTAGTCAGCGCAACGCTCCAAGGATCGAGACTTGCTTGTTCGGCTGGCTCGAAACACTGCGCGTTGATGAGGCTGCGGACCGATTCTATTCCCTGCAAGAAACCAGCGTCATCGGCGAAACGGGCCATTCCTGAGCCGAACATCTCGGGAGACTGCGTCGTGTCGGCCAATCCGTTGGCGATGACGAATAGCGGCGCAGAGAAGCCTCCGGCGAAGGTCATGGGCTTGATGCCTGCTGCGGTCAGGCGCACGCATGCCTCGATGAGTTCGTCGATGGTCGTGGGAGCCTCGGTGATGCCCACTTGCTGGAGGAGGTCGAGATTGACGAAGTTGCCCATCCCCTCACTTTTCATCGGCGCCATGAAGACTGCGCCGTCGAAGGTCAACGATGAGCGTAAGTCATCAGAAATCCGGCCGTACCAGGCACTGTCGGTTCCGAGATCGAGGAGAAGTTGCTGATCAGCAAGCAGCTTGGTGAGGGCGAGATCGCTCATCATCACGTCAGGCGGGTTTCCGTCCTGGATCTCTTGGACGAGCACGACGTCGCTATCGAGTCGGGTGACTAGCCGAAGGCTGACATCAATAGTGGGGTACTTCTCTTCGAACGACGCTATTACCTCGGGTATCCCCGACGAGTCTGCCTCGTCGGCACCCTTCCAGCTGGTGACCACGAGTGTCGTACGCTCCGGACCCGGTTGCACAGCAATGGCGCCGCTGTCGTCGCCTTGGACGGACGGATCGACCACCGAGCTCAAGGAAGTCCTGGTAGCGCCATCGCTGGAGTTGCAGCTGACAACAGCAATAAAGAGAAGCGCGAGCGCCAAGAGTCGAGTCATAAGTAAGTTGCCGTCATCAGTGCAGGAAACTCCATGCCAGAGGCCAGGATTGGACTGATGTGGTTGTTTCGAGAGTGAATATCACCCAACGCCAACGATATTATCATTCCAGAGCATAAAGTCCCCATAGAGCCGGATGGTGTCTTAGGACGGAGGCGACTATAGAACCATCGGCCAACTCATGGCATGCCCAACGCGGCCTTCGATGCGAATCAATGAATCGCTACAAATGATGTGTCCCACCGCACGGCGGTTCTTCGGAGATCTCGCTCCTCGACCAGGTCTAGCTTGTCGAAAGACTCACGATCTCTCTCGAAACTGGCTGGTGTAAAGCTGGTGGTAGAAGCCACCCAGGCCAAGCAGTTCGTCGTGCGTGCCAGACTCGGTAATCTCCCCATCCTGCAAGACCAAGATCTTGTCGGCGTCGCGAACGGTCGACAGTCGGTGTGCGATCACGAAGCTGGTGCGACCGTGCATGAGATTGAGGAGTGCGTCTTGCAGCTGACGCTCGGTGCGGGTGTCGACCGAGCTGGTGGCTTCGTCCAGCACCAGCAGCGCCGGGTTAGCAAGTGCCGCTCGGGCGATGGCGAGCAGCTGTCGTTGCCCGAGCGACAGATTGTTCCCGCCCTCAGTAACCACCGTGTCATAGCCCTGAGGGAGTGCACGAATGAAGTGGTCGGCGTTGGCCAAGCGAGCAGCTTCTTCGACCTCGGCGTTGGTGGCATCGAGGCGGCCGAACTTGATGTTGTTGCGCACGGAGTCGGTGAACAGATAGGTCCGCTGGAGCACAATGCCCAGCTGGCCTCGTAGTGAGTCCTTGGCCACGTCGCGAATGTCATAACCGTCGATCGTCACCGACCCAGCGCTGATGTCGTAGAAGCGGTTGAGCACGTTGATGATCGTCGACTTGCCAGCGCCGGTCGGCCCCACGAGTCCAACCATCTCTCCTGGTTCGGCGACAAAGCTGATGTTGCGCAGAACTGGTTCGTCTTCATCGTAGGAGAAGTCGACGTTTTCGAAGACGACCCGCCCCTTGACGGGCGGCAGTTCGGTTGCGCCGGGTTTGTCGTTCAAGTCGGATTTCTCGTCGAGCAGCTCGAACACCCGGGTGCCGCCCGCAAGCGCCGAGTAGATCGAAGTGATGGTGCCAGCGATGCGGCCGAGTGGTTGACCCACACGACCGGCGTAGGTCACGAAGGAAGCAATGAGTCCGATCGACACGCCGTAGTCATTCACTGCCAGCCATGCGCCGACGCCAACTGCGGACACGGTGCTCAGGTTCCCGATACCGAACATGAGCGGCATCATGATCGAAGTCAGACTCTGCGCTCTGATGCCCTGCTCTCGGGTGGCTTCGTTGACCCCGGCGAATTCGGCCTCGGTCTGCGCTTGCTGGTCGAATGCAATCACGGTGCGCTGGCCGCTCAAGCGTTCTTCGGCGATGCCGTTCATCGTGCCGATCGAGCGCTGGTAGGCGCCGAACCGAGGACCTGATGCCTTGCCGATTCGGGCCACGATGAACATCGACAACGGCACGGGGATCAGCACAGCCAGCGTCATGCGCCAGTCCAACACGATCATGATCGTCAGCAGCGACGCGATCTGCACGAACGCCCAGAAGATGGTCAACAAGTTCTGGCTGAGAAGCTGATCGACCGCATCGACGTCGTTGGTGACACGGCTCATCAGATCGCCGGTGCGATTCTTGTCGAAGAATCGCATCGACAGCGTTTGTAAACGCGCCGACAGATCTTGGCGCATCGTTGCCATGACGCGCTGAGCTATGCGGGCGATCAGTCGGCTGTATATCAGCGACGTGATCCATGCCACGAGATAGACGCCGACCAGGACCAGCACGATCGAGCGCAACCCGACCCGATCTCGCTCGGCGATGTAGTTGTCGATCGCCAGGCCTTGGATCCATGGCGCGAGTAGTGCAGCGACCGAGGAGACCACGACCAGTACGGCGGCGACGACCAGCTGGAACCGCCACGGGGCCAGGTAGCCAAGAATGCGGCGGAAGGTGCGGCCGGAGTTCTCGTCGCGCTGTGCGCTGCCGATCGGTCCGCCGCTTCCGGGTCCACGGCGGGCGGCCAGGTCGGCGCTGCCTCGCTTGCTCTGCACGCTGGTCATGACGGCCGCCCGGCATCGGCCGGCTCGCCGAGCTGACTTCGATAGATGTCCTGATAGATGTTCGAATTCGCCAGCAGGTCGTGGTGTGTGCCGTGTGCGGCGACGCGACCTTGGTCCAGCACGATGATCTCATCGGCACCCAGCGCCGTGCTGATGCGCTGGGCAACGAGCACCACCGTGGTGCCTTCGAGTTCATCGAATGCGGCCTGGATGTGCGCCTCGGTTTCCAGGTCGACAGCGCTGGTCGAGTCGTCCAAGATCAGGATCGCTGGATCGAGCAGCAGGGTGCGCGCAATCGCCAGTCGCTGGCGCTGGCCGCCCGACAGGTTGGCTCCGCCCTGTTGGATGGCGGAGTCGTAGCCGTTGGCCATGGCGGTCACGAAATCGTGCGCCTGCGCCGCAATTGCGGCGGCGACCATTTCTTCGTCGGTTGCGTCGGGGCGGCCGAAGCGCAAGTTGTCGGCGACCGTGCCGCTGAACAGTTCGGGTGACTGCAGGGCAATACCGACGTTGCGACGTAGCGAGCTCTTGCTGAGCTGGCGCACGTCGACCCCGCCGACACGAACCGTGCCGTTCGATGCGTCGTACAAACGAGGGATCAGGTGAACAAGCGTGGACTTTCCTGAACCTGTCGCGCCCAGGACTGCGACAGTTGATCCGGCTTCGATCTTGACGCTGATGTTGTGCAGTGCGTTGCCGGCCTCGGCGCTTCGGTCGTTGCCCGAGTAGGAGAAGCTCACATTGTCGAACTCGATCTCGCCTGGGTGCGGCCGGGTGGCCAGGTCCACAGCGTCGTCAGCGAACATGATCGTGGGCACCGTCCTCAAGATCTCGTTGATGCGAGCCATCGACGCCGACGCCGCCGAGATCATGGGTTGCAGGAAGGCGAACATCATCATGGGCATGGCGACCAGCGCCATATAGCTGATGAAGGCGACGAGTTGGCCGTCGGTCAAGGTGCCGTCGATGACGTTGCCGCCGCCGAGCCACAACACCGCTGAGATACCCATGGCGGAGATCACGATCAGGGTGGGGAACAACGATGCCACCAGTTGATTGACTCTGGTGGCGTGGCCGGCTAGATCGTCGGCGACTTCGTCGAAGCGTTTGGTCTCGTGGTCTTGGCGCACGAACGCCTTGATGACCTCGGCGCCCTGGATGTTCTCTTGGAGCACGGTGTTTAGGCGGTCTATGCGTCGCTGCACGGCGTCGTACAGCACGTTCGACTGGCTGATCGTGTAGCCGACCAAGATGCCGATGACCGGGATCATAACGAGCACGATCACCACCAGCGATGCATCGATCAACACGATGGCGCCGAGTGCGCCGACGAACATGATGGGAATCTGCGCGATGAACGACAGGCCCATCGACAGCAGCATGGTCACCTTGGTCATGTCGCTGGACAAGCGGGTCAGGATCTCGCCCGACGTGAGCTCGTCCAGGTTGCCGAAGGAGAACGTCTGCGTCTTGGCATAGACATCACGCCGAAGGTCGGTGATGGTGTTGAACGCCAACCGCACACCCATCAGGCTGGCGACTGCCGATGCCGCCATGCCCGCCACGATCACGCCGACCATGACGATCGCCAATCGAAGCACGAACCCACCGTTGTCTTGGGCCACGCCATCGTCGATGATTCGCGAGGTCAGCAGCGGAATCGAAAGATTGATCAGGACGGACACGAACATGGCCACGAAGGCGGCGGCGCCGTATTTCCAATACGGCCGCATCCACGGCCAGATGCTTCGAATTGCTGTCAAGAGCCCCAGGTTATGGCGTTACTGGACGCCTCAGCTGAGAAATGTGACCACGTCGGCCGCGATGCGCTGGGGGTCTTGCATGGGCCCGAAGTGGCCGATTCCTTCGTAGCTGGCCAACACACTGTTGGGCAACACACCTGCTGCAGCCTTGGCAAAACCTGCTGGGCTGGGCTCGTGCTCGGCCTGTCCGTGGGCGATCGTGACTCGCAGGTCCAGACCCCGGATGTCGTCGCAGCTGGTGCCCGCGTTGTTGAACGTCGCTGCCTCGGACTCCGGGGTGCACGCCAGGGTGACGGTGCCGTCGCAGGTGTCGTGGAAGCCGTACTCGACATAGGCAGCCAGTGCGTCGGCTCGCATGACGCCCAGCGGAGAACGTCCGGCATAGCGCCGTAACGCCTCGGCTCGAGAATCGAACTCTCGATGGCGGTTGGCTGCCGCCTCGGCCATCATCGAGTTCCGAGGCACGATGTCCGGCGGGAAGATGATGGGTTCGTACAGCCATGCCGCCGAGATGGCACCTGGCCGCTGCTGCGCGGCGATCAGCGTGGCGGCGCCGCCCATCGAGTGGCCGAACGCTCGCACGGACTCGACCCCAATGGTGTCGATCACGGTCAGCACGTCGTCCGCGAACCCCGCCCAAGAGAAGTCGTCGTCCCGTGGCTGCGTCGAATCGCCGTGGCCAGCGAAGTCTGCGCCCCACACGTCGAAGTGTTCGGTGAGCACAGACATCATCGGCAAGTAGCAGCGAGTGTGGAAGCCCGTTGCGTGATTGACCAGCAACGTGGGGCCACTGCCGCCGAAATGGTGCAGGGCCAAGGTGACATCGCGCGTCGAGTCAACATGTTCGGTCGTTACAGAGATCTGCCCGGTCATCGAAGTCGAGGGTAGAGCCGGCGAGGCCCACCCACAGAATCGTGCGGTAGCGGCGGAGGGACGTAGCCGCTCCAAACGGCCAGAAGCCGTGTCCGACGAACGTCGGCCCGAGCGGAGCGAAGAAACGCAGGACTCAGGTAGGAGCGAGGGACGAGCGGGTAGCGGCGGAGGGACGTAGCCGCTCCAAACGGCCAGAAGCCGTGTCCGACGAACGTCGGCCCGAGCGGAGCGAAGAGACTCAGCTCACGATGTTGACCATGCGGCCGGGGATGACGATGACTTTCTTCGGCGTGCCGCCGTCGAGGGTGCGTACGACGTTTTCTTCGGCCAGGGCCGCAGCTTCGATGGTGTCGTTGTCTGCGTCGGCGGCCACGGTGATGCGGCCTCGAACCTTGCCGTTGACCTGCACCGGGTACTCGATCTGATCATCCACCAGCATGTCGGGGTCGGCGACGGGAAACGGTGTGTAGGTCACCGTGTCGGAGTGGCCCAGGCGCTGCCACATCTCTTCGGCCACATGTGGTGCCAGCGGTGCCAGCATCAACACCATGGGCTCCATGATTTCGCGGGGCGCAGCGTCGAGCTTGGTGACCTCGTTGTTCAACTCGACCAGCTTGGCGATGGCGGTGTTGAAGCGCAGGTTGAGCATCTCGGTGCTCACAGCCTCGATGGTCTTGTGCAGCGACCGCACAGTCGCTTCGTCTGCTGCGTCTTCGGTGACCGCCAGTTCGCCTGAATCCTCGTCGACCACGTTGCGCCACAAGCGCTGAAGAAAGCGATACATGCCGACCACATCACGCGTCTCCCACGGACGTGACTGGTCAAGGGGCCCCATGGCCATCTCGTACAGACGCAGGGTGTCGGCGCCGTAGGCGTCGTACATCTCGTCGGGCGAAACCGAGTTCTTCTTACTCTTGCCCATCTTGCCGGTTTCGACGGTGACAGGTTCGCCGTTGAATGTGAAGCCGCCATCGGGCTGCTCTTCGACTTCGAGCGCGTCGACGTAGATCTCTCGATCGTCCTTATAGGCATCGGCCAGGATGTAGCCCTGGTTGAAAAGGCGTGCGTAGGGCTCTTTGGAGCTGACATGGCCGAGGTCGAACAGGACCTTGTGCCAGAAGCGGGCGTACAACAAGTGCAGCACCGCGTGTTCGACGCCGCCGACATACAAGTCGACGCCGCCGGGGTGATCGGCACGTTGGTCGGTCTGGGGGCCCATCCAGTACTCCTCGACCTCACGGCCGACGAAGCGTTCGGAGTTGGTCGGATCTAGATACCGCATTTCGTACCAGCACGAGCCCGCCCACTGCGGCATCACATTGGTGTCACGGGTGTACATCTGCGGTCCGTTGCCGATGTCCAACTCGACGTTGACCCAGTCGGTCAGACGGCCCAGCGGGCTTTCGGGTTCGGTGTCACCGTCGTCGGGGTCGAACGTGCGCGGTGCAAAGCTCTCGGTCTCGGGTAGCGCCACCGGCAACATGTCGGCTGGGATGGTGTGCGGATTGCCATCGGCGTCGTACACCACGGGGAAGGGCTCGCCCCAGTAGCGCTGGCGACTGAACAGCCAGTCGCGTAGCTTGTAGTTGATGGTGGCATGACCGTGGCCATTCGCTTCGAGCCAGTCGTTCGTCTGCGCAACACCCGTGGCCACATCGCTGATGCCATTCAGATCGAGCGAGTCGTTCGCCGATTGCACGTAGGGCGCGTCGCCCACGAAAGCGACGGGCCACGTGCTGGTGTCGAGCGACCCTTCGATGCCGTGTTCTTCGAACCATGCAGCTGGCGGCTCTTGGATTGCGAGGATCGGTAGGCCGAACTTGCCTGCGAACTCGAAGTCGCGCTGGTCACCGCATGGCACCGCCATGATGGCACCGGTGCCGTACCCCATCAGCACATAGTCGGCAATCCAGACGGGCACCTCTTGGCCGGTGACCGGGTTGATAGCCGTTGCGCCGGTCGGCACGCCGGTCTTCTCGCGGGTGTCGTCTTGGCGGTCGATGTCGTTCTTGGCTGCAGCAGCTTCGCGATAGGCAGCAACGGCATCGGTCTGCTCGGCGGTGGTCAGTTCGTCGACGTAAGGATGCTCGGGGGCCAACACCATGAACGTGGCACCGAACAGCGTGTCGGGTCGGGTCGTGAACACCGTGATCGGACCAGCGGCGCTGGCGAAGTCGACCGACGCGCCTTCGGAACGCCCGATCCAGTTGCGCTGCATGGCCTTGATGGCGTCGGTCCAGTCCAGAACCTCCAGGTCCTCGATCAAACGATCGGCATACTTGGTGATGCGCATCATCCACTGGCGCATGTTGCGCTTGAACACGGGGAAGTTGCCCCGGTCGCTGCGGTTGTCGGCAGTGACCTCTTCGTTCGCAACGACCGTGCCGAGACCTGGGCACCAGTTCACCGGTGCGTCGGAGACATAGGCCAGACGGTGGTCGTCGACGACCTCGGCTTGCTGTGCTGGGGTCAGGTCAGACCAGGCTGAGCCCGCATGGTCGCCATCTACGGCGCGTTCGCCGGACTCGAACTGGGCGACCAGGTCGGCGATCGGGCGGGCCTTGTCGGCATCGTCGTCGTACCACGACTCGAAGATCTCGCGGAAGATCCACTGCGTCCACCGGTAGTACTCGGGGTCGGTGGTCGAGATACTGCGACGCCGGTCATGGCTCAAGCCCAAGCGGTGTAGTTGGCGCCGCATATTGGCAATGGCGGCATCGGTGCTGATCGATGGGTGCTCACCGGTGGCCACAGCGTGCTGTTCCGCAGGCAAGCCGAATGCGTCGAAGCCCATGGAGTAACAGACGTTGCGGCCCAGCATGCGCTGATAACGACTGTAGACATCGGTGCCGATGAAACCCAGCGGGTGACCGACGTGCAGGCCGCTTCCCGACGGGTACGGAAACATGTCGAGCACGAACAGCTTTTCGCCCCGGCTCTTCAGCGCTTCGGGATCAGCCAATGGGCCCGCCGGATTGGGCGTCTCGAAGGTCTTGTTCTCGTCCCAGGTGGCCTGCCAGCGCAACTCGATGTCTTGCGCAAGCGTGGCGTCGTATCGCCACGCCGGCGTGTCGGTGGATGCGGTTTCGGGCGCTGCGTCTGCCATGGCGGACAATCCTAGAAGGCCAACGTTTGTGACCGGTGTGCGTTTAGGAGAAGCGTCCTTGGAGCCCAGCCAGGAGCTCGGTGCGTTGCGATGGTGTCAGATGACGGCGGGCACCGAAATCATCGGACACACTGGTCACCCAATCGGCAAATAACAAGCGACGCTCGTCGGTGGTGATCAGCTTGCGCAGCGGCTCTTGTTGGACGCGAATGGTGAACACGATCCAGTCGTTGATCACGCGACGCAACGTCTGGCGCTCGCTGCGGATGTAGAGGTCATCGAGCACACGGTCGGCACCGATGATGGTCTCGGTGGCCGGACGGTCCGGCTGGAAGAGCGTGGTGTCGGTCATCAGGAACCAGTTGCGGCGCCAGACCGGGCGGTCCGTCAACCGATCGAACAACTGATCCACCTTGGTCGTGATCCGCGGGTCGTAGCCACGCACCGGACCGTGGACGAGCGCGATGTGTTGACCCACCTTGTCGAGAAGGTGCCACCGAGTCGGGAAGCACAAGCTGCTTGCATCCAGATGCCATCCCTCTGCCTTGCGCCGCAACAGGCACAGATCTTCCTGCACTGCTCGGCCCGCCTGTTCGATCGGGTGCATTTCCGCGTTGTGCTGGGCTCCGACGAGGCGCGCGACATGATCGGCGGCCTCACCTGAATCCTCGGTTGTGAACAGCACCTGCTCACGACGGGTCATCAACAGATCGGCTTTCAAGGCCAGCTCGTCGTCGCACTTGTCGTCGGGCACAAGCCACGGCCGATCTCCCAGCGCCCGCGTCCCCATGGCCACCGGATGGGCCTCGGGATCGAGCACCAATTCGTCGAACCAGTCGACCTGCATTGGATCAGCGATGGCTGCACTTTAGCGAAGTGACGATGACCGAGCCCTTGGTGACCAGGCATCGCCCGAAGAGCTGTCGGTTGATCACTTCGGTGATGATGGGTTGGGACGACAAGCGCTGACCGACGCTATTCGACAGTGAACTTCACCTGGCCGCCGCCGTCGAGCACGATGGACTGGCCGGTGATCCAGCGGCCGCTGTCGGCGGCGAGCCATACGGCCGCTGCGGCCATGTCTTCGACCTCGCCCAGCCGCTTCAGCGGGTACATCTGCGCAACCTGCTCTCCCTTTTCGCCTTCCCACAGAAATTGCGACAGGTCGGTCTTGACCAAGCCAGGACACAACGCATTGACCCGGACCTGCGGGCCGAGTTCGGCGCCCAGTTGTTTTGTCAGGTGGATCAGCGCCGACTTGGAGATGTCGTATACGCCGATACTCGGATGGGTGCTGAAGCCGCCGACCGAGCTGATATTGATGATCGAGCCTCCCTCGGTGTTCTTCATGTGCTTGTGCCAGCACAGCTGACTGAATACCAGCGGCGCCGTCAGATTGACCTCGAACGTCTTGTTCCACCGAGGCAGATCAGCATCGATCACCGGACCGTTGTAGGGCCCGGTGCCTGCGTTGTTCACCAGGATGTCGACACCCCCCAAGCGCTCGATACACGCGTCGACGACACGCTCGGCGTCTTCGGGGTTGCCCACGTGGCCGGCTTCCCAGACACAGCCGATCTCGTTGGCGGTCTCTTCGCATGACTCGGCTTTGCGACTCGTGATCATCACGTCGGCGCCGGAATCGACGAACGCCTTGGCAATGGCCTTGCCGATACCGCGGGAACCCCCGGTCACGAGTGCTGTCTTGCCGTCCAAACGAAGATCCATAGAGCGACCATAGTTTCGCTCGGCGAGATGGTGTTCTTCCGAACGGCGCTTGGGCTCAAGATGATCCGGCGCGGCGCGAACGAAGCGTATTTCGCACGTGTCCTACAGTGTCGCCATGACGAGGCTGATGGCGTGGGTGATGGGGTCGGTGACGGCGGTGCTGCTGCTCGTGGGCACCCTGTTCACCTATGCGCCTGCGGCTCAGGCCTGTTCGATGGTCGTCCCGTTCGTGGTGACCGCCGAGCATCTGGCAGACGAAGGCTTCAACGACGCCGACAGCGAGATGGCTAGGGCCTACCGCCAATGGTCTGGCGACAGCAACGCCACCATTGAAGTGCAGGGTGTGTACGTCTATGAGACGATCTACCAGGTGGGCGCCGACGGCGACTGGTCAGCGGGTTCGGTGAGCGTGCCGATGGAGATGTGGGGGCAGTGGCCGGCAGACATCAGTCCAGTGGCGATCGAACCCGAGGACCGCAGCAGCGCGCCACCGTCCACGTGCCCGTGGGGGCCGTCTGGCCAGCCTGAAGGCACTCGCACGTATCACGCCGTGGTCAGCACCGCCGAGTTCGTTGAGATCCAAATCGATGACCGGCAGCGAGATGTGCTCGACGCTGCATTCGGCTCACCCGACATAGCAGTGCGTGACCAGTCGCTCGAACAGGACCTCATCGCTCAGGTGAACTCGGCACGAACCAGCTCCACGGCGCTGTTCGTGGGGGTGGGCGTGGCAGCAGTCGCAGCAGCAGGCGCGGTCATGTACGCAGCTCGTCGCAGCGGCACGGCCACTCAAGCGGGCGAACGGTGAGCTCGCATTCACGCGGAGCGTCGATGCGGAGGAAAGAAAAGACCGAGTTGCGTCGGCCACGTAGGATTCGCCCATGCTGATCCGGCCACACGATGCATCTACCGACGAGATGCGATGGCGTTCGTTCGTGCGACAGCAAGGCTTTGGCCACTTCGCCGTTTGTGGCGAGGGTGAGGTGCCGGTGCTGGTCCCCACGCAGTTCGTGGTGATTGAAAACCAGGTCGTGTTTCACTTGGCGAAACCCAATCCCGTGTTCGCTGCGCTCGACGCCACGCCGCAAGCGGTGCTGAGTGTGGCAGGGGACTGGGCGTATATCCCTGGCGCCTGGAAGGCAGTTGGTGACGAGGACCCGACGCTCGGCATTCCAACGACCTACTACGGCGCCGTGCAACTCAGCGGTGCGGTCACGGTCACCGACGAGCCCGACGAGATCGCGGCGATCTTGCGTACCCAGCTTGCCGACGTCGAACCCGAAGGCGGACTTCAAGATCCGTCGGTGCACACGAAACAGTTCAAGGCGATCCGAGGGCTGCGCATGGAGATCGACGATGTGCGGGCCAAGTTCAAATATGGCGGTAACGCCGACGCCGAGCATCGGGCCGCCGCCGCTGAGCGGCTGCGGGCACGCGGAGGACCGAGCGATCTCGCCGTGGCCGAGCGGGTGCAGCTCGGCTGACGTCAGGGTCGAGATGGCCCAAGGTGCTAGACCGGGGCTATGGACTCTTTACGTGATCTCTGGCGTGCCGGCGAAACTACCCTCGGCCTGTGGGCTGGCATTCCCAGTTCGATGGTGGCCGAGTCGCTCGCCCGCTCCGGCGTCTCCTATGTGTGCTGCGACAATCAGCACGGATTGATCGACTATCAGGCCAGCGTCGGCATGATCCAGGGCATCATCGTGGGTGGCAGCAACCCCATCGCCCGCGCGCCGTGGAACGAGCCCGGCATCATCGGCAAGCTGCTCGATGCCGGGGCACAGGGTGTGATCGTGCCCATGGTCAACAGTCCCGAAGAAGCCAAGGCTGCGGTCGACGCCTGTCGCTATCCGCCACTCGGCGCTCGCAGCTGGGGACCAAGTGGAGCCGCACCTCGGCTCGACGATTACTTTGCAGCTTCGTCGGAACAGATCGCCACGATCGTCATGGTCGAAACCGTGCAAGCGTTGAACAACGTCGACGCAATTGTGGCCACACCCGGAGTCGATGCTGTGTACGTCGGGCCCGCCGACCTGTCGATCAGCCTGGGTTTGCCCCCGGGAAACAACGACGGGGCCGCCGAGTTCACCGACGCGCTCCACACGATCGTGGCAGCCTGCAAGAACGCCGGTGTGGTGCCCGGAATCCACTGCTCGGGATCCCTGACCCCCAAGCGGCTCGAGCAGGGCTTCAAGATGATCACGGTTACCGCCGACAATGTCGCCATGAACGCCGGTGTCAAAGCCGAGCTGGCCCGAGCTCGCGGCGAGACCGCTCAAGCCGACAAATCCATGTACTAGCCGAAGGAGCTCAACGTGTCGGTGCCAGGCACCAACACGTTGGCGCAGGGACGGAGCACTCCAACCGACCAGGCAGTATGTGCGACGGACGTCGCCCCGAGCGGAGTGGTGGGACCCAGGTAGGAGCGAGGGACGAGCGAGAAGTGCGGAGGGACGGAGCACTCCAACCGACCAGGCAGTATGTGCGACGGACGTCGCCCCGAGCGGAGTGGTGGGACCCAGGTAGGAGCGAGGGACGAGCGAGAAGTGCGGAGGGACGGAGCACTCCAACCGACCAGGCAGCATATGCGACGAACGTCGCCCCGAGCGGAGCGGTGGGACCCAGGTAGGAGCGAGGGACGAGCGAGAAGTGCGGAGGGACGGAGCACTCCAACCGACCAGGCAGCATATGCGACGAACGTCGCCCCGAGCGGAGCGGTGCAACACTGTCGCACCGCTGGATCAAGATGGGGTGGTGGCGACGAGACGTTATGGCACCATTGTGAAACACCTGACCGATGACCCCGCAACCGCGGTCGAATTGGCGCAACGTCTCGACGACGACGTGCTGGTTCACTTGGCTGCGGCCTTGGCCGACGAAACCCGCCGCCGAGCGGTCGACCAAGGTGACCAGCAGTCGGTCATCGATCAGGCATTCGATCATGGCTTCGGCCGAGACGGCATGGGCGTGCTGCCCTATCTCGAGGGCCCGTTCATCGTGTGCCCCGGGGCGATGATCTCCAAGCGCAAGGGCAATCACACGTGCCGCTTCGTCTCGGTCGACGATGTCTGGATCTGGGACAGCCACGAACTGATTCACGAACAGAAGCGTTCGTCTCCGGGCGCCGAAGACGGCTTTCGAGCGGTGGCACTGCTGGCTCCGGTCGAAGGAATGCAACTCGACGTCGTCAGCGGACGGCTGCGGTCAGGCCAACATCAGGTCGATCTTGTTGTTTCGTTCGTGGTGCGCAAAGGTGACCTGATCGAAGTCAGTCAGCGCAACGTCGCCGCCATGCGATCTCACGCCAGCTGAGCCAAGCAGATACGCCGTATCAATCCGGCGAACGGAGCTTTTATGGAAGAACCCACGGTCATCGTCGAAAAGCGCGGAGCGGTCACGCTGGTGACCATCAACCGGCCGCGAGTCCGCAATGCGGTCGACGGAGCCACCGCACAATTGCTCTACGACGCGTTCACCGATTTCGACTCCGACGAATCGCAGCACGTCGCCGTGCTCACAGGGGCACAGAATATGTTCTGCGCAGGCGCTGACCTGAAAGCCGTCGCAGACGGTCGGGGCAATCGCATGAACAACGACGGTCCCGATGAAATCGTGGGCTCGCTCGGACCCATGGGGCCAACCCGCTTGCAGCTCGGTAAGCCGGTGATCGCCGCCGTAGAGGGTTTCGCCGTCGCCGGCGGACTCGAACTTGCGGCGTGGTGTGATCTGCGGGTCTGCGCCGCAGATGCCGCCTTCGGTGTTTTCTGTCGCAGGTGGGGCGTGCCGCTGGTCGATGGGGGCACGGTGCGACTACCTCGTCTGATCGGCCAGTCCCGGGCCATGGACTTGATCCTGACCGGCCGCGAGGTCGGCGCCGAGGAAGCCCTGCAGATCGGACTGGCCAATCGCGTGGTGACGGCCGGCTCGGCGCTCGACGAATCTCTGGCGCTTGCGAACCAGCTTGCGGAACTGCCGCAGAACTGCCTGCGAAGCGACCGCCTGTCAGCGCTCGGCCAGTGGTCGCTCGATGCGGGCCAGGCCTTGGCCTATGAGATGGATCTCGGTCTCGCCACCATGCGCACCGGCGAGACCCAGGCAGGAGCCGCCCGCTTTCGCGACGGTGCCGGGCGCCACGGCGCTCCCACAGTCTGATAGCGCGGGACAGCTAGACACCCCAGGGGTGCAAGTGTCAAGCGTGATCAAGTCCCATTAGCTGTATGTCGGCTCCGGTACATCGCTCGCGGCTCGGTATATCGCAACCACGGCCACGATCATGGCCTGCACCATGGCGTGATCGTTCGGCGAGCTGGCGGTGAGCTCTACGACGGGGATGGCGCGGACCTCGGTCAAAGAGCCAACCAGGCTCCCAGCCATGGTGACGCGGTACGAGCAGGATGACTCGTCGAGGTGGGTTCGAATACGGCGGGCGAAGTCAGCCGTCTCGCCCGAGGGTTGGCCGTCGGCGTCGGGAGTGAAACGCACCACCACTTCGACATCGTAGGGATCGTCCAGGAGTGCGGGGTTAGCTGCCATGTCGACGACGAGGTCGGTGAACCACTCGTCCATCGCCGTGTGCCATGCACGGGTCTCGACTGCAGATCGGGCTCGATGATCGGTGGTGATGTCGACACCGAGTGCAGTCGAGCGGCGGGGCGAGAACTCTCCGTCGGGGTTGACGTCTTCGATGCTGGCGATCGCGGCGTTTGCGCTGTCGTCGGCCACGGCGCGGGCGAAGATCGCCGACGCAATACCTGTTATCGGGTGGAGAAGCGACCGCTGTCCGCTCACCAACATGAGCCGGGTGGTCGCAACACTGCTGTCGACGCCGCCGAACATGATGGGTCGCCCCATTGCCGAGAGCGCAAGGACTTGAAAATCGAGCTGCTCATGTCGCATGAGCGGGTCGCGTCGGCGCCCACTGCGCAGCGCGTCAAGATTGGACGTGGTGCCGTTCGACGTGGTGCCGTTCGACGTGGTGCCGTTGGACGTGGTGCCGTTGGACGTGGCGTCGTTGCTATTGCTATTGCCATCGCCCGAGCCGTTCGACATAGTGCCGTTGTGTTGACCGTTCGAAGCCGCCGACTCCGTATTCAGCGGCACGGTCGACAGGGCCTTCGCAAGTCGCTCGTCAACTGGCATTGGCATGCCAAAGCCGGCATGCGTCGTCTTCTCCTGGATACGTGTTACCGAAGCAGCAGCAGCGGCGACTGCAGCGTAGTGATCGACGCTGTTCATCCAGCCGCCATCGCTCAAGATGAGATGATGATCCGATGCCTTGAGCGGCTCGCTGCGATGACTCACCATTACCACGGTTGTGTGGTCGCTGATCCGGCGCAACGTGTTCAAGATCAACATGCTGTTCTGTACATCCAGTCCGGTGGTGGGCTCATCGAGCAGCAGTATTGCGGGCTGGCGCAACAGTGCCCTGGCGATGGCCATCCGTCGTAACTGCCCGCCCGACAGCATGTGTTTGCCACTGCCGACTTCGGTTTCGAGTCCCTTGGGCAGCTTGCGCACCGTCTCGAGAAGACCGGCGCGATCACAGGCTTGCAGCAGGTGTTTGGTCGAACTGCCTTCCAAGCCGAGCAGCAGATTCTCGCTGAGGGTGCCGGTGAAGAGGACAGGCTCTTGCGGCACCAACACGATTGCCGCTTGAACGGACGAGAACTTCGCTTCGTTGATGTCTTGGCCATCGATCGACACGCTGCCGGTGTCGGGTACGTCGAGACCGAGCAACAGTCGAAGCAGGGTGGTTTTGCCCGCACCGCTAGAACCGGTGATCACCGTGAGCGAACTACCCGGTATCGATCCGGTCAGCGCTCGCAACGTGGGCTGTTCGCCGTCGTCGTAGGTGAAGCTCACATTCTCGAGGGAGATTTCGCCTCGGTCTATGGTCAGGTCTGGTCCATCATGGCGAGGATCGATCATGGGGGCATCGAGTACGTCGGCGATGCGTTCGAGATTGACGAGTCCAGTGCGATAGCTGCTGACAATTTTCGTGTACGCCTGGAAAGGTGCGTAGGTCTTTTTGGCGACGCCCACGAATGCGGTCAGCGTGCCCAGCGTGAGGGCCCCTTCGGCGACATTGCCGGTGCCATCGAGCACGCCGCTGGAGACGATCTGCCAGCCGCCGATTGCGTAGACCGCAGCGATACCGAATGCCGTACACAGCGAAATGACCGTACTGATCGAAGCTGTGGTGTGCTTCTTCACGATCTTGGCGTCTTCACTCGCAGCGGCGGTGGCGTTGATGCCCTTGGCCGCCCACTCCTGACCGCCCACCGAGGCCACGTTGTTCCAGCCATCGATGGCTTCTTTGACCGCCGATGTGTGGGTGGCCTCGCGAGAGCGGGCATCGTGAGTCTGTCGTTGCAGGCGGCGTTGCAAGATGGCGCTGATGCTCGACTGAACTGGGATCACCGCCAGCACCACGATGGCCAGCAAGGGGTCGATCATGAACATGAACACGACGGGAAACACCGCTCTCACGGTGTTCGAAATGACGCGGATAATGACGTTCTGCGTGAAGCCGCGCAGGCCTTTCGAGTCGGCCAGACAACGATCGAGCAGGTCACCCGAATTGAAACGGCGCCGCTCGTCGAGCGACATCTGCATCGCCGCGTCGGCCAGGTCACGTCGGGCCGCCTGCACCACATGGCGCCCCAGGTGGGCAGCAGCGATCGTGTGGGCATAGCCCACAGCGGCTTTGGCCAGAGCGAGCCCACCCATGAACAAGGCAATGATGACGATCGAACGCACGTCGTTCTGGGTCAGCTCGATTCCCAACAGGTTGCGGTCTCGCCCGGCAACTCCGCTGAGCAGGTCGACAACCATCCCGACCAGGATCGGGCTCAAGAAGGGCAGCAGATCCTTGACCAACCGCAGAGCGAGATTGCCTGCGAACAGACCCTTTCGCTCGGACAGCAGACGGGTCATGATCCTGACCGGCGAGCTGCGAAGACTGTTCGTGAACCTGGAAGTGCTCATACCGGTGCCATCGGGCGATGATTGAGCGCGTGAGGCTTCCGATCGCGACGAGGACAGGTTCACCGCTCTATGGTCGCCTGTCGCGCACCAAGAGACAACGACCCGGGCAGAATTGACTACCCAGAGCTAGGTAGGCCGTACCCAGTATGGAAGAGAAGACCGATGAAGTCAGGTCGTTGAACTGGCTTGTCGCGACCGGAATCGCGTTGGCTGTAGCCGGTCTCACGTGGTGGATCTGGTTGATTTCCACCGGCGCCGAGCCCGCAACATCGTCGGCTTCTGCGGACCGAGCAACGGCAGCAGACGCTGCACCCCAATCTGGGCCCTCGCCCGTTGCCACTCGTGCTGCCGTCACGGTCCTATCGGGCGATCCCAGTCGGGTCGTGTTCTCCGAGCCGGTTTTGTTCAACGATGATCTGGGCACCGGTTCCACCGAATTCTCGGCGGTGACGTTGAACGAAGACACGGACCGCCTCATGATCGCCGACGACGAGGGCCAACTCTTCGAGTTCGACCTCGATGACGCGAGCCTGCCGATCGTTCCGGCGCGGCGCGCCTTGGTAGCCCAGTTCGATGATCGCGATATCGAGGGCATTTCGTGGGTCTCCGGCAACACCTACGTGCTCGCTCACGAAGTCACGGGACGGCTGTCTGTGGTCGAGATCGGTGAGACACAAACCACGGTCGGCGAGTCCGACGTGAAACGCATCATCGATACCCAGGTACGCGGGGTCGATGGCAATGGAATCGAAGGCGTGGCTGATGTCGAGACGATCGACGACACCGAGTTCATCGTGGTCGAGGAACAACCGCCCAGGCTGATCCTTGTCGACGACGACGGTGCACCAACGAGCAGCATTTCGCTGCGGCTGGGTGTCGAGGACGTTTCCGACGTCTTCGCATCATCAGACGGAACGGTGTGGGTGGTCAGCGATCTGGGCCGCGCCGTTGTTCGTCTGGCCATCGAGGCCGACGGAACCGTGCGGCAACTTCAGCAAGTGGATCTGGTGCTGGCGCAGGGCCGATTTGAGCAGCCCGAGGGACTGGCGCTCAGTCGCGACGGCACCCGGTTGTACGTCGTTGGTGAGTCACCCGGTGTTGGTCAATTCACACTCGGCTTCTGGTCGTTGAGCTGAGGTCGTCGCTGCTCTCGCCAGCAGGATTGCGCAAGGTGGCCGGAGCCGTCGTTGCTCGATCTCGAATGGCGGATTCGAGCCGTCCGGCATGTGATTTTCCGCACCCTGCTAGTGTCGGCGCAGCAGTTTTCAGACCGATCTGGGTAGACCAGGGGAGACCACCGATGAGCCAGAACTCACGCAACTTTGTCCAGGCCGTGCACGCTTTCGACGCGGTGGTGCAGCGCACCGATGACTCGGCATGGCAAAACGCAACACCGTGCGAAGGCTGGAGTGCCCTGGACCTGCTCGAACATCAGTGTGCGGTATTGAACGGCGTCACCGCCGTGGCGAGTTCGGGGCAGATGGCTGCGCCCACCCCGCCAGCCGACATGAGCGACCCGCAGGCGTCCTGGCGCGAGACCCGCAACGGAGTCCTGACTGCGATCGATCAACAGGGCGTCCTCAATCAGCAGGGCCCGTTCTGGTTCGACGCCGCCACCGTCGACGACATGATCGGCATCGTCATGTGGGATGCCGTCACCCACACCTGGGACCTCGCTCAAGCCGTGGGGCAGGATCACGGGCTCGAGGATCCGCTGGTGCAAGCCTGTCACGAGGTTGTCGCTCCCATGTCGGCCATGTTGGTCGAGACCAATCGCACCGGTCCTGTCGTTGAGGTGGCCGACGATGCTCCGGTCCTGCACCGGTACCTCGGCCTCGTCGGACGCCAGGCCTGACGCCGAAGCGTCCCAGCTATGTGGTGGCGAGCACTGGTGGCGCTGCTTGCGTTGGGGCTCGGCTCGGTGGTGCTGCTACCCGGACCATCCGCAGACTTTGCGGACGTAGACGAGCGAGCGGTGGTCATCGCTGCGCTGCCCTGTCAGCCCAGTGTGCAGAACACCTCGTCGGGATTCGTCATCGAGAACGGGCTGGTCGTCACGGTCGCGCACGCGATTTACGAATCGCGTGATTTCGCACTCCGTGATTCCGCTGGTCGTTGGCACCGGCCCGAAATTCTGCACATGGATCTCGATCGCGATATTGCCGTGCTTCGCGTTCCGGGTCTGATCGCACCGCCGATGGCCACGAGTCGGCCGGCGCCCGATGACCTGGTACGCATGGTCGAAGGTGCTGCGAGTGGCACGAACTCGGGCGCCGTGTTGCGACGAGTTCGGTTGACGACAGAGTCGATCGGCGACATGGAACGTACGACCGAGCGCAGCGGTTATGAGCTCAGCGTGTTGATCAAAGGCGGCGACAGCGGAGCGGCGATCGTGGACAGTCATGACAATCTGGTTGGCATCGTCTTTGCTCGGTCGACGCGGCGAGACGCGTCGTGGGCGACCTCGTCCAGCGAGATTCTCGACGCCCTCAGCGGCCGCGAGGTGCCGTCGTGGCAGTGTGCGAACCCCTCTGATGTCGAGCTGCTGCTGGACATACCCACCTTGGGTCGCGAACCTCGAGAACTCGCTGGCTCTGCGGTGGTCACGTCACCAGCGTGAGCGCAATCGGCAGCGTGAGCAACGACGCAATCGTGACCATGACGACGTCGTTTGTCGTGCGCTCGGCTTCCAGGTCATGCTCGAGCGCCAGCACCATGCAGAAGACTGCTGGTGGCATCGCCGCCTGAAGAATGATGACACCACGGTCATCACCGGTCAGGCCAAACGCCTCGGCCATGGCCCACCCGACCACGGGGGCCACAACGAGCTTGGCGATGGTCACCACGCTGGTCGATCGCAGCAGTCGCGGTCGACCGGTTGTGGCCAACTGCAACCCGAGCGTGAGCAACATCACGGGAATCAGCCCCTGGGCGATCGTCGACACCGCTCGGTCGATGAGTACGGGCGTGTCGATGTTCACGATGTTGAAGCCGAAGCCGACAATGGCTGCCGCAATCATGGGTGACACGAGTGCTTCTAGAGCGGCCCTCGAACCAGACTGCGTCTGCCGCGTGCCGAGCCAGACCGACAAGAGCGTGCCGAAGAACATGATGGTGACCATGAGCACGCCGGCGCGATCGAGCGCGTTCTCGCCGAGAGCAAAGACAGAGATCGCAAGGCCGGCGTTGCCGACATTGCCGTACGCGCTCGACATCACGGTCGCACTCATTGCAGTACCGCGCACGCCAAAGACGGGTGCGAGTGCGGTCGCTACAACCGCAGCGGCCACGACGGTTGCTGTGCCGGCAGCCACCAACTTGATGGCGGTCTCTGCTTCGAGTGTGGTGGTGGAGAATATGTTGAAGACAAAGGCGGGGCCCAGGATCCAATACGACAGCTTTGACAGACTGGCGGTGTCGAGACCCAGCCGCGGAGCCACGATCCCACCGATCGCAACGATGACCACGACCGGACCCAGCACATCGATAAGCAGTTGCACGGTGTCCACCGGATAGGCCCTCCAGCCGAACGGTCCGACCCGATCATAGATGGAGAACCCACTGACACGATGCTGGTTGCAACCACTAGCGTGAGGTCGTGGACCAAGGCGCGGCTACGGCCCTTCATACCGATCACTACGAGCTGACGATGGTGGCATCGGCGCTCGAGTCGGGTGTTGCTACTCGTGACTCGGTCTTCGAGGTGTTCACTCGACGCCTGCCCACAGGGCGCGCCTATGGCGTGGTGGCGGGCATGAATCGGCTGATCGAAGCGATCGGCAACTTCCGCTTCAGCGACGAGGTCATCGAGCACCTGGTGTCGTCCGGTGTGGTGTCGTCGGGTCCTATGACCGAGTGGCTCGCCAACTATTCCTTTCGCGGCGACGTCACGGGCTACGCCGATGGCGAGCTGTTCTTTCCCTACAGCCCGGTGTTGACGGTCGAGGGCAGCTTCGCCGAGTGTGTGGTTCTCGAAACGGTGTTGCTTTCGGTGCTGAACCACGACTGTGCTGTGGCCAGTGCCGCGGCGCGTGTCACCGACGCCGCCAACGGGCGTCGCCTGATCGACGGTGGTAGTCGACGCACCGATCCCGACGCCGCCATCGCGTCTGCCCGCGCTGCCCATATCGGCGGCTTCGACACCACATCGAACCTCGAGGCCGGTCGCCGGTATGGCATCCCGACGGGTGGAACCACCGCCCACGCCTTCGTGCTGGCCCATGCCACCGAGAAACTTGCCTTTGCCGCGCAATTGCGGGCCATGGGCACGGACTCGACCTATCTGGTCGACACGTTCGACGTAGAGCAGGGCATCCGCAACGCCGTCGAGGTCGTGGGTGCCGATATCGGCGGCGTTCGTATCGATTCGGGTGATCTGCTCGACGATGCCCGCCGAGCTCGCAAGCTGCTCGATGACCTGGGGGCCACCAATTGTCGCATCGTCGTGTCCAGCGATCTCGACGAATATCGCGTCACCGAACTCGAATCTGCAGACGCGCCGATCGACGCGTATCTGGTCGGTACCCGACTGGTGACCGGTTCAGGCCATCCGACCGCATCGATGGTCTACAAGCTGGTCTCGATCGCCGACTCCGACAGCCCCGACCAGAAGATGCGAGCTGTCGGCAAGCTCTCGCTGGGCAAACGCACGATCGGGGGGCGCAAGAACGTGCACCGTACGCTCGACGCCAACGGCTACTGGGACGCCGAAGTGCTGTCGGTCCTGCCGGTCGATCTCAGTGAGACCGCTCATCGGCCCCAGGTGCCGTTGATTCGATCGGGGCGTGTCGAAGCTTCCTTCGAGCTGCAACATGCCAGAGATCGATGCCTCGACCGGCGCAACCGTTTGCGTCCCGAGTTCCGGCGCATCGGTCCCGATGTCACTGCCGCGGTGCCCACCACCTGGGTCGGTATCGAACTCGATGTCGACATGAACCAACAGAGGTAGGAAGAAATCGTGAATCGAGCGCTGATCGTTGTCGATGTGCAGAACGACTTCTGCGAGGGTGGATCCATGGGGGTCGACGGCGGCGCAGCGGTGGCTGCGTCGATCACCCGACTCCTGGGTGATCCCGAAAACCGTGACCGGTGGGTAGCAACAGCGCTGACCCGGGACTGGCACATCGATCCCGGCGAGCATTGGGCAGCCAATGGCGACGAACCCGACTTCGTCGACACCTGGCCGGTGCACTGCCAAGCCGAGACCCACGGCGCAGCGTTTCATCGCGATCTGGTCGCCACGCCTGACGAAGTCTTCAGCAAAGGCCAGCACGCTGCGTGTTTCAGCGGCTTCGAAGGCCGAGCCGACAGTGACCAGACCCCGTTACGACAATGGCTGCAGGCCCGAGACATCGACGAGGTCGAGATCGTCGGCATTGCCACGGACTTCTGTGTTCGGGCAACGGCACTCGACGCGGTGTCGGCCGGCTTCACGACCACGGTGTTGCTCGAGCACTGCGCAGGTGTCGCCCGGGACACCACCGCAACTGCACTGAACGCCATGGCAGATGCAGGTGTGACCCTGGTCGACTAGGCGCATCGGATGTGCCCGGGCCGAAGTTTGTCGGTTTGGGACCTATCGTGAAGGCCGATGACCAAGGGAAACATACATCAGATACTCAGTCGCGTGATCGTGATGGCCGCAGTGATGCTGGCCATCCTGGTGCCCGCCAACGCGGCGGTGGCGCAAGAGTCCGAACTGCTCTGCCCGGCCTATGAAGGCGTCACTTGCGAAGGGTTCGTGACCGATGTCGCGGGGGTCCTGGACAATCGCCTGGCGCTCGAAGAAGTCGTCGACGGCATGATCGAGCAATACGGGCACGAGGTTGCCGTGGTCTTGATCGACGATCCACCGGGTGGACGCGAGGACTTCGCCATCGGCATCGGTGAGACCTGGGTCGTGAAAGATCGAGACGGCGAGGCGGGCGGTGTCGTGGTGGTCATCGATCCCGAGGGGCGAGAGCTCTGGATCACCGCCGGACCTGCGCTGCGCGGGGTGATCCCTTCGGCATCCACGCTGGCCAATGTGGCGGGGCCAAGCTTCAGCGCCGGCGACTACAACGCCGGTGTCGCAGCCATTCTCGGCACGATCGAGGCATCGTTCGAGATCGAAGCTCGCGGCGGCGTCAGCGGGGGCAGCGGGAGTAGCAGCGGCGGAACGACAACGAGCACCAATACCTCGACCGACACCGGTACCGGCAGCAGTTCTGCGTTGTTGCCACTGGTGATCTTCGGCGGCCTGGCCTTTGTTGGTTTCAGTAGCATGGGTAGCCGCCGCAAAGGAGGCGAGAAGCGGGACCTGGAGAAAGAGCGTCGGGGGCAAGAGGTCGACGATGCACTCGATCGCCTCGAAACCAGCGCAGCAGACCTGCCGGACCTGCGGAGCTACGAAGTGCCCGAGCCTGCTATCACCGGCCAGCCGTCGTTGCTCGCCGGAGCCGAGGCGCTGCGGCGGGTCGCCGACCGGGCGAGCTCACACGACGAAGACATGCTGCAGGACTTGTGGGCACGAGATTTGCTCGACGTCATCGATGCCAAGCGACTCGAGGCCGACACCGAGGTGCCGCTGGAAATGCGCGCCAGCGATGATCGCGATCTTCTCGACGACGCCGTGCAGGATGCCGCCCGCGAGGCGTTGCAAGTCAAGAAGGGCGACGAAAACGGCTTCCAGGTCCGACTCCGCGAGTTGCAGGCCCTGGTGGCCAGCGTTCGCCCGTACCGGGTGGCCGAGACCCGCCGTCGATTCGCCGAGACCGTCCTGGACCACGTCACGGCCACCTCATTCGGCGCCACCGTGGTGTCGGACCGAGGCGAGCGCTTCCTGAAGGCCGTACCGGTGATCGATGCCGAGACCCTCGACGACGGTCTCGCCGAGCTCGATGCTGCGTATCTCGAAGCGCAGACCAAGGTGCAGCGGCTCGACGTGATTCATGATCGGTTGCCCGACAGCGCAGCCCGACCCGCAGTGGCGGCGGCGTTGACCGACCTCGACGACGATCCGTCGCAGGCGGTGAACCGATATGAGCAAGTACGCCGCGACCTGAAGGCTCGCTCCAAGCTGCTCGAGCGAGACCAGCTCGATATCGACTCGATCGCCGCGCTGTTGTTGCTGAACAACGACGAGCTCTCGGTGAATGAGTTCGTGCAGCTGTACCGGGTACATCGTGAGAACCGCATGAAACCGGCCATGGCAGTCGAATACGCTCTTGCTGGACTCACGACCGAGCGTGAGATCGCCCGGGTCCGTCAATATGCCGATGGCGAGGGCATCCCGGTCGCCATCGTGGCTGCGTTGATGCGCAACCGCGACGATGGCATCGCCGTGTACAAGGAGCTCGAACGAGACTTGATCGAGCACGACGTCAAAGGCGACTCGCGCCGCACGATCGCTGGCGTACTGGCTGCGTCTCTGGAACCCGCACAAGCCGAACGCCGCTGGCTCGACGCTCGCAAGGCTCTCGGTGAGCTGGGTCTGGTCGGAAGTTATGCCGACATCGCTGCCGCCTTTGGTGCCAGCGACGCACGCGGCCCCCGCAAATTCGCCCTGGCCTACGCCGCGCAACGTCAGGCGCTGTCACGATCCGCGATCGATGACGCCGACCGCTTCGCTCCCGAATTGGCCCACACGGGTACCAGTCGCCAGAACGACACCTGGACCGGCGCTCCGCTTCCGGCAATGCTGCGCGGCTTCGACCCCTTCACCTTCTTTTATCTGCACTGGATCACCACCGCGAGCTATTCCGGTGGCCGGGTGGGTTGGGAACCCGTGTACAGCGATCCGTCATGGCAGAGCGACCGAGACTCTTGGTTCGGCGGTGGCTTCGGAACAGGAAGCGGCAGCTTCGGCGGTGGTGGCGGATCCAGCTGGGGTGGCGGTGGCTGGGACTCCGGCAGCTTCGGCGGCTTCGGTGGAGGCTTTGGCGGCGGATTCGGTGGTGGCTTCGGCGGCGGTGGCGGCGGAAGCTGGTAGCGAATCGCATGCAAGCACCGGCGGCCTCGGGGCAAATGGGCCCGACCAGGAGGCAAGCCCTGCGTGGGGTAGACAAGTGACGGTGAAACGGTCGGTTGTTCTCGTGGTGCTGCTGTTGGCGGCGGCGTGTTCCTCGTCGAGCACGGGTGAAACCGTGTTTGCCGAGCAGGTGGTCGAGGCAACGGTTTCGGTCGAGGCATCGCCGCCTGCTGCATTTGAACTGCTTCCCGAAGACGGGCAGACCAGCGGAGCGACCGGTGGCGCGACTGATCCCGAGCCGCCCGACGTCGAAGTCGACACCGACGCCACTGCGGGCGACGCACAGTCGCCGGTGCCAGCGACGACGCCGCTGCCAACACCGACCGTGGTCCCGAGAGACCCGTCGATTGCTTGGACCGCCGCCGAGTCAACCCGCGACATGGTGAATTATCTCGAGGCTTTGCGGGCCGGGGCCTACGAGCAAGCCGCATGGCCGGCCTTCGGCAACGGCATCTTGCTCGATGGCCAGACGGCGGACGAGACAGGCGCCGAGTTCCTGGCCCGCTCGTGCGCTGGCGACCTGTGTGTGGGTCCGTATCTGGTGCAGGGTCAGCCCGGCTTCATCGACCCCGACACCATGGTGGCATCGGCCGTGGTGGTCGTGACACATCTTGCATCCGGTCAGCAGACTCGCATGCCCATCGTGACGTTCCAGGGTCAGCGCATCATCGGCAACCTGCCGCCGCTGGTTGCAGGCACCAACGAGTCATCGTTTCGCGAAACGTTGTTCGGCGCATCGCCGCCGCAATACGTGGTCGTCGAACGATTCGAGGCGTTCGAGATTTGGGACGGCGACGGCACGCAGTGGCTGACACACTTCGATGCAGAAACGGCAACCCAGATCGAAGGTGACGTAGTGGTGGGTTCTCAAGGTGCCTTCGCCGTCAGCGACCCTGAGCAGATCCTGGACCTGCGCTGTGCCCAATTGATCGAACGTGCGGGCGAGGTTCTCTCCATCGATGGCTGTGTCACAGACGAATGGGCGCTGGTGGCAGTGGCGACGGGTGCGCCGGTCGACGCCTTGGCCGATTTCCCACGCGTCGGGGAATCGCAAACAGCATGGATGACCGAACGCGGCGGCACTGTGCTGGCAAGCGTTCGCGACGCCGAGGGCAACCTGGCCCAGTTGCTGTCCAGCTCAGGCGTTGATTTGCTCGACGGTGACCAGGCGGGCACCACGGTGCTCTCGACCGATGGCGCTCACGTCGCCTATGTCGACCACAGCGATCCTGCAGCCGCGTCGGCGTTCTGGAGCTCGGTTGTGGTGGTGCGCGATATCGCCACGGGGAACGAAGTCGGGCGCTGGACCCTGGATGGCTCGGTCATCTGTCTGGAGTTTGCCGTGCAGTGGGTCATTGCCTGCGAAGCCGACGATTCGACCCTGGTGTTCGGCGATCCGGATCAGCGGTCGCTGGTCGCTATCAACATCACCAGTGGCGAGACCAACGCGGTGCCAACTGCGAACCGGGTATTCCTCCCGGTTCGCCCGGCGCAGTAGCCCGCTGGCGAGACCAAAAAGGTGCCGACGCCGAGGACCAAACGCCTAGGTCCCAGGATCGTCATGAGTGTTACGTGAGGGCGTGCGACTGCCCGTTGTGCGTCGGACCCGTTCTGTTATGACGGATCATTGTCATACAACGCGGGACTTTCGGAGGTCTGAAGTGCCAACGAGCTACGTGATGAAGTTTTTCCAGAACGGTCAGGTCTCGATTCCTGCGGACACGCGGTCGCGATGGCATAGCGGCCGGGTGGTGATCGTCGATCTTGGAGATCGAATCGTGATCCGACCGCTACCTGATGATCCAGTGGGTTCGCTGCGAGGGAAGTACCGCGGCATCGGCCCCGACAGTGACGAATCACGGAAGGTCGAACGCAGAGCCGCAGCTGCTCGTGAGCTCCGCGGGTGATCCTCGATACGCATGCGGTGGTTGCGTTCCTGCGTGACGAACCAGCTGCGGAAGAGGTCCAGGCTCTACTGGTTCGCAATCGAGGCGCGTCATTGACCGTTGTGGGTGTCGCCGAAGTGCTCGACCGACTCATTCGCCTCGGAGGTATCGAGGAGGAAGAGGCGGCGTTGGATCTGGCTCAGCTTTCCCTGGCCGATTCAGAGCCACTAGAGGTGTCGGTTGCCGCAGCCGCGGGCCTTTTGCGAGCACGGCGATATCACCGGACACGATGTGCGATCAGCCTCGCTGACTGCATCGTGGCTGAAGTGGCGCGCTCGAATGGCACTGCAGTAGTAACAAGTGACCCCCATCTCC
>Ga0209187_1000188_pt1 | contig 136093 bp, 80 predicted proteins | sample BantaG_FD_187430 | JGI IMG/M metagenome (GOLD analysis project Ga0209187, IMG submission 187430) | Marine algal microbial communities from Bantry Bay, Ireland - BantryBay_4 metaG (SPAdes) (version 2) | ecosystem: Host-associated > Algae > Red algae > Unclassified | place: Bantry Bay, Ireland...
GACGTTCTATTCTAGCGTAAGTCGCTATTTTCGGCTTTGCAGCTTTTTTATTAGTTTTGTCCAAAATTAAAGGTTTTGAGAGATTTCTGACAACTTCACACCTGTCAACCTTTTTCGGGCGCAACCAATCATTGAAGCATTGTATCATTGAAACATTCCCTAAAAAAACTGCGTCTGATAAGGATACCTAATTTTATACATTTTCTTAACCATTTCAATAAGATCAGACCTGAATTGCGCTATATTGTCCTTTTTAAGGGCAGAAATGAATATTAATTCGCCATCAACTCTCTTTGCCCAATCTACTTTAATCTCCTCAAATAGCCCTTTTTTGACGTTCTCATCGAGAAATTCATCAAAGTATTCAGCCTTAAACTTATCAGTCTTATTAAAAACGATCATTGTTGGCTTATTATGTGCTTCCAATTCAGCCAATGTCTTTGATACCACCTGCATCTGATCTTCAAAAGTAGCGTGGGAGAGATCAACAACATGCAGCAATATATCCGCCTCTCTTACTTCATCCAAAGTAGATTTGAAACTTTCAATCAATTTGTGAGGCAGCTTGCGAATGAAACCAACAGTATCCGAAAGTAAAAACGGCGTATTCTCGTAAACAATTTTTCTGACAGTCGTATCAAGCGTTGCAAAGAGCTTATTCTCAGCAAAAACGTCCGACTTAGAAAGCAGATTCATAATAGTTGACTTGCCAACATTGGTATACCCAACCAAAGCAACACGAATCAATTGCCCTCTATTTTTTCTTCTAGTTTGATTTTGTTTGTCAATCTTTTCCAATTGCTCTTTTAACAAAGAAATCTTTTGATTTACAATACGTCTATCCGTTTCAATTTCCTTTTCACCAGGTCCCCTCATACCAATTCCACCACGTTGTCTTTCAAGGTGAGTCCAAAGTCCTTTCAGACGCGGTAAAAGGTACTGCATTTGAGCCAATTCAACCTGCGCCTTTGCTTGGGCTGTTTGCGCTCTATTGGCAAAAATATCAAGGATAAGGAAGCTTCTATCCACTACTTTGATTTCCAACTCTTTTTCTATGTTAAATGTTTGCGTTGGACTTAAATCATCGTCAAAAATGATGAGCGTGATTTCATTTAATTCAATGTATTCTTTTATTTCTTCCAATTTCCCACTTCCAACAAAGGTACGTCGGTTGGGGTGGGGGAGCTTTTGCTTGAAAATTTTCATGACCTTGGCTCCTGCCGTTTCCGATAAGAAGGCAAGTTCAGCCAAATATTCATCTACTTTTTCTTCAGAGGATTGATTGTTGTGTATTAATCCTACAAGAACAGCGCGTTCAATTACTTTTTCTGAGGTATCGTGTGTATGTTGAGGCAAAATGAAGGTTGAGTTTAATTTGTGAAATGAAATAAGGAGAGAGTGATCATTCAGCATTAATGTATTTGTTTAGATTGAATCCAAATTTGCTAAGTTTTTTTATCTCTATGTCAACATAAGGTGATATAATAATTTTCTTGAAAAGTTTTTCAAGAATTTCTAATTTGTCGATTTGGATAAGGTTGCTTATCGGAGATGTGTCGCTAATTATGACCATATCAAAGGTTGAGTCGAGTCAGTGTTTCCAAATCTTGATTTAATTCATCAATTCCATAATGAATTGCAATTCGTCGTTTTGCTAATTCCTTTTGAAATTGTGATTGGTGCATACAGGCTAATCTACTTCCTAAACCTAAAGTTATTTTTTCTTCTTTAAATAAGGCAATAGCTACCTCGAGAAGAAACTCCTCTTCATTAAATCCTAACTTTTTTGATAGCTCATCTGGAATTGTGATTGTCATTTTTTATTTAAAGATAATTAAAATTTATCAGAATGTAAATAGATTAAACAATGTGAATGGCATATAGCATAAGTTTCGTAGGTGTAAAAAAATATTTCCACTCGCATCGGGCATATTTTCGCTTACAATTTTCATCCTCTGCGTATTCCTTTCATCGCAAGTAGACAAGGCATGCCTTGTCTCTACAAAATTTGTGGTTATGTGCCAATTCATAGTTGGTGGTTATGTGCCAATTCAAAATTCATAACTTAATACAGACGTTCGACTAATTTTCCATTGCAGGTAGACAAGGCATGCCTTGTCTCTACAAAATTTGTGGTTATGTGCCAATTCATAGTTGGTGGTTATGTGCCAATTCAAAATTCATAACTTAATACAGACGTTCGACTAATTTTCCATTGCAGGTAGACAAGGCATGCCTTGTCTCTACAAAAATGTGGTTTATTGCCCATTTAAAATTGGTGGTTATGTGCCAATTCAAAATTCATAACTCATAATTCATAATTAATTTGCATCATCACTTGAAACACTGTTTGTAAATGCGCTTCTTTGAAAAATTAAAAGATAAAAAATACCAAAAGAAATAGCTGAATCAGCGATATTGAAAATAGGTCTGAAAAACTCAAATCGGTTATTGCCTACAAAAGGAACCCATTCTGGCCAGTGACCCGTGAATAAGGTGAAATGTAACATATCAACAACCCGTCCGTGAAAATACTTTCCATATCCTCCAGCTTCAGGGAACATTTGCGCTAAGCCATTGGCAGAATTGTAACTTTCAGAAAAAATGACTCCGTAAAAAATACTATCTACAATATTTCCAACAGCTCCAGCTAAAATAAGCGACAAACCAGCGATAAGACCAAAAGAAGCTTTCTTTTTGCAAAGTTGACTTACTAAAAAGGTGATCACTAACACTGCGAATATTCTAAAAAGAGTAAGGAAAAGCTTGCCATATTCACCGCCAAACTCTAATCCGAAAGCCATTCCAGAGTTTTCTGTGAAATGCAATTTAAAGAAATCACCAAAAATAGGGATCTCTTGACCCATATACATTGAGGTTTTGACCCAGACCTTTAAGATTTGGTCAAATAGTAAAACAATGAAAACCAGTGTTGCTGAAAAGATTGCTCTCAAAATGATATTTTAGTTTGAGGGGACAAAGTTATACTAAAAACAAATAAGTAAAGTGAAAAAAATAAGTTGAACCAAAATTTATTGTTAGATTTTTTTGATTTACAACGATTCAACGTCTCGATGGTCCAACATTTCGATGGTCCGACATTTCGATGGTCCGACATTTCGGCAAACTTGTAAAAATGTCAAACACAAGTCCTGAAAGGACGTAAGATCATAGGGATGGATGCAATCTTTTTAGTTGAAAATTGAAAGTTGAAAGTTGAAAATGTTCAAACATTTCACCATCTACAAACGGTTCATCCCTAACGAGGTTTTAAAAAAATGGAATAATAGTCACGCTCTTTATTTTGGTGCTTGCGTAAAACAATTGATACACCGCTGATGTAATCTCACCTTGTAAAAATGCCAAATACAAGATCATAGGGATGGATGCAATCTTTTTAGTTGAAAATTGAATGTTGAAAGTTGAAAATGTTCAAACATTTTATTTTGTTCATAGGATTTTGCTGTGATGAATAAATTGATCACGGCAAAACCCTATAAACGGTTATTATTCGGGGTTTCTACGTGCATTCTTGGCTTCAACACTTAATGTAGCGTGGGGAACCACCCTTAAACGGGCTTTACTTATCAAACTTCCTGTAACCCTACAAACGCCATAAGATTTGTTTTCGATTCTTATCAAAGCATTTTCTAAATGCTGATGGTGCTTCACAAGCCTTGCTGCCATCTTGTTTAGATTTTCTTTGCCCATTGTAAGTGAGCCGTTGTCTAAACCTGCTGATCTACTTTCGGAAAGGTCCTCACTAGATTTTTTAATCTGTTCCTGTAGGAAATTCAGTTCATCTTTGGTGTTGTTTATCTTTTCTACGATAATTTCCTTGAATTCCTGAAGTTCTGTTTCGGAATAATAATTCTTAATTTCTGCCACTTTACAATAATTTAAATTTAAGTAAAATCAATTGATGACTTTAACGGAAACTTCTAGCTTTTCCTCGTTAATGTCAAGTTCAGTAGATTCATCCAGTGTATCAACAAACGATAAATCATTAGCCAAAGTTTCTTTGCAGATATAATCCGTATATTCAACGATGGCTTCCATAAGCAGTTTATTAGTTATTTTGTTAATTATTTTTATCTCTATTTTATCTCCTAAATTATAATCGCTGTCTTTTCTTAATCGTTGCAATTTGTTTACAATTTCACGGGCAAACCCTTCTTTTATCAATGGATCATCTATAATCGTATCCAATGCTACAGTGATACCGTTAGAACTGTTTACCAACCATCCTGGCACATCTTCGGTGTCTATAACGACATCGTCTAAACATAAGTCTATGGTTGTGTCCTCAATTTGTAAAGAATATTTTTGATCCCTTTCAAATTGAGCGATATCCTCCTGTGTAAAACCAGTTAATTTTTGTTGAATTAACTTCATTTTACCACCCACCTTCTTTCCTAGTTCCTTGAAATTTGGCTTTATCTTTTTTGTGAAAATTCCAGCTGTATCCTTCACAAATTCGATATTTTTTACATTGACCTCCGTTTTTATGAGATCCTCAACTGCCTCAACTTTTTCTTGAAATCTGTCATCCAAAACAGGAATTAGTATTCTTCCTAATGGCTGACGGACCTTTATCTTCTCTTTCTTTCTCAAAGACAGTACCAAAGATGAAATGGTCTGTGACAATTGCATTTTTTCTTCTAAATCACCATCTATAACTTCTTTGCTAACTGTCGGAAAATCAGATAGATGTACCGAAGAATCATTGTCTTCAGAAAACTTTAATAAATTTCTATACAATAGCTCTGAAAAGAAAGGTGCTATTGGTGACATTAGTTGTGAGATAACTAAAAGGCAATTGTGTAGTGTTTGATAGGCAGCATTTTTGTCTTTCGAATCTGCTTCATTTGCAGGTTTCCAATACCTTTTTCTACAAAGCCTTACATACCAGTTACTTAGTTCATCTTCAACAAATCTTTGTATGTCACGGGCTGCTTTAGTTGGTTCATAATTACCTATTGAGGTATCTACACTTGCTATTAGTGAGTTTAGTTTAGAGATGATCCAACGATCAATTTCTGGTCGTTCTGCTATTGGTACTATGTCATTTTCTTCCAAAGAAAATCCATCCATATTGGCATACATTGCAAAGAAATTATAAGTATTGTAAAGCGTACCCAAAAACTTTCTCTGAACTTCTTGTAAGCCTCCAATATCAAATTTTAAATTGTCCCAAGGCTGTGAATTAGAAATGATAAACCATCTAGTTACGTCTGCTCCATATTCATCAAGTGTTTTAAACGGATCAACTACATTGCCTAATGATTTAGACATTTTTACCCCATTCTTATCCAATATCAAACCATTAGATACAACGTTTTTATAGGCTACTGAGTCAAACAACATAACCGCAAGAGCGTGCAAGGTATAAAACCAACCTCTTGTTTGATCCACTCCTTCTGCAATGAAATCAGCAGGGAAGTTATTCTTAAAAGTTTCTTCATTTTCAAATGGATAATGCCATTGTGCATAAGGCATTGCACCAGAATCAAACCAAACATCAATAAGGTCTGGCTCTCTGGTCATTTTTTTACCCGATTTAGAAACAAGAAATACATAATCTACATATGGTTTATGCAAATCAAAATCATCTGGCAATTGTGCCTCCATAAAGCCAGCTTCCACAGCTTTTGCAACTTCTGCTTTTAGTTCAGCTATTGAACCAATACAAATTTCTTCTTCTCCGCCTTCTGTTCTCCAAATTGGCAGTGGTGTTCCCCAATACCTTGACCTTGAAAGATTCCAATCAAGAACGTTTTCAAGCCAGTTTCCAAAACGACCTTCTCCTGTAGATTTTGGTTTCCAATTGATGGTTTTATTCAATTCCACCATTCTATCTTTTACCTTGGTCACTTGTACAAACCAACTGTCAAGTGGATAGTAAAGAATAGGTTTATTGGTTCTCCAACAATGTGGATAATTATGTGAATACTTTTCAACTTTGAACGCTTTGTTCTCTGTTTTTAACTTAATGGCAATGTCAATATCTACCGATTTGTAGTTTTCTTCGTCTTTGTAATCTTTTACATAACGTCCACCAAAATCAGGCATTTCATCAATGAATTTACCTTGTTTGTCCACCATTGTCAAGGCTCCAATGCCATTTTTTTGTGCAACTCTTAAATCGTCCGCACCAAAACTCGGAGCAATGTGGACAATTCCAGTTCCGTCCTCCGTTGTAACATAGTCCGCAAGTATTACACGAAAAGCATCGCCTTGTTCTGGTTGTTGATAAGGTAATAATTGTTCATATTTGATTCCTTCCAATTCACTACCAATCACTTCAGACAGTATTTGGTATGGAATTTCTTTTTGCCCCTTTTTATTAGCGTCATAAGTATCAAAATCAAGATCCGCACTTACTATATTGACTGCTTTGAAATATTTGTGTAATAAATCTTTTGCAAGAATGACAACAACAGGAATATGTGTATACGGATTGTAGGTTTTTACTTTTACATAAGTGATTTTTTTTCCAACAGCCAATGCGGTATTAGAAGGCAAAGTCCAGGGAGTAGTTGTCCAAGCTAGGAAATATTCTTCCTTATCTTTTATTTTAAATTGGGCAGTAACAGAGGTGTCTTTAACATCTCTGTAGGAGCCTTCATAATTCAGCTCGTGTGTACTAAGTCCCGTACCTGCGGCAGGCGAGTAAGGTTGAATGGTGTAACCCTTATACATAAATCCTTTATCATAAAGCTGCTTTAACAGGTTCCAAAGGGTTTCTATGTACTCGTTTTTATAGGTAATATAAGGATCACTTAAATCAATCCAATAACCCATTTTTTGAGTTATATCATCCCAAATATCTTTGAAACGAAGGACTTCTTCACGGCATGTTTTGTTGTACTCTTCAACCGAAATTTTAGTACCGATGTCCTCTTTTTTGATTCCCAGCTTTTTTTCTACATTGATTTCGATTGGTAGACCGTGCGTATCCCAGCCACCTTTACGTTCAACTTTATATCCTTTTAGAGTTTTGTATCTACAGAAAAGGTCTTTAATGGTTCTTCCCATAACATGGTGAATACCAGGTAAGCCATTTGCAGAAGGTGGTCCTTCATAAAAAACAAAAGGGTCTTTTCCCTCACGCGTAGAAATACTTTTTTCGAAGATGTTTTTATCTTTCCAAAATTTTAAAACTTCTTTATCTATTTCTGGTAGGTTGAATTCTGTGAATTGTCTGTATTGATTTGACATAGTTGTTTGAGCAATATTTAGAGTAAAAATGAAATCCTGGTTTCAAAAGGATTTTTTCAGCGCAACAAAGGTAAGAATTAATGATTGAATGTAACAATGTTGTGAGAATGCCTTATACTAACATTACTTGCTACCTCAATTTTTATTTGTAATTTTATGCAAGTAAGTAAAGTGATTTCAACTTAATGAATGGATTCAAAGGATAAAAAAAGTTTTAAAGATATTATTGGTGAAGTAATATTTCGTCATGATACGCCCAGCAGTAAGGCTTTTGATATTGTTTTATTGGTATTGATTGTAACGAGTATTATTGCAGTTATGCTTGAAAGTGTTAAAGCAATTGACGAAAAATATCATGAGCTATTGATGATATTGGAATGGGTGCTTACCATTATGTTTACAATAGAATACCTTTTAAGGCTTTACACAGCTGATAGAAAATGGGCATATATCACCAGTTTTTACGGAATTATTGATTTAATTTCAATCATTCCAACCTACCTTTCTTTGCTTTCTCTTCCGACAAAGTATTTTTCAACGGTACGTATTTTGAGGTTGTTGAGGATATTTAGGATATTTAAGCTTACCCAGTTTTTGGGAGAATCAAAGGTTTTGATTTCAGCTTTGAAAGCCAGTCGCCCAAAAATTACAGTATTTTTGACAACAGTATTACTTTGTGCTGTTATTATTGGAGCAGTGATGTACATGGTGGAAGAAGATGCTGCTGGTTTTACCAGTATACCAAGAAGTATTTATTGGGCAATCGTAACATTGACAACTGTTGGCTATGGAGACATTGCCCCCCAAACACCCTTTGGGCAGTTTTTGGCAATGATTGTTATGGTTCTGGGTTATGGAATCATTGCTGTACCAACAGGAATCGTTTCGGCAGAATTGGCAAAGGCGCAACCATCAGAAGAAACGCAAGTATGTTACATCTGTGATACGTTGGATTTACCAAAAGGTGATCAATTCTGCAAAAACTGCGGTACAGAATTAGGAAAATTATGATGTAGGGACAATGTCTTTTGCTTGCTCTGGGGATTATTTGATTTCTTTTGCTCTGCGATTGATTGTTTCCTTACCCTTTGGATTGAAAGACATTCTTGCATTATTTTAAACCAAACAAACTAAGCTTTACCAAATCACGTTTTAGTTTATGTCTGAGTACTCAAAACCCATTGAACCAAAAAATATGCAAAAAACGGTATTGCTTTTTTTAATGCTTTTTTCCTTAAACTGTTTTTCACAAAATAGAGCGTTAGGGACTTGGAAACAACATTTACCATACAAAACAGGAACAGCTGTTACTCAAATAGGCGATGAGATTTATTGTGGGAGCTTATACTCTACTTTTTATTCGTATAATCGCAACAATGGAGAAATAATACCTTACTCTTTGTTAAATAATTTTTCAGAGACTGAAGTTAGTACTTTGAAATATGATCCAGAGACAGCTATTCTATTGATTGCTTATGAAAATTCCAATATTGATTTACTCAAAGATGGAAAGATCATTAATATGCCAGAGATTAAGAATAAAATCATCGTTGGGGATAAAAGTATTTACGATATTCATTTTATAGAAGATTTGGTTTACCTCTCTTGCGGGTTTGGTATTATAGTAATTGATCTAACAAAAGAAGAAATAAAGGATACTTACTATATAGGCCCTGATGCTTCACGGATAAGAATAAATGCAGTCGCGGATAATGGTTCTGTATTGGTTGCTGCAACTGAACTTGGTTTAATGAAAGTTAACCTTTCAAATGCCGCTTTATTTAATTTTACTAACTGGACATTGTTGGATGAAAGTGATGGCGTTTTGACAGACGAAGCGACGGAAGTATATAGCTTTGACGGAAATCTTTATGCGGCTATTTCAGGAATTTTATATCAATATAATGAAAATGTAGGAAGTTGGAGCAATGTTTATGAAACAGATTTAGGCTGGGATATTATTGATATAAATGCAATGCCTGATAAGTTTTTATTAGTAGAAAAACTTGAAAGTATTGATAGTTTGGGAAATAAAATTAAAAAGAGAAGGATACAAGTATTAAATGATCAGTTTGGGATTTCAGAGACTAAAACTTATCTATTGAATAGATGTGTAAATGCCATTTTTGACGAGAATGGTACGATTTGGGCAGCTGATAATTGGTTTGGTTTGATTAAAGTTGAAGGCGAAAATACGGAGCGAATTAATGGAATTGGACCGACAAATAGAGAAGTGCATTCATTGGAGGTAGACAAAGACCGACTTTGGATTTGTCCAGCTCAAATTTCAAGGTCATGGTCGCCGAAAAGTGATGCTACAGGATTGTTTTATTATAAAGATGATTGGGTTCGGTATAACTTTTTGACTGATGACAATAAAGCCGTTAGAGATATAAATGATGTTGTGGTTGATCCGCAAAATCCTGATATTCTTTACGTGGCATCTTTGGGTGCTGGTTTAGTTGAATTTAGACCAGATGGATATGATGTTTTTAATGATGGAAACAGTAGTTTGCAACGCAGTGATGGAGACTCGACAAGAGTAAGAGTGAGCGGACTAGCATTTGATTCAAATGGTGATTTGTGGATGTCTAATTATTTAGCCTTAAATCCGATTTCTGTCAAAACTTCTGAGGGAGAATGGCAATCTTTTTCTTCTGGTTTAATAGATAAGAACCATTATTTTACAGAGGTAGTTGTGGATGATTTTGGGCATAAATGGTTTGTGGTTAGGAATAAAGGCATATTGGTAATGGATTCTGGGGATGATCCTTTGAGTAAATCAGATGATGAATACCGCTTGTTTAGAAATATTGATTTTAGAACAGGTTTGCCAAGCAATGATGCCAATTGTATTGTACAAGACCTGGACCAAGAAATATGGGTGGGCACCGATGATGGCATTGCTGTTTTTTATTGCACAGGAAACCCTTTTAATGAAAATTGTGAATTTTCTAGACCTATTATAGTGCCTGAAGGCAGCGAGGTTGCCGTGTTGGTTTTGGATGGAGTGAAAATTAATTCCATAACTGTAGATGGTGCAAATCGGAAGTGGATTGGAACCAATAATGGAGCTTTTCTACTCTCGCCTGATTCAAAAGAAACTGTCTTGCATTTCACCAAAGAGAACAGTAATTTGCTTTCCAATACAGTAAAAGACATTGTCGTAAATAATGGCACTGGTGAAGTGTTTTTTGGAACTTCCAAAGGAGTCATAACTTATCAAGGAGATGCAGTTATTGGAGCGGCAACTCATTCTGATAATGTATTGATTTATCCCAATCCTGTTTACCCAGATTATAGAGGAGACATTGCTTTCAAAGGACTTTCGCAAGATGCATCTGTAAAAATTACAGATGTTTCTGGTAAGTTGGTTTATGAAACCCAATCTTTTGGCGGCCAAGCTACTTGGGATGGAATGACCTATGAAGGCAATAGGGCAAAAGCAGGCGTTTATTTTATTTTAAGCAGCAATGAATTGGGAACAGATGCCTACGCTGGAAAGTTTTTTATTGCGAATTAAGGAATGGCTAAAAAATAAATTACCTATTTTAGCCGCATCGGCGGACCGAAAGAGATTTTTTGATACATTTCCGCATCGGCGGACCGATCAAAAAACGTAGACATAGCAGAGATACGTTGAGGCTTTTTGATCGGTCCGCCGATGCGTCCCCACAATCAGGTTGGGGGCAGGCCTAAAAAATAAAATCCCTTAAAAATCTGTACCATTGTGAATGAAATTTGTCTCAAATGCGTAGTAAGTAATTGGATAAACTAAATTTGGCATTAATCTCTATGCCCAATTTGTGGTCTAAAATTTTACTTAATAAAATATGAAAAGGGCAAAAATGATTAAAAAAGTATTGAAATTAGCTGCTGTATTATTAGTAGGCTGGATTATATATGTGCAATTTTGGGGAACAACAGACCAAAAAGCATTGCGTAAACAAATGTTTGATGGTGTTAAAAAAACAGGGCAATCCATTGGAGACATTGCCAAATCGGAGAAAGGCAGATTCAAAGATGTTTCTTTCAAAGATGCGCTAGGAAAAGTGGGAACTTCTATTGACAATTTGCGCGCAAACTCGAAGGAGCGCAGTGCTAATTTCAAAGAAAAAGTAGACAAACTTTCTGAAAAAAAGAAAGGTTTAGACAACCTGCTTGAAAAATTAAAACTCAAAAAAGATTCTGAAATCACGGCCGAAGAAGAAAAAAACGTTCAAGAGGAACTTAAATCTTTAAGTGAACTGATGGAGGAAATTGCAAGAGAAGAAGAAGCTAGTGCTCCATGAAAGTAAAATCTAGTCAAGCAATAAAAACCATGAAAGCAATAAAAACAATAAAAATTGGGTGTTTAAGTTTTTTTTCATAAATTTAGCTTTTACAAATAAATTAAATTTAGATCGAATGTATATGTTGATTTATTTGTGGCAGTTAAATTTTTGAAACCGATTACCATTACCCCGATTTTTGTGTCATGAGAAAAATATCCGATTATTATTATTCTTTCAGCGAGCCTGGAATGAATGTGGGAATTTATTTGCCTAAAAAACTAGGCTACCAAGAAAAGTTGTTCAATACTTTGAAAAATGGGTTTGAGCTAGATTTTAAAAAACATTATAAAGGAGAAAAAGAAGCTGAAATAAAGTCTCTTTTAGAGGATTATGATGTGTTTGTTGAAAAGTATGATAAATACGTTAATGACGCGTATCAAATTTTATTTGGCTATTCAATGTATGAGGTAGACGGAGTTTTCTACAATAGAGACAATAAAAATATTGACGAAGAAAGGACACAGATAGTCAATATCATATTTTTACCAGATTATGATCGAATTCAAAAGAAAGTATTGAAAAAGTTTGGTGTTAAGTTGAGTATTGAGGAGATCAAAAATATCTCTCATAACTTCCTGTCAATTGGTCGCTTAGATAAAAATGCTTACAATGGTATTTACAATAATGGTATCCAAGATAGTTCAAAGATAGAATGCGAGAAATACATCATTGATTATCTAAATCATTGGTCGGATTATGTAGGCTTCTTTTTGTTTGGATACATTGTTTATGAACTGACAGTTGGAGTTAGCAACATTGAAAAAGAACTATTGGTTACTTCTAATTGTAATTTTGCCGTTAACAGAATTAAAAAAAGAAAAAAAATATCTAAAGATGTTTTAGAAGTAGCTAAAAAGGGACTTGATTAGTTAATGGAAGGATTTATTTTCCGTGGTCCCTGCCAATAATTTTTCCTGTCTTTGATTGTTCATCAAGCTTTTTTTGTACTTCTTCTTCTTCTTCAGTTAAGGCGACCTCCTCATCACCGTCTAGGTTGGGTTTGCCTGCATTTACCCACGCTGTGTACCATACACTTCCTATGTTTAAAATAGCACTTCTCATTCTTTCCTCAATCATCCCATTAAGCTCTTGCTCATAAGCCTTAGAGAATTCTTCTGAATAAGTTCGTAACAAAGAATTGTTCCGCTCTGCAAATGCATACTTTTTATCATCGGGAAACTTTTTGGTTAACTCACGCTCGGTATCTAAAACTGTCTGCACGTGAGATGCACTTTTCATGATTATATCCCAAAACTGTTCTTCTGAATCCTCTAAATAAACTGCTTTTCCCACAAAGTAATCATAATTATCATCGGCAAATAACTCAGGACAACGTGATTCCCAAAAGCCGTGAATGCCTTTTTGACCTGTCATTTGACCATTATAGTTTTCGGTAGTGTGAAGTGGTACATGGGCATCACCAATATAATGACCGATGTCCACTGAATGCCGTAAGATTCTTCTTGTGTTTCCATCTTTAAATGCACGGGTTAATTTTCCCATTGTTGCTTGTAGGTTCCAGGGCAAAATACCATATTCCCGAATTGTATCTTCAGAATATTTCGCAATAGCCTCATCCCAATCTCGCGGAAAATCTTTGAATGGATACTCTCCATAATGATCAATGTCAATATAATGTTTTTTGTCCTCGCCCTCTGCCGAATATCTGCGTTTATCAGGATCTACGGCATGTTCTGTCACATATTCCAAATTCGCTTTATAGAAACCAATCATTTCTGGTGGTAAAGTGAAAACAGCCAATCTATTGATGCGCTTATGCGCCCAAAAACCCCAACTCTGAGATTCACGCATATTAAACAAAAGAAAAAAAGCAACCAAGCCCAAAAAACAACCGATCTTGAAAAATTTACCAAACATATTTAATACTTTTTAGTCATCAATATTAAAAAGAAAAAACCAAGAAATATCATAATGGGCAATGTTTTTGCCTGTTTTTGTACCATTTGCAATGGAGTATACAGTAAAAATATGCATAAAGCAGTATATCATAATAATTAAAAATTTATCTTTGCACTCTTAAAATTCAACAATTATGCGAACTATTAGATTTAGAGAAGCCATAAAAGAGGCAATGTCTGAAGAAATGCGACGTGATGAACGCGTTTTTTTAATGGGAGAAGAAGTAGCGGAATACAACGGTGCCTATAAGGTTTCTCAAGGAATGTTAGACGAATTTGGTCCCGACAGAGTCATTGATACCCCAATTTCAGAGCTAGGTTTTACAGGAATCGGAGTAGGAGCTGCAATGAACGGACTTCGCCCTATTGTTGAGTTTATGACGTGGAACTTCGCATTGTTAGCATCAGATCAAATCATCAACTCTGCTGCCAAGATGTTGCAAATGTCAGGCGGACAATACGGATGCCCAATCGTTTTTAGAGGAGCGAGCGGATCAGCTGGTCAATTAGCGGCTACTCACTCTAATAATTATGAACATTTTTACGCCAATACACCAGGTTTAAAAGTGATTTCTGTTTCCAACCCATACGATGCTAAAGGTTTAATGAAATCAGCAATACGCGATGATGATCCTGTTCTTTTTATGGAATCAGAGCAAATGTATTCAGATAAAGGAGAAGTGCCAGAAGAAGAATACATAATACCTATTGGCGTAGCAGATATCAAAAGAGCAGGAACAGATGTAACCATCGTTTCTTTCAATAAAATGATGAAGGTGGCACTTAACTCAGCAATTGAATTAGAAAAAGAAGACATTAGTGCAGAAGTAATCGACCTAAGAACGATCAGACCACTAGATTACCAAATGATCATAGATTCTGTTAAAAAAACAAACCGATTAATCATCATCGACGAAGCACCGCCATTTGCTAGTATTTCATCAGAAATCAGCCATGTCGTCCAAAGAAGAGCATTTGATTACCTTGATGCACCAATTGTTAGAATAAATGGACAAGACACCCCAATAGCATATTCATCATCGTTAGTAGAAGCCTATTTACCAAACGTCGAAAAAGTCGTCAAAGCTGCAAAAGAAATCACATACTCGTAGGGGCAATGCCTTGCGCTTGCCCAACATCATGGCTGGTTTTCATCATAGCTGTCCCAATCATGGCTGCCTCAATTATGGTTGGTTGTAATCGTGGCTGTCTGCCACAAATTAAATTGAATGTTATTTTCACGGCGAAAATCTCATTGACTTTCAATCTATTCTCAGTTAATTTCGTATCAAAAATTGAAATTGTTACCTTTGCAGAATCTTAGGTGTTTTTTATTGTATAATTTTGTAAAATTTCAGCTTATTATTTGAGAATTAGATTGTGAAATATAATTAGTTTATTATACTAATTTTCAATGTATTTGAATTTTTATTTTATATAATTAAGTCTAAGTAAAATAAACATATTAAATAAACAAATACAATAACATATGGCTTTTGACATAGAAATGATTGAAAAGCTGTACGACGGAATGGAGGCCAAGATAACTGCGGCCAAAGAACTTCTACAGCGACCACTTACCTTTACCGAGAAAATTCTTTATTCTCACCTTTTTGAAACAACTGAGTTACAAAACTTTAAAAGACTAGATGCATATGTAGATTTTGCGCCAGATAGAGTTGCAATGCAGGATGCCACTGCGCAAATGGCATTGTTACAATTTATGCAATCTGGAAAATCTACAGTTGCTGTTCCATCTACTGTTCACTGCGACCACTTAATTCAAGCGAAAGTAGGGGCTAAAAAAGATTTGAAAACAGCAATGGGAGAAAACAAAGAAGTTTATGACTTTCTTGCTTCTGTTTCTGATAAGTATGGAATTGGATTCTGGAAACCAGGTGCGGGAATCATTCACCAAGTTGTACTTGAAAATTATGCTTTTCCGGGAGGAATGATGATCGGTACAGATTCACATACAGTAAATGCAGGTGGATTGGGAATGGTAGCAATCGGAGTTGGTGGTGCTGACGCGGTAGATGTAATGGCAGGAATGGCTTGGGAGTTATTGATGCCAAAATTAATTGGGGTTCATTTAAAAGGAAAGTTAAACGGATGGACTTCATCTAAAGATGTTATTTTAAAAGTAGCTGGAGTTTTGACAGCAAAAGGTGGTACAGGTGCAATCTTAGAATATTTTGGAGAAGGCGCAGAAAGTTTGTCTTGTACTGGTAAAGGAACCATTTGCAATATGGGAGCTGAAATTGGAGCAACAACTTCTATTTTCGCTTATGATGAGTCCATGAGAAGATACCTGAAAGCTACTGATAGAACTGACATTGCTGAATTGGCAGATAAAGTGCAAGAACATTTAACTGCTGATCCTGAAGTTTACAAAAAACCTAAGAAATATTTTGACGAAGTAATTGAAATTGATCTTTCTAAATTAGAGCCACATATTAATGGACCTTTTACACCAGATTTAGCAACACCTATTTCTGAATTTGCGAAAGCAGTTGAAAAAAATGGTTGGCCTGCTAAATTAGAGGTTGGATTAATTGGTTCTTGCACCAACTCTTCATATGAGGATATTGATCGTGCCGCATCTTTGGCAAAAGTAGCTTTAGCGAAAGGATTGAAAGCAAAATCAGAGTTTACGATTACTCCTGGTTCAGAGCAAGTAAGGTATACCGTCGAAAGAGATGGTCAATTAGATGTATTTGAAAAAATTGGTGGTGTTGTATTGGCAAATGCTTGTGGTCCTTGTATTGGACAATGGGCAAGACATACAGACGATCCCAAAAAGAAAAATTCTATCATAACTTCTTTCAATAGAAATTTTGCCAAAAGAAATGATGGAAACCCAAACACGCATTCTTTTGTAGCTTCTCCAGAAATTGTAACAGCGATGGCTCTTGCTGGTGATATGAAATTCAATCCACTAAAAGATTCTTTGATCAATGACAAAGGAGAAAAAGTGAAGTTGCCAGAACCAAAAGGCTACGAATTGCCTCCAAAAGGATTTGATGTTAAAGATCGTGGTTTTAATGCACCTGCTAAAGACGGAAGCAAAGTAAAAGTCAATGTAGATCCCAAATCAGAGAGATTGCAAATTTTAACACCTTTTAAGGCTTGGGAAAAAACCAATCTATATGGTCTTAAGTTATTATTGAAAGTTAAAGGGAAATGTACAACCGATCATATTTCTATGGCTGGACCATGGTTGAGGTACAGAGGACATTTAGACAATATTTCTGATAATTGTTATACAGGAGCAATTAATGCTTTTAACGATCAGCCTAATAGCGCATTGAACCAATTGACAGGAGAGTACGAAGAGATTCCTACAATTGCTAGACAATACAAAAAGAAAAAGATTGGCTCTGTAATTTTTGGAGAAGAAAACCTCGGAGAAGGATCTTCAAGAGAGCATGCAGCAATGGAGCCAAGATTTTTGGGCGTAAGAGCAGTAATTGTTAAATCTTTTGCTCGTATCCACGAAACAAATCTTAAGAAACAAGGAGTATTGGCATTAACATTTGCAAATAAGAAGGATTTCAATAAAATTCGTGAAAAGGATACAGTTGATATTCTTGGTCTAAAATATTTTGCAGAGGATGCACCTTTAACAATTGTTCTTCATCATAATGATGGAACAATTGATCACTTTAAAGTAAATCATACATATAACAAGGCTCAGATTGAGTGGTTTAGAGCAGGAAGTGCTTTGAATTTGATAAGAAAACAAAATAAAAAATAGTTTTTTTATTTTTTAAAATACTGAAAACCAGCAATTTAATAAGTTAAATTGCTGGTTTTTTCATTTTTGTATGATTTTGATAGAACCATCCCTTTTTTAGTACGTATCAATAAAAATATTGTCTAAATTTCTGTACTTTTTTGTATGGAATGTACTATTTTGTATATTTGTGAACTGATAACTCAGAATTTAATTCTAGTTGAAATGTCTTAAAATATGCAAAATTACTCTCACATCCTTGTAATCCTGCAAGTTAAATATTGCATTTTTTTCTAGGTTAGTTTTTTTGCGTTTTTGGTATTGTTTTTGCTTCTTATGAGATAAATAGAATTGTCTAGCAAAGACTAAGTCGCCAAGCTGAGTCCAACTACAATTTAAATTTATATAAGAAATATAACATTTTGGTGTGACACCCAATTTTATGAAAGTCTATTGATCTGTTGTGTTCGAAGTTCGAAGTATTGATTGCTTTGGAAAAATTTTATAACGATAAATGTATATAGGACAATTGCACAATACTATTTAAGCTCCACTTGAAAAAATAAACAGACGCCAAGTTTTATTAGCCAAGTTAAGCAACACTACTTCCCCTCACTTACGTTTAAGTCAACTTTTAAATACAGTGCTTATGTGCTATACATAGGCAATTTTTGATATTGAAATCTTTATGTTAAAACGGTCAAATATTTTAATAACTAGAGACTAAATAATTATTTTATAAAACTTAATTATCATTATGTTGAACAACTACGAATTGTCGACAAAGCCCAGTGGGGGGCAGAGTCGATGTAGGAAACTTCCTCATATATCTTCTAAATACGGATATGTGCTAGGGAAGTTTTCGTTTTTTTTACTTTTCATTATGATGTTCACTAATTTGGATGCCCAAATTAGTGGTACGGTATATCGTGACTTCATCAGTGATGCTACCCAAAATGGTGGTGACGTTGGAGTTCCTGGTATAACGATTTCGGCTGTAGATGCTTCTGGCAATACAGCTACTGCTGTTACTGATGCAAATGGTAACTACTCTGTTGACATTCCAGGATGTACTGGCAATGTTAGATTGAAGTTAGAAATCGATCAGTATAACAACAGTCAACCTGGTCCTGGTTATCATATATATGATAGTTTTGCTGGGGCTGGATCTTCTCCTTCTGTAACATTTACTTCTTGTGGAGGTTCTGTAAACTTCGGGGTTAATACTCCAGAAGATTACTGTGAACTAACTCCTAGAGTTGTTGTTCCTTGTTATGTGAATGGAGATCCAACTGCAACTGATTGTCCTGAGATAGATAGTGCTGGTGATCCAGCTGTTATCGTTGGTTTTGACTATACCCAATCGGGTGGTGGTGCAAACTACGATTTCTATCCTCCTCAAGCTGGAACTGGTGGTTTGCCAGATGTTTTAGCTTCTGGTGCGGACGCTGGTGCTACTTGGGGTGTTGCTTACGATCCTGATTCAGATGGCATTTTCGCAAATGCAGTCCTTAAAAGACACACTGGATTTGGTAACTTAGGTATTGGTGGTATCTACTTGATGGATGATGTAGCTGGAATGGCTACGAGTGTAACTCCATTCATGGATTTAGGTGCTTGTACTAATCTAGGTGCGGTAACTCGTAATGACCTTATGTGTGTGCGTTCTGAACCTACCAATGATTTGGATGGTTACCTTTACGCAGGTAGAAGAGGTATGGGTGACATTGATATTTCTGAAGATGGTACAACTTTGTACACAGTTAACTTGAATACTAATCAGTTAATTGAAATCAAAATCAGAAATACTCCCGGCGGTCCTTTAATCAGTCCTGGTTGTGGTGATGTTGTTGCTTACAACATTCCTGCTCCTTGTGGTGCTGGTAATACTCATCCTTGGGCTGTTACTTACAAAAGAGGCAAAGTTTGGATTGGTGGTGTCTGTGAAAATGCATCAAATGCTTATGTTTGGTCTTTTGATCCTAATGCAGGTGGTTTTACTCAAGAATTACAATATAGTTTAACTTACCCATTCAAAGGATGTGGTGATACAAACGATGGTTGTATGTGGAATCCTTGGTGTGATACTTTCTGTGATGAAAATCCTGGTGGATGGGTTCTTTACCCTCAACCAGTTTTGTCTGATATTGAATTTGATGGTTCTGGTAACTTAATCCTTGGTTTTATGGATCGTACGGGTTTCCAAACTGGTTACCAAAATACATTTAACGGTTCTTTAAGAACTGGTTTAGTTGCTGGTGATATCAGATATTTCTATTGGGATGGTACTGACTTTATTCCTGAGTCTGGCGGTAACCTTGTTGATGCTGCTGGTAATGTTATCACTGGTGGTGCTAACACTGCTGCTGATACAAACATCGGTCAAGAGTACTTTGACGATAGAGGATGTTGTAATCACCAAGAAAACAGTGTTGGTGGTTTAGCTGTAAACAACTCTCAAGGTGACATCGTAATGACAGGTTTTGATAACGACCCTAACCTTATTTGGGCTGGTGGTGTTACTTACTTCGACCTTGACGGTGGTGAAAGAAACAATACTTATGATGTATTCTTTAATGGTGACAATGTTGCATTTGCTGGTAAATCTACTGGTATTGGTGATGTTGAGCTTTTATGTGGTCGTGCTCCGATTGAAGTTGGTAACTACGTTTGGTTAGATGCTGATGGTGATGGAATCCAAGATCCTGAAGAAACACCTGCTGCAGGTGTTACTGTTGAAATTTACAAAGATGGTGTAAATGTAGGAACGACTACTACTGGTGCTAATGGTGAATACTACTTCAATGACGGAAACGTTACGGGTGGTTTATTACCTAACATGGAGTATAAAGTTTGTATTCCTGCTGCTCAATTAGGTACTGGTCCATTGGATGGTACTGAGATTGCTACAGCAAATCAAGGTGGTGATGACCTTTTGGACAGTGATGCTATTATTGATGGTGAAGGAGATGCTTCTATTACTTTCACTACTGGATCAAATGGTCAAAACGATCACTCTCTTGATTTTGGTTTTGGTGAAGGCGAGCCTGCTGGCTGTCAATCTTTTGTTGAACTTATTAATCCTACTTGTGGTGATTGTAATGGTGAAATCATGATCAACGCTGCTGAAGAATTAAAAGACGGTGTAAACCAATGGTTCTTTGAGTTCTGGGAAGGTATGACGCCAGATGGTGCTCCAGATAAATTAAACGCAACTTTATTCCCTCCTGATGGCTTTAATCAACTTTGCCCAGGAGAATATTTCATTATGGTAACTGGTATTGCTGGTGACATCGAAGGATGTACTCAAGAATTCCAAGTAACTTTATCTGAAGGAGATTTCTTTAGTCCTTCTATTGTAAGTACAATTCCTGATGATTGTGAAGATACTCCAGCTGGTTCTATTACTGTGAATGCTGGTGATGCTGGTAATTTTACTTATACAGTAAATCCAGGTGGGCAAGTTCTTACTGGTGGTAATGTAATTGAAATCGGTGGTTTAACTGCTGGTGATTACACGATTTTTGTTGAAAGTGACGGAGGCTGTAATGCTGAAGTTGAAGGTACAGTTGCTCCAGCTACTGGTTGTGATGAGATTTGTTCTTGTACTGCTGCTTTACTTGCTACTGAAGAAGAAGTTCCTGTTACTTTCGATCTTAACAACTATGTTTCAGATCTTGATGGCTTGGACTGTGCTTCTGCTACATTTGAAGTAAGTGCAGGTGGTACATTAACTCAAAACGGATGTGATATTACAATAACACCAGATCCTAATTATTTCGGAGTTATTACTTTTACTTACATGATTTCTGATAGTAATGGAGTTCCTTGTCCTGGTTGTTCAGGTCAAGTGACAGTGTCAGAAATTCCTTGTGACTTAAATGCAACAAGTGTTGCAACTCCTGCTGATTGTGACGGTGCTGGTGGTTCTATTACAATTACTGCTACTGGTAATGCTCCTCCTTTTTCTTATGAATTAAATGGAGAAACTAACGCAACAGGTGTATTTACTGACTTAGCTGCTGGTTTTTACTCTGCTAATATTACTGATGCAGAGGGTTGTCCTTTCCAACTTTCTGGTATTGCTGTTAATTCACCTATTGATAACTTGGAACTTACTATTGTTTCTGCTACTGATGCATCTTGTGGTGCTTCTGGTGACGGTGCAGCTACTGTTGCTGTTTCTGGTGGAAATGGTACAGTTACAATTACTTGGTCTAATGGTGAAACAGGTGAAACAATCACTGGTTTAGATGCTGGTTTCTATACAGCTACAGCTACTGATGATGAAGGATGTTCTACTTCTATTTCTGTTGAAATTGAAGCGGATGATGCTCCTGAACCTGGTTTAACTATACTTGGCGATCCTGAATGTGAAGGTGAACCTGTTGCTTTACAAGCACTTGGTTCTGGTGCTTCTACTTACGAATGGTTTGAAGGAACACCTCCTGGTGGTACTTCAATTGGTACTGGTCCTTCTGTTCAAGTTTCTACTTCTGGTAACTACTATGTTGTTGAAACTAACGCTGAAGGTTGTTCTGGTACTTCTTTACCACTTTTCGTAGAATTTGATGTTTGTGAAATTGACCTTGAGTTAGAAAAAACTGTTAATGTTGAAACAGCAACAGTTGGAGATCAATTTGTTTACACAATCAGTGTTACGAACACAAGCGATTTAGAAGCTACTGGTGTTGAAGTTTTTGATCAACTTCCTGCGGAAGTTGAATTCATTAGTTCAACAGGTATTTATAGCGCAGGTACTGGTACTTGGGTTGTTGGTACTTTAGCTCCAGGTGCAACTGCAACTATCGACATCACTGTTGAATTAATTGAAGCTGCTGCTGAAATTTGCAACATTGCTCAGGTTTCTGCTTTTGATCCAGTTTTAGTGGATGTAGATTCTGCTTCAGGAAATGATGACGGTGACCAATCTGAAGATGACGAGGATAAAGCTGTTATTGTTGGAGAAGAATGTTTGATTGATTTAGAGTTAGAGCAATTGGTTAAAATAGGTTGTGTAACACTTCCTGGTTCTGCAGATGATTACTATGCTGTAGACGGTCCAGTTTCTATCGCTACTCAACCACAATTTGGTGAAGTTACTCCATTAAATAATGGTAGAATTGTATACTGTCCAGACTTAGCTTATCAAGATGGTGTTGAGGATGAATTCCAATATACTGTAACTGGTATTGATGGTACTACTGAAACAGTTACTGCTACAGTTGCTATCGAAGGTGAAAACAATCCTGATGTATTCTGTGCACAAGATGATAGATTAGACATCAATCCATACTTGACTGTTCTTGACACAATTCCTGTGTTTGAACTTCAACCTGTTTTGGATGCTGATGGCAATCCTGTTGTTGGTGCTGACGGTATTCCTGATTCTACAAATATTGAAGTTGGTGAGGAAGCAATTGATATTACTCCTGCTCAACCTTCATACAGTATTGCTGTATTAGCGAATGATAAAAATGAAGATCCTTCTACTTTGACAATTGTTTCTGGTCCTTCAAATGGTGTTGCTACTATAGTTGGTAACAGCATTGTATTTGAACCTGAATTGGATTACGAAATGGGTATTGTAGAGATCACATATATGGTTGAAAGCAATAATGGTCTTCCTGCTAAAGAAGCGGTTCTTCACATGTTAATTAACGGTGTTGAAGAATTGGTAACTTTAGAAGATGATCTTTGCGTTTGTCCTGGTAATAAATACAATGTTGGTGAAATTATTTGCTACAGATTGGTATTGACTAATGATGGAGAATGTGATGCATCTGGAATTCAAGTTTTAGATAACTTATCTGACTGTTTAATTTATTTAGATTCTAATCCGTTCATTGGAACTGGAGTAGAGCCTGGTACAACTGCTGGTTATTTCAATGAAGAAACTGGTACTTGGTTTGTAGATAGTTTAGCTTCTGGTGATACAATCGCTTTAGACATCTTAGTTGAAGTTGGTTGTGCGGGAGAAATTCCTAATACTGCTGAAACAGTTGAGGCTAATGAAGTAGATATTGATTCTGATCCTGGTAATAACATTATTACGGAAGATGACATTGATGAAGAAATAATCATTGGTTGCCAAATCGATTTGGAAGTTGACAAAACTGTTGACAATCCTCAAGTTGGTGTTGGTGAAAATGTTGTATTTACGGTTGAAGTTTCAAATATGGGCCCTTTTGCTGCAACAGGTGTTACAGTGATTGATCGTTTACCTGAAGGTTTAACTTATATTAGCCATTCTGGTGGAATATACAATGCTGGTAACGGTATTTGGACTGTTGGATCTGTTGCTGTTGGTGAAACAAAAACTTTGTTAATCACTGCACGTGTTGATCAAGTTGGTGAGTTATGTAACTCTGCTGAAGTAGCAAGTGCTAACCAACCAGATGTTGATTCTACTCCAGACGACGAGCCAGATTTTGAAAATGATAACGATTCTGAAGATGATCAAGACAAAGCTTACTTAAACGGTGAAGCGGTTGACCTTGAATTAGATAAAGCAATTGTTGGAACTGAAGATTCTTACAATGTTGGTGACGAAGTTACTTTCGAATTGACAATTGACAACAATGGTGCTGTTGCTGCTACAAATGTAGAAGTTACAGATAACCTTCCTGCTTGTTTAGAGTTTGTTGCTGCTGATCCTAGTGTTGGATCTTATGCTGCTGGCGTTTGGACAATTGCTGAAATTGCTCCAGGTGAAACTGAAGTATTAACGCTTTCTGCTATCTTAATAGAAGCTGGTGAGTGTATTAATACCGCTGAAGTTACTGCTGTTGATCAAGTTGATCTTGATTCTGATGAAGCAAATGACGATGGTGACCAATCTGAAGATGATGAAGATGCTGCTGCTGTTGAAGGTAAATTAATTGACCTTGAAATAGAAAAAACTGCAGATGCTACTTCTGTCCTTGTTGGAGATCAATTTACTTATACTGTTGAAATTTCAAACTTAGGTCCTAATGATGCAACAGGTGTTGAAGTCTTAGATGATTTACCTGCTAATGTAATTTATGTTTCTTCTGCTGCTTCTCAAGGTGCTTATAATGAAAATGTCAGTACTTGGGTTATTGGTAACCTTGGTGTTGATGATTTTGCTGTATTGAACATTACTGTTGAAGTAATCACTCCAGGTGAATTCTTGAACGTTGCTCAAGTAAGTGCTGCTGATCAACCAGATGTTGATTCTGAGCCAGAAAACGATGATGGCGACCAATCTGAAGATGATGAAGATGGTGTTATCGTTGGTGGTGAGCAAATTGATCTTAAATTAGAGAAAACAACTGACGCTACTGATGTAAATGTTGGTGATCAATTTACTTACACTATTATATTGACTAACGAAGGTCCATCTGATGGTTCTGGAATCGTTGTTACTGATAATCTTCCTGCTGAAGTGACTTTCATTTCTGCTGATGGAACTTATGATGAAACAACTGGTGAATGGGCTGTTGGTGTTTTAGCTGCTGGTGAAACTGTTTCTTTAAACATTCTTGTTGAATTAAACACTTTTGGTGAGACAATCACAAACAGTGCTGAAGTTACTGATGCAGATCAACCAGATGGTGATTCTGAGCCAGACAATGATGATCCGACTGAGGATGATCAAGATGAGGTTAATGTTGGTGGTGTTGAAGTTGATGTTGAATTAATTAAAACAGTTTCTGCAACTTCTGTAAACGTTGGTGACGAAGTTACTTGGACAATCACTGTTCAAAACCAAGGTCCTTCTACTGCAACTAACGTTGTTGTTGGTGATGCGCTTCCTGCTGGTTTGACAATTACAGGTGCTGATCCTCAAGTAGGTACTATTGATGGTACTGTTTGGTCTGTTGGTACAATTCCTGTAGGTGCTTCTTACGACTTAGAGATTACTACTACAGTTGACGGAACTGGTCCTTATGTTAACATTGCTGAAGTTATCAGTCATGACCAAACTGACATTGATTCTGAGCCAGGTAATGACGACGGAGATCAATCAGAAGATGATGAAGACAGTGCACAAGTTGAAGGTATGCAAATTGACCTTGAATTGGTTAAAGATGTAAATGTTGAAATCGTTACTGTTGGTGAGGAGTTTGAATATACAATTACTGTAACAAATGAAGGTCCATCTGATGCGACTGGTGTTGTTGTTACTGATAATTTACCTCCTTGTATTTCTTATGTTGATGCTTCTTTAACTACTGGTGTATTCAACTCTGCTATTGGAGAATGGACAATTGGCGATCTTGCTTTAGATGAGAGCGCAACAATGATCATTACTGTTTTAGCTGAAGATGAATGCGATCCAGTTATCAATACTGCTCAAGTGAGCGAAGCTGATCAACCAGACCTTGATTCTGATCCAGGAAATGATGATGGTGACCAATCTGAGGATGATGAGGACAACGCTCCTGTTACTATCCAAGGTTTGATTGACGTTGAATTAACTAAAACTGTTTCTGATTCAATCGTAAATGTTGGTGATCAAGTTATTTGGACTATAGAAGTTGTAAACTTAGGTCCTTCTGACGCGACTAACCTTACTGTTGTTGATCCTATTCCTGCTGGTCTTACAGTTGTTTCTGTTTCAGCTTCTGCTGGTGGATACGCTGGTGATACTTGGACTATCGGTACTTTAGGTGTTGGTGTAACTCGTACTTTAGAAGTAGTTACTACAGTTGACGAAATAGGTCCAATTGTGAATATTGCTGAAGTTGGAGCACACGATCAACAAGACATCGACTCTGAGCCAGGAAACAATGACGGAGATCAATCAGAAGATGATGAAGACGATGCTCAAGTTAGAGCAGAACAAATTGATCTTGAATTACAAAAAACTGCAGATGCTACATCTGTTAACATTGGCGATCAATTTACATATACAGTTTCTATTCAAAACTTAGGTCCATCTGATGCAACAGGTGTTACAGTATTTGATCAATTGCCAGGTGAAGTAATTTATATCTCTGACAATCCTTCTTCTGGTACTTTTGCTTCAGGTTCAGGCTTATGGACAATTGGCGACATTGCTAATGGTGGTGCTGAAACACTTGAAATTACTGTTGAAGTAATTGCTCCAGGTGATTTCCGTAACATCGCTCAAGTAAGTGAAGCTGATCAACCAGATGTTGATTCTGGTCCAGGAAATGACGATGGTGACCAATCTGAAGATGATGAAGATGGTATTGATGTAACAGGCGAGCAAATTGATCTTGAATTAGAGAAAACTGCTGATGCTACTGATGTAAATGTAGGTGATGAATTTACTTACACAATTACATTAACAAACCAAGGTCCTTCTGATGGAACTGGTATTGTTGTTACTGATAATTTACCTGCTGACGTTGCATTCGTATCTGCTGATGGCGCTTACGATGATGCTTCTGGTGAGTGGACTGTTGGTGATTTAGCTGCTGGTGCATCTACTACTTTGAACATCACTGTTCAATTATTAGAGTTTGATGAAATGATCGTTAACGTTGCTGAAGTAACGGCTGCTGATCAACCAGATATCGACTCTGAGCCAGGTAATGATAATGATACTGAAGATGATCAAGATGAAGTTAATGTTGGTGGTGTTGAAATCGACCTTGAATTAACTAAAACTGTTTCTGATTCTGTTGTAAATGTTGGTGATAATGTTACTTGGACAATTACTGTTCAAAACCAAGGTCCTTCTACTGCAACAGGTGTTGTTGTTGGCGATGCGTTACCTGCTGGTTTAACTGTTGTTAGTGCTACGCCACAAGTTGGTACTATCGCTGGTACAACTTGGACTGTTGGTACTATTCCTGTTGGTGCTGCTTACGACTTAGAGGTTGTAACAAGTGTTGATGGAACTGGTCCTTATGTAAACGTTGCTCAAGTAATGGAAGCTGATCAAACTGATATCGATTCTGAACCAGGAAACGATGATGGAGATCAATCAGAAGATGATGAAGATAACGCTGAAGTAAGAGCTGAATTAGTTGATATTGAATTGACTAAAGTTGTTGATGTTGAGTCTGTAAATGTTGGTGACAATGTAATCTTTACATTAGTTGCAACTAACTTAGGTCCTTCTGATGCAACAGGTGTTGAAATATTTGACCAATTACCAGGTGAATTATTATACATCAATGCTATTGCTACAAACGGATACTACAACGCTGGTACATTTACTTGGGTTATTGGTGATTTACCAGTTAATGGTACTGAAACTTTAACTATCGAAGCTCAGGTTATCGCTCCAGGCGACATCTTGAACATCGCTCAAGTTAGTGCTACTGATCAACCTGATATTGACTCTACTCCAGGAAATGACGATGGAGATCAATCTGAAGATGATGAAGACAATGCTCCTCTTACTGGTGAGCAAATTGATCTAGAATTGCAAAAAACTGTTGACGTTACTGAAGTTAACGTTGGTGATGAATTCACATATACTATCACTTTAACTAACCAAGGTCCTTCTGATGGAACTGGAATTATCGTTTCTGATAACCTTCCTGCTGAAGTTGCTTTTGTTGCTGCTGATGGTGCTTATGATGATGCTACTGGTGAGTGGACTGTTGGTGATTTAACTGCTGGTCAAACAGTATCTTTAAACATCACTGTTGAATTACTTGAGTTTGACGATGAAATCATTAACATTGCTGAAGTTTCTGCTGCTGATCAACCAGACATCGATTCTGAGCCAGGTAATGATGATCCTACTGAAGACGACCAAGATGATGTTGTTGTTGGTGGTGTTGAAATAGATCTTGAATTAACTAAAGTGGTTTCTCAAGATGTTGTTAATGTTGGAGACGAGGTTACTTGGACAATCACTGTTCAAAACCAAGGTCCTTCTACTGCAACAGGTGTTGTTGTTGGTGATGCGCTTCCTGCTGGTTTAACAGTTACAGGTGCTAACGCTCAAGTAGGTTCTGTTGACGGTACAACTTGGACTGTTGGAACAATCCCTGTAGGTGCTTCTTATGACTTAGAAATTACTACTACAGTTGACGGTGTTGGTCCTTATGTAAACATTGCGCAAGTAATAGAAGCAGATCAACCAGACATCGATTCTGAAACTGGTAATGACGACGGAGATCAATCAGAAGATGATGAAGACAATGCACAAGTTACTGGTGAGCAAATTGATTTAGAATTAGTTAAAGATGCTAGTGTTGAAACTGCATTCTTAGGAGATCAATTTACTTATACTCTTGACTTATCTAACGAAGGTCCTTCTGATGCAACAGGTATTGTTGTTCAAGATGATCTTCCTGAATGTGTAAAATATATTAGCTCAATGGCTACGGCTGGAGCTTATAACCAATTAAACGGTGAATGGACTGTTGGTGATCTTGCTGCTGACGAAATTATTGAATTAACTATCACTGTTGAAATTATCGATGAGTGTGGTTCATTCATTAACGTTGCTCAAGTAATTGCTGCTGATCAACCAGACATCGATTCTGATTCTAACAATGATGACGGAGACCAATCTGAAGATGATGAAGATAACGCTCCTGTTACTATTGAAGAATTAGGTTCTATTGGTGACTATGTATGGCATGATGAAAATGCTGACGGTATTCAAGATCCAAATGAAGTAGGTATTCCTAATGTAACTGTTACATTAACATTACCTGACGGCACTGAAGTTACTACAACTACTGATGCTGACGGTGGATACTTATTTGATGATCTTCCTGCTGGTGACTACGTTGTTACTGTTGGTGATGGTCCAGATAACATGGGCTTAACTACTGGTGGTACTGATGATGTTACTTTAGGTCCAGGAGAGGATTATGAAGATGCTGATTTCGGTTTCGATTATGCTTCTTTAGGAAACTATGTATGGTTCGATGATAACGGAGACGGTATCCAAGATCCATCAGAAGAAGGTATTGATGGTGTTGTTGTTAACTTATTAGATAGCAACGGTAATTTATTAGAAACTACAACTACTGCTGACGGCGGTTTCTATGAGTTTGATGAATTAGCTCCAGGCGATTACATCGTTGAATTTGTTCAGCCAGATAATGGTGAGCCAACTACGCAAGGTGGTGGTGACGATCAAATTGATACTGATTCTAATGCTGACCCAATCACTGGTCAAACAGCTGTTATTACTTTAGATGCTGGTGAAAATGATCCAACTATTGATGCTGGATACACTCCTCTAGGTTCTATTGGTGATTTTGTTTGGTTAGATGAAAATACTGATGGTATTCAAGATGCTGGTGAGCCAGGTGTACAAGGTGTTGAGATTATCTTAACAAACCCAGATGGCACTATGGACACTACATATACTGACGGTGAAGGTTACTACATATTTGAAAATCTTCCTGCTGGTGACTACACTGTTGCTGTTGGTGAAGGTCCTGCTAATACTGAATTAACTACTGATGGTACGGATGATGTTACTTTAGGTCCAGGCGAAGACTACGTTGACGCTGACTTTGGTTTCTTCTCTGCTGGTTTAGGTGATTACACTTGGATTGATGAAAATGCTAACGGCATCCAAGATGCTGGTGAAGCTCCAGTTTCAGGTGTAGTTGTTAATTTATATGATGCAACTGACTTATCTACAATCTTAGCTACTGCTACAACAGATGCAAATGGTTACTACCAATTCATCGGTTTAGATCCTGCTTTAGATTATGTAATTGAATTCCAAACACCTCAAGGCTTCACAGAAACTACTCAATCTGGCGATGCTAGTGCTGGTGGTGCTGATGATTCTGATGCTGGTCCAGGTGGATTCACTGATGTTATCGACTTAGATGCTGGTGAGTTTGATGGTACTATTGATGCAGGTTTCGTTCAATTAGGTTCTATTGGTGATTTTGTATGGCATGATATTGATGGCGATGGAATCCAAGATCCAAATGAGCCAGGAATCTCTGGTGTTGAAATTACTTTGACATTACCTGATGGTACTACAATTACTACAGCTACTGATGCTGATGGTGGTTACTTATTTGATGAATTAGATCCAGGTACTTATACAGTTACTGTTGGTGACGGTCCAGATAATATGGGATTAACTACTGGTGATACTGATACAGTTGAATTAGGTCCAGGTGAGCAATATGAAGATGCTGATTTCGGTTTCGATTACGCTTCTCTTGGTGACTATGTATGGTTCGATGACAATGCTAACGGCGTTCAAGATGCTGATGAGCAAGGAGTTGATGGCGTAGTTGTTAACTTGTTAGATGGTGACGGAAACTTCATAACTTCTACTACTACAGATGATGGTGGATTCTACTTATTCGATGAATTAGCTCCAGGCGATTACATCGTTGAGTTTGAGGCTCCAGTTGATGGTGCTCCTACTACTCAAGGTGGTGGTGACGACCAAAACAATACAGATTCTAATGCAGATCCTGTAACTGGTCAAACTGCTATTATCACTTTAGATGCAGGTGAAGATGACTTAACTATTGATGCTGGATATACTCCTCTAGGTTCTATTGGTGATTATGTTTGGTTAGATGATAATGCTGACGGAGTTCAAGATCCAGGTGAAGAAGGTATCGCAGGTGTTATAGTTACTTTAACTTTCCCAGATGGTACTACTGAAACTACTACTACTGATGCAGATGGTTTATACATATTTGAAGGTCTTGAAGCTGGTGACTACGTTGTTACTGTTGGTTCTGGTCCTGATGGTACTGTAATCACTACACCAGATACGGATAACGTTTCTTTGGGTGCTGGTGAAGATTATGTTGATGCTGACTTTGGATTTGATCCTGAAGAAGCTGACTTATCTATTACTAAAACTGTAGATACAAATGAAGCTCAAGTTGGTGACATTGTAACTTATACTATTGAAGTTTGTAACGATGGTCCTTATGATGCAACAGGTGTTGTTGTTGAGGAGCTTGTTCCAGATAACTGTATTTGTGTTGGACACATTAACGCTTATGACCCAGAAATCGGTCAATGGGATGTAGGAACTGTTCCTGCTGGTGAGTGTGTTGAAATGGATGTTGAAATGGAAGTAACAGAAGGCGGATTAATCGTTAACTGTGCTGAAATTTTAGAAGCAGATCAAGAAGATCCAGATTCTACTCCAGCTAATGGTGTTGATTTTGAAGATGATCACGCTTGCGCATTCGTTAATGGTGATGCTTTAGTTGATATCTCTCTTGTTAAGAGTGTAGATGTTGCTACTGCTGTTCAAGGTGACATTGTTACATACACACTTGATGTATTTAACCAAGGTCCTTCTGATGCAACAGGTGTTGAAGTATTTGACTTATTGCCTACTAGTGTTGCCTACGTTTCTTCTTCTGCTACTGCAGGTAACTATAGTGATGCAACTGGTCTTTGGGTAGTTGGTAACTTAGCTACTGATGCTAGTGAAACATTAACAATCTCTGTTGAAATCATCGGTGACGGTGAAATCATCAATGTTGCTGAAGTTTCTGCACAAGATCAAGAAGATGTTGACTCTGCTCCAAATAACGGTGATCCTACAGAGGATGATCAAGCTGAGGCTCCATTGAATGCTGATTGTTTGAATTCAATTAGTGGTCACGTTTGTTTAGATATTGATGGAAATGGTGTTGCTGATGCTGGTGAAACTGGTATCCCTGCTGTTGAAATCACATTGACAAGCCCTGATGGAACTAAGACTCAAATTATTACTAACGCTGATGGTGAGTATACATTTGATGAATTAATTCCTGGTGCATACACTGTTTCTGTTGGCTTAGGTCCTGATACAACTGTATTAACTTCAGGTGCTCAATACCAACTTACTTTGGAATGTGAAGATGTTGAAGATATTAACTTCTGTTTCACGCCAGTTGATATTCTTGGTTCTATTGGTGATTACGTTTGGTTAGATGCAAACGGAGACGGTATCCAAGATCCTAACGAGCAAGGTATTCCTAACGTTTCAGTTATGTTAACTGCTCCAGACGGAATGATGTTTGCTACAGTTACTGATGCTGATGGTTTATACTTGTTTGATGAATTATTAGAAGGTACTTATGTTGTTACTGTTGGTAACGGTCCTGATAATAGTGCATTAACCACGACAGGTTCTTATACTACTGAATTGGGTCCAGGCGAAGATTTCTTAGCTGATGACTTCGGTTTCACTTCTTCAACTGTTGATTTAGGTTTAACAAAAGTTGTTAATGCTGAATTAGTTGATTTATATGATACTATCGAATATACAATTACAGTAACCAACGAAGGTCCAGGTAATGCGACAGGTGTTGAAGCATTTGATTTATTACCTGCTGGTTTAGAGCCTGTAAGTATTGATCCTAGCACAGGAATCTACAGCCAGTTTACTGGTGCTTGGTTCATTGGTGACTTAGCTGCTGGCGGTCTTGAAACATTGACTATCTCTGCTATCGTTACTCAAGCTGGTACAATTGAGAATACTGCACAAATCAGTGCTGTTGATCAACCAGATTTGGATTCAACTCCAAACAATGATGATGGTGACCAATCTGAGGATGATGAAGATGGTGCTACAGTTTCTGTATCTCCTGACGTTATCGACCTTGTTTTAACAAAAGTTGCTTCGGAAGCTGTTGTTGAAGTTGGCGAGTCATTTACATATACAATTGAAATTACTAACAACGGTCCTGCTGATGCAACGGGCGTTGAAGTATTTGACCAATTACCTTCTGGATTATCTTACACTAATGCAACTGCATCTAATGGAAGTTACAGCCAGTTTACAGGTCTTTGGACTATCGGTTCTATCCCTGCTGGTTCTACTGAAACACTTGACATTACAGTTGAAGTAACTGGTGGTGGTGTTATCACGAATACTGCACAGGTATTTGCTGCGGATCAAGAAGATATTACTTCTGAGCCTAACAACAATGATCCTACTGAGGATGACCAAGATGAAGCGACAATTACAACTGAAGAGTTGATTGACCTTTCTATTACTAAAGTAGCTGACGCTGATGTTGTTGCTGTAGGAGATGTTATTACATACACAATCACTTTGAGTAACGCAGGTCCGCTTGCTGCTACAGGTGTTCAAGTATTTGATGCAATCCCTGCTGGTTTAACAGTTCAAAACGTTTCTGCTAGTACTGGTATCTATAGCGCATTTAGTGGCGTTTGGTTCGTAGGTGATGTTGCAGTTGATGTTGATGAAACATTGAGCATTGAAGTTATTGCTGCTGAAGGTGGTGATTTCGTTAACATCGCTCAAGTAAGTTCTGCTGACCAACCTGATATAGATTCTGCTCCAAACAACGATGATGGTGACCAATCTGAGGACGATGAGGACAATGCTCCTGTTACTGTTGAAGAATTGGCTACAATCGGTGATTACGTTTGGTTTGACTCTAATGCTGATGGCATTCAAGATGGTGGTGAAACTGGTATTCCTAATGTAACTGTTACTTTAACAGATGCTGCTGGTAATATCTTAGCAACTACTACTACTGATGCTGATGGTGAGTACTTATTTGAAGATCTTCCTGCTGGTGACTACACAGTTACTGTTGGTGCTGGTCCTGCTGGGTCTAACTTGACTACTGCTGGTTCTTTATCAACTACTATTGCTGCTGGTGACGAAGACTTGACGCTTGACTTTGGATTTGACAATGTTCAAGTTGATCTTTCTGTTGACAAGACTGCTGACGTTTACGAAGCTGAATTAGGTGACATTATTACATTTACTCTTGAAGTATGTAACGATGGTCCTTACGAAGCTACTGGCGTTGTTGTTAGTGATATAGTTCCTGACAACTGTGTTTGTGTTGGAAACGACCCTGAATACAGTCCAGAAACTGGAGATTGGACAGTAGGTTCTGTTCCTCCTGGTGAGTGTGTAACTACAGAAGTTGAAATGGAAGTAACAGAAGAAGGAGTTATCTCTAACTGTGCTGCTTTAACTGCTGTTGATCAAGATGACGTATCAACTGAGGACGATGAAGATTGTGCTCACGTTAATGCTATCGGTTCTGATTTAGAATTATACAAAGAGATCGTTGGAAACCCAACTGCTGTTAACATGGGTGATGAAATCACTTACGCTATCACTGTTGAGAACAATGGTTCTGCTGATAACACTAACATAATCGTTACAGATCTTTTACCTGCTGGTTTAACTTTTGTAAATGCTAACGCTACTGTTGGTATCTACACTGTTGCTACTGGTGAGTGGGCTATTGCTGAAATAGGTAATGGTGAGTCTGAAACATTATACATAAACGCAACTGTTAACGGATTTGGTTCTGTTACTAACACTGCTGAAATTACGTCTGCTGATCTTCCTGACCCTGATTCTACGCCAGGTAATGATGATCTTACTGAAGATGATCAAGATGATGCAACTGTTGCTGTTAAATTGGTTGATGTTGCTTTACTTAAAGATGTAGATGTTACTACATTGGAAGTTGGTGAAGTAGCTACATTTACTATTACTGTAACTAACCAAGGTCCATCTGATGCGACTGGTGTTGTTGTTGCTGATCAATTACCTGCTACTTTGCAGTATGCTGGTCACGCTGCTTCTACTGGTAACTTCTTACCTGGCCCTAGGGTTTGGACAATTGGTGATTTAGCTGTTGGTGCTTCTGCTACATTGGAAATAGAAACTATTCCAACTGAAGAAGGATCATTCACAAATACTGCACAAGTTGTTAGTACTAATGAGCCAGATATTGACTCTACACCTAACAACGATGATGGTAATCAATCTGAGGATGATGAGGACAATGCTACAATCATTGTTACTGATACTCCTGAGTTTGTTGATTTATCATTAACTAAAGTAGTCGACGCTTCTGTAATTACTGTTGGTGATCGTTTCACTTTCACTATTGAAGTAAGCAACGCTGGTCCTAATCCTGCTACAGGAGTTGAGGCATTTGACTTGTTACCTGCTGGAGTTACTTTCTTCGCAGCTAATGCAAGCACTGGTTCTTACTCTGATGCTACAGGTATTTGGAACATTGGTAACATAGCAGTTGATGCTACTGAAACATTGCAAATTGCTGTTATTGCTACTGAAGGTGGTGATTTCGCAAACGTTGCACAAATTGTTTCTCAAGACCAACCAGACTTAGACTCTGCTCCTAACAATGATGATGGAGATCAATCAGAGGATGATGAAGATGGTGTTGATTTTACTATCAACTCTTTAGGTTCAATTGGTGATTATGTTTGGAGTGATGAAAACGGTGACGGCATCCAAGATGCTAGTGAAACTGGTATTCCTAACGTAACTGTTGAATTATTTGATGATGCTGGTAATTTAATCGCAACCACTCAAACGGATGGTGAAGGTTACTACGATTTCACTGACCTTGAAGCTGGTGACTACACTGTAGTTGTTGGTTCTGGTCCTGAAGGAAGTAACATTACTACTCCTGCTACTGATGAGGTAACATTAGGTAATGGTGAAGATTATAACGATGCTGACTTTGGATTCGAAGTTCCAGAAATTGGTTCTATCGGTGATACAGTATTTTCTGACGATGATGGAGATGGTGTTCAAGATCCAAATGAAGGTGGAATTGCTGGAATCACAGTAACATTGACTTACCCAGACGGAACAACTGAAACTACAATTACTGATAACAATGGTAACTACTCATTTGATGATTTACCAGAAGGTGATTACACAATCACTGTAGGAGATGGACCAGAAGGAAGTACTCCAACTACTCCAGGCTCTATTGATATTAGTTTAGGTGAAGGAGAAGATTACACTGATGCAGACTTTGGATTCGAAGAGCCAGAATTAGGTTCTATCGGTGATACAGTATTCTCTGACGATGATGGAGATGGTGTTCAAGATCCAAATGAAGGTGGAATCTCTGGTGTAACTGTTACATTAACAGATGCAGATGGAAATACTCAAACAACTACAACTGATGACGATGGTAACTACTCATTTGATGATTTACCAGAAGGAACTTACACAGTAACAGTAGGAGACGGACCAGAAGGAAGTACTTTAACTACATCTGGAACTGATACAGTTGACTTAGGTGAAGGAGAAGATTACACTGATGCAGACTTTGGATTCGAAGAGCCAGAATTAGGTTCTATCGGTGATACAGTATTCTCTGACGATGATGGAGATGGTGTTCAAGATCCAAATGAAGGTGGAATCTCTGGTGTAACTGTTACATTAACAGATGCAGATGGAAATACTCAAACAACTACAACTGATGACGATGGTAACTACTCATTTGATGATTTACCAGAAGGTGATTACACAATCACTGTAGGTCCAGGTCCTGACGGAAGCGTTCCGACTACACCAGGTTCTATAGACATTAGTTTAGGTGAAGGTGAAGATAATACAGATGCAAACTTCGGATTTGAAGAGCCAGAATTAGGCTCAATTGGTTCTGTAGTATTTGAAGATTTGGATGGTGACGGAGTTCAAGATCCAAACGAATCAGGTATTCCAGGAGTAACAGTAACATTAACAGATGCTGATGGCAATACTGTAACAACTGTAACAGATGCTGATGGTAACTATGTATTTGAAGATTTACCAGAAGGTGATTACACTGTAGAAGTAGGACCAGGTCCTGATGGCAGTGAATTGACAACTCCAGGTACTGTGGTAATCACATTACCAGAAGGTGGATCAGAGGAAGTACCATTTGGTTACGATCCAAGCGAGTTAGGCTCAATTGGTTCTGTAGTATTTGAAGATTTGGATGGTGACGGAGTTCAAGATCCAAACGAACCAGGTATTCCAGGAGTAACAGTAACATTAACAGATGCTGATGGCAATACTGTAACAACTGTAACAGATTCTGATGGTAACTACTCATTTGATGATTTACCAGAAGGTGATTACACTGTAGAAGTAGGACCAGGTCCTGATGGCAGTGAATTGACAACTCCAGGTACTGTGGTAATCACATTACCAGAAGGTGGATCAGAAGAAGTGCCATTTGGTTACGATCCAAGCGAGTTAGGTTCTATTGGTTCTGTAGTATTTGAAGATTTGGATGGTGACGGAGTTCAAGATCCAAACGAATCAGGTATTCCAGGAGTAACAGTAACATTAACAGATGCTGATGGCAATACTGTAACAACTGTAACAGATGCTGATGGTAACTATGTATTTGAAGATTTACCAGAAGGTGATTACACTGTAGAAGTAGGACCAGGTCCTGATGGCAGTGAATTGACAACTCCAGGTACTGTGGTAATCACATTACCAGAAGGTGGATCAGAGGAAGTACCATTTGGTTACGATCCAAGCGAGTTAGGTTCTATTGGAAACACAGTATTCTCTGATGAGAATGGTAATGGTGTTCAAGATCCAAATGAAACCGGTATTGCTGGTGTAGCTGTTACATTAACAGATACAGATGGAAATACTCAAACTACTATCACAGATTCTGATGGTAACTACTCATTTGATGATTTACCAGAAGGTGATTACACAATCACTGTAGGTCCAGGTCCTGACGGAAGCGTTCCGACTACACCAGGTTCTATTGACATTAGTTTAGGTGAAGGTGAAGATAATACAGATGCAAACTTTGGATTTGAAACTCCAGAATTGGGATCAATTGGAGACTTTGTCTTCTATGATGACAATGGAAATGGAATTCAAGATCCTGAAGATTCAGGTATCCCAAGTGTAACTGTTACATTAACTTTCCCTGACGGAAATACTTTAACTACAACAACTGATGATGATGGTCATTATACATTTGACAACTTGCCAGCTGGTGATTACACTGTAACTGTAGGTCCAGGACCTGATGGAAGCACAATCACAACTGCAGGTTCTGATGATGTTACATTGGCTGAAGGAGAAGATTATATTGATGCAGACTTCGGATTTGAAGTTCCTGAGTTAGGATCTATTGGAGACTTTGTTTTCTACGATCCTAATGGAAATGGAATACAAGACCCTGAAGATTCAGGTATCCCAAGTGTAACTGTTACATTAACAGATGCAGCTGGAAATACTCAAACTACAACAACTGATGATGATGGTTTCTATACATTCGATAACTTACCAGAAGGTACATATACTGTAACTGTTGGTAATGGTCCAGATGATACAAGCTTAACTACTGATGGTTCATTCACTGTGAACTTAGGTGAAGGTGAAGATTATATCGACGCTGACTTCGGATTCGATCCATTGACTGTTGATCTTGCTTTAACTAAAGATGTGGACGCGGATGCTGTTTCTGTTGGAGACTCATTCACTTATACAATTGAAGTTACTAACCAAGGTCCAGGTAATGCTACTGGCGTTATAATTAATGATGATCTTCCATCAACTGTTACTTATGTATCAGATGCAGCTAGTGCAGGTGACTACACTGCTGGTAATGGTAGCTGGGTAATTGGTGATTTAGCTGTAGGTGCAATTGAAACATTAACAATCACAGTTCAAGCAACTGCTGGTGGTGATGCATTAAATATTGCTCAAGTAATTGCTGTTGATCAAAATGATATTGATTCTTCTCCTAACAATGATGATGGAGACCAATCAGAGGATGATGAAGACAGTGTATTAACTACAATTGATGAAGTATTCGGTTGTACTAACCCTAATGCTTGTAACTACAATCCACTTGCAACTACTGATGACAATACTTGTGACTTCGGTGGAGATGCAAGTTGTCCAGATCCTTGTAATGCGATCCAAGGTTGTACAGATGCTGCTGCTTGTAACTACGATGCTGCTGCTAACTGTGAAGACGGTTCTTGTAACTACGGTGAACAAGATTGTCCAGAACCTTGTAATGCAATCTTAGGTTGTACTGACCCAATTGCTTGTAACTACGATGCAGTAGCTACTTGTGATAATGGAGCTTGTAACTACGGAGAAGAGGGTTGTCCAGATCCTTGTAATGTAGTATATGGTTGTACTGACGCAACAGCTTGTAACTTTGATGCTGCTGCAACTTGTGATAATGGATCTTGTAATCCAGGAGAAGAGGGTTGTCCAGACCCTTGTAATGCTGTTCTTGGATGTACTAACCCAGAGGCTTGTAATTATGATGCTGTTGCAACTTGTGATAATGGATCTTGTGATCTAGGAGCACCTGGTTGTCCAGATCCTTGTAACGTAGCTAATGGATGTACAGATGCTACAGCTTGTAACTACGATGCTGCCGCAACTTGCGACAATGGTTCTTGTAACTACGGAGCAACAGATTGTCCAGAGCCTTGTAACGCTGTTCTTGGATGTACTAACCCAGAAGCCTGTAACTACGATGCAGTAGCAACTTGTGATAATGGATCTTGTGATCTAGGAGCACCTGGTTGTCCAGATCCTTGTAACGTAGCTAATGGATGTACAGATGCTACAGCTTGTAACTACGATGCTGCTGCAACTTGTGATAACGGATCTTGTAACTATGGAGAAGAGGGTTGTCCAGATCCTTGTAACGTTGTTTACGGTTGTACAGACGCAACAGCTTGTAACTTTGATGCTGCTGCAACTTGTGATAATGGTTCTTGCCAATTAGGTAATGAAGCTTGTCCAGATCCTTGTAATGCAACATTTGGTTGTACAGACGCAACAGCTTGTAACTTTGATGCTGCTGCAACTTGTGATAATGGTTCTTGTAACTACGGAGAAGAGGGTTGTCCAGATCCTTGTAACGTTGTTTACGGTTGTACAGACGCAACAGCTTGTAACTTTGATGCTGCTGCAACTTGTGATAATGGTTCTTGCCAATTAGGTAATGAAGCTTGTCCAGATCCTTGTAATGCAATTTTCGGATGTACAGACGCTGCTGCTTGTAACTATGATGCTGCTGCAACTTGTGATAATGGATCTTGTGATCTAGGAGCACCAGGTTGTCCAGATCCTTGTAACGTAGCTAATGGTTGTACTGATCCAATTGCTTGTAACTACGATGCTGCTGCAACTTGTGATGATGGTTCTTGTGATTACAGTACTTGTGCTGATTGTACAGATGCTGATGCTTGTAACTATAATCCAAATGCAGTAATCGACGATGGTTCTTGTGCTTATGGTGTTACTGGTTGTGATGATGCTTGTAATGCAATCTTAGGTTGTATTGATCCAGCTGCTTGTAACTATAATGCTGCTGCAAACTGTGAAAACGGATCTTGTGATTACGGAGCTACTGGTTGTCCAGATCCTTGTAATGCAATCTTCGGATGTACTGATGCAACTGCTTGTAACTACAACGCTGCTGCAACTTGTGATGACGGTTCTTGTCAAGCAGGTAATACAGCTTGTCCAGATCCTTGTAATGCAATCTTTGGATGTACTGACCCAGCTGCTTGTAACTACAACTCTGTAGCGACTTGTGACAATGGTTCTTGTACATTTGGAATCGTTGGATGTGATAATCCTTGTAACGCTGTTCTTGGATGTATCGACCCAGATGCTTGTAACTTCAATGCTGCTGCTACTTGTAGTGACGGAAGTTGTGCTTACGGTGCTGTTGGTTGTCCTGATCCTTGTAACGCTGTTCTTGGATGTACTGACCCAACTGCTTGTAACTATAATGCTGTAGCTACTTGTGACAATGGTTCTTGTACATTTGGAATCGTTGGATGTGAGAATCCTTGTGAGGCTGTTCTTGGTTGTATTGATGCAACAGCTTGTAATTTCGATGCTGCTGCTACTTGTAGTGACGGAAGTTGTGATTACGGAGCGCAAGGTTGTCCAGATCCTTGTAACGCCAACAATGGTTGTACTGATGCAACAGCTTGTAACTACGATGCTGCTGCAACTTGTGATGATGGTTCTTGTACTTATGGTATTACAGGATGTGAGAATCCTTGTGAGGCTGTTCTTGGATGTATTGATCCAGCTTCTTGTAACTTCGAGGCTGACGCAACTTGCGATAACGGTTCTTGTGAGTACTTAACTTGTGCTGGTTGTACTGATCCAGCTGCTTGTAACTACGATGCTGCTGCGACAATTGAGAATGGTTCTTGTTTAGAGGGAGCTGCTGAATGTCCAGATCCTTGTAATGCAATTGGTGGATGTACTGACCCTGAAGCTTGTAACTACGATGCTGATGCGAACTGTGAAGATGGTTCTTGTGAGTACGAAAATTGCTTAGGTTCTATCGGAGACATCGTATTCTACGATGCTGACGGTAACGGTGTTCAAGATCCTAATGAAATCGGAATTCCAGGAGTAATTGTAACAATCACTTACCCAGATGGAACTACTGAGACTACAATCACAGATGACGATGGTGCTTACTTATTCGATGAATTACCAGAAGGTAATTACACTGTAACTGTAGGCGACGGTCCAGAAGACACTAACTTATCAACTGATGGTTCATTTAACGTGAACTTAGGTGAAGGTGAAGACTATGAGGATGCTGACTTCGGATTCGATCCATTGACAATTGACCTTGCATTGACTAAATCAGTAGATGCTGACTTAGTGACTGTAGGTGACTTGATTATATATACTATTGAAATTACCAACCAAGGTCCAGGTAATGCGACTGGTGTTGTTGTGAATGATGATCTTCCAACGGGAGTACTTTATGTAAGTGATGTACCAAGTATCGGAGATTACACAGCTGCAACTGGTGAGTGGATTATCGGTTCATTGCCTGTTGGTGGAGCTGCAACATTAACAATTGTTGCTGAGGCTGTTTCAGGTGTTGAAACTGTAACAAACGTTGCAGAGGTAATAGCTGTAGACCAAGATGATATTGACTCTCAACCAAACAACAATGACATCACACAAGATGATCAGGATGATGTTGACGTTGATATTATTGACATTTCTGGTTGTACTAATCCTAATTCTTGTAACTACAATGAGTTAGCAACAACTGACGATGGAACTTGTGACTTCGGTGGAAACGCTGCTTGTCCAGATCCTTGTAACGCTGTTGAAGGTTGTACAGACGCTGCTGCTTGTAATTTCGATGCTGCTGCAAACTGTGAAAACGGTTCTTGTGAATACGGTGCTGCTGGTTGTCCAGATCCTTGTAATGCTATAAACGGTTGTACAGATGCAACTGCTTGTAACTACGATGCTGCTGCAACTTGTAACGATGGTTCTTGTACTTACGGAATCGTTGGATGTGCTAATCCTTGTAACGCTGTTCTAGGTTGTACTGACCCAAGTGCTTGTAACTTCAATGCTGCTGCTACTTGTAGTGACGGAAGTTGTGATTACGGAGCCCAAGGTTGTCCAGACGCTTGTAACGCTATCTTAGGTTGTACTGATGCTACGGCTTGTAACTACAACCCAGGAGCAACATGTGATAATGGTTCTTGTACATTTGGAATCGTTGGATGTGCTAATCCTTGTAACGCTGTTCTAGGATGTATTGATCCAATTGCTTGTAACTTTGACGCTGCTGCTACTTGTAGTGACGGAAGTTGTGCTTACGGTGCTGTTGGTTGTCCAGATCCTTGTAATGTAATTGACGGATGTATTGATCCTGAAGCTTGTAACTACACTCCAGGAGCAACATGTGATAATGGTTCTTGTACTTACGGAATCGTTGGATGTGCTAATCCTTGTAACGCTGTTCTAGGATGTATTGATCCAATTGCTTGTAACTTCGATGCTACTGCGACTTGTGACAATGGTTCTTGTGAATACACTTCTTGTGGTGGATGTACTGATCCAGGTGCTTGTAACTTCGATGCTGCTGCAGTAATCGATAACGGTTCTTGTTTCTACGGATTAACAGGTTGTCCAGATGCTTGTAACCCAGTATTGGGTTGTACTGATCCAACAGCTTGTAACTACGATGCTGCTGCTAACTGTGATAATGGTGCTTGTACCTATGGTGCAGAATCTTGTCCAGAGCCTTGCAACGTAATCTTAGGATGTACTGATGCTACAGCTTGTAACTTCAACGCTGCTGCAACTTGTGATAATGGTTCTTGTTCATTCGGAGCTACACAATGCCCAGAGCCTTGTAATGCAATCTTAGGTTGTACTGATCCTGCTGCTTGTAACTTTAACGCTGCTGCTACTTGTAGTGACGGAGGTTGTGATTACGGAGCACAAGGTTGTCCAGAGCCTTGTAATGCAATTTTAGGATGTACTGACGCTACTGCTTGTAACTTCAACGCTGCCGCTACTTGCGACAACGGAAGTTGTGATTACGGTACAATGGGATGTCCAGAGCCTTGTAATGCAATCTTAGGATGTACTGACGCTACAGCTTGTAACTTCAACGCTGCTGCGAACTGTGATAACGGATCTTGCTCTTACGGAGCTGTTGGTTGTCCAGATGCCTGTAACGCTGTTCTAGGTTGTATCGACGCTGCTGCTTGTAACTTCAACCCAGCTGCAAACTGTAATGATGGTACTTGTAACTACGGAGCTTTAGGATGTCCTGAGCCTTGTAACGCAATCATCGGTTGTACAGATGCTACTGCTTGTAACTACAGTCCAGTTGCGACTTGTGATAACGGTTCTTGTGAATACGGAGTTGTTGGTTGTCCTGATCCTTGTGGAGCAATTACTGGTTGTACGGATGCTACAGCTTGTAACTACGATGCTGCTGCAACTTGTGATAACGGAAGCTGCTTCTTTGGAGCTGCTGGTTGTCCAGAGCCTTGTAACGCATTAAACGGTTGTATGGATGTTGCTGCTTGTAACTACGATCCAGCTGCTACTTGTGATAATGGAGCTTGTGAATACACTACTTGTGGTGGATGTACTGATCCAGGTGCATGTAACTACGATGCTACTATAACTATAGACAATGGTTCTTGTGAATATGGTAATGTTGGATGTGCAGACGCTTGTAATGCAATCTTAGGTTGTATTGATCCAGCTGCTTGTAACTTTAGTGCTGATGCAAACTGTGACAATGGTTCTTGTTTCTATGGTTTACCAGGTTGCCCAGATGCTTGTAACGCTATTCTAGGTTGTACTGATCCAACTGCTTGTAACTATGACACAGGTGCTACTTGTGACAATGGTTCTTGTGAGTATGGTGTTGTTGGTTGTGAAAATGCTTGTAATGCAATCTTAGGTTGTATTGATCCAGCTGCTTGTAACTTTAGTGCGGATGCAACTTGTGACAATGGTTCTTGTTTCTACGGATTACAAGGATGTCCTGAGCCTTGCAACGCTATTCAAGGTTGTACTGACCCAGCTGCTTGTAACTATGACACAGGTGCTACTTGTGACAATGGTTCTTGTACTTATGGTATTCCAGGATGTGCAAACTCTTGTAATGCAATCTTAGGTTGTATTGATCCAATCGCTTGTAACTTTGATGCTGCTGCAACTTGTGACAACGGTTCTTGTTTCTACGGATTACAAGGATGTCCTGAGCCTTGCAACGCAATCTTAGGATGTACTGACGCTACAGCTTGTAACTACAATGCTGCTGCAACTTGTGATAACGGTGGATGTCAATACGGTTTAACTGGTTGTCCAGACGCTTGTGCTGCAATCTTAGGATGTATTGATGTTACTGCTTGTAACTTCGATGCGGAAGCAAACTGTGATAATGGAAGCTGCCAATACGGAGCAATCGGCTGTCCAGATCCTTGTAACGTATTGTTTGGATGTACAGATGAAACAGCTTGTAACTATATTCCAAGTGCAACTTGCGATGATGGTACTTGTATCTTAGGTCAGGGATGTACTGATCCAGGAGCTTGTAACTATGATCCTACTGCAAACTGTGATGATGGTTCTTGTAACTTCCTCAGTTGTTTAGTTGATGTTGCATTGACTAAAACTGTTAATGTTGATGAAGTTGACGAAGGGGATGAAGTAATGTTTACTATTACAGTATCAAATCAAGGTCCAGGTGTTGCAACAGGTGTTCAAGCAACTGATGCTTTACCAATCGGATTGACTTATGTTTCTCACAGTACTTCTTATGGAAATTATAATCCATTAACAGGTATCTGGAACTTGGGAACTATGGAAATAGTACAAGAAGAGACATTAACATTAACTGCTATAGTTGGTGTAGGAACATTTACTAACGTAGCTGAGGTTACTGCTACAAATGAGACTGATATTGATTCTGCTCCAGGAAATGGAAACATTACAGAGGATGATCAAGACGATGTTAATGTAACTGGTAATGCAATTCCATTAGAGGGATGTACTGATCTAGCTGCTTGTAACTACGATCCAACAGCAGAAATTGATAACGGAACTTGTGACTTGGGTGATGTAAATTGCCCAGATGCTTGTAACGCAATCTTTGGATGTACAGACTTTATAGCTGAAAACTACAATCCAATCGCAAACTGTGATGATGATTCTTGTATTTACAATGAAGGATGTACTAACCCAGCTGCTTGTAACTACAACATTTTAGCAACATTAGATGACGGTTCTTGTGATTTAGGTGATGTAAATTGCCCAGATGCTTGTAACGCAATCTTTGGATGTACAGATGCGACAGCTTGTAACTACGATGCTGATGCAAACTGTGATGATGCTTCTTGTAACTACTTCAGTTGTTTAGTTGATGTTGAGTTGACTAAAACAGTTGATCTTGATGAAGTTCAAGCTGGTGAAAATGTAACATTTACTATTACAGTAATGAACGAAGGTCCAGGTGTTGCAACAGGTGTTATGGCAACAGATGCTTTGCCAACAGGATTGACTTATGTTTCTCACTCTGCTTCTTATGGTAGCTACAACCAGTTAACTGGTGTTTGGAACTTAGGTACAATGGCTGTACAACAGCAAGAAATCTTGACATTGACTGCTAGAGTTGGTGAAGGAACATTCACAAACATTGGTGAGATTACTGCTACTAACGAGAGCGATATTGATTCTGACGCTGGAAACGGTGATCTTACAGAGGATGATCAAGATGATGCAACGGTAACTGGAACAATGGTTCCAATACTAGGTTGTACTGACGCAGGTGCTTGTAACTACGACGCATTAGCTACGGTTGATGATGGTTCTTGTGATAATGGTATTGTTGGATGTCCAGATCCTTGTGACGCAACTCAAGGATGTACAGATTTCAATGCTCTTAATTACAATCCAATTGCAAACTGTGATGATGGTTCTTGTGAATACGATCAAGGATGTACAGATCCTGCTGCTTGTAACTATGATTCAAATGCAGTTTTAGACGATGGTTCTTGTGATTTGGGTGATGTAACTTGTCCAGATCCGTGTAATGTGGTTTCAGGATGTACAGATCCAGATGCTTGTAACTTTGAGCCTACTGCTAACTGTGATGATGATTCTTGTAACCACTTCACTTGTCTTGTTGATATTGAGTTGAACAAAACTGTTGATCTTGATGAAGTTGATGAAGGTGGTCAAGTAACATTTACTATTACAGTGATGAACGAAGGTCCAGGTGTTGCAACAGGTGTTCAGGCAACTGATGCTTTACCAACAGGTTTGGTTTACGTTTCTCATTCATCTACTTACGGTAGCTACAATCAATTGACAGGAATCTGGAACTTGGGTGAGATGGCTATCCAACAACAAGAGACATTGACAATTACTGCAATTGTTAGTGAGGGGACATTTACAAATGTTGCTGAAGTAACAGCTACAAATGAAAGTGATATCGACTCTACTCCTGGTAATGGAAACATTACTGAGGATGATCAAGACGATGCTACAGTAACTGGTAACGCAATTCCAGGAATGGGTTGTACAGACCCAGGAGCTTGTAACTACGATCCAACTGCAGAAGTTGATGATGGTTCTTGTGATGACGGTGATGCGGAATGTCCAGATCCTTGTAACGCTGTATTAGGTTGTACTGATCCGTTTGCATTGAATTTCAACGTTCTTGCAAACTGTGATAACGGTGGATGTGTTTACAATGAAGGTTGTACAGATCCAGCTGCTTGTAACTACAATCCAGCTGCAACAATAGATGACGGAAGTTGTGATTTAGGGGAAGTGGATTGTCCACTTCCTTGTTCAACCATCCGTGGTTGTACAGATCCAGCTGCTAACAACTTTAACCCAGCTGCGAATTGTGATGATAACTCTTGTGTTACTAGTGGAGTCATCGGAAACTCTGTATTCAACGATACTAATGGAGATGGTATTCAAGGTCCTGGAGAGTCAGGGATAGCTGGTGTTGTTATTACAATCACTTATCCGAATGGTACTACTGATACTGAAACTACAAATGGTGCTGGAGAGTACTCATTTGACGATCTTCTAGCAGGTACTTATGATGTAACTGTAGGACCAGGTCCAGATGGCATGCTTAATACAACTGTAACTACTTATACTATTACAATAGTTGATGGTGAGGAAAATATGACTGCAGACTTCGGATTTGATTCTCCTCCAGGAGAAGGATGTACAGATCCAGGAGCTTGTAACTATGATCCAGAAGCAGAAATAGACAACGGTACCTGTGACGCAGGTATCGTTGGTTGCCCAGATCCTTGTGATGCAATTGAAGGATGTACAAATCCTGCTGCTGCAAACTACAATGCTGCTGCAAACTGTGATAATGGTACTTGTATTGTTTCAAATGCAAGCATTGGAGATTACGTATGGTTTGATACAAACGGTAATGGTGTTCAAGATGCAGGTGAAAACCCGATAGGTAGCGTAGTAGTTACCTTGACGGATGCAGCTGGTAATACTTTTACTGAAACTACAAATGGTGCAGGATTCTATGACTTCACAGGATTAGAAGCAGGTACTTATACTGTAACAGTAGGTTCAGGTCCAACAGGAACGAACTTAACTACACCAGGTACTTACACTATTACTTTAGGTGAGAGTGAGGATTACAACGATGCTGACTTCGGCTTTGATGCTGATGATGTACCAGGTTGTACAGATCCACAAGCTTGTAACTTCGATGTTAATGCAACAGTTGATAATGGAACTTGTGAGTTTGGAATTACAACTTGCCCACTTCCTTGTATTGCATTTGAAGGATGTACAGATCCAACTGCTTCTAACTATAATGCAATGGCAAACTGTGATAATGGTACTTGTGTTTATGACAATGCAACTATCGGAGATTACGTATGGTTTGATGCAAATGGTAATGGTGTTCAAGATCCAGGTGAAAACCCAATCGGTAGCGTAACAGTTACTTTGACGGATGCATCTGGTAATACTTTTACTGAAACTACGAACGGTGCAGGATTCTATGATTTCACAGGATTAGCAGCAGGTACTTATACTGTAACAGTAGGTTCAGGTCCAGCAGGAACGAACTTAACTACAGTAGGTACTTACACTGTTACTTTGGCTGAAAGTGAAGATTACAATGATGCAGACTTCGGTTTCGATTCTCCACCAGGAGAGGGATGTACAGATATAGCAGCTTGTAACTATGATCCAACTGCAGAAGTTGATGACGGAACTTGTGAGTTCGGAGTTGCAACTTGTCCAAATCCTTGTGATGTTATTTTAGGATGTACAAATCCTTTAGCTGCTAACTACAATGCTGCTGCAACTTGTGATGATAACACTTGTGTTATTTCTAATGCAAGCATCGGAGATTATGTATGGTTTGATGAAAATGGAGATGGTGTTCAAGATCCAGGTGAAAATCCGATTGGTAGCGTAACAGTTACTTTGACAGATGAAGGTGGAAACATCGTTGATACTCAGATTACAAACGGTGCAGGTTTCTATAACTTTACAGGTTTACCAGCAGGTAACTATACTGTAACTGTAGGAGTAGGTCCAGCAGGAACGACTTTAACAACGCCAGGTATTTACGCTGTTACTTTAGGAGAAAGTGAAGATTACAACGATGCAGACTTCGGATTTGATTCTGAAGAGATTCTTGGTTGTACTGAGCCAACTGCTTGTAACTACAATGCTGATGCAACAATTGATGATGGTACTTGTGAGGCTTCAAACCCTGACTGTCCAGATCCTTGTAATGTTGTTATTGGTTGTACAGATGCAACAGCTTGTAACTACAATCCAAATGCAACTTGTTCAATATTGACATCTTGTGATTATGGTGAATTAAGTTGTACAGATCCTTGTAATCCAGTATTTGGATGTACAGATCAACAAGCTTGTAACTACAATCCAGATGCAACTTGCCCAGGTGGAAATTGTGAGTACGGAACAGTTGAATGTCCAGATCCTTGTAATGCAATCTTTGGTTGTACTGAGGTTGGAGCAATTAATTATGAACCTACTGCTACTTGTGATGACGGAAGTTGTGGTTTTGCAACTATTGGTGATCTAGTATGGAATGATTTTAATGGAAACGGTATCCAAGAGTCTGGTGAAACTCCAATCTCTGGTGTAATGGTTACTTTGGAATATCCAAATGGAACTACTACTTCTGATGTTTCTGATTCTAATGGTCAATACTTATTCACTGGTCTTACAATGGGAACTTACATAGTTACTGTTGGTAATGGTCCAACTGGAACAGTATTAACAACTGTTGGTACTTACACAGTAAATGTTACAGCTACGAATCAATATCTTGATAATGATTTCGGATTTGTTGCAGAAGTAATAGATGTACCAGGATGTATAGATCCATTGGCTTGTAACTACAATTCAGCTGCGACAGTTAATGATGGAACTTGTGATTTAGGCAATACGGCTTGTCCAGATCCTTGTAACGCAATAGTTGGATGTACTGATCCTGTAGCTACTAACTTTGATGCTACTGCAAACTGTAGTGATAATGCTAGTTGTACTTACCCTGTTTTACTAGGGTGTACAGATGCAACTGCTTGTAACTACAATGCTAACGCAACAACTGATGATGGTTCTTGTATAGCACCAAACAATGATTGTCCAGCTCCTTGTAATGTAGTATTTGGATGTATTAATCCTGATGCTCCTAACTTTGATGCTACTGCGACTTGTGATAATGGTACTTGTGAAGATCCTATTAGTTGTGAGCAAACTCCAGACTTGTATATAGCTGGTTGTACTGGTCCTATTGAGCCAACTATATTATGTGCAACATTCTGTAGTTTAGGTGACGAGTATGGTATCGTAAAAGGTACTTCAACATTCAACTGTAGTGTTAGTATTATCTCTGATACTTGTATCAGATATACTCCACTTCCTGGATTTGAAATATTAGGAATTGATACTGTAGAAATCATTGCTTGTAATAGTCTTAATGAGACTCTTTGTGATACAGTTGATGCCATCGTTTATGTTGGTGACTGTGGTAATGGTACAAACATTAACCCAGAGGCAAACAACGATGTAGCTGAAACTGATGAAAATGTAGCGGTTACTATCAATGTATTGGAGAATGATGTTGATAACAATGGTGATGTAATCGAATTCTGCAGTCAAGTAGGAGACGGTGAACCTATCAACGGATCAGTAGTATTCAATGCAAATGGAACAATTACTTATACACCTGATTCTGGATTTGCAGGGTTGGATGTATTTACCTACACGATTTGCGACGGAAACGGAGGATCAAGTCAAGGTGTTGTAACTGTAACTGTTAACTCAGGTGGAGTTACTTGTAGCGCAGATTTCAACACTTGTACTGTAGAATTCCCTGCTGCTGCAATTGAGCTATGTCTTGATTTCTGTTTGCCAAATCTTGAAATCATTGGTGACACTACTGGTGACACATATCCTAATGGATTGACTCCATTGTTCTTTGATTGTAGTCTTGAGATAACTGCTCCTAATTGCTTTACGTATCGTCCACTACCTGGATTTGTTGATATTCAGGAAGTAATTCAGGTTGATGCTTGCGATGCGAACGGTAATTGCGAAACTGCATATATTGGTATAACGACTACTCCAGAGGGTGGTTGTGATAACCCAGGAACTCCAGAAAGATTGGCTCCTGAATCTACAGAATCAAGAGCTACTGCTGGAATCGATGAACTTAACATTCCTAATGTTATCACTCCAAATGGTGATGGTATTAATGATGTAATGCAGTTTGAAGGATTAGATTTAATTAACACTAACGGAGCTGAATTGACAATATTCAATCGTTTCGGAGGTGTTGTATACACTACCAAGTCTTTAGTTGGTTCTGAAGGCTGGAATGGTAAAGAAGGAAATAACGGAAGTATACTTCCTGAAGGTACTTACTATTATCAACTTAGAGTAAAAGGTGAAGACGGGGATGCTGTCAGATCTGGATACGTAGAGCTAAGAAGATAAGAAGTTAGTTAGAAAGTGAGTAACCCCCAGTCAGAAATGGCTGGGGGTTTTTTTATGCCCTGCAATCAGCAATGATTGTGGGGCTTTATTGGTTTTAGGAGCAAGGGAAGTGTGGAGGACAAACTTTGCGACAGCGCAGCTAAATATACGAAACTACGCCCGATGTGAGTGGAAATGTATGGAATGAATTGGAACGGATGATTGGGGAAAAACTTGCAACGCAGCTCGCTGTACAGACGTAGCATGCTACGTCTCTACTTAACGGCTGAAACCCGTTCCAATTCATTCCATACATTGCAGCGGGCAGCGGGGAGACTACTCGACCGAAGAAGATACTCGCCGTCCAAAATTAATTGAAAGTTGAAAGTTGAAAATTGAAAATTATGAATTGCCATTGGTATTGCGCCTATAGCATTGCCAATACAATAATTAAGTAATTCACTTCAGCTTCTTCCGATGAAATTTACCAGCCAACATTCGATATGCAAGCCGTCCATTTTTGTGGTGGATCATTGGAACAGCGATGAGGATTTGGCATTCGGGTTTGGGGCAATAGATATTGGATAAATCGCTTTTTTGGCTGACTGCTTTTAAGTCAAATTTGATAGAGTCATTTGGATTGCTGATCTGTACTACATAGCATCGAAGTAGTGCGCCTGGGCTGCTTTTGTAATACTCCATTATGTAGGAACCGCAGTTGCCGCAGGTGATTTTGTAGTTTATGCCCTTTCCGGATTTCTTCATTTTTTTAATGCTTGAATGCAAGAATGCAAGAATGCAAGAATGCAAGAATGTTTGCTGGGTGTTATTGCCACAATTATTGAATGCCTGAATGCCTGAATGCTTGAATGCCTGAATGTCTCAATGCACTTTTCCACTTTCAACAACCTTCAACTTTCCACCTTCAACTTTCCACCTTCAACTTTCAATTTTCAAAAACTTTCAATTTTCAAAAACTTTCAATTTTCAAAAACTTTCAATCTTCAATTTTCCACCTTCCACTTTTTAAAAAAGAGTTTTGTAGAGTTCTTCCACAGTGTTGACGATTGAGAGTTCAATGTCGAAGTTCTTCTGCTTGATGCCTTTGGTGTTGCCAGAGATGAAGATTCTTTCAAAACCGAGTTTTTGGGCTTCTATGATTCTTTGTTCGATTCGGTTGATGGTTCGCACTTCTCCTGATAATCCGACTTCGCCTGCAAAGCATGTTTCTGTGGGGATGTGGATGTCTTCCAATGAAGAGAGTAGAGAGGAAATGATCGCCAAATCTATTGCGGGATCTTCTACTTTTAAACCTCCTGCGATGTTGATGAAAATGTCTTTGTCGGCCAATCGGAATCCGCAGCGTTTTTCTAATACTGCTAATAACATGTGTAATCTTCTGAGATCAAAACCAGTTGTGGACCTTTGTGGGGTGCCAAAAACGGCTTTGCTGACGAGTGCCTGGGTTTCTATTAATAAGGGGCGCAAACCTTCCATTGTTGCCGCGATGCAAATGCCGCTGAGTTTGTTTTCGTTTTGTGTAATGAGCAATTCGGATGGATTGTTTACTTGTCGCAATCCGTTTTGTTGCATTTCATAAATACCGATTTCGGAAGCAGAACCAAAACGATTTTTTATGGTTCTTAGCAGTCGATAGGTGTGGTGGCGGTCTCCTTCAAATTGTAAGACGGTATCTACTATGTGTTCTAAAATTTTTGGTCCTGCAATGGAGCCATCTTTTGTAATGTGTCCGATTAGAAATACGGGTATGTTTTTTTCTTTGGCAAATCGTTGCATTTCGGAGGCGCATTCTCTAATTTGAGAGACGCTTCCTGCGGTTGATTCTATGAAGGGTGAACGCAGGGTTTGTATGGAGTCAATGACGCAAATATCTGGCTTTAATTTATGAAAATATTTGAGGATTTTATCGGTGGATGTTTCGGTTAATAGATAGCAATCATCATTGGTTACGCCAACTCTGTCGGCACGCATTTTTATCTGCTGCTCGCTTTCTTCACCAGAAACATAGGCGATTTTTTTGCCTGTCAATTGAATGGCTATTTGAAGCATTAAAGTAGACTTTCCAATGCCAGGTTCGCCACCAATTAAGACGATGGAACCAGGAACGATGCCGCCGCCCAATACTCTATTCAGTTCTAAATCTGTGGTGATGAGTCTTGGTTGTTCTTTTGCAGAAACCTCATTTATTTTTACTGGACCGTGATCTGTGCTTAATCCAGTGGTGCTTATTTTATTGGAAGTTGGTTTTTGGACCACCTCTTCGACAAAGGTATTCCATTCCTCACAGGATGGGCATTTTCCAACCCATTTTGCAGATTCTCCACCACAGTTTTGACAATAAAATCTTGTTTTTACTTTCGCCATAGTGACAAATTTAAGGATAAAATTTTTCTTAGAGCAATTTTTAGGACGGCGAGTATCAGCTCCGTTTTGAGTAGTCTCCCCGCTGCCCGCTGCAATGCATTGCATTTATTGGAACGGGTTTGGTCGTTTGGGGAGACGCGATGAATCGCGTCTTTACGGATTGCTTTGTGGCAAGTTTTGCCCCAACTTTCCGTTCCAATAAATGCAATACATTTCCACTCGCATCGGGCGTATTTTCGCAAATTTAGCTTCTCCGTCGTTAAGTTCGTCCTCCGCGCTTCCCACCACACCTAATTTTGACATGCGAAACTTGAGTTATTCATTTTTTAATTCTATCAATTCATAATTTGTATTTCGACCACCTCCCATCATTTTTTTTAATATTCCTTTATCCTCTAAATCTTGAATATCTCGTAGAGCTGTAAACCTGGAACATTTATTTAATTTTGCCCACTTTGAACTAGTTAATTTTCCTTCAAAACCATCAAATAATTTATTTAAAACTTTTTTTTGTCTTTCATTGAAATCTACTTGAACATGATAATTCCAAAATTTATGTTTAGTTAATATTTTGTCTAGCGTTTCTTCAGATAGTTTTATTGAGTTTTGTAAAGCATTCAAAAACCAATTCAGCCAAGTAGTTATATCTAATTTTCCTTTTTGAGAACTTTCTAATATTTCATAATAACCTTTTCTTTCTCGTAAAATTTGAGAAGACATGCTATAAAATCTTTGTGATAAATTATCAGAACGACATAATAACAATTCAGTTATTGCTCTTGCTATTCGACCATTACCATCATCAAAGGGGTGGAGAGTTATAAACCAAAAATGAGCAATACCTGCCTTTATTACAGAATCCATTGCTTCTTCGGAATTTATCCATTCCAGAAATAAATTCATTTCTCTTTCAATAATTTCTGCATCAGGGGCTTGAAAATGAATTTTTTCTTTTCCCATTTGTCCAGAAATAACTCGCATTGGACCCAGAGAATCATCTCTCCAATTTCCTACTAATATTTTATACATTCCGCTTCTTCCTGTAGGAAAAAGGCAATTATGCCATCCACATAATCTATCTTTTGTCAAAGGGTGATTATAGTTTTGAGTGGCATCTAACATCATTTCTACAATACCATCTATTGATCTACTAGGTTGTACCAATCCTACTGTTTCTATACCTAACCGAACTGCGATTGATGAACGTACCTCTTGGGTGTTTAAGATTTCTCCTTCTATTTCGTGTGATTTTACTATCTCATTTGTTAATGTAGTCAAACTTGCTTCGTTTCTCAAGTTAAACCCCACAGCATTCATTTTTCCAACCAATCTACCTTGTGAATTTCTTACATTTCCAATTTTTGATTCAATTAGATTAGAGTCCCATGTAAATTTAGGCCAGCCTTGTCTTTGATAAATATACATTATTCGTTGCACGTTTTGAAACAAATATAGGCTTTATTTGTTGCAAAGCGTGATCTTTATCATCTAATGTTTCTAATTTTGGAAACCTTTTGTATATTTACCATAATAAAGCCAGAAAATGAATGAGATATTTTGAAACCCAATTTTTAGAAGAAGTAGATAAATTTTTGGCAAAACTTGATAGGAAATCAGTCAAAAAAATCTTTTATAATATTGATATTGCAGAACAGACAAATGATCCGAGGCTTTTTAAGAAACTTGAAAAGGATATATGGGAGTTTCGTACAAAGTATTCAGGGCTTCAAATTAGACTTCTTGCTTTTTGGGATAAAACTGACAAAAAGGAGACTCTGGTGATAGCGACTCATGGGATTATAAAGAAGACGGATAAAGTTCCAGCAAAAGAAATAGACCGAGCGGTTCGATTGAGAGAAATGTATTATAAACATAAATTAAGGTAATTATATGGCAACTAAAGAAATGAAAACTTATACACTCGCAGAGATGAAAGACAAATACATTGGCAAAGTTGGTACAAATGAAAGAGATGAGTATGAGCATGAATTGCGGATGGATCTTTTGGGGAAAATGATTAAAACTGTACGTAAAAAGCGTCATTTGACACAAGAACAATTAGGTGAATTGATTGGAGTTAAGAAGTCTCAAATTTCTAAACTTGAAAGTGGTATGAATAGTGCTACAATTGACACGATTGTTAGAGTGTTTCAGGCATTGAAAGCTGAGATCAATTTTAATATTAAACTTACTGAATAAGAATAAATAACTGAGGCATTGACAGAACACAAACCTACAAATCCACCCCCAATCGCTGATTGAAACCTGCAATTGCTTGTAGTCCGCCTGTGTGAATGGCAAGGATGATGCTTTCTTTTGGAAAATGATCTTTTTTAATTAAATCATAAATGCCAAATAGCATTTTGCCTGTGTAAATTGGGTCCAGTGGAATGTTTTGTGTTTGTTTAAACTCTTTGATGAAATTTATGAGTTGCGGTTTAATTTTAGCATATCCACCAAAATGATAATCAGTGCAAAGTTGCCAATTTTTAGGAATGGAGTTTTGATAATTTTGCAGAAGGTTTTCAACTTCTTTGCTTAGAAAATCCCCTTTTAAGGCGGGAAAACCAATCACCTTTTGATTGCTTTTGGAAGATGCAATTATACCTGAAATGGTTCCACCTGTTCCGCAAGGACAGCAAATATAATTTGGGTTAATATTGATGTCATTCAAAATTTCTGTGCAGCCTTTTATCGCAAGATTGTTAGTTCCTCCTTCTGGTAGATAATAGCATTTACCATATTCTTGTTCTAATTGATCTAATAAAATATGTTCTCGTTGCGATCTGTATTTAGACCGTTTGATGTAATGGATTTGCATGTTGTTTTCGACAGCAAATTGTAGAGTGGGGTTGAGTGGTAAATGTTCTTCGCCTCTAATCAGTCCTATGGTTTTTAGGTTAAATGCTTTTCCTGCTGCTGCTGTTGCATGTATGTGATTGGAATAAGCACCGCCCATTGTTAAGAGCGTGTCGTGGTTTTCTTCTTTTGCTTTTTGAATGTTGTACTTTAACTTTCGCCATTTGTTTCCAGCAATATGTGGATTGTCCACAATAGGTGTGTTTAGATCATCTCTAAATAGGTAGAGTTGAACCATTTTTTCATCTAAAAAATCAGCGTTTATTTTTTGTAGTAATGCGGGCAAGTTGTTGGGTTGTGGTTTTTATGTGTTTAGGTAACAGCTTTTTTGATTAGAAATTCCATTTTTTAATATAAAACCATCTGAATTATTTGAGTCAAGATAATAATTCAGGTTATCTTTTACGGCACTCTTTAAAATTCTAAAAGGACCAACATCTTCATTTGGGTCTTTATTTATTACTGTGTTATTTGCAATTATTTCAGAGTATATTCCTTCTTGTTGAAAGAATATTTCTTTTGATGAATTGTCTCTGATTTTGAATTGTGCTTCTTCTGAAAAAACTGTAAGTACTTTGATTAACTTTTGTTCCAATTTGTTTGTTGATAAAGTCTTTTTAGTTATATAATTGAAGATTAAATTTTTAGTTTTTTCTTCAACTTGATTATTTTCGTTTGTAAGGATGTTATCAATTATATCCAAATTAGTAGAAAATATAAAGTTCTTATTAAATCTCTCACCACCAGTCCGTTCTCTTGATGAAGCCATATTTTGAACAAAACTTATTTCACCAAGTTTCCAAAATAATTGAATGGCAACTTGCAAAGGTTCTAGTTGAGCAGAAAATAAGGGAGATTTATTGTATTCTACTAAAAGGTTAGATTGGGTAATCCCAGAGTTTGTAATTTGATTTTGAAAAAAGCTAAATAATTGTGATTCTAAACTATTTTCAAGTCTTATTTTTGTTTTACCTTGATGAGTATACTCTTCAGTAAAATTTATTTTACTAGGCGTACAAATTTTGAAAAGTGTGTAAATGCTTGCAATCAAAAACTCCATATTTGGAAGTGATGATTTAATACCTTGACGAAGATTTAATTCTTCTCGTGTCGTTAATATTTTTGGATTTACCATCATTTGTTATAATCTTTTTGTATTACAAATGCGATTTCTTTTGCTAGAAGTGGCGGAACTGCGTTTCCCACTTGTTTCATTTGTGATGTTTTTGTGCCGTAAAAAATAAAAGTATCTGCAAAAGATTGAATTCGTGCTGCCTCTCTAACCGTTAACATCTATTCAATATTGGATGAGTAAACAGCCCAGAAGATGGCGTGTCAAAACGTGTTGTTATGGTTGAAGCGACACCATCTTCTAGTAATCTAGTCCAAGTTCCGCTATAAATTGATTTTGTTCTGTGTTTCTTTGGTAAAACCTCTTTCCCTTTGCCTTTTGGAATAAGCTCTAAACGTTCCAAAGCTATTTTAGAATGATTTGTCGCAAAATGATTAAAAATACCTTTGGAATTTCTCCTTAGCATTTTTTGATAATTAGAATTTGCAGGCTTTTTATATTCAAAAAAATCAGAGCCTTCACCAGAGACAATAAATGGTAAATCGTAGATTGCCTCTTTTATAGTGGTTCTTTCATTTCTCGGTTTTGGAAATTCTAGTGAAGTTCCATTTAGAGAACCTATAAAAAATGCACGTCTTCTATTCTGAGGAACGCCAAATTCAGAGGCATTAAGTGTTTTTGCATTTACAGAATATCCTAATTCTTCAAACCCTTTTATTATTTCTTCTTTAAAAAAACCATTTGCTGTTGTAAGAATATTTGGGACATTTTCTAAGGCAAAATATTTGGGTTTAAATACTTTAACTGCATCAATAAATTTTTTAAAAAGAAAATTTCTGTCATCATTAATACTTAATCGTTTTCCTTTTTGTGAAAAACCTTGACAAGGTGGACCTCCAATAATAATATCAATATTTTTATGTTTGGATTTTAGGATGCTAAAGTCAATTTGGGAAATATCTTCATCATATACAGTAGTGTGAGGGTGGTTAAGTTTGTAGGAATGTGCAATATCTTTAATGTATTCAATAGCAAATTCTATTTTAAAACCTTTTGAAATGAAACCTTGTGACAGACCGCCAACGCCAGCAAATAAATCAACTACATTTAATTTATTCATTTAACATTCTATTTTTCGATAATTCATAATACTCCTTGTCTAAATCTATTCCGATAAATTTCCTATCCATTTTTCGTGAGCATACACCAGTTGTACCGCTACCCATAAATGGGTCTAAAACAACATCATTTTTGTTTGAAAGATGTTCAATAAAATGAGCTATTATTTTTGTTGGTTTTTGAGTTGGATGCTTGCCGAACTTTTTCTCTTTGGCTGATGTTAAAGAAGTTTCAATAAAATCGTGAACCATTTTTCCTTTGTTATTGAATGTACCCGAAGTATCATCATTAACAAAATAAACCCAAGCTTCTGTTGAGTTTACAAAATGAATATTCATATTTCTTGGCATTGGATTCGTTTTGTGCCAAATACCAGTTGTTTTGTAGTAAAACTTATATTTTGATGCAATTTTTATTATTGTTTCAATCTTTATTAAAGACATAAAGAGTAATAACGAACCACTTTTTTTTAAAACTCGACTACTTTCTTTAAAAAATACTTCCATTTCTTTTTCCCAATCTTCTTGCGATAGATTGTCCCAACCAGCATATGCAAATTGATTTTTACGCATTTTGACAAGATTTGTATTGCGTTTATGCATAAACATGCCAAGATTGTAAGGTGGGTCTGTTAAAATTAAATCAACAGTTGAAGACTCAATAAATTTCAAGTAATCTACGCAGTTTCCATTCCCTAAAAGGGTGTTTTTTCCAATAGATTCAAACTCAACTTTCTTGTTTTTAGAAACTATATTGAAGTTTTCATCTAAATTATTTTCCTTTGAATATGAAAATAAATCTAATTGAGACTCTTCAATATAATATGTTTCCGTTTTTTTAATATGTCTTTATACATTAGTTTTACTTATTAACAATTCAGTTACATCAACAGAAAGTATTTCAGCAATCTTATATAAGTCTTCAATACTTGGTTGCCTTCTGTTTTGAGCATAAGAATTTACCATGTTATAGCTTTTTCCTAATTGTTCAGCTAACCAGATTTGTTTAATTCCTTTTGCCTTTAAAACCTCTTTTATTCGGTTCATTTTTGAATATTTTAATTCAGAATGCTAATGTAAGAATATTTATTTATTATCTCATAAAATGAGTACAAAAACCATTATTCAGTTTGGATTATATTGGAGAAGGGCAAGTTGCCAAACGTCTAATAAATCGCAGGTTTTTTGTCGAGATTACTTTGTGTGAAATCTTTGTTTAATAACAATTTGATGTTTGTATGAACGATTTCGCCCATTGTTTTACAGTTTTTAAAAGCTTCTGTGTGGTGGTGTTTGTTCAAAGATTTTTTCAGGTTAATAATTTTATTATCAAAAGATAGCACGTCTTTTTCCATTATGGAAAGCAGTTGATTGATTCTACCAAAAGAGGCTTTGTATCTCAGTGCGATCAAACTTCTTTCTTCTAGTTGATATTGTCTGACGGTTTCAGGTGCCATATGTTTGATTCCCATTAAAATGATGGGATTGTTTTCTTTAAAATATTGAGGAAGATAAAACCTTTTTCTACCCTCAAAACATTGTTGGTCAAAATCAATGGCGCGAAGTCGGTATTGCATTCCTTCAATGTCTGGTGTGATGTCTACAACGTAATTGTAGGAGCGCATATCGCCCAATAAACGCACAAAGCATCTTTCATTAAACTTGACAAATTCTTTGGCAATTCTGATTTGATTGAAAGTAGTGGTGTCCAGATTTTTTAGCATAAAATCATCTCCAGGTATTCCAGCAATGTGTTCTTCTATGAGTGTGCCTTTATCCACCATATACATGACGCTGTTTGGAGATAAAAGCTCTTCCAACTCTAAGCCATAAATTCTGGAAGAATCTGCTCTTTTGATGTAAAAATGATCGTAGTTATCATTAAATCCGTTGATGATTCGGACACGGAAAGGTTTTGAATTTCCAAAAGTGCAGAAATCTATTCTAGAAACGGTTAAGTGCTTTTGGATGTCTTTGTCACCATCGGCTTTGAGCATTGAATAGATTTGAGTTAAATTTTCATAGAGTTCTTCTTGGTCGGATTGACTGTAGAAAACGGTTTGCCATAGCGTATCTTCTCCTTCCTGATTTATAAGGTTCATTGTCGAGTTGAATCGAAGTAAATCACTGTATTGGACAGGTAAAGGGCTACATCTATTATGGTGAGATAAATAGTCGTGAAACTCTGCATTGACTTTGTAAGTAGGCTTTTTTTTCGACGGTATGTTTAGTCCAGTCATCCAAGTGTTTGTTTAATCAAGATATTTAATAACATAGGCTAAGTTAAAGTTATGAAACTTTACGCTGTATGCACCATAAGAAATTCTTATTTCGGGATTAATTTTCTTTGTTATTCCCTTTGTATCAAAATTAATATTTTGGTGCAAATTAATCCAATCTGGGAGTGATTGTTTTACAACAAATTCAATGTGTTCGAAGCCTTCTTTGTAAAAACTGTTTTCTTTTGGAGAAGGAAGCTCTAAAAGGTGAATTTGCCTTGACTGGTATTTTATGGGTTCGTCAAGTTCAAAAGTTGCAATTGGGCGTTTGTTGATTGGCGATTCGGTTAATAAAGTGGCGATGGAAGTGATTTCTTTTTTAAGTTGTTGGTATCTTTCGACGGTTTCCACTCTATAACAAAGATGGTCGAGTTCACATTCACTAATGTTGATTTTATCTTTGTTTAAATTTTCAAATAGATCATTTAAAAAAGCTGTTGGGCTTCCAAGAATGGATTCTAAAGTTTTCACGATACTTTCTTTCTTTTTAAGAAAATATAATCGGTAACAGGAACATCAAGCCCATCTGCTCTCAACCTCATAATTATTTGTCCGCGATGATGGGTCGTGTGGTTAAATATGTGCATTAAGGTATCGCCTATGCTGTTTTCGTATTCTGTTCCTTTTGTATTTTTATAACGGTAAAGACTGTTCAATTTTTCTTCGCTTGAATTTTTTATAAAATTATCAGTTTCACTATAATTTTCTTGGACGAGTTGTAGGTAATTTTCTTGTTCATGTAGTTCCCAAACATCAAATCTGCTTTCTCTATTAAGTAGGCGATCCATCCAAACTCCGTGTGCATTTATTATATGGCTAAATAGTTCATGTACAATTGGGTCGATGCCTTCAAATGGCAAAATGGTAAAGGTTAGATTTTGATTACACTCGAAGTGGTAGTCGTTGAGGGAAATTAGCGTTTGTTTCATAGTACTGCAAAGATACGGTTTTTAATGCGAGAATGCGAGAATGCTTGAATGCGAGAATTTTTTTAATGCTTGAATGCGAGAATTTTTTTAATGCGAGAATGCGAGAATGCGAGAATGCGAGAATTTTTTTAATGCTTTAATATAACAATGCTTCAATTAATGTAGCTTAGGAATGATTATGAAACTTTCGTAAATAACAAAATTGATTCTTGCATTCTTGCATTTGCATTCTCGCATTGAGTTAGTGATTTAACCAGATTTCTAGGCTTCCTTCGTTGAGTGCGCTGAATTTTTCTATGTTTGAAAATTCGTTTAGTAAACTTTCTACGCTTCGTCTTAAGATTCCTTGCCCAACTCCGTGGACGACAACGATGCGTTGTACTTTTAACTCATTAGCCTCTTTTATAAATGTTCGGCACTTGCTGATTTGAAAGGGTAAAACACCTGTAGGCCAATTCCTTGGATTGTATCCTGATAAACTTTCCATATGCAAGTCTAGTCTTCGCTCAAAATTTACGGAGGCTAGGATGTCAAATTCTTTCTCTTTTAGAAGGATGAAATCTGTTTTTTGAACTTGTTTTGGGAGTTCTTCTTCCGTTAATTCTAGGTCATTGGCATTTGCTAAAACAATGTCTTTTTTGATTTTAATTTTTGCTTTGCCAGAAGGATCAATTCCTTCAAACTTTCCTTTTTGGTTGGTGGATAAAATTTTCAAAAAATCTCCTATCCAAAGATCATTTAGATTTATCATCAGATTCCAAAAATTTGTTTTTCAATGGCAATATTTAATCCTTTTTCTTTGAGTTCTTTTAATTCTTGCGCATCTGACTTTAATAATGGATTTATGTGGTTGAAATGAATGAAGAATATTTTTGATTTTTCTTCTTGATTCATTTTGGAAAATGTTTGGATGCTTTCTTCAATAAAAGGGTGGGGGATTTGACTCATATCTCTATTTGGTAATTCTCCATTTTTGTAAAATGTTCCATCTAAAAAAGCAAAGTCTACTTTTTCAATCTCATTAACGATGTCTTTATTCCATTGATTCCATTTGTCAATGTCTGGAATAAAAATGGCAGATTTTTTTGGTCCTTCAATTTTGCAACAATCTTTGACACAAGCAGCTTGTGGATAATCAGCATCTTGCACAATGCCCAAAACGACAATGAATTGCTCAGGAAGGTCGCTTTCATTTTGACCTATTACATTTAATCCAAAAAGGAATAGTAAGAAGATTGATAGAAGCAAGGAAAACCTATTCATAATCGAGGTGTTTTGATTTTTGGCATATAATGATTTTGAAGTCGTGACTTCACTAATTTTTAATCTATTGAAATAGAGCCTATTATTTCGTTGCATGCATCATTGGAATTGTCGGTATTTCTACCCACCAAACCTACGTGATAAAAATTTGATTCTTTCAGGAAAAAAGCGTTATAAAAATTTATAGAGTCGGCAACGTTGATGATTTGTAATATGCCAGGACTGCCATTTATGGTTACTCCATTTTGGAAGTAATCAAATGTCATATTTTTTGCACTGGTAAATTCTTTGATGGTTTGGCTACTTGATGTTACCATTGTCAAAAATAGGGTTGAGTCTCCTTGCACACTTTCTGTGTCAAAAATGGCGAAGGTCGTGCTAATGTTGTCAATTTTGTATTGAGGTATGTTTGATGCCCAAAATTGTATTTTTTCTATTTGTTCGAGATCTTTACTAGTCAAGTTTACACTTTCTTTTTTGAGTTTAACAGGAGATTTGATGGTCATCTTTGGATTGCCAAATTCATTCAAAATCCAGTCGGAGGCATCAACGGTAGAAGGTCTGTCTGTAGAAGCTTTTGGTCGTTTTATCTTATTCGATTTTGCGGATGTGTCTCCTCCATTTTGGTTGCATGAAAAAGTAGTAATAATTATTAAACTTGTAATGAAAACTTTGGATAGATATTTTATATTTAGCATGGTTGATTCTTAAAGTGAAACGAAATTAATAATTAGCCCCAATTTATCATCATCTTTTTCCGATTTTCTTCCGCACTGGCAGACCAGTCAAAAAAGTAACCTGGTTCGACATTCGATAGCCCTGCTACCGCATCGGCGGACCGACTTGACTTTTTTCTCATTGTAAATCGAAAAAATCTACACGGTCCGATGATTCGGTAAATTTTGGAGCTACTTATTTATTTCATTTCACTAAAATGACACAGGTGATATTGAGGCTGAAATTTTGAATAGTAATACTGAAAATATTTCAAGCAAAAATAAGAAATTAAAATCTAATAGGAAATCTCTTATGCTAAAGGTGTAAAATGATGATTCTCAATGTTGTTACATAAAGTACTTTGAAATTTTTTAGATAAAAAGTGAAAAAAATTTTTGACTGAGAAAAAAATGGTTTAAGTTTGGACCGAAGCTCATGTGTAAGTACCAACAGTACTATTTGAATCTAACATTTTTAATATTGGAGTTAGTTCGAAGAGTCAAGAGCGGGCCTCAGTCCTTATAGCAATATTTGGATTTCATTTTTGAACAAGGGGATTATCGACACTGTTTGGCGGCTCCATCCGTGTTTTTTGGAGATTCTAAAAAACTCATGGTACTTGTACAGGGTTTCTTTTTTTTGGTGAGCGCAAGGCTAGCCCCTACATTTTTATTTTAATATTTTCAATTCTATCTCGATAATAGATTAGTATTGCCGCTGCTATGAATGCAAATATGGCTAAAACGTAAAAATCTAAATAGGTACGTTCTGTGAAAAAGGCAAGTGAAAAAATCCCTATAAAAGTCAATCGAAAAGCAATGTTGATGAATTGAAAGACAGATTGTGTTCTTCCTATTACTTGGTTTGGGACGTGATTAAATAGGTAGATAACCCGCATTATTCGAGAGCCTGAATTAGAGAGTGCTAGAAATAATAATAAAATGTATACCATCCAAATTTTGCTTGTTATTCCGATTCCTAATAATGTAAATGCTCCAAGCAAGGTTAAGATAATGTTTCCTTTAACAGTTGTTGTCCGTTTAAATAAATATCGTACAGAGAGTCCTGCGGTCAATGCACCTATTGAATAGAATATTTCACAAGTAGCAAATTCATTTCCGCTTCCATTCAATGTCGTGCTTATGTGTGTGGGTAGGATCATAAAATTAGCGATCATTATGGTTACAAAAATAAAGTAGGCAGCATTTCCAAAAACAAAAATCATAGGATTCTTTTTTAGAAAATTTATACCAATCTTAAATTGCTTGATCACATTTCCTTTTTCTCTATTTCGAATAACAGTTGGTACAAAAGTCATAAGGGAAATGAGTAGGAATGAAATGGTGTAGGTGATTCCATCCATCAAAAATATTTTGTGTAGTGGCCAAGCTTCAATTGAAAAAGGAATGTTTATATTAAGTCCTAAAAAGGAAGTTGGACCTTGAATAACTCCTGACAGTAAAACAGCTGCTATGGCTCCTGAAATCATTGAGGTAAATTGTCCTTGTATTTCTAACCAGGTACTTATTTTACCATAGTATTTTTCTTCGATTATTTCTTGGGCAAATGCAAATAGAGTAGGGTAGTGTATATTGTAAACAAAAAAAGTTGCAGCAAAACAGAGTATTACTAAAGCAGTAGGTAAACTTCCCAATGCAAAACCATAAGCAGCCGTAGATAAAAATATGGTTGCACCAAAAACATTTTCAGCAAGAAAAAGATGTTTTCTGTTATATTTGTCAACGAGGGTTCCAGCATATGGTCCCCAAAAAATAGAGATAAGATTTACACAAAAATAAATGATCCCGAAAAGACCTGGAGCCTCTAAACTGTCTACAAAATACCAGGGAATGGCAATCATGCAAGCTCCTTGTGAAAAGCCTGAAATGGTATTTGCGGTAAATAGTAAAACAAGAGCAGAGAGATTTTTCAATAGTTGTTGTATTTTTGAAATAACAGCACGAAGATAACAAATGAACCTACAGAATAAGAAGAAAAAGAGACTGACTATTGAGCAGGCAAAAGACAAATTAGAGCATTATTGTGCTTATCAGGAAAGATGTCATTCTGAAGTCAAGCAAAAGTTGTGGACTTTGGGCTTTTGGGGTGATTGGGCGGAATCTGTTATTGAACATTTAATTGATGAAAATTTTTTGGATGAGGAACGTTATGTATGTTCTTTTGTGAGGAGTAAGTTTAAGTATAAAAAGTGGGGTAGGAGAAAGATTTTGATGAAATTAAAGCAGAAAAGAATTTCTCAGAGATTGATAGACCATGGTTTTAAGGAGATTGATGAGGAAGAGTATTTGCAAACTTTGGATGTACTGATTGAGAAAAAACGGAAAGTGATTCGAGAGGAAAATCCTTTTAAGCGAAATCAGAAGTTGGCGAATTATTTGATTCAAAAGGGGTATGAGATGGATTTGATTTGGAAGAAAATTCTTGGGTAGTTATGAATTATGAATTGAATTATGAATTTGCATTTAACCACATTTTACACACCTATTAATTCTTAGCTAAGGAACGGGATCATGACCACTACCGCCCCAAGGATGACAGCTGAGAATGCGTTTTGCTCCTAAAAATGAACCTTTGATTATTCCGTGTTTTTCTATTGCTAAGATGGTGTATTGTGAGCAGGTTGGATGGTATCTGCATGCTCTGGGCAATAAGGGGGAAATGCCTTTTTGGTAAAAGCGGATGGGGAGAATGAATATTTTTTTTAAGAAATGCAATGTTATAATGCTTGAATGCCCGAATGCCCGAATGCTTGAATGCTTGAATGCCCGAATGCTTGAATGTTACAATGCTTCAATTTTCCACCTTCAATTTTCAATTTTCCACGTAATTTGCAATGAATTGCAATCCTTTGATTGTATTTTTTTCGATTGTGTCGTATGGGAGTTTCTTTTTGCCTATGTATACGAACATAACGACATACTGATCCGATTGCGCGATGGCATCAGTCAGAATGGTCTTGTGGAGGCGGCAAGCTTCCCTCAGTTGGCGTTTAATTCTATTTCGATCTACAGCAAGAGGAAAATTACGCTTGGGTACAGTTACAGCAAACTTAGCTGTAACCATATCTTCTGATTTTGAAGGGAGGAAGAATACTCTTAAAGGAAAAAAAGATTTGGCTGTCCCTTTTTTAAATAAATCTCCTATAAGAATGCGATTCTTTAAACGTTCTGCTTTATTAAAGCTGCGAGGTCCAATGTTCATCGGACTGCGTTAGTAAGAACACTAAAAGTGCTCCTACTTTAACTTTCTTTCGTCAGATACTGTTAGGTCCAGTCTTCCTTTCTTGCGTCTTCTAGCCAATACTTTACGTCCAGCTTTAGTTTCCATTCTTGAACGGAATCCGTGCTTATTTTTTCGTTTCCTTCTGGATGGTTGAAATGTTCTTTTCATTTTTCTATTCTTTTAAAAAATTCGGAGCGCAAAGATAGTAAATTTTAGTTACCGAATGAATTTTTAGCGATTCATTGATAACAAAAACTCTGCATTTGATCTTGTTCCTTTCATATTACCTAATAAAAAATTCATTGCTTCTTCAGTATTCATATCAGCAAGATGTTTGCGAAGGATGTACATTTTATGTAATTCATCCTTGTTAAGTAATAAATCTTCCCTTCTGGTACTTGATTTTATTACATCTACTGCTGGATAAATACGACGATTTGACAAACGACGATCCAATTGAAGCTCCATATTACCAGTTCCTTTAAACTCTTCAAAGATGACTTCATCCATTTTAGATCCAGTATCAATCAATGCTGTTGCTAAGATGGTTAACGATCCTCCAGCTTCAATGTTCCTTGCCGAACCGAAGAATTTTTTTGGAGCTTGTAACGCACTTGACTCCACACCACCAGAAAGTACTTTTCCTGATGCAGGAGCAACGGAGTTGTAAGCTCGTGCAAGACGGGTAATAGAATCCAATAAAATAATAACATCATGCCCGCATTCTACTAGTCTTTTAGATTTTTGAAGGGCAATTGTTGCTACTTTTACGTGGCGTTCTGGTGATTCATCGAAGGTTGAAGCTAAAACTTCAGCATTAACACTTCTCTGCATATCAGTTACCTCCTCAGGACGTTCATCAATCAGCAAGATAATCATATATGCTTCAGGATGATTCTCTGCAATAGCATTTGCTACATCCTTTAGTAAGAAGGTTTTACCTGTTTTAGGTTGAGAAACGATCAATCCACGTTGGCCTTTTCCTATTGGAGAGAACAAGTCAATAACTCTTGTTGTATATTTATTTGCGGTTGTTTCCAGTTCAAACTTTTCGTCAGGGAATAAAGGCGTTAAATAATCAAAAGGAATTCTATCACGAACGTCCTTTGGTTCTAGACCATTTATCGTTTCTACCCTTAATAGTGCGAAATATTTTTCACCTTCTTTGGGTGGACGAATTGCACCTTTAACGGTATCCCCTGTTTTAAGACCAAATAATTTGATTTGAGAAGGTGATACATAAATATCATCAGGAGAAGTAAGGTAGTGATAATCAGAGGATCTAAGGAACCCATAACCATCACTCATCATCTCAAGTACTCCGTTTCCTAAGATAACTCCATCAAACTCAATATCAAATATTGGTTTTCTATCTTGTTTTGGCTTTCTTCTATCGTTGTCTTTGCCCTCCCAGTTTCTAGTATCTTTTTTGTCAGGAGTAGGTTTAGTTTTAGTTTTTGCTACTTTAGCTACAACTTCTTCTGCAACCGTAACTTCTTCAGCCTCTTCTTCTTCTTCGACCTCGTCTACTAGTTCTTCTTCAGCTTCAGTAAATAAATCTATTTCTTCCTCCTCCTCTTCTTCCTCCTCTTCAACAGGAGGGACTAAGTTTTTTTTAAAAAGACCTTTTATTTTAGAGGTTTTACCCTTGGTTTTTCGAATGGTTGTTCTTTTTCTTGGCTTTTTTACTTTAGCATCCTCCTCTTCTTCTTCTTCTTCATTTTCTTCACTGGCTTGGCTGCCTAGTATTTTAAAGATGAGATCTTGTTTATTAAGGCTTTTGTAATTTTTTAACTCTAAACTTTTAGCAACATCTTTAAGTTCAGTTAGTAGCATATCGCTAAGTTGTACTATATCATACATATTGTAGGTAATAATCTTTTAAGAAAGGAAATTTAAGTTTTATTTCTAGACAAATAGAGAAATATTTATATATAACGGCTAAATATTAATAGGAAAAAGTTGGTATTAGTAAGAAATTAAGACAGCGGGAAACAAAATAGGTGTGATTCAGCTGAAATTGAGTGTAATATTACACGTATATTTCAAATTATCCAAACAATCTAACAACCATCTTGAAAAAATAATGCCAACTATGTATTAAAATCGCATATTTGCAAAAAAAAGACTGAAATTGATGATTCAATCTATGTTTTAGCTGGTTTTTTGTGAAAAAAAATATTTAGACGTATTATTATTGAATAAATTATAAATTTGGAACTGTATTCAATATTGTATTGTTTTTTATTTCTTTGGGATAAAATAATGTGAGAAGAAATGGACTTTGTACTACTTATGTCCAAAGTCCATTAAATAAATAATTTTTTTAATATAAAATATTTAATCGTTATGCTTCAAATTGCGGCCATTCGAGACAATGTTGAGCAAGTTAAGGAGCTTTTTAAAATTAAAAATTTTAAAGAGTTGGATTTGGTTGATAAAGTTGTCAAGTTGGATGAAGACAGAAGAAAAACTCAACATCAATTAGATGAACAACTGAGTGAAAGTAAAAAAATTGCAAAAAGTATTGGTGCCTTATATCAGTCGGGAAAACAAGACGAGGCAAATGCATTGCGTGATAAAACAACTTCTCTAAAAGAGTCGAATAAGCAATTGGAAGATTCCTTGAGTTCAATTGAGAAAGACTTGCATGATACAATGGTTCAGTTACCTAATATTCCGCATGAATCAGTTCCTCCAGGAAATAGTGATGAAGATAATGTTTCAATAAAAGAAGTTGGAGAGATACCAACTCTATATGAAGGGGCAAAGCCGCATTGGGAATTATTAGAGCAGTATGATCTAATGAGTCTTGATTTGGGAAGTAAAATCACTGGTGCTGGTTTTCCTGTTTTTATGGGCAAAGGAGCAAAATTACAAAGAGCATTGGTTGCTTATTTTTTAGATAATGCAATAGAAGCTGGATATAAAGAGGTGATTCCTCCTTTGTTGGTCAATGAGGCTACTGCTTATGCAACATGTCAATTGCCAGATAAAGAAGGGCAAATGTATGAGGTTACAAATGATGGGTTGTATTTAATTCCAACAGCGGAAGTACCTATTACCAATATTTATCGTGATACAATTGTTAAAAAAGAGGATTTTCCTATAAAATTGACTGGGCACTCTCAGTGTTTTAGGAGAGAAGCAGGATCATATGGTGCACATGTTAGAGGACTGAACAGAGTACACCAATTTGAAAAGGTGGAGGTAGTGCAAATAGTGGAACCTTCAAAATCTTATGAAGTTTTGGATGAGATGGTCACTTATGTTGAAAAGATCGTTCAGTCATTGGGACTGCCTTATAGAATTTTAAGGTTATGTGGAGGCGATTTAAGCTTTGCTTCTGCATTGACTTATGATTTTGAGGTGTTTACTGTTGCTCAAGATAGATGGTTAGAGGTCAGTTCGGTTTCTAATTTTCGAACATTTCAAAGCAATAGATTGAAAGTTAGATACAAAGGGGAAGATGGTAAAAACCAACTGTGTCATACTTTAAATGGTAGTGCACTTGCATTGCCGCGAATTATTGCAGCTTTGCTTGAAAATAATCAAACAGCAGAAGGAATTGTTATTCCCGAAGTATTGAGACCTTATACTGGTTTTGATATTATTTCCTAAAATAATGCGAGAATGCGAGAATGCGAGAATGCGAGAATGCGAGAATGTGAGAATGCGAGAATGCAAGTATATTTCAATGTTTTAATGATTCTGTGACCACCATTAAAAACTGTGTAATTAGCACTCAGCAACATTCTCGCATTACCGCATCCATGCATTCTCACATTGTTTAGAAAGGGCAGCGGGGAGACAACCTGAAGTTTCTTAATTATTATCATTAAACCTAGAACTTAGATTTTGTAGATAATCTAGTGTGAGTGGTTTGTTTATCAATTCTAGGACAGCAATATTTTCTTCGGCTGACTTTTTATCAATAGGATTTACAGAATTAGATAAAAATATTATTTTTGGTCGAATTTCTAAACTTATTTTTTCAAATTCAGCTAAAAATTCCCAACCATTTATTTGTGGTATATTTAAATCTAAAAAAATAAATTCAGGTACTTTATGCTGATTTTTTTTAGCTTCTTTGAAATAGTTTAAAGCATCGGAAGAGGATAAGAATGATTTTGTTTCTTCAACAATATCAGAATCTTTTAAAATATATTCGTGATAAAAATTTGAAGCTTTATCATCATCAATAAATAATAAAAATTTAAAGTTGTTCATATTATGTGAGTTGTTATTTGTCTATTAATGTTAATTTTTTATTTCAATTTAAGATTCAAATTTGGGTAAAGTAAAGAAAAAGGTACTGCCTTTTGCTGGTTCAGATTCTGCCCATATTTTTCCACCATGAAGTTCTACGATTTTTTTGCAATGAGCCAGACCAATCCCTGTCCCACTTATATTGCTTGCATTTTCCAATCTTTGAAAAATACTAAATATTTTATTGTTAAATTTTGGATCAAAGCCAATACCATTATCTTTTATAGTGAAAACCCAATTACTATCTTCAGAACTACAGCTTATGTCAATATCGGGATTTTCATTTTGTTTGGAATATTTAATAGCATTGGAAATTAAATTTTGAAATAACGAATTTAATTCAGATCGAAATCCATTTATTTTTGGTAAATTTTTGTATTCAATTTGCGCACTTGATTCTTGGATCTGTGCATTTAAATCTGATATCACGTGGTCTATTAATTTGCCTACCCTAATCCATTCTTTTGTGCCACCTGTTTTTCCAATAACGCTGTGGTTGAGCATGTCATTTATTAAATTGTCTAAACGAGTACTGGAATCAGAAATGAACTTTAAAAATAGTTTTGCCTCATCATCTAGTAAATGTTTTTTGCTTATGCTAAATAAATGTACAAAGTTTAAAATGGTTCTTAAAGGTTGTTTTAAATCATGAGTTGTGATGTATGCAAATTCTTCAAGTTCCTCGATTGATTCATTTAATTTTTTATTTTTGGTCTCAATGTCACGATAACTTTTTTTAAGCTCAATGTTTTTTCTTTTAAGTTTATTTATAAAAAGCCTTCGTTCAAATGCATTAGAGATAATGTTGGAGGTGGTGTGAAGTAAGTTGGCTTCTTCTTCTGTCCAGTTTCTTTTTTTTGTACATTCATCAAAACCAATAAAACCCATGTATTTTCTTTCGATATATAAAGGGTAGGCAAGAATTGACTTAATGCTATTTTTTTTAATTTTTTCTTTTAAAATACCAGAAAGTTCATCAGTATCATTTGTGAAAACTTGACCATCCTTTATTAACATAGATCTCCACTTAGGAATTGAATTGTATTTTAGCTCTTGGAAGTATTGAATGTTTGGCTCAAAGTCCTTGTGGTGCCATTCATAAGTGTTTTTGGTAATGCTTTTTGTAATATCCTCATATATATAAATACGAGAGACATTAGTATGATTGCCAATCATTTTTAAAACACGATTGATGTTTTTATCCAGATTGGCTATATCTTTTAAATGACTAGATATTTTTGATTGTATATGTTGTTGATTGAGGAGATAACCAAGGTTTTTATTTACTTCAGCTAATCTGGTAACGTTTTTTTTAGATTTTTCATTAGTTACAACCAATTGGCTGTTGACTTTTAGAACTTTATCGTTTGCATCCTCTAATTCTTTAATAGAGATGTTGAGGTAGTTTTGTGTTATCTTTTTATCTTGTAACAATCGATCTATTTTAAAATTATTTTTTTTGTCTTGTTTAGATATATATGAAATAAGCAAATCCAACTCCTCTTTTTGTTCGGGAGTTAAATTTGTTGCATTTTTAAATTCTGCTAATATTTCAATTGCTTTTTTCAAGAAGAAACTTGTTGTATAGTAATTAATGCATTTGTAGCATTGTGAAAATCACAATCTTCGGCATTTTTTGTTTTTCCAATTTCACCATAGGAGAGAAAGCCAATTAATGGGGCTTCCCATTTTTCTTTAATTCCTTTTATTTCATCTTCAAAAAGAGGGCCAAAAGCTAAGTGTCTAGCTTTGCAAGAAACTAAAACTAGCGCATCTATTTTGGATGTTTCTGAAGCAAAATCACTATATGCATTTATTGTGTTTTCAATTTGTTCAAAAGTAGGAGAGTTGCAAAATTTAAACACATCTCCTTCGTCGACGGTACCTGCTAAAAGCATTGATCTATCCTCTTCATTGAATTGCAATATTGATCTTAGTTTATGAGAATTTCCAGCTATTATTTCTAAAGGATATTGACCAGGAATGGCAGTAATTTCATCAATATCATTGGTGCTTCTGTATTGCATTAAATTAGAATATTTTTGAAAAACGTCTAATGCTGGTTTGTCATCTATTTCATATAATACATTTCCTTTGGCTTTGGTGGCAATGCTTTTTTTTCCAATTCCAGACCAGCCAGATACTGCTTTTCCTTCCAATCGAATTTTGGTATTGTCAAATACTACTGCAACAAACCCATCTGTAGAGACATGTTTGTTGTTGTAGCAAGTTGTCTTTTCAAAAGTTACTCCATCACCCGCTAAACCACCATAAATTGGTACTTTGCTATCAAGTGATTTTTTTATTCCATTTACAATACTGGCTCCATCTCTAAAAATTCCACTAGAAAATAACAATACTGCTGGATCGGCAAATATAGAGGTTACCTCTTTAGCAAATTGTTGCGCAACCTGAGTCTCTTGTTGATCTAAATAATGCTCACCAAATATTTTGAAATCAGACTTTGGTGGGTCAATTAGTAAAATAACTATTGAGTTTTCAAAATATTCTTCATTGTGAATTTCACCTGCGGAGCTACATCCAATAATTTGAATTTCATGTTTATTAAACAAATTGACCAATTCATTCTCATCAATATTGGGACTTGAAAATGTAATAGCCAAAGTTGGCTGAAAATAATTTTTGCAAATCTTTTCTAATTGTGTTGCTGTGTGAGATATGCTACTACTAAGAATTGATTTTGAATTCATTATTATATTTTAAATAAATTTTAAAAGATTTGAGTCGGATTTAGGAATGTACTAACTTACTATTAAGCTCTTTTAAGTAATCAACTGTCAATGGTTTATTGATAAAATCATAAATATTTGAGTTGGTTTCTGCTTTTGATATATCTTTTGGATTTCTTGAGGTAGAGAGTATAATTATTATTGGTTTGGAGGGTAAGGTTAATTTGTCGTAGGCTTCCAAAAAATCCCAAGCATTGATTTCAGGCATATTTATGTCTAACATGATTACATCGGGAATTTCAGATTGCTCTTTATTTTGCTCTTTATTTGGAATTGCATTTTGCGCCTCTTCAAAATACTTCAAGGCTTCTCTTGAAGATAAAAATGACTTTACATTCTTCACAGTCATTGAATTCTTGACAATAATTGTATGATAATAATTGGTGGGATGATCATCGTCGATTAAAAATAGTAAGTTGAATTGACTCATCTTGAATTTTATAAAGTTGTTTAAAGTAAATATGGCGGAGATATAAATAGTTTATGCAGTTGTAAATACGACAGTCAGATCCAAAAAGTTATTGTAAATTTAAAGACTATGACTGTAAAATATTAATAATTAGCTCGTTATATATAAAATATATAATTTAATTGTTAGCTGGGTACTTAAAAGTAATGAATTTTGATTAATAAAGCGATTAGTTCCTATATTTATCTTTCCATAAAATGGCCAATCTTTCTTTAATTTTTTGCTCTCTTTGGTTGTTTCCAAAATCAATTAATTTCTTTCCAGATAATTCTTTGGGCATAAATTCTTGGTCAGAGTGGTGGTTTTGATAGTCGTGAGAATATTGGTAATCTTTACCATAGTTTAATTCTTTCATCAACTTTGTAGGAGCATTTCGTAGATGTAAAGGGACAGATAAATCTTTTGTTTTTCTTACCAGTGCCAAAGCTTTGTCAATTGCCGCATAGCTACTATTGCTTTTTTCGGCAGAAGCAAGATAAATAACTGTCTGAGATAGAATTATTCTACATTCTGGATAGCCAATTTTACTCACTGCATCAAAGCAAGTATTGGCAATCAATAAGGCGTTGGGGTTGGCATTTCCTATATCTTCAGATGCAAAAATTAACATTCTACGAGCAATGAATTTAGGATCTTCTCCACCATCTATCATTCTAGCCAACCAATATACCGCAGCATTGGCATCACTTCCACGCATTGATTTAATAAAAGCACTAATTATATCATAATGTTGCTCTCCTGATTTATCGTAGCGACTTGCATTGTATTTTAAAATCTGTTCAACGTTTTTGTTGTTTACAACAACTTTATCCGTTTTACTTGTTTGCACGGTCAGTTCAAGTAAGTTTAACAATTTTCTGACATCTCCCCCTGAAAATCTCAAAAGTGCATCGTACTCTTCAAATGCAATTTCCTTTTCTTTTAGTATTAAATCTTGTTCAATAGCTTGGTACAATACTTGAATCAGTTCCTCTTTACTTAACGGCTCCAATATTAAAACTTGCGATCTTGAAAGTAAGGCTGGAATGACTTCAAAAGATGGATTTTCAGTTGTTGCACCAATCAAAGTTACTGTTCCATTTTCGGCTGCTCCCAATAATGCATCTTGCTGTGATTTGCTAAAACGATGAATTTCATCAATAAACAAAATTGTATTGCTCGTTTTCTTTGCAGTATCAATTGCTGTCCTCAAATCTTTTACACCAGAATTTATGGCACTCAATTGAATGAATAATGCTTCTATGTTTTTTGAAATGATTCTGGCAAGCGTTGTTTTTCCCACGCCAGGTGGTCCCCAAAAAATGATAGAGGGACAGTTTCCACTCTCTAAAATTTTTGTTAGTACTTCATCAGGTCCTAATAAATGCTTTTGCCCAATATAAGTTTCTAATGATTTTGGTCGCATTCTTTCAGCGAGTGGAGCTGGCATAATTTAGAGTTTATTTTCCAGAATCAACAATGTCTTCACTTCTATGATAGGAACGACCAAAAAAGCTTTGAAGCCTCATAATTAAAACTCCAAAGATAGCCTCTTTGAAAATTTTACCACTCATTTTTGATTGTCCTACTTCTCTATCTGTAAAAATTATTGGAACCTCCTTTATAGTATAGCCAAGCTTCCAACAGGCGTATTTCATTTCAATCTGAAAAGCATATCCCACAAATTGAATTCTATCAAGGTTGATACTTTCTAATACTTTTCTAGTATAGCAAACAAATCCAGCAGTGGTATCTTTAACAGGAAGAAAAGTTATCATTCGAACATAAACAGATGCACAAAAGGAAAGCAGTACTCTGTTTTTTGGCCAATTACTTACTCCACCACCTTTTGTGTATCTGGAACCGACAGACATATCTGAACCCTCATAACAAGCTTTGTATAAATCTATCAATCTATCAGGATCATGAGAAAAATCGGCATCCATTTCAAAAATGTATTCGTAACCATTTTTCAATGCCCATTTAAAACCATGAATATAAGCCGTGCCAAGCCCTTGTTTGCCTTCGCGTTCTTCAATAAACAATTTATCCGCATATTTTTTTTGCAAATCTTTAACGATCTGTGCGGTTCCATCGGGCGAATTATCGTCCACTATGAGTAGATGAAAGTTTTCTGATAATGAGAAAACCTTTTCTATCATTCTGGCAATATTGCCCTTTTCATTGTAAGTAGGTATTATGACAAGTTTGTCAGACAAGTTTTTAATTATTAAGCTTTAATCAAATTGCTTTTCTAAGTTGTTGGTTATTCTTTTTAAAATAATGTAGGCTGGTTCGGATCTTTATTGCCTGTGTTTTTTGGATTGTTAGCAGCTTTCTTTTTTGCTTGATATTGATTTTTTAATTCTGTCAATTTGTGTTTAGTATCTTGCAAAAAATCACTTTTCATAATCCAATCATAATAATGTGGCTCCTTGGATAAAACCTCTTCTACCGATTTGCCTTTGTGTTTTCCAAAATTAATTCTGGGAACACCATTATCCATTATTAATCTATATCCACTGTCAATAAACTGTTCATCTCCAGTAAAGGTGTGCAATGCATCAACATTGTTGTCTAATTTATCTTTATATCTATCTAATTGAGACAACAAAACATCAAAAGTAGCCCTTACATCATATTCAGCCGAGTGTGCATCTACCAATTCTTTATTACAGTAAAATTTATAGGCAGAAGACAAATCACGTCCTTCCATTTGTGCAAATATTTTATAAACATCTACAAATTTGGTGTTTGATAAATCCCAAGTGATGCCGATTCTATAAAATTCTTCTTTCAATAACGGAATGTCATATCTATTAGAATTGTACCCAGCTAAATCGCAACCTTCCAAAAACTTTTGAATATCAAAAGCAATGTCTAAAAAAGTAGGCGCATCTTTTACCTTTTCATTAGTGATGCCGTGAATTTCTACAACTTCAGGTGGAATGGGGATTCTAGGATTAATCAATGATTTAAACTCCGTTTGTGATCCGTCAGGATGCACTTTTAAGATGAATATTTCAACAATTCTGTCACTGGCTATGTTAATACCAGTTGCTTCTAGATCAAAAACTGCCAAGGGGCGCGTTAAATTTAAATTCATTGATTTATTTATATAAAGTATGTGAAATTAGTAATACCAAATTCAATAAAGAATGTCGTATAAAATTCAAGAGTTAAATTTTCAATATCAAGCGGTCCAACGTCTCGGCAAAAACGGATCGGACTGGCGTTCCAGTCCTAGCAGTGTTAAGGCGAGTATTTTTACTGGTCCAACATTCGGTAGATATTGGAGATTTAAAATTGAATTTGTATGACATTGTTTATTGATTTTGGTATCGGTCTAGTATAATCAAAACACAAAGTTAACAATATCTTTATTTTCTAGCCCACCAAATGTCCCAGAACTCATCATTAATAGATTATAATTTTCCCAATTATGCTTTTGCAAAAATGTAGCCAACTCTTTCCTAGAGTTCAAAACGGTTAAATCTTTCCTTTTGAATGCTTTTTTAACATCATTTATGCTAATTGAGGGTATTTTTTTGATTTTTAATGAATGTTCATCGAAATAAACCACCGCATCATCTGCCGCTTGCATCGTGTTATGATATTGTGGTAAGAAATCTTTGTTTAGGCTGCTATAAGTGTGTAATTCAAAAACAGCCAATAATTTTCTTTCTGAATAGACTGATTTTACAGCGTCTGTGGTCGCTTTTACTTTGGAAGGAGCGTGAGCAAAATCTCTGTAAATAGCATTTTTTTTAGTTTTCTTTAAAACATCCAACCTTTTCGCAGCTCCTTCAAAACTTTGGATGGCTTTTAAAAATTTCTTGTTATTAATGCCCAGTTCGCCGCAAATTCTTTGAGCACCCATAAGATTTTGCATATTGTGCTTGCCAAATATCTTTAATGGAATGGATTTTTTGTCGATTATTAAAGAGCAATTGCCTGCTTTTTGCTCAAAATCAGGGGTTCCATAGAGTTTTGTATTTAAATGCATTGTTTTTTGGACAATTTCATCAACAATTTCATCTTCATAATTATAGACCAATGTAGCTCCTAAAGGCATTAAGTCTAAAAATTTAGTAAATTGACTTTTATAATTTTTAAAAGAAGGAAAAACGTTCATGTGATCCCAAGCAATGCCACTCAATAAGGCAAGTTGAGGATAATAATAATGTATTTTGGGTGCTGGATGAATAGGAGAAGATAGATATTCATCTCCTTCCATAATGATAATAGGCGCATCCGATAATTTAATCGATCCTTCAAAGCCTTTTAATCTTGCTCCCACCAAAAAATCAAAATCTTTTTTCCAGTAACGCAAAACATGCATAATAGCGGCGGTAATGCTGGTTTTGCCATGACTTCCTGCAATGACTACTCTTTTCTTATCTTGGGCATACTCTGCGATAAAATGAGGGTAAGAATAAATTTTAATGCCCAATTCTTGTGCCTTCAATAATTCAGGGTTGTCTTTTTTTGCGTGCATGCCTAAAATGACACAGTCTAAGGATTTATTGATGTTTTTAGGAAACCAGCCCATTTTTTTGGGAAGTAAACCTTGTTCCTTTAAAATAGATCGGGACGGATTGTAAATTTCATCATCAGAACCTGACACGCTGTAGCCTTTGTTTTTCAAGGCAATAGCTAATTGATGCATGATACTTCCCCCTATAGAGATAAAATGTACTTTCAATGTGGAAAATTTTATTTTTTTATTTGCAAAGTTAATCGTATTTTTGTAGTTCTGTAACCTCACATCGCTTTACTACGTTGTAAAGTGAAAAAATTTCATTAAGGCAAATTCCCCCGCCGCTGATTCGAAATTGGTACACATCACACACTCTTTTATTTTAAAACTGTATGTTTTTCATATGGTTATGTTTTTTATTGTCCCCCCACATCTTTAATCAATTTGTATTTAAACAAGTACTGAGATTGCTAACATTATTTGTATTGTCAATTTACGTAAAAACCTAAAGTATGATTTCCAGAATTCTACTACTGTTGTGTATTGTGTTTTTTATTCAGTCTGATGGCCTAAAAAGTCAGATTGATCTATCATTATCAAAAAAAGCTAAAATTGGGAGTGTGAAACTTTCGGGAGCATTAAATGATTTTAATGGAAATCCAAATACAATCTCTATCCTGTTCCAACCCCAGTTTGGAACGGTTGAAATAGCCAATGATGGCTGTATGTACTATTTTCCAGGTCCCGGAAATGGTGAGCAAGTTTTAGATAGTTTCACCTATCAAATTTGTGCTAATAATGATCCTACTGAATGTAGACAAGTTGAAACCAGAGTCCAAATAGGCGATGGTAACGACTTTTTTGCTTGTGAAGACGGTTACGAATTGGAACGTTTTACAACCTATTCACTAGATGTTTTGGCAAATGATGTAAATGCTGATCCTAGCACATTAAATATAATTTTGTCGCCAATTGCTGGAACCATTTCTAATATAAGTGTTTCAAATGGGCAAATTCTTCTTCAGACAAATGGTTATCAAGGACAAACAGAATTTTTATACAGTGTGCAAAGTGCTGTAGATGGTTCTTCTGATGTAGTCAAAGTAAGTTTGCTAATTGGTAGCTCTAATGAATTTGTAGCGGTGTCTGATTGTCGTTATGTGGTTCCAGGTACTACGATCCTTGAAGGAGAAGCAGTTTGTTATCAAATTGATGTAACCAATAGTGGAGGATCAACTGCAACAGGTGTTACTGTTCAAGATGCTCTGCCATCTGCCGTTAGTTATGTCGCAAGTGAGCCTGCTGGAGAATATACACCTGGTAGTGGAAATTGGATCTTAGCAGATATTGCACCAGGCGAAACAGAAACTTTAACAATCACAGCAACAGTTAATCAATCGGGTGATATAGAAAATTGCGCTCAAGTAACTGCTGCGGACCAAAACGATGGAGATTCTACTCCAAATAATAATATTGCATCTGAAGACGATCAAGATTGTGCAACAATTGTAGGCATCATCGCTGGTTGTACCGATCAATGTGCGCCAAACTTTAATCCTCAGGCAAATTTAGAAGATGGTTCTTGTGAAGCATATAGTACTACTTGTAATACAGATTGTCTACAAGGTGATATTGAGATTTGGGATCCAAATTCTTGTTCTTGTGTGGTAGATCTTCCTACTGTGTTGGGATGTACAAATGCAAATGCTTGTAATTTCTTAGCAAGTGCCAATTGTAATGATGGCACTTGTATTTTTGAAACAGCTTGTGACAATGATCCTTGTACGAATGGCGGAATATACGCTTGGGACGACAATACTTGTGATTGTGAATTAGACATTGCGACTGTTTTAGGTTGTACTGATCCAGGTGCTTGTAACTTTGTTCCAGGACCAAACTGTAACGATGGTTCTTGTATTTTTGAAACAGCTTGTGACAATGATCCTTGTACTAACGGTGGAACTTTTGCTTGGAATGATACTTCTTGTGGATGTGAATTGGATGTAGCAACTATTGAAGGTTGTACTGATCCAGGTGCTTGTAATTTTGTTCCAGGACCAAACTGTAACGATGGTTCTTGTATTTTTGAAACAGCTTGTGACAATGATCCTTGTACCAACGGTGGAACTTTTGCTTGGGACGACAATACTTGTCAATGTGAATTAGACATTGCGACTGTTTTAGGTTGTACTGATCCAGGTGCTTGTAATTTTGTACCAGGACCAAATTGTGATGATGATTCTTGTATTTTTGAAACGGCTTGTGACAATGATCCTTGTACCAATGGTGGAATTTTTGCTTGGAATGATACTTCTTGTGAATGTGAATTGGATGTAGCAACAATTGATGGTTGTACAAATCCAGCTGCATGTAATTTTGATGCAGGTGCTAATTGCGATGATGACTCATGTATAATAGAGACAGCTTGTGACGATGATTCTTGTACCAATGGTGGAATTTTTGCTTGGGACGACAATACTTGTCAATGTGAATTAGACGTAGCAACAATTGATGGTTGTACAAATCCAGCAGCTAATAATTTTGATGCAACGGCAAATTGTGATGATGGTTCTTGTGAAATAGATGTTGTAGGCTGTACTGATCCTTGCGCACCAAATTACAATCCTGATGCAAATGTGGATAGTGGAAATTGTGCTAATTATGATGATACTTGTAATACGGACTGTTTGTTGGGGGATATTGAAGAATGGAATCCAACTACTTGTTCTTGTGACTTTGTATCTACAAGTATTGAAGGCTGTACAAATGCAACAGCGACTAACTTTGATGCAACAGCAAACTGTGATGATGGAAGTTGTATATTTACGACACCAGGTTGTACTGATCCTTGCGCACCAAATTTTGAAGCAACAGCAGATACGGATGACGGTTCTTGTCAAGCATACGATGATACCTGTAATACAGATTGTACTTTAGGCGATTTAGAAATATGGAATGCCACAACTTGTTCTTGTGAAATAGATGTTGTAACTGTTGTAGGATGTACAAATGCAACAGCGACTAACTTTGATGCAGCATCAAACTGTGATGATGGAAGTTGTATATTTACGACACCAGGTTGTACTGATCCTTGCGCACCAAATTTTGAAGCAACAGCAGATACGGATGACGGTTCTTGTCAAGCATACGATGATACCTGTAATACAGATTGTACTTTAGGCGATTTAGAAATATGGAATGCCACAACTTGTTCTTGTGAAATAGATGTTGTAACTGTTGTAGGATGTACTAGCCCAGCTGCTTGTAATTTTGATGCAACGGCAAACTGTGATGATGGTTCTTGTACGTTTGCACCTTGTAACCCAGGTTGTACAGATCCTTGTGCAGCTAACTATGATGCAACTGCAGATGCAGATGATGGTTCTTGTGATCCTGTAGATAGAACATGTAATACAGACTGTACTTTAGGAGATATCGAATCTTATAATGATAATACATGTTCTTGCGAAGTGATTCTTGTACCTGTTACAGGATGTACTGATCCTAATGCAGACAATTTCAATGCAGCAGCAAACTGTGATGATGATTCTTGTATATTTACACCAGATGGGTTAATTGATTATATGATTACTCAAACACCTGATGGATGTTACGAGGTTTCTTTGATTCCTGGTCAAGATTGGACAGGAAACGACGGAATAACTTCTACTGCACAAATTACTTTAGTAATTGCTTCTGACGGATTTGTATTGGATAACTTAACAAGTGTAAACGGAATTTGGTCAAACAATTCAACGATCTTAAATCCTTCGGAAAATCCAGATTTTGAATATTATACATTTGGTTTAGTTGGATTGGGAACAACAGATATAACTTATCTTGAAGGACAAGAAGAAGTATTGTTTACTTTTTGTAATGTTGGTGAATGTACGAGCAGTATAACATTAATGGAAACAGGTGATCTATTTAGTCCGCCAAACAGTGAAGGAGTAAATGTGGGAAACCAATTAACAACATTGGGTTCAGGAAATATAAATGCTTGGTCTGCCAACCAAGGAGAAATAATAGAAAACTGTAATGCAGTGGGTTGTACTGATCCTTGTGCACCAAATTATGATGTGGATGCTTTGGAAGATGATGGGACTTGTGAAGCCTATGATACAACTTGCAATATGGATTGTACTTTAGGAGACATTACAGCTTGGAATGCTACAACTTGTTCTTGCGAAGTGATAACAGTTATAATTCAGGGTTGTACAACTCCTGCTGCTTGTAACTATGATGAAACGGCAAACTGTGATGATGGTTCTTGTGAATTTGCACCTTGTAATCCAGGTTGTACCGATCCTTGCGCACCAAACTTTGATGCAACAGCCGATGAAGATGACGGTTCTTGTACACCTTATGATATGACATGTAACATAGATTGCACATTAGGCGATATAGAAGAATGGAACGCAGCGACTTGTTCTTGTGAAGTAACAGTTGTTACTATAAATGGATGTACAGTTCCAGAAGCAACAAACTTTGATGCAACTGCAAACTGTGAAGATGGTTCTTGCGAATTTGAAACATTTGGTTGTACCGATCCTTGCGCATCAAACTATGATGCGACAGTTGACGGAGATGATGGATCTTGTGAAGCTTACGATACAACTTGTAACACAGATTGCACATTAGGCGATATAGAAGAATGGAACGCCGCAACTTGTTCTTGTGAAGTAACAGTTGTTACTATAAATGGATGTACAGTTCCAGAAGCAACAAACTTTGATGCAACTGCAAACTGTGAAGATGATTCTTGCGAATTTGAAACATTCGGTTGTACCGATCCTTGCGCACCAAACTATGATGCGACAGTTGACGGAGATGATGGTTCTTGTCTGCCTTACGATACAACTTGTAACACAGATTGTACATTAGGCGATATAGAAGAATGGAACGCAACGACTTGCTCCTGTGAAGTAACAGTTGTTACTATAAATGGATGTACAGTTCCAGAAGCAACAAACTTTGATGCAACTGCAAACTGTGAAGATGATTCTTGCGAATTTGAAACATTCGGTTGTACCGATCCTTGCGCACCAAACTATGATGCGACAGTTGACGGAGATGATGGTTCTTGTCTGCCTTACGATACAACTTGTAACACAGATTGTACATTAGGCGATATAGAAGAATGGAACGCAACGACTTGCTCTTGTGAAGTAACAGCTGTTACGGTAAATGGATGTACAGTTCCAGAAGCAACAAACTTTGATGCAACTGCAAACTGTGAAGATGGTTCTTGTGAATTTGATGTACTAGGTTGTACTGATCCTTGCGCACCAAACTATGATGCGACAGTTGACGGAGATGATGGTTCTTGTTTGCCTTACGATACAACTTGTAATACAGATTGTACATTAGGCGATATAGAAGAATGGAACGCCGCAACTTGCTCTTGTGAAGTAGTAACAGTAACCGTAAGTGGATGTACTTTCCCAGAAGCTTGTAACTACAATCCAGAAGCAACTTGTAACGATGATTCTTGTACATTTGCACCTTGTGATCCAGGTTGTACTGATCCTTGTGCAGCTAACTTTGATCCAACAGCAACTTCTAATGACGGTTCCTGTGAAGCTTATGATACAACATGTAATAGTGATTGTACTATAGGAGATATTACTGAATGGAATGCGGCAACTTGTTCTTGTGAAATTGTTGAAGCAACAATAACTGGATGTACATTACCAACAGCTTGTAATTATAATCCAGATGCAAACTGTGAAGACAACTCTTGTACTTTAGCTCCTTGCAACGAAGGTTGTACTGACCCTTGCGCACCAAACTATGATGCGACAGCAGATGCTGATGATGGCTCTTGTGAAGTTTATGATAATACTTGTAATACAGATTGTACTTTGGGTGATTTAGAAATATGGAACACAGCAACTTGTTCTTGTGAAATAGAAACACCTACTGTTTCTGGATGTAATGATCCTGATGCTTGTAACTATGATGCTGCGGCAAATTGTGATGATGGTTCTTGTACTTTCTTCCCTTGTACTTTGGGATGTACTGATCCTTGCGCACCAAACTATGATGCAAATGCTGAAGGGGATGATGGTTCTTGTGAAGCTTATGATATCACTTGTAATACAGATTGTACTCTTGGTGATTTGGAAGAATTTGAAGAGGCAACTTGTTCTTGTGAAGTAGTTCAATTAGTAAATGCAGGTTGTACTGATCCAGATGCTTTGAACTTTGTTTCTATTGCAAACTGTGATGATGGTTCTTGTGTTTTTGCAAGTCCTGGATGTACAAATCCTTGTTCACCAAACTTTGATCCTGCTGCCAATGAAGATGACGGTTCTTGTATAGATGCACCTTGTAATCCAGGTTGTACAGATCAATGTGCTGAAAACTTTGATCCTGCTGCAGAGGAAGATGATGGAACTTGTACGCCTTATGATAATACTTGTAATACAGACTGTGATTTAGGCGATCTTGAAATATGGGATACTGAAACTTGTTCTTGTATTCTAGATCCTATTAGCAATTGTGACAATGGTAATGGCATCGGTACTGGAATTGGTGGTGAATCGTGTCAAAATTTTGTAGCAATAGATGCTGTTTTATGTGAAATCGGAGCACCAGATTATGAAGTATTGATCTCTATTTCTGGAGGTTCTCCAGGTCCTGCTGGTTATATCATAACTGACAATAATACAGGAGTTGTATTTGGACCATTTACTTCAAATACTTTAACTTTAGGACCAATTGATGTTCCAAATGGATATTCATATACGGTTGCTGTTACAAACAATACTGATTGCTTTGAAGTTCTTGAATTATCTGCGGTAGATTGTCAAACGACTGCAATTGAAATGTTGAGATTTGAAGGTCAGGTTGAAACGAATGGAAATGCCATTGCGTGGGCAACTGCTACTGAAAAAGATAGTAAAATGTTTACGGTACAACATTCAACCAATGGCATTGATTTTGCTAAAGTAGGATCAGTAAATGCAATAGGTAGTTCTAATGAAAGCAATGATTACAATTTCTTACACGGAAATGTAGAGACTGGAACACATTACTACCGTTTATCTGAAGTTGATGTATTTGGAACAGAAAGAATCGTTTCAGATATAATAGCATTAAACAGAAACGCAGATTTACAAATAGTTCGATTGTACCCAGTACCAACACAAACTTTAGTAAACCTAGAATTTGTTGCAGATATAGAACAACAAATCGTTGTGAAAATATTTGACATAACAGGAAGAATAATAACCGAACAAACAACAATTGCATCAAAAGGCATTAACCAAGTTAGCATTGATGCAAGAAGTTATTCAGCAGGTAATTATTTCATCCAAATTTCAGGAAACGATACCAATTTCGTAGAACGATTTGTGAAGGATTAATGTAGGGACAAATTGCATTTGCCCGTGGCTTTAATGCCACCGCGAATTAAATACAAAATAACAATGCGAGGACACTTGAAACATCAAGAGTCCTCGCATTTTTTTTGTAAGGACAATAATATCTCGTCAATTGTCAATTCTAGAAACATATTATATTCTATTGCTTTTCCTCTTATCATCGGGTCACTTTTTGGTCTTCCAAAATTTCAAATAAGAATTCTAACGGAACTTGAAATTTTTGGCAATATCCTAACATTTTGCTACCTAATTCTTCATTAGTCATGGTTATCAATGAGTCTACTCCAAAAAGAGATAATTTTCACAAAATGGAATTTTTTAGATGAGGTTTGCATTTTTTGAGATTCGTTGATGCCTGAGCATCAGGGAATTGAGAAAGGTGCAAAGATCGCTAAAAAAAACATTTTTGATTTTTTATCTTTCTGGAGTGGACTCATCAATAATTATATTTTTAGTAATGATCAAAAAAAAATTACAGGTTTCAACAGGGACGCCTGCCGCAAAGAAATTTTTTGATACACAACTGAATGTCGGACCGATCAAAAGACGAAGCTGGTCCGCCATTCGGTTGCAGGGCTACGGAAAGGCTTTTTGATCGGTCCGCCGATGCGGAAGTGCATCGGAAAATGTCGAATCGGACTGGCGAACCAGCGGCAGGCGATCCTGTTCAAATCGGGAAGTTATTCTTTGATCATTACTTATAAGCAAAGCTACTAAAATGATGAGAATAATACCACAGACTATAATGCCCAAAAATATTGGACAAAATACTCAAACTAACTCACTTTCACGGACATATCGAACATTTTACAACGAAAACCGTAATTTATAAGGTATTTATTTAATAGATAAAACCTTGTTATCGTGTATAGTAACATTTTCCATAAATCAATTATCTTTTTCGCCTTAGTTTTTCTAACGGTAACCCTAAGTGGACAAGCAGATCTAGGCTGTCCAACGGTATTGGTAGACATCAATGACCCATCGACTTTACCTTCATTACCAGCATCAACCTGTATCGGAGATTCACTAGAGATTTGTTTTGAAACGGATTGCCCAACTTGTGATTTTAGTGATGTTACTTTAGGCTATACCATCAATACCACAACCGATCCAGGTTTTACTTCATTTGGAGATGGATTTGGAGCACTTTGTTTTCAAACGGTTGTGCCAGAGAGCGACGGAGATCCTTGTCAATCTTATGATTTAGAAATTACATTATCAACTCTAAATACGAATGATCCTAACTGTTCAAGTACAAATATTGGATACGATATTGATGCTGGATTTCCACTACAAGGAAATGACATCAATACCATCATTCCACTATTGGCAAATTTTGATGCCAACCCATTGGTCGTGACGGTTCATCCGCAATACACGGTTGTCATTGAATCACCGTCTTGTGATGGTACTGCTGGTTTTGCAGTTGTACAAACAAATGGTATTGACTGTTTTGGTCCTGTGGCTGGAACGGCTGGTGCTCCCAATGTATGTCCTGACGGAGTAGCAATAAATGCTGTTTTAGATTATGATTTTAGAACCGATGTAGATACTGCTGCTTGTGTGACAGGTTCTTTATCAGGGACTATTTCATTGGATTGTTTTGAATCTTGTAATGCAGGATGTACGGACCCTCTAGCGTGTAATTACAGTTCTAATGCCACTTCTGATGATGGATCTTGTGTGCTTTTAGATGCTGGAACTATTTCTACAACAGACAACACAACGATTTGTACGGGTGATGGAAATGATGCCATTGTGACTGTAACGGTAAATGGAAATGTTGGACCTGGTTATGGATACATCATTACCGAAGCCACTGGAACCACAATTTTAGGACAAAGTGGTACAGGAAGTTTTAATTTAGAAGGTGCCCCCACGGGTACTTGTTTAATATGGGGTATTGCTAATTATACCGACTTTGATATATTGACTGATCAAGTAGCTGACTTGGTTGGATGTTACGTACTTTCTAATTCGATAGAAGTAACGAGAGAGCCAGCAGGATGTACAGATGCAAATGCTTGTAATTTTGATGCAAATGCATTTTGCGACGATGGTTCTTGTTTTTATGTAGAATCAGGAACAGTATCTACAACTGATGTCACAACAATATGTACAGGTGATGGCATTACTGACACCATAACTGCCGTGGCAACTGGTGGAGTAGGTTCTAATATTTTATACATAATTACAACTGGCGACGGAGTAGAGATTTTAGCGAGCAATGATACTGGTATTTTTGATTTAGAAGGCGCGCCAGCAGGAAATTGTTTGATTTGGGCTATTCATTATGAATCATTAAGTTTTCCAACGGCATTTGTGGCGGATATGACAGGTTGTTTTGCTCTTTCAAATTCTATAGAAGTCATTCGAGAATCGGTAGGTTGTACTGATCCTACGGCTTGTAATTTTGATGTAAATGCAGGATGCGATAATGGTTCTTGTGTTTATGCAGTTGGCGGAGTAATTAGTTCAAATGATCCTCTGACGATCTGCTCTGGTGATGGAACTTCTGATGATGTAAGCATTATAGTAAATGGAAATCAAGGCTCAAACTATATTTATCTGGTAACAGATGAAGCAGGTACAACTATTCTTGCCAGCAATGATACAGGCGTTTTTGACTTTGAAGGCGTGGAGGCTGGAACTTATATTTTATGGGGTGTTGCTTTTGAAAATATTAATATTCCATCAGATCAAGTTGCTGATATAACAGGTTGTTTTGATTTATCAAATCCATTAGAAATTATTAGACAAAGAGCAGGTTGTACCAATCCCAATGCTTGTAATTATGATATAAATGCAGAATGTGAAGGGCCATGTTTTTTTGTGGATGGTGGAACCCTTGCGACTTCTGATGTTACAACTATTTGTACAGGAGACGGAAACGATGCAATTGTCAACGCTAGTGTAACGGGAGAAATAGGAACCAACTATTTGTATGTAGTAACAGATGTAAGTGCTACAACCATTCTAGCATCAGATTCTACCGGTACATTTAACTTCGAAGGCGGACCAGCAGGTGTTTGCTTAATATGGGGTATTGCCTATGAAAGCATCAATATTTCTTCAGATCAGATTGCCGATATAACAGGTTGTTATGCTTTTTCTGATGCAATTCAAATAGACAGAGAACAAGCAGGTTGTACAGACCAATCAGCTTGTAATTATGATACAAATGCAGCTTGTGATGATGGATCATGTCAACCAGGACCTTGTAATCCTGGTTGTACTGATCTTTGTGCTCCCAATTTTGATGAATCGGCTGATGCAGACAATGGAAGCTGCGAAACCTACAGTACAGATTGTACTTCTTTTGATGATTGCTATACCATATATGGATGGAGCGTAGCTTCTTGTAGTTGCGTCCCATTTGAGGCAATTGATTATGATTGCAACGATAATGATGATTGTACTGCTGATAGCTTTGATGAGGGTAATTGCAATTGTGTAAATGCTCCAATTGATGGCTGTGGAGATGTTTTAGGCTGTACCGATCCTTTTGCTTGTAATTATGATTCTGCTGCAAATACAGATGATGGCTCTTGTATTTTAGTAGATCCAGGATTTCTTGATACAAACGACAATACGATTATTTGTACAGGAGATGGAAACAACGATGTGATAAATTTAATTGTAACAGAAAATTTAGGTCCTAACTATATGTTTATTCTTACAGATGAAAATGCAACGACCATTTTAGCGACAGATACAATAGGTGTTTTTGATTTAGAAGGCGCACCACCTGGCGTTTGTTTAATTTGGGGAGTAGCGTATTTAGATATAAACATTCCATCGGATGATTTATTTGAAATAGAAGGCTGTTTTGCTTTTTCTGATCCATTAGAAGTCATTCGTGAGCAAGCTGGCTGTACGGATGCAACTGCTTGTAATTATGATGTAAATGCAGAGTGTGATGATGGCTCTTGTCAAGCTGCTCCTTGTAATCCTGGTTGCACCGATCCTTGTGCGCCTAACTTTAGTGCAAGTGCAGATGCTGATGATGGTTCTTGCGAAGTTTATGATACTTGTCCTGCAAATACTTGTTTTTCTGAATATACTTGGGACGCTCAAACTTGTTCTTGTTTAGAAACTGCGATTGATTATTTCTGTGATGACCAAAATGATTGCACTGTTGATGATGTAGATCCTGAAACCTGTGAATGCAGATTTACACAAATAGAAGGTTGTTTTGATTGTAATGATCCTTGTGGTGGGGACAATCCTGCAATCAATGTGCCTTGGCTGGCAGAATTGATTGGACAAAGTTATAGTCTTTGTAGCGTGGTGAGATATAATTTCAACGGAGAGTGGCTTTATTATATGGAATATGAAGGTTCGCAATTAATAGCGGATTGGGCATCTGGTGCAATATATGATTGTGATGGAAATGTTATTTGTACCAACGGAGGATTTACTTTAATTGAAGCGCAATGCTCTTATCAAGGTTACAACCTTTCTTTGTTGACTTACGGTGAAATTGTCTATCAAGGAGATTGCGTTTATCCAGCAGGAATGCCAGCGATAGAAAACGAATGCGTTCCAGATTGCCTTTGTCCTGCTGTAGTTGATCCTGTATGTGGAGTCAATGGAGTTACTTATGGAAACGCTTGCCAAGCTGCTTGTGCTGGTGTAGAGGTCGATATTTCTGGCGAATGTCCAAGTTGTGTTTGTGACTTAGATGATTACAATCCTGTTTGTGGAGAAGATGGCAATACTTATAGCAATGCTTGTGAAGCAAATTGTGCAGGAGTAGTAGTTGCTTCCAACGGTTTTTGTGGAGGAGGTTGCACTGATCCAAAAGCATGTAATTATAATGAAAATGCAACATTTGACGATGGTTCTTGTTTGGTAACAGGATGCAATCCTGGCTGTACAGATCCTTGTGCGCCAAACTTTGACATTATGGCTGATCAAGACGATGGCTCTTGTTCAAAATATCCTAAAGAATGTCCAATTTCTGATTGTTTTACAACCTATATTTGGAGTACAGAAACTTGCGAATGTATATCATCAACTGCCGATTATGATTGCAACGATAACGATGATTGTACGACAGATGCTCTTGATGAGATAACTTGTGAATGCACAAATATTATTATAGACAATTGTAATGAAGTTGCAGGTTGTATCGATCCTTGTGCTCCAAATTTTAATGTAAATGCAAATACCGATGATGGTTCTTGTGACAATTATAATACAAGCTGTAACAGCGATTGTTCTTTGGGTGCAATTACTGCTTGGGTAGAAGCTTCATGTGAATGTTTGCCTGTTCCTTCTTCAGCAGGTTGTACCGATCCAGCTTCTTGTAATTATGATCCTGATGTGGTTTGTGATGATGGTTCTTGTGAATATGTTACTTGTAGTACTTTGGGCTGCACCGATCCTTGTTCCATAAATTATAATGCGCAAGCTATTGGAGATGATGGATCTTGTGTAGTTTATGATAGTTACTGCAATACAGATTGCGACTTTGGACCTATTGAAGCTTGGAACCCAGAAACTTGTAGTTGTGAAGCGTTGCCAAACAATATGTGCGATGATCCAGACTGTGTTGATTTTCAGGTCATATATAATGTTATTTGCTCACCAGAAAAAGATACTTATGAAGTATTGATTTCAATGTTTGGAGGGGCAAATGATTCATATTTAATATTAGATAATAATTCAGGAATTGTTTACGGACCCATTGCTGCACAAAATATAACACTCGGTTCCTACAATGTGCCTGATGGATATTCCTTTACGGTCTCAGTTGCTTCACACCCAGAATGTTCTATAGATATTGGAATGACATATGTTGATTGCATCACAACAGATATAGAATTGACCAGATTTGCGGGACTTGCAAAACCTGAAGGAAATCTACTAAATTGGACAACAGCCAATGAAAATAATTCAAAAATGTTTATCTTAGAGCATTCGTTGAATGGAGTAGAGTTTGAGCAAGTTGCAACAGTGCTAGCAGCGGGAAATTCTAATGTGTCTCAAACTTATTCATATTTTGATAGTCAAAGAGAAAACGGAAATCACTATTATCGTTTACAGGAAGTAAGAAGCAATAATTCTGTAAGAATTGTTTCAGAAGTTATTGTTATTAACAGAGTAATGGATTTATCCATTATTAATATATATCCTGTGCCCGTTAGAGACTTATTAAACATTGAAATCAATACAGACCAAAAAGAAGATCTAGTCGTTAAGCTATACGACATTTCTGGTCGAATTGTGTATGAAAGACATGTTGTTTCTGAAGTGGGGAATAATAAAATTACGATTTTTGCAGGAGAGCTTGCGATTGGGAATTACTTTATTAAGATTTACAGTCAAAATGTAAATGTTGTTGAAAAATTCGTTAAAAAGTGATGTATGGCTAGAGGTTGAACAACATATTTTTCCCATATCGCGTAAGTTACTATAAGAGAACATATAAAGAACAAATTATGAAGCGCTATTTGAAAATTTCAGTGTGTTGTTTAACACTATCCTTATTTTTACTTTCTTCTTGTCACAAAGAAGGTTGTCCTGGAAAAATTACGGACAATAATCAACAAATTGAACTAATTCAGGATTGTTAGTATTATCTGGAAAGGTGAAAATTGATGAGGACGTGCGGAGGAGAAATGTAACGACGGAGCGTTAGATTTGCGAAACTACGCCCGATGCGAGTGGAAATGTATGGCAGGTGATAAAATTGCCGATACGGTAGAGACGTAGCACGCTGCGTCTCCCTTGCGAAATTAAACACCATACATTGCAACGGACAGCGGGGAGACAACTTGTTCGGAGATGATCCGTGCCGTCCAAAAAAAGATAAATACTAAAAATGAATTGGACTACCCTTGACTCGGAAGAGCAATTAAAAAGTATAATAGAAGAATCTGCATCGGTGCCTGTGTTAATATTTAAACACAGCACTCGATGTTCTATTAGTACTATGGCAAAAAGCAGATTAGAAAGACAGTGGAACTTTGATGACGAAAACATCAAAGCTTATTTCTTGGATTTGATTGCCCACAGAAACATCTCTTCACAAATTGAAGAGACATTTGGCGTGCAACATCAATCGCCACAAGCATTATTAATAAAAAATGGAGTTTGTGTGTACAATGATTCACACAATGCCATTTCTGTTGCTGAAATTGGAGAGGTAGCGTAGGCAATTCATTTGCTTTACTAAACCTTATCTTTCCAAATAATTTCTACCGTTTCTTTAAGGCAACATGTAATAATAAATTGTGCAATATGGCGAAGCTATTTTTCCTTGTGAGGAATTTTAAAAATCAAGGCATAGCAGGACTACGGCTTTATTTTTAAGATTTCTCACAAGGGAAAAGAACAAGTCAAATTGCGTAAGTTATTATTACATGTTGCCTAATATTTTCACTCAAACTTTTAGCGACAGGGCAATGGTGTGCCGCACGCTCAAGCATAATCTTATCTTTATCCGAATAATCATTATCAGGCATTTCAATAAGCACCTTAATTTCGGCAATTCGTCTTGGATTGGAAGCCATTACTTTCTCAACTTCCGCTGTAGCACCTTCCATATCAATACCACTATCCAGAGCTTTGATGCCCATTATCGTTAAGATACAAGAACCAAGTGCCGTAGCAATAAGATCCGTCGGAGAAAAAGCAGCGCCCTGACCACGATTGTCTGTCGGTGCATCCGTTAAAATAGCCGAGCCTGATTTTAAATGAACGGCTTCAGTTCTTAATCCTCCCTTATAAGTAATTTTTGCTGTAGACATTTTTAGAATTTTTTATTTAGTGCAAATGTAGCAAATCAAAAGAGTTTGGAGAGTGTAAACATCATAGAATGATTTTTAGGTTATTAGTTGTGAATGAAAAATGATTAATGGGATTATTGATGGTAGAGACAAGGCATGCCTTGTCTTAATCTCAAATGTATGATAAATTTTGATGCTTATGTGTATTTGTTCAGGTTTCCTCAGAGAGCTATTATGTTTGCAATTGTGCAACAAACCTTAACATTTTTCTGTTAAATAGATGAAAGACTTTCTCTCTTTTTAATGTCAAAATACCAAGGGATGTTGAGTTAATAAGTGTTCGTTTTCAGCAAAGAGATTTTTTAAAATACAAGGCAGAAAACGTAGTCATAGCAGGGCTCTGACGAGGCTTTCTAACGAAGTAGTTTGAAAAATATCAAAGTTGAAAATGGACACTTATTGATTCTGCATCCCTAAGAGAAGTTGAATTTAAACCGCAAAAGGCTTGATTTTTGTTTAGGTTATTATTAAATTGTACTTATGATTCTGGGTATGAAAAAATATGGTGTATTCATTTTGTTTATGATTTTGACATCATTTTGCGTCGAGGCGCAAAATGTTGAGAAAAATCTAGACCAGGATTTGGTGTATTCTAGAGAGGTGCGGATGGGTGCAAAACTTCATACTGGTGGTTTTGGATTGAGTTTTGCCAAATCAAAAATCATCAATAGACACAAAAAAAGCATTTGGCAATTTGAATTGCAAGAGATTAGACACGAAAAGCAAAAACGAATTGTTGAACAACAAACAAGCCGACCTGATCGGTCTTATATTTACGGAAAACAAAACAACTTTTTCAACTTAAATTTAAATTACAATAGACATAAGGTTATTGCTGAATATGGTCGGAAAAATGGTGTTGAGATTGTTTTCCATTATGGCTTGGGTTTCTCTTTGGGAATTTTAAAACCGTATTACCTAAATATTGATATTAGTAGAGAAGGTGATCCTATCTATTCAGATATAAAATACTCGGATGACAATGATAATTTTTTAAACGACTTTAATATCAATACTTCTTCTAGTTTTTTGATTGGTATTGATGAAATAAAATTGCATCCTGGCTTGCAGTTCCAATCTGGATTTATTTTTGACTGGGCTGGTAGTGGAGAAATCATCAAGGCTGTTGAATTGGGTTTAATGATAAATGCATACTATAAACGTGTTCCAATTATGGTCATTGAAAAAAACAACATTGCCTTTTTTAATGTCTACGCACGATTGGTCTTTGGTAGAAAAAGCATTGACTGATTTTTACAATTATGTTTTTAGACAAAGACAAGGCATGCCTTGTCTCTACTGTGATTCCTCATTTGGTTTGAAAAATGCAAAAATAGTAGAGCCGTAATTTCTAGATTCTACAAAATTTGGGTGTTTTTCGAAATTATGATTTGGATTGTGCTCCATAATCAATCTTCCTTCCGCTCTTAAAAGTTTATTGTCAATTACCTTGTCTGGAATGGTGTTGAGCGTTTTAAGCGGGTAGGGTGGACCAGCAAAAATCAGATCAAATTGTTGTGTGGAGGTTTCGATGTATTTGAAAACATCCATCCGAATGACTTCTATGGGAAACGATAGCTTTTCTGAAATTTCTTTTATAAATTCCACATTTTTTCGATCAATTTCTACATTGGTGATGTCTTCGCAGCCTCTTGAAGCAAATTCAAAACTAATGCTTCCTGTTCCACCAAAGAGGTCCAAAAATTTTACATCATCAAAATAATATCTATTATTGAGGATGTTAAACAAGCCTTCTTTTGCAATGTCCGTTGTTGGTCTTGCTGGAGTTTTTTTTGGAGGAGTAAAACGGTATCCTCTATTGTTGCCACCTACTATTCGCATGTTTTTTTCTTTGAAATTTTAAAAAAGAGTTTGTGCTATAAATACCTGTGAGCACATTTGCAAAGTTGAAAGTTGAAAGTTGAAAGTTGAAAGTTGAAAGTTGAAAGTTGAAAGTTGAAAGTTGAAAGTTGAAAATTGAAAATTGAAAGTTGGCATGTGGTTATCTACAAAATTCATAACTGTGGTTATCTACAAAATTCATAACTGTAGTTATCTGCAAAATTCATAATTCATAACCCATAATTCATTTAACCGCAACAATAATCAGTCTGTCTGAATTTTGTTCATCGAATGGATCAAGGTTATAGTTTCCATATAAATTTAGGATTTTAAATTTGTTGTACATATAAGCTTTAAAGTCTTCCAGTACCAATGCTTGAACACGTTCCTCAAAATGTTTGCAATCTCCTTTGTCGTTGATGTATATTGTTTTTTGAATAATGCCATTAGACACTTTGCGTTCTATCTCAAAATCTACTTCATCAATGGTGAATTGATCGGTGGGTTTTAGATTTGATATGGTTTTGACTGCATTAAAAAAATCAAGAACCAGTATGCCTTCTTTTTTTAGGGAATAATGAATAGAGTTGATGGTGTGCAAATTGTCTACAAATTGGCTAAAATATCCAAAGCTCGTAAATAGGTTGAAAACGTAATCAAAATGATTTTGCTTTACTGCTTGTCGCATATCGTGAACAATGAATTTTAGATTTTCACTCTCCATTGATTTGGCAGTTTCTATACTTTGTGGAGATAGATCCGCACCAAGTACATCTAGCCCATTTTGTGCCATAACAAATGAATGTCTGCCCTTGCCACATGCCAAGTCAAGTACTTTTGCCTCGTTTTCAGGTTGGAGAGAAGACAGTAAATTATTTATAAATAAATTTGCCTCTGAATGATCTCTGTTTTTGTAGAGAATATGATAATACGGCGAATCAAACCACGAAGCGAACCACTCTTTTTTTACTTGCATACCTTATTAATGCTTCAATATTATAATGCTTTAATGCTTCAATGCTTTTTAGCACAGAATAACAAATCATCAATCACAGCAAAAAATTAAAGGCTATAGATTTTTTAAGACCATCCAAAGTCCAAAATACTTGAATGTTTCACGTCTCCAACTTTCAATCTTTAATTTTCAACTTAGCTAATATAATGCAAGAATGTGAAAATTCAAGAATAAAAAAGATTTTATTTAGTAACATTTAAATAATAAGTTGTGCATCTTAGCAAAAAAAATTTCAATATACTAGCGATTCCCTGCTGGGGAACGAAAACGGATCGGACTGGCGTTCCAGTCCTAGCAGGGCTAAGGCGAGTATTTTCATCTGGTCCGACATTTCGGTAGTAGATTGGAAAATATTGATGCGGCAGGCGACCCTGCTTAGTTGCATAAGTTATTTTTTGAGCGTTACTTAAGATAAAATCTGTTCGGAATGTTCCACAGCTTTGACCTTTTCAACTACGTTTTCAATGATGCCATTTTCATCTATTACAAAAGTAGTTCTTAAGATGCCTTCAAAAGTTTTGCCATACATTTGCTTTTCTCCCCAAGCACCGTAATCGTGTGCCATTTTATTGTCTGTATCCACTAGTAAATCGAAAGGTAATTCGAATTTTTTAATGAAATTTTGATGCTTTTTTGCAGAATCAGCATTTACTCCTAATAATTCGTAGCCTTTGTTTTGAAAGTCTTTGTAATGATCTCTCAAATTACAAACCTCTTTTGTACAGGTTGGGGTATTGTCTTTGGGGTAAAAGAAAAGAACCAGTTTTTTGCCAGTATAGTCACTTAAAGAACGTGTTTCTCCGTTTTGAATTTGTGCCGTGAAATCAGGTGCTTTGTCTCCAGTTTTTAAATTACTCATCTGTCTACTTTTTAATTTTAATGCTTTGAGTACTAAATTAACACTTGAATTGACTAATTGTTTTAGATGACAAGGATTTTAATGCGAGAATGCGAGAATGCGAGAATGCGAGAATGCAAGAATGCTTGAATGTTTGAATGTTTTGATGCTTCTATAGTTTTATGTGATGTCAACCATCAAGATTGTGTAAATAACACCCCAACAACCCAAGGCCTTCAGGCATTGTATAAGTAACACTCAGCAACATTCAGGCATTCAAGCATTCAAGCATTGTATAAGTAACACTCAGTAACACTCAGTAACATTCCAGCATTCAAGCATTGTATAAGTAACACCCAGCAACATTCAGGCATTCAAGCATTCAGGCATTGTATAAGTAACACCCAGCAACATTCTCGCATTCTCGCATTCTCGCATTCAAGCATTCAAGCATTCTCGCATTAAACTTACCTCTTAAATTCTGTTTCAAAGGTTTTGGTATTGCCACAAGCATCGGTGGCGGTGATTTCTATTTTGTGTTTGCCTTTGGGAAAATCGTCCTCAAAGTAATATTTGAGTTGTGCGGTTTTTGCATCAAATTCCATAAGCACCCACTCATCATCTATTCGCCCTGAGTAAGATTTTACTCCCGAAAGATTGTCTGTTATTTTGAAGCGCAATAAATCGTAGTTAGAAATGTCTTTGTTTTTATAGTCGTGAACAGCAGAAATTGCTGGTGCTTTTGTATCAGTTCCGATGTAAAAGCTACCAAAAGATTTAGACTTTCCCTTTAGGTAATTTCCTAGCCAACTTTCGGGTTTGATGGCTTTCTTTCTCTTTTTATATTCGTGAATAATAACTGCCTTTTCTCTTAAATCTTCAGGAAAATTATTCGTCTCAATTAACATAGTGAATGCTTCGTGAACAGGAACATCTGTGGTGTGTATTTTATAGATAGGAGAGTAAGGGCTTTTTTCGGGTTTTATGATGGTTTCATATTTTAAGAAAACATCATTGTAAAATGAATTAGCAGGAAAATCAATAATCAATTTGTCTAAAGCAAGTTGATTTGGAACGCTGTGGTACAAAAGTCTATTGCAAAAAGGTGGTTCAGTGATAAATGATAAACCTGTTTTAGTTTTAGTTACTTTGAATTTGATGGTGGAAGAATTTCCTGCAACATCTGCCACAATTATTTCGATGTTTTTTTGATCTCCATCAAATAATTCTAAATGACCAGAAAAACCTGTTTGTTCGTAAGCATTTAATAAGTTGGAAGGCTCTATGAAACATTTGTTATACCAAGATTTGCTGTTGTGCCATTCGTGGTAATCAGTATGAGCATTTATATACCTCATTTCATCGAAAGACAATTTCTCTACATCAAAGTGGTAGTGAACTTCATCATCCACTAACATTTTAATAGAATAAACACCATTTTTGTTATTAGCGCCATTTTGATGATCGTAAGTTTTTATTCCCACTCCAAAAATATTGGTATTTACTTTTAGCTCGGTACTTCCAATCGAATATTTACCAGCCTTAATCAATTTACACGTTTTTTTATGCCTGGTTTGCCCTTGATGCAAAACTTCATCGAAGCCATAGAATACCAATTCCTGAATGATTGGGTTTTTAGTATCTGGTACTTTCAAACCAAACAAAAGTGGATTTACAGGATGTTCGGTACTTGTCTCTCTAATTTCAAAGTGAAGGTGAGGAGCAGAAGAACCACCAGTATTTCCAGAAAGTGCTACGATTTCACCCTTTTCCACTTCTAACAAATAAGCAGGCGGATAGTCTTCAACCGCATAAGTTTCACTTTCTCTTTGGAGTTTTTGAATGTATTCTTCTATTTTATCATTGTACTTGTTTAAGTGTGCATAAACAGTCGTGTAGCCATTGGGATGGTCGATGTAAAGTGCTTTTCCATAACCGTATGGAGAAACTTTTATTCTGGAAACATAACCTTCAGCAGCAGCATAAATATTGAGTTTTTCCTTGCCCTGTGTTTTTATATCTATTCCAGCATGGAAGTGATTGTTTCTAAGCTCACCGAAGGTTCCAGCCAAAACAATTGGAATGCTGAGTGGAGAACGAAAATAATCGGTTGGATAATTGTGCGTAAGCTCCTCCGAATATTCTGTAATAATATGATTTGTCGTATCCCCTTTATGTTCAGTGTGAGTTGAATCATTTTGGGAGATGCCTAAAATTTGTATCAATATTAAAATTAGGGGTATAAGTATCTTGAATGACTGCAATTTGGGAAATTTAATTTTTGATTAAAACATTTACATAAGCACTGACACCTTTTTCTTTTCCAACAAAGCCCAGTTTTTCGGTTGTTGTCGCTTTTATGGAAAGTTGTGATTCATCTATTTCCATGACTTCAGCCAAGCAAGTTTTCATTTTAGGAATGAAGGGTTTTATTTTTGGGCTTTGCAAACAAATGGTGCTATCAATATTTCCAATAGCATAATTGTTTTTGCGTAACAAAGCGAGCACATCTTTTAGTAAAATTTTACTATCAATTCCTTTGTATTTTGGATCTGTATCAGGGAAATGCGATCCAATATCTCCCAAATTAGCAGCACCTAACAGCGCATCACAGATAGCATGAATCAAAACATCCGCATCAGAATGCCCAAATGTGCCTTTGTGATGCTCAATTTTTATTCCTCCAAGTATAAACGGTTCATTGTCACGCAAAGCATGTACATCATACCCAAATCCAATTCTAAAATTCATTCAATGTCTCTTTTGGACAAAGATAATGAACTATAAAAGAATAACTTAGAGATGTAGAATAGATTTTTGTATTGGTTTTATAGACTGGGAATTAAGCCGAAGGTTTAATACAAAATTGAAGTTTCAAAAGGCATAAAAAAGGTAGGACGCAGTCCTACCTTTTTAAATTGGTTTGTTGTTATGTTTGATAGTTATTTGTGGAATACCTGAAATTTTGTTCCCGAACAATTGACATTATTAATCACCGGAATGGCAATATAAGAACCATTCGGATAATTAGAAGTATCTAGTAATCTGTAACGGTCAATGATTATTTCTTCAACTACAGCTTTAGTCTCTAAAAATATAATCTGAACTGGAACAGGATTCTGTGTCAGGATGTTATCAGGGATTTTGAGAATTATCTGATTATCCGCTGGATTTGGATAAATAACAAGGCATTCTGTAAATAAAGGGACGGTTTGTCTTATCGAGTTTCTGGTGTTGTCTACCTGAGCATTGCAATCAATAATTGCAAAGCATGAAAGTAGAAATGTAAGTAGTAGGAAGTGTCGATGTTTTTTTAAAAAGTACATGGTTTATTAATTTTGGATCTTTTCAATAGGGTGCCGCTAATAAAGTATTTTATTTAGTCAAAGACTAAGTTAAATAAAAAATAATTACTATTCAAAATTTTAAATCAACAAGATATAAAAATTGATAATATTTTAACTTTTAGCGACTAAATAAGTATTTTTTCAAGACCGAAAACGTGTTCTAACCAATTATTACTTCTTCCATTTTTTTATATTTGTACTTTTTTGATGAGTTATTAAAAACATCCAAATGTTTGACGAAAATTTCACTAAAAGTGTCTATAATTCACATTATATCAGAGGACAAATATACATATTTTCCAGAGAAAAAGATGTATCTTTGTACTGAAAATAAAATAGATTTTTTATTAAACCTTTGTTTTTATTAATATTATAAGTATAAATAATAATTAATGTGTTTTTAATTTCCGAAAAACTTGCTGATTTTAATAGATGAAAGATTCAAAACTTATCTCAATTTTAAAGAAAACGACCAATATTTCATTCAAGCATCTTGGTTTGATGACTGAATCACCCTACTTCAATAAAAAACCTGAATTGGTTGAATTGTATAACTTTTTGAGCAAATTTCATCCAGTGTATAGCGATGAAGATATTACTTATGAAAAGGCACACAACTTTATTTTTCCGTCACAAAAATTTTCAAAAAAAAGAATTGGTTATTTAATGAGTGATATGCTCAAGTTGAGGGAGAATCTAATGGTTAACGAAAAATTGGAGTCAAAACCTGTTCAAATTGAACTTTACAAGCTTTCTGCCTATAATAAATTGGATTTGGACAAATCATTTAATAAATCATTGAAAGATGCTTCAAAAAAAATCAATGATAATACTTATAAAAATGCCTCTTTTTATTTTGATAAATACGCTCTTTATATAGAAGAGGATCATTTTTTCTCAAAAAAACAAAAACACATTCACGATGCTAGTATGGAAAATGCTATTGAGTATCTGGATTTATTTTATTTGACAGAAAAATTTAGAATAGCTTGTGAAATATCAAGTAGAAAAAGAATAGTAACCAATGATTATGAGCCTGAATTTGTTGAAGAGCTGTTAGATACAATTGCAGGGCATAGTTTTGAAAAAGAACCTGCCATTGCTATCTATTCTACCATTTTAAAGGGTTTTTATAGAGATAAAGAAGGCCTTATTGATCATTTAATTTTACTTTTAGATCAATACAATCAATTATTTCCACACGAGGAAGTACAGATTATGTTTAGGCAATTGGTAAATTATTGCGTAAGAAAATTAAACGGTGGAGAAGAGCAATTTCGTGCTAAACTTTTTATTATTTATAAGGATATGATTAAAAATGGCTTTGTTTTGGATGAATTTAATCATATTTCTCCCTGGACTTACATGAATATCATCACAATTGGCATTTCTAATAAAAAAATGGAATGGACGGAACAATTTATTAATGACTTTAAAAGTAAACTGCACGAAAAGTTTAGGGACAATGCTTACAATTATAATCTTGCTTATTTTTATTTTAATATTATGGAGTATACAAAGGCTATGCAGCTTTTAAATAAGGTGGTTTTTAATGATTTATATTATATATGTGAATCAAAGGCCTTGCTCCTTAGATTGTATTACGTTAGTAATGAAGTAGAAGCATTTTATTCGCTGGTTGATTCATTTAGGATTTATATACAAAGAAACAAGTTGATGGCTGATAAAAACAAGGAGCTGTATCTAAACCTGATTCGTTTCTTAAATAAATTGTCAAAAATAGTAGATAGAGATAAGGAATCGTTTATAAAACTTAAAGAAAAAATTAAGGAAACCAAAAGGGTTAACAATGCCGCTTGGTTAATTGATCAAATAGATGCCAAATTGAGTAAATAGAGTAATGGTTATGCACATTTTCCTATCTTTGAGTCACGCTTATTTCGAGTTAAATGGTTCGTTTATTTCGTTATCCTCTAGATTTACCAATCCTTGTACAGAACTTAGTATTTTAAAATTTTCAGGTAATGGAAAGTCTATTTTTTGTGCTAAACTTCCAGTAGCCATGACCTTGAAGTCTCCCATTTGTTCAGAAAGAGTTGAAACGAACTCTTGCATTTTTCTTTTTTTAGGAAAAGAGGTCATTATTAAAAAGGCAATATCAATGGATTTAAGTTTAGCAACCATTGTAGCATCTTTTGTTGGCACACTTGCACCTAGATAGGTAACTCTGTACTCTCTTGCTTTTAATATATAATGTGCGAAGAGCAAACCAAGTTCATGAAGCTCTCCTTCTGGCAAAAATAGAAGGTAATGAGGTTTTGCTTCATTAATCTTTTTATATTTAAGTTGCTCAATTCCAATGATCAATTTTTGTCGAACCAGATTGCTTATAAAATGTTCTTGAGCTGGGTTAATGGAATTGGAGAGCCATAAAATGCCTATTTTCTGTAAAAATGGATAAATCAAATTTATCATCGTAAACTCAAAACCATTATGACTGATACTATTGTTGACGATTTTTTCAAATTTATCTTCTTCAAGATCAACCATTGCTGTGGTAAGGCTAGTAATTTGAAAGTTGATGTTTTCTGGAATACTCTGCATCGAAATAATGGTCGTTGCCATTAACTCTTCAGACATTTTGGCTATTTTAGATATTTTATAGCCATTTTGATTAAGCAATGCAACTTTAAGGATGAGCTTTAGGTCGTTACCATTGTAATACCTAATATTGGTTTCTGTTCTTTTTGGATTGATAAAATTATAGCGTTGCTCCCATATTCTAAGTGTATGGGCTTTGATTCCACTCATGTTTTCTAGGTCGCGTATTGAATATTGAATGTCCATTCATTAGTTTTAGTAAAATTAGGGAACTAATATATCTTTTTATTTACTTTTTGGTTAAATAGAAGTACAAATCTTTATCAAAAGTAACTGTCTCCTAAATGTAATACATTTGCTAATGACTTTCCATTTTATGTTAAACAAAATATAGTTGGTATTGTTTAATTATTGTAATAAAAGTATAAATACATTATTTATTGGATTTTAAAAAAATATCCAGTGGAACTTTGGTTTTCCCTTAAAGTTTGTCTCTAATGTTGGTGCTGGAACTTTAAAAATATTAAGTCCACGCAGTAATATATTGACCGCTTTAGACTTGCTCTTTATTTTAGTCCAATCAATGTCTAAGGAAAGGAAGTATTGCCTGCTTCTCTTAATATGAGTATAGTCAAAGGTTTGACCATTAAGAACCCATTCATTTTCAAATCCACCAAAAATATTTTCTACACCATATCCTAGGGAGACATCTAACCATTTTGGAAATTTAGAAGAGCTATTGTTTTTAAGATGAAAAGGGTTGAAAGAAAGCCAATAAGTTTGAGCATTGTAATCTTTTAGGATTTTTTCAGATAAGCTGGTTCCAAATAAATCATCTACCCTTGTTTGAATAATGGGATCAAAACTTTTATAATCTTTTGTGGAGGAAGAAAATTTTATCTTGAATTTTTGTTCATTCCAAATCAATTGTTGAGAAATAAATAGCGCAGAACCAAGCGTATTGGCAGCGACATCACTTAATGATGCGCCCCATCTTTCCGAATAACCATCTAAAACCTCAATACTAGCCTGATAGGTCCAGCCTAGCATTCCACCAATCCATATTGCTTTTTTATTGTCGATCCCAGTCCATTTATACAAACCATACATATAATAGCTTTCTGCATAAGCAGTCCAGAGATGTCCCACTTTGTCCATTTGATTCCACTCACCAGAATCATTGTAAAAATGAAACTTGCTTTTGTCAAAAGAAGCATACCAATATTTATTCAGACTGTACATTGTAGTACCATAAGCCAATGCTGACAATCCAGAGACGGCAATTAACCTGTTTTTTGATGTTTTTTGAGGGATTTCCCATAATTTTGAGTGTTTGGTGGAGGTGCTGTCTATTTTTTGAGCACTAAGAGTAGAACCATTAGACAAAAATATCAATGCTGCTATTAATAATAGGCAGTAAATAAGTTGCTTCAAACTGGAATTTATTATTTTTTGATGTTTTTTGACCATTTAGGTAAAGATACCAAAACTAAAAATTACATCAACATACAAAAACGAAGTAGCTTTTTGGATTGTTGTTCGATAAATGATTTTAAGTAAAAGATGAATGAGGAAAGAAAAAATACTTTATTTATCCATAAATAAAATCTAAATAGGTAAGTTTTTGCAAAAGTGTAGGTTAAACACTTTTACAGTTTTTAAGGCACTTTGTTAAAATTTGTAAAGATGTTACTATGAAAGTAAGAATAAAATTCTCTATTTAACACTTATATAGCTATTTTTGCGCCTAATTTGGAGAGCTTGAAATTTAAGAATTATTAACACTATTTTTTCAAGGATGTATAGAAAGTTTAGTTTGAAACATATATTGACAAGTTTTGTTTTGATTTTCAGCGTTATGATAATCGGACAAAATTGTTTTGCGCAAGACGCAGGCGCTGGAGAAGGATTATATAAAGTCAATTGTGCTAGTTGCCACAAAATCCATGAAAAACTGGTCGGGCCAGCTCTTGCGGGAGTACAGGATAAGTATGAGCGAGAGTGGCTGTATACTTGGATTAGAAACTCACAAGCAATGATTAAGTCGGGAGACGAACGAGCCGTTGCTATATATAATGAGTATAATCAGTCTGTGATGACGGCATTCCCTACTTTACAACCAGCCGACATTGATAATATCCTTGCTTATATTCAAGTGGAGACAGAAAAAGGACCGCCTGTGGATGTTGCCGCTACTACAGCTGTAGGTGGAGCAACTGAAAACTCATTTGGTCCAACTGGTATTTTCCTTTTATTACTTACATTGGTATTAATTGCGGTTGCTTTCTTGCTTGCGAAAGTATTGAGTAATCTTAATAATGTAAAACTTGAAAAAGCTGGACTGCCTACCAAAGAGCCTTTCTCTATGGGAAGCATTCTTCAAAATAGAGCTTTTAAAACAGCAGCGGGATTAGCTGTGTTTTCATTATTAGCTTATACAACTTATGATAATGCTAGTTCTTTAGGTAGACAAGAGGGGTATCAGCCAGCCCAGCCAATTAAATTTTCTCATAAATTACACGCTGGTCAATATGGTGTTGATTGTCAATATTGTCACTCAGGAGCAGCGAAAGGAAAATCAGCGGTGATTCCTTCTGCAAATGTTTGTATGAATTGCCACAAGCAAATCCAAGAAGGACCAGTTTATGGAAAAAAGGAAATTGCTAAAATATATGCTGCTATTGGATTTGATCCAAAAACAAAAAAATACATAGAAGGATACGAACAAAAACCTATAGAGTGGGTGAGAATCCATAATTTACCTGATCACGTTTATTTCAATCACGCACAACACGTTACTGCTGGTGGAATAGAATGCCAAAAGTGTCACGGAGAAATACAAGAAATGGAAGTTGTTGGACAGCATTCTTCTCTTGGAATGGGATGGTGTATAGATTGTCATCGCGAGACAAATGTGAAATTTGCAAGCAATGATTACTATAGCATTTATGAAAAATATCATGAAGAAATTAAAAACGGAGAACGTTCGCAAGTTACCGTTGAAGATATTGGTGGAACAGAATGTCAAAAGTGCCACTATTAATACTTGACTAATTTAGTATTTGAAAACACCAATTCTAAAAAAGATTTTATATGAGCAATAAGAAATACTGGAAAGGTTTTGATGAATTACAAAACGATTCAGAATTTAAGAAAAGTAAGAAAGAAGAGTTTGCGGAGGAGTTGCCAATTACAACAGCACTCAAACGTGAGGAGACTGTTCCTTCGGGTAGAAGAGACTTTTTAAAAGTTTTGGGATACAGCTTGACTGCTGCAACCGTTGCGGCAAGTTGCGAAATACCTGTTCGTAAGGCTATACCGTATGTTGTTAAACCTGAGGAAATCCTCCCTGGTATTGCTAATTATTATGCTTCTTCTTTTGTGAATGGAAATGATTACTGTAGTGTTTTAGTAAAAACACGTGAAGGTAGGCCCATTAAAATTGAAGGAAATAAATTATCAAAAATTACCAAAGGAGGAACAAGTGCCCGTGCTCAGGCATCTGTTGTGAGCCTTTATGACAATGCTCGTTTGAAGTTTCCGAAAGCTGGCGGCAAAAGAATTACTTGGCCTGATTTTGACAATGCTGTTTCGAGAGAACTTGGTGCTGTCAATAAAGACATTGTTATCCTAACGGATTCAATCATCAGCCCATCTACAAAAAAAGCAATTCAAGCGTTTAAAAATCGCTACTCTAGAACAAGAGTTGTTACATACGATGCTGTTTCAAAATCAGGAATGCTGTATGCTAATGAAAAATCATTTGGTGAAAGAGCCATTCCATCTTATAGTTTTGATAAGGCGGACGTTATAGTGAGTGTGGATTGCGACTTTTTAGGAAGTTGGGTATCTCCAATTGAGTTTGCTGTAGATTATGCAAAAACAAGAAAGGTAGACATTGATAACACGAGAATGTCTCAACATTTTCAATTTGAGCCAAGAGTTTCTATTACAGGTGCCAATGCCGATTATAGAAGAAGTATCAAGCCTTCAGAAGTTGGTGCTGTGATGGTTGCTTTGTATGGTCAAATAGTGGGAGGCGGTGGTTCTGCAAATTTAAAACCAGCAGTTGCTGAAACAGTGAAAAAAGCCGCTTTAGCATTAAATAGTGCAAAAGGTAAGTCTATTTTGGTTTGTGGTTCAAATGATCCAGATGCTCAAATGTTGTGTAATGCAATAAATTCACATTTGGGTAATTATGGCAATACGATTGATTTCTCTAAAGCCTATACTGGTTTTCAGGGAGACGATGTGAAAATGCAAGAGTTGGTTACTCAAATGAACAACAATCAAATAGGAGCAATCTTAATCAATAATGTAAACCCTGCTTATAGCTATCCACAAGCAGATTCATTTATAAAAGGGTTGCAAAATGTTTCACTATCTATTTCTTTTAGTGATAGAGAAGATGAAACATCGGAGTTTGTAAAGTATTTGGCTCCTGACAATCATTATTTAGAAAGTTGGAACGATGTAGAATTTAAAAAAGGTCAACTGAGTTTGGTACAACCAACCATTGCGCCTTTATTTGACACTCGCCAAATGCCAGAAACTTTATTGGCATTGTCTGGAAATAACTTTGCTTTTGGTTCATTTATAGAAGATAATTGGAAAGGAAGATTAGGTGGTGTTGATGCTTGGAATAAGGCATTACACGACGGTGTTTTTGAGGCAAGTACTGGTGGTTTTGATGAGTCTCCTATGGGTTCAGGGAATACTTTTACTGGTAGTGCTGCATCTGCTGTAACAAGTTTAACAAATAAAGCTAAGGTTGGTGGAGTTGAATTGTGTTTGTATGAAAACAATACTATTGGTGATGGTAAATATGCGAACAATGCATTCTTACAAGAAACACCAGATCCAATTGCAAAAATTTGTTGGGACAATTACGCAATAGTTTCTCCAAAAACTGCCGACAAAAACGGATGGACAGACGGTTCATTGATGAGATCGCCAACAAAAGGTAGTGATATTATTAGTGTTACTGCAAATGGAAAAACGGTAGAGTTGCCTATTACAATTCAACCAGGATTACAAGAAGATGTAATTGCTGTTGCTGTTGGATATGGACGTACAAAACCTGGCAATGAAAATTGTACAGTGGGTAAAAATGTTTATCCATTATTAGCAGCGAGTGGAAGCGCATTGGATTTTAATATTTCTAATGTTACTGTTCAGAGAGCTGGAGGTGGATATAAAATGGCGCAAACGCAAACACACCATACCATCGACGATGAGAGAGAAATCATCAACGAAACTACTTTAGATGCCTATAAAGCTAAACCAAATTCAGGAAACTATACTGGTCAAAAATATTCTGATGAACATTGGGTAGACCATCACTTCGTTAGTTTGTATCCAGGTCATGATGAATCATTAAATCAAGGACATCACTGGGGAATGAGTGTTGATTTAAACACTTGTATTGGTTGTGCTGCTTGTGTAGTTGCTTGTAGTGTAGAGAACAATGTTCCTATTGTGGGACAATTGCAAGTACACAGAGCGAAAGAAATGCACTGGATGCGTATTGATAGATATTACTCAAGTCATCCAGAAACAGATCCGGATTTTGAGCATCCAGAGATTGCATTTCAACCTATGATGTGCCAACACTGTGACAATGCTCCCTGTGAAAATGTTTGCCCTGTAAATGCGTCAAACCACAGTTCTGAAGGATTAAACCAAATGGCATACAATAGATGTATAGGTACTAGATATTGTGCAAATAACTGTCCTTACAAAGTGCGTCGTTTTAACTGGTTTGATTACACTGGAACAGATAGTTTTTATGGAAACTCTATTTTGAGTAATGACGAATTTTCTATGGCGGATAACTTGAGTAGAATGGTTCTGAATCCAGATGTAACCGTTCGTTCAAGAGGCGTAATGGAAAAATGTACTTTTTGTGTTCAGAATCTTCAGACTGCTAAATTGGAAGCTAAAAAAGCAGGTAGACCAATGAAAGACGGAGAAGCAAAAACAGCTTGTCAAACAGGTTGCCCTACTAACGCAATTGAGTTTGGTGATTTGAATGATTCAGAAAGTGCAATCTATAAAAAGTTTAGAGATCCTCGTGCTTATGATCTATTGGCAGATATTCACGTATTGTCTTCTGTGAAATATTTGACAATGATCAGAAACAAAGACGAGATAGAAGGAAAAACAGAAATTAAAGAGTATAAACCAAAACATCACGGAGATCATGGTGGTGGACATGGTGACGGTCACGGCGGTCATGATGGACATGGTGGAGATAGCCACGGGGCAGATCACGGTAAAAAGGGTGGAGGTCATGGAAAGAAAGGACACGACAACCACGGGGCAGATCATGGAAAAGATGATGGCCATGGACATTGAAGGTTATATAGATTTAGAAAAGAATAACAGAACTCATAAATAAGAATATATGTCAAATTACGCATCACCAGTTAGGGATCCGTTAATTACAGGAAATAAAACCTATTCGGACATAACAGAAGATATAATAGGACCAGTTGAGAAGGCTCCAGGTTTATTGTTTGTTCTGGCACTTATGACTTCAGCAACGGTTGCTGGAATCGGTGTTTGTGCAATTTTGTGGACCATTTGGAAAGGTATTGGTGTTTGGGGGGAAAACAAGACCATTGGATGGGCTTGGGATATTACCAATTTCGTTTGGTGGGTTGGTATCGGTCACGCGGGTACACTTATATCAGCGATCTTATTGTTATTTCGTCAAAAATGGAGAACAGGAGTAAATAGGTCTGCAGAGGCAATGACAATTTTTGCCGTTGTATGTGCAGGTATTTTTCCATTAATCCATATGGGTAGAATTTGGGATGCAATGTTCATTTTCCCCTATTGGCCTAATACACGTGGTCCTTTATGGCCTAATTTTAATTCACCCCTTCTTTGGGATGTATTTGCGATCTCTACTTATTTAACCGTTTCCTTATTATTCTGGTATACTGGTTTGGTGCCTGATATGGCAACGATTCGAGATCGTGCAAAAGGTTTTAGAAGACGTATCTATTCTGCATTGAGTTTTGGATGGCAAGGAACAGCTAGACAATGGCAACGTTTTGAGTCTATCTCATTGGTATTGGCAGGTATTTCTACTCCGCTGGTACTGTCGGTTCACTCGGTGGTATCTTTCGATTTCGCGACTTCAGTAATTCCTGGTTGGCATACAACCATCTTCCCGCCTTATTTCGTTGCGGGTGCGATCTTCTCAGGATTCGCAATGGTACTTACCTTGATGTTGGTTGCAAGAAAAATTATGCACTTAGAAGACTATATTACATTAAACCATATAGAATCAATGAACAAGGTTATCTTGATGACAGGTTCGATTGTTGGGGTTGCCTATTTGACAGAGTTGTTTATGGCTTGGTATTCAGGTAGTGTTTATGAGCAAGGTGCTTTCTATTATAGAGCATTGGGACCATATTGGTGGTCATATGCAGCAATGATGACTTGTAATGTAATCTCTCCGCAAATTTTCTGGTTCAAGAAAATGCGTAGAAGCATTGCCGTAACCTTCATTATGTCTATTTTTATTAATATTGGTATGTGGTTTGAGCGTTTCGTAATTATTGGAACCTCATTGGCTACAGATTATATTCCATCATCTTGGTTGTATTACCAACCAACTTGGGTGGAGATATTTATATTCTTTGGTACACTTGGAATATTTATGACATTGTTTTTGATTTTCTGCAAATTTGCGCCAGTGGTTGCAGTTGCAGAGGTAAAAAGTATTTTGAAAACTTCTGGAAATCAATATTTAGAAAAGCAAAGAGAAATTGATAGAGCAACTCAGCCTTATTACGAAGGACGTTCTGTATCAGGTGGAGGTGCTGGATCTATTGCAGGAGCACACAAAATGAAAGATAAAGAGAATTAGGCTTCGAGTGCCTCAGCCCAGAAATTGGATGGGCTACTGGTTACTAAGCTCACATTTTATCAAAAACAAAAATTAAAAGAATTTTAAATACACAGTAATGGCTGAACATAAATATTTATTGGGTTTGTATGACGACGAAGAGCCGTTGTTGGATGCTATCCATAAAATAAAAGATAGTGGAATTGAAATTCACGATGTAATGTGTCCATTTCCTGTTCACGGTTTGGATGATGCCTTGGATGCCAGAGAGACAAAGCTTCACAATGCGGGTTTCTTGTTTGGTGCCACTGGTACATTGTTTGCTTTGCTTGCCATGTCGGGAATTTCTGTTTTAAACTGGCCCAACAACTTTGGTGGTAAACCATTTTTCTCTTTACCTTCTTGGATTCCGATAAGCTTTGAGTTGACTGTATTGTTTTCTGCGGTAGGTATGACGATTGTTTATTATTTGAGAAATGGTCTTTCTGTTTTTAAAGACATCGAACCATTGGAGCCTCGTACAACGAGTGATCGTTTTGCAATCGTTTTTGATGTTAGTGAAGGAGATGACCATGATGATGGGCATGGACATGCCGAAACGCATATTGGTATTAAAACAAAAGAAGAGCAGGAGTACAGTGAGTATTTAATGCTAAAAGATAGAGAAGAGTATGAGCACTATCTATCTGTTGAAGAAGAAGCTGGATTTGAAAAATTCAGAAATAACATTAAGAGAAAAGATTATAAAAAATTAGAAGACTTTAAAGATCAACATGCTTACGATTCTTATTTAGAATTTGAAGATTTACAAGCATACGAAGCTTATTTAGAGCGTCAAGATTTACTAGAGTTTGAAAAGTTTAGAAAAGAGCAAACTCAAAGAAGTTATAAAGAAAAAAGTTCTTTTAAAAGTGAAGAGGAATATAGAGAGTATAGAGATTTAAAAGATCAAGAGGAATATGAGATTTTCAGAGCAATTAAAGAACAAGAAGCTTTTGAAGATTTTAGAGCAAATAAAAGCAAGTATATAGCTGCTGGAGAATCTGGAAGTGCAACAACTGCTTATGACGATCAAGCTGCTGAGGTAAATAGATTGACCAACTTGTTAACGCATTTGGGAGCAATTGAAGTGAAAACAAAAACTCTAAGTAAGAGACATCCAAGTCATGAGGAACAATCTACTAGAGGATTTGCAAAAGGAACCAATTAAATTTAAGAAGTTTGATAAGGCATTTATTCATTTTGAAAGATGCTTTTAAAGAAGAAAATAAAAAACTATCATGTACAAATTCATACTTTTATGTCTCGGTTGGTTGGCTATAATGTACATTTTTCAATGTAAGGCTGGTGGAGATTTTACGGGACGTGAGTACATGCCAGATATGGCACACAGTAGAGCCTACGATACCTATTATCCTAGTCCTGGAAGTGGTACTGAGATATTGGAAGAAATGGGTCCACAAACTTTGGATTACCTACTTTTTGAAGATGGAAAAGTTGCTCGTAAACCTGTTTTAGGAACCATTGCAAGAGGGCATCAACCGTATCCTTATCCAAATGATACAACGGGATATGAAGCTTCTGTAGCTTATCAAAACCCATACACACAAGGTCTTGTAGATGGTGAAATTCCTAAAGATGTTTTGGACCGTGGACAGAAAGAATACCTGACTTACTGTAGTGTTTGTCACGGACCTGCTGGTGAGGGGGGAGGAACCATAAGTGCTATGAATGGTGGACCTTACGCTGGAATTCCAAACTACTTTGCAGATATTTATATGGAAATGCCTGAAGGCAAAATGTTCCACTCTGTTCATTATGGAAAAGCAGATATGGGTTCTTACGCTTCGCAGTTGTCTAAAGATGATCGTTGGAAGGTGATTTCTTACATTAAATCAATGCAACAAACGAAAGCAATAGATACCAAAGGTATGGACAAAGTTGCTGCATTGATGTATGTAAAAGGTCAAACCAACGTACCTAAATCTCCAACAGGGGAAATTATTACGTCAAAATTGACAAGCGTAAAAACTTTAGAAAAAGGAAAGAAAATGACTTTGGATAATGTATTCTTTTCAACAGGAAGTGCAAATCTTCGTGAAGAATCTTATTACGAGTTAGACTTATTAAAAGATATTTTGGTAAATAATAATGGTGCGAAAGTTGAAATCAGTGGACACACGGATAGCGACGGAAGCCCTGAATCAAACTTGGGTTTGTCTGAAAGCAGATCGCAAGCTGTTTACAATTATTTGATCAATGGTGGTATTACTATGGATCAAATTACATTTAAAGGTTATGGTGATACACAACCTGCTGCTCCAAATGATACTCCTGAGAATAAGCAGAAGAACAGAAGAGTAGAATTTGAAGTATTGGATTAATTATTGAACTTAGTAGTGGCAAAGACATTACTTATTATAGAAAGATATACGAATGGGACATCATCAACATTACGTTAGACCCGAAAAAGAGAGTTATACTTTTGATCCTAAGATTAAAACCTTAAGTTTTATACTTATGGCGGTCGGAGCATTCTTATTTGCAATTGGTATTTTCACCAATGTAGGTGAAGTATATGGAATGACTAGAATTTTCACAACCATGTTGCACAATACTTATTTCTTTTTAGGATTGGGTTTATTAGGAATTTTCTATGTAGCCGCACAAACAGTTGGTTATAGTGGATGGGTAGGATTGGTATCCAGAGTGCCTGAAGCAATGGGCAAGGTTGTGCCAATATTCTCCGTTGTTTTTGCAATTACTGTAATTTTCGGGTGGAGGTATATATACGAGTGGGCACATCCAGGAATAGAATTAGTGGATGATTTGATTGCTAGTAAAAAAGGCTTTTTAAATGGAACCTTCTATTTTGGCGCAACTGCGGTTTACTTAGGCTTGTGGTCTTTGTTTACTTGGTTGATTCGAAAAAATTCATACGAGCATGACGATGACCCAGGATTACAAAGGTATGTTAAGCATAAAAAATTATGCATGACTTTCTTGTTCATTTTTGGCATATCTTCTTCTACTGCATTGTGGCATTGGTTTATGTCAATTGATCCACATTGGTTCAGTACTTTGTATGGCTGGTATTGTTTTATCAGTATGTTTGTCTCTTCAATTGCTGCGGTAATTCTAATTGTATTGAATTTAAAGAGCAATGGATATTTAAAAAACGTACACGTAGAACACTTTCATGATTTAGGAAAATGGATGTTTGCTTTTAGTGTGGCTTGGGCTTATTTATGGTTTGCACAGTTTATGTTGATCTGGTATGCCAACATTCCAGAGGAAACACTTTACTTCAATGAAAGGTTCATTCATTATAAATTTTTGTTTTATGCTAACTTTTTTATAAACTTTCCGCTTCCTTTCCTTGTTTTAATGACAGCGAAGGCTAAGAGAACACCAAAACTAATTGGCTTCATAGCTGTTATGGTATTAGTAGGACATTGGATAGATTTTTATTTGTTGGCAATGCCAGGAGCAATAAAGAGTACAGGTTATATGGAGCACGGACACAATGTTTATAATGTTGGAATTGGTTTCCTTGAAATTGGATTTCCAATGTTGATGACTGGAGCGTTTATTTTTATAGTATTTAGCACATTGGCTAAACACTCTTTGGTTCCAGTAAATCATCCGTTTTTGAGACAAAGTGTAGAACATGCTACACACAGTATATAAAATAAAACCTTTGATTGGTTTTAGGTTTTGAGAAATTTTAAGATTGACGTAAAGAATTTATACTTATGTATAGTTTATTAGGAATATTAGCGATTGTATTATTAGTGGTAATTTTATTTCAGCTTTCCAAAGCAACTGAATTGGTCGGTGGCATGGAAGGGGAAGAAATTGCTAATGACAGAAATAACAAACTGCAAGCTGGTTTATTTCTGCTGACATTGGTCTTTGGAATGATCGGAATTTTTTGGTCATCTTACTATTATTCGGAATTTTTCTTGTTCTTAAAAGAACCCGCTGCCGAGCATAGTGCTTTGATTAAAGGTATGTATTACCAAACGCTATTTGCAATTGTTCCAATATTTGTATTCACACATATATTACTATTTGCTTTTGCTTATAAATACAAGCAAGACAGAACCCGATTGGCTAAATTTTATCCAGATAATGGTAAATTAGAAATGTTTTGGATTCTGGTTCCAGCAGTTGTGATGATCTTTTTGGTTTATCAAGGGATTGTGAACTGGTATAAAATTACTGGACCAGCTCCAGAAAATGCATTGGTTATAGAGGCAACTGCGCAGCAATTTAAATGGGACATTCGTTATTCTGGTCAAGATGGAAAATTAGGTGTTAAAGATATTAGTTTAATGAATCCTGATCCAGACCTTGCAAAAGGAGAGGAAATGAACCCGTGGGGACAAAACTGGGATGATAAATCAAATATGGATGATTTCTTTGCTGCGGATTCTATTTTATTACCAGTAAATCGCCCAATCAAAGTAAAAATAAACTCTCTGGATGTATTACACAGTTTTTATTTGCCAGAGTTTAATGTAAAAATGGATGCCGTGCCAGGTATTCCAACACAATTTGTATTTACTCCAACAAAAACTTCAGCGCAAAGACAAGAAGAGCTTAACAACCCAGAATTTATATACGAGTTGGCTTGTACAGAGCTTTGTGGTAAAGCTCACTTTAATATGAGAAGAGAAGTTTATGTTGTTGAGCCTGATGTTTATGAAGCTTGGGTAAAAAGGCAAAAGCCACTTTACCAAACTTTGAAAGAAGCGACAGCGGGAGATACAACAGAAGTTAAAAAAGGCGTTGCTGGTATTTAATTTCATTTTTTTTAGGATTTAATAAAATCTATATTGATTTTTGAATTGATACTTATATATATAGTTTATGGCAAGTACAGATATACACGTAGGAACGGATACACATGGACATGACGGACACGATGATCACCACGATGATCATCATGAAGAATTAAATTTCTTTACGAAGTACGTTTTCAGTCAAGACCACAAAATCATTGCTAGACAATTTTTGGTTACTGGTGTGATTTGGGCTGTGATTGGAGTATTGTTTTCTGTGTTATTCCGTCTTCAATTAGGATGGCCAGATGAGAGCTTTCCTATTCTTGAAACCCTTTTAGGTGGATGGGCTGAAGGTGGAAAATTAGATCCTGAATTTTATTATGCATTGGTAACAATGCACGGAACAATAATGGTTTTCTTTGTATTAACTGCTGGGCTAAGTGGTACTTTCTCTAATCTCCTGATACCACTCCAACTCGGAGCGCGGGATATGGCGAGTCCTTTTATAAATATGCTTTCCTATTGGTTTTTCTTTACTGCGGGTGTAATAATGTTGATTTCATTGTTTATCCAAACAGGTCCTGCTTCGGGAGGATGGACGGCTTACCCACCGCTTAGTGCTCTAGAGACAGCCTCGTCAGGTTCTGGTTTAGGAATGACATTATGGTTAGCTAGTATGGCAATGTTTGTTGTTTCTTCTCTTTTGGGTGGATTGAATTATGTCGCAACCATTTTGAATATGCGTTGCAAAGGAATGACCATGATGAGAATGCCATTGACAATATGGGCATTTTTCTTTACAGCTATTTTGGGAGTTTTATCTTTCCCAGTTTTACTATCTGCATGTATATTATTGATTTTTGATAGACATATGGGAACATCATTCTACTTGTCTGATATTTTTATAAATGGTGAACAATTAAGAAATTCGGCTGGACAATTAATAGAAGGTGGTAGCCCGATTTTATATCAACATCTGTTCTGGTTCTTAGGTCACCCAGAGGTTTACATCGTTATCCTTCCTGCAATGGGAATGGTATCACATATATTAGCAACCAACGCAAAAAAACCTGTTTTTGGTTACGGAGCAATGGTTTACTCAATTATGGCAATTACTGTATTAGGATTTTTGGTTTGGGCACACCATATGTTTATATCAGGAATGAATCCTTTTGCTGGTTCTGTATTTGCTTTATTTACTTTATTAATTGCAGTACCATCTGCGGTAAAAGTATTTAACTGGATTACAACAATCTGGAAAGGTAATATCAACTTTACACCAGCGATGATGTTCTCAATCGGTTTTGTCTCTCTATTTATTTCAGGAGGTTTGACGGGTATTGTATTGGGTAATCCAGCATTGGATATTAAATACCATGATACTTATTATGTTGTTGCCCACTTCCATATCGTAATGGCAATGGCGGCTGGATATGGAATGTTTGCTGGAATTTATCATTGGTTCCCAAAACTGTTTAACGGAAGAATGATGAATAAGCCAATAGCCTATTTGCATTTCTGGATTACATTTATTGGTAGTTACTGTATTTTCTGGCCTATGCACTATTTAGGGGAGGCGGGAGTTCCAAGAAGATACTTCAGTTTTAAAGAGTTTGATTTTGCTAGTGGATTTACTGATTTGAACATCTTTATATCTGTTGCAGCAATTGTAGTTTTCTTTGCTCAATTTTTATTCTTGATTAATTTCTTCTATAGCATATTTAGAGGAGAGAAAATGAAGAGCTTAAACCCTTGGAAGTCGAATAGTTTGGAATGGACTACACCAATAGTTCCTGGACACGGAAACTGGCCAGGTCCATTGCCAGTAGTTCATCGTTGGCCATATGATTACAGTAAAGACGGTCACGAGTTTATACCACAAACAACTCCCGATTCCGAAATAGAAAAAATACCTTCAAGTGAAAGACTTGAAGTGAGATAAAAAAATGCAATCCAAACATCTATATAGATGTTTGGATTGTTTTATTATAAAAGACCTTGGAGGCATTTAAAACCTACGAGGTTTTTAAAACCTCGTAGGTCTTAAATACCAACATTTAAAAATCATGTTAAGGAAAGTAGAAAATTTAGACATTGGTCAATTGATGAGAGTCAAACTTTCGGATTACGATCAGCTAATCAAATTAAGACTCAATTTGACGGTGGTATTCTCTGCTGCTTTCGGATACATGATGGCTGTAGGAGCAAATGTTAATGGCCTTGCCTTATTAATGCTTTCTTTGGGTGGATTTTTTGTAACCAGTTCAGCAAATGCAATCAATCAGATCCTTGAAAAGGATTATGATAAAATGATGAAGCGTACCGCCAACCGTCCTCTATCAACAGGACGAATGGAAATGACGGAAGCCATTTTGATTGCTGGTTTGTCTGGCGTATCAGGATTATTGATTCTATGGTATTTTTTAAATCCACTAACCGCTTTACTCGGAGCAATTTCATTGATTTTATATGCCTTTGTTTATACTCCATTAAAAAGATATTCTCCAATAGCTGTTTTTGTGGGAGCAATTCCAGGAGCATTGCCAGTTTTAATTGGATGGATAGGAGCTACGGGCAGCGAAGGAATGAATTACATTGCTTTTTCAATCTTTTGCGTTCAGTTTCTATGGCAATTTCCCCATTTCTGGTCGATAGGTTGGTTGGGCTATGAAGACTATAAAAAGGCAGGCTTTAAACTGTTGCCAACTGCCTATGACGGAAGAAATATAAATACAGCGATTCAAATTCTAATTTATACTATGGCAACCATATTTGTAAGCTTTTTACCATTTGTTTACGGTATCACGGGTATTTTATATTTAGTGGTAGCGTTAATGTTGGGATTATTGTTTGTAGTTAGAAGCATTCAACTAATCAGAAAATGCGATAATGAATCAGCAAAGAAAGTTATGTTTGCCTCTTTAATTTACCTACCTGTTTTGCAAATAGTAATGGTTCTCGATAAAATATTTTAATATAATCCAATATGACTTCACACACTATGCCTACCCAATACAACTCCAGAGTACACCCCAAAAAATTTGCGCTTTGGCTAGGTCTGGCAAGTATTGTAATGATGTTTGCTGGGCTGACAAGTGCTTATATCGTTAGACGTGCAGCAGGAAATTGGGTGGAGTATAAAATCCCAGAAATATTTACAACAAGTACTGTTTTAATTTTTCTCAGCAGTATTGTTTTTCATTTAGCTTATATTTTTCTAAAAAAAGAAAATAAAGTAGCCTATAGGGTAGGTCTGTTTGTTAGTTTGCTGTTAGGAATAGCATTTTCCATTTCTCAAGTTATTGGTTGGAACCAACTGACTAGTTATGGTATTAGACTTACAGGCAATCCATCAGGATCGTTCTTATACCTTATTTCAGGTATCCATTTAGTGCATTTGGCTTTTGGTATACTTGTTTTGTTCGTGTTGTTGGTAAAGAGTTTTTTTAAGAAAGATCCAGTAAATGAACTTATCCAACAAGTTAATCCAGAACGATATTTGGGAATAGAACTAGCTTTAACTTATTGGCACTTCGTTGATATTTTATGGATTTACCTTTTCTTCTTCTTCAGCAGTTACAGCCTGTAAACTGAATGCGATAATGGCTTTATTGAGGTCAGTTCTCAAAATTTGATAATATTTTGATAGTTTTATTGTGAAAAATTTGTAATATTCCTTAAATTATTATTAAATTTATACTTAATTAGTCTATAATGTAAACTGCAATACATAATAATTGCAATAAATGCTTTATATTTATCGTATTGTATCGAGATAGTCCCAACTCATTTTATCTTACCCTGAAAGAAAAATCTAATATTTATACACTTTGGCAACATATTTGAAACAATTTCTGTATTTAGATGTCTAATATTTTGCATTACAATATATTGTTATATATTTACATATATTTATTGAATTTACTTTAAATCCGTTAGATTCAAAAAAAAGAAAAGCTATTTGTGATTTTACTTAATTAACTGTAAGTTAGTTAGTTGTGAAGCCATATATTGAAAACAATATTTTTTAACGAAACTTTAAAAGCTGGGAAGTATGAAAAAAAGTTCAAAAGAAACGAAGGCCAAGAAAGCCACGAAAGCCGCAAAGGCTAAAAGCACTACAAAAGTGACTAAAGCAAAAAAAGCAACTGCAACAAAGGTAAAAGCTAAGGCTAAACCTAAAGCTGTTAAAGCTACTAAGAAAGCTACTAAGACAATAAAGGTTAAGGCAGCAAAGGCTTCTAAAGCAGCACCTGCAAAGAAAGTAGCTACTAAGAAAGCACCTGCAAAGAAAGTAGCTATTAAGAAAGCACCTGCAAAAAAAGTAGCTGCGAAAAAAGCACCTGCCAAGTCTGCTGTAAAATCTAAAAGCAATGAAACTTGGAAGAAATTAAATGCTGACGGAATTTCTAATGCTAGCCATTATAAAATTTCTAACCTTGGACGTGTAATGAGTTCTGCTGAAGACTCTGGAGGAAGAATTATTAAAGGGTCTAGAATTGGTGGATACAAAACGTTATGTGTTAGATTGGAAAATGGTAAGCGTTCGACACGTTATGTTCATAAATTAGTTGCTCAAACTTTTTTAAAGAAAAAGAAATCTGATCAATACAAAGATTATGTTATTCACATCGATCATGATAAATTGAACAATGAAGTAACGAATTTGAAATGGGCTGACAAAGAGGCGGTAACTCAGCATCAAAAGGATAATCCTGTTCAACAAACTTATCACAAAGGTTTGGTTACAAACTCAAAATTGACTGAAAAAAAAGTCAAGGTCATAAAAAAAATGCTAAAACGTAAAAATGTACGTAAAAAAGTAGTTGCAAGCCAATTTGGGATAACTGTTACACAATTGAACAGAATTGCAAATGGTGAAAATTGGGCACATGTAGATGCTTAGTCCAATAAAATTTGATAAAATTAGCAAATATTCGAACGCTTCGCCTTGGCGAAGCGTTTTTTTATTGATGTAATAGGTATGAAAACCTTGGAAATTAATCCTTGATCTTCAACTTTATTTATATCTTTGCCTACCAAAAAATAAATTTAAACGAATGGCTTCAGATACAGCGATTAATAGCGATTGGGGAGGGGGGAAATCACCCTTTGGTATCAGTTATGGAAAATTAATGATGTGGTATTTCTTATTATCAGATACCTTTACTTTTGCGGCATTGTTAATCTCTTATGGAACGATCAGAGTCAGTGCAGCTGAATGGGCAGACCCTAATGTCGTTTTTAGTGCTTTTCCTGGCGGATTTACTTTACTAAATCAACCTTTAGTTTTTGTAACCTTAATGACATTTATTCTTATTCTTAGTTCTGTGTTTGTCGTGCTTGCGGTTATCGAAGGACATAGAGAAAATAAAAAAGGTGTTGCTAAATGGTTGTTTGCAGGGATTATTGGTGGTGTTGCCTTTTTAGCTTGTCAAGCTTGGGAGTGGACACACCTTATTGACGGGGCGAGCCATGCTCACGGAATGACCATCAATATGATTGATTTTGGACCAGGACACGAAAACTATCCCTTATCTTTTGCTCAGTTATTTTTCTTAATCACAGGATTTCACGGGTTTCACGTTTTTAGTGGAGTGTGCTTAAATATATGGGCATTGGTAAAAACAATGGATGGTACCTTTGGACGTAGAAAAAATCATTATGAAATGATTGAGAAAGTTGGTTTGTACTGGCACTTTGTCGATCTTGTTTGGGTATTCGTATTTCTAGCATTCTATCTACTGTAAAAAATTGAATAAGTAACGATGAAATAATAAGTTGTGCAAATATAACTGAATTATTCTATCGCTAGACAAGCGGTTCGACGGTTCGACGAAAAACGAAGCTGGTCCAACACTCGGTAGCAGGGCTACGGTGAGTATTTTCAACCGGTGCGGCAGTATATGGTAGAATAAACAATTAGATTGCATAAGTTATTTTTTCACCATTATTAAACTTAAAAAATAAATTTATTATGGCTCATTTAGATGATGCAACATATAAAAGCCAAGTAAGGGCTGTTTGGGTAGCTACAGCAATAATGGCTATTATAACTATTTTTGAAGTGGCAATAGCTTTGTTTGTTCATTTTAATTATCCAGAGTTTCCAAGAATGGGATTGAACTTGATGTTCATATTAATGAGTTTGGCAAAAGCTTATTTCATTGTAGCAGAGTTTATGCACGTAAAATATGAAACTCGTGCTTTGGCTTTGACTATCATTGGTCCAACGTTCTTCCTCATCTGGTTTCTGATTGCTTTTCTTTGGGAAGGTACTGCTTGGTTGGAATACCGAGAAATATGGAGTGTTTTTGGAAATTAGGCATTAAAAGAAGAACCAATAATCATTTGAATTGTTTTATATAAAGAATGCTGATCAAATCTATATTCTTTACAATACAAATGAGGTTTTAAATAAAATATTGAATCGTCATTGGTGTTTTCGTCAATGGCGATTTTTTGTAAGTAATATTGAAGCGGCAGGCGGTCCTGTCAAAAGTGTAGATTTAATTTCTCTGTATTACTAATAAATCTGAATTATGAAACAAGGCTCTAGAAAAACTTTATTGGCATTAATGATTATATTAATCATTCCTGTTTCGATGGGTTTGTTCCAGCGATTTTATAAAGGCGTTCCAACAAAACCCAAGCTCAGGAAGTTTTATGCCAATCCTACTGATTCCAAGCATACTAAAATGATTAGAGATACGGCATATCATCAGATTCCGCCTTTCACTTTCATAGATCAGGATGGTAAGACTTTGACAGAGAAAAGTTTCGAAAACCATATTTTTGTAGCTGATTTTATTTTTACAACTTGCCCTGGTATTTGTCCAATTATGACTCATTCTATAAAAAGAATTCAGGATGTAATGGAGGAGAAAGCTGATAATCTAATGTTTTTATCACATACAGTAGATCCAGAAGAAGATACCCCTGAAGTAATGAAGGAATATGGCAAGAAAATGGGAGCCGATTTTGAAAAATGGAAATTTGCAACTGGACCTATAGAAGATATTTACGGAATTTGTGCACAAGGTTATAAATTGAGTTGCAAGGAAGGAACCGAAAATTCTACCGAAGAATTTGACCATAGTGGTAGATTGGTATTGGTGGATAAAGACAGAATAATTAGAGGATATTATCAAGGTACAGATTCAACAGCCGTCAAACAATTGATGAAAGATATTTTGGTCCTGCAAATGGAATATCCAACAAAAAGAGAAATAGAATACCGAAAACCGGGTTAGAGAATGCAAGAATGCAAGAATGCAAGAATGCGAGAATGCAAGAATGCAAAGCATTCAAGCATTATAATATTCTCGCATTCTCGCATTCAAGCATTCTCGCATTGAAGCATTGTAACATTCAAGCATTAAATCATTACTCCATGACACCTGCGAAAGAAAAACCATTATCCGTTGCCATTGTAGTTTTTTCAGCTATAGTGGTATTTTTGGTAGCTGCGATGTTTCAGGTTGCGCCACCAGAAAATTTAACTTTGCCATTTGATCCAAAGATATTACCGAAGTTTCATGCTGGTATAAATTTTACGGTATCCATTTTATTAATGCTTAGTTTTTATTTTATTAAACAAAAAAAGATAAATGCTCATAGGATATGCAATATATCTGCGCTTGTTTTATCGGCAATGTTTTTGGTTTCATACGTAACCTATCATACTGTTTCTGAATCAACTAAATTTGGAGGAGAAGGTGTTATTAAATATGTCTATTACTTTATTTTACTGACACATATTGCTTTAGCAGCAATAATACTGCCGATCATTCTGTTCACCTTTATGAGAGCTTTTTTGGGGCAATATGACAAACACAGAAAAATAGCACGTTGGACTTTTCCATTGTGGTTGTATGTGTCGATTACGGGTGTTTTGGTGTATTTGATGATTTCACCGTACTATTAATTAATGCAAGAATGCTTGAATGCTTGAATGCGAGAATGCTTGAATGCGAGAATGCTTGAATGCAAGAATGCTTGAATGCAAGAATGCTTGAATGCGAGAATGCTTGAATGCAAGAATGCTTGAATGCGAGAATGCTTGAATGAAAAAATGTTTTAATGGTATAATGTAAATGCTTTGTTTACTTACTTTTTATGAATTAGAGACTTTTTTTAATTAAAATGTCTAAAATAAATATATTCCGATATGTGTTATAAAAGAATAATCACCATCGTTTTAATAATATCCCTTATCTTTGTAGGATTAGAGGTCGTGGCGCAATGTCCAATGTGTAAAGCAGCAGCAGAATCCAATATGAAAGAAGGAGGAACTTCTGGCAATGGACTGAATCGCGGAATCTTGTATTTGTTTTTTACACCCTTTACCCTTGCAGGTGTCTTAGGATCTATATGGTTGTGGAAAAATAGAGGGTTAAATGCTGAAAATCAAGAAGATATGCTTCGAGAAGAAATGATTCAGAACGAAATCTATTAATTTTATGTAGAGACAAGGCATGTCTTGTCTGCATCTCAGAATGAGACCTACTAGTTTTATTTAAACTTCAATTAATCTTTTATGGTTTCCCGCAGTCAGATTGAGGTAGATACCCATCAATTTGGGTAGTTTGTTGTCAATGAACTTATTGTTTTGGCAAAATGCGATGTTTGTGTGCAGTAATATTTGAAAGATGCACAAACGTATGTTTTTATTTCCTAATGCAAAGGTCCACAGTCCGATAGTTGGGTCTTTTACCTTTATCCTTTCAAATAATTTGTCATACTCTGTTCCTCATTCCTCAGAGAGAGCCAAGTTTTTAATAATATTTATATTTAATAACTAAGTAGAGCTGGAAAATTGATTCCTAATGCCTACTTATATACACTCATTTTAGTTAAATTTTAAAAAATACAGTATGAAAATTTTATTAAGCAGTTTGTTGCTATTTGCTGTTATGTTTTGCGCAGATACAAATGCACAAGGTAAGAAAAACATAAAAAACCAAGTAAAGCAATCTTCAAAAGAGATCGTTAAAAAAGCAACAGTGGCAGAAGATAAAGCAGCCATAAGAAAAGTAATTGACAAGTTATTTGCAGGTATGAAAGCTGGTGACAGCAAAAAAGTTAGAGAAGCATTTAATCCTAATGCAAGATTGAATACCTCAGCTGTTGATCCAGATGGTAATGGTGTTTTGTATGTAGGTGGATTAGAACCTTTTTTAGAAGCAGTTGGTGGAGAACATGAAGAGGTATGGAACGAAAAAATCATTAGTACTGAAATACAAATAGATGATAATCTTGCTCATGTATGGGCGGAATACGAATTTTATTTAGGAAAAGAATTTCTTCATTGTGGAGTTAACTCTTTTCAATTAGTAAAATTAGAAGGTGAATGGACCATCGTTAACTTAATTGATACAAAAAGAACTGCTGATAAATGCAAATAATATTTTGCTGAAAATATAATATAAATGCAGAGACAAGGCTTGCCTTGTCTCTACCTATGTTTATTGCGTAGACAAGGCATGCTTTGTCTCTACGTTTATAAATAATACATTAAATAATTGTAGCAGTAACACAAAAGAATATATTCATTAATTTGGACGGCGAGTTTCATTTTCAAATTAGTAGTCTCCCCGCTGTCCGCTGCAATGTATGGAACTACATGCAACGTCTCTACGTATTGCTTTGTGGCGAATTTTGTTGGTAATTCATTCCATACATTTCCACTCGCATCGGGCGTATTTTCGCATACTTAGGTGCTCCGTAGCCAAGTTCGGCCTCCGCGCTTCCCAACCTTCTAATGTTTCAATGCCTAAATGTCTAAATGCTTCAATGTTTCAATGCCTGAATGCTTCGATGTTGTAATGCTTCAATATTCCATACTTTTTTATTAAAGCATTATTTTTTCGCAGGGGGCTTTGAGTTTGGGGGGATTTATAATTTTTTATATTAATTAGGATCATGAAAGGATTTGGTGGAAACGCTGTTGGTCTTTGGCTGTTGGCTATTGGCTGTTGGCTGTTGGCTGTTGGTCAAAAGCCAAGAGCTAAAAGCCAAGAGCTAAAAGCTTTTCCACTAAATTCCTCCATGAGCCATTAATTATCCATTGCTTCAGCTTTTTCTACTATGGTTTTAAAAGCTGACTTAAATCCGTGCTCATCATTTAGATTTATTGAATTTAGTTGGTCAACTATATCGTCATAATTACTAGTTCCTTTGTATTGAGAATCCGTAAGCAACATAGAGAAAGAAGCGATACTAGCAGTGAATTTCATAAAGTCGGATGATTGTTCAAACGAATTTCCAGCATCAAATATTGCAAGCTCTAAAGGAATGCTTGTATCAGAATCAGGTTTTTTATATCTAAAATCAATAGTAAAAGTAGGAATAGATTTAAAATCAGCGTTTTCTTGTGGAACGATTTCGTAGAGTGCAGTTATGTTTTGATTTGAACCAATTTCACCAGCATCCTTAGTGTCATCCTCGAAATCTTCCTCATTTAGAATTCTGTTTTCATAGCCAATTAATCTATAAGATTCTACATTTTCAAGATTAAATTCAACCTGTACTTTTACATCTTTTGCAACCGTAAAGAATTTATTAAAATCATAAATAAATACTTTTTTTAATTGCTCCAAATTATCAATATATTCATAAGTACCATTTCCATTATTAGCAATTTGCTCCAAAGCGGCATCATTTAAATTACCACGCCCAACACCTAAAACGGTTACAAAAACTCCCAGTTCTCTTTTTTCTTCGATTAAAGTAATCAGCTCTTCTTGGCTAGATGGACCAATATTAAAATCACCATCTGTTCCGACAATGATTCTATTATTGCCATTTTCGATCATGTTTTTTTGTGCAATTTCATAAGCGGTAATAATTCCCTCTGCGCCAGCCGTTCCACCTCCAGCTCCTAATTCATCAATTGCATCTTTTATGGTTTGCTTTTCATTTCCGGGAGTCGATTTCAATAGAGTTTTAGCAGAACCAGCATAAGTAATAATAGCTACTCTGTCCGCTTCCGTTAATTCATCCACTACATTTTTAAAGCCAGTTTTTAATAATTCCAGTTTGTCCTCACTAGACATCGAACCAGAAACATCTATCAAAAAAACAAAGTTAGAAGCAGGCAAATCTTCCTTGGCAATAGGCTGTCCTTTTAAGCCAATTCGTATCAATTTATTTGACTCATTCCAAGAGCATTTACTGACTTCACCGTTCAACGCAATCGGATGTGCTGCATCGATAAAAGGATAATCCAACTGAAAATAATTAAGCAGTTCTTCAGTTCTTACCGCTCCCTTTGGCGGGATGATATTGTCTTGCTCAATAAATCGTCTCACATTGGAATAAGAGGCACCATCGGCATCAATTGAAAAGGTAGAAATAGGAGTTTCCGCGACATTTATAAATGGATTTTCTTCTAATTCTACATAAGTGTCACCCGTTGCAGCGATTTCTGGATTAGAATCATAAAAGCTTGGAGACCCAGCGTCATCTTCAGGATGGCAGGAAGCCAAGCCTAGCATTAATAGGAATGTAAAGAGAATGTTCTTAGTCATTTTGTTCTTAATTTGTCGTTTTGGGGTTATTTTTTAAACGGAGTGGAGTGGAGTGGGGTTGCTTTTGTTAGCAGAAGGTGATGCCTAGACTCCGCCCCAATTTTGTTTTTTCTTTAAATATCATATCTTCATAAGGTAAAAACTATGAATCAACTTCGAATACAATTCATTACTATTTTAACAAATTATGCTGCACAATCTTTATCGACCGCAGAGCGGTCGCACGTGGTTTTTTATAGGTGTTAAGTTAAGAAAATTAGTAGCTGTTAGAGATACACCGTCCTCCTGCGGTTTAAATGATCAAGTAACACAACCACATACGGTCCGACGTTCGGCTGTGACCCACTCTGGAGTCAAAAAATAAATGACGAACACCTTCCTAACATACTTAGACCGCTCTGCGGTCGAATTACATAAATCCAGCTAAGAATAAATGTTACAAGCAGTTCCATCATTGAAAAAGAATATTCTCAAAATGGACAGTTAATTTTGAGCTGTTCCTTAATACACTGTAAATTAAATAAATGTGCTTTTTGAGCTTTGTATTTTTGAACTATACAAAGAACGCACGGAAACTGATAGCAGGGCTACCAAGTTGAGTACGAGATGCAGTATAGTACAAAAAGACATGTTCAAAAAGTATAGTTATTTATTTTACAGTGTACTTAATACACTGTAAATTAAATAAATGTGCTTTTTGAGCTTTGTATTTTTGAACTATACAAAGAACGCACGGAAACTGATAGCAGGGCTACCAAGTTGAGTACGAGATGCAGTATAGTACAAAAAGACATGTTCAAAAAGTATAGTTATTTATTTTACAGTGTACTTAACTAAACAAGATTGATGCAAGAGCCTTTGCGGTTAAAAAAAGTAGCTTGTTTTTGTGTTCTTAATGTCTTTGTGGTTAGCATTTTTATGTGGTTAAATATTCAATTCGCAATTAAATAAAATGCTACGCACAAACACTGCGCAGTACCCATTTACCTTTGAACTATCATTTAAAATAAATAACTTAACTTAGTACAATGATAACAGGTAAAACAATAATCGACTTAGGATTCAAACCAGGGAAATGGTTTAAAGAAGCACTGGAATTTGCAAACAACAACAATCTTGAAGGGGAAAGCCTAAAAGAATACTTAGAATCAGTTTGTCCACAAATAATAGATCCATTTGAAGAACCTTTGGACTATATTAAAAATATTCGTGCTGAAACAGCAGCAGAAATATCTAATGTCCAGCAAGTTTTTTCCACAATGGAAGAGCTAATGAAAACACCTACGCTTACGAAAGGTTCCATTATGCCTGATGCTTGCCCTACTGGAACGAAAGGTCAAATACCTGTTGGTGGAATTGTGGTTGCCAAAAACGCCATTCATCCAGCTATGCATAGCGCAGATATTTGCTGTTCTGTTATGATGACAAACTTTGGACATGTTGATCCAAAAGAAGTGTTGGACGCTGCACATGCCATAACACATTTTGGAGGTGGCGGACGAACAGACCATTTTGATTTGCCGAAGGAATTAGAAGAGAAAATAAAAGCAAACTACTTTTTAAATACAGAAAGAAGTTTGAGTTTTGCCAAATCACATTTGGGAACACAAGGCGATGGAAACCATTTTTTGTTTGTGGGAAAGTCTGAACAAACAGGTGAAACGATAATGGTTACGCATCACGGAAGCCGTGGATTTGGAGCCAACCTTTATTCTGTAGGAATGAAAGTGGCTGATCGTTTTAGAAGAGAAATTTCACCAAAAACATTGAGAACAAACGCTTGGATTCCTTACGATACGGAAGAGGGAGAAAACTATTGGGAGGCATTGCAAATTGTTCGAGAGTGGACCAAGTTAAATCATATAGTTTTACACAACGCAACTTGTAAAGGTGTGAAAATAGAACCAGTTAACCGTTTTTGGAATGAACACAACTTCGTATTTAAAGAAGATGATTTATTTTATCACGCAAAAGGAGCAACGCCCTTAGATGATAAGTTTGTACCTGATTCACAAGACGGATTGAGGTTGATTCCTTTAAATATGAGCGAGCCAGTTTTAATTGTAAAAGGAGAAACTACAGAAAGAAATTTGGGTTTTGCTCCACACGGTGCAGGAAGAGATATTAGTAGAACACAGCATAAAAGAAATAAAGCTGGAAAAACAATTGAAGAAATTTTTGCAGAAGAAACAAAAGGTTTGGATATTCGTTTTTTCTCTAATAATATTGATATTTCAGAATTGCCGAGTGCTTATAAAAATGCCAAAAATGTGCAAGATCAAATGAAGGAATTTGGTTTGGGGGAAGTTGTGGATAGAGTGATGCCTTATGGATGTATAATGGCAGGTGATTGGGACAAAGACGCACCGTGGAAAGTAAAGGCGCGTTTGCGTAGAGCACAAAAAACGTAGGCAACCTTTACGGTTGCCCAAATCGTATTGTTATCCAAATCGTATTGTTGCCGAAATCGTATTATTGCCCAACACCAAAGCAAGGGAAGTGCGGAGGAAGAATATTCCGACAACTGACAAAAATTCGCGAAACTACGCCCGATGCGAGTGGAAATGTATGGAATGAATTGGAACAGATGATTGGGGAAATTTTCACAACGCAGCAATCCGTAAAGACGCGATTCATCGCGTCTCCCCAACGACCAAAACCCGTTCCAATTCATTCCATACATTGCAGCCCCCAATCAAGTTGAGGGCAGGCTCCCCCAATCGAGTTGAGGGCAGGCTCCCAATCAAGTTGAGGGCAGGCTCCCCAATCAAGTTGAGGGCAGGCTCCCCAATCAAGTTGAGGACAGCCTCCCCAATCAAGTTGAGGGCAGGCTCCCCAATCAAGTTGAGGACAGCCTCCCCAATCAAGTTGAGGGCAGGCTCCCCCAATCGAGTTGAGGGCAGGCTCCCAATCAAGTTGAGGGCAGGCTCCCCAATCAAGTTGAGGGCAGGCAAAAAAAATAAATAATTAATATTCCAATTAGAACTAAATTTCTTTTTTATTAATTAAATGTTCTTTGTAGTTTATTTAATTGAGAGAATTTAGAACGGTGAATGAGTCAAGAAAATATTGTAGAAGTTTACATGCGCAGATAAGTTTGGGAACGACCTCTGATGATCGATTTATGCCAGATGGTTATGTACGTGCATTTGCTAGTATGGAGAAGTTGGTGCTCACCGAAAAATTAGATGGGCAAAATAATTGCTTCAATAAACAATGGTGTATTTGCTAGATCACACACCAATCTGACAGTGCATCCTTGGGACAAACCTATGAGGGAAAGATGGGGTCTCATAAAAGATGCCTCTTTAATAATCCAATTCTGAATTTCCCAAAACACTTCTATTGCGATACCAAGCATCAAAGTCTGTGACTTGTATAATGCCATCTAAAGTTGCGTCAAGATTGTTATAAGAATATAAAATTGCTGGACTTAATTTCCAAAGATCATTGTCCGTATTTTGTATGGTATGATCTGGAATGAAATCTCCCGCGTATAGTGCAGTTCTGCCGTCAAACATTGTTTTCATTGGGTTTGCTCCTATTCCTGCGTTTTGACCATTAGTAAAGTCGAAAGTAGCATTGTTGCCTGAGGTAAACGTGTTTTGACTAAAAATATCTATGTGATTTCTGTGTCTTATTACAACATAATAGTCTGTGTCTATTGGTAACTTAAAAGTTAAAGGATTGCCATCTGTTCCTATGACATTTCCATTGTCTAACAATATAGCAGCTTGAGTAAATGCAGTAATAGTATTTCTTGATCCATTCGGATTTGGGGTTCCAGTTCTCAATTCTACGAATACCCAATCAACCATATTGATAGGAATGCTCGATAAACTTTCTGTTCCAGCATAATTATATGGAGCTCCTGAGTAAGGCTGATTTAGAGGAATGATATTTTGTAATTTTGCAAACATTTGACCTCCTGAATCATAGGTTCCTTCTAATAATACTTTCACATCTAATTGAGTGTCTACATTGCATTCGCCTTCGATTTTATAAATATCACCAGAGTAGCTACAAGCATACAATTCATTGTTAGCATCTTGTCCAAAAGAAACAATACTGTTTCCAAAAGCAAAATTATTGGCATCATAGAAAGTAGTATTCCATCCACCAAGACCATCTGGTTCAACTGTCCAAAGATGATCTGTAACATAATCCATATAGATATATTTTCCATACAGACAAGGGTATTGATTTCCACGATAGACAAAACCACCCGTTATAGAAAAACCACCCGTATTTGGATTGTGTGGATATTCTGATACTGGAAAAGTTAAGCTACTTGCAGCAGGACAATTATTGCTATTATAAGATTGATTTCCTTCGTAGCATCGCCAGCCATAATTTTCTCCACCTGCACTTGTACTTGGTTGAAAATTAACTTCTTCCCAACTACCTTGTCCAACATCCGCGATCCACAAATCACCTGTTAATTGGTCAAAACTAATACGCCAAGGATTTCGCAATCCATAAGACCATATTTCATTCAATCCATTTGGATTACCTACAAATGGGTTGCTAGGTGGAACAGCGTAAGGATTGCCATTGTCTACGTCAATCCTTAAAATATTTCCCAATAATGTTTGCGCATCTTGACCATTGTCGTCAGGATCGCCACCATTGCCACCGTCACCAGTTGCAATGTATAAGTATCCATCAGGTCCAAAAGAAAGGTCACCTGCATTGTGATTTGTGTAAGGCTGACTTATGGTTAATAGAATTTGTTCGCTTGATGGATTTGCTTGATTTGGATTGCCTGTAGATACTGAAAAACGAGAAACATTCGTATCTCCGTTTAAATCAGTATAGTTAACATAAAAATATCCATTAGTCGAATAGCTAGGATGAAAGGCCAGTCCTAATAAACCTCTTTCTCCGTTAGCAGTTATTTGGCTGCTAATGTTTAGAAATGGAGTAGGGTTGACTGTCCCAAAAGTATCAATGATACCAATGGTTCCAAGTTTGTCAATGATAAATAGTCGGTCATCTCCGACATTTTCTATACCAACGGGTAGCCCATAATTTGCAAGCAAACTAAAGGAAATAGAAGGGGATTGTGCACTACAATGTATAGTAAACAAGGTGAATATACTTATTAGAAATAAACGCAATGTGAATCAGTTTTTGAAATTAATAGATCGACGTTGCTTTTAGGGATGTTGAATTAAAAAATGTCCGATTTGAAAGAACATAATCATATAGGACCAGCCGCTGTTGCAGAGTTATTAATTCCTTGTCTCATTTAATAATTAATTTTGAAACACAAATATATAAATAAACGAGACAAAGAAGAAAATATTTGATTTCTTATATTTTTTTTTATTGCAATTCAGTTTTTCCAACAAACCCATTACGGGTTTATATAGCCTTTTTAGCTGATTTTAACAGTAGCGTATAAATTTATATTTCTCCTTTTCTATTACTGTTTCCACTTTTCCCTTAGCCATATTGTAAGTTCTAATTGCGTCAGCACCATTGCAAAACTGGCTCATGGAGAAATTTAGTGGAAATGCTTTTAGCTATTGGCTTTTAGCACTTGGCTTTTGACCAACAGCCAAAAGCCAACAGCCACCAACAGCCAAAGACCAACAACGTTTCCACTAAATCCTTTCATGAGCCGCAAAACTTTCCCAGGCGATGAAATTACCATAAGGTTAAATGTATGTATCATTGTCTCAAATTTCATCATCTATTAATTGTATGATATTTGACAAAATTCCGTCCTCATCTATAGCGAATAGCTCATTAGCCGTAGACAAAGCATGCCTTGTTTCTACTATTTTAAAAATACCCCACTTCCGCAACTCCCATCTTAGAGCGATTTGTATACCAGAAATAAAAATCTGTTACTTGCATAACGCCGTCTAAATTTGCATCTGTAAATGTATATACATTAAGTTGAGCTGGTTTTGTTTTCCAATCATCGTAATCCAAATTTTGAATGCTATGGTTTTGTGTGAAATCTCCTGCCCAAAGCAAGGCATAACCATCGGTACTTGTTTTTTGTTGTGCAGGACTAAATGCTTGATTAATATTTGAGGCGAAATCAAAGAACATGTTATTGTCAAGTGCCAATGAAGCTCCTGTTAATACGTCTAAATTATTTCTATGGTGAATGCAAAAATGGTATGTTTGTCCCAAACCTCTGGTGCATCCACATCAGCATCAGTGGCGGTATTGTGAAATTGCCAAGGTACATTGTCATTTGGAAATGTTTGTCTTTGACGGATGATGTGATTGTTTTGGGCGATCAAAACACCTTTAGTCGTTTTTACTTTTTTTAAAATTTCCTCTTGAATAGCTTATTCGTATCAAAAATGAAATGATAAATGTTGAGATGTTTGCTAATCAGTTTTTGATTTTTTAGACCAAAATTTATAAAATCTAATTCTAATTTTTTTGTAGAATAGCCCTCCGCACTTCCCTTGCTGCACCTGAGTTATTATTTATGGCTCATGAAAGGATTTAGTGGAAACGTTGTTGGTCTTTGGCTATTTATTGGGTGGCTATTGGCTATTGGCTGTTGGCTATTGGCTGTTGGCTATTGGTCAAAAGCCAAGTGCCAAAAGCTAAAAGCTTTTCCACTAAATTCCTCCCTGAGCCTTATTTATCTATTCTTAATATTATCCTAAACAATGTATATTTGCACACAACTAGACATTTTGAAAAATAACTAGTGTTTTGCAAAAATTATTTTACCTATTAGCTCCAGCGGAGCTTAACCTTTGTAGAAACAGCAAATTAGATTATGCTTCAAGCTCCAACGGAGCGACACCTTTTATCCCACCAAGCAGGTTTAAACAGAGGTGTCGCCCCTAATGGGGCTTGTATTTTTCAATCTCAATTTGCTACAAAGGTTAAGCTCCTCTGGAGCTATTAAATATAATATACTTTCTGATAATACTGCTTTTTTAAAATGTCTAGTTCTATGGTATATTTGTAAAAGTTCAATATTTTGACAATGAAAAAATCACTATACAAATCTGTAGCAGTAAAAGAAAAAGTAATCAATCTCTATCATAAAAAGTTGAAAGAGTTGAACATTGATTATAATTTTGTAAAAGTCAATACCTCTTTTGGAATGACGAATGTGATCAAAGCTGGAGAGGCAAATAAACCGCCTTTGGTTTTGGTACATGGTGCAAATGGATGTGCGCCCATTGCATTGGAAGTCTACCCAAATTTAACAAAAAAATATCAAGTGTTTTCGGTTGATGTATTGGGAGAACCTAATTTAAGCAATGAAACTAGGCTCAATAAAAAAGACAATTCATTTGGGAAATGGCTAAATGAAGTGATCAATAAATTAGCAATTGAGGAGGTTACTTTGGTTGGGTTTTCTCTTGGAGGACTGGTTATTTGGAAAACATTGCTAGACGATGAAAGTAAAATAAAAGAAGCTTTTTTGATAGCTTCCGTTGGAATTGTAAATGGAAATCCGTTAAAGGGTTTGTTTAAAATTTTTATTCCAATGAAAAGATATATCAAATCTGGTAATCCTGATTTACTCAAAAAATTCATTGATGCAATGTTCTCTGAACAAGATGATTTTGCTTTTGACTTTTTGGGTTTGGTAGTGAAAGGGTTTAACATGGATTTTTCTCCTATTCCATTGATAAAATACAAGGAAGCAAAGAATATAAAAACACCAATTACGATCATCGGTGCTGAAAATGATATAATGTTTCCAGGGCAAAAAATGATTAAGAGGGCAAAGAAAATTTTTCCATCATTAAAAAAAATGTTATTTTTAGAAAACTCTAAACACGTTCAATCTAGAGAGGATAATGACAGAATTGAGGAGTTGATTTTGGGGGGATAATGCTTGAATCAAGGTTGAGGGTTGAAAGTTGAAAACGTTCTCGTATTTTCGCATCAATATTGTTAAGTTAAAAATTGCCCAATTAGATAACCCCTAATATCTATTTCAAAAAGGTATTATGTGATGTATTGAAATTTTAACTAAGTACACTGTAAATTAAGTAAATGTGCTTTTTGAGCTTTGTATTTTTGAACTATACAAAGAACGCACGGAAACTGATAGCAGGGCTACCAAGTTGAGTACGAGATGCAGTATAGTACAAAAAGACATGTTCAAAAAGTATAGTTA